>Ga0247803_1000028_pt1 | contig 126062 bp, 102 predicted proteins | sample UWRJL014104B1_FD_180928 | JGI IMG/M metagenome (GOLD analysis project Ga0247803, IMG submission 180928) | Plant litter microbial communities from Arlington Agricultural Research Station in Wisconsin, United States - UWRJ-L014-104B-1 | ecosystem: Environmental > Terrestrial > Plant litter >... | reverse complement strand
GCCCCTCCCCGTAAACCTCGATAGGCTCGCCGCTCAGGATCTTCTGGGTGAAGCTGAAATAGGCCATGTCCGGCCGGCCCCAGGGGCCATAAACGGTGAAGAAGCGCAGGCCGGACTGCGGAAAACCGTAAAGCGTCGCATAGCTCTGGCTCAGCAGCTCGCAGGACCGTTTGGTGGCGGCATAGAGCGAGACCGGGCTGACAGTCAGATCGTCTTCGCGAAAGCCCGCACCGTCGATCGGCCGATCGCCATAGACCGAGCTGGACGAGGCATAGACCAGATGGGTCACGCCGTTGTGCCGCGCCGCCTCCAGGATCGACAGATGCCCCCCAAGGTTCGACCGCTCATAGACGAAGGGATTTTCCAGCGAGTAGCGAACCCCCGCCTGCGCCGCCAGATGGATGATGCGCCGGACGCCGCTGTCGCGAACCAGAGTGTTGATCGCCTCATGGTCGGCGATATCGGCCCGGACCATGCGGAACCCTGCGTGGGCGGCCAGCCGCTCGGCCCGCGCCTCTTTCAGGGCGGGGTCGTAATAGGGGGTGAAGTTGTCGACGCCGATCACCGTCTCGCCGCGCTCCAGAAGCCGCAGCGCCGTGTGCATACCGATGAAGCCGGCCGCGCCGGTCACCAGGATGGGCGTTCCCATTATCCCCGCCCTATGCCCGAGTATTTGAAGCCGCGCCGCGCCATGTCTTCCGGGCGATAAATGTTGCGCAGATCCACCAGCACCGGCCGGTTCATCAAAAGCTTGAGCCGGTCCAGGTCGAGGGCGCGGAACTGGTCCCATTCGGTGACGATGACCACCACGTCAGCCCCGATGACCGCGTCGTAGGCGCTGGCCTTCATCTGCACGCCCTCCAGCAGCTTGGCGGCCTCCTCCATCCCCTCGGGATCGAAGGCGTTGACCGTAGCGCCCGCCGCGAGCAGGGCCGCAGCGATGTCCAGCGACGGCGCGTCGCGCATGTCGTCGGTGTCGGGCTTGAAGGTCAGTCCCAGCATGGCGACCGTCTTGCCGGCCACACTGGTTCCCAGGGTGCGGGCGATCCGCTCCGCCATGGCCTTCTTGCGCATGTCGTTGACCTCGACTGTCGCCTCGATAAGCCGCGTCGGCGTATTATGTTGCTGGGCCGTGCGGACCAGGGCCAGGGTGTCCTTGGGAAAGCAGCTGCCGCCATATCCTGGCCCGGCGTGCAGGAATTTGGCGCCGATCCGCTTGTCCAGACCGATGCCGCGCGCGACCTGCTGCACGTCTGCCCCGACCGCTTCGCACAGGTCCGCCATCTCGTTGATGAAGGTGATCTTCATCGCTAGGAAGGCGTTGGCGGCGTATTTTATCAGCTCGGACGTGCGGCGTCCTACGAACAGCAGCGGGCTCTCGTTCAGGTTCAGCGGACGGTACAGTTCGCCCATCAGGTCCTTGGCGCGGTCGCCGTCGGCTTCATTGACGCCGATCACCACCCGATCCGGCCGTTTGAAGTCGCCGATGGCGGCGCCTTCGCGCAGGAACTCGGGATTGGAGACGACGGCGAAGTCGGCGTCCGGATTCACCCTGCGGATGATCGCCTCAACCTCGTCGCCGGTGCCGACCGGGACGGTGGACTTGGTCACCACCACGGTGAAACCCTGGATCAGGCCGGCGATTTCCTCAGCGGCGGCATAGACATAGCTGAGGTCCGCATGGCCATCGCCGCGACGTGTCGGCGTACCCACGGCGATGAAGACCGCGTCGGCCTGTCGAATGGCCTCGGCGCCGTCCAGGGCGAAGGACAGCCGCCCCTCGCGCACGTTATTGCGCACCAGTTCGTCCAACCCAGGCTCGAAGATGGGGATTTCGCCCCGCTCGAGCCGTTCGATTTTGGAGGGATCCTTGTCGACACAAACGACGACATGGCCGAAATCGGCGAAGCAGGCCCCGGACACCAGACCCACATAGCCGGCGCCGATCATCACAACACGCATGGCGTCTCCTGAACTTGCGGCGGTTCCTAGCGTGTTGCGGCTTCCCAAAGCAACAAGGACCGATCGCTCCCGCCCAATCCTTAATTGCTAAGGGGCCGCCCGACAGCGCCCGCTTGGAAGCCGCCATCACCCCCTCCTTGCCGAGGCTCAATCGGATCAGGAGCATCTCGGAAGTCGGTCCTGAGCGTGATGTCGATGGATCGCGAAATTGACATCGTGTTCACCATGACCGGTCGGGGTTGGTTAGAAGATGGCCCGGTAAGGTCACGGAAGTTCCTCCCCAAGGCTTTCGATGCGTTTCTTTTCCTGCCTGACCGGCGACCATGACCTCTGGCTCGTCGGCCTCGCCGCCGGACTTTGTCTGCTCGGCTCGATCATCACCTTCCGGCTGTTCCATAAACTGCGGCACGCCGACCGGGCGGCAAGAATGGCCTGGGTATTCCTGGGCGCCCTGGCCTCGGGCGCGACCGTCTGGTGCACCCATTTCGTGGCGATGATCGCCTATCGCCCCGGCGTGGACATCGCATACGAACCCATGCTGACCGGTGTGTCGTTGGGCGTGGCCATCGCCGGCAGCGCCATGGCGCTATGGGTGGGCAGCCGCCATATGCGCTTTTCGGGTGAACTGGGCGGCGTCCTGTTCGGCCTGACGGTCACCGCGATGCACTATGTCGGTATGGCGGCCTTTGCCGCGGAGGCGATCATCCTGTGGTCGCCGACCTATGTCGCCGTCTCGGTCGCGGGCGCGCTGGCGTTCGGCGCCGCTGCGTTTAACCGGGGTTGCGCCGCCGGCCCTTCCGGTTCGAACTGGCCGGCCGTGGCCCTTATGGTATGCGGCATCGTGGCCCTGCACTTCATCGGCATGGCGGCCATGACGATCGTGCCGTTCGCGCCGAATGTGGGAGACATCACCGGGGACCAGTCCAATATCGCCCTGGCCTTCGCGGTCGCAGCCGTAGGGCTACTGGTTCTGGGCACCGGCGTCGCCAGTCACGCGCTCGACGTTCAGTCTCGTAACCAAGCACGCCATCGCCTGAACCAATTGGTCGAGGGCAGTGTGGATGGAATGGTCGTCGAACAGGGCGGGCGCATCGTCGCAGCCAACGCCGCCTTCGCCGCTCTCGTCGATCTGGCGCATGGCTCTCTTGTCGGACAGCCGCTGTCGCGATGGATCAAACCTATGGCTCCTCTGGCCGACAACGGTCTGAGCCATTCCATTCTCTCTTGCGAAGGCGCGCTCGAAGTGCCCGTCGAGATCGCTGTCCGTCGTGAAGTTCACGACGGCTCTGACGCGCTGCTGACCATCTACGCCATCCGCGACCTGCGCGCCCGCATGGCCCAAGAACGCCGCATCACACACCTGGCGCGCAACGACAGTCTGACGGGCCTGCCCAACCGCGCCTCCTTCCTGGAATGGCTGTCGCGCCAAACCTCGGACGGCGCTACACAAGACCGTGTCGTCCTGGTGGCCATCGACCTTGATCGCTTCAAGGAGGTCAACGATATCCACGGTCACGCGGCGGGAGATCTGCTCCTGGTCCGTATCGCCGAACGCATGAAGGCGGCGATCCGGCCCGGCGAATTCATCGCCCGCCTGGGTGGCGACGAGTTCGTGGCCATGATGCCTGTGTCAAAGCGCGAAGATGCGCTTGAACTCACAGATCGTCTTCGTCTGGCCATTACCGAGCCGGTAGACCTGGGTCACGCCGAGGTCGCCTGCGGCATGAGCGCCGGGCTCGCGGTCTGGCCTGACGACACGGCCGACATCTCGGCCCTGATCAACAACGCCGACCTGGCGATGTACCGGGCCAAGGCCGCGCTGATGACCGACGTCTGTTTCTACGAAGAAGAGATGGACGAAGCCGTTCGCAACCGCCGCCGCGTGGTGCAGCGTTTGCGCGAGGCGGTGGATCGCAAGGAATTCAGCCTGAACTGGCAGGTCCAGGCCCATGCCGACACCGGCGAGGTCACGGGCTATGAAGTCCTGCTGCGTTGGCGCCAGGACGATGGCTCGTTCATATCGCCTGCTGACTTCATTCCCCTGGCCGAGGAAAGCGGCCTGATCCTGCCGATTGGGGAGTGGGTCCTAAGGACGGCCTGCGCCGAGGCGGCGACCTGGACCGAGCCCTACAAGATCGCGGTGAACCTGTCGCCGATCCAGCTGGGACACGTCGATCTGCCGCGACTGGTGCATCAGATCCTGATCGAGACCGGCCTGTCGCCGGCGCGTTTGGAGTTGGAGATCACCGAGACGGCGATGATCACGGACCTAGACCGCACAACCCATATCCTGCGCCAGTTGAAGCTGCTGGGCGTATCGATCGCCATGGATGATTTCGGCACCGGCTATTCGTCGCTATCGACGCTGCGAGCCTTCCCGTTCGACAAGATCAAACTGGACCGCTCCTTCATGTCGGAGCTGAACGGCGGGCCGCAGTCTGCCGCCATTATCCGCGCCGTTCTGGCGCTGGGCGAAAGCCTGGGCATCCCGGTCCTGGCCGAAGGCGTCGAGACGATGGAGCAACTGACGTTCCTGCGCGACCAGGGCTGTGACGAGGTGCAGGGTTATCTTCTGGGTCGGCCTACCCCCGTAGCCGACGACCAGATACCGGCCTCGGTGCGGTTTGCCTGGAACCGCGCGGCGGCATGATCGCGACCTGACTAGGAAAGCTTCCCATCCGCTAACCCTTGGGGGATCGGGAGCGTCAGGCCTGATCTGCTCCATAAATCGCTCTCAGGCGGATTTTGGTCGATCCGACGCTCGCTTTCGAACATAGGGCGCCGTAGCCGGTCGGGACGGCGTTGGTGGTCAAGCCCGTCGCCAGGGAGCGCGTCTGATGTCTAACGATACAAACCAGGTCGGAGGCCACACCGCTGGCCAGCTCGCTGGCCAGGTCGCCGGACAGGCCGATCAGGAAATGACGTTATTGTCCGGAATGTATCGCGCCGTCTGGCGCTGGCATTTCTACGCCGGTCTTCTGGTGCTTCCGGTCCTGTGCCTGATGGCGCTGACCGGCGGACTTTATCTGTTCAAGGACGGGATCGACGCCGCCGTCTATCGGCCCCTGTCGCACGTCGAGCCGCGGGCCGAGACGACTTCTCCTGATCGCTGGGTCGCGGTCACGCAGAGCTCCACGGGCGGCGTCGTCTCCAGCGTTCTCGTTCCCGCCCAGCCCGACCAGGCCGTGCGCCTGACCGTGGACCTGGACGACGGCAGCCGCCGCACCGCCTTCGTCGATCCGCATGACGCCCGACTGATCGGGGTCACCGCCTTCGGCGGCGTCATGGAAACCATCAAGGGCCTGCACAGCCTGTCGCTCCTGGGGACATGGACCAACTATCTGGTCGAGATCGTCGCGGGCTGGGCCATCATCCTGGTCGCGACGGGGGTCTTCCTGTGGTGGCCGCGCAAGCGGGATGCAGGCGTCGTCACGATCAAGGCGACGGACGTGAAGCGGCGCCCGTTCTGGCGCGATCTGCACGCGGTCACAGGCCTCTATGCCGGCGGGATCATCGCCTTTCTGGCCGTCACCGGCATGCCCTGGTCGGCCTTTTGGGGCGATCAGTACATGGCCTACATCAAGGAACACGGCCTCGGCCGCCCGACGGCGCCCGCTGCGGCCAGCCCGTTCGCCCATGCCGCGCACAAGGACATGCCGGCCGGGGTCGGCTGGACGATGGAGAGGATGGTCATGCCCCTGCCCGGCCTACATAGCATGCCCGCGACGCTCTCCACCGTGATCGCGACGGCCGAGGCCCAGCATCTGGGGCGCCCCTATACCGTCTCCATCCCGACCGACACCTCGCTCGCCTACACCGCCGCCCGCGCCGTGCGTCAGGTAGAGGACGCGCGCTCGCTCTACATCGATGGGTCGACCGGGACGGTGAAGGCCGACATCCAGTACGGCCAGTTCGGCGTCGGAGCCAAGGCCTTCGAATGGGGCATCGCCGTCCACCAGGGCACGCAGTATGGACGCCTGAACCAGTTCATCATGCTGGGCGGCTGTATCGCCATCTGGCTGCTGTCGATCAGCGCGGTGATGATGTGGTGGAAGCGCCGCCCGCCCCATCTGGGCCGGGGCCGGCTGGGGGCGCCCGTCGCGCCGCCGGGACCCAGGGCGCGCGCCGCCGTCCTCGGCATCGTCCTGCCGCTCGCCATTCTCTATCCGCTGACCGGCCTCAGCCTGATCGTCGCCGTCGTGCTCGATCTCGCCGTTCAGAGGTTGCGGCGCTCCAAGGTCACGGTTTGAGATGTTCGCTCAGGCGTCCAACGCAAGGGACAGCTCGCTGTGGGAGAACGGTTTCACCAGCGTCGCGTCGGCGCCAAGGCCGGCCGCCATCTTCAAAACGGAAGAGGCGCCCAACCGGCCCCCGCCGGTCATGGCCACAATCCGAAGGTCGGACCGAAGCTTACGCGCGCTCATGATGAAGGTCAGTCCGTCCCGATCCGGCATCAGAATATCAACGATGACAGCATCCGAGTCTTGCGTTTGAACGCGGCTCAGGCCTGTATCAGCATCGAGCGCGGTCACGACTACGTGCCCCAGCGACGTCAGCATCGTTTCCAAATGACTGACAATCAATGGATCGTCATCGATGACGCAAATTTTCACGCGCAGTCCCTTCAACAGCAACACCACCAGCCCTCGGGAGTACCGGCATGTAGGCAGCGGGCGTCAACCCTTGTCGCGCTCGTTCCGTCTCGCGGTCTGGACCGGCGTGGCCATCGTGATCGCCCTACTCTCCTTTGCAGGGTTCGAACTGTTCAAGGAATTCAACAGCAGTCGCGAACTCCGCGCGCAGGTTGTCCAGTCCTACGAGACGAGGCTTGAAATCGAGGCCGTTCAGAAAATCATTCTCGACGGAGAAACCGGGGCCCGTGGATATGTCCTGACAGGCGAGGAAGGTTACCTCGAACCCTATATTTCGGCGTCGGCGCGAATCGCGCCTCAGTTGACTAGGCTGAGGCGCGATTTCACCGGCGACGGACAGGCGACCCGTCTGCTGGATCAGCTCGACGCGCTGGCCAGCGAAAAATTCCGCCTTTCCGCCGTCGCCATTCAACAGCGGCGGACCGCGAGTGAGCGCGCCGCTCTGGCCTCGCCTCCCAACGGGTCCGGCAAGGCGATCATGGACGAGGCGCGTCGTGTCATTGCCGCCCTGGTCGATTTGGAAGCCGACAGGCTGAACCAGTACTCGGCAGCCGCGGACGCTCGCACCGTTCGGGCCGAGCGGCTGGTGGCCGGCCTGTTCGTCACCTTGCTGCTGGTCATACTGGCGGCCGTGCTCCTGGGCGTCCGGTATGTCTCGGCGCGTCAAACAATGCTGGCCGACATCCGAAGTCAGGCACAGCGGCAGCAGGTGATCTTCAACAGCGCGATCGACGCCATCATCACCCTCAACCCGAGCGGCAGTATCGAGACCGTCAACACGGCGGCCGAAGCCATGTTCGGCTACGGCGCCCAGGAGCTGGATCGGCGTGATATATCCCTGCTCGTCGAGATCGCTCAGGACGGCGACGGTGAGTTCCTGAAACGCCTGGGCGCCTCGCAGGGCGCTCTGGAAAAAGGTCTGATCCGGCAGATGGAGGCCAAGCGCCGCAACGGCGAGGTCTTTCCGGTGGATGTGGCCCTCGGCGCCATGCATCTGCCTACGGGCACCCATGTCGTGGCGGTCATCCGCGATATCTCTGAACGCAAGCGGATCGAGCAGCTTAAGGACGAGTTTGTCTCGACCGTAAGTCACGAACTGCGGACGCCGCTGACTTCCATCGCCGGGTCGCTGGGCCTGCTGGCGGGCGGCGCGGCGGGCAAGATGCCGGACAAGGCGGCCCGCCTCGTCCAGATCGCCCATGCCAACAGCCAGCGGCTGGTGCGGCTGATCAACGACATCCTCGACATCGAGAAGATGGAGTCAGGCAAGCTGCGGCTGGATCTCACCTCGCTCGATCTGCGCGACATCGCGGAGCGCTCGATCGAGGGAATACGCGGTTACGCCGATGAGTTGAACGTAACGCTGGACCTCGCCCCCGGTGACCCGGCGCCGGTGCGCGGCGACGCAGATCGCCTGATCCAGGTCGTGACCAACCTGCTGTCGAACGCTTCGAAATTCTCTCCCGCGGGCGGCACGGTAAGGGTCACCGTGGATCCTGAAACGCGCCTGGCCCGGCTCAGCGTCTCAGACAAGGGCCCAGGCATTCCCGACGCCTTCCGTTCGCGGATCTTTTCCAAATTCGCCCAGGCGGATGGCTCCGACACCCGCGCGAAAGGCGGCACCGGTCTGGGCCTCGCCATTGCGCGCGAAATCGCCGAACGCCACGGCGGCCGGCTGTGGTTCGAATCCCTGCCCAGCGAGGGCGCGACCTTCCATCTCGACCTTCCCCTGGCCGACGGCCGCCAGAACGGCGACACGCTCCACGGTCCTCGCCTGCTCATCGTGGAGGATGACGTGGACGCCGCCGACACCCTGCGCGGCATGCTGGAGGCGGACGGCTTTGACGCCGATGTCGCCGCGACCGGTCGACAGGCCTTGGCCCTTATCCGTTCGGGCGCCTACTCCGCCGTTCTGGTCGATATCCACCTGCCTGACGCCGACGGCATCAGTCTGATCCGAACCCTGCGCCAGTCGGCGGAGACGCGAAACCTGCCGGTCGTCGTGGTGTCCGGCGACGCCGCGCGTGGCATGGCGCGCGCCCAGTCGCTCGAGGTGGTCGACTGGATGGAGAAGCCGTTCGATCAGAACCGTCTGCGCGTAGCGGTGGCGGCTATCTATGCGCGGCTCGCCGACAGGCTGCCGATAGTGCTGCACGTCGACGACGACCGCGACATCCTGGAGGTGACGGCCCAGGCCCTGGCAGGGTCCGCCTTGATGGTGGCGGCCGAAAGCCTGGCGGCCGCCCGAGCCTCGCTGGCGCAACACAAGCCTGATCTGGTCATTCTGGATCTGGGTCTGCCAGATGGCTCGGGACTGGAGCTGTTGACCGACCTGCGTGACGACCAGGGCCACAGCGTGCCGATCATCGTCTATTCGGCCCAGGAGATGGATGCAGCTCTAGCCAACCGTGTTGAAGCGGTTCTGACGAAATCCCGGTCATCCCTGGCGGGCCTTGCAAGAACCGTCCGGAGGCTGACGGACAAGAAGACTCATCAGGAGAGGGAAGGATTCGATGCTGAAGATTCTACACGTCGATGACGAGCCGGACATTCGCGAGGTCGCAGCGATGTCGTTGGCGATCGATCCCGCGATCACGGTTCGCTCGGCCGGCTCGGGGGAGCAGGCGCTGGAAATCCTGGCGGACGACTGGCGACCGGACGTGATTCTCCTGGATGTCATGATGCCGAACATGGACGGCCCGGGCACGCTTGAGCGCTTGCGTCGACTGCCGGGCCACGCCGATACACCCGTCATCTTCATGACGGCACGCGCCCAGGCCTCGGAACAGGCGCGTTTCATAGCTCTGGGCGCGACCGCCGTCATCATCAAGCCCTTCGATCCCATGACCCTGGCGTCTCAGGTCCGCGACCATCTGGCCGCCGCCTCCGCATGAATGACCCCCTTGCGCCCCTGCGTCAGCGCTTTCGCACCAGGCTGGTCGAGGATCTGGAGCGGCTGAGAAGCCTGAGAGCGGCGCCGCATCCCGATCAGGCCCTGCGCGTACTCGCGCACAACCTGGCCGGAGCGGCCGGCATCTTCGGCTTGGCTGCGCTCAGCAGGGCGGCGATCACGATTGATGATCGCCACGCCGTCGGCGAGCGATCGACCGATGACGAACTCGACGCCCTCGAAGCCGAGATCGAGGCGGCGCTGGGTCCTGACTGACGGCGTCAGCTGTCCATCGGCCTCAGATACGGACCCGCCGCCAGAATGGCCTGGCTGCGATTGTTGACGCCGAGCTTCTTGAAGATGGCTGACATGTGCTGCTTCACCGTTCCCTCGGTCAGGTTCATGTCGCCGGCGATCTGCTTGTTCAGCCGCCCGTCCGCGAGGGCGTTCAGCACCCGCAGTTGGGCCGCCGACAGGCTGGCGACCCTGCGGTGGAAGTCAGCCGCCGCAGGAACAGGTGTAGGGTCCCCCGGCATCACCACCGCCTCCCCCCGCAGGATCGTGCCCACCGCGTTGACCAGGTCGCTGACCGGCGCCCCCTTGTTCAGATAGGCGGCGGCGCCGAAGGTGCGGGCCAGGGCCACCGTACGCTCGTCAAATCGTCCCGAGACGATGGCGACCGGCCTGTCCGGCAGCAGTCGCTGTAGCATCAGCAGGCCGCTGAAACCGGTGACGTCGGGCAACATCAGATCCAGCAAAACCAGTTTGATGCGCGCGCCTTTGGCCTTGGCGTAGGCCTCTGCCTCTTCCGCACTGGTGACGCGCCCCACCTCCAGGTGAGGATAGGCCGCCCGAATAGAAAGTTCGAACGCCTCACCAACCAGGGGGTGGTCATCCACAATCAGGACGATCCACTGCATCGCAACCTCCCGTTCGCCTCTGATAACGGAATCGCAGCGCACGGGTTCACACTAAGTCAGGCCGGCGGTGGCTACCAACCCGTTCACAATACTTCAGCACGACCATGGATATGGTAAACAACAAGTAAACCAACCCTAAGCTTGGGGTAGTTTGAGCAGCCAAACATATAACTTTAGTTGTTTTCGATCTGTTTTGGGCTCTGTGTTTGTGGACTTCGACGGGGCGAGGTCGTTTCTCCCGGCCATCGAGTTCACACCGCCTTCGATGAGAGACCCAAATGTCGATCAAGATCATCGCCGCCGCTGCCGCCGTCATCTTCGGCGCCCTGTCGAGCCCCGCCTTCGCCCAGTCGGCGTCCACCACGGGCACGGGTTCGATCACCGTCATCCGTCCGCTGACCATCACCAAGACCGCCGACATGAAGTTCGGCACGGTCGTCCGCCCGACCACAGGCGCGGGAACTGCTGTCGTCAGCGCGGCCGGTGTTCGCTCGGTCACCGGCGGCGTCGTTGGCCTGGCCTCCGGTGACACCCCGGCGGCGGCGGCCTTCACGGTTGCGGGTGAAGGCGGCCAGTCGGTCTCGGTCACCATCCCGGCGACCTTCACCATGATCAACGGCTCGGACACCCTGACCGTCACCACCTCAAACAACCTGACCGGCTCGGCCGCAGCCCAGACGCTCAGCAACGCCCTCGGCGCCGCCGGAAGCCTGGCTTTCGCCGTCGGCGGCTCGGTTCCGGTGTCCTCGACCCAGACCACCGGTCTCTACACCGGCACGTTCACGGTCTCAGCCGCCTACAACTAAGGCGAGCGCGACGCAGGAACCACACTCGGTTAACCTCGGGGAATCTAACCTTGCGTCCTCGCTACAGAACGAGACCCGAGATGTTCAAAGCCGCTATCGCCGCCGCCGTCCTGACAGGCCTGTTCGCCGCGCCTGCGCTCGCCCAGGTCGGCGCGGACCTGAACATTTCGCCCCGACGAGTGACCTTCGACGAAAGCGAACGCGCCGCCACGGTCTACGTCTTCAATCAGGGTGACGAACCGGCGACCTATACGGTCGAACTGGTGGATCGCGTGATGCAGCCGGACGGCCAGATCGTCGCCGCGGCGGATGCGCCCCGCGCCCCTCGGTCGCCATCGGCCCAGCCCTTCATCCAGTATACGCCTCGCCGCGTGATGCTGGAGCCCAAACAGAGCCAGGTCATCCGCGTCCGCGTTCGGCCGCCCGAAGGCGACGCGGCAGGCGAGTACCGCACCCATCTGACCGTGACCGCCCTGCCGCCCGAAAACAACGGATTCACTGCCGAACAGGCCGCCGCAGCCGATCCGAACGGCGTTGCACTGCAGGTCACCGCCCTGTTCAGCGTCAGCATCCCTCTGATCGTGCGCCAGGGCGACATAGACGCCCGCGCCGCCATAGAGAACGCCGAGATCATGCCGGCGAGCCAGGGCCTGCCGAATGGGGCAGTCCGGCTCGATCTCGTTCGGCTCGGCCTGAACTCGGTATATGGCGATCTCGAGCTGCATGTCGGCCAAGGAGCGAACGACCGGGTTGTCGGTCTCGTACGCGGCGTCGCCGTATACCCCGAGATTGACCGCCGCACCCTGACCGCCCCTCTGGCCGAAGCCGTCGCCGCGGGCGAAACCCTGCGCATCGTCTACCGCGACGACGACGCCCATGTCGGCGCAGAGCTGGCGACGGCGTCTCTACCGGGGTCATGAGCCGTGGCCGCCAGGTCGCGATCGTGGCGGGCCTGATGGCATCGGTCTGGGTCGCCCCCGCGCTGGCGCAGTCGCAGGTCACTGGACCCAGCGCCCCGAACGCATCGACGCCCTTCACCAGCGACGACCTGCTGTTCATGGAGGTGACGGCCGACGGCTACCAACTCGCGGAATCGATGAACGTTTACGCTTCGCGCAGCGGCGTCTACGTCCCGCTCGGCGAGTTCGCCCGCATCCTGGACTTCGCCGTCGGCGTCTTTCCGGCGCAGGGCCGGGCGGAGGGCTGGGTGCTGTCCCGGGATCACAGCCTGCTGCTGGATATCAACACCGGCGCAGCACTGGTCGGCGGCGTCGGCGTGGTGATCGAGCCGGGTCAGGTCGCGGCTTTCGAGGGCGACTTCTATGTCCGGGTCGACCTGCTGGAACGGCTGATGCCGGTTCGGCTCAAGCCCGACGTCAACGCCCAGACCCTGGCCGTCATCCCGACCCAGCCCCTGCCCTTCCAGCAACGTCTGGCCCGTGAACAGCGCCGCGCCGGTTCGGTCTCCGGCGATCCAGTCCTGCGGTATCGGCTGATGGAGACCCCCTATCGCCTTTTCAGCCCCCCCGCCCTCGACATCAACCTGGGCGGGCAGGTCACGCGGGACGGCTCGGACCAGAGCCGCAGCTACGACGTCCGCATGGCGGGCGACCTGCTCATGGCCGGTTTCCAGGGTTTCGCCGGTTCCGACGCCGACGGCGCGCTGAACAGCGTCCGCGTGCTGCTTGAGCGCAAGGATCCGAACGGCCACGCCCTGGGTCCCGTCGGCGCAACGCGCGCGGGCCTGGGCGACGTCTTCACCCCGTCGATGTCGATGGGCGCAGGCAGTTTTGGCGGACGCGGGGCCTTCTACACCTCCGCCCCGCTGGAATCACTGGACCTGGCGACGCCCTTGAACCTGCGCGGCGAGTTGCCGCTGGGCGAGGAGGTCGAGCTCTACGTCAACGAGGTGCTGCAGACCAACCAGTCCTCGCCTGTGCAAGGACGCTACGAGTTCCTGGATGTGCCGCTGACCTTCGGGCTGAACACCATCCGTCTGGTCTTCTACGGCTCGCAGGGCGAAACTCGCGAACAGGTCCGGCGCATCAATTTCGGGACCGGTCAGGTCGAGGCCGGGCGCTTCATCGTCCGTCTGGGCGCCGTCGAGCAGAACACGCCGGTGTTTCGGGTTGGGACCCGGCCGAACGATCCCTCGACGGGCGATGTTAGGATCGCCGCCCTGTTCGACTATGGGATCAGCCCCACCCTGACCCTTAGCGGGGGCGCGGCCCGCTATGCGCCGTTGGGCATGGCGGCGCGGTCCGTGGGGCTTCTCGGTCTGCGCGGATCGTTCGGCGCGTTCGCTGGCCAGTTCGACCTTGCGGCGGACGAAGACGGCGGCGCCGGCGTAACCTTAGGCCTGGCCGGTCGCCCCTTTGGGGTCTCCCTGATCGGGCGGCATTCGGAATACAGCGGCGGCTTCGTCGACGAGACCCGGATGTTCGGCGTCGGTCCCGACGCCGCCCTGATGCGCAGCAGCGGCCTTCGCGCCGACGCCAGCCTGCGTCTTGGCAAGAAGCTGGTTCTGCCGTTGTCCTTGGACCTGCGCCGGCAGGAACGAACGGACGGCAGCGGTCAGTTCGCCGCCGACATGCGAACCTCGACCCCCGTCAGCCACTATTATCTGTCGACCAGCCTGTCGTACCAGAACGACTGGACGACGACGGCGCGGCAAGATCAGTTGGTGGGCGCGGTGGACATCGCCACCCTTGTGGCCGCGCGGGTCCAGGTCCGAAGCGGGGTCGCCTATCGTTTCCTGCCCGACTCCAGGCTGGAGAGCGCCTACGCAACGATCGACTATCAGCTGACGGCGCGAAACTCGGTGCGGCTCGGCGTCATGCGCTCCTTGGGTGTGCAGCAGACCACGACGATCCAGGCTGCCCAGCTCTATGCCGCCGACCTGTTCGACGCCTCCGTGAATGCCGCTTATGAAACCGACACCGGCAAATGGCAGGTCGGCTTCCAGCTTGGATTCGGCCTGGGCTACGACCCCGTTCGCGGCCAATACCACATCGCACGGCCGGGCCTGGCCTCGGGCGGCTCCATCGCCATCGACGCCTATATCGACGCCAACGGCGACGGTGTGCGCCAGTCGTCCGAGCAGGGCGTCCGCAATGTGGCATTCGACACGCCCGGAGGAACGGTCCTCACCAACGCGGACGGCGTCGCCTTGGCGGGTGGTCTGGGCGACGGCGGCGTCGTGCGCGCACGCGTTAACCTGGAGAACCTCGACGACCCGTTCCTGGTCGGCGGGGACAGTGTCGAGATCGTGCCCCGGCCGGGCCGGACGGTGATGATCAACTATCCGCTGCAACTGACGAGCGAGGTCGAGCTGTCGACCCGCCTGCGCCGCGAAGGCGAGGCCGACCGCAGCCTGGCCGCCGTCAACATCATGCTGGTCCCGGCACGCGGCGGCGACGCCATACAGGGTCGCACCGACCACGCCGGAGTGGTCGTGCTGGAGAACGTGCGACCAGGCCGATACACCGTCCGTCTCGACCCCGAACAGGCCGCCGACCTTGGCCTCGTCCTGGATGGAGCGCCTGTGCTCGAGGTGCCGCCGGAAGGCGGCTTCATGCGTGGAGACGACCTCTTCATCCGCGTGCTGCGGGAGCAATCGATATGATCCGCAACCTGTTGGCCGCGCTGGCCGTGGTCCTCGGTCTGTCGTGGGCCGGAGCGGCTTCAGCCCAGATCACCGTCCAGCGCAGCCCGACATCGATCAACCCCGCGCTGGGCCAGGTCATTCGCGGCGCCTCGGCGACGACTTTCTCCATCGCGACGGACGGCACGGTCACGCGTGCATCGGGTAACGCAATCCGGCTCAGCTCCGCGCCGGTCACACCCGTCACCATTACGATCATCTGCCAGCTGGATATCCTGTGCAATCTGCGCCACGTGCAGGTGACGGTGACGATCACCGGATCGTCGGGTGTGGCCCAAATCAGCAACCTGCGGATCAGCTCCCCCAGCGGGCTGCTCTATTACATCGCCCCGCCCAGTTCGGGCACCACGATCACCTTCGACGCCTATCCGTTGGGGCTGAACCTGGGGGCGACGTTCAAGCTGGGCATGGATGTGTTGGTCCCGGCCAGCGGGCCGACCGGCTACGGGACCTTCACCTACACTGTCACGGCGGTGCTTCTATGAGGGCGATCCGCCTCGCATTGGCGGCGCTGATAGTGTCCGCCGGCACGGCGTCGGCCCAGACCCGTCAGGCCGAAGCCTCGGTGCAGATTGAGCGGTCGGTGGGCGTCACGACCCTGGCGCGGATGGTCTTCGCCGCGGTCGGCGACGGCGCTCCTCCCCGCCCGGGCGAAGGCAGTGTTACGGAGGCACGCCCGGGAACCTCCAGCGCTCCCGCCGTCATACGGGTGACAGGCGACCCAGGGCGCACCTATCGCGTGAACCTGCCCGTTTCGCTGACCGCCCCGCTTAGCAATGCCGTCATCAGCGGTTTCAGGGTCTGGAGCGAAAACTCGGGCGACATCTCGGAAACCATGACCGCCCAGATGGACGCCTTTGGTCGGGACACCCTGCGCGTAACAGGGGTTCTTTCCACGGTGAGCTTCGTCGATGTCGCAGCCGCCATGCCGATCACGGTCAACTACGAATAACGAACGACGTTTCCGGGATCTCTGCCTCACCTCGTGACGCCCGTCCGCCCACCGCTCTGGCGCCCGCCTCTTGCAGACCTACCGCCAGGCCGGCCTGCGCGTCGGCGCCGGATGCAACTCGGCAAGGAAGACGTCATGGCTCGGGATGGCCGGGTCGTTGGCATGCGTCGCCAGCGCTTCCGCCTCGCCGATCAGGCCCTGCACTTCGTCCGTGACGCCCGCGCCTAGGCGCATCAGGGCCGTCGCACGCGCTCGCACGAGAAGGAGCGCCGCGTCGGGATAGCGCGCGGCCAGCCGGCTGGCCCACAGGGGCGCATCGTCGTGCGAACCGCGCAGCTCGGTCCGCCGCGCAAGAACCATCGCCGCCGCCTCCCGATGAGCTGGCCAGTTCATCAGAAACGCGAGCCCCCTCATCGGATCGACATAGGCGGCGGCGATATCGAACGCGCGGTCCAGAGCCACCACGTCCTCGAAATCGGGAAGCTTGGCCAGGAGCGATTTCAGGATGTCTTCGGACAGCGCGCGCTCGAACAGCGTCCATCGCGCCTCATCCGCGGCCTTCACCTCACCCTCGGCGTCGAGCACGGCGATCTCGGCGGCGCACCAGGTCTCGGGCTGGGGGCCTGGAACGGCCGCCTTGCCCCGGCCCCAACGGCTGGCGGGCTCTGCGGCGCGAGAGGCCTCCAGCGCCGCTCTCGCCTCTGTCGGGCGATGCACTTCTGCGAGACGACGAGCGATCTCGGCTCCAATCTCGGGCTTGCTACGATCCGCATCGGGGATGGTCAGAACCCAGGCGTCGAGATCGCCGGCCCGGTCCGCTAACTTGCGTACGACCAGCGCCAACCGGCCGGTCGGTCTTGGCTTGTCCTGTGTAAGGTCCGTCAGGAGCCGGCGCGCCAGATCCGAGCTCAGGGCAGGCGCGCCACGACCGACCCAGGCGGCCCATTCCGACAGTCGTGTGGAAAGCGCCTCGCTGAGGACCGGCCCGGCCACGCCTGGACCCACCTTCGAAGCCAAGGTGGCGAGGTCGGTCGTTGCGCCGTCGAAAGCCAGGGCGAGCTCGCCCTTCGGATCCTTAACCCGGTGACTGAGCGAGGGGTACAGGTCGAACCAGGCGACCAGCCGATCAAAGGCGAGCTTCGGCTCCAATGCTCCCAGCCGCTCGACGATCATCCTCGCCAGCATCTGCAGTTCGGTGATGAGTTCCGCCCGCTTTCGCCACGACACTTTGGCCTTGCTGGTCTCCAGCGCAGTCAGTCTCTTGTCGAGTTCGAACGCCAGGTCCGGGGCCCCGACTTCCGCCGCCAACTCCATGCGCAGGCGGCGCTTCAGCGCGGGCCCGGCGGTCTCCAGCAGAACCGTGGCCAATCGCTCGGCGCCAAGCGCAGCGAGGTTCGCCTCCGACAGCGTCTTCTTCGCACTCGCTGGGCGATGCGCCATCGCGTTCTAGCCCGCCCGACGGAAGCGGACCGGGTCGTTCGCCGTCTGGCGCTTGAGGTGGTCACGCAGCGGATCATACTTGCTCATCCCCGTAGAAGCGCTCGAAAGCGCCGCAGTTGCAAGGCGAGGCGGCAGTTCGGTCATCGGGGCGCCCGAGGCGCACATTCCCTTGCTTTGGTGACGAACATCTAGGTCAGTTGCGCACTCGGCGATGCTGAACAGCATTGAACACCGATGAAGGCGATGCGCACTCACCACGGAGCCCAGCCAGCTTGATATCCCCGCTGGCCCACATGCGCCCCGACGCATAAACGCAAAAGGGGCCGCCCGAAGGCGACCCCTTTAAAACCAATCAAACCGTAAGGTTAGATGGTCGGAGCGACAGGATTCGAACCTGCGACCCCTTGACCCCCAGTCAAGTGCGCTACCAGGCTGCGCCACGCTCCGAGAGGCGGTCCTATAGCGGGGCGACCCGTCCGCCGCAAACCCAAAAACACATTATCCGATCAGAGGGCCAGAACAGCGTCCAGACGGGCCCGAGCGCCTTCCAGGTCGGCCAGTATCTGCTGCAACCTCACCGAAGACAGCTTCGCGCGCGGGGTCGTGGCGACCGGCGCAGTTGGAGGCGATTCGCCGCTTCCCGGCGCCGCCATGGCGAAGCTGGCCCCTGCGTCGCCATAGGCGGCCAATTGCGCCAGGCCCTGGTCCTTGTGCAGCCGCTGCACGCCCTTGATGGTCAGACCCTCGTCGTGCAGCAGGCGGCGGATCGCCTTCAGCACCACAATGTCCTGCGGGCGATAGAACCGCCGTCCGCCGGCGCGCTTGACCGGCGTCACGAAGGGGAATTTCGTCTCCCAGAAGCGCAGCACGTGCTGGGGCGCGCCCACGGCCTCGGCGGCCTCCGAGATGGTGCGAAAGGCGTTGGGGCTTTTGACGACGGGCTTGGCGGCCATGGCCCTCAGCCTTCGACGGTTGCGCCGTGAACCCGGGACTTCATGATCTGGGAGGCGCGGAAGCTGATGACCCGGCGCGGATGGATCGCCGCGGGCTCGCCCGTCTTGGGATTGCGCCCCATGCGGGCGCGCTTGTCGCGCACCTGAAAGACGCCGAACCCGGACAGTTTCACCGTCTCGCCGCGTTCCAGCGACTCGACGATCAGTTCCAGGGTGCGCTCGACCAGGCTCGAGCATTCCTGCCGCGACAGGCCGACCTCCTCATGCACCGCCTCGCAGAGGTCGGCGCGGGTCAGTGTGCTCGGTTCGCCCAATGGTCCACTCCTGTGTCGGATGGTCAGCATAGAACGACAATCCGTGTTGAAGTCAAAGGGCAGATCGCCCGGATTACAGCCGGAAGGCGCAGGCGCCCCATGTCAGACCGCCGCCCATGGCCTCCAGAAGGACCAGATCGCCCTTCTTGATCCGGCCATCGCGGATCGCCGCGTCCAGCGCCAGAGGAATGGATGCGGCCGAGGTGTTGGCGTGCATGGCCACCGTCGAGATCACCTTGTGCTCGTCGAGACCCAGCCGGTCGCCCACGCCCTTGATGATCCGCTGGTTGGCCTGATGCGGCACGAACCAGTCCACGTCGGCGACCTCGATGTTGGAGGCGGCGCAGCAGGCAGTGATGGCCTCTGCGATGTTGACCACCGCGTGGCGGAACACCTGGTTGCCCAGCATCCGCAGGTGGCCGACGGTTCCCGTGCTGGCCGGCCCGCCATCGACGTACAGAAGGTCGGTCTTGGTGCCGTCGGCGCGTAGCGCAAAGCCCAGCAGACCGGTATCGGCCTTGGTCCCCTGCCCTTCGCGCGGCTCGACCACCACGGCGCCCGCACCGTCGCCGAACAGGACGCAGGTGGTCCGGTCGGTCCAGTCCATCAGCCGGGTCATTTCCTCGGCGCCGATGACCAGGGCGCATTTGGCATGACCTCGGGCCACGAAACCGTCGGCGACGCTCAGCGCATAGACGAAGCCCGAGCAGACGGCCTGAACGTCGAAGGCAATGCCGACCGGCACGCCCAGCTTGCGCTGCACGATGGTGGCCGTGGCGGGGAAGGTCATGTCCGGCGTCGTGGTCGCCACGATGATCAGATCAACATCGGCCGGGGTCTTGCCCGCATCGGCCAGGGCCCGCCGGGCGGCCTCGGTCGCCAGGTCGCTGGTCGGCTGGTCATCGCGCGCCTTGTGGCGCTGATGGATGCCGGTGCGTTCGCGGATCCATTCATCGTTGGTGTCGACCAGTTCGGCGAGGTCGGCGTTGGTGACCACCTGTTCCGGCAAAAAGGAGCCGACGCCGGTGACGGCGCTACGGATGACGCTCACTGTAGGGTTTCTCCGGAAACCTGATCTGAAACTGTAGTCTGGGCGGCGGGGACAGCGTGCATGACATCATCCAGCCGACCGAGATTGGCGCCCACCTTGGTCATATAGTCGCTGCGGGCCAGATCGACGCCGATGCGGATGGCGTTGCCGAAGCCCTTGGCGTTGGCGCCGCCGTGGCTTTTCACGACGATGCCGTTCAGGCCCAGCAAGGGCCCGCCGTTGATGGCGCTGGGGTCGATCCTGCGTCCCATGGTCTTCAGCGCAGGCATGGCGACCAGGGCGCCCAGCTTGGCCTGAAGGTTCGAGGTCAGGGCCTCTTTCAGAAGGGCCGAGATGAAACGCGCCGTGCCCTCGGCGGTCTTCAAAGCGATATTGCCGGTAAAGCCGTCGGTGACGACCACGTCCACGGTGCCCTTTGCGATGTCGTCGCCCTCGACGAAGCCGTGATAGTTCAGGTCCAGGCTGTTGTTCTTCAGAATCTGATGCGCCTCGCGCACCTCCTCGTGTCCCTTCACGTCCTCGGACCCGACATTCAGGATGCCGATGGACGGACGGCCCGAGCCGGCCCTGCCCGCGCTCTGGGCGCCGTGCACTGCGGCGTGGAAGGCCTCGCCCATAATGGCGAACTCGATCAGCTGTTCGGCGTCGCTCTCGATATTGGCCCCCACGTCCAGCACCGCCGTCACGCCCTTCAGCGTCGGCCAGCTGGCGACGATGGCGGGCCGTTCCAGGCCCGGCGCCGACATGCGCAGGATCAGCTTGGCGATGGCCATCAGGGCGCCGGTGTTGCCGGCCGAGACGACAGCCCCCGCCTCGCCCGTCTTCACCGCCTCGATGGCGTTCCACAGGCTGGAGCCCTTGCCCCGGCGCATGGCCTGGGCGGGCTTTTCGTCCATGGCCACGACCTTGTCGGTGTGGCGGATTTCGCAGGTCTCTGCGCCCAGCTTGCAGCGCGCCATCTCAGCGGCGATGGCCGTTTCATCGCCGTGCAGAATGAAGCGCACGCCTTCGCCACCGTGCACGCGGATATAGTCTTTGATCCCTGCGACGACGACGACGGGACCGTGATCGCCGCCCATGGCGTCAAGCGAGATGGTGGTTTGGGTGGCCAAGTAGGTCAGCTCCGGCGCCGCAGTCGGCGACGCCCATGGGGTTCGTTCGAGATACCGTCGTCCACGATACTAGGGCGCCGGACGGATGCAATGCGATGATGCCGCGTCAGCCTTCGCCGTTATTGGGCGGACGCACCGACTTCAAGACGGCGAAGGGCGAAATCTCGCGCGGCTCATCAGGCTGGACGAACTCGGCGCCCGGTTTGCGCGGAAAGGGATCGAGCGTCAGCGCCAGTTGCTCGACCGCGTACTGGCCCAGATCCACCTTGCCGTCCTCGATCACGTCGGGGGCGTCGTCATCGACATCGATGTCGATCTCGTCTCCCTCGGGATGAGCGGCCTCGACCATGTCGATGGAGAAACGCTCGTCGATCGTCACCGGCAGGGGCTCAAGCGTCAGACCACAGGTCTGGACCGCCTCGGCCGTCACCCGGCCGGTCAGCCGCCAGCCGGTATGGGCGGGGGCCAGCGACAGGTCGGCCGCAAAGGCGTCCAGCGAGGCCAGATCCAGGGCCTTGGCGATCTTTTTCCGCACCGCCTCGTCCGGCTCCAGCCGGCGGATCAGTCCCTTGCCGATTTCGTTGATTCGGACCGTCTCGCTGAGGGGAAGGGCCTGGGGGTTGGTCGAATTCATGCGGCGATCTCCGGCCATTCGGGTCCGCCCAATATGGCGTCGAAGCCCTGATCCGCCAGGGCGACGCGCGCGCGCAGCGCATAGTCGGCCAGGGGCGCAGCGGTCTCGCGATCCTCGACGGCATAGACGTTTCGGGCCAGGGCGTCGGCCAGGGCGTCTGCATCCGCCTCGCGGATCGGCGCCTCATAGGCGGTCATCCGGCCATACAGAGCCTCGCCCAGCGACCGCATCTTGCGCGCCATGGACACGTCGCCGACGCCCAGTTCGCGCAGGGCGTGGTCCAGGGACGACACATAGGCGTCGAACAGCGACTGGCCGACCTCGGCCCCTCGCTCCTGGGCCCCGCGCTCGCCCGGCTCATCGCGCAAACGCAGGATCAGCAGCAGGACGTGCAGGGTGTAGAGCTCGAATCGCGCATCGATACGGTCGTCGACGCCCAGCCGCGCGTAAAAGGCCGGCTGGCGCGCCTGGGCCACCGCCGCCCCATACAGGGTGTCGCCTACGCCTAGGGCGGGTCGTTTCTTGAACAGGGTCTTGAGCATGATCAGCGGCCCCTTTTCCGCCGCGCCGTTGAAGTAGGACGCGTGTACGTTTAGGTCAAAGACCTTGTTTCCTTTCAGGCGCTCGAAAATGTCCCGTTTCGTCGTTTCCGCAGCCCGTTCTCCGCTGCTGCGTGTTCTCGCTGTCGCCGCCCTGGTTGGGGCCGGCGCAGCCTGCGCCCCTACCGTGGCCAAGAACGGCTTCCAGGTCATCGATGTCGCGCCGCGCGACATCGTCGCCGGGACCGATACCCGCGACACGGTGATGACCAAGCTGGGCTCGCCCTCGACCCGCTCCACCTTCGAGGACAACGTCTGGTACTACATCAGCCAGACGACCGAGAAATACACCTACAACCGCGCCCAGGTGTCCCAGCGCAGCATCACCGAGATCACCTTCAACAAGGACGACGGCATGGTCTCGAGCGTGCGCGTCCTGGGTCTGGAGGACGGTCAGCAACTGGCCATGAACTCGAACACGACGCCGACGCGCGGTCGCCAGCTGACCATCATCGAACAGCTTCTGGGCAACGTCGGCCGCGGCCAGCTGCCCCGCACCGAAGACAACGTCCCCGGCCAGCGCCGCCCGGACTAAGGTTTAGACCCCCTCGGGGAGGAATAAAACAAACGCCCCGGAGATTGCTCTCCGGGGCGTCTTTTGTTTCAGCCTGATCTTAAGATCAGACGATCTTGCCGCTCGCCAGCACCGCAAGCAACAGCAGGGCCACGATGTTGGTGATCTTGATCATCGGGTTCACCGCCGGACCGCTGGTGTCCTTGTAGGGGTCGCCCACCGTGTCGCCGGTCACCGCGGCCTTGTGCGCCTCGGAGCCCTTGCCGTGGACGACGCCGTTCTTGTCGGTGAATCCTTCTTCGATCACCTTCTTGGCGTTGTCCCACGCGCCGCCGCCCGAGGTCATCGAGATGGCGACGAACAGGCCGGTGACGATCACGCCCATCAGCATGGCGCCGAGGGATGCAAAGGCGTTGGCCTTGTCCGAGATGGTCAGGATGGCCACGAACAGGACGATCGGCGACAGCACCGGCAGCAGGGACGGCACGATCATCTCGCGAATCGCCGCCTTGGTCAGGATGTCGACGGCCCGGCCGTACTCGGGCTTGACCTGATAGGTCATGATGCCCGGGTTCTCGCGGAACTGGCGACGCACCTCCTCGACGACCGCCTCGGCTGCGCGACCGACCGCCATCATCGACATGCCGCCGAACAGGAAGGGCAGCAGCCCCCCGAACAGCAGGCCGACGACGACATAGGGGTTGGTCAGGTCGAAGGTCACATCCCCCATGTTGGCGAAGAACGGATAGTCCGTCGGGTTGGCCGAGAAATAGGCCAGGTCCGACGTATAGGCCGCAAACAGCACAAGCGCGCCCAGGCCCGCCGAACCAATCGCATAGCCCTTGGTCACGGCCTTGGTGGTGTTGCCGACCGCATCCAGCGCATCCGTCGCGTGACGGACTTCCGAAGGCAGACCGGCCATCTCGGCGATGCCGCCGGCGTTGTCGGTAACGGGACCAAAGGCGTCCAGCGCAACAATCATCCCCGCCACGCCCAGCATGGTCGTGGTGGCGATGGCGATGCCGAACAGGCCCGCCAGTTGATAGGATGCGACGATGCCGACGATAATCGTCAGCGCCGGTAGCGCCGTCGATTCCAGCGACACGGCCAGACCCTGGATGACGTTGGTGCCGTGACCCGAGACCGAGGCGTTGGCCACGGAGCGCACGGGGCGGAAGTTGGAGCCCGTATAGTATTCGGTGATCACCACGATGGCGGCGGTGACGCCCAGGCCGACGACGCCCGACCAGAACAGGTTCATCGGCTCGATCACCAGACCCGAGTTGGTCGTGACCGGCCCCGTCACCAGTTGGGTGATGACCCAGTAGACCGCGCCGATGGACAGCACGCCGGTGACGATCAGCCCCTGATACAGGGCGCCCATGATGTTCTGGCTCTTGCCCAGACGGACAAAGAAGCTGCCGATGATCGAGGTGACGATGCAGATGGCGCAGATCGCCAGCGGCAGGACCATCATCACATCCACATAGGGTTGGCCGCGGAAGAAGATGGCCGCCAGCACCATGGTGGCGACCGTGGTCACCGCATAGGTCTCAAACAGGTCAGCGGCCATACCGGCGCAGTCGCCGACGTTGTCGCCCACGTTGTCGGCGATGGTCGCGGCATTCCTGGGATCGTCCTCGGGAATGCCGGCCTCCACCTTGCCCACCATGTCGCCGCCCACGTCGGCGCCCTTGGTGAAGATGCCGCCGCCCAGACGCGCGAAGATGGAGATCAGCGAGGCGCCGAAGCCCAGGGCCACCAAGCCGTCGATGACCTCGCGGCCCGTCGATTCCAGACCCAGGTGCTGGGTCAGGACGATATAATAGCCCGACACCCCCAACAGAGCGCCCCCGGCCACGAACATCCCGGTGATGGCGCCCGAGCGGAAGGCCAGGTCCAGACCCTTGGACAGGCTTTCAGACGCCGCCTGGGCCGTTCGGACGTTGGCCCGCACCGAGATCAGCATTCCGGCATAGCCCGCCGCGCCCGAAAGCACGGCCCCGACCAGGAAGCCGACAGCGGCATAGCCGCCGATCAACAGATAGGCCGCGATCAGGATGACGATCCCGACCATGCCGATGGTCATGTATTGGCGCTTCAGATAGGCCGAGGCCCCTTCCTGGATGGCGGCGGCGATTTCTCGCATCTTGTCGTTGCCGGCGCCCGCCTTCATCAGCACGGCGGTCTGGACGGCGCCGTAGAGCACCCCCAGGACGCCGGCCGCGAAGACCAGTGTCAGTATATTCGTCATTGGCGTTTCCATGCCCTTGCAAGTAGGCGCGCGGACCCTTGGCGCGGCGGGCCTTTTGGCCTCTGTCCGCCTTCCGGTCCCCCCGTGCGCAACGGACGCCTAAGCGCGCCCCGCGGGAATTGCCCCCGGACCGTGCCAAATGCGGCGAACCGACGCAACCGTGCTCTTTGAAAGGGCCTTGAGGCGGGCCTAGCCCTGCTGGACGCCGGTGCGACGACGCGGCGTCTGCATCAACACCTCGGACGCGGTCACGCCTCCATGGCCGACGACGACATTGGCGATGGCCATGACGGCGGCGTTGATCGCGTTTTCGTTCATTCGCGTGAAGTCGTTCGGCATGGCCAGGGACACCCGGTGGGCGGTGCGGACCAGGGCGTCGCGGATGAAGGGATCCTTGGCCCGCATCCCCTCCAGCGTCTGGTCCGGCCCCAGGTGCACCTTGACGGTGACGAACACATAGTTGCGGATCCGGCCGTTCGATATCACGGGCAGACCGACGCCGGCGATGTTGACGTTGAGCGCGCCCGGCGCGGCCTCCGTCTTGCCGCCGCTGCTGCTGGCGAGCGCCGGAGACGTCGCCGCAAGGGCGGCGGCGGTGGTGGCCAGGGCGATCATGTCTCTACGAAGCATGACGCACGCATAGCCGTGATCGATTAGGATTCCGTTTCAGGCGCGTCGGATGCCTCAGTCGAAGGCGCGTCGTCCACAGCGACGGCGCCGTGGGTCCAGCCGCCCTTGGGCACCTGAAGGGTCGCGCCACCGTACCGCACCGTCATCCCTCGGCCCGCCGTCACCCGCCCGATCCGCGTCAGGCGCAGATGCCGGCGCTCGGCCTCGCGCCGCAAGGTCTCCTCGTCGCCCGCCTCGGCGGTGAAGGCGATCTCATAGTCGTCGCCGCCGGTGGCCAGCCGTTCCAGCGCCGCCTGTTCGTCCACCCGTGTGTCGAACCAGGCCTGGCCCGCGGCCGACAGCGGGGTGGGCTCCAGGTCGATCTCTATGCCCACGCCACTGGCCTCGGCGATATGACCCAGGTCGGCGATCAACCCGTCCGAAACGTCGACGGACGCCCGCGCCATCTCGCGAATGACCGGCCCGAACAGCAGACGGGGCATGGGCCTGCGGTAATGCTCGGCCAGGGTGGTCAGCCGCTCCGGCGCCAGCGACAGGCGATCCTGCGCCGCCTGAAGTCCCAGCCAGCCATCTCCGATCTGGCCCGTGACGAAGACGATCTGCCCCGGTTTGGCGCCGGACCGTCCAACCGTGCGCCCCTTCGGCGCCCACCCCATCATGGTGACGGAAAAGGAGGCCGGTCCAGGCGTCACCACGGTGTCGCCGCCGATCAGAGCGATGCCGAAGGCTTTCTGGTCGATGCCCAGTCCGCGCGCGAAGGCCTCGCGCTCGGGCCAGCCGCAGCGTTCCGACCAGTGGCAGGCCAGCATGTATCCGAACGGCTCCGCCCCCTTGGCGGCCAGGTCCGACAGGTTCACCCGCAAAAGCTTCTGCGCCACCGTGTCCAGCGGATCCTCGGCCAGGAAATGCACGCCCTCGACGATGGCGTCCTTGGTCAGGACAAGGTCGTATCCCGGCCGCGACGGCAATACCGCCACGTCATCCAGCAACCCCCTGCCCCACTCGGGATGAGCCAGGGGCGCCAGCAGTTTGCGGATGGTCTCGAACTCGCCGGTGACGTCGACGGCGGGCATTGACGATCAGGCCTTCGGGCGAACGTCGCGGGCCACGCCATCCAGGGCGGCGTTGACGAACTTGGCCTCCGCCTCATCGAAGAAGGCCTTGGCCAGCTCGACATACTCGTCGATGACGATCTCGCGCGGCACCTCGGGCTTGTGCGCCAGCTCCCACGCCCCGCTGCGCAGCAGGGCGCGCAGGGTGGCGTCCAGCCGCTCGAGCCGCCAGTTGGAAGCCAGTCGCGCCTTCACGGCGGTGTCGATGTCGCGCTGGTCGCCGATGACGCCCCTAACGATATCGGCGAACCAGACTTCGTCCGCCTCAGCCAGGGGTTCGCCCTCGATGTCGGAATCGAAACGATGGTTCGAGAACTCGGTGATGACGGTTTCAACGCCCTCTCCAGCCAGTTCCATCTGGTACAGGGCCTGGACGGCGGCCAGGCGCGCCACGGTGCGGGCGCGGCGCTGGCGCGAGGTCAGGCCGGGTTCGGCGCGGGCTTTTTCAGCCTCGGCCAGCTGTTCCAGGACGGCCTTGATGCTGTTGGGCTCGGTCATGCCGCGCTTCCACCCAGGCCGTGACGCAGGCGTTTCTTCAGGTTGATCAGGTCCATGCAGGCGCGCGCCGCCCCGCCGCCCTTGTCGCCCTCGCTGCGCTTGGCGCGCGCCCAGGTCTGGTCCTCGTCCTCGGTCGTCAGGATGCCGTTGCCGATGCACAGCCCCTTCAGGCCCAGGTGCATCAGGCCCGCCGCCGACTGATCCGACACGATCTCGAAATGATAGGTCTCGCCACGGATGATGCAGCCCAGGGCCACGAACCCGTCATAGCGCGGCGCCGTCGGATACTTCCCGGCCTCGTCGGCCAGGGCGATGGCGGTTGGAACTTCCAGAGCGCCGGGCACGGTGACGACGTCGAACGGCACGCCCTGCGCGTTCAGGGCGTCCTTGGCTCCGTCCAGAAGGGCGTCGGCCAGATCGTCGTAATAGCGCGCCTCGACAATGAGGACGCGGGGCGGTTCGGTCAGGATGGGTCTTCTCCGTTCATGCCGCGCCAGCCGACGATGCGCAGGCCATAGCCTTCGAGCGCGGTCGGTTCGGGGCGGGTCGAGCTAATCAGGGTCATGTCGCGCACGCCCAGGTCCAGCAGGATCTGCGCCCCCAGGCCGTAGCTCTTGATGGCGCGGTCGCTGGCGGCGGGTTTGTCGCCGCCGGCAAGACGTTCCGCCAGGCCATGCAGCGCCGGGTCGCGCAGGAAGACCACCACGCCCGCCGGAGATTCGCTGATCTGCCTCAGGGCCGCGGGGATGTAGTTCTGCCGGTCCTCGCGATGACCCAGCAGGTCGGCGGCGAAGTCAACCTGGTGCATCCGCACCAGGGTCGGCTTGTTGGGATCGATCCGGCCGTGGACCAGGGCGACATGCTCGCCGCCCTCGATGGTGTCGCGGTACAGCATCAGCCGGAACGGGCCGCCGTGGACGCTCTCGAACGCCGTATCCATGATCCGCTCGACATAGCGTTCGGTGCGGCGGCGATAGGCGATCAGGTCGGCGATGGTGCCGATCTTCAGCCCGTGCAGCTGGGCGAAGGCGATCAGTTCGGGCATCCGCGACATGGTGCCGTCTTCGTTCATGATCTCGCAGATCACGCCCGCCGGCGTCAGGCCGGCCATGCGGCTGATGTCGACCGACGCCTCGGTATGGCCGGTGCGGACCAGAACTCCGCCGTCACGCGCGACCAAAGGGAAGATGTGGCCGGGCGAGACGATGTCGTCGGCCCCGCGCGACGGGTCGGCGGCGACCTGGATGGTGCGGGCGCGGTCGGCGGCGCTGATGCCGGTCGTCACGCCTTCCTTGGCCTCGATCGAGACGGTGAAGGCCGTGCCCATGCTCTCGCGGTTCTCACTGGCCATCGGCGGCAGGCGCAACTGGCGCGCCCGCTCGGCGGTAATGGCCAGGCAGACTAGGCCGCGCGCGTGGCGGACCATGAAGTTGATCTGGTCCGGCGTGGCGAACTGGGCCGGAATGATGATGTCGCCCTCGTTCTCCCGATCCTCGGCGTCGACCAGGATGTAGGGACGGCCATTACGCGCGTCTTCGAGAATGTCCTCGATCGGATTGATCGGGCTGTCGTTCATGTTGGAGGCCAGTTGCATCATGCCGTCTCCTGCCACCGCGCGAGGTAACGCGCCAGCATATCGATCTCGAGATTGACCGGATCGCCGACTTTCAGCCGGCCCAGGGTGGTCACTTCCCAGGTGTGGGGGATGATGTTCAGGTCGAAATTGCGCCCGTCCACGGCGTTCACGGTCAGGGACACGCCGTCCACCGTGATCGAACCCTTGGCGGCAATGAAGCGATGCAGAGGCGCCGGCGCCTCGACCACCACATGGTGCGATCCGCCGACGGCCTCGATCGACATCACCCGCCCCAAGCCGTCGACATGGCCCGACACCACATGGCCGCCCATCTCGTCGCCCAGCTTGGCGGCGCGTTCCAGATTGACCGGATCGCCAGCCTTCCACCCACCCAGGGTCGTCTTGTCCAGGGTCTCGCCCGAGACCTCTACGGCGAACCACTGGGTGCCCCTCTCGACGACCGTCAGGCAACAGCCCGCGTGGCTGATCGAGGCGCCCATGTCGATGCCCGACACGTCCCAGGACGTCTCGATCTCATAACGCCGGTCGCGGTCGGTTTCGTGGACGCTGCGAACGCGCCCTATGTCAGTGACGATGCCAGTGAACATCTAGATTTCTGCGAACATTCAGGAAAGCCTTTCATAGCGTTCCCACAAGTCGTCACCGCAGGCCTCCGCCGCAAGGCGCCGGAACTTGGGCGCCTTGTGCAATCTTCCCAGGGCCAGGGTGGCGACCGAGGGCCGCCCGTCCCCGCCCAGAACGATGGGAGCCCGGAACCACTCGATAGCGTCCACCGCGTCGGCCAGGATGAAACAGGCGGCGATCCGCCCCCCGCCCTCGACCATCAAACTCTTGATCCCGCGCTCGCCCAGCAGGTCCAGCACCGCCCCGACCGCGGGTCTGCCCGCCGTGTCGGCCGCGACGCGCACCACCTCGGCCTCGCCGACCGGCTTGGGTTCGCGCGTCGTCAGGATCAAGGTGCCCGCCTGCGCCAGCCGTGCGAACGGCGGCGTGCGGAGGCGGCTGTCCATCACCACCCGCAAGGGATCGCGAGCCTCCTGCCCGTCGGGCAGACGTGCGGTCAGGCGCGGATCGTCGGCCAGCACCGTCTCGACCCCGACCAGAATGGCGTCGCTGACGGCGCGCAGGGCGTGGCCTTGGTTGCGCGCCTCGGGGCCCGTGATCCACTGGCTTTCGCCCGACGAGGTGGCGATGCGACCGTCCAGAGAGGTCGCGACTTTCAGGGTGACCCTGGGACGCAAGGTTTCGGGCCGCATCAGCGTTCGCCTGTACCGGGTTCATCGAGCCCTTCGGCGCCGAGGAATTTCGCAAAATCGCCCGTCGCCCTGAAGTCCTTGTAGACCGAGGCGTAGCGGACATAGGCGACCTCATCCACGCCTTTCAGCGCCTTCATGATGAAGTCCCCGACCGTGCTGGACGGGATTTCTGTCTCGCCAAGGCTTTCCAGTTGGCGCGTGATCCGGCTGACCAGTTGCTCGACCTGTTCGGCCTGCACCGGGCGCTTCCTCAGGGCGATGCCCAGAGAGCGTTCCAGCTTGTCGCGGTCGAACGGCGCACGCCGCCCGTTGCGCTTCAGGATGACCAGCTCACGCAGTTGCACCCGCTCGAAGGTGGTGAAACGCCCGCTGCATTGCGGGCATGAGCGCCGGCGCCGGATGGCCGAGCCGTCATCCGACGGCCGGCTGTCCTTCACCTGCGTATCCGCATGTCCACAAAAGGGGCATTTCATCAGTGTGTTATCCGTAGATCGGGAAGCGGCGTGTCAAGTCGCGCACCTTGCCCGCCACCTCGGCGATCACGGCCGGATCGGCTTCGTCGCCGCCGTTCATTGAGGACACCACGTCGGCGATCCAGTGACCGATCGACTTGAATTCCTCGACGCCGAAGCCGCGCGTCGTGCCCGCGGGCGTGCCCAGGCGAACGCCCGAGGTGACCATGAAGGAAGCGGTGTCGAACGGCACGCCGTTCTTGTTGCAGGTCATCAGGGCGTGTTCGAGCTGCAGCTCGGTCGCCTTGCCGGTCACGCCCTTGGGACGCAGGTCGACCAGGACGATATGGCTGTCGGTGCCGCCCGACACGACCGCCAGGCCGCGCTCGATCAGAACCGCCGACAGGGCCTGGGCGTTGTCCACCACCTGTTTCGCATACAGCTTGAACTCAGGCTTCAGCGCCTCGCCGAAAGCCACAGCCTTGGCGGCAATGACATGCTCCAGCGGGCCGCCCTGCAGGCCAGGGAAGACGGCCGAGTTGATCTTCTTGCCCAGTTCCACGTCGTTGGACAGGATCATGCCGCCGCGCGGTCCACGCAGGGTCTTGTGGGTCGTCGTCGTCACCACATGGGCGTGGGGCAACGGGTCGGGATAGACGCCGCCGGCGACCAGACCCGCATAGTGGGCCATGTCCACAAACAGGTATGCGCCCACGCTGTCGGCGATCTCACGGAACCGCTTGAAGTCGATGTGGCGGCTATAGGCCGAGGCGCCCGCCACGATCAGCTTGGGCTTTTCCTTCTGCGCCATCTCGGCGACGTGGTCGTAGTCGATCAGGTGGGTGTCTTCCGACACCTTGTAAGTCACCGGCCGGAACCACTTGCCCGACTGGTTGGCAGGGCTGCCGTGAGTCAGGTGTCCGCCACAGGCCAGGTCCATGCCCAGGAAGGTGTCGCCGGGTTGCAGCAGGGCGAAGAAGACCGCCTGGTTGGCCTGGGCTCCCGAGTGGGGCTGCACATTGGCGAACGAACAGCCGAACAGTTCCTTGGCCCGCTCGCGCGCCAGGTCCTCGATCACGTCCACGTATTCGCAGCCGCCGTAATAGCGACGCCCCGGATAGCCCTCTGCGTATTTGTTGGTCAGGACGCTGCCTTGCGCCTCCAGAACCGCCTTGGAGACGATGTTCTCGGACGCGATCAGTTCGATCTGTTCCTGCTGACGACCCAGCTCGCCCTGGATGCCCTTGAAGACATCGGGATCGGCCTGCGCCAAACCGAGTGAGAAATAGGCGTCATGGGTGGTGGCGGTCACTAGGCGTCCCCGGCTTGTCTGGAAGGCGCCCTATCTAGTCCCGCGCGAGGTGGACCACAACATCTTGTGTCAGCTGGCGCTCAGGATACGGCGAAGCTTGGCCAGAGCCAGTCGCTCCACGGCCTTGGGTTCAGCGGCCGGACCGACCGCCGTCGCCTCCACGCCCGTCGCGACATGAATGGCGGTGACCTTCAGATAGGTCCCGTTGCGGGTCGATTCGACGATGACCTCGCCGAGATCGCTGTCCATCGGGCCGCCCCTCTTATGCGGCGTTGGGCATCCGGGCGACGTTGCAGTGCGTCCACAACTTGTCCATGGCGCTGACCAAGGCGTCCATCATGCCGTCGTCGTGGTTGGGCGAAGGCGTGAAGCGCAGGCGCTCGGTGCCCTTGGGCACGGTCGGATAGTTGATCGGCTGAACATAGACGCCGAACTCTTCCAGCAGCATGTCCGAGATCATCTTGGTGTGGACCGGATCGCCGACGAAGACCGGGACGATATGGCTTTCCGACGGCATCACCGGGATGCCGGCAGTGGCGAAACGGTCCTTCAGGGCCTGGGCGCGTTCCTGGTGGGCGACGCGCAGTTCGGGATGGGTCTTCAGGTGCCGCACCGAGGCCAGGGCCCCCGCCGTCAGTGCGGGCGGCAACGAGGTCGTGAAGATGAAGCCGGCGGCCCAGGACCGAACCGCGTCCACGATCACCGCGTCGGCGGCGATGTATCCGCCCATGACGCCGATGGCCTTGCCCAGGGTGCATTCGACGATGTCGATGCCGTCCAGCACGTTGTCACGCTCGGCGACGCCCGCGCCGGTCTCGCCATACAGGCCGACCGCATGAACCTCGTCCAGATAGGTCATGGCGTTGTATTTCTTGGCCAGGGCGATGGTCCCGGCCAGGTCGGCGATGTCGCCGTCCATGGAATAGACGCTCTCGAAGGCGATCAGCTTGGGCGCGTCTGCGGGCGCGGCGGCCAGCAGTTGCTCCAGATGGGTCAGGTCATTGTGCAGAAAGACGTGCCGCTCGCAGCCGCCGTTGCGGATGCCTGCGATCATCGAGGCGTGGTTCAGGCTGTCGGAAAAGATGATCAGACCGGGCAGTATCTTCTGCAGGGTCGTCAGGGTCGCCTCGTTGGCCACATAGCCCGAGGTGAAGAGAAGCGCCGCTTCCTTCTGGTGCCAGGCGGCCAGTTCGGCCTCCAGGTCGACCGCAGAACGGGTCGTGCCCGAAATGTTTCGCGTGCCGCCGGCGCCGGCGCCCACGGAATCGATCTCGGCCTTCATGGCGTCCAGCACCACCGGATGCTGGCCCATGCCGAGGTAGTCGTTGGAGCACCAGATGACGCAGTCCTGCTCGGACCCGTCCTCGCGCCGACGCACGGCCCGGGGGAACTGACCCCGCACTCGCTTCAGGTCGGCAAAGACGCGATAGCGCCCCTCGCCCTTCACCTGATCGACGGCGGATTCGAATGCGGCCCGGTAATCGTACAAGTCAGCGTTCTTTCGGGGTCCAGAAAAACTGGCGGCGTATTGCGCCGATTGACCCGTTCTGTCCACGGAATCGCAAGGACAAAACGCCGCAAACCCCTAATTGATAACGGTTCTCAGTAGCGTCAGACCTCAGTCCGGCTTGCGGAATCGATAAACGAACTGGTCGGATTTGCTCCGGATGGCGGGGTCGAACACCGACAGGCTGTGGTCGTCGTCCGGGTTGGCGACCACGTCAGTCTCGCCGTCAAAGACAAAGCCAGCCGCCTCGACCTGGGCTCTCAGGGCCGAGGCCTCGATCCGGTGCAGGGCGCCCACGACATCCACGCCCGCGCCCGGCGCGGCCTGATGATCCAGGATGACATAGAGGCCGCCCGGCTTCAGGGCCGCGAACACCGCCGCATTCATCTTGGCCACATCGACCCCGAACCTGGGAATGACGAAGTCGTGGTACTCCTGACCCATGAACACCACGTCCAGAGGAAGGTCGAAGCTCATGCTCTCCAGCGCGCCGGTCACCCGCGTCGTATTGGGATAGGTGGCCGCCAGGGTGTCGCTGAACGCATTCTCGCGCTCCGCCGTCTGGTTGGGCACGAAGGCGTAAACCTTGCCCGTATCACCCACGGCGGGGGCGAACAGACGGGTGAAATAGCCTTCCTCGGGCCGGATGTCGGCGATGGCCTGACCGGGCTTCAGCCCGATGAAGGCCAGCATCTCGGCCGGATGGCGCAGCGAATCGCGAGCGACCTCTTCCGGCAGGCGGCGCGAATCCGACACCACAGCGGCGTAGTCGGCGGCCTGGGCGACGGAGGCGGAAGGCTGGGTTGTCTGAGCAACCGCAAACGCCGCAGTTGACAGGGTCAGCAGACCCACGGCGGCGGCGGCGGCGAGGCGGCGTGTCGTCTTCATGGCGATGTCCCGATCAGCGAATGCCGACACCCTACGCCTTCGAACGGGAAAGGATGCAAGGAGAACCTCGCGCGTCCCAGAATCGATCCGGCAATCGATCTGCCCCCTTCACGCCATGGTATGATGCGGCCGGTCTTTGACATCGGCCGAACCCGACGCTCCGGTCGCCCGGACGCCGATCACGGCCCCACCCTATCCCGTGATTTAGACGATTCAGACCGTTCAACCCGGTTTCACCTCACAGCGGCGTCCATTCCTCGTCCGCCGACACAGGGGCGAACAGGGCGTCAATATCGGCGTCCCTGACCCCAGACGGGTCAGCGGCGGACCATTTGGGGGCGTTGTCCTTGTCCACGATCACGGCGCGGACGCCTTCCTGGAAGTCGTGGCTCTGCACGATCCGTCCGCCCAGCCGGTATTCCATGGCCATGTTCTCGGCGAAGGTCTTCAACCCGGCGCTGGTCCGCAACTGGCGCAGGGACACCTTCATCGACTGGGGCGACTTGGTCTTCAGCGTCGCCAACTGCGCTACGGCCCAGTCGGACCCGTCCGCCTCCAGCGCCGCGTAGATCGCCTCGACGGTGTCAAAGGCGAATAGCCGGTCGATGGCCTCGCGGTTCGCGGCGTGGGGCGCGGGGCCTGCGTCCTTGGTGTGGCGAGCAACGACGCCCGCCGGCTCACCGGAGCCCGAGAGCAGTTCGGCCTTCAGCGCCTCGACGCCCTCGCTCGGCACGAAATGCGTGTGGATGCCCAGGGCCACCGTGTCCGCCGCCTTGAGCCGGGCGCCGGTCAGGGCCAACCAGACGCCGGTCTGGCCCGGCAGCCGCGACAGGAACCAGCCGCCGCCCACGTCGGGGAACAGGCCGATGCCGGTCTCGGGCATGGCGTAGGTGGTCCGCTCGGTCGCCACGCGCACGGCGGCGGGCTCGGAAATCCCCACGCCGCCGCCCATGACGATCCCGTCGACGATGGCCGTGATCGGCTTGGGGTATTCGAACATCAGATGGTTCAGCCGGTATTCGGACTTGAAAAAGGCCTTCGCCTCCTCCGCGCCCTTGACCCCGCTCTCGGCGATCATGCGGATGTCGCCCCCGGCGCAGAAGCCCCGCTCGCCCGAATGATCTATCAGCACGGAGGACACCGCCGCATCGTCCTTCCACGCTAGCAAGGCCTCAGTCATCGCCTCGCACATCGGGTGGTTCAGCGCATGCAGAGCCTTGGGCCGGTTCAGGGTGATGCGGCCGACGCCGTTCTCGATACGGGTTAGGACTTCGGCTTCGGACATGTCGGGACTCCAGGCTTGGATAACCCGCATCTCCTAGGGGCAGGCCTTGCGGGCGTCGAGCGCGGCTTCGCACCTCGCCCCTGCGATTTTGCATGGCGCGGGCCGTTGGTCTAAGCCGCGCGGCATGACCTCCCTGCCCTTCGCCCCCGCCGCCTATCCCTACGCCCGCCCGCGTCGCCTGCGCGCCAGCCCCTGGGTGCGCAGGCTGGTGGCCGAGACGACCCTGACGCCCGCCGATCTGATCTGGCCGCTGATCGTGCATGACGGCAAGGACGACCGCGTGCCGGTCCCCTCCATGCCCGGCGTCTTCCGTCTGTCGCCCAAGGCCGCCGCCGAGGCCGCCATCGAGGCCCGCAGCCTGGGCATCCCGGTCGTCGCCCTGTTCCCCAATGTCGACGCCTCGACCAAGGACGCCATGGGCACCGGAGCCACTGATCCGGACGGCCTGATCCCCGACTGCATCAAGGCCATCAAGGACGCAGCCCCCGAGATCGGCGTCATGTGCGACGTGGCGCTGGATTGCTACACGGACCACGGCCACGACGGCCTGGTCGAGGACGGTCGCATCGTCAACGACGCCTCGCTGGAACGCCTCGCCGAACAGGCCTTCATCCAGGCCCACGCCGGCGCCGACATCGTCGCCCCCTCCGACATGATGGACGGCCGGGTCCAGGCCATCCGCGAGGCGCTGGAGGCCAATGGCTTCCACGACACCCTGATCCTGTCCTATGCGGCCAAGTTCGCCTCGGCCTTCTATGGCCCGTACCGCGACGCGGTCGGCTCGGCCAGGATGCTGACGGGCGACAAGAAGACCTATCAGATGGACTACGCCAACGCCGATGAGGCCCTGCGCGAAGTCGCCATGGACATCGCCGAGGGCGCCGACGCCGTCATGGTCAAGCCCGGCATGCCCTATCTCGACATCGTCCGCATCGTCTCCGACACCTTCAAGCTTCCGACCTTCGCCTATCAGGTGTCGGGCGAGTACGCGATGATGCAGGCCTCCATCGCCAACGGCTGGCTGGACGAGGACCGCGCCATCCTGGAGACCCTGCACGGGTTCAAGCGCGCGGGCTGCGCCGGGATGCTCAGCTATTTCGCGCCCAAGGCCGCCCGCCTGCTCGGGGCCTGATCATCACTCGCCAGGCGAGGACGCCAGCCGCACGATCACGTCGTCGATCTGAACACCGCCCCGGTCGATGACCAGGTTCTGGTAGTTGCGCTGTCCCTCGGACGTCGAGGCCTCGACGCCCTCGACCTGAGTGCGGAACTCGCGGCGCAGATAGGTCGCCAGTTCGCCCGCCGTGACGATGGCGTCCCCGTCCGCGTCGGCCGACCCGGACAGGCCCGCCCTCAGGAAGTGGGCCAGGTATCCCCCGGCCGCGAACTTGTCGGCCACCGCGCTGGTCAGGTCCTCTTCCGAGCTGAACAGCCCCATGACGCCCGGCCGGTCCACGACATTGCGCGCAAAGCCGCCGGAATAGCAGCTGTCCAGCACCAGCAGGGACAGGCGGGTTCGCAGAGATCCGAACAACTGAGCCATCTCGGCGTCGCTGATCTCGCCGTCACGAAGGACGATGGCTTCGCTCCTGCCATCCGGTTCGGTCGCGCTGACGGCGCTGTCCGTCTGGCTGCCGTGGCCCGAGAAGAAGAACATGAACATGTCGTCCGGCCCGGCCTGTCGGGCCACACGCTCAAAGGCCTGACGCACGCCCGCCACCGTCGCCTCGGCGTTGGTCAGGGTGATGCTAGCCGGGTTCAGCGCGCCCTCGCGCCGCAGGGTTTCGGCCAGCTTCAGGGCGTCCTCGTCGGTATAGGGAAGGTTTGACTGACCGGCCCCATAGTCCGAGACCCCGACCATGACAGCGAAGATGCGCGCTCCGCCCTGAACCGCGGCCTGTCGCGGCGTCCCCTGGCTGGGGGTCACGGAAAAGCGGTACGACCCGGTCTCGCCAGGCGAATAGGAGGTGACGGCGACCGAATATTCGCCGGTCTCGGACAGCACGGTGTCCAGGCGGCTGTTGGTGCCGTCCTCGCCGTCGTCGTTGTCGATCTGCTCGCCCGAGGGGGTGGTCAGCATCGTATAGGCGTCAAAGGCCGAGGAGGTCAGTTCAACCGCCACCCGCTGGCCGCGCTGCCCCTGAAAGGTGAAGGTGTCGACGTATTCGCCGCTGCCCAGGGTCGGGTCGCCGGGCTGCAGGGCGCCGCTGACCGTATCCCCGTTGGCGATCCGGGCGTTGCCGCCGCCCGCGCGGTCCTGATTGCCCGGCCGTGAGGGTGGCGCCTGATACCCCGCCCCATCCCTGATGCTCAGCCGATAGCGGCCGCGCTCACCCGAGGCGTAGCTGGTGGCCATGATCTGATAGGCGCCGTCGCTCGGCAGGGTCGTGATCAACCGGCTGTCGCGTCCCCCGGCCTCAGAGTCGTCATCGTTGAAGGCCGAGAACCCACCCGGCCCCTCGATCTGCACGAAGGCGTCGAAGTCCGACGAGGTCATCGCCACGTCCAACTGCTGTCCACGACGCCCGTTCAGGGTGAAGGTGTTCATGTATTCGCCGCTGGAAAGCTGGCGCGATCCCTGGCCCAGTCGGCCTTCGCGACTGTCGCCGATCCCAATCCTTCCCTCGTCCGCTCCGACGGTTGAGGATCCGCCGGTGGGCGGGGTCGAGCCTCCGGATTCGCTCAGGCCCAGCGAATAGCCTCCAGTCTCGCCCGCCGAATAGCTGGTGGCCGATACGGTGACCTCGCCGTCCGCCTGCGCCGTGAAGCTGACGCGGCTGTCGGTCGATCCGCGCGCGCCGGGATCATCATCGTTGTCCTGGCTGAAGCCGCCTGGAGCGCGCACGACCAGATAGGAATCGAAGTCGTTGGATCGCAGCGTCAGCGTATAGGTCTGGCCGCGACGCGCCTGAAAGGTCCAGGCGTCGGCGTATTCGCCGGTGCTCAGCACCGCATCGCCCTGAGCCAGGGTTTCGCGCATCGTGTCGCCTGGCGAGATCTGATTGCGCTGGATGCGGTCGTCGCGGTTGCGTGCCGGGAAAACCGCCGCCGTTCCACCGCCTGACCCGCCGAGAAACTCCAGCTGATAGCGACCACTCTCGCCCGTCTCGTAGCTGGTCGCGGTGACATTATAGGTTCCCGTGGTCGGCAGGCGCAGGCTGAGGCCGGCAGAGGTGTCGCTCTCCACGGAGTCGTCATTCTCCTCGGAAAAGCCGTCCGGACCCCGGATCATCAGATAGGCGTCGAAATCCTGCGACATCATCCGCAGTGACACCTGTTCTCCTGCCCGGCCCTGAAACTTATAGGCGTCGAGATATTCGCCGCTCTGCAGCCGATCGTCGCCCTGGCGCAGATCCCCTGAAACCGTGGCGCCCGGTAGGAGCCTCTGTTGAGCGAACGCCGCCCCTGCACACAGCGCAAACGCCGTCGTGGCGAGAAGAATCGTCTTGCGCATGGGCTCCCCCGAGATTGGCGCAGCCTGATCCCAACCGGCGCGAATGTCACGATGTTCGCCAAATCGGCGCCGCACTGCACCTGATGGTTCCTGTCACCACCTTTCGGCCTTGATCCGCGCGCACACGCCCGCCCCTTCTGCCAGCACTTTTCTGATAGAGACCCTTCGCAGTCGCACGCCCGTGCGGCTCGCCTTCGCGTTTTCGACGCCTTACGAGACCCATATGCCCTTCCCAGCCAGCCATCCCGCGCTCGACCGCGCCCTTTCCGACCGCGGCTATGCCGAGCCGACCCCCGTCCAGGCCGCCGTGCTGGAGGCCTCTCTGGCCGACGGCGGCGAAGAGCGCGACCTGCTGGTCTCCGCGCAAACCGGCTCGGGAAAGACGGTCGCCTTCGGCCTGGCTCTGGCGCCGACCCTGCTGGGCGAGGCCGAGAAGTTCACCGACTTCGGCAACCCGCTGGCCCTGGTCATCGCCCCCACGCGCGAACTGGCGCTTCAGGTCTCGAACGAGCTGCAGTGGCTCTACGCCCAGACCGGCGCGCGCATCGTCTCCTGCGTTGGCGGCATGGACCCCAAGACCGAGCGTCGGGCGCTGGAACGCGGCGCCCACATCGTCGTCGGTACCCCCGGCCGTCTGCGCGACCACCTGGAACGCGGCGCGCTCGACCTGTCGGAAGCCAAGGCCATCGTCCTGGATGAAGCCGACGAGATGCTGGACATGGGCTTCCAGGAAGACCTGACCTTCATGCTGGACGCCGCGCCCGCCGAGCGCCGCACCCTGCTGTTCTCGGCCACCCTGGCGCGCGACATCGTGCAACTGGCCAAGACCTATCAGCGCGACGCCCTGCGCATCGACACGGTCGCCGGCAACAAGTCCCACGCCGACATTGAGTATAAAGCCATCCGCATTGCGCCGAACGAGATCGAACTCGGCGTCGTCAACGTCCTGCGCTATTTCGAGGCCCCCGGCGCCCTGGTGTTCGCCAATACGCGCGAGCGGGTGAAGCACCTGACAGCCAGCCTTCGCGAACGCGGCTTCTCGGTCGTCGGTCTGTCGGGCGAACTGACCCAGAGCCAACGCTCGGAAGCGCTTCAGGCCCTGCGTGACGGCCACGCCCGCGTCTGCGTCGCCACCGACGTCGCCGCCCGCGGTCTCGACCTGCCCGACCTGGGCCTGGTCATCCACGCCGAGATCCCGGTCAACAAGGCTGGCCTGCTGCACCGTTCGGGCCGTACCGGCCGCGCGGGCAAGAAGGGCGTCTCAGTCCTGCTGGTCAGCTATACGCGTCGCCGCAAGGTCGAGCTGATGCTGCAATCCGCCTCGATCGTCGCCGAATGGTCCGGCCCGCCCTCGGCCGAGATGATCCGCGAACAGGACCGCGTCCGCCTGCTGGCCGATCCCGTCCTGACCGCTCCGACCGACGACGAAGAATCCCTTGAGCTTGGCCGTCTGCTGCTGGAGAAATCCAGCCCGGAACAGATCGCCGCCGCCTTGATCCGCCTCTATCGCCAGAAGATGCCCGCGCCCGAAGACGTCTATGACGACGAGCGCATGAAGCGCGCCCAGGTCAGCGGCGTGAATGATCGCGGTCAGGCCGACGGCCCCCTGCGTGACTACGCCCGTGGCGGCGAAATGGTCTGGTTCCGCGTCAACATCGGCCGCGACAAGAACGCCGATCCGAAATGGCTGCTGCCGACCATCTGCCGCATCGGCCACGTCACCAAGGGCGACATCGGCTCGATCAAGATCTTCGACCGCGAGACCAAATTCGAGATCACCAAGGCCGCCGAGGCCAAGTTCCGCGCCGCCCTCGCCTCTGGCGTGGAAGATGGCGTGATCGTCTCCGACGCCGTGGCTCCCGGTCCCAAGGAACGCCCCGCCAGCCGCTGGGACAAGAAGCCTTCGGGCGACGGCGGCGCCCACTCTTCTGGAGAGCGCCCCGAGCGCAAGCCTTGGGCCGACAAGGCCGACCGCGCCCCTCGCGGCGACAAGCCCGCCTGGAAGGCGCGCGAAAACGATGGCGAGAAGAAGCCCTGGGTCAAGCGCGACGACGCCGCCCCGTCGGGTGAAAAGAAGCCTTGGGTCAAGCGCGACAAGCCCGAAGGCGAACGGACCCCGTGGGCCGGCAAGGTCGACACGGGCGCACCGGCCAAGAAGCCCTGGGTCAAGAAAGAGACCTCGGACAAGCCGCGCCAGTCCTGGTCGCCGGCCTCCGACGCCTCTCCCGCCGCTGGTCAAGACGACAAGCCCTGGAAGGGCAAGCCCAAGGGCGGCGACCGTCCCTGGGCGCCCAAGGACGCACGCGGCAAGGCTGCGCCCGCCCGCAGCGACGCCGGAGCCAAGCCCTTCAAGGCCAAGTCCAAGAAGAAGCCGAACGGCTAAACCGCCCGATGCGGGCGGCGCTGGCGCCGCATGGGGACGAAACCCGTCCCCATGCGTTCACGCCTGATGGAAAGCTCCGCGCCCCCCGGCTCCCCGTTCCCAGGCCCCCAGTCCCCTGACAGCCCGATAGGGAACTGGACCTGGCAAGGCATGACGTCGGCCGATCAGGCGGCGCTTCGCCTCCACGCGCGCCGCCGAAACTTGGTCAGCGGCGAAATCCTGATGCAGGCCAACGACCCGGTCGATCTGGTCTATTTCCCCGTCACTGCCGATATCGCCAATGTCATACGCCTGAGCGACGGCCTGGCGGGCATGGCGACTACGGTTGGGCGCGACGGCGTCACCGGCCTGGCGGCCTTCATGGCCAATGAGCCGCTGGGTTGGGACATACTTGTCCAGATCGGCGGCGAGGCCTGGAGCCTGCCTGCCGAGCGCTTGCGACATCAGGCCCAGGCCAGTCCGGATTTGGACAACCTGCTGATGAGGTTGACCCACAAGAACCAGGTGGAAGCCGCCGTGAACGCGGTCTGCAACCTGCGCCACCCGGTCATGCCGCGGTTGGCGCGCTGGCTTCTGACCACCCAGGACCGCACGGGGGCCAGTGAACTGCGCATGACTCAGGAAGAGGTCGGCGCCCTTCTTGGCGTCCAGCGCACGACGATGAACGAGGCCTTCCAGGAACTCGCAGCGACCGGCGGCGTCGTCATCTCGCGCGGCCGCACCCAGATCCGCAACCGACCCGCCCTGAAGCGCTGCGCCTGCGAATGCTACGCGGCGATGAACCTGGCGCTCTGAAGGCTGACGCCTCGGCAACGCTTCGGCCCCTGCCACGTTGACCTGCCGAGGAAACGCGGGAGACGATCATGGCTGCACGACCGACCTGGCACGGACATCTGAAGCTGTCCCTGGTGACCTGTCCCGTGGGCCTCTACACGGCGACGGCGTCGAACGCCCATGTCAGCTTCAACCTGATCAACCCCGACACGAACAACCGCATCCGCATGGTGCCCACCGACCCCGACACCGGCCCGGTCGAGCGCTCCGACCTGGTCAAGGGCTATGAGGTGTCAAAGGACGAATACGTCCTGTTCGACGACGCCGACTTCGACAAGGTCAAGCTGGAGACCACCCACACCATCTCCATCGACAGTTTCGTGGACGAGAGCGAGATCGACCGCCTCTATTGGGACGACCCGTTCTTCGTGGTGCCGGAAAAGGGCGTCGGGGCCGAGGCCTTCGCCGTCATCCGCGACGCGATGAAGGCGGCGGGCAAGATCGCCATCGGCAGTCTGGTGCTGCGGGGGCGCGAGCGTCAGCTGGCGCTGGAGGTGCGGGGCAAGGGGCTGGTCGCCTTCACCCTGCGCGCCCACGACGAGGTCCGCGACGCCGACGACTATTTCGACGACATCCCCACGGTGAAGGCCGACAAGGACATGGTCGAGATCGCCACCCGCATCATCGCCCAGAAGCAGGCCGACTTCGACCCGACCCAGTTCAAGGACCGCTACGACGACGCCCTGCGCGACATGATCAAAGCCAAGCAGAAGGGCGGCAAGGGGCTGGTCGAGGTCGAGGCGCCCGACGACACCAATGTGGTCGATCTGATGGAGGCCCTGCGCAACAGCCTGAAGGGCTCGGCCTCTGGGAGCAAGTCCGCCGCCAAGAAGCCCGCGCCCAAGAAGCCTGCCGCCAAGAAGAAGGCGGCCTAGAGCCCCATCTTTTTCAGCGCAGGCCTCAGGCTGACGGCAGCGTCGCGAAACTCGGCCCAGGGGTCGGGCTTCTTCAGCAAGGCAAGCGCCGTGCGGATGTTGAAGGCCTTGGGATCCAGACCCGCCTTCACCTGGCCCCACGACAGGGGAAAGGCGATGCCTGCGCCGGGACGCGCGCGGGGCGACCAGGGCGCGACCGCCGTGGCCATCCGGCCGTTGCGCAGATAGTCGAGGAAGATCTTCCCGCCCCTCGCCTTCTTGGCCAATGTCGTGGTGAAGCGATCCGGCGCGTCGATGCGGATCGCCTCGGACACCGCCTTGGCGAAGGCCTTGTTCTGATCCCATGCGACCCTCGAGCGAGCATCCGAGCGGATCGGAACGACGACATGCAGACCCTTGCCGCCGGTCGTCTTGACGAAGGGCGTCAGGCCCAACGCCTCCAGTTTCGCCTTCACGACCTTGGACGCGGCGATGACGTCGGCGAAATCCAGCCCGACATCGGGGTCCAGGTCAAAGGTGATCTGTTCGGGCGCCTCGGGATCGCCGGGCGCGCAGCCCCAGGGATGCAGTTCCAGGCCGCCCGACTGACCGATGGCCGCCAGCCCCCCCGCATCGACCACGGCGACATAGGGTTTGCGCTCGTCCACATCGATGAGCTTCAGCCGGGGGTTGGATCCCGGCATGGCGTGACGCTGGAAGAACTGCTCGCCGCCGACGCCTTCGGGCGCGCGGATGATCGAGGTGGGCCGGTCGGCGACATGGGGCAGAAGCCGTTCGGCGACCATCTCGTAATACTGGATCAGTTCGGCCTTGGTGATCGCCGCCTCGCCTTCATGGGCGGGCCACAGGATCTTGTCGGGGTTGGAGATGGTCACCCCGGCGATGACCAGCTTGCCGGGTTTCAGGCCCCTCGACAGGGTCAGTTGCGGCGGCGGGGGCGACTTGGCGCCCTTTGGGGTCGGAGCCGGTTCTTGCGGCATGGCGTCCACCTCGGCCGCAGCCTTGTCCTCACGCAGCCCCTTGAAAGCCGCCTGTCTCAGTGAGCCGCTATCGGTGTATCCGCCGTGTTCGATCTCGGCGACCAGCACCGGCTTGACCCAATGTATCGTCGCGCCGCCAGAGGTCTTGCGTGGCGCACCCTTGCCGACGAAGGGGCTGTGGTCTGCCTCAACCGCCTCCAGGGCGGGGAGCAGCGCCTTGACCACCGCCTCGCCATATCCGGTTCCGACCCGACCCAGATGCCGCAAGCCCTTCGTGTCCTGCACCCCGACGATCAGCGAACGGAACCGCGGGCCTTCGGAGGTCCAGCCGCCGATGACCACCTCGTCACGGCCCCGGCATTTCGACTTGACCCACGTTGTCGAGCGGCCTGCGCGATAGGGCGCATCCAGTCGTTTGGAGATGACCCCTTCCAGGTCCATCCGACACGCGCTTTCCAGCACCGCCTTGCCGCTGGAGGCGAAGTGATCGACGAAGCGCACCCGCTTGGCCGCCGCCGCGGGCAGCCGGTCCAGATAGGCCTGCAACCGCGCCTTGCGATGCGACAAAGGCAGGTCGCGCAGGTCCTCTGAGCCCTCGAACAGCATGTCGAACGCGAAATAGATCAGGTCGCCCGTCTCCCCGTCCGAGATCGCCGCCTGCAGGGCCGAGAAGTCGGGCATGGCGTCCTCGGCCAGGGCGCAAAGCTCCCCGTCGATCACCGCATCGGGCCACCGTGCCGCGTCAATGGCGTGTTCGGCGAACCTGTCCGACCAGTCCAGCCCCTTGCGCGTCCGCAAGATCGCCTTGCCGCCACCGACACCGATCTGGATGCGATAGCCGTCGAACTTGATCTCGTGCGCCCAGCCCGATTCCCCCGGAGGATAGTCGGCGACCTTGCACAGCTGGATCGGCACGAAGGCGGGCGGCCTGGTCGCCTTCGACGCCTGGGCCGGCGTGGGCTTCGGCTTGGGCGGCCCCTTCTTGCCCGTCGGCTTGGAGGCGGTCCATTGTTTGCGGCCCTCGGCGATCTCGGCCATCGTCCGCCCGGTCGTGACGGAGGCGTCGATCTCCATATTGGCGTCGCCCTCGCCGTCGACGGTGTGGTCGTCGATCTCCTTGATCAGCAGCCAGTTGTTGCGCTTGGAGGGTTTGCCCCGGTCGGTTCTGAGCCGGATCAGGGCCCATTTCCCCTTCAGCCGCTCGCCGTGCAGCACCATCTTCACCTGACCCTTGGCGAAGGCGGCGGCCAGATCAGCCTCTTGCGGCTCCCAGCTTCCGGTGTCCCACATCTGCACCGTCCCGGCGCCGTAGTTGCCGCCGGGGATGGTCCCCTCGAAGTCGCCGTAGTCGAGCGGATGGTCCTCGACCTCGACCGCCAGTCGCTTGATGGTGTGATCGCGCGACGGGGCCTTGGTCACGGCCCAGGATTTCAGCACCCCGTCCACCTCGATGCGGAAGTCATAGTGCAGCCGCGTCGCGGCATGGCGCTGGATCAGATAGCGCAGGGGGGCTGCGCCCTTGCGCGGGGTCTTTCGGCCCTTGGGCTCGGGCGTCGCCTTGAAATCACGCTTGGCCCGATAGGTTTCCAGTTCGCCGCGCACGCCTGCCTCCGCTGTTCCTCAGCCAACGCGCTATCGTCCACCTTGATCCAGACCCCTGCGCGCAAGAAAAAAGCCCGGCGCGAACGCCGGGCGAAAAAGTCTGGTGATGGTGCGCCCTCGGTGATGAAGACAACCCATGGCTCGGCGAGTCACGGCTAAAGCTTGGTGAACGCCTCTCGCCCTTACGGCCGGGGAAACCAGCTACTCTGGCCCACCCCCTGGCGTGTCGTCCACACCATCCGCCAACCCGAAGCATCCGCCGTGGATGTCAGTCCAGCCGCGTCCATCTGCCCCGAGCCGGGATAGTCGTAGGCCCTTCCGGCCACTGTGACCGTCGCCGGCGCCGATCCGCTGATGTCCAATGACGTGCGCCATCGGCCATCGCGCCCCACGCGCGCCTGAACCGGCGGCCCGCCGTTCGTCGCCACAGCCACAAGACCGCCCGGTCTGGCCCGTCCGGAGGCCAGGGCGGCGCCGCCATCGCTGTCGATCACGTCCAGCGCTCCGCCTGCGTCCAGCCGGATGGTGGGCGAGCCCGCCCCCAACAGGGCCAGCGGTCCGTCCGCATCGTGCGACACCAGCAGGCGATAAGGGGCGGGCGACGCGTTCTGGCCGTTCCGGGTCTCGACCACGAACACCATGTCGGCGGCTGGCGGCAGTATCCTCAGTTCGAACCGCCCTTCTGGATCAGCCCCCGTGGCATAGACGGCAGCGCCGTCGCCGCTCAGCACGACCCGGCCCTGGGGCACGGCCAGTCCCCGAACGATGAGAGCGGAGGGCGTCCGTTCGATGCTCTGCACCATCGGCGACATGATCCAGTCCACCGAAGCCGGGGTCGTGGGCTCGGCGTCCCCCGCCGGCCTCGAACAGCCCGCAAGCGTCAGCCCGCCCATGACGACGGCCGCCAGCGGCGCGGCCCCGAACCGCTGGCGGCCGGGCCTGGCCCGTCCTTGGAAGTTCCTTCGTGTCATCCCAGCCTTCGCCGCTATAAACAGAGCCCGTGATAGCGCGCCGCGCGCCATCATGTCAGCGCCCTTCGTCCTCTTCGCAGTCGAGTTTCATGTCAGAGTCCTTGTCCACGACGCCTTCGATCCAGCCGTTCGACGGCCAATCCGTTTGTTTGTTCTGCGGCTCGGCCGAGGCGGTCGATCCCGCCTATCTGGAAGCCGCCCGCGCCTTCGGGGCTGCGACGGCCGAGGCGGGCTGGAGGCTGGTCTATGGCGGCGGCGGCGTTGGCCTGATGGGCACGGCGGCGCGGGCCGCACACGCACAGGGCGGTCGGGTGTTGGGCATCATGCCCGCCTTCCTGCGCAGCCGCGAGCGGCTGTTCGACGACGTCGAGACCCTGGTGGTCACCTCGATGCACGAGCGCAAGCAGCTGATGTACGATCAGTCCGACGCCTTCGTCGTGGCCCCCGGCGGCATCGGCACCCTGGAAGAGGCGATCGAGCTTCTGTCGTGGAAGCGGCTGGACCTTCACGCCAAGCCGGTGATCTTCCTCAACATCGACGGCTTCTGGGACACGCTGTTCGCCCTGATGCGTCATTCGGTCGATCAGGGCATGACTCCCCGGCCCTTCCTCGACGCCTGGAGCGTGGCCGACACGGTCGAGGACGCTATCGCCCAGATGGCTCAGACTCAGGCCCAAATCCAAACGACGCAACCTGCGACATCCGCATCCTTGCGTTATGATCAGCGATAAGTGATCATCAGTAAGTCGGGCTCACGTTTTCTTTGAAAACGGCCATTGACAGTTTTCCAAAGAAACTGACAAAGAGGGATCGGGCGCACTCTCACGCTCGAAACCTTCGTGTGGAGCAACCTCACATGCGTGCCATCCTCATCGCTGCCGCCCTGTTCGCCGCAGCGCCCGCCATCGCCCAGAGCCCGGCCCCCGCTTCCAACACCCGCGCCGTTCTGGCCGACGCCGCCACGGCTCCGGCCGGCCGCACCATCGTCGACGGCGCCATCTGGACCTGCGAAGGATCGGCCTGCGTCGCCACGGGCGGCGCCAGCCAGCCCGCAACGCGCGCCTGCCGTCGCGTCGCCGCCAAGCTCGGCGCCGTGTCCGAGTTCGTCTGGAAGGGCACAGCCCTAAGCGCCGAACAACTGGCGACCTGCAACGCCTGATCGGCGCTGCGGGGCCCAGCCCGGCTCGGTCTCAATGATTGATTACAGAACGGGGCGGACCATGGTCCGCCCCGTTTTCGTATCTGACGCCTGAACTGCGAAAGAGAGCTCAGGCGGCTCCGTCGCCCTTCAGCCGGGCCACGATCTTCTCGCGCCCGATAAGGGGCGCCATGGCCGCCATGTCCGGTCCGTGCGGCTGGCCGGTCAACATAAGCCGCAAGGGCATGAACAGGGCCTTGCCCTTGGCGCCCGTCTGTTCCTTGATCGCCGCCGTCCAGGCGGACCATGCGGTCTCGTCGATGACCTGGGGCAATAGGGCAAGCGCCGCATCGGCGAAGGCCGGATCCTCCACCACGGGCGTCACAGGCCCCTGGACGATTGCCGCCATTTCAACGACATCGGCGAACTTCTGAAGATTGCCTCGCACCACGGTCCAGAAGGTCTCGCCCAGATCGACGCCCAGGGCCGCCAGCCGCGGCTGGGCGGTTTCGTAGGTCATGACGTGCAGGGCCTGGGCGTTCAGGCGGTCCAGATCGGCGGTGTCGTAACGCGCCGGCGACCGGCCCATCTTGGCGAAGGCGAAGCTCTCGCCCAGGGCCTCGACCGAGGCGCCGACCTCCAGCGGATCGGAGGTGCCGATCCGGCCCAGGTGACTGGTGATAGCGATGGGCTCATAGCCCTGGTCGCGCATATCGCTAATCGAAAGCGAGCCCAGACGCTTGGACAGGGCCGCGCCGTCCGCGCCGACAAGCAGCGGCATATGGGCGAAACCGGGCGTCGCGCCCTCCCAACCGGCCTTGGCCAGGGCCTCGAAGATCTCGATCTGGGCGCCGGTGTTGGTGACGTGATCCTCGCCACGGATGACGTGGGTGATCGCCATGTCCATGTCGTCGACGACCGACGGCAGTGTGTAGAGGAACAGGCCGTCCTCTCGGATCAGCACGGGGTCGGACATCGACGCGGTGTCGACCTCGCAATGGCCGCGCGCCAGGTCTTCCCAGGCGACACGCCCCTGATCCAGCTTGAAGCGCCAGTGGGGTTTGCGCCCCTCGGTCTCATAGGCGGCCTTCTCGGCGTCCGTCAGGGCCAGGGCGGCGCGATCATAGACCGGCGGCAGGCCGCGGCCCATCTGCACCTTGCGGCGGCGATCCAGTTCTTCGCCGGTCTCATAGGCCGGATACAGACGCCCCGACGCCTTCAGCAGGTCGGCGGCAGCCTCATAACGGTCGAACCGCTTGGACTGGTTGTGGCGCTCGTCCCACAGCATGCCCAGCCAGGTCAGGTCGTCCTCGATCCCCTGCTCGAACTCGGGCGTGGACCGGGCCAGGTCGGTGTCGTCGATGCGCAGCACGAACTGGCCGCCCTGCCCCTTGGCGAACAGCCAGTTGACCAGAGCCGTGCGGACATTGCCGACGTGCAGCTTGCCAGTGGGAGACGGAGCGAAACGGACCTTGACGGACATGATAGGCGGACCTTGGAAACGAAGGGGCGTAGGTCGGTCACGCGGATGGCCAAGTCAAGGCGGCAGCCGTGTTCAAGCCGCCTCGCGCGCCGCCTCGTGAACCCCTATCTTGACGACTCACATGCCCATTCGTCGTCTTCCCCCCGAAACCGTCAACCGTATCGCCGCCGGCGAGGTGGTCGAACGCCCGGCCAGCGCCATCAAGGAACTGGTCGAGAACGCGCTGGACGCCGGCGCAACGCGCATCGAGGTCCAGGCGGACGGCGGGGGCCTGTCACGCATCCTGATCGCCGACGACGGACACGGCATGGCGGCGGATCAGTTGGCCCTTGCTGTCGAGCGGCACGCCACCTCCAAGTTGGAGCCCGACGATGCGGGCGACGTGGACCTGCTGCGCATCGCCACCCTGGGGTTCCGGGGCGAGGCCCTGCCCTCCATCGGTTCGGTCGCGCGGCTGACGATCACCAGCCGCGCCAAAGATGGCGGGGACGCGCACCAAATCACAGTCGAGGGCGGCGACCAGCGCCCGGTCGCCCCCGCAGGCTTCCCCGGCCCCCACGGCGCCCGCGTCGAGGTTCGCGACTTGTTCTACGCCACCCCGGCCCGGCTGAAGTTCATGAAGTCCGAGCGATCGGAAGCCATGGCCATCTCCGACGAGATCAAGCGTCAGGCCATGGCGCACGAGGCGGTCGCCTTCACCCTCGACCTCGACGGCAGGACCACGCTTCGCCTGCCCGCCGAACATCCGGGCGACGAGGGCCGGCTGAAACGCCTCGCCGCCCTGCTGGGTCGTGACTTCGAGGCCAATGCCCTGTTGATCGATCAGGAGCGGGACGGCGTGCGCCTGTCCGGCTATGCGGGCCTGCCGACCTATTCGCGCGGCAATGCGGCCCACCAGTATCTGTTCGTCAACGGCCGCCCGGTGCGTGACCGCCTGCTGCAGGGGGCCCTGCGCGGCGCCTACGCCGACTTCCTGGCGAGGGACCGTCATCCGGCGGCGGTGCTGTTTCTGGATGTCGATCCGCTCTACGTCGATGTGAACGTCCACCCGGCCAAGGCCGAGGTCCGCTTCCGCGATCCGGCCCTGGTGCGCGGCCTGATCGTCGGAGGCCTGCGCCACGCCCTGGCCGCCGCCGGCCACCGGGCCTCGACCACGGTCGCCGCCGACGCCCTGGCCGGGTTTACCGCCCATACCGGCGCATCCCCCTATCCCGCCTACAGCCCGTCATCGCCCTCGGCGGCGGGGTTCAGCGGCTGGCAGGGTTGGGACCAGCCCCGCCCCACGACCGGCGTCCTGCCCGGCCTCAACGAGCGCACCGCCCGTGTCGAAAGCCCCGGCGTCTCGCCCTGGCCGGAGCCCGCGACATCGGACCAGTCTGGGCAGTTTCACGGCCATCCGGCGCCAGGCGCTTCCGCCGATCTGGTCGACTTCCCGCTTGGCGCGGCGCGGGCCCAGGTCCACGGCACCTATATCGTCGCCCAGACGCGCGACGGCATCGTCGTGGTCGATCAGCACGCCGCCCACGAACGCCTGGTCTATGAGAACATGAAGGTCCAGATGGCCGCTGGCTCCGTCTCGCGCCAGACCCTGCTGACGCCCGAGGTGGTCGAACTGGACCCGTCCGAGGCCGACCGCGTCATCGCCCGCGCCGAGGAACTAGCCGAACTGGGCCTGATCGTCGAGGCCTTCGGCGCCGGGGCCGTGCTCGTGCGCGAGACCCCCGCCCTGCTGGGCGACACCGACGTGCAGGGGCTGATCCGCGACATCGCCGACGACCTGGCCGAGCACGGCGCCGCCCTGGCCCTGTCGGAGCGGCTCGGCGATGTCTGCGGCACCATGGCCTGCCACGGCAGCGTCCGCGCCGGCCGCGTCCTGTCGGCCCCCGAGATGAACGCCCTGCTCCGCCAGATGGAAGCCACGCCCCACAGTGGCCAGTGCAATCACGGCCGTCCCACCTACGTGGAACTGAAGCTCAACGACCTCGAAAAGCTGTTCGGTCGGCGCTGAAACCTATTGCGTCAGGGTCCGGTCGAGGAAGGCCAGCACCTGGGGCCAAGCGTCCGCCCGCGCCTCTGCATTGGCTTCGGGGGTCCCTCCGCTGAGGCTGGCGTCTCTGGCCCCTCCGTCGCCGACCAGGTCATGCCCGGCATCGGGATAGATCAGGGCGATGGTCTCGCGTCCGGCGGCGTCGCGGGCGGCCTTGATCGCACTGGCCGCCGCTGCTGAATCCCACTGAGAGTCCTTGCCGCCCGCCACCAGCAGGAGAGCGCCGCCAAAGGCCTCGACCGGGATGCGGGCCTCGGCTTCGCGATCCGGATGGTCGGCGCGTCCGTTGACGTGGATGGCTCTCAGGTCCGCCTGACCTGGCCCGGCCAGCAGGCCTTCGACAAAGCCGCGATACGGCATGAAGGGCAAGGCCTGTCCGCCGAACGAGAAGGACGACCGCGTGCCCTCGGCCTCGATCATCTCCAGTCCCCAGCCTTCCCAGACCACGTCCGTCGGCGTGTAGGCGACCACGGCGTCGATCCAGTCGTAGCGGGCCGCCGCGCTAAGGGCGAACTCAGAACCCTTGGACGCGCCCAGCAGGCCGAATCGCTCGACGTCGGCGGCGGGCAAGGCTCTCAGCGCTTCACGCAGATCGGCCAGTTGCTCGATGCGGATATCGATGAAGCTGCCGGCGAGGTCGGGCAAGGCGGGCGGAGGCCCGAACTCGCCCCAGTTCGGCGAGTAGTACGGCAGGCCCACGGCGGCGTATCCCTGTCGCGCCAGGATCGGTCCGAACCTGTCGCCGGCCTCGGTCCCGCCCTCGGCGCCGTGCAGGATGACGACCACCGGCCGCGCGGCCTGACCGGCCTGGCTGTAGAGGACGACATGAGGAACGCCGGGCACCGGCGTCGCCACGATTTCCGGAGCCTGGGCCTGAGCTTGGGCCGTCATGGCGGTGGCTGCGACAGCGATCGCCAGCCCCATCCGCTTAAACCAGACCATCCTGCTGCTCCCCTCGATTTCGAAGAAAGCTAACCGTGATCACGACCGGCGGGAAGCCTGGATATCCGCGATACTCAGACCAGCCGCAGGAACAGAACCCGCGCGGCGCCATAGTCACGCGCGTCCAGGCGCTCGTATCCGGGTGTCTCAATCTCGGGCTCGCCGGAGCCGCGCTCCAGCATCACCACCGCGCCAGGCTTCAGCCAGCCGCCCGCCAGCAAACCCGCCAGCGCCTGTTCGCCCAGCCCCTTGTGATAGGGCGGGTCCAGAAACGCGATGTCGAAGGCCGGGCCGACAGATGCCGGCCGTTCGCCCAGGTCCACGGCGCTGCGCCGCTGGACGCGCACAGAGCCGGTCACGCCGAACGCCTCGGCGTTGTCGCGGATCGCGCCGCGCGCGCCGTCGTCGGTCTCGACGAACAGGCAGAAGCCTGCGCCCCGGCTCATGGCCTCGAAGCCGAGCGCGCCCGATCCGGCGAACAGGTCGATGACCCGCACCCCATTCAGTTCCGGCGCCCAGGCGGCGTGTTCCAGCATGTTGAACACGGCCTGCCGCGCGCGATCGGAGGTCGGGCGCGTGCCCTGCCCCTCTGGCGCGACGATGGCGCGGCCCTTCAGGGCTCCCGAGACAATTCGCAAAGCGTCAGCCGTCCGAGCGTGGTCCGCGCGGCTTGCCGCTGCCGGCGCCGGGCTTCATGCCTGAACGTCCCGAAGGCCGCGCAGGGCCGGAGCCGCTAGTGCGCGGCTTGAACTCGCGTTCGCCCGTGGCATCACGACCGGGGCCGGAACGGGTTCCGCCACGCGCCGGCTTGTCGTCACGCGCCCAGGTCGAGGACTTGGGACCGATGATCTGGTCTTCGCGCGGCTTGAAGGTGCGGGCGGGACGGTCACCCTCTTCGCGGGGCGTCCAGGCCTTCTTGGGTCCGGTTGAAGCGCCGCGCGGCTTGGGCGGGGCCGCCTTGGCCCAGCCCGCCTTCTTGGCCGGACGGTTGGCGCGCTCGATGCTCTGGGCGGTCGACAGCTCTGCGGCGCGGACGCGGCTGGGCTTCCTCGACGGGTCCGAGATGGCCGAGCCGGACTTGCCGGTCACCATGGGCATGCCGCCGCGACGGCCGGGCACGGGCGCCGGGGTCTGGACGATATTGCCCTCGGGCAGGTTCTCGGGACGGATATGTTCGCCCAGCATCTCGCGGATGACGCGTGGACCGACCTCCTCGACCGCACCGCTCGGCAGGGTGCCGAGCTGGAACGGGCCATAGGCCAGGCGGATCAGCCGGTTGACGGTCAGGCCGACCGATTCCAGCACCTTGCGGACTTCGCGGTTCTTGCCTTCCGAGATCTGGACGCTGATCCACAGATTGGCCGACTGGACGCCATCCTCGTTGGTCTTGGCCTTGTCGATGGTCGCCTCGACGGGACCATAACGGATGCCCTCGATAGTCACCCCGTCCTTCAGGGTGTCGAGGTCGGCCTGGGTGATGCGTCCCCGCGCCCGCGCCCGGTACTGGCGCACCAGGGCCGTGGTCGGCAGTTCCAGCGCGCGCGACAGCTCGCCGTCGTTGGTCAGCAGCAGCAGGCCTTCAGTGTTGATGTCCAGCCGTCCGACCGAGATCACCCGCGGCAGGCCTGCGGGCAGGCTGTCGAACACGGTCGGTCGCCCGCCCGGATCATTGTGCGAGGTCAGCAGGCCGACCGGCTTGTTGTAGCGCCACACCCGCGTCGCCTGCACCGCCGCGATCGGCTTGCCGTTGACGGTTATGACGTCGTCGCGCGTCACCAGGGTGGCGGGCGTCTCCAGGATACGGCCATTGACCGCCACCTTGCCCAGACCGATCAGGCGTTCGACCTCGCGACGCGAGGCGATGCCCGCCCGCGCCATGGCCTTGGCGATTCGTTCCGAACGCTTGGGCGCCTCGGGCTCGGCCTTGGCTGGCTTGCCCTTGAAACCGCCCTTGGCTGCGTCCTTGCCGCCGCCCTTGGAGTCGTCCGAATAGCGTTTGCCCTTGATCGGCTTTTCCGGGCGCGCGCCCTTGTCCGGCGCATAGGCCCGGCCACCAAAGGATTTGCCCGCCGGAGACCCACTGCCTGAGCCGCCCTCCTTTGTCTCGGAGGTGAAGGCCTTAGCGTTGGCCGAGCCGGGGCGCGCGGCCCCGCTCTTGGGCCGATCACCGGGCTTATGGGGCCGCAGCTCTTGACTGGGGCGGGGCTTCTTGTCGTTGTCGTCTGTATGGCGGGCCATGATGAGCGGTTCATGCGCATGGCGATGGACCTTGCGCAAGCGGCGGCGGACGCCGGAGAGGTTCCCGTGGGCGCCGTCGTGGTCGATGAGACCACCGGCGAAGTCGTCTCCACGGGCGCAAACGGCCCGGTTGCGGCTCATGATCCCACGGCCCACGCCGAAATCGTGGCCCTGAGGAACGCCGGCGTTTCGACCGGAAACTATAGGCTCACAGGGCTCACGCTCTATGTAACGCTGGAGCCCTGCGCCATGTGCGCGGGGGCCATCAGCCATGCGCGAATCGGCCGAGTGGTCTGGGCCGCCGACGATCCCAAGGGCGGAGCGGTCATCCACGGCCCTCGCCTGTTCGAACAGCCGACGTGTCATTGGCGCCCCACCACCGACAGCGGTCTGCTGGCCAGCGAATCGTCTGAACGGCTTCGTGAATTCTTCCGCGCCCGCCGCGCGGGAACGGCCGCGCAGAAGCCGCGTTAAGCGTTGCCATGACACATTATCGCGCGCGCACCCTCGCCCCGGCCCTTTTCGCCCCGGCCGCTTTCGCCGCCTTGGCCATGCTCGCAGCCTGTGGTCCCAAGCCGCGCGAGGCCCCGACGAGCGGCGACGAGGTCAAGGAACGCGCTCTGGAAGCCCAGACGGCCCGTCGAAGGACGGGGGCCGAGATCCAGGACCGGGCGATGAACCGCGTCATCCGCGCCGTCTATCTCTGCGACAACGGCGAGCGCCTCTCGGTCGATTTCGACAATCCGCGCCAGATGGCCACTGTCCGTAACTCCACCGGCGAAGCCGTCGATATGTATCAGGAACGCGCTGCCGACGGCATCTGGTACCGCGCCTCGGGCTTCGACCTGCGCGGCAAGGGCGTCATGGCCACATGGTCCTCCGACGGTCGCGACCCCACCGAGTGCCGCGCCGTCGATTAGGGACTAGGTGGCGCCCTGTTCGATCAGAAAGGCCTTCAGATCCGCCGCATCGACCGTCTTCTCGACGAAGACGTCGCCGATCGACCGTGCCAGCACCAGGGTCAGTCGCCCGCCCTCGGCCTTCTTGTCCCCCGCCATCCGCGCGATCAGGGCGTCAGCGGCGAAGACGCCCGCCTGGGTTAGTTCGGTCGGCAGACCTGCCGCCGCCGTGACGCGGGCGACCTTCTCAGCCTCTGCGGCTTCGCAGACCCCAAGCCGCACGGAATAGCGAAAAGCCAGGACGCACCCCAGGGCCACGGCCTCGCCATGCGCCAGCGCCGCTTCCTCGAAGCCCAGCTCGGCCTCGACCGCATGGCCGAAGGTGTGGCCCAGGTTGAGCAGAGCGCGCCTGCCCGCCTCCTTCTCGTCCTCGCCGACGATGGCGGACTTGATCTCGACCGAGCGCTCGACCGCCCGTTGCAGGGCGGCTGGATCCCCCGTCGCCCCGCCGGCGCCGTCCGTCGCCAGCCAGTCGAAGAAGGCCGCGTCGCAGATCATCCCGTGCTTCAGCACCTCGGCCCAGCCGGATCGCAACTGCACCGGCGGCAGGGTGGCCAGAAGGTCGATGTCTGCCAGCACCAGACGCGGCTGGTGAAAGGCGCCGACCAGGTTCTTGCCGCGCGGCGTGTCGATGGCCGTCTTTCCGCCCACGGAGGAATCCACTTGGGCCAGCAGGGTCGTCGGCACCTGCACGAAGTCGATGCCGCGCATGTACAGCGCCGCCGCCAGCCCGGCCAGGTCGCCCACGACCCCGCCGCCAAAGGCCACAACGACATCCTTGCGGTTAAGGCCGGCGGCTAGCAGCAGGTCCAGCACCCTTTCCAGCTCGGCGAAGGATTTCGATCCCTCGCCCGGCGGTACGGCGATGATCTCGTGACGCAGGCCCGCCGCCTCCAGCGACGCCGCCAGGGCCGCCGCGTGCAGGGCTGACACCGTTTCGTCGGTGATGATGACCGTCTGGCCACGCGCTAGGGGGGCGATCCGCGCCCCTGCCTGGGCCAACAGGCCGCGCCCGACGATCACGTCATAAGTCCCGAACCCCGCCCCGGCGACCGGCACGCACGTCATGGCTTCACTCACGCCCAACCTCTTCACTCTGGTTCCAGAAGGCGTCCAGCCCGCGCAGGATGGCGTCCACGGCGTCGCTGTGCGCCCCACCGCCGACATCGACCGTCAGATCGGCCTCGCCGTACAGAGGATAGCGGACGTCAGCCAGCACCGTCAGCGCCTCCAGAGGATCGCGTCCGCGCAGCAGCGGCCGCGAATCCCGCCGCGCCACCCGCGCCGCCACCACCTTCAGGTCCGCCCGGATCCAAACCGAGGTGGCGTGGCTCTTCAGCAGGGCGCGCGTCTCGGCGTTCAATATCGCGCCGCCTCCGGTCGCCAGCACCATCGGCGCGGCCTCGGTCAGCAGGCGACGCATGACGCGGGCCTCGCCCTCGCGGAACTGATCCTCACCCATGCTGGCGAAAATGTCGGAGACGGTCATGCCGGCCGCCTGCTCGATCTCGTCGTCCCCGTCGGCAAAGGGCAGACCCAGGCGCGCGGCCAGTCGTCGGCCCACGGTCGATTTTCCCACGCCCATCAGCCCGACCAGGGCTATGGTGCGGGTCGGACGCGAAGCGGGCAAAGGGGCGGGAGGCGCAGTCATGATGGATCGAACCTCTACACCAAGCGGCGCCGCTCGCCACAGCCCAGATGCGCCTTCGAACGGGCCGAAACCGTGACGGTCGAGGCCGCATCGCCCCAGATCGAGGCCTTTCTCGAAATGATGGCCGTCGAACGCGACGCCTCGCCCCACACCTTGTCTGCCTATGCCCGCGACCTGGCCGACGCAGAGACCCTGTTGCCGTCCGGAGGGCTGATGACGGCGGACGAGACGGCGATCGAGACCTGGTTCTCCGACCTTTCCAAGCGTGGACTGTCGCCCGCCACCGCCGCCCGCAGACGCTCGGCCGTCCGCCAGTTCTACAGGTTCGCCATGGGCGAGGGCTGGCGCACCGACGATCCGTCACGCCGTCTGGATGCGCCCAAACAGGGACGCCCCCTGCCCCGCACACTGTCGCGCGAGGAGGTCGAGGCCCTGCTGGCCGCCGCTGCGACGCGCGAGGGCGGTGGCGGCGTACGGATGCTGGCCCTGGTCGAACTGGCCTATGCCTCGGGCCTGCGGGTGTCGGAACTGCTGGGCCTGCGGGTCGAGGCGGTGCGGCGCGATCCCGCCTGGCTGGTGGTCCGCGGCAAGGGCGGCAAGGAACGCCTGGCCCCTCTGAACACCGCCGCGCGCGAGGCGGTGAAGGCCTGGCTGGCTGTCCGTGACGCGGCCCGCAAGCCCAAGGTTCCCGATAGCGTCTGGCTGTTCCCGTCCAACGCGGCAGACGGCCACCTGACCCCGCGCCGTTTCGCCCAGATGCTGGATCAGGCGGCCATCGACGCCGGGATCGATCCGGCGCGCGTCAGCCCCCACGTCCTGCGCCACGCCTTCGCCACTCACCTGCTGGAAGGCGGGGCCGACCTGCGCGTGGTCCAGACCCTGCTGGGCCACGCCGACATCGCCACCACCCAGATCTACACCCACGTCGCCGTCGACCGCCTCAGCCAGGTTGTCCACCAGCACCACCCGCTGGCCAAAGACGAATAGGTCAGCCAGCTATTTCGGCGTCTTGTCGATCAGCACCGCCTGCTGCCAGCGACTGGGGGCCTTGTCGGTGCGGTGAATACAGCCGGCCCAGCAGCAGGGCCGCTTCTTGCCTTCCAGCAGTTCGCCCACGGTCCTTTCGATCCGCCGCTTGCGCGTCTGGGCCTGTTTGGCGTCGTCCACCCAACAGATGAACTCGTTCCTGCCCAGGGGCGTCAGCCCCGCCCACAGCGCGAACACACCGGCGTCCGCCTGCAAGGCCTCACGCAGGTCCTCACCCGCCTCATGCACCACGCCCTGGGGAAATCCATCCGTCATGAAGCCTCCGCCCGACCGAGCCTGCCTGCGCGCCGACTGACCGAGGCTCGCCCTGGATCGCCGCGCTGTCCACAACTTCAGCGCATGCGGGCGGCATCGCGTTGCTTTCTGAACCCGCGCTTGCCCGCGCGCGTTGACCTCTTTAGGTTCCGCCGCTTCGACGCGCGGCTCTCACCGCCCGCCCATCCGGACTTTCCATGGCCACCCACTACCTCGATTTCGAAAAGCCGATCGCCGATCTGGAAGAGAAGATCCAGGAGTTGGGCCTGCTGTCCGCGACCTCGGGCTCGTTCGAATCCGAAATCGCCGGCCTGAAGAAGAAGGCCGAGCAGCTTCGCAAGAAGACCTATGCGGAACTGGATCCCTGGAAGAAGACCCAGGTCGCCCGCCACCCCCAGCGCCCGCATTTCATCGACTATCTCGACGGCCTGTTCACCGACTATGTCGAGTTGCGCGGCGACCGCCAGTTCGGCGACGACCAGGCCATCCTGGGCGGCCTCGCCCGCTTCCGTGGCCAGGCCGTGGTCGTCATGGGCCATGAGAAGGGTCACGACACCGCCACCCGCCTGACCCATAATTTCGGCATGGCGCGGCCCGAGGGCTATCGCAAGGCCGTGCGCCTCATGGACCTGGCCGAGCGGTTCGGCCTGCCGGTCCTGACCTTCGTCGACACCGCCGGCGCCTATCCGGGCCTGGGCGCCGAGGAGCGCGGCCAGGCCGAGGCCATCGCCCGCTCGACCGAACGTGGCCTGACCCTGGGCGTGCCGTCGATCACCGTCATCTCTGGCGAGGGCGGTTCGGGCGGGGCCATCGCCATCGCCACCGGCAACCGCGTCCTGATGCTGGAGCACTCGATCTATTCGGTCATCTCGCCAGAGGGTGCAGCCGGAATCCTGTGGCGTGACGGCTCGCGCGGCAAGGACGCCGCCAACGCCATGAAGATCACCGCCCCCGACCTGCTGGGCATGAAGATCGTGGACCGGATCATCCCTGAACCCGTCGGCGGCGCCCATGCCGATGGCGACGCCGCCATCACGGCCGTGGGCGACGCGATCCACCAGGAGTTGGACGCGCTGTCCGGCCTGTCGCCTGACGAACTGCGAAAGCAGCGCGCCGACCGTTTCTACGCCATCGGCCGGCTGAGCTGACGCAACTCTCGGGCGAGGCCGTTAACCCCATATCCACTTCGGGGTGACAAATTTCGGGCGTGTTCTTCTGCGCGCCCGGATCATGAGCAATTTCAACGACAACCTGCGCGACAGCGCTGTGTTCAACCTCGCCAGCGCCGTGACCATGGTGGTCGACGATTCGGCCTTCGGCATGGAGCTGACAGCAGGGGCTCTGCGCGGGTTCGGTGTCCAGATTCGATATGCCTGCGCCGACGCCGGGCAGGCCATCGACATCATCAAGGACCATCCCATCGACCTCCTGTTCGTCGATTGCGACATGCCGGGCCTGGACGGGCACGAATTGGTGCGCTGGGTGCGGAACTCCGGGCTGGAGCCGAACGCCTTTGTGCCCATCATCATGACCACCGCTCACGTCCGAAAATCCAAGGTGGCGCTGGTGCGCGACTGCGGCGCCAATTTCCTCGTCACCAAGCCGTTCAGCCCGGCAACCCTGCTGGAACGGGTCATCTGGGTCGCGCGCGACAGCCGTCCCTATCTCGAGGCCGGAAACTACAAGGGACCGGATCGGCGCTTCAACCCGACCAAACCACGCGATTACGACGAGCGCCGCTCGGACATGGTCGCCCTCGCCGCCAAGATCGCCAGCGACAAGGCCGCCGCGGCGGCGGTGGAGACCGCATCATGAGCGTCGTCCTGTGGCAACAGCGCAAGTCGCGTCTCTCGACCATGATCGACCAGCCGGGCGGCGTCAGCGTCGGCGTGGCCCTGGCCCAGGCGCACGAGAACCTCGGCGCCTTGCAGGCCCGCAGCCAGGTCATCGTCGCTGAAAGAATCTCCGATCTGGCCGCCCTCTCCGCCCCGGCCAAGGGCGATCCGGACATCCAGCGCCGTATGACCCAGGCCTATGACCTGTCCAGCGCCATAATAGACGCCGCCGGTCCGTTCGAACTCCATGACCTGTGCACCGTCGCCACCGGCCTGTGCGACCTGATCGATGCGGCACAGTCAGGCGAGACCTTCGACTGGCGCATCGTCACGGTTCATGCCCAGTCGATGCAGTTGATCATGAAGCTGCCGCCCGAGGCCGCCGACGCCCGCGTCCAGGTCCTCGACAGCCTGAAACAGGTACTGGAAAAGAAGATTCCCGGCGGGACCCCGTCGGAAAGCTGATCCCCTAGTCCGCCGCCTGCTCGGCCGCAGGGCCCGCCGACCGCGCGCCGCGAGTCTGCTTCTTCCACAGCGCTGCGTATTCACCACCGACGTGGGCGACCAACTGGTGGTGGGCCCCCCGTTCGACGATCCGGCCCGCCTTCAGCACCAGGATCTGGTCAGCGTCAGCGATGGTCGAAAGCCTGTGCGCCACCACTAGGGTCGTGCGCCCCGCCTTGGCCCGCCGCAGTGTTTTCTGGATCGCCGCTTCTGTCCGGCTGTCCAGGGCGCTGGTCGCCTCATCCAGGATCAGGACACAGGGATCGGCCAGCAAGGCGCGGGCGATGCCGACGCGCTGGCGCTCGCCGCCCGACAGCTTCAGGCCCCGCTCGCCGACGCGGGTCTCCATCCCCTCGGGCAGGCCGCGGATGAAGTCGGTCAGTTCGGCCTGTTCCGCCGCCGCCCAGATCGCCGCCTCGTCCGCATCGGGTCGGGCGAAGGCGATATTGGTCCGCAGGCTTTCGTTGAACAGGGCCACGTCCTGCGGCACCAGGGCGACCGAGCGCCTCAGCGACGCCTGACTGACATCGCGCATGTCATGGCCGTTGATCAGCACGCGGCCGGTCTGCGGGTCCAGCAGACGCAGGGCCAGTTTGACGATGGTCGACTTGCCTGCCCCCGAAGCCCCGACCAGGGCCGTCGTCGTTCCCGGCGCGGCGACGAAACTGACGTCCTCCAACCCGCTGGAGCGGGCGTCGTGACGGAAGGAGACCTCTTCGAAGGCGATCTCGCCACCCCGGGAATCGACCGGCCGGGGCAGGTCCGGCGCGCCGGGCGCATCGGCGACCATCGGCCGTTGCCGCGTGATCTTCAGCATCTCCTCCATGTCGATGAAGGATTGGCGGATTTCCCGATAGGCGAAGCCCAGGATGTTCAGCGGCGCATACAGCGAAATCAGGATCAGCACGGCCGCCGTGACATCGCCAGGGCCCATCCGCCCCGCCGCAGCCTCGAACCCGGCCATCACCGCCATGACGCCCAGGCCGACGTTCATGATCAGCCCCTGCACCCCGTTCAACAGGGCCAGGGAGGTATTCGCCTTCAGCGCGGCCTCGTTATAGACGCCCAGCGCCCGGTCATAGCCCTCGGCGGCCCGCGCCTCGGCGCCGAAGGATTTGACGGTCTCGTAGTTGAGCAGGCTGTCGACCACCAGGCCCGCGGCCTCGCTGTCGGCGGCGTTCATGGTGCGCCGATGCTCGATCCGCCAGTTGGAGATGGCGAAGGTCAGGGCGGTGTAGATCACCACCACGACCACGGCGACGCCGGCGAAGCGCCAGTCGTACTTTCCGCCCAGCACGGCGGCCGCCAGGATCAGCTCAAGCCCGGTCGGCACCAGGTTGAAGGCCAGGATGCGCAGCAGGAAATCGACCGCCCGCGATCCCCGCTCCACCGTGCGTGACAGGGTTCCGGACCGCTTGGTCTGATGGAAGTCCAGCGACAGGTTGAGCGCGTGGGCGAATGTCTCGGCCGCCGTGGTCCGCTGCGCCGCCTGCCTGACGGGCGCGAACACCACGTCGGAAATCTGGGGCGCCACCGATGACAGGAAGCGCACGATGGCCCAGCCCACGGCAAAGCCCGCAAAGCCCAGGCCTATGGCCACGCCGGTCGGCTGATCACTGGCCAGATGGTTGACCGCCGCGCCCAGCACCAGGGGCGCCAGAACGCCCAGTCCCTTGCCCGCCAAGGTCAGGCCGATGGCCAGGACCAGCCGGAGCTTCAGTTGCGGGGCGTTCGACCGACCGACCAGCCGCACCAGGTCGGCCAGGGCCGACAGTGTGTTGGGGCCTTCGACCTTGTCCGTCGCTGCGCCAGCCATCTGGGCCCGCGTCGCGGGATCGCCCCGTCGCCCACCCCGTTCACCGCCCCGTTCAACGCCGCGCATGGTCATGAACGCACATATGGGCTGTGTCGGGCGCCGGAGGAAGCATTGCTCATGACAAGCCGGCGATCGCCTCGATGACCTCGTCCACCGCGGCCTGTTGCGTGTCCCAGGAACAGACGAACCGGACCGAGCCGTCGTCGAACCGATAGCAGGCCCAGCCCATGGCGTTCAGTTGCGCGTGGGCGGCTTCGGGCATGCGGATGAAGACCGTGTTGGCTTCCACGGGGTGAGCGAGGACGAAGGCTGAGCGGATGGCGATCCCCTCGGCCAGCCGCTGCGCCATCAGGTTGGCGTGGGCCGCGCCGGTCTCCCACTGTTCGCTTTCCAACAGGCCCAGGAAGGGCGCCGCCAGAAACCTGGCCTTGGACGCCGTCTGGCCAGCCTGTTTCAGCCGGTTGTCGAGCCGGCGGGCCAGAGTCTTGTCGAACAGGACGATGGCCTCGGTGCAGTTGGCCCCGGCCTTGGCCCCGCCGAACACCAGGACATCGACGCCCAGGCGCGCGATCTGGGTCAGGTCAAAGCCGGCAGCCGCCGCATTGGCCAGCCGTGCACCGTCCATATGCACGCCGTACCCCCGCGCCTTCACCGGCTCGATCAGGTGGCGCAGTTCTTCTTCGTCATAGACGGCGCCGTATTCGGTGGACTGGGTGATCGACAGGGCCGCGGGGGGTTGGCGGTGACCGACCTCGGGCTCGGCCAGGATGGCCTCCATCGCCCTGGGTTCGATCTTGCCCGACAGGCCCGGCAGGCCGATGAGTCCCAGCCCCTGGCCGAAGAATCCCGGCGCCCCGGTCTCGTCGGTGCAGACGTGGGCTGCGTGGTGAGCCATCACCGCCTCGAATGGAAAGGCCAGCATGGACAATGCGATGGCGTTGGCCGCCGTGCCGGAAAAGACGAAGCGGATCTCGGCGTCGGCGTCCAGCCGGTTGCGGATCTGGTCGGCGGCGCGGGCCGTGACCTCGTCGGCGCCATAGGCTTTGGCAAAGCCCGTATTGGCTTGAACCAGGGCGTCCAGAGCGGCGGGCGCCATGCCGGCGGTATTGTCGGACCCGAAATCGTAACGCATGGCTCAGTCCTCGTCTGCGCCGCGCACGACGGGCGACTCGTTCGCCCCGGGCGTCGCCTGATCTCGTGGCTCCAACATGACTGGATCGCTTTCCGCAGACGCGTTTCTGGCGGAAATCTCGACCTGATGGGGATAGGGTATCTCGATACCCGCCCGGTCCAGAGCCTCCTTGACGCCTTGCAGCAGGTCCGCGCGGGTCTGGACATAATCTTCGGACTTCACCCAGGCCTGCAGGGTCATCTCGACGGAACTGTCGAGCAAATCGTTCACGCCCGACCACGGAGCCGGATCGGCCAGGATGTCGGGATGGGCGCGCGCGGTGGCTGTCAGGACCTCACGCGCCTGGGTCAGGTCGTCGCCGTAACCGACGCCGATCTTCAGATCGATGCGCCGCGTCTTCTGGCCCGACAGGTTCAGGATGGTGTCCGCGAAGACCTTGGCGTTGGGCACCATGATCTTGGTGTTATTGCCGTCGGCCAACTGGGTCATGAACAGGTCGAGCCGCTGTACGCTGCCGACATTGCCGTTGATGTTGATGACGTCGCCGACGCGGTAGGGCCGCAGGATCAGCAGCATCATCCCCGCCGCCACGTTCGACAACGTGCCCTGCAGCGCCAGACCCACAGCCAGGGAGGCGGCGCCCAGCACGGCGATGATCGAGGTCGTCTGTACGCCCAGGCGCTGCAGCACGGCGATGAAGCCGATCGCATAGACCAGCACCCGCACCACCTGCACCGCAAAGCTCAGGACCGTGGGGTCGTGGCGGAAGCCGCGAACCCGGGTCAACGCCCTGCGCGCCACGCCTGACGCCCATTTGGCTGCGAACATCGTCGCGAACAGGATCAACAGGGCCACGCCCAGATTGATCGCCAGGTCGCCCGCCATGTCGGTCAGCTTGGCGATCACGGCCGCGTCGGCGCTGAGCCTGCCCTGGCCCGCAGCCACGGCGTCATTGAGGGTTTCTGTGAGTTCCAGCGTCATAAGGCCGGGTCTAACGCCTCAGCCGATATTTGGAACCGGCAAGGCTCAGATTTTCCATCAGGTCACTGGACGACATCACTGTTCGGCGTAGGCTCCCCCCGGTTCGGAGACGTGTGATGAAGATGTCGGGGCTGAAGGTCGGGGTCGATGTGCCCTGGGTCACCAGTTGGACCGCCGAGCCCGTCATCGGCGTTCGCCCCTGCCTCAGCGTCGGGGGCCGCCCAGCTCTGGTCCAGACCGAGGCGCCCGGAATGGGCAAGCCCGAATATTCCAAGAACCATCTGCTGCGCCAACGCCTCAGCGTCGCCCGCATGCTCTGCCCCATGTGCGGGCAACCAACGACGCCTGAGGATCGCTGGACCCAGGTCGCCCGTCGCGTCCCCGCAGGCATGCTGCGCCGCCAGGGGCGAGGCGATGGACTGGGCGCCGATATCGACGACGGCGCCATACTGCTCGACGCCGGGGCTATCGCCCCGCTGCACAAGGCCTGTTCGGACCGATCACTGCGCTACTGCCCCCACCTTCGGGCCGACCCCAACGTCAATGTTCTGCCCTTTCCCGCGCAGTGGACCTTCACGCCGCTGCTGATCGAGGCGACGCCGCGCGCCGATCCGCTCAGGCCCGGAGATGCGCCGCCGCCGCCCTTCGCCGTGGTCACCTTCCTGCAGCTATGCGGGCTAACGGGACGCCGCGACCCGCGCTGGAAGCAAAACCGCCTGCGCTATCGACCCGCCGCCCGCTCCGCATCGGTGCACAAACTGGCCGCGCATCCGGCGGAACCGCTCTAGGTCCTGGCCACACGCCCGCCGCCGCTCTCCAGAGAATCGAGCAGATCCATCACGTCGTTCAGGGTGTTGGCCTCGCGCGCCGGCTTGTCCCAGCGTATGCGTGCCACGCGCGGAAACCGCATCGCCACCCCTGACTTGTGCCGGGGCGAGCGGTTCAAGCCCTCGAAGGCGATCTCCAGCACCAGGCCGAAGTCCCGCTCGGCCCTGACCGAGCGCACCGGCCCGAACCGTTCCACGGTGTGATCGCGCACGAACTTGTCGAGCTGTTTCAGCTCCTCGTCGGTAAAGCCGAAATAAGCCTTACCCACAGGGGTCAACGCGCCCTGATCGGTCCAGACGCCGAAGGTGTAGTCTGAATAGAAGCTGGATCGCTTACCGTGCCCGCGCTGGGCGTACATCATCACCGCGTCGATGGAATGGGGATCGCGCTTCCATTTGAACCACGGTCCCTTGGGCCGCCCGGCGACATAGGCGCTGTCCCACCGCTTCAGCATCAGCCCCTCGGCCGCCGCCCCGACCGGGGGATCCGCCCGCAGCCGGCCCAGCGCCTCCCAGCTGTCAAACTCCACGACCGGCGACAGGAACAGCCGCTCGCCCGTGTGCGCCCGTACCAACGCCTCAAGCCGCGCCCGGCGCGCCGTCAGCGGCTGGTCGCGCAGATCCACGCCAGCCTCGGCCAGCAGGTCGTAGGCGTAGAGGCCCACCGGAAATGCGGCCATCGTCTTGGCGTCCACCGTCTTGCGGTTCAGCCGCTGTTGCAGGTCCCCGAACGGCGCCACGGCCCCGTCCCGCACGACCAGGAGCTCCCCGTCGATCGCGCCTTCGAAGGCCAGGGCCTGCATCAGGTCGGGAAAGGCGTGGGTGATCTCGTCGCCGTGGCGCGAATAGAGCCGGGCCGCGCCCTCTTCACGCACCGCCTGCACCCGGATGCCGTCCCATTTCCATTCGGCGGCGTAGTCGGCCGGGTCAAGCTTGGGGAAGTCCACCGCCTCGTCGATGGCGACGGCCAGCATGACGGGACGGAACCGCCCCGGCGCCTCGGTGTCGGGCCGTTCCGCCCTGCCCTCGACCCAGGCGAACAGCTCGGCATAGGGCGCTTCGACTGCATGCCAGACCTCGACGATGTCCGCGGCTGTCAGAGGCTCCAGCGCCCGTTGCGCCTCCTCGCCATTGGGCTCAGGGGGGTGGCTGACGACCTCGGGGCGCATCATGGCGACCGCCGTCCGGGCCAGTTGGGCCGACATTCCGACCCGTAGGCCCCCGGTCACCAGCTTCAGCAGGGCCCAGCGGCCCTTGGGCGCCAGGGCGTCCAGCCAGCCTTCGATCAGGCCCTGCACCTCGCTCCGCTTGGCCGTCTTCAGGGCGTCGATGACCTCGCCCAGCTCCGGTTCGCGATTGGGTCTGTGATTGGGGTCGCCGGGCCAGATCAGGGCCGCCGTCTCGGCCAGGTCGCCGACATAGTCATAGGACCAGCCGAACAACACCGGATCGACCCGCGCCTCGACCGCCCTGCGGATCATGGCCGGCTTGGCCGCATCGAACTTCAGGTCGCCGGTGACGGCCGCAAGCGCCCAGCCCCTGTCCGGGTCCGGCGTGGCCTTCAGATAATCGCGCAGCAGCACCAGTTTGGCGTTGCGCGATCCCGTCAGGGACAGGCGGTCCAGAAGTTCGGCGAAGGCGCGCATGAAGCCCCAACGCATCACGCCCCGCCCAGCTTCACAACCACGTACGAAAACGCCCCGGAGGTTTCCCTTCGGGGCGTTCTTGCTAGGCCAGAGCCGAGTCCTAGTTGAACAGACCCGCGATGACGGCGGTGATCAGACCCCCGGCGACGGCGGCCAGGACCACGTCATTGCCGCTGCGGACATACTGGTATCCACGGGGCGGAGCGCGCAGGCCGTAGCGGCCATAGTCGTTCACGACGTAGTTGCTCGTACGGTAGTAGGTCGGCATCGACTGGCCGTAGGACCAGCTACGGACCTGATAGCCGCGCGGCGCCTGATAGCGACCGGCGTTGTAGCGGCGTTGCGACTGCTGCCAGCGCGCATAGCTGCGTTGGTCCTGGCGGAAATCGCGACGGTCGTTGCGAGCGTCCTGGCGATAGTCACGACGATCCTGGCGGGCGTCACGGCGGTCATCCCGGCGATCGTTGCGGGCGTCATGACGATAGTCGCGCTCCACCTGGGCGTTGTGGCCACGGGATTGAGCAGAGGCGGCCGAAGCGGCGCCCAGCGAGCTGGCGGCGATGACTGCGGCGATAGCGGCGGTAAGAACCTTTTTCATCTGACATATCCTTCAACAGGTCGAAGTGTTCGACTTGCCCCCAGACTATGTCCGCCGCCTTGAGCCCGATCTGAACGTCACGGCTCAGCCTTCATTCACGCTGCCGACGCAATTCGGCCTTGATGCGGCTTCTCGCGCATGGCCAGCCGGCCGTCGCTCACCTCGTTCATCAGCGCCGCCAGGGCGGTGAAATCGATAGGCTTGGTCAGATAGGCGTCGGCGCCCGCCTCCAGCCCCGCTTCATGGTCCTCGGTGCGCGCCGAGGCCGACAGCACGGTGATGGGCGTCTGGACATTGGCGCCGCCCTGCCGGATCAGCCGCGTTGCGGTCAGCCCGTCCATCACGGGCATGTTCACGTCCATGATGATCAGGTCGAACGCCTCGTGGCTCGTCGCCTCGACGGCGATCTGGCCGTTCTCGGCCGACGCGGTGACATGTCCAGCCGAACCCAGCCAGGCCTCCAGGATCATGCGGTTGACGGGGTGGTCCTCGACGACCAGCACCTTCAGCGCCCGACCGTCCGAAGTTTCCGCATCGATAGGCTCGGCCGCCTTCAGAGCGCTCCACTCCACCACCTCGGCTTCCACGGTGAAGCAGAAGACAGAGCCTTCGCCCAGGACAGAGGTCACCGTGATGTCCCCGCCCATGATATTGGCCATGCGGCGCGCGATCGTCAGCCCCAGGCCCGTGCCGCCGAACCGGCGGGTGGACGAGGCGTCAACCTGGGTGAAGGGCTGAAACAGGCGCTCCAGATCGTCGGGCGAAATGCCCGAGCCACTGTCCTGGATACGGTATTCGAACGCCACCCGCTTGTCGTTCAACCGGGTGCTGGTGATGGTGTATTCGACCCGGCCGCCCGGCTCGGTGAACTTGATCGCGTTAGACAGCAGGTTCTGGATCACCTGACAGACCCGCAGCGGGTCTCCCCGCACCACGGTCGGGGTCTCGCCGGCGAAGCTGGAGACAAAGGTGATGTTCTTGGCCTCGGCCTGAGCCGTGAACGGACCGGTCGTGCGGGTGTGCATGTCGGCCAGCGATACGTCGACCATGTCGAACTGCATCTTGCCGGCCTCGATCTTGGTCATGTCGAGGATGTCGTTCAGCAGACCCAGCAGGCTGTCGCCGGAGTTGCGAATGATCGCCAGATAGTCCTTCTGCGTCGTCTCCAGCCGCGTCGCGCTCAGCAGCTGGGCCGCGCCCAGCACGCCGTTCATCGGCGTGCGCAGTTCGTGCGAGATGACGCCCAGGAAGCTGGACTTGGCCTGGTTGGCTGCGTCCGCCTTATCCCGCGCGTCCTGCAGTTCGGCGATCAGATGGGCTTGATGGTCCTGGAAGGCCTTCAAGCGTTTCTCGCGCAGCATGGTCATCATCACGAGGACGAACAGGCCTGCGGCCGTAAAGGGCAGGACAGAGACAAAGGGCCAGAACGAAGGCGTGCCCCACAGGCTGACCAGGATCAGGGCGGCGGCGGCCCCATAGGGTGAAGAGATTACAATGGCCTGGCGCGGCGAGCTGCGCAGCTGGGCGAACACCAGCACATAGCCGCAGATGATATAGGCCAGGGCCAGCGGATGGCCGAATTCGTGCGGCGCGAACCACGCCAACAGCGGCGCTGCAGCCCAGGCGGCTGTCGTTACGGTGGCGACGGCGGGAAAAGCCAGTCCCCAGCCGATGTCCATACGGTCCGCCATGCGGCGCTCGAAGGCGCCGCGGATGGCGCCGGCGCCCAGGGTGACGATGAACCAGATCAGGGCGGCGACCCAACCCACCGTGCCCAGCAGGCCGATCGCCCAGCTGGCGATGATGATGTAGCGCAGATACTGGGTCTGCAGAATCGCGGTCAGGGCCTGAGCCGCCTCGCCTGCGGAGGGCCCTAATCCTTTGCCGATCGCTTCGGACCCAACCATCGATTACCCTGAAGAACGTTGAACAGCCTCAGGTAAGCTAGCTGCGACCTTCTAAGACGAAGTGAACGCCGGTGGACGAGGCCACAGGCGCCTCGCTCGCAGGCAGAGCGCTCAAAGAGACGCCTTCGCCTCGTCCGGGCTCAGGGCCTTGATCGAGAGGGCGTGAACGGGCCCGGCCAGTTCCGCAGCCAGCAGGGCGTTCACCGCCCGCTGCCGAGCCACCCGGCCCTGGCCTTCAAAGGCGGCGGAAACCACCGTCAGGTTGAAATGGCTCTCGCCGCCGGGCTTGGCGTCCATCCCGCCCTCGTGATGGTGTCCGGCGTGGCGTGCGCTGTCATCTTCGATGATCAGGGTCGTCGGCTGTAGCGCCGAAGTCAGTTTTTCGCGGATAAGCGTCGCGATAGGGCCTTCCGGCATCGATGCGTCCTTGATGATGTCCAAATCCACCTTACACTTGGGCCAATGGCTGCGTCATTCGAATACAAACCCCGTTTCACCGATATGCGGATCTCCAAGCCGGGCAAGGCAGGCGCCGCCCAGGCCAAGGATGATGTCCTGCGTCTGAAGCCCGGCGAGAAGCCGTGCGACTTCCCCGACTGCTCCAAGGCTGCGACGGCGCGCGCGCCAAAGTCGCGCGAGCAGCTGAACGAGTTCTACAACTTCTGTCAGAGCCACGCGGCCGAGTACAACAAGGCCTGGAACTTCTACGCCGGCATGAACGAGGCTCAGGTCCGCGCGGCCAAGGAAAACGAGGCCATGACCGGCGGCCGTCCCACCTGGGACATGAAGGCCTCCAAGAACAGCCGCGAAGCCGCGACCTTCGCCGCCAAGATGGGCACGGCCAACAACCAGGGCGCAGGCTCGTGGCGCGACAGCTACGGACTGTTCGGGCGTCGGGGCGAACAGGCGCCCGGCCCTGTCGAGCCCGTCCACCGCGTCGGCAAGATCGAAGGCGGAGCCCTGCGCGACCTGGACCTGGAGCCCGGCGCGACCAAGGAAGAGATCAAGCTGGCCTATCACGCCCTGCTGAAACGCTGTCACCCCGACCATAACCAGGGCGACCGGGGCGCAGAGGCCAAGCTGGTCCGCGTCATCAAGGCGTACAAGACGCTCAAGAAGGCCGGCCTGGCCGCGTAGCGCATGAGGCACGGGGCGGGCTGGTCCCGCCTCACGCGGCTTTTCGGCGGGCTTGACTACGGACGCTAGCCGGCAGCCAGCACCGCTTCGACGATACGCCGCGCACCTATCAGGCTGGGGTGGACGCTGTCGAAGAACAACACCCCCTCGGCCGGATCATAGACCCGGCACATCTGCGCATCGCAGAACAGGTCGCGCGGCGCGATGACGGGGATGGCGTTGGCCCGGCCGAACGCCTGGAGCCTGTCGAGGATGGCGCCGTTGTCGCGATCATATCTGGCCGTCGCCAGACCGATTTCGCGCGGATCACGGCCGAACCTCAGGGCCAGACCGGCCTCCGACGGCGGGTCGAAATCGAACTGCGGCAGCGGTCCCACGATGATGACCTGTTTGCCCGCCCGCTTCAGGGCCAGGGCGGCGTCGAGCAGGCTGTCGGGCATCTGCGACTGCGGTTCTTCCTCATAGCCCAGATAGTTGGCGATCAGCACGACCGTGCGGATGTCGGCCTCACCCGTCAGCCCGGCCAGGATCTGGGCGTTGTGAGCCTGACAGCCGGGGTTCGGGTCTCGCATCTGAGCGGGGCAGCCCGAGGCCGTGATCGAGCGCACGCTCAGCCCGCGCTCTCCCAGGGCCTGGCCATAGACCATGCCCAGCTCGGCCCCTACGCTGTCGGCCCAGACGGCCGCGACCGGCGGCGCCGACGTGTCGCCGTATATGCAGGTCTGGGCATAGGGCAGCGTCCCGCGCGAGCGCTTGTGGCATCTGTCCCGATCGGGGTTGTGATCCTCGGCGGCGGCGAACATCGCCTGTTCCGGCGCGTTGAACCGCTTGGGCAGGCCATCGGTCAGATAGATGACCAGGCACACCCCGATGGTCGTCGCCATCGCCCCCAACGCCATCCACCATACCGGCCAGCGGCGTCTTCCATCGAGAAAGGGCTCCTCGACATAGCGGCGCGACAGCCAGGCCATGACGAAGGACAGCACCACGGCCACAGCCGTCACCCAGGCCGACAGCCCGAACGCCAAGTGACCATAGACCAGCAGCGGCCAGTGCCAGAGGTAGAGGGAATAGGACATGTCCCCCACCACCACGAGCGGTTTGGCCTCAAGCCAGCGGTTGGGCATCCCCCCTTGCGCCAGCAGCATCGCCGCCGTGCCCAGGCAGGCCGGCAGGGCCCAGGCTCCCGGAAACGGAACCCCGTCCTTCAACAGGATCATACTGCCCGCGATCCCGAACAGACCGCCCCACGATAGCGCCTGCCGCGTTAGACCCGTCGGCGTCCAGCGTCGGCTCGCCCCATAGGCCAGGGCGCCGACCAGCAGTTCAACCGCACGGCAGAAGGGGTGATAGAAGGCCTTGGTCGGATCGGCCCCGAGATACTGCTGCGCCTTGAACAGCGACACCCCGGCCAGCACGAACAGAACGGGCCACAACAGCCGCCGGGCGAACCGGTGCAGCGCCCACAGCAGTGGCGGAAACAGCAGGTAGAACTGCTCTTCGACCCCCAGCGACCATGTGTGCAGCAGGGGCCTCAGCGAGGCGTCGGCGTCGAAATATCCGCTGATGCGGATGAAGGCGAGGTTCGACGTGAACAGGGTGGTGAAGAAGGTCGTCAGCGACAGTTCCTGGAAGGTCCGGGGCGCCAGCACCACGAACCCGACCGCCAGGGTGAAGGCCAGCATGACGAACAGGGCCGGAAACAGCCGGCTGATCCTGCGCCGATAGAAGCCGCCCAGAGAGAACCGCCCCTGATCCAGCTCTCGCATCAGGATGCCGGTGATCAGGAAGCCCGACAGGACGAAGAAGACATCCACCCCCACGAACCCGCCGGGAAGCACGCTTCCAAAGGCGTGAAAGGCGATGACCCCCAGCACGGCGACGGCGCGCAGCCCCTGGATGTCGGATCGCTTGTGGGCCGCCGCCTGGAGGGAATCTGTCGTCATTCTCATCGCCTAACATGACGCCCGAACGGGGCGAAGCGTCATCAGGCAGGGGGCCGCCGCGATGGACTTCAGGCGCCCGAAAGCCTACGGATGGCGCGATTTTACAGCACCGAGCCCTGCCCCATGTCGAGCGCCGCCACCGCAGCACCTGTCGCCGAAACAGCCGCCGCTACGGGCCCCGCCCAGGCGCCCCTGCTGAACCTCGCCGCCCTGGCCGCCGCCCCTGCCGTTCTCGACCCGTATCAGCACGTTCTTGTCGACGACATCCTGCTGCCTGGTGCGGCTCAGAGACTGACCGGCGACTATCCGGAAATGCCCGTCCCCGGCTATATCACCATGGAGGAGACGGCCCTGACGCCGACCTTCCTCGCTCTTGCCGAGGAACTGCGCGGTCACGCCCTGACCGAGGCCCTGTCGCAGAAGTTCGGTCGCGATTTCCATGCCTTTCCCCGCCTGATCACCATGCACCGCTGGTCCCACGCCAAGGAGGGCCATATCCATACGGATTCGGCGCGCAAGATCATGACACTGCTGATCTATCTGAATCCGACATGGGACCGGGCCGACAGCGCGGGCAACCTGCGGGTGCTGTATGACGGCAAGAACTACGAGCCGTTCGCCCGCGAGATTTCGCCCCTGATCGGCACCTGTTTCGCCTTCACCCGCGCCGAGAACTCCTGGCACGGCCACCTGCCCTACACCGGCGAACGCCGCGTGGTTCAGGTCACCTGGCTGCGCGACGCCGACGCCTTGGGCCGGAAGGTCTCCAACAACAAATTCCATCAGAAGCTCAAGGCCTTCTTCACCGGCAAGAAGACGTCAAAGCCCGAGGCGATGATGTAGGGCGTCCGCCCGCCGCCTCGCCTCCCCCTGTGTGGGCCGGCTTTGCGACGCGATCGATCGCGGGTCGGCGGCCGTTAACGCGAAGTCCACCGCCGTTGTGCAGGATGCCACCCGCGCATTCTGTTCCGGACCCTCATGTCGATTGCCCACGATCTTCGCCTGAACGCCGACGCCTATGCGTCGACGGCTCAGACAATGGGAAACGAGGAGCTGCAGGCCTTCGCCGCGCAGGCGCTTGAATCAGGCGGTCTGATGATCGATCCCACCGCAGGCTCGGCGCGCCGGGGCCCCTTCCGACCAGAGGTCTGGTTGAACGCCCGCCAGCGCCGCGCGACCCGCCTGGTCGTGCACTATTTTCGAGCGGCCGACGTCCTGGCCGTCAGCCTGGCCAGCCTGATCTGCGGCTGGTTTACGGCGCACGGGCCGGTTCTGGCCATGCCCCTGTACCAGGTCCTGCCCTTCGTCATCGGCACGGCGGCGGTGCTGGGTCTCACGCGGTCGCTGGGTCTTTATCGCTTCGCCCGCAACGAGCCGATGTCGCATCACATTGGCGGCCTTGCGGCCATGGTCCTGGCGGCGGGCCTGTTGGCCCTGGCCTGTGGCTGGGTATTGGGAGGTTCGCGGGTCGAAACTGAGGCCCTGACCCTGTGGACCGGCCTGGTGTTCATGGTGCTGGCCGGATTGCACGCCGTCTGGAGCGCCCTGGTCGCGCGCTGGCGGGCCAACGGAACCCTGACCCCCAATATCGTGGTCGTCGGCGCCACCAAGAATGCCGAGCAGCTGATCCGCGACGCCCTGGCGCGGCGCGACCTGAACGTGCTGGGCGTCTTTGACGACCGTCTGGCGCGCTCGCCCGACAGTATAGAAGGCGTCCCGGTCCTGGGCGACGCCGCCGCCCTGCTGACCCACAAGATGACGCCCTATATCGACCGCATCGTGGTGGCCATCGATCCCCGGGCAGAGGCCCGGGTCCGCGAACTGACGGCGCGGCTGCAGACCCTGCCCAACGAGGTCACCCTGCTGGTCAATCCGCAGGGCGAGGCTGAGCGCCATGCCGCGCTGGACAAGCTGGCCCGCGCGCCCCTGGCCTCTCTGGACGGTGTCGACGAGGATCGCCGCGCCTTCAACAAGCGGATCCAGGACATTGTCATCGCCTGTCTCGCCACGGTCATGCTGGCTCCCGTCATGGCCCTGTGCGCCCTGGCCATCCGGCTGGACAGCCCCGGCCCCATCTTCTTTCGCCAGCGCCGCCACGGCTTCAATCAGGAAGAAATCGTGGTGTGGAAATTCCGCTCGATGCGGACCGAGGCCGCCGACGCCACCGCTTCGCGCCAGGTCACGGCGGACGACGACCGGGTCACGCGCGTGGGCAGGATCCTGCGTTCGACCAGCCTGGACGAACTGCCCCAACTGTTGAATGTCCTGACCGGAGAGATGTCCCTGGTCGGTCCACGCCCCCACGCCATCGGCATGAAGACGGGTCACATCGAATCCGCCCTTCTGGTCGCCGACTACGCCCATCGCCACCGGATCAAGCCGGGCATGACCGGGTGGGCGGCGGTCCAGGGATCGCGCGGCCCCCTGCACACGGCCCAGGACGTACGTCGCCGGGTGCAGCTGGATATCGACTATGTCGAACGTCATTCGCTGTGGCTGGACCTGTGGATCATGGCCGTGACCGTGCCCGTCCTGCTGGGCGACCGGGCGGCGATTCGATGAGCGCGCCCTTCATGAGCGGCCCCGTCCTGAGCGGCGCCGCCTGATGTTCTGGCGCGGAGTCTGGGGCTATCTGCCGGCCAATATCGTGCAGGGAGTGGTGGGTTTTCTCGCCATCTTCATCTTCACCCGCCTGCTGACGCCCGAGGATTTCGGCCGTTACGCCCTGGCCTTTTCCATCGTCACCCTATGCCACGTCGCCCTGTTCAGCTGGCTCGAAGCCGCCATGGCGCGGTTCTGGGCGGCCGAGACGCCAGGTCCGGGCATGGCGGCCCATTTCGCCAGCCTGTACCGCACCGCGTTCACGATCATCGCCGTCTTTCTGCCCATCGCGGCGCTGGTGCTGTGGTTCCTGCCGCTGGATGCGCTGTTCAAGATCGCCATCGCCGTCGGCCTGGCCGGCAGCCCGGCGAGGTGTCTGGCAAAGCTGACGCAGGAGCGTTACCGCGCCGCCGGAGAAGTCTCCAGATCGGCCGGCCTCGACATGGCCATGACCTTGGGCGGGCTGTTGATCGGCGTGGGCTTCGCCTTCCTCGGCGCAGGCGGCGCGGCTCCCCTCATCGGGCTAGGCCTGGCTCCTCTGGCCGCCCTGCCCTTCATCCTGCCCGGCGAGCTGAAACAGGCGCGCAGCGGCGGGCTCGAGCCGGCCCGGCTGAAATCCTACGCCGCCTATGGCTATCCGATCGCGGCGTCCCTGACCCTAGGCGTGGTCCTGTCCTCAACCGACCGTTTCCTACTGGCCGCCTTCATGGATGAGGCGGCGGTGGGCGCCTATCACGCCGGCTACAGCATCGCCAACCGGACGCTGGACGTGCTGTTCCTGTGGCTGGGTACGGCGGGCCAGCCGGCGCTGGTCATGGCGTTGGAGCGGGGCGGAATGTCTCGGCTGAAAGAGGCCGCGCGCGAGCAGGCTTCGACCTTCCTGCTGATCGGGCTGCCGGCGGCAGCGGGTGTGGCTCTGGTCGCCCGGCCTCTGGGCGAGGTGATGATCGGCGAGGACCTGCGTGTCGCCGCCGAGATGGTCACGCCGTGGATCGCCCTGTCCGCCCTGCTTTGGGGCCTCACCGCCTATTATTTCGGCCAGGCCTTCACCCTGGGGCGCAAGACCAAGCTGTTGCTGCTGGCCATGACCATTCCGGCGGCGTCCAACGTCATCCTTAACCTGATCCTGATCCCACGGTTCGGCCTGATCGGTGCGGCCTGGTCCACGGCGGCCAGCTTTGCCATCGGCCTGTTGGCGACGCGGGCCATGGGCCGCCGCGTCGTGGCTCTGCCCGTGCCGATCGACCCGCTGATCCGATGCCTGATCGCGACCGGGTTGATGGCCCTGGTGGTCCGCGCCCTGCCCAGCCCCGGCGGGCTGATCGAGCTGATCCAGGACGCGGGCGTCGGCGCCACGGTCTATGCCGCCGCCGTGCTGACCATGAACGCCGCGGGCATTCGCGATATCGCCCTGAGGGTCATGGGCCAGATCCGCACCCGGCTGCGTGAACGACAGGCGACGGCATGAGCGCGATCCTGACGGACAATCCGGCCTGGGCCGAGGCGGCGCCGACGATCTCGGTCCTGATGCCCTTCCTGCGCGACGACCCGCGCGACCTGCTGAAGCGGCTCGACGCCGAAGCGGCCGACCTCAGGGGCGCAGTCGAGATCGTGCTGATGGACGACGGCACCAATGACGTCGCCCTGACTCGGGGGCTGATCAACACGGTAGGGGCCATGGCCCTGCCCGTCCGTCTTATCACCCTGTCGGTCAACGAGGGCCGTTCAAAGGGCCGCAACCGGCTGGCCCAGGCTGCACGTGGAGCCAATCTGCTGTTCCTCGACAGCGACATGAGGCCTGACCGCCCTGACTTCCTGGCGACCTGGGCGACGCTGGTGCAAAGGGTTCAGCCCGCCGTGGCGTTCGGCGGCTTTTCACTGGATCAGGCGCCGACGGATCGCCGGTTCGCCGTGCATCGTTCGATGGCGTTGAAGTCGGAATGCGTGCCCTGCGCCGAGCGGTCGCTGACGCCCGAGAAATACGTCTACACCTCCAACCTGTTGGTTCGCCGCGACGTGTTCGAGACCGAGGCCTTCGACCCGGCCTTTAGCGGCTGGGGCTGGGAGGACGTGGAATGGGCCATGCGGGTCTCGCGCCGGTTCCAGGTGGTCCACATCGACAATCCCGCCACCCACATGGGGCTAGACACCACCGCGGCCCTGGCCGGGAAGTACGAGCAGTCAGCCGCCAACTTCGGCCGCGTCGTCGCCAAACACCCCGACATCATCGCCGACTATCCCAGCTTCAAGGCCGCGCGAACGCTAAAGCGCGTGCCGGCGATCGGTCTGTGGCGGCCGTTGGTGAAACAGGCGGCGCTGGCGGGTTTCCTGCCGACCCCGACGCGGGCCTTTGCGCTGCGGGTCTATCGCGCCGCCCTCTATGCGGACGCCGTCTGATGGCGGATGTCGCCGTCATCGTGCCGACGATGCGCAGGCCGGAAAGCCTGGCGCGGGCGCTGCAGTCCCTGTTCGCCCAGACCAGCGTCGAGGACCGTCTGGCGGCCATCGTCGTGGTCGACAACGACCCGCAGGCCACGGCAGGGCCAGTGATCGCGGCATTGCAAGCGGCGTCGCCCGCACCCCTGATCCTGGTCCATGAGCCTCGCCCCGGCGTGGCGACGGCGCGCAACACCGGACTGTCGGCGACCGACGCGGCCCTGATCGCCTTTCTGGACGATGACGAGGCGGCGGACCCCAACTGGCTGGCGGCTCTGCTGGCAGGGCTGGACCGGACCGGCGCCGACGTCGTCTTCGGCCCGATCCGGGGACAGGTGCCGGACGGTACAGGCTGGACACGCGCCTATCTGGAACGCTTCTTCGGTCGTCATGGACCGGCCGAGACCGGCCTGCTGGACCACGCCTATGGCTGTGGCAACTCGGTGATGAAGCGGGCGACAGCCCTGCCCGGCCCCGCGCCGTTCGACGCCTCTGCGGACCAGAGCGGCGGCGAGGACGACGTGCTGTTTTCAGCCTTGGCGGCGCGCGGCGGCCGGTTTGGCTGGGCGGCCGACGCCTGGGTGGACGAGTTCGCCCCGCCGCATCGCGCGACCATGAAATACGCCCTGGCGCGCGCCTTCGCCTATGGCCAAGGACCCAGCCAGACGGCGGCGCGCGACCGGAACTGGACCGGCGTCGCCCGCTGGATGCTGATCGGCGCGGCCCAGACGGCGGTGTGGGGGGCCGCGTCCCTCGGCCTGACCCTGATCCTCAGCCCTCGCCGCGCCGAGACCCTGGACCGCACCGCCCGCGGCGTCGGCAAGATGCTGTGGATGCGCGGGCTGGAGCCGCATTTCTATGGCACGCGCGAGTTGGCTCGGCTCTCGAAGACAGCCTAAGGCCCTCCTCTAGGCCGTTCGGCGGATCCAAGGGATGACAAGGGCGCCGCCCAGAGCCATGGCCGCCGCCACGCCAAAGACGGCCGGCAGGGACCACCCCATACCGGTCAGAAGCACAATGCCCGCGAGCGGAGCCAGAAGCTGGGGCAAGGTGACGGCCACGTTCATCAGCCCCAGGTCCCTGCCGATCCGGGCGCGCGCTGGCAGGATCTGGGCGATGAGCGCTGTGTCGGCCGTCGAGAAGACCCCGAGCCCGGCGCCATAGATCAACTGTCCGATCAGCGGGCCAGGCCAGTTGGGAGCCAGGGCGAAGATCGCCGCGCCTATCGCAATGGCGACACCTCCGCCGGCGACAAAGACCTTTCGGCGGCCAAGGCGATCAGACAACACGCCTGTGACGAAGCCGGCGACCAGGGCTGCAAGGGTCGCCACGACAATCAACAGACCCAGCACCGCATCCGAACGCATCCCCGGCAGGGCGAGCGCCACGTCGGTGTCCTGCTGGAGGTAGAACAGCAGATACAGGGTATTCATCGAGATCGCCGTCTGGACCAGCAGGCGAGAGCAGAAGGCGATGACGAAGTCGCGATCCTTGAACGCGTCCAGCGTCCCTGACAGGTCGGCCGGAGGAACGCTCGGCGACGCGGGTTCGCGATAGCCCCAGACGGCAAATGGCAGAACAAGGCTGATGACGGCGAGCCCGGTGGCGGCGTAGCGCAGGCCAGGGCTGGTCAGCAGCATGGCGATGATCAGGGCGGCGAACAGATTGGCGGCGGGGTGAGCCAGTCCGACGAAGGCCGAGACCAGACCCTTTCGCCTGTCGGGAACAGTGTCGGCGAAGACCGCGACCAGGGGTGCGAACATCATGTTGAAGGCGATCTGGAAGCCAATGATCGACAGGATCAACGCGGTCGCCGTCTGCGCCGCATAGACTGCGATATAGCTGAGCCCCGTGGCGACGACGCCGGCAATGATCCATGGCCTGCGCCGCCCCAGCGAAGAGCGGGTCAGATCGCTGCAGATCCCGAACAGCAGGTGAGAAATCGCCGCCGCGATAGAGCCGCCGACCGCCGCCTGGCCAAGCAGCAGAGACGCAGACATGGGGGCGATGGCCGACGCCTTCAAAGGCAGAAGGACGCTCAACAGCGGCATAAAACCGATGAAGGCCCCCACCTGGGCCAGGGTGTAGGTCGCGATGAAACGCCGTCCTACGGAGGGTGTATTGCGCGCTTGCGCCAGCGTCACAGGGCGCCGGGCGTCATGGTCGCCTGTCCGCCGAGGGCTATTCCAACGATCGATCCGGCCAGGATGGTCACGTCAGGCTTCCCAGGGGAGCGGGTCCTGATGATTCCCGAACCAGGAGCTGGTGGGCGTGATCGACCCGAAGGACGATCTCGTTTCCATCCAGTTGGCCGACGACCATGTCGGTCGCCGCGACCGCCATTTCGAACACGGGCTGGCGTATGGTGGTGATGCGCGGCCAGGTGATGCGCGACACCTCCGAATCATCGAAGCCGACGATGGACAGGTCTTCAGGCGTCCTAAGCCCTCGCTCGCGCGCCGCAAGCAGCACGCCGACGGCCATGTCGTCGTTCTGCGCGATGATGGCCGTGGGACGGTCAGGACCTTCAAAAATGCGCACCGCTGCGTCATAGCCGCTTTCGCGGGTGAACAGCCCCTGCTCCACCCGACCCATCGCAAGGCCTGCGGCCTCGAACGCCTGGGCGTACCCCGTCATCCTGACGGCGCTCGACGGGTGGGTGGGATCGCCCTTGATGATGGCGATCTGGCGATGGCCCAGACCGATCAGATGGTCGGCGATCTCGCGGGCGGCGGCGACGTCATCGACTATGGTGCTGGGCCCGGCCTCGAAGGCGTGGGTGGGCGCAATCCGCCCGAACCGGATGCCCGCAGCCGTCAGGTCGGCCAATATGCGCAGGTTGTCCGAGGCCGGGGGCGCCAGCACCACCCCGTCCAGGGCGGCCGAGCGCAGCAAACCCACGATCTCGTGCTCACGATCCGCCACCGAGGTTACCGGGATGACCACAAGCCGGTAACGCGCATTGCGCAGCCGTTCCAGAACGCCACGCTGCAGTTCCACGACATAGCTCGGCGACGGATTCTCGTAGACCAGGCCAATCAGATGCGAGCGGCGCCTTACGAGGGCCTGGGCCAGGACATTCGGATGGTAATCCAGCTCCAGCGCAGCGGCGCGCACCCGCCGTTTGACATCTTCGCTGACATTGGGCTGCTCGTTGAAGACCCGAGACACCGTCTTGGTCGATACGCCAGCCCTGAGACCGACGTCCACAATGGTCGAGCGACGCGATCCTCTGGTCAATCTGTGGCCTTGTTCTCAAACCGCGATGCAACCCCAGCTATCCGGTGACGGCCATGTGGTCCAGCAGCATCACATCGCAAGCCGCGTTCATATCAGCTTCGGTAGCGCTAACATTCTCCGTTGACAACGTACGACAAACGGAGAAACCTCACGTTGCGGCAGGGTTATCAACCGCACCAATCAAAACAGACGACGGCTTCAGCCGTCGCGGAGGGAAACAATGCTGGGTTCTACGTTCGCAAGGGCGCTCTCGCGCTCGAGTTCCACGCTGGCCTTAATGGCAGGGCTGGCCATGCCCGCCGCAGCGCTCGCACAGACAGCCGCCCAGGATCCGGGCGAATCGACCATGGTCGACGAGATCATCGTTACAGGCGTGCGAGCCAGCCTTGACCGCGCCATGGACATCAAGCGCAACTCTTCGGGCGTCGTCGACGCCATCTCGGCCGAGGACATCGGCAAATTCCCTGACACCAACCTGGCCGAGTCGCTGCAGCGCGTGCCAGGCGTCTCGATCAACCGGGTGAACGGCGAAGGCTCGGAAGTCACGGTTCGCGGCTTCGGCGGCGGCTTCAACCTGGTCACCCTGAACGGTCGCCAGATGCCGACCGCCAACGTCGTCGCCGTCGGCGGCGACCAGAGCGTCGATTTCAATACCGCGACCAGCCGTTCGTTCGACTTCTCCAACATCGCCTCCGAAGCGGTCAGCCTGCTGGAAGTCTACAAGACCGGCCAGGCGGCTGTGCCGTCCGGCGGCATCGGCGCGACGATCAACGTCGTCACCCGCCGTCCGTTCGACGCCCGCGAATCCGGCTGGAACGGCAGCTTCGGCGTCAAGGCCGTGCATGACGCCAGCGTCGATCGCGGCGACGATGTCACGCCCGAAACCTCCGGTCTGCTGAGCTGGCGCAACGACGCCAGCACCCTGGGCGTCCAGGTCTTCGGTAGCTATCAGCGCCGCGACAGCGCCGCCGTCAGCGCCACGTCCAACGCCTGGACCGTCCTGCGCCGCGACGACTTCCTGAATACGGCCGGCCCGTATGTGAACGGCGCGACCCAGGTGACCAACGCTCCGGCGACCAATCAACTGGTCGCTGTGCCCAACGACAGCCGCTATCACTTCTCGGAATCCGAGCGGGAACGCTGGAACGGGCAGGCCGTGGTGCAATGGCGCCCGACCGACAACGTCACCATCACCGCCGACGCCATGTACGCCGAAAACACCACCACCGAGGACCGGACCGACCAGACCAACTGGTTCAACCGTCCCTTCGGCCAGGTGCGGTTCGACGACAACGAGGCGATCGCCACCACGGTCTTCCTTCAGGAAACCATCAGCGGCGCCAAGGACACCGGCTTCGAGCAACAGTATCGCGCAACCAAGGACACGCTGGAATCCTACGGCCTGAACGTTGCGTGGGACGTTTCGGACAGGCTCAGCTTCGCCCTAGACGGCCATTCGTCCGTGGCCGAAAGCCTGCCGGATGGTCCTAACGGCGCCAGCTCGACCCTGGTCGGCCTGGGCGCCAAGGTCATCACCGCCCACTCGCTCGACTGGAGCGGCGACATTCCGGTCCAGAACATCGTCTTCAGCGACGCACTGTTCGGCAACAACAACGGCGTGCTCGACGCGCCTGACGTCGGCAGTGCGATCGCGCGCACCAACGCCTCGCAGCAGCGCCAGGAAATCCAGGAAATTCACCTGAGCGGCGCCTATGACTTCGGCGGCGGTAGCCGGTTCAACTTCGGAGCGGAATACATCGACTCGGAGATGATCAGCCAGCGCGTACAGACCCAGCAAACTCTGGGGAACTGGAGCGTGAACAACCCGGGCGACGTGGACGCCCTGGCGCCCGGCCTGCTCGAACAGTTCTGCCTGACCTGCCATTTCGACACCTTCGACTCGGGTTCGACCGGCGCGTCTCTGATCGCCTTCCGCGCCAACGCGATTGATCTCTACAACGCGCTGTCGCCCGCCTATGCGGCTGACGGAAATCCGTTCAACGCCGTGGCCGATGATGGCAATCCGGTCGAGGTCAATGGCCGCGACTACAATGTCGTTGGCGAGAAGACCTGGGCTGTCTACGGCCAGGTGACCTTCGCCGGTGAACTGGGCGCCATGCCGATCCAGGTCGTCGCCGGCGTTCGCTACGAGAACACCGACGTCGAGGCCAACTCGCTGGTTTCCGCCCCGACCTCTATTCGCTGGATTTCGGACAATGACTTCATTCGCACGTTCGGCGACGATGTGACCGCCGTCGACGGCAAAGGCAGCTATGATAACGTCTTGCCGTCGCTCGACTTCTCGATCGAGCCCAGGGACGACGTCAAACTGAGGGCTTCGTTCAGCCGCACCCTTGCTCGCCCCGACTTCTCCAACCTGTTCACGGCGACCACCGTCAACGCGCCGGGTCGGCCCACCGTCCTGGGCGGCGAAGCCACCGGCACGTCGGGCAATCCGGGCCTGCTGCCGCTGGTCTCGGACAACCTCGATTTCTCGGCGGAATGGTATTTCGCCCCGTCGAGCTACGTCTCGGTCGGCTTCTTCGACAAGCGGGTTCGCAACTTCATCGGCCAGGGCCAGGTCACCCGGCAACTGTTCGATCTGCGTGACCCCACAGCCGGCGCGCCGGGCACCAACTCCGGCATCGCACTGGATCGTCTCGCCGCTCTGGGCGCCGACAGCTCTGACGTGAACCTGTTCACCTACACGGCGCTGCTGATTGAGAATAACGGCAACACCGCCGTCACGGATGCGCAGTTCAACGCTGAACGGACGGGTCCGGGAGGTTCACTGGATCAGGCCTTCGCCGATGAAGTCCTGGCCCGTCTGGACGTTTCGGCCACCGCTGCCGATCCGCTGTTCGACTTCGTCATCGCCCAGCCGGTCAACAACCGCGAAGCCAACATCAACGGCTGGGAACTGGCCGCCCAATACTTCCTGGGCGACACCGGCTTCGGCGTCGCCGGGTCCTATACGATCGTGAACGGAGACGTCGAAGTGGATGTCGGCGCCGATCCGAGCATCGACCAGTTCGCCCTGCTCGGCCTCAGCGACAGCGCCAACGTCACCTTGATCTACGACAAGAACGGCATCTCGGCCCGTCTCGCCTACAACTGGCGCGACAAATACCTGACGCAGACCAACCGGGATGGCACCAGCCGCAACCCGGTGTTCACGGAGCCCTTCGGCACCCTGGACTTCAACGTCAGCTACGATGTGACCGAGAACATCGCGGTCTCGTTCGAAGGGATCAACCTGACGAGCGAGCCCGTGCGGACCTACGGCCGGAGCGAACGTCAGCTCTACTTCGCCCAGGAACTGCAGCCGCGTTATCTGCTGGGCCTGCGCGCCCGCTTCTGATCGCGCGAGACTCGACGAAAGCAGGGCCGCCGCATGTCGGCGGCCCTGTCCCGTTACAAACCAAACCGTCAGTCCGTGCGGTTGATGCGAATTGCAGATTGCCGCGAACGGTCCCCGCGACCATCATCGCGAGGCGCTGGAAACCCTGTTCCGTGACCCGAATCGTACCGCTTAACAACGTCGACCACGCCGACCTGCGAGTGAGCCAGGGCTATGGCGCGGCCTTTGGGGATTCGATCAACCTCACCCGCGTCTTCCCGGCCGAGTTCGAAACGCTTCAGCGCGAATACGTCATTCTTTTCCGCCAAACCCCTGAGGGAGAGCTTCAGGCGGTGGTTCTGCTCGGCCTGGACCGGGACGAAAATCTCTACCTAGACGGCGACGCCTGGTCCGCCCGCTATGTGCCCGCGATCCAGCGCCGCGGCCCCTTCTCCATCGGGGTCCAGGCCGGCTCTGCGCTCGGTGAAGCCGCCGACCCCAGGATCAACGTTGATCTGGATCACCCGCGCATCGCCCAGCAAGGCGGCGAGGCCGTCTTTCGCCGACACGGCGGCAACACTGATTATCTGACCGACGTTAGTCAGGCCCTGTTCGTCATCTACGAAGGTCTGGCCATGACCCGCGCCATGTTCGCCGCCTTTGCAGAGGCAGGACTGGTCGAGCCGGTCGCCATCAACATCACCGTGGGCGAAGGCCTGCGCTACGATCTGGACAGTTTTCACGCCGTCAGCCGCGAACGGCTAGCCGCACTGACGGGCAGTGAGCTCGAGCGCCTGCATCGTGAAGGCTGGCTGGCGATGGCGATCCACGCCGCATCGTCCATGGCCAACATCGACCGGCTGGTGGCCATGAAGTCCCTGAAGGGATCGGGCGGATGACCGCTCCCCGCCCCTCCTCGCCAGCAACCGCCGTCGGTGCGATCACGCGCAGGACTTCGGTCATCGAGGACCAGACGGTGTTGCCGCCGCTGGAGGATCTGCTGGCCGAGCAGCGGCCTCTCATCTTTCGGGGTCTGGCCAGCCACTGGCCCCTGGCGGCTGCGGGCCGCGAGGGGCCGCAGGCGGCGATCGACTATCTCAAACGCTTCGACGCCCGTCGTCACGTTGTCGCCTATACCGGCCTGCCCGAAATCAAGGGCCGCTTCTTCTATCGGGACGATCTGGCAGGGCTGAATTTCCAGGCCGAGCGCGTGTCGCTGAGCGCCTGTCTCGACACCCTGTCCGCCCATCTGCAGGACGCAAACCCGCCCTCCGTCTATGTCGGTTCGACCGATCTGGACGCCTACCTTCCCGGTCTGCGCGCCGAAAACGACCTGGGCCTGCCGCCGCCGGGCGAGGGCCATGATCCTGCAACCGTAAGCATCTGGTTGGGAAACAGGACGACGGCGGCGACCCATTTCGACATGTCGAACAATCTGGCCTGCTGTCAGGTCGGCCGGCGCCGCTTCACCCTGTTTCCGCCGAACCAGATCGCCAATCTCTATCCCGGTCCGATGGAGCCGACGCCGGGCGGTCAGGTCGTCAGCATGGTTGACCCTTCGGCCCCGGACCTGGAGCGTTTCCCGCGCTACGCCCTGGCCGCAAACGCCGCCGAGATCGCAGAGCTGGAACCCGGCGACGTCCTGTTTTACCCCGCCCTGTGGTGGCATAATGTCGAGGCGCTCGACGGTTTCAACGCGATGATCAACTACTGGTGGAACCCCGCCCCGGCCTTCATGGACCCCCCGATCACGACCCTTCTGCACGGCATGCTCAGCCTGCGTGATCGGCCCGAGGGCGAGAAACAGGCCTGGCGGGCGATGTTCGACTATTACGTCTTCGGCGACGCCGACCTGCCGGCCGCCCATCTGCCGGCGGCGGCACAGGGCGATTTGGCGCGACTGGACGATATGTCCAGCCGTCGGCTGCGCGCCAAGGTCATGCAACGATTGAACCGATAGGGGCCTGGCGTTGGAAGCTCACAAGACCAAGGTCGTCATCGCCGGGGGCGGCACCGCCGGCTGGCTCGCGGCGGCTTTCCTGACGCGTCAGCTCGGCGCGCTTCTCGACATCACCCTGGTGGAGTCCGAGGAGATCGGCACCGTTGGCGTGGGGGAATCCACCATCCCCACAGTGCGCTCGTTCCACGCCCTTCTGGGCCTGGATGAACGCGACTTCATGCAGACCACGGGCGCCACCTTCAAGCTGGGGATTTCGTTCGAGGACTGGACCCAGGTCGGCGACCGCTACATCCATTCGTTCGGCGATGTCGGCAAGTCGACCTGGTTGGGGGACTTCCAGCATTTCTGGCTGGAAGCCCGGCGGCAGGGTCTGGCCGGGCCGCTGGGAGACTATTGTTTCGAACACCAGGCGGCCCTGCAGGACAGGTTCGCAACCGGCCCCGACGGCAAGCTCAACTACGCCTACCACCTCGACGCCGGACGCTATGCCCGCTTCCTGCGCGCCCGCAGTGAATCGGCCGGCCTGAAACGTGTCGAGGGCCGGATCGCCCGCGTCGATCGCAACGGCGAAAGCGGCCTGATCGAGGCGCTGGTGCTTCAGGACGAGCGCCGGATCGAGGGCGACTTCTTCCTGGACTGCACAGGGTTCCGGAGCCTTTTGATCGGCGACGCCATGGGGGTCGGGTTCGAGGACTGGGGCGACTGGCTGCCGACCAACCGCGCGCTGGCGGTCCAGACGGTATCGACCGGACCTGCCGTTCCCTACACCCGCGCCATCGCCCACGGCGCAGGCTGGCGCTGGCGCATTCCGTTGCAGCACCGCGTCGGCAACGGCCTGGTCTACGCGTCCGACTTCCTGTCCGACGACGAGGCGCGAGCGCGGCTTCTGGATTCCATCGACGGGGAGCGCCTGATCGAGCCGGGCCTGATCCGCTTCCGAACTGGCCGACGACTGAAAGTGTGGGAAGGCAACTGCATGGCGCTCAGTCTGGCGGCCGGCTTTGTCGAGCCGCTGGAGTCGACCAGCATCCATCTGATCATGACCGGCCTGACGCGACTGGCGCAGCAGTTCCCGTTCGACGGGATCAGCCCCGCCGTGGTCGATCGGTTCAACGCCCAGTCACGTGGAGAGATGGAGCGCATCCGCGACTTCATCATCCTGCACTACCACCTGAACGACCGGCCCGAACCCTTCTGGCGGCGCCAGCGCGAGATGGCCGTGCCCGACACCCTGGCCGAACGCCTCGCCCTGTTCACCGAGACCGCCCAGGCCTATCAGGGCGGCGAGGATCTGTTCCGCGTCAGTTCGTGGTTGCAGGTGCTGTTCGGTCAGGGGCTTGAGCCCGCCCGCTATCACAGACTGGCGCAGTTGATCCCGTCCGATCAGTTGGACCAGGCCCTGAGCTCGGTGAAGACCAATATCGACCGGGCGGTGGCGAACCTGCCCTCGCACCAGGCCTTCATCGACGACTATTGTCGCGAACCCGCCCCGGCGACAGCGTCCGCCTGACGCACGCTGTCGCCCCTTGGGTCAGTGGTTGTCGCGAGCCTCGCCGAACTTGTCGATGATGCGGTGGTATTTGACGGCCGGCTCGAGCACGGCGCCCGATCCCAGCTGACCGACGTTGGCGCGCTGAAGCTCCTGCCAGGGCGTCTGCGACGGCGGATAGGCGAACCCGCCCGCAGCCTCCAGGGCCGTGCGGCGCTCGGCCAGTTCCGCGTCGGAAATCAGCACGTCCACGCGACAGGCGTTCAGGTCGACCCGCACCGGATCACCCGTCTTCAGCAGGGCCAGGTTGCCGCCCGCCGCCGCCTCGGGCGAGGCGTTCAGGATCGATGGCGAGCCGGACGTGCCGGACTGGCGACCGTCGCCGATACAGGCCAGAGCGTGAACCCCTTCGCGGATCAGATGGGCCGGCGGCCGCATGTTCACCACCTCGGCCGCGCCCGGATAGCCTATCGGCCCTGCCCCGCGCATGAACAGGATGCTCTTTTCGGTGATGCCGGTCGCCGGATCGTCGATGCGATGATGATAGTCCTCGGGGCCGTCGAACACGACGGCCGGCCCTTCGAACGCGTTCAGGTCTTGCGGATTGTTCAGATAGCGTTCGCGGAACTCGGCCGCGATCACGCTGGTCTTCATGATGGCGTTGTCGAACAGGTTGCCGCTCAGAACCAGGAAGCCGGCATCCGTCACCAGGGGCTCTTCGAAGGTGCGGATCACGTCGGGCAGGTTGATCTCAGCATCCCGGCAGTTGTCGCCCATGGTGCGGCCGTTGGCCGTCATCGCCCCTTCATGGATCAGGCCGTGACGCATCAATTGCGACACCACCGCTGGCACGCCGCCGGCCTGGTGGAAGTCCTCGCCCAGATAGGCGCCGGCCGGCTGCAGGTTGACCAGCAGCGGAACCTTGTGGCCGATCGACTGCCATTCCTCGATCGGCAGATCGACGCCGACATGGCGGGCCAGGGCGGTGATATGGATGGGCGCATTGGTGGAGCCGCCGATGGCGGAGTTGACGACGATGGCGTTTTCAAACGCCTCGCGCGTCAGGATATCCGACGGCTTGAGGTCTTCGTGCACCATCTCGACGATGCGTTTTCCGGTCAGGTAGGCGGCCTGTGGACGCTCGCGATATGGCGCCGGGATGGCGGCCGAACCGGGCAGGCTCATACCCAGGGCCTCGGCCAGCGAGTTCATCGTCGAGGCGGTGCCCATGGTATTGCAGTAACCGACCGACGGAGCAGACGTGGCGACAAGGTTGATGAAGCCCTCGTAGTCCAGTTCGCCGGCCGCCATCATCTCGCGGGCCTTCCATACGATGGTGCCCGACCCTATCCGCTCGCCCTTGAGCCAGCCGTTCAGCATGGGCCCGACCGACAGGGCGATGGCGGGAATATCGACGGTAGCCGCCGCCATCAGACAGGCCGGCGTGGTCTTGTCGCAGCCGATGGTGACCACCACGCCGTCCAGCGGATAGCCGTACAGCAACTCCACCAGCCCCATATAGGCCAGGTTGCGGTCAAGGCCGGCCGTCGGCCGTTTACCGGTTTCCTGGATCGGGTGGACCGGAAACTCCATGGCGATGCCGCCCGCCTCGCGGATGCCCTCGCGGACACGCTCGGCCAGGACAATATGGTGACGATTGCACGGGCTCAGATCCGACCCGGTCTGAGCGATGCCGATGATCGGCTTTCCCGACCGCAGCTCCTCCAGCGTCAGCCCGTAATTCAGATAACGCTCGAGATAGAGCGCCGTCATGTCCGGATTGCTCGGGTTGTCGAACCAGGCGCGCGAGCGAAGGGGCTTTTTCATCATCAGACTTTCAGGGAATAGTCTGACAATTATGCCGAAGCTCGGCATTTTGCAATCCCGCTTGCGGGAGCCCCACGACAAATCAGGAGGATTTTAGCGCCTTGGACGTCTGCGCCAGCGCACTCTTGATCAGGGTTTCCATCGCGGCCTTGGCCATCTCGCCATCGCCGGCTTCGATGGCCGAGAAGACCGCCCAGTGTTCCGGCATCGGATCCGGCGGAAGGCGGCGCTTGCGCTGCTTGTACAGGGTCGTGAACCGGACCCCGGCGCCGATCGTAGAGGCCAGGCTGATCAGCGGGGGATTGCGCGTCGCGGCCAGAACCGCCTGGTGAAAGTCCCGGTCAGCGGAACGCCCCTCGTCCGTGCGCAGAGTCGCCCGATCCATCGTCTCGAGAGCAGAGCGCATCTGAACCAGGTCGTCAGGCATCCGCCGCAGCGCGGCCAGGGCGGCCGCCGCCGGCTCCACGATCAGCCGCAACTCGAACAGGCCATTGACGATCATCTCGCTGGGTTCGGTCTCGAAAAGCCAGGCCAGCACGTCGGGGTCCAGCAGGTTCCAGCGCGCCATGGGCAGGACCCGCGTCCCCGTTCGGGGCCGACTTTCCACCAGCCCCTTGGCCGCCAGTGTGCGCACCGCCTCACGATAGGCGCTGCGCGACACCGCCAGCCGTTCGCTGAACTCGATCTCGTTGCTGAGAATATGACCAGGCGGATGTTCGCCAGAGACGATCGCCACGCCGAGATCGCGCGCGATCGCGCCATGCAATCGTTCCGAGCCCACCTTCTGAAGGGGCGATGCGTCGCGACGAGAGAGTTTGGTGGGCATTGGCATCTCTGGGAATTGCGTCGCCTTCATACACCGATAACGCCCCTGCGACACTCGGCCCGGTCGGAATCGAGTTGACCCGCGGTCGCGGACTGCTAGGTTTTTGGTAGCGCTATCATCGCCGGCAAACGGCGGGACTTTTAGGGAGGCTACCAATGACCGGCTTTTGCCGAGGGCTGACGACGCCCGACCGCCGCACATTCCTGGGCGGTCTGATGACCGCCGCAGCATTGGCGCCCATGCGCGCAGCGGCTCAAACTCAGGACAGGCCCCCGGCCGACGCCCCCTATCGCAACCCGGCCCTGCCGGTCGAGCAGCGGGTCGAGGACCTACTTCAGCGCATGACGCTGGAAGAGAAGGTCGCCCAGATGGTCGGCGTCTGGGAGTTCAAGAACAAGATCCAGAACCCTGCCGGCGACTTTGATCCCGCCCAGGCGACGACCTCATTCCCCCACGGCCTTGGCCAAGTCTCGCGACCACAGGACTATCGCGGCGTCGATGTCAGCCTGAACGGCTCGGCCGGCGCGGCGACCGAGGCCGTCAACCGCGACGCCGAGCAGACGGCGACCTATGTCAACGCCGGCCAGCGCTGGGCGGTGGAGAACACCCGCCTCGGCATTCCCATGATCTATCATGAGGAAGCCCTGCACGGTTACGTGGCGCGCGGGGCCACCAGCTTCCCGCAATCAATCGCCCTGGCCAGCACCTGGGACCCGGCCCTGATCGAACGCGTCTTCAGTGTCGCGGCGCGCGAGATGCGGGCCCGCGGGGCCCAGTTGGCCCTGGCTCCCGTCGTCGATGTCGCCCGCGACCCGCGTTGGGGCCGGATCGAGGAGACCTATGGCGAGGATCCGCATCTGGTCTCCGAAATGGGCCTGGCCGCGATCAAGGGCTTCCAGGGCGAGACCCTGCCCCTGGCGCCCGACAAGGTGTTCGTCACCCTCAAGCACATGACCGGTCACGGCCAGCCCGAGAACGGCACCAACATCGGCCCCGCCAACATCTCGGAACGGAGCCTGCGCGAGAACTTCTTCCCCCCCTTCGAACGGGCGGTGACCGAACTGCCGGTGATGGCGGTGATGGCCTCCTACAACGAGATCGACGGCTTGCCGTCCCACGCCAACCGCTGGCTGCTGCACGACGTGCTGCGCGAGGAGTGGGGCTTCAAGGGTCAGGTGGTTTCGGACTATTTCGCGGTGCGCGAACTGAACACCCGCCACAAGATGTTCGCCAATATCGAGGAGGCGACGATCCGCGCCCTCGACGCCGGCGTGGATGTCGAACTGCCGGATGGCGAAGGTTACAACACCATCCCCGCCCTGATCGCCGCCGGTCGCGTGCCGGTCAGCCAGGTCGACGACGCCGTGCGCCGCGTCCTGACCATGAAGTTCCAGGCCGGACTGTTTGAAAACCCTTACGTCGATGCGGCCGCTGCGGCCGGCAAGACGGCTAGCCCGGACGCGGTCGCCCTGGCGCGGGAAGCGGCCAACAAGGCCATCACCCTGTTGAAGAACGACAAGGGACTGCTGCCGCTGGATGCGTCCAAGGTCGGCAAGCTGGCCGTCATCGGGACTCATGCCCGCGACACGCCAATCGGCGGATATTCCGACGTCCCGGCCCACGTCGTCAGCGTTCTGGAAGGCTTCCAGCAGGCCGGCCAGGGCAAGTTCGAGGTCGTCTATTCCGAGGGCGTCCGCATCACCGAAAGCCGATCGTGGAGCGCCGATGAGGTCACCCTGGTCGATCCTGCCGTCAACGCCCGACTGATCGAACAGGCCGTACGCGACGCCGCCAGCGCCGACGTCGTCCTGATGGTCCTGGGCGACAACGAACAGACCAGCCGCGAGGCCTGGGCCGACGAACATCTGGGCGACCGCGATTCACTAGATCTGATCGGCCAGCAGAACGACCTGGCCCGGGCCATATTCGCCTTGGGCAAGCCCACGGTGGTGGTGCTGCTGAACGGTCGGCCGCTGTCGGTGAACTATCTGGTCGAGAACGCCGACGCGATCATCGAGGGCTGGTATCTGGGTCAGGAAACCGGTCACGCCGTCGCCGACGCCGTCCTGGGCGCCGTCAATCCTGGCGGCAAGTTGCCGGTTTCGATCGCGCGCTCGGTCGGCCAGTTGCCGATCTTCTACAACTACAAGCCCTCGGCCCGGCGCGGCTATCTGTTCGACACCACCGCGCCCCTGTACCCGTTCGGCTACGGCCTCAGCTACACCACCTTCGACATCTCCGAGCCGCGGCTGCGTCAGGCCTCTATCGGCAAGTCGGGAACGGCGACGGTCGAAGTCACTGTCCGCAACACCGGCAGGCGTGCTGGCGACGAAGTGGTCCAGCTCTATGTCCGCGACGACCAGTCTTCGGTCACGCGGCCGATCAACGAGTTGAAGCATTTCCAGCGCGTGACCCTGGAGCCCGGGGCCCGCACCACGGTGCGGTTCGAAATCACCGAGCGCGACCTGTGGTTCTGGAACATCGACATGAAGCGGGTGGTCGAGCCCGGGACCTTCACCATCGGCGTGGGTCCCAACTCGCGCGACCTGAAGACGGCGACCCTGACTGTCACCGGCTAAACCCTGATCGGCGCCGGTGGAACCGCCAAGGTTCCGCCGGCGCCGTCAATCAGGTTCCGGATATAAGCGAGAGCCTGCTTGATGCTCTCGCCAGCCTGCGTGGCGGGCCCCTCTAAAACTGAAAAGCGCGCCGCCTGCCCTGCCCTATCGGGCGGAACGGGCGTGCAGGCCAAAGACGGCGCCGACAAAACCGCCGGCTGTGCGGGTGCTCAGGATCGTACCGTCGACGTCCGTGGCCAGGGCCTTCCAGCCGTCGCCAGCGTCATACTGGAAATCATAGACCGCCCCGCGCGCCACGGCCTTCAATCTGACAGGACCGCTCAGGGCCAGGGGCGCTTGGGCGATCACCACGCCGTCCGCCGCCTCGTCCGGTCCAGCGCGCCTGCGCAACTCGATCTTCGTCGCGTCGCCATCGCGCGCCACGGCGAGGAAGTACCAGAACTCGTCGCTCTGCAGGGCGGCCAGGCCGGCGCGGTCTCCGTCGCGCGCAGGGGCGAAATCGACGACGGTCTCCGCGCTCGCGTTCTGATGCTGCTGGCGCCGCGCCAGGAAGGACGGATTGGCGTTATCACCCAGATCGACCGCGCGGGCCTCAAGCGTCAGCGAACCCGGCGTCGACGACAGGTCGAACCAGACTTCGCGCGGATTGCGCATCATCATCCACGATGGCGGCAGCGGCCCGTCGAAACTCTCCTCGACGCGGAAAGGCCCCGTCATGGGCGGGACGGCGTCCGGCTGGGCGGGCAGATCGGGCCGGGTCGCGACCTCGGGCAGCACTTCTCCCGGCGCAGTGATTCGCGGCCACTCGCCGGACCAGTCCACCGGCATCAGGAAGGTCTCGCGGCCGGTATTATACTGGTCGGGGCCATAGGGACGGACGGCCAGGAAGGTTGCCCACCAGTCGCCGTCCGGGGTCTGGACCAGGTCGGCATGCCCGGCCGATGTAACCGGCCGATCGCGATCCGCGGGCAGGCCCTTCTGCGTCAGGATCGGATTGCCCTCATAGGGGACGTAGTGGCCGTCGGGCGTACGCGAACGCAGCACTACCTGAGTATGCCCCTCCGCCGTGCCGCCCTCGGCGCACACCAGATAATACCAGCCGTTGCGGTGGATCAGGTTCGGCCCCTCAATCCAGATCGGCTTGGCGGCGAAATCGACGCCACCGTCGACCAGCACGGTGCGGGGTCCAAAGGTCTTTTGGGTCTCGGCGTCAAAACGCTGGATCCAGATGGCCCGGTGCCCTTCGTACTGCGGTTCGCCCTCCGGCGGCCCGTTGTTGAGAATCCAGCCCTGCCCGTCCCCATCGAAGAACAGCGACGGATCGATGCCCCCCTTGAGGTCCGGCAGCCAGACCGGATCGCTCCACGGCCCGGCCGGATCGGTTGCGGTGATGAAGAAGTTGTCGCCGCAATCGACGCAGGTGTTCAGGATGTAGAACGTCCCGTCATGATGCTCGATCGTCGGTGCGAACACCCCGCGCGACAGGCCCAGGGTTCCAAAATCCAGCTGATCCGGCCGGTCGATGGCGTTGCCGATCTGGGTCCAGTTGACCAGGTCGCGGCTATGGAACACCGGAATGCCCGGGAAGTATGCGAAGGTCGAGGTGACCAGATAATAGTCCTCGCCGACGCGGGTGTTGCCTGGATCGGGATAGAACCCCGTCAAGATCGGATTACGGTACTGGCCTGGCGCCAGCGCGGGTCCGCCGTCGTCGCCCTCATAGATGAAAGTCTCGAACCGGGCGACCGACGCCGAAGGCGCGGCTGACTGGGAAGCGGCCCCGCCCGCACCTGCGGCCAGAATACTCGAGATCACCGCCGCCATGATTGCGTGACGCATCAATTCCACTCCCAGCACCATTTTATTTGTCAGACTTTTGGCATCGCGGTTATGGTAGCGCAATCAGCAAACGCAAGATTGGGCCAAGCCATGACCTCCAGACGCTCCGTTCTCGCCGGCGCCGCCGCAGCTCTGGTGGCCGCCCCCATGGCCTCGCTTGTCCAAGCACAGGCCAGCCAACCGGCCTCGCTCAAGGATCTGGCTTCGGCCAAGGGGCTGATCTTCGGCTCGGCGGTCAACACGCGACAGATCCGCAGCAATGCCGACTATCGCCGTATCCTGGAACGCGATTGTGCGGCGCTGGTCTGCGAGAACGAAACCAAATGGGTCGCCCTGCGGCCGAACGAAGCCGAGTTCGATTTCGCCGACGCCGACGTCATCGCCGACTACGCCTCGGATCATGACATGGCGCTGCGTGGCCATACCCTGCTCTGGCATCATCCCCAGTGGTTCCCGGACTGGCTGACCAACCATGATTTCGGCTCGCGTCCTGCGGCCGAGGCCGAGCGCATTCTGACCGACCACATCCGCCGCGTCTGCGCCCATTACCCGCAGGTCTTTTCATGGGACGTGATCAACGAGACCGTAGATGCGGACACGGGCGAACTGCGCGAAACCAGCCTGTCGCGCGCCATGGGCCAGAGCGTTCTGGACCTGGCCTTCCACACCGCGCGCGAGGCGGCCCCGCACGCTCAGCTAGTCTACAACGATTACATGAGCTGGGAGGCCGGGCACGAGAAGCACCGCGCTGGCGTCCTGCGCCTGCTGGAGGGGTTCAAGGCGCGCGGCGTGCCGATCGACGCCCTAGGCGTGCAGAGCCACATCGGGTCCGGCAATTTCAACGAATCAACGGGCTTCGACACCGCCCAGGAGCGGGAATGGCGCCGGTTCCTCGACGAGGTCACCGGCCTGGGTCTGGATCTGATGCTCACCGAGTTCGACGTCCACGACAAGAATCTGCCTGCCGACATCCCGACCCGCGACGCGGCCGTGGCCGACCTGGGCAAACGCTATCTGGATCTGATGCTGGGCTATGAACAGACCAAGTCGGTCATGTGCTGGGGCATGGCTGACGGGGGGTCATGGCTTCAGGGAAACTGGCCGCGAAGCGACCGTGCGGCCAAACGCCCTACGCCCTACGACGCCAATTATCGCGCCAAACGCCTGCATGCCGCTATCGCCGATTCTTTCATCTCCGCACCCGTGCGGAGAGCGCTTGACACGAAGCCTGCAAATCCGAATTGATAGCGCTACCAGAAATGACCGAGCCGCTTGAAGGCTCCGGCGGGGGAAATGGCCAGTATCATAGATTATCTGCCAGGCGACTGGCGCGACGGGCTGTTTGCCGGCCGCATTTCACGCCCTGAGGGCCCCACGCCGATTCTCGTAAGAGGCGGTCACGTGTTCGATGTTTCGCGCGTCGCGCCGACCTCGGCCGAACTGCTGAACATGGCGAATCCCGGCGCGGCGGATGGCCAGAATCTGGGCGCTCTGGAGGATTTCGACTTCCAGGTGTCGTGGAGCGACGAGACCGGCGCGTCCCGGATGCTGTCCCCTGTCGATCTGCAGTGCGTGAAGGCCTCGGGCGTCACCTTCGCTGTCTCGGCGGTGGAGCGGGTGATCGAGGAACGGGCGCGCGGCGACGCCGACAAGGCGCGCGATATCCGTCGCACCCTGGCCGAGCGGGTCGGCGCCGACCTGGGCGCAGTGAAACCCGGATCCGAGCAGGCCGCGACGCTGAAGACCGTCCTGATCGCCGACGGTCTGTGGTCCCAGTATCTCGAAGTCGCCATCGGCAAGGACGCCGAGATCTTCACCAAGGCCCCGATACTGGGTTCGGTGGGATGGGGCGACTGGATCGGCGTGCGTGCGGACAGCAGCTGGAACAACCCCGAGCCGGAGGTGGTGCTGGTCTGTGATCCGACCGGTCGGCCGCGCGGCGCCTGCCTGGGCAACGACGTCAATCTGAGAGACATCGAAGGCCGCAGCGCCCTGCTCCTCGGCAAGGCCAAGGACAACAACGCATCCGCCTCCATGGGTCCGCTGATCCGCCTGTTCGACGACGGCTTCACACTGGATGACGTGCGGTCCGCCGTCATCTCGCTCGAAGTGAAGGGCGAAGACGGCTTCGTGCTTCAGGGGTCCAGTTCGATGTCCCTGATCAGCCGCGATCCGCTGGAACTGGTCGCCCAGACGCGTAGCGACGCCCACCAGTATCCCGACGGTTTCGCCCTCTATCTCGGCACCATGTTCGCCCCCATCGAGGATCGCGACACGCCGGGTCAGGGCTTCACCCACAAGATGGGCGACCGCGTGCGGGTTTCGTCCCCACGCCTAGGCGTCCTCGAAAACAAACTGACCACCAGCGAACAGGCTCCGCCCTGGACGATGGGTGTCTCACAGCTAATGCGTAACTTGGCCGGTCGCGGCCTGTTGGGAGCGACCGCATGAACAGAGCCGTCTATCCGTCCCTGAAGGACAAACTGGTCGTTATTACTGGCGGGGGCTCCGGCATCGGCGCCGCCCTGACCGAAGGCTTCGCAGCCCAGGGCGCCCGTGTGGTGTTTCTGGATGTCGCCGATGCGGATTCCAAGGCGCTGGAGACGAGCCTTTCGGCCCACGCCCACGCGCCGCGATACATCCGATGCGACCTTAAGGACCTATCGGGTCTGCGCACGACGCTGGACGAGGTCGCCAGGACGCATGGCCCCGTCGATATTCTCATCAACAACGCCGCCAACGACGATCGACATGCGCTGGCCGAGGTGACGCCGCAATACTGGGACGACCGGATCGCGGTGAACCTTCGTCACCTGTTCTTCGCCACCCAGGCGGTTGCCCCCGCGATGAAGGCGGCGGGTAAGGGGGTGATCCTCAACCTCGGCTCGATCAGCTGGCATCTGGGTCTTCCCGACCTGTCGCTCTACGAAACCGCCAAGGCGGGCATCGAAGGCATGACACGGGCCCTGGCCCGCGAGTTGGGCGTCGACGGCATTCGTGTCTCCTGCATCGTTCCGGGCAACGTCAAGACGCCCCGCCAGGAGCGCTGGTACACGCCCGAGGGCGAGGCCGAGATCGTCTCCGCCCAGTGCCTGAAGGGCCGCGTCGAACCTCGCGACATCGCCGCCATGGCCATGTTCCTGGCCTCGGACGACGCACGCTTCGTTACAGGCCACGAGTATTTCGTCGACGCAGGTTGGCGATAGGGCAAGCTGATATCTGAATCATAACGGGCCGATAGAGCCCATCGGGAAGGAACGGACATGGCTGGACCAACAGGGGGGCTCTCGGGGCCGGATACAGCGGGCAATGACCGCATCAACATGGGGTTCATCATCGCCATCGTGGCGGTGGCGACCATCGGCGGCCTGCTGTTCGGCTATGACAGCGGCGCAGTGAACGGCACCCAGGCGGGGCTGCAGGCGCAGTTCAATCTGGACGCCAACGGACTGGGCTTCACCGTCGGCTCGCTGCTGATCGGCTGTGCGTTCGGCGCCTTCTTCGCCGGTCGCCTGGCCGACCTGATCGGGCGCCGCTCGGTCATGATCATGGCGGCGATCCTGTTCCTGATCGGCGCACTGATCCAGGGCTTTACCGAGGTCCACATGATCTTCGTCGCCGCACGCTTCGCCGGCGGCATGGCCGTAGGCGCCGCCAGCGTCCTGTCGCCGCTGTATATCTCCGAGGTCGCTCCCGCCCGGATCCGCGGACGGATGAGCACGGTCCAGCAGGTGATGATCATCTCCGGCCTGACCGCCGCCTTCCTGGTCAACTATTTCCTGGCCCAGCACGCTGGCAGCAGCCTGGGCGAGATCGCCGGCACGACCGCCTGGCGCTGGATGTACCTGGCCCAGGCCGCGCCCGCAGCCGTCTTCCTGCTGGCCCTGTTCCTGATCCCGGAAAGCCCGCGCTATCTGGTGATGCGCGGCAAGGATGACGCCGCCCTCAAGGTCCTGACCAAGCTGTCGGGCGCCGAGGCGGCCCAGCGTCAACTGGTCGAGATCCGCGCCAGCTTCGACCAGGGCCATCGCCCCAGCTTCGCCGATGTGTTCGCCAAACGCACCCTGCTGCGCCCCATCGTCTGGGCCGGCATCATGCTGGCGACCTTCCAGCAGTTCGTCGGCATCAACATCATCTTCTACTACGGCGAGACCCTGTGGCGTCTGGCCGGCGTCTCGGAAGAGGTGGCGCTTGAACGCAACATTCTGTCGGGCGCCGTCTCCATCGCCGCCGTGCTCGTGGCCCTGGCCGTGATCGACAAGGTGGGCCGCAAGCCCCTGCTCCTGATCGGTTCGGTCGGCATGGCCGCGACCCTGGCCGCCATGACCTGGGCCTTCAGCGGCGCCACCGCCGATGCAGCCGGCAACCTGGCCCTGAACGAAACCGCCGGTCTGACCGCCCTGGTCGCCGCCAACCTGTACGTCATCTTCTTCAACTTCAGCTGGGGCCCGGTCATGTGGGTCATGCTGGGCGAGATGTTCCCTAACCATATGCGCGGCTCGGCCCTGGCCGTCGCCGGCCTGGCCCAGTGGGGTGCGAACTATCTGGTCGTGCAGAGCTTCCCGGCCCTGGCCGACGGGATCGGTCTGGCGGGCACCTACGCCCTCTACACCGTGTCCGCCGTGATCAGCGTCTTCCTCGTCCGCTCCTTCATCAAGGAGACGAAGGGGATGAAGCTGGAAGACATGACCGGCTGATAATCGCGCCGTCTCTACCTATCTAACGCGGACGGCGGCGCTCTCTCGCCGCCGTCCCTTTCATTCCGAAGGAAACTCGTCATGACCGACACTCTCGCACTCTCCCACTGGATCAATGGCGAGAAGGTCGGCGGTGATCGGCCCGGCGAAAGCCATAACCCGTCCAACACCGCAGAGATCGTCGCCCGCACGCCCAAGGGCGGCGCCGCCGAGGTCGATCAGGCGGTCCAGGCTGCAAAGGCCGCCTTCCCGGCCTGGTCCGAAGCCTCGCCGGAAGTCCGCTCGGACATCCTCGACAAGGCGTCCAACATCCTGATGGAGCGCCGCGAACAGGTCGGTCGGCTGCTGTCGCGCGAAGAGGGCAAGACCCTGCCTGAGGGCATCGGCGAGACCGTCCGCGCCGCCCGCATCCTGAAATACTTCGCCGGCGAAGCGCTGCGCGTCCACGGCCAGAACCTGCTGTCGGTGCGGCCCGGCGTCGAAATCCAGACCTATCGCCAGCCCGTCGGCGTGTTCGGCCTGATCACGCCGTGGAACTTCCCCATCGCCATCCCGGCCTGGAAGATCGCGCCCGCAATCGCCTTCGGCAACACCGTCGTCATCAAGCCGGCGGGCCCGACGCCCGCAACCGCCGAGGCCCTGATCGCCATCCTGCACGAGGCCGGCCTGCCCGCAGGCGTGGTCAACATGATCATCGGCGACGGCGACGTCGGCCGCGCCATTGTCGCGCACAAGGATGTCGACGGCATCTCCTTCACCGGCTCGCAGATGGTGGGCCAGGGCGTCGGTCGCGGCGCCATGGAGCGTCAGGCGCGCGTGCAGTTGGAGATGGGTGGCAAGAACCCGCTGATCGTGCTGGACGACGCCGATCTTGACCGCGCCGTGGCCATCGCCCTGGACGGCTCCTTCTTCGCCACCGGCCAGCGCTGCACCGCCTCCAGCCGCCTGATCGTTCAGGACGGCATCCACGACCGCTTCGTCCAGGCCCTGGGCGAGAAGGTCCGCGCGCTGAAGGTCGGCGACGCCCTCGATCCCGCGACCCAGATGGGTCCGGCGGTTTCCGAGAGCCAGATGGAAACGAGCTACAAATACATCGACATCGCCCGCTCGGCCGGCGGTCGGATCGTCACGGGCGGCGAGCGACTGAACCTCGACAATCCCGGCTGGTACGTCCAGCCGACCCTGATCGCCGACACCGACGCCCTGTCGCAGATCAACAACGAGGAGGTCTTCGGCCCGGTCGCCTCGAGCATCCGCGTCAAGGATTACGAAGAGGCCCTGGCCATCGCCAATGGCGTCGAGTTCGGCCTGTCGGCGGGCATCGCCACCACCTCGCTGAAATATGCACGCGACTTCCAGCGTCGCGCCCGCGCCGGGATGGTGATGGTCAATCTGGCCACAGCCGGCGTCGATTATCACGTTCCCTTCGGCGGTTCGAAGAAGTCCAGCTACGGCGCCCGCGAACAGGGCTTCGCGGCCGTGGAGTTCTTCACCCAGCAGAAGACCGCCTACAGCTGGTCCTGATCGTGTCTCAGCCCGAGTTGATCTGGGATCTGCAGGCCGAACTGGGCGAAGGCCCCGTGTGGTCTGCGCGTGAGGACGCCGTCTGGTTCGTCGACATCAAGGGCCGTCGCCTGCACCGCTACGGCGTGGGGGACGGCTCCAGGAAGTCGTGGGACGCGCCGGACCAGATCGGCTTCGCCCTGCCCGCCCAGGACGGCTCCATGGTCTGCGGCGTGCGCGGCGGTCTCTATCGTTTCGAGCCGGAGACGGGCCTGTTCACCCTCGTCGTCCCGGTCGAGACGGACCGCCCCCAGAACCGGCTGAATGACGGCTTCGTCGCGCCGGACGGATCACTGTGGTTCGGCTCGATGGACGACAGCGAAACGGTGAAGACGGGCGCCCTTTATCGCTATGACCGGGGCCGCATCGCACGCCATGACGACGGCTATCTGGTCACCAACGGACCGGCGCTCAGCCCTGACGGCCGCACCCTCTATCACAACGATACGATCGAGAAGCGCGTTCTGGCTTTTGATCACGACGACGGGGTTCTGACCAACAGGCGAACCTTTGCCGAGTTGAGCCGGGGCTATGCCGACGGGCCCAGCGTGGATTCCGCTGGCGTCGTCCATGTCGGCATGTTCGGCGGCTGGGGCGTGGCCCGGTTCTCGCCAGATGGCGAGGCGCTGGAGCCCATCCGCCTGCCGGTCATGACCGTGACCAAGGCTGCGTTCGGAGGCGCCGACCTGAAGACCCTGTTCTGCACGACCGCCTGGCTGGGCAATGCGGACAAGCGGGCGGACCAGCCGACGCTCGGCGGCCTCTATCGCGTCGAGGTCGAGACGCCCGGCCTGCCTCAGAACCTGTTCCGCTGGTAGCCCGTTCGCGCTGTTAGCCCTGCGCCGTCAGTTGCCGGGCGCCAACGGGAACGACAGGCCCTCATAGTATTCCAGCGAGTGCTCGGGCTCGGCCTCCCCGGCGGGCAGCGGACGCCCCGACCGGCTGGCGAAATAGGCCATGCTGGCGTCGCGCCACCACTGTGCTTCCTTTTGCTGGATAGCCAGGAACGTGGAGACCTCGTCGAACCGCTGCGCGTCGACATAGGGCTCCAGTCCCGCCCAGGTCCGACGCATGTCACCGACCGTGGAGACCCCGCGCCCGTAAGCGACCACCAGTTCGTCCCACAGCGTGCGGCCGGACCGCATCCGGTAGTCCCACGATAGATGGTGGAACCACAGCAGGTCTCTGTCGGAGACGGTCGCCAGATCCGCAAAGCCGGCGGCGACCGATGGCGCATACTGGGCCACGGCGTTGCTGCCGCTCGCCGTGCGGTCAAAGCCGACGCCGTCCGCATCCGCCTGGTGGTAGTAGGTCGGGTTCCACTCGGGGCGCGCCAGGTCGGCGACCCAATGTCCCGGGCCGTAGTGATGACCCGTCGCCATCAGATGATGCAGGCCCAGCGGCGTCATGTAGTCGACCACCGCATCACGCGATTCCATCATCATCCGCACGGCCGGTTCGACGAACCGGGGATCGTTGGAGAAGGTCATGCGCGCCCATTCCTCGGCGATCGGTTGCGCCCGCGCGGTCTCAGGATCCCAGGCCATGCGTCCGAAGACATACCAGTTGGCCTGATCGAAATGAGATCCTGACCAGTTGCGGTCGGAGCCGATGTTGGCCACCCCCGCCATGCCACTGAGCGAGTGGCCATCGACAGAGCCGTTGACGATCCCCGCCACCGTCGCCCCCGCCTGGGGGCGATGCGTGTCGGACTGCAGCACCTCTTCATACAAGGGGCCCAGATAGGCGAGGTGGGTGGCGAAGCCGAGGTATTCCTTGGTGATCTGGAACTCCATCATCAGCGGCGTCCGTGGCATGGCGCCGAACAGCGGATGGAAGGGTTCGCGCGGCTGGAAGTCGATGGGGCCGTTCTTGACCTGGACGATGACATTGGGCCGGAACTGTCCGTCCAGCGGCGCGAAGTCGGTATAGGCCTGCTTCGCCCGGTCATCGGGCTCCTCATGCGAATAGACAAAGGCCCGCCACATCACTACGCCGCCATGGGGCGCGACGGCGTCGGCCAGCAGGTTGGCGCCCTGGGCATGGGTGCGCTGATAGTCCTGCGGGCCCGGCTGGCCTTCCGAGTTGGCCTTGACCAGGAAACCGCCGAAGTCGGGAATGGCGGCATAGATCTCGTCAGCCTTGGCCTTCCACCACGCTTGCACCGCCGGGTCCAACGGATCAGCCGTCGCCAGGCCGCCGATCTCGATCGGCGCGCTGAACCGGGCCGACAGATAGACCTTGATCCCATAGGGCCGGAACACGTCGGCCAGGGCGGCCGCCTTGGCGATATAGGGTGGAGTCAGACTGAGGGCGTTGGCGTTGACGTTGTTCAGGACCGTCCCGTTGATGCCGATAGAGGCGTTGGCCCGCGCATAGTCGGTATAGAGTTGCGGCGTGAAGTCCGGCAGTCGGTGCCAGTCCCAGATCGACTGGCCTGAATACCCGCGCTCGACATGACGGTTCAGATCGTCCCAGTGGTTCAGCACCCTGAGCGCCACCTTCGGCGCCGAGCGGATGTCCAGGTCCCGCACCCCCTGCCCCGTCTGCATGATCCGCAGAAAGGCGTAGGCGCCGTAAAGCACGCCGACATCCGTGTTGGCGGCGATAACGGTGACCGGGCGATCCCCGACGTTCAGGCTGCGGATTAGATAACCCTCGCGCCCCAGACTGCCGAGGTCCAGGCCCAGGCCCCGGATCAGCCCCGAACCCTCGGGCGTCCCGTAGATCAGTGCGCCCTGCCCCGTATCGCGTGCGGCCTGGCTGGACACCAGGGGCTCGGTCCCCAGCAGCCCCGTCAGCCCGCGTGTCAGCTCTGCGGTCGCCGCCGCCAGCGTCGGCGAGGTCCCGCCGGGCTCCAACCGACCGGCGACATTGCGATAATCCGCCGCCGCCGACGCCTCGACGGGCGCATAGCGCAGCCACAGATCGTATCCGTCTTCGGCCTGCGCGCGACCGCACGCCGCGGCCGCCGTCATGAGCAGCAGGACAGCCGCCAGATGGCGCCAGACTGACTTTGGCATGGGAAGGATCCTTCGTTGGCGCATCCCTGTGCATCGCCCGGTCGAGCGACGGCTATGGTCAGCGGAGCCTAATCGATGATAGCGGTATCATTGCACGACGCCTCCATTCCGCAAGGGCTGGAATGTCGCGCCCGGCACGCCTCGAGACCGCCGCCCAAGACTGTATGTGCGCGTGGCTGGCTGGCCGCCGGCTGTGCCCGCCAAACTGGAGAATTCCATTGGACCAGAAGGTCACGCGACGTGGGGGCGGTCGGCTGACGATCACGGATGTGGCGCGTCATGCCCATGTTTCGCCAATGACCGTGTCGCGCGTGATGAACGGCGAAAAGAACGTCAGCCAGACTACGCGTGATCGCGTCAACGAAGCCGTGCGCGAACTGGGCTATGCCCCCAATCTGGCGGCGCGCAGCCTGGCCAGCGCCCAATCCCTGCGCATCGGCATGCTCTACAGCAACCCCAGCGCCGCCTATCTCAGCGAATTCCTGCTGGGCAGTCTGGAACAGTGCAGCGCCTCTGCCATCCAGTTGATCGTCGAGAAATGCGATGCGGAATCGGGCGAGGAGATCGCCGTACAGCGCCTGATCTCGACCGGCGTGGACGGCGTCATCCTGCCGCCGCCGCTCTGCGATTCCCACCTGATCGTCCAGATGCTGGAGGCGGCGGGCATACCGACCGTGGTCGTCGCCACGGGCGATCCGCCACGATCGGCCTCGGCCATCCGTATCGACGACTATCGCGCTGCGCAGGCCATGACACGCCACCTGATCGACCTCGGCCATCGTCGCATCGGATTCATCCGGGGCCACCCCAACCAGACCGTCAGCGCCCAGCGCTTTGCCGGCTATGAGGCGGCCATGGCGAGCGGCGGGTTGACGATCGATTCCGATCTCGTGGTCCAGGGCTATTTCACCTATCACTCGGGCCTGGATGCGGCCGACAGGCTGATGGCTCTGGCGGCGCCTCCGACCGCCATTTTCGCCAGCAACGATGACATGGCCGCCGCCGCCATCGCGGTGGCCCACCGGCTCGGCCTGGATGTGCCGCACGACCTGACCGTCTGTGGTTTCGACGATACGGCCCTTGCCGCCACGGTCTGGCCGCCGATGACGACCATTCGCCAGCCGGTCGCGGCCATGTCGCGCGAGGCGGTCGTGCTGCTTTCGGCCGCCATCCGCCGCAAGGCCGACGGAAAGACGCCCAAGACGATGTGCGAGATGATCGACTTCACCCTGGTGCGTCGCCAGTCCGACGGGCACCCCCCCGCGCAGCCGGGCCGCCGTCGCGAGACGAGCCATCCTGGAGCCGCGCCCAATCGCTGATCAGCCGTGCCGCGACCTGTTTCAGGCCCGGCAGTAGGCAGCGATATAGGCCTCATGCGTGGGCATCCGCCCTGCGGTCTCTCGCATCATGTGACCCAGACCGGCCAGCCGCCTGCGGACCAGATCCAGATCCATGCTGTCCGCCAAGGGATCATAAACGGCGGGCTCAATCCCCTGCCCCAGCATGACGGCGATCCAGCTGGACTCGCCGAACAGTTCGTCCTCGAAGCGGAAAAAGCGGCCCGACGAGCGGAACAGTTCAATGCGGCGGGACAGGGTTTCGGGGACCGCCATATCGCGGACCTGACGCCAGAACGGCGTGTCGTCGCGGCGGCTGGCCTTGTAGTGCAGGATGATGAAGTCGCGGACCTGCTCGAACTGGATCCGCGACAGCCGGTTGTATTCCGCGACAAGCACGGGGTCGCAGGTCCGGTCCGGGAACATGGCCATCAGCCGGGACACGCCGCTCTGGATCAGGTGAATGCTGGTCGATTCCAGCGGTTCGAGAAACCCCGACGACAGCCCCAGCGACACGCAGTTCTTCACCCATTGGGACCTGCGTCGCCCCGTGGTGAACCTCAGCGGACGAGGCTCGGCCAGAGGGGGGCCGTCCAGCCCCGCCAGCAGTTCATCGCGCGCCGCCTCGTCCGACATGTGGGCGCTGGAATAGACATGGCCGTTGCCGGTCCGGTGTTGCAGCGGAATGCGCCAGCGCCAACCGGCCGCGCTCGCCGTCGATCGCGTGTAGGGCGTCAGGGGTTGTGTCGACTGGCTGGGCACGGCCAGGGCGCGGTCGCAGGGCAGCCAGTGGGTCCAATCCTCGTAACCCGCGTGAAGCGCCTGCTCGATGATCAGCCCGCCAAAGCCGGAGCAGTCGATGAACAGGTCCGCCTCGATGCGCTCGCCGTCCGCCATCCGCACGGCCTCGACGAAGCCGTCGTCGGACCGCAGCATGACCTCCGCCACCTTGCCCTCGCGCCGGACCACCCCGCGCTTCTCGGCGAAGGCGCGCAGATAGGCCGCGTACAGGCCCGCGTCGAAATGATAGGCATGGGTCATCGCCGAAACGATCGACGGATCATCGGGCGCCGCCCGCGTGAACCGCCCCATGGCGGCGGCGACGTTGCACAGATTGTAGTCCCACAGCGACGACATCTCGCCCGCCGCACGCAGGCGCAGCCAGTGCTGGTGGAATTTGATCCCCTCCATATCGACGCCGAACGGGCCGAACGGATGCATGTAGCGATGGCCGATCCGATCCCAGTCGACGAACTCTATGCCCACCTTGAACGTGGCTTGGGTGCGCCGCATGAAATCGGCCTCGTCGATGCCCAGCATCCCGTTGAAATTGGCGATCGGCGGGATGGTGGCCTCCCCCACTCCGACCGTGCCGATTTCCTCGGACTCGATGAGCATGACCTGGGTCACGCCATTGCGCGTGATGCGAGACAGAGCGGCGGCCGCCATCCACCCGGCCGAGCCGCCCCCGACGATCAGGACGCGTCTGATCGGGCTGTCAGCCCCGCGCGCCAAGGTCTTCGCCTCAACCATCGACACCCGCCCGCCCCCAGAAACACCGCCCAAACGCCTCTGGCTGTTTCGCCAGAGATCATGTTATCGCTACCATAGGGAAGAAACGACCGGAGAGTCGATATGGGTTCGAACCGCGCCGGTCCGGCAGCGCCATGTCTGGCGGCCGTGCTTCTGATCCTGTTTTCCGCGTCCGGCCTCCAGGCCCAGAGCGCGACCCAGAACCTAGCCGAGAGCCCAAAGCCGTCGCCTTCGTGCGGATGGATTCCTGTCTGGGGCAGTTCTCAATACGCACCCGAACCTCAGAACGCCCTGCCCGCCGATGACCTGCGCGATGCGACCCTGCGCCAGACGATGCGGGTCACCGCCGCTGGCGACGAGATCAGGCTGCGGATCACAAACGCCTTCGGGACCGCTCCCCTGCGCGTGAACTCGGCGAGCGTCGCCCGTCCCCAGGCTCCGGGGCGCTCAACCATTGATACCCAAAGCCTCACGCCCGTCCTGTTCGATGGCCGCACCGGCGTTGTCGTACCGCCCGGCGCGGACTGGCTGTCCGATCCCGTCGCCTGGCCGGTCGAGGCGGCAGGCGATGTCGTGGTCAGCCTGCACCTGGTCGACGCCGCCGGGGGTCAGACCGGCCATCCGGGTGCGCGTTCCACCACTTTCGTGGCGCCTGGCGATCAGGTCACAGCGCGGGACCTGACCGGCGCGAAAACCGCCGAGCGCTGGTATTTTGTCGCCGCCATCGAGGCGTGCGACCCCGATCTGGACGGGGCGGTCGTAATTCTGGGAGACTCCATAACCGACGGATACGGCGTACCCGCAGACACCAACCAGCGCTGGCCCGACCGCCTGGCGGCCCGGCTTCAGGCCGATCCCGCGACCCGCGGCCTGTCTGTCATCAATCAGGGCATCGGCGGCAATCGCCTGTTGCTGGACGGACTGGGGCCGAACCTTCTGGCCCGGTTCGAACGGGACGTGCTGTCCCATCCCGGCGTGCGGTTCCTGGTCGTTCTGGAAGGGGTCAACGATCTGGGCGTCCTGACCCGCTACCATCCCGCGTCGGCCCAGGCCCACGCCGCACTGGTCGAGCAGATGACCGGCGTCTATAGCCAGATCGTCGGACGCGCCCGCGCGCGCGGCATTCGCGTGATCGGGGCCACCATCATGCCCTATGGCGGTTCGGAATATTACCACCCCACAGCCGAGAACGAGGCTGACCGCCAGCGTCTCAACGCCTGGATCCGGACGCCTGGGAATTTCGACGCGGTCATCGACTTCGACCGCATCATGGGCGACCCCGACCGCCCTGAGCGACTGCGCGCCGATGTTGACAGCGGCGATGGTCTGCACCCCTCAATGGCGGGCTATGTGGTCATGGGCGACGCCCCGCCATTGGACCTGTTCAAGGAGCCCCGACCATGAGGTCATCCGCCCTGAAATCCCTGGTCGCCCTTGCCTGCGTCGCGACAGTGATGTCCGCTCTGCCCCGCGCGGCATCCGCCCAGGACCTGGCCCTGACTTACGACGACCTGCCGGCGCACGACGTGATGCCCGCCGGGGACACCCGGGTGGCCATCATCGCCCGGATCGTTGCGGCCCTGTCCGACGCGGGGGTCCCGCCCTCCTATGGCTTCATCAACGCCTCCCACGCCGCCGACAACGCCCACGTGCTGGAGATCTGGCGCGCATCCGGCAACCTGCTCGGCAACCACACCTGGAGCCACGTCAATCTCGCGGAGACGACGGCGGAGGCGTTTGTGGGCGAGATCGAGCGCAACGAGCCCACGTTGCGCGCCCTGTCGCCCGACGCAGACTGGCGCTGGTTCCGATACCCCTACCTGTCCGAAGGGGACACCCCGGCCAAGCGCGCTGCGGTCCGGGAATGGCTGGCCCTGAACCGCTACCGCGTCGCCTCAATGACGCTCAACTTCGACGACTGGGCCTGGAATGCGCCCTATGCCCGCTGCGTGGCAAAGGACGATCAGGCGGCGATCGCCGACTTGGAAGCCAGCTATATGGCGGCCGCCGCCGATACCCTGGCTGCGTCGCGGCGGATGTCCAAGACCCTGTATGGTCGCGAGATTCCCCTCATGCTGCTCATGCATGTCGGCGCCTTCGATGCGCGGATGGCGCCCAGGCTGCTGTCCCTCTACCGCGACCAGGGAATGCGTTTCGTCACCCTCGATCAGGCCGCAGCCGACCCCTTCTATGGGCCCGATGTCAGGGCTGAATCGTCCCCGGCGCCCCTGGGGCTGGAGCAGGCGATGACCGATCGGGGCCTGACGCCGGAACACATCAGCCTGCCTGCCAACCTGGCCACAATCTGCCAGTAACGCCGGCCACGGGCCCCAGGACAAACACCGGGACATCGGCTGTCTGCTCGGCGTGCGGGCCCCGTCCCTGCGGGCGACCACAGCGCCTCTGATACCGGCCTTGCGACTCTTCCTCAGCCCGTCCTGCGGCGGGTGTGATCGAGATCGGCGCCACGCTTGTCTTCGGGCAAAACCGAACGGGTCATTCTCCTGCGAAGAAGCAGGAACGGATCACCGTGAAGCGCGCTTGGTGTGAGGGCGGGGAACCCCAAGGAATCCGAGATGCCTCTCACCGATCGTAAAGCCCTGTTCAGGTCCCCCATGGTGGGCATTACGCGGGGGATCACAGACAGCGGCAAGGACGTGGTTCAACTCGCGATCATCTCCCCTGGATCCAACGAAACCAAGGTCATCAACGTGCGGGAAAATCTGGCGGGCGCGTTGGCCGCCAGCCTGAGCAAGGCGGCGGCGGCCATACGCAAAGAGTTTCGCCTTCGCGACGACGACTTCTAGTCGATTTGGCCACGGTCACCGGTGGCGACGATCAGACCGGCAAAGAAAAAGCCCCGGCGACACGAGGTCGCCGGGGCCAAGGCTCAGGATAGAGACGTTTAGAACGTCGCCCGCACGATGAAGGTAAACCGGCGGTCGCTTGTGAACCACGACCGGCCCGCTTTGAGCAGGTCGTTGTTCAACACCTGGGAAGTCCGGGTGATTTCGTTGGTCAGGTTGACCGCTTGCACGCCGACCTTGATGCGGTCGTTGACCGAGTAGAAGGCCGAACCGTCCAACTGACCGGTCGATTCGTTCATGATCGGAGCGAAGGGCACGATCACGTCACGGACGGTGATGAGGAAGTCCGAACGCCACGAATAGGCCAGGCGAAGAGCGACCGGTCCGTTCTCATAGAAGGCGGCCAGGTTAGCGGTGTGCTTCGACAGGTTCTGCAAGGGCAGCAGGCTGGTGTCGACGTTCGCCACACGTCCCGACGCCACGTCCGGGTCTGTGTTGGACAGGGTGGTCTGGGGCACGCCATTGGATTCGATGTAGGTGTAGTTGGCGTTGAACCCGAAGCCGTCCCAGACGCCGGGCAGGAAGTCGAGGGTCTGCTGCCAGGCCACTTCGAAGCCCTTGATCGTCGCTTCATCGGCCGAGTTGACCGGCGTGTTCACAACGGCGTCGAAGGTCGCGCCGTTGTTGGTGAAGCTCAACCGCTCGGTGCCGTTGGTGATGACGTCGGTCAGCTTCTTGTAGAACAGCGCCAGGGTGAACGAGCCCGGATTTCCGAAATACCATTCGAACGAGGCGTCGAAATTCTCGGCCTGGATAGGCTTCAGATAAGGATTGCCGACGTCGAACCGACCCGTTGGCTTGCCGTCTACGATGTCCTGGGCGGACGTCGACAGGTCGATATTGTAGTAGTTCCGGGTCAGGCCAAGGTCAGGCAGGCTGATCGCCTTCGAATAGCCGAAGCGGAAAATCTTCCCGCCGTCCATCTCTGCCTTGAGGTTGAAGCTCGGCAGATAGTAATCGAAGCTCGTCTTGGCGTCGCTGGCCACCAGAGCGCCGTTGGCGAAGTCGCGAGCCGCTTGACGGTCGGCAGGCGACACCAGGCGACAGAAGTCGCTGGGCGTTTCGCCGGGCGGCGTGGCGGCGCACTCGGCATCCGTCGCGAATGACTGCTGGTTGAAGGATTGATACCCCGACGCCGCGCGGTCCGTGGTGGTGTAGCGCAAACCGATGTTGCCGCTCAGCTTGAGACCGTTGGCCAGTTCGCCGCCGTAGCGGAGCATGACATAGGCGGCGTCGTTCTCTTCCTGGATCGGGTTGATCTCGTTCAGACGATACACCGTACCGTCGACAACGCCGCACCGCATGGCCACCGGCACCCAGTTCTGCGGACAGCCGTCGGCGCCGAGGCGATCACGCCATTCATCGCCCACCATGAGGCCCAGATTGGAATAGGCCTGATAGTTGTCGATCGTGTTGAGGGCGTAGAACAGACGAGGCTGATCACCCGTCGGGGCAGCGACCTTGCCGTTCATGAAGTTGTTGAAGGCGAAGGTTTCAAACATCGACGCCGGGATCATGCCCTGCGTGCCAGGCAGTCCGTTACCGGTCGGGACTCCGTCCACCGGATCATTCAGCCAGACCGGACCGCCGCCGCCCCACTGTTCAGTGACGACACCCCAGTTGTACGGGGTAAAGCGGGTGGTTTGATCCCGCTCAGCGCGGCGGTATCCGAAGCGAACCGAGGAGAGCCAGCTGTCATCCGAGAACGTGTATTCACCGTCCAGACGCACGGCGGTCAGTTCGCCCTCGCTCTGCTCGATGTGATCCATGTTGGCGCGAATGTAGCTGTTGTAGGGGTCGCTGAAGTTGGCGTGCTCCCCCGTGTAGTAGGTCTGGCAGTCGCCCGGCAGCGTTCCGTCCGCAGGGCAAGGCGTCACCGTGCCGTTCTCCGAAGGCGGCAGGAAGGTCACGATGGGAATGTCGGACCCCCGCATTTCGATCGCCGCATTCTGGAACGTGGTCCCCCACATGCCGGCAGAAATGGAGTCGACGGTCGACTTGACGTGCTGAACATCCAGGTTGACCCTGAAGTTGTCGGTCAGCGACCATTTGAAGTTGAAGCCGATATCAGTGGTGATGTTCTTGGACTTCTCGTCGCGACGCTGGTTGTTGCTTTGAAGACCGAACGCCGGGCTGCGGTTTTCGCCGCCATCCTGTTGGTCATCGCGCCAGCCCGTCGGCCCTGTGATCACGCCGTTGGTGAAGACGCCGTCGTCGCCGAAATCGAAGGTCGTGCCCAGAACGGGACGGGAATCGCCGTTGTCGGTGACGTTGTCCGTCGCAATCTCGACCGCATGCTCGGTGGATCGCTGCGACGCTTCCGAACGCAGGAACTGCATGGTCGCGATCATTCTGTGGTCAGGGCTGCGCCATTGGCCGGCGGCCGCGAAACCCGTCCGTTCGCGATCAAAGGTGGAGGATCGGAACGAAGCGCCGCGCGGGAAATAGACCAGGTCCGGGCCCAGGTCGGTGCGTCGTCCGAAGTTAGAGATCTGCTGGCCGTCCGCGCGGGTCGTCAGCTCGGAGTGGACGATGTTGGCCAGCACGCCAAAGTCGCCATAGTCCGTGTCCCAACGCTTGCTGGTCAGGACCGACACGGTCGGCGTGGCCTTCTTGGCGAAATCGCCATAGCTGACCTCGGCCGAGGCGGCGAAGATGTCGCCGGTCGTGTCGAACGGCACGCGGGTGCGCAGATTGACCAGGCCGGCGATGCCGCCTTCGATCATGTCGGCCGACTGGTTCTTGAACACATCGACGCCGGACAGCAGCTCGGACGGCACGTCGGCGAAACCGAGGCCGCGGCCGTTGTTGGCGGTGAAGGCGTCGCGACCGTTGAACTCGGAACGGATGAAGGTCAGGCCGCGAACCACGACGCCGCTGCCCTCGACCGAGAAGTGGTCCGGATCGACGCCGGCCTGGAAGCGATCGATAGACACGCCGGGGACGCGTTGGAGGGCTTCGGACACGGACCGGTCGGGAAGCGCGCCAATGTCCTGGGCGCTGATGGAATCGACGAAGACTTCGGCGTTGCGTTTCGTCGCCTGAGAGCTCTGCAGGCTGCCGCGGATGCCGGTGACGACGACTTCCTCGATCGTAGTCGCATCCGGGTCAGCCTGGGCGGCAACCTGACCGACGGCCTGCGCGCTGGCCGGCGCCGCTGCGAACAGGGCGACCAGAGCCAGCGTCGATACACCGGTTCTGAGAAGCGTGGTCTTGGCGCGTGAAGACATACCTGTGGTGTTGAGCATGTGATGACCTCCCCTTATTATTGAGTGGCGCGTCTTGGTAACGCTACCATTACAACCACCTCTACTCGAAAGGTTTGTGGCCATCAAGTGGCGAACGCACTAATTGTCTGAGTGTTGAGGACCGGCAATAGTGCAACGCACAAATCTCGCTTGACGCGCCGCACAATGAAATGAGGCTTGCCTCAGACCTCCGGTGGCTGGAATGTGTCAGGAATTGGGAGCGCTACCATCATATGCCGCAAGCACCGGTACAGCGAGTAGTCATTGTCGGGGGCGGCACGGCGGGATGGATGACCGCCGCCGCCCTGTCGACGATGCTGAAGGACCAGAACCTCGACATCACCCTGATCGAGTCGGAAGCGATCGGAACGGTCGGTGTCGGCGAGGCGACCATCCCCCATATCCGAGCCTTCAACGCCAAGCTGGGGATCGACGAGAACGCGTTCATGTCGCTGACCCAAGCGACGTTCAAGCTGGGCATCGAGTTCCGCAATTGGGGCCGGCTGGGGGATTCCTACATCCACCCCTTCGGCGCCTACGGGCGTCCCCTTGAGCGCATAGCCTTTCACCATCACTGGCTGCGGCTCAGGCGACAGGGCGCTGCGGCGGATATCGGCGAATACTCCCTGCCGGTCGTCGCGGCCCGCAAGGGGCGGTTTGCCAGGAACGAAACCGATCCCGGCCTGCTGCTGTCCACATTCTCCTACGCCTTCCAATTCGACGCCGGTCTCTATGCGGCCTTCCTGCGTCGCCACAGCGAGACCCGTGGGGTCGTGCGGCGCGAAGGCAAGGTCGTTGATGTGACCGTGGGCGAGAAGGGTCATATCGACGGGGTTCGCCTCGATTCTGGCGAGATCGTCGCCGGCGACCTGTTCATCGACTGCTCGGGATTTCGCGGCCTGTTGATCGGCGAGGCCCTGGGCGTCGGCTATCACGACTGGAAGCGATGGTTGCCCTGCGACCGCGCCGTCGCCGTGCCCTGCGAAACGGTCGAGCCGGCCACGCCGTACACACGGGCTACAGCGCTCGAATCCGGCTGGGCCTGGCGCATCCCGCTGCAGCACCGGGTCGGGAACGGCTATGTCTACGCCTCTGATTTCATCTCGGACCAGGACGCTTCGGACCGCGTGGTCGGCCAACTGGAGGGGACGCCCCGTCAGGACCCGCGCTTCCTGCGGTTCACCACCGGCAAGCGACACCGGCAGTGGGCGGGAAACTGTGTCGCAATCGGTCTCTCCAGCGGGTTTCTGGAGCCTCTGGAATCCACCAGCATCCACCTGATCCAGGTCGCGATCACCAACCTGGTCGAGATGTTTCCAGCCGGGGGGATAGACCCTGTCGACGCCGACGAATTCAATCGGCTCATGGACATCGAGTATGATCGCATCCGCGACTTTCTGGTCCTGCACTACAAGGCGACAGAGCGCGACGACACGCCCTTCTGGGACCACTGCCGGACCATGGCGGCGCCGGATTCCCTGCTGGAGAAGATGGCCCTCTTCGAGGAGCGCGGCGTGGTGGCCCGATACCGCGACGGCCTGTTCCTGGAGCCCAGTTGGCTAGCCGTCTATCTCGGGCAGCGGATCGAACCCCGAGCATGGGACCCTCTGAGCGAAAGGTTGCCTGCGGACGCCCTGGCCAGGGCGATGGAGGATCTGCGCCAGTCCATCGTACGCACGGCCGAGGCCATGCCTCTGCACGACGACTTCGTCAAACGCTGTTGCGCCGCGGCATGAAACATCGCCGCCGCATCGCCATCGTGGGAGGAGGCTCGGCCGGCTGGATGACGGCCGCGACCTTGGCGCGCGCCCTTCCCCAGGACAGAGACATCATACTGATCGATAACCCGGGGGCCGCCGATTCAGCATGCCTGGCGCCATTCGATTCGACCCTGCCGTCCCTTCTGTCCTTCAATCGCGACCTCGGTCTGGATGAAGATCGGCTGATGGCCGCAACCGGGGCGACCTTCAAGCTGGGAACCCGTTTCACCGGCTGGACGCGCCGCGACCACGCCTATGTTCATCCTTTCAGCGAATTCGGCGGGGTGATCGAAGGCGTCGCCTTTCATCACCTCTGGCTGAAGGTGCGCCAGGCCGGCCAGGTCGAGTCCTTCGAGGATTTCGCCCTCGCCGCCCTCGCGGCCAGATCAGGCCGGTTCGCCAGGCCCAATGGCGACCCGAGGTCCGTGACCTCCACCATGGCCTATGGCCTGCACCTGGACGTTGCAGCCTATATCTCGGTCCTCAAAGCCGTCGCCGTTCGCCACGGCGTCCGCCGGACAGAGGGCGTGTTCGCCGCTGTAGAACGCGCGCCTGACGATGGCCAGGTCGCCGCCGTCAGGCTCAGGGACGGTCAGCGGATCGAGGCTGACCTGTTCATAGACTGCACCGGAACCGGCGCCGCCCTCATCGGCGCGGTATCAACCGAGCGAGAGGACTGGAGCGACTGGCTGCCCGTCGACCGCGTCGCATGCACGCTCAGCCCGACGCCAGCGCCGCCCCTGCTGACCGACGCCTCCGCCACGCGGACAGGATGGCGCCAGACCCTGCCCTTCCAGGGCGGCTCGGCCCACATCGATTTCAGCGCCAGCCGCTATGACGATAAGAATCCGGCCGAAGACGCCTCCGCCCGTCGCTTCGTGAGTGGCCGCCGGAACCCCTGGGTCGGCAATGTCATCGCCATCGGCCTGTCGGCGACGGTCCTGGAGCCGCTGGAGGGCACGGGGCTGCATCTGGTCCAGAGCGGGATTTCCAAGCTGCTGACCCTGTTCCCTCTGGCTGACGCAACCGACGTCTCGGCGCGGGAATTCAACCGCCTGATGCAGGCGGAGGCGCAGCGCATCCGCGACCTTCTGATCGCCCACTATCTGTTGAATCACCGCCGGGGCCAGCCGCTTTGGGACGCCGTCGCCGCAACACAGGCGCCTGATGAACTGGCCGCCAAGATCAGGCTCTTCAAAAGCCGGGGCCGCATTCCTCTGTGGGACGAAGAGACCTTCGAAGAGGCCAGTTGGATCGCCACCTTCATGGGGCACCACCTTCAGCCGCAACATTATCATCCGCTTGCGGACCAGTTCACCCTGGCGGAGGCCCGCGCCCACCTTGATCGGATGCGCGCCTTGATGACGGCTGCGGTACAGGCCATGCCGCGCGCCACGGCTGCCAGACGCCAGCCCCTTGAAAGCACGATACGTTCATGACGCCGCCTGAAGCCCCTGCCGACCAGCGTATTCGACGGATCGTCATCGTCGGCGGCGGCACAGCCGGCTGGATGGCGGCGGCGGCCTTCGCCAGGGTGCTGGGCCCCGAGTACGCCGACATCACCCTGATCGAGTCCGAGGAGATCGGAACCGTCGGCGTCGGCGAGGCCACCATCCCCCAGATCCGCATCTTCAACACCCTGCTGGGTCTGGATGAGGACGAGTTCGTGCGCCGCACCAAGGGCACCTTCAAACTGGGTATCCAGTTCCGCGACTGGGGCCGTCTGGGCGACAGCTATTTCCACCCGTTCGGTCCCTTCGGCGTCGATATGGAGGGGGTGTCCTTCCACGCCTTCTGGCTCCGGCTTCAGCAACAGGGCGATGCCCCGCGCATCACCGACTATTCGCTGCAGTCCGTTGCGGCCGAGCGCGGCAAATTCATGCGGCCCATCGACGCCGGCCGCTCGCCCCTGTCCAAGATCGCCTACGCCTTCCATTTCGACGCCGGCCTCTATGCCGCCTATCTGCGTGAGTTCGCCGAGGCCAGGGGTGTGACGCGCGTCGAGGGCCGGATCGTCGATGTCGCACTGCGCGGCGAAGACGGCTTTGTTCAATCGGTCACCACCAGCGACGGACGCGTCATCGAGGCCGACCTTTTCATCGACTGCTCGGGTTTCCGCGGCCTGCTGATCGAGGGTGCGCTGAAGACCGGCTATGAGGATTGGAGCCACTGGCTGCCGGCCGACCGCGCGGTGGCGGTCCCCTGCGCCCGCGTCGCAGAACCCACGCCCTACACCCGCTCGACCGCCCGCCCGGCCGGCTGGCAGTGGCGCATTCCCCTGCAACATCGAACCGGCAACGGATACGTCTATTCCAGCCAGTTCATCGACGACGACGCTGCGGCCTCAGATCTGCTGGGACAGCTCGACGGCGCGCCCATGGCCGATCCGCGCATGCTGCGCTTCACGACCGGCCGTCGTCGCAAGGTCTGGAACAAGAATGTCGTCGCCCTGGGCCTGGCCTCGGGCTTCATAGAACCGCTGGAATCGACCAGCATCCACATGGTCCAGAGCGGGATCGCCAACCTTCTGGCCATGTTCCCGACCATGACCTTCGAGCCGGCCGAGATCGCCCGCTACAATCGCGTCATCGCCTATGAGACCGAGCGGATCCGCGACTTCATCGTGCTGCACTATCACGCCACCCAGAGGAACGACTCCGAACTGTGGCGCTACTGCCAGAGCATGTCCCTGCCCGACAGCCTGGAAGAAAAATACGACATCTTCCGTAGCCGAGGCCGGGTCTTCCGCGAGAACGAGGAACTGTTCAACGACACCAGTTGGTTCGCCGTCATGATCGGCCAGAACATCACGCCGCGCGGTTTCGACCCCGTCGCCGAGGTCCTGTCCGTTAAAGAGACCCGTCGTCGGCTGAAACAGACGGCTGAGGCCATCAGCAACTCGGCCGACTACATGCCGACCCATGAGGCCTTCATCCGCGAGAACTGCGACGCCACCGCACCCTACCCCCCCCTTGAAAAGGGCGTGCACAGATCAAAACCGGGGCCAAGCCCTGACTGAACACCGATCACCGCTCGAAGAACGTCGATAAGTCAGACATATTTAACTATCCGCAGGCCTCTTAGATAAAAAATCGGGGAAGGTCATGGCCTTAGGGATCGTGGGGGATATCACCCCGTCCATTTGTCGCTTCGCATATCTTGATGGCTTCGAGGACGGTCGTCCGTTGTTCTCGGGCTACGCTGAACGCTACGTCGCCGATTTCGCCACGCCGGTCGAAGCCTTGACCCAGTATCTGGCTACGTCGGGCCGTCCGACACCTGACAGGCTCGGACTGGCGGTGGCCGCACCTGTGGCTTCCGACACGGTGACGATCACCCAATCCGGCTGGCGGTTTTCCGGCCAGGACTTCCAGTCCGCCCTGGGCTTCGCCGATGTCCAGCTGATCAACGATTCCGCCGCAGTGGCCAAGAGCATCGCCCAGCTCGACGCCAGCGACACCATGTCGATCGGCGCCTTTACGCCTCCGCCGCCCGGGCTCAGCAATGGCAGATACGCCATCGTCAGCCCGGATTTCGGGCTTGGGGTCTCTGCGCTGGACGTCGATGATTCCGGCTCGCGCGTCATCGACACCGAAGGCGGCCACCTCGCTTTCGCTCCCTCCGATCTGGTCGAAATGGAGGTGCTGAAAATCCTGTCGCGCACCTTTGGGCGCGTCTCCTATGAGCGGGTCGTGTCGTGGCCCGGCCTGGCCCAACTGCACAGCGCGCTGTGCGAGATCGAAGGCGAAAGCGTTGATGTCCTGACGCCCCTGGAGGTCCTGCTACAGGGCCGCACGGGCGCCGACCAGGCCTGCGCCAGAACCGTGGGACGCTTCCTCGGCATCCTCGGCGATTTCGCCGGCCAGGCCGCCCTGTCACTGGGCGTCACGGGCGGCGTCTTTCTCACCGGCCGTTTCGTGATCGAAGCCAAGGAGATGTTTGAAGCGAGCGCCTTCCGGGACCGATTCGAAGCCAAGGGCCGCCTGTCGCCCGTCGCGCAGGGCCTTTCGACCTGGGCCTTGATCAACCCCTCCAGCTCACTGATCGGCGCCGCCGACCTGTTGCGCTGTCCGCAACTCAGAACGCGCGACGTCGCGCCCCGCGCTGAAACCTTGGACCTACCGAAGGCGGTCGGCATGGACGCCGGTCTCGCCCAATCGGCTCTCGCCTGCGCCGACGTGGGGCTGCTGGTCGCGGACCACGCCTTCAATCTGGTCGCCGTGAACGATCGGCTGTGGACCAGCTTGGGCCTGACCTTCGATCTGCGCCAACCCGGCACGCCCCTGGCCAAGATCCTTCGTCGGCTGGAGGGCCGCGGATGCTGGTCCAGAGCCGACAGGATCGCGTTCCAGACCGCCCTCGCGGCCGGCGAGACGGCGACGGCGGAATGGCGCGCCACCGGCGGGCGCGTCCTCAGTCCCGTGGCCACGCCCATGGCCGGCGGTTGGGTTCTCACCGCCCACGACGTGTCTGTCGCCACCCGCCGTGCGCTGGAGCTCGAACAGACCGCCGCCAGTCTGCGCACCGCCAAGATCGAGGCCGAGGCAGCCAACAGCGCCAAGTCCTCGTTCCTGGCGATCATGAGCCACGAGATCCGCACCCCCCTCAACGGCGTGCTGGGGATGGCCCAGGCGATGGCGATGGATTGCCTGCCTCAGGCCCAGCGCGAGCGGCTCGACATCATTCGCCAGTCGGGCGAGACCCTGCTGGCCATCCTCAACGACGTGCTGGACCTGGCCAAGATCGAGGCCGGCAAACTGGCGCTGGAAGAGATGGATTTCGATCTGGACGACCTGCTCCGGGGCGCTCATGCCGCCTTTACGGCCCTGGCCAACAAGAAGGGCCTGTCCTTCGGCCTGGTAACCCGACCCGGCGCGCGGGGCGGCTGGCGAGGGGATCCGACGCGGGTCCGCCAGATCGTCTACAACCTGATTTCCAACGCCCTGAAATTCACTGAGACCGGCGAGGTCCGCGTAACAGCCGACGCCGACGCCAACGGACTGTGCCTGATGGTCTCGGACACGGGGATCGGCATACCGGCCGACAAGCTGTGCGCCCTGTTCGAAAAATTCACCCAGGTCGATGTGTCGACGACCCGCAAATTCGGCGGCACCGGTCTGGGCCTGTCCATCTGCGGCGACATGACCCGTCTGATGGGCGGGACCGTCGAGGTGAACAGCGAGGTCGGGGTGGGAACGACCTTTACCGTCCGCCTGCCCCTCGCCCGCAGCAAGAACCGCGTCAAACGCCCTGTCGCCGTGGCCCAGGAAACCCCGGTTTCGGACGTCGTGCTGAAGGTGCTGGCGGCCGAGGACAATACGGTCAACCAACTGGTCCTGAAGACGCTGCTGCACCAGTTCGGCGTCGATCTGACGGTGGTCGACAACGGCAGGGCCGCGCTCGAGGCCTGGGAGAGCGAAACCTGGGACATGATCCTGATGGACGTCCAGATGCCGGTCATGGACGGCCCGACCGCAGCGCGCGCGATCCGAGCGCGTGAAGTCGAATGCGGCCGCCCACGCACCCCTATCATCGCCCTGACGGCCAATGTGATGAACCATCAGGTCGAGTCCTACCACGAGGCGGGCATGGACAACTGCGTCGGCAAGCCCCTGCAGATCGCCACCCTGATCGAGGTGATGCAGTCCGTCATGTCGCCTTCGCAGGACGCCGTGCCTGAGACAGCGCTGGAACTTACGACCTCGGCAGCCTGAGGACGATCAGGGCTGCAGCGAGCGCAGCCGATCTCGGACCAGTCGTCCCGACGTGGAGATGTCGTCGTCCGTCCAACCGCCCTGCCCCGATGCGCCGGGCTTGAGCGCGGCCGATGCCTCGTCCTTGTCGGCGATCGACCAATTCAGGTCGCTGAGCTGATGGTCCGCAATGAAGCGCCACCAGCGCTCCGTTTCGGCGACGTCGACCCCGCCGTCGCCGTCCGCATTGGTCGTGCCCCATTCGGTGATGAAGACCGCAACCCCGCGCGACAGGGCCGTCTCGGTCTTGGCCCGCAGGTCCGCCTTGTGCGTGCCGGCGTAGAAATGCAGCGTATAGGCCACGTTGCTGAACGGCAGCGGCGTCTCCGACGCGATATCGACGTCCTGAGACCAGCTGGGCGTGCCCGCGATCAACAGATTGTCCGGGTCGCGCTCCCGGATCGCCGCGATGACCGACAAGTGATATGGCCGCACCGACCCCGCCCAGTCATACTGCGGCAAGGGCTCGTTCCAGGTTTCGTAGATCAGATTGGGCAGGTGGCCGTAGCGTTCCGCGATGTGGCTGAAGAAGGCGATCGCCGCCTCGGGCTCTGGATCGTGGGCGTGCCAGTCGACGATCACGTAGACGCCCGCTGCGACGGCCGCATCGATGGCCGCCTCGGCTCTCGCCGTCTCGATCTCGGGGTGGGCCAGATAGCCTTCATGATCGACTGCGATCGCGGCGCGAATGACGGAGACCTTCCAATCCTCGGCCAGCCAGCGGATCGCGCCCTCGTTGTAGTACTGAGGTTGCCACTGGCTCCAGAACAGGGACATGCCGTGCAGCGACACGACCGCCCCGTGCTCGTCGACGATGCGGTTGGCCTGAACCGACAGCTTGCCGTGCCGCTCGACTGGGGTCTGGGCGATTGCGGCGGACACCACCAGGGCGCTCGCCAGAAGCGTCAGCGCGAGCAGGCGCCCCCAGCCGGTGCATATCTTCCTCAGGTGTTTCACGGCGCCCTCCCTCTCGATTTCATGACGCGTCGGTTGCGATCCAGACCACTAGGTTTGAGCCCCCAACGTCGATTTCTTAGACCGCTAACCGAAATTGACAACGTTGACTATCGACGTTGTCTCGACTTTCCTTATGGTCTCGCCAAAGCGCGCCGCCCGGTCCCGAATCCGGTGACAGGCCGCAGTCATGGGATGAAATAACATGCGTATCCTCACCTCGCTCCTGATGCTCACCGTCGCATCGGCGCCGCTGACAGCTCTCGCCCAATCCGCCCCTGCAGCGGTCGAGCAGTCCGCCATTGCGATCCCGGCGGATGCGACGGCGCATCCGGCTTTGTGGCCCTCGGCGTCGTCGCCGGATGCGATGAGCGATGCGGCGACCGAGGCGTTTGTGGCGCAGTTGCTGTCGACCCTGACGCTGGAGGAGAAGGTCGGGCAGATGATCCAGGGCGACCTGGCCTCGGTGAAGCCCGAGGACTTGGCGACCTATCCGCTGGGCTCGATCCTGGCGGGCGGCAACTCCTCGCCCGGCGGCGACGAGCGGGCGCCGGCCCAGGCCTGGGTCGAGCTGGCTCAGGCCTTCCGCGCCGCGGCCGCCGCCCGGCCGGGCGCCAAGGTCCCGCTGATCTACGGCATCGACGCCGTGCACGGGCACAATAACGTCGTCGGCGCGACCATCTTCCCCCACAACATCGGCCTGGGCGCCGCGCGCGATCCCGACCTGATCCGGCGCATCGGCGAGGCCACGGCGCTGGAGGTGGCGGTCACGGGCGCCGACTGGACCTTTGGCCCGACCCTGGCCGTGCCCCAGGACGACCGCTGGGGCCGCACCTATGAGGGCTATGCCGAGAACCCCGAGGTGCAACGCGCCTACGCCGGTCCCATGACCCTGGGCCTGCAGGGGCAGCTGCGCGCCGACGCCCCCCTGGCGCCCGGCCATATCGCCGGCTCGGCCAAGCATTTCCTGGCCGACGGCGGCACCGCCGGCGGCAAGGACCAGGGCGACTATCAGGGCGACGAACAGGGGCTGATCGACACCCACCTGGGCGGCTATGTTCAGGCCATCGACGCTGGAGTCCTGTCGGTCATGGCCAGCTTCTCGAGTTGGAACGGGGTCAAGCATTCGGGCAACCCGACCATCCTGCGCGACGTGCTGCACGGGCCGCTGGGCTTTGACGGCTTTGTGGTCTCGGACTGGAACGCCCATGGCCAGCTGCCCGGCTGCTCCAACGAGAGCTGCGCCCTGGCGGTCAACGCCGGCATCGACATGCTGATGGCGCCCGATAGCTGGAAGCCGCTGTACGAGAGCACCCTGGCCCAGGCCCGCTCGGGCGAGATCTCCATGGCGCGGATCGACGACGCCGTGACCCGGATCCTGCGCGCCAAGGTCAAGGCGGGCGTGTTCCGCCCCGATCGCCCTGTCGAGGGCCGGTTCGAGGCCCTGGGCTCGCCTGAGCACCGCGCCCTGGCCCGCCAGGCCGTGCGCCAGTCGCTGGTGCTGCTGAAGAACGAGGGCTCGGTCCTGCCGATCCGGGCCGGCGCGCGGGTGCTGGTGGCGGGCGCCGCGGCCGACGACATCGGCCAGGCGGCGGGCGGCTGGACCCTGACCTGGCAGGGCACGGGCAACGCCAACGCCGACTTCCCCAACGGCCAGTCGATCTGGTCGGGCATCCACGACGCGGTGACCGAGGCGGGCGGGGCGGCGACGCTGAGCGCCGACGGGACCTTCACCGAAAAACCGGACGTGGCCATCGTCGTCTTCGGCGAGACCCCCTATGCCGAGTTCCAGGGCGACGTCGACACCCTCGACTTCGTCCCCGAAGGCCCGCTGGCGACGCTGAAGGCGCTGAAGGCGGCGGGGATCCCCACGGTCTCGGTCTTCCTGTCGGGCCGTCCGATGTGGACCAACCCGGAAATCAACGCCTCGGACGCCTTCGTCGCCGCCTGGCTGCCGGGAACCGAGGGCGGGGGCGTCGCCGACGTCATCATCGGCGATGCCGACGCCAAGCCGCGCCACGACTTCACCGGAACCCTGTCGTTCAGCTGGCCCAAGACTGCGGCGGGCGAACCGCTGAACGTCGGCCAGCCCGGCTATGACCCCCAGTTCGCCTACGGCTACGGCCTCAGCTACGCCGCACCCGCCAGCGTCGGCGACCTGTCCGAGGAGTCCGGCATTACGGGGTCGGCCTCCAACGTCGATCGCTACTTCGCCGACGGGCGCTTCATCGCCCCCTGGTCGCTGATGCTGCGCGATGCGGGCGGCGAGTTCCGCCTGGGCGAGGAGCGCTCCGGCCGCTCGCCGCGCGGCGCGGTCTCCATCGCCCCGACCGACGGGGCCGGCCAGGAATCGGCCCGAACCCTGACTTTCTCCGGCTCAGGCGACGCCGCCGCCCAGGCGGTCATCGCCGCCGCCCAGGCGGTCATCGCCGCCGCCCCCATAGACCTGGTCCGCCAGGCCAATGGCGAGATGGGCCTGACCTTCCGCTACCGCGTCGAGGCTCCCGCCAATGGCAAGGTCATGCTGGGGATGGGCGGCGACGGCGATCAGGGGTTGGTCGACATCACCTCGGTCCTGGCCGGCGCGCCGAGGGGCGAATGGCGTCAGATGAAGGTTCGTCTGTCCTGCATTCGCGACGCCGGGGCTGACATGGCGGCCGTCTCGCAACCCTTCATCTTGAGCGCCCAAGGCCCGTTGAGCCTGGCTGTGGAGGGCATTCGCCTGGAAGCCAACGAGAACGACGCCATCTGTCCGGCCGGCTGACCGGCGTTCGATCACGTTCGGTAACCCGGTGCGACATCATGGCCGATTTGTGGTTGAGAACGCTCTCAAGCCGTGCTTAGATCAGCATCAGAAGACGGAGATCTTCGAGGCTACGGGAGAGGGGACATAACGGCCGTTGGCCGTCAGCAAATCCGACTGTGTTCAACAGGTTTCGATGTTGGTCTGGCGAGTGTCGGCTGACCGACACTGTTCGCACTGCGACCCGCCCTAGCTTTAGCGACTCTGAATGCCCTGCGTTGCTCTTGGGGCTGCGCAGGGGCGACCTGTACCCGTGACGCTTCCGACCTTTTCGCATTTGGAACTCGCCTTCAGAATGATCAAGCTTCGCTCTCTCGTCAGTCTCGCCGCCCTGGTCGCCTCGGGCGTATTGGCCATGCCTGCGGTCGTGGGCGCGCAGCCTGTTTCGGGCGCTGTCCAGCCGGTCGCCGTGCAGCCTGCGGAGGCTCATGCGCGCGCCCTGGCCTTGGTGGCGCAGATGACCCAGGCCGAGAAGTTGCAGCTGGTCCACGGCTATTTCCCGCCGATGGCGGATCGTACGCCGGGCGCGCCGGTCGCCGACATGATTCCCTCCGCCGGCCATATTCCCGGCATTCCGCGCCTCGGCATTCCGACTGTGCGCGAGAGCGACGCCAGCCTGGGCGTCGCCAACCAGGTCGAGCAGCGCAAGGGCGACGTCGCCACCGCCCTGCCGTCCAGCCTTGCCACCGCCGCCAGCTTCCATCCGGCCATCGCCTTCGACGGCGGCGTGATGATCGGGGCCGAGGCGCGGGCCAAGCGGTTCAATGTCCTGCTGGCCGGCGGGGTCAATCTGACCCGCGACCCGTGGAATGGCCGCAACTTCGAATATCTGGGCGAGGACCCTCTTCTGGCCGGGGTCATGGCTGGCGAACATATTCGCGGCGTTCAGACCAACCACATCGTCTCGACGATCAAGCATTTCGCTTTCAACTCGCAAGAGACGGGGCGGATGATCATGGATGCCCGGCTGGACGAGGCCGCCCTGCGCGAAAGCGACCTGCTGGCCTTCCAGATCGCCATCGAGCGCGGCCGTCCCGGCTCGGTCATGTGCGCCTACAACAAGATCAACGGCGACTGGGCCTGCGAGAATGACTTCCTGCTGAACCATGTGCTGAAGCGCGACTGGGGCTATGCGGGCTGGGTCATGTCCGACTGGGGCGCGGTCCATTCCACCGAGAAGGCCGCCCTGGCCGGGCTGGATCAGGCCTCGGGCCAGGAACTGGACAGCGCGCTGTTCTTCGCTGAACCCCTGGCCGCCGCCATCACGGCCGGCGGCGTCCCCGCCGCGCGGCTGGACGACATGGTCACCCGCTATCTGGTCGGCCTGATCGAGACCGGGGTGATGGATGCGCCCGTCGTCGAGACGGCCCAGGACATCGACTACGCTGCCAACGCCCTGGTCGCCCAGCGTGCGGCCGAGGCGGGCATCGTGTTGCTGAAGAACGAAGGCGAAGTTCTGCCCCTGGCGCGGTCGGCGAAGACCATCGTCGTCATCGGCGGTCATGCCGATGTCGGTGTCCTGTCGGGCGGCGGCTCGTCCCAGGTTCGTTCGGTCGGGGGTGCGCCGATCGAGATCCCACTGACCTCGGGCGCGGCCATGTCCTTTGCTCGCCTGACCTATCACGCCTCGTCGCCCCTGGCCGCCATCCGCGCCCTGGCCCCTGACGCGACCGTGACCTTCCTTTCGGGCGACGACGTTCCGGCTGCCGTCGCCGCCGCTCGCTCTGCCGACCTGGCCATCGTCTTTGCCACCCAGTGGACGACCGAGGCTCAGGACGTCGAGACCCTGGCCCTGCCCGACGATCAGGACGCGACCATCGCCGCCGTCGCGGCCGCCAACGCCAAGACCGTGGTTGTTCTGGAAACAGGCGGCCCCGTGCTGATGCCCTGGGTCGACGCCGTCCCCGCCGTGGTCCAGGCCTGGTACCCGGGCCAGCGCGGCGGC
>Ga0247803_1000027_pt1 | contig 135590 bp, 123 predicted proteins | sample UWRJL014104B1_FD_180928 | JGI IMG/M metagenome (GOLD analysis project Ga0247803, IMG submission 180928) | Plant litter microbial communities from Arlington Agricultural Research Station in Wisconsin, United States - UWRJ-L014-104B-1 | ecosystem: Environmental > Terrestrial > Plant litter >... | reverse complement strand
ATCAACAGGAAAAAATAGAAATGAAAACCTATAAAACAAAAAACAGAAGTAATCCGAAAGCTACTTCTGTCTAAAATATGTACTTTTATTATTATTAATCCTGTATCGTTATATCAGGACTAGACAATTACAAATCTTTATTGTGCAGTTTTAATATTTTCGATAAACTGGTCAAACAAATATGTGGAATCGTGCGGACCTGGGCTTGCTTCAGGATGGTATTGTACCGAGAAGCAGTTTTTGGATTTCATGCGCATGCCTGCCACGGTTTCGTCGTTGATGTGCAAATGCGTGATTTCAAAATCGGGATGCGCCATGAGTTCTTCTTTGTTGACGGCAAACCCGTGGTTTTGGGAGGTGATTTCGCCTTCTCCGGTTAAGATATTTTTTACCGGATGATTGATTCCCCTGTGGCCGTTGAACATTTTATAGGTTGAAATGCCGTTTGCGAGGCCTATGATTTGGTGGCCGAGGCAAATTCCGAAAACCGGATCGTTGTTTTCCAGTATTTTTTTAGCCGTTTGTTGCGCAACTAAAAGCGGTTCGGGATCGCCTGGTCCGTTTGAAAGAAAAAAGCCGTCAGGGTTGAAGGTTTTCATTTCTTCGTAAGTGGCATCGTAAGGATATACTTTGATGTAACAATCGCGTTTGGCAAGATTTCTCAGGATGTTCTTTTTAATTCCGAGATCTAAAGCAGCGATTTTATAGGTAGCGTTTTCGGATCCGATAAAGTAGGGTTCTTTCGTTGATACTTTTGAGGACAGTTCCAAACCTTTCATATCAGGAACTTTGGCGAGTTCAGCTTTGAGTTCTTCGATTGATTTCCCATCTGTGGATATGATCGCGTTCATGGCGCCGTTGTCACGGATGTAACTCACGAGCGCTCGCGTATCGACATCTGAAATGCAGATCAGGTTTTGTGCGCGGAAATAATCTTCGAGATTTTCTGACGAATTCACCCGGGAATGGTTGAAGCTGAAATTCTTGCATACGAGTCCGGAGATCATGATTTTATCGGCTTCGACATCCTGGTCGTTAACTCCGTAGTTTCCGATATGGGCATTTGTGGCGACCATGATTTGTCCGAAATACGACGGATCGGTGAAGATTTCCTGATAACCGGTCATTCCGGTGTTGAAGCAGACTTCGCCGAAAGTGGTTCCGGAAATTCCCATGGATTTTCCGTAGAAAATGGTGCCGTCGCTAAGGAGTAAGATTGCTTTTTGTCTTGTGGTGTGTTTCATTTTTGTAGTTAGTTGTTTTTTGTCATGGGTTTTGGGTACTGGGTTCTGGCCTTGCGCCTTGCTCCTTTTAACTTTTACCCTATGCCATATTTTGCAAATTTAGTTGTTTTTTGTTGTAGTTAAAACTTAAGTTTTAAAGTTCGGTTTTTTTAACCATTAAGATCATTAAGGTCACTAAGCTGCTCGCCTGAATTTCTTGTGGAAATAACTGTTCCGGTTTAGCCCCGATTGCAGTGGAAATCCTTTTTGCGCTTTCTGAAATTCGCTCGGCTTCGTACGGGATGACAAATGCTTCCGGCACAGTAAATCATTGCTGGTGGAAAGCGGAAAAAGATTGCAGCGGAAAGCGGGACAAATGTTTGTTTTGGATGATGATGTTTGTGCTTTTGAAACAAAAAAAAAGGACAAACTAATAAAAGTTTATCCTTGATTTTTATTGAAATGTGAATTTCATTATTCAGCTGTCTCAGTAGTTTCAGTTTCAGTTTCAGCAGCTGGCGCTTCTGGTGCTTTAGCTTCGGGAGCAGCTTCAACAGCCGTTTCCTCTTTTTTAGCTTTAGCGCCACCACGACGGCTTTTTGCTTTTTTCACTTCTTTTTTACCACCGTTGTATAATTCGTTGAAATCTACAAGTTCGATCATCGCCATATCAGCGTTATCTCCCAAACGGTTTCCAACTTTGATGATACGTGTGTAACCACCCGGACGGTCACCAACTTTAGCTGCTACATCGCGGAACAAGTCTGTTACTGCATATTTGCTTCTAAGGTAAGCGAAAACGATACGACGGTTGTGGGTTGTATCTTCTTTTGATTTTGTAATAAGCGGCTCAACGAATTGTTTTAGCGCTTTTGCTTTAGCAACAGTCGTATTGATACGTTTGTGCTCGATTAGAGAACAAGCCATATTTGCAAGCATTGCTGCTCTGTGACCTTTTTGTCTGCTTAAGTGGTTGAATTTTTTTCCGTGTCTCATGACGTGTATTTGTTAACTTCATCTTGCATCGATCCGCTCTGGAGCGCAAAATATGAAGTAATTTATTCTTTATCTAATTTGTATTTTGCCAGGTCCATTCCGAAAGTAAGGTTCTTTACTGCAACGAGTTCGTCAAGTTCAGTTAAAGATTTCTTACCGAAATTACGGAATTTCATCAGGTCATTTTTATTGAATGATACTAAATCACCAAGGGTGTCAACTTCTGCCGCTTTCAAACAATTTAATGCTCTTACAGAAAGATCCATATCGACAAGTTTGGTTTTAAGCAACTGTCTCATGTGTAATGACTCTTCGTCATAAGATTCTGTTTGTGCGATTTCGTCAGCCTCAAGCGTGATTCTTTCGTCAGAGAATAACATGAAGTGGTGGATCAAAACTTTAGCAGCTTCGGTTAAAGCGTCTTTAGGGTTGATAGAACCATCTGTCTTGATTTCGAAAACTAATTTTTCGTAATCTGTTTTCTGCTCTACACGGAAGTTTTCGATAGCGTATTTCACGTTTTTCACTGGTGTGAAAATAGAATCCGTAAAGATGGTTCCGATAGCGGCATTTTGTTTTTTATTCTCTTCTGCAGGCACATACCCACGACCTTTCTCGATAGTTAACTCGAGGTTCAGTTTGACTTTCGGGTCTAAATTACAGATTACCAATTCTGGGTTTAACACCTGGAAACCTGAAATAAATTTTTGAAAATCACCTGCAGTCAATTGGTCTTTACCAGAAACAGAAATCGTAACTGATTCGTTATCGACGTCTTCGATCTGACGTTTGAAACGCACTTGCTTCAAATTAAGGATGATTTCGGTAACGTCTTCAACAACACCTGAAATAGTAGAAAATTCGTGGTCTACACCTTCAATTCTGACAGACGTAATTGCATATCCTTCTAAAGCGGAAAGCAAAACTCTTCTAAGTGCATTACCAACAGTCAATCCGTAGCCAGGTTCTAAAGGGCGGAATTCAAACTTCCCTTCAAAATCTGTTGAATCGATCATGATAACTTTATCGGGCTTCTGAAAATTAAATATTGCCATAATTTCGACTAAGTCAATTATTATTTGTTGTACAATTCGACGATAAGTTGTTCTTTGATGTTTTCCGGGATCTGCAATCTTGCAGGAACAGAAACGAATGTACCTTCTTTAAGGTCATTGTTCCATGTAATCCACTCATAAACATGACTTGAATTAGATAATGAACGCTCGATAGCCTCCACTGATTTAGATTTTTCACGAACAGCCACTTTGTCGCCGGCTTTTAAATGGTAAGAAGGAATGTTTACCAATTCTCCATTTACTGTAATGTGACGGTGAGAAACGATTTGACGCGCTGCTCTACGAGTAGGTGCAATACCCATTCTGTAAACCACGTTGTCTAATCTTGCCTCACACAACTGGATCAAAACTTCACCAGTTACTCCACGTGCAGCAGATGCTTTTTCGAATAGTCCACGGAATTGTTTTTCAAGAACTCCGTAAGTGTATTTCGCTTTTTGCTTTTCCATCAACTGGACAGCGTATTCTGATTTTTTACCTCTTTTTTTCGCCTGTCCGTGTTGTCCAGGTGGGTAATTTCTTTTTTCGAAAGATTTGTCATCTCCGAAGATCGCTTCACCGAATTTACGGGCGATTCTTGTACTTGGACCAGTATATCTTGCCATTTTAAATTGTTTTGGGTCAGAGATTATGAATTCAGGTCAAATCCTTCGATAATCTGATTCTGTCCCGGGTTATACTTAATGTAAAAAATAAATTAAACTCTACGTCTTTTTGGAGGACGACATCCGTTGTGCGGCATTGGAGTAACGTCGATGATCTCTGTTACTTCGATTCCACCGTTATGCAAAGAACGGATTGCAGACTCACGTCCGTTTCCTGGTCCTTTTACATACACTTTCACTTTTTTCAGTCCAGCCTCTAACGCTACTTTACTACAATCTTCTGCTGCCATCTGAGCTGCGTACGGAGTGTTCTTTTTAGAACCTCTGAAACCCATTTTACCTGCTGAAGACCAAGAAATAACTTCACCTTTTTTGTTAGTCAAAGAAATGATGATGTTATTGAAAGTCGCACTAATATGAGCTTCACCCGTTGATTCAACGATAACTTTACGTTTTTTTGCTGTTGCTTTAGCCATATTACTTATTATTTAGTTGCTTTCTTCTTGTTAGCAACAGTTTTGCGTTTACCTTTTCTTGTTCTGGAATTGTTTTTAGTTCTTTGTCCTCTTAACGGAAGACCAGATCTGTGACGGATTCCTCTGTAGCATCCGATGTCCATTAAACGTTTGATGTTTAATGAAACTTCTGAGCGCAATTCACCTTCGATTTTGTAAAATGAAACGGCCTCACGGATTGCTCCGATTTGGTCATCATTCCAATCCTGAACCTTGATATCTTCGCTTACATTGGCTTTAGCCAACACTTCTTCAGCTCTGCTTCTGCCTACACCGAAGATGTATGTTAAAGCGATAACTCCTCTTTTGTTTTTTGGGATGTCTACCCCTGCTATTCTTGCCATAATTATCCTTGTCTTTGTTTAAATCTAGGATTCTTTTTGTTGATTACGTATAATCTGCCTTTTCTGCGTACAATCTTGCACTCGGCACTTCTTTTTTTAACTGATGCTCTTACTTTCATCTTGAGTTGCTTTAGGTTTTAAGCCTTTGCAATAAGCTAGCTGCCTACTGCGCGAGGCTTATCGCCATATTAATATCTATAAGTAATTCTTGCTTTTGACAAATCGTAAGGGCTCATTTCCAGTTTCACTTTATCACCAGGTAATAATTTGATGTAATGCATGCGCATTTTTCCTGAAATATGGGCAATTACTATATGTCCATTCTCTAATTCTACTCGGAACATCGCATTGGACAATGCCTCAATGATGGATCCGTCTTGTTCTATTGCTGATTGTTTAGCCATAAATTAAGCTACTGCTTTTCTGTTTTTACCACTTTTCATCAAACCGTCGTAATGTTTGTTTAATAAGTAAGAGTTAATTTGTTGGATCGTATCGATTGCAACACCAACCATAATTATTAATGACGTACCGCCAAAAAACATCGCCCATGATTGCTGAACGTCCATAACACTTACAACAATTGCCGGGAACACAGCGATTAGCGCAAGAAATAAGGAACCAGGGAAAGTAATTAAAGACATCACTTTGTCTAAGAAATCGCCAGTTTCAACACCTGGACGTACGCCCGGGATGAATCCACCGCTCCTTTTCAAATCATCAGCCATTTTGTTGGTAGGAACCGTGATTGCAGTATAGAAGAAAGTAAACACTATAATTAAAGTAGCGAATACAAAGTTATACCAGAACCCAAACATGTTGCTAAAAGCACCTGCGATTGATTGTGACGCTTCAGATTGTGACAAACCGGCCAAAGCAGCTGGAATGAACATAATAGCCTGAGCAAAAATGATCGGCATTACTCCTGAAGCATTCAGTTTCAATGGAATCCACTGTCTGTTGCCTCCGAAAGCATCTTGTTCGAAATCTCCCGTAGTCGTACGACGTGCATACTGTACCGGGATTTTTCTTACCGCCATAACAAGCAATACACAAGCAATGATTACCAAAAGCCACACGATGACCTCAAATACCAATAACATCAGCCCACCGTTGTTGTTGGTCATGGTTGATGTGATTTCCTGTAAGAAAGCTTGTGGCAATCTCGCAAGGATTCCAACCATAATCAATAAAGAGATCCCGTTTCCGATTCCTTTATCTGTAATTTTCTCTCCAAGCCACATTGCGAAAATGGTACCTGTTACTAAAATCACTACAGAAGAAAACAAGAATGAGAAAGAATCAAATCCTAACAAGAATGCACTACTTGGCAAAGTTTTGTACAGGTTGTAAATGTAACCAGGACCTTGTACCAACGTGATTGCAATGGTTAACCAACGCGTGATCTGGTTGATTTTCTTTCTGCCGCTTTCACCGTCTTTTTGAAGTTTTTGCAGGTAAGGAATCGCAATTCCCATCAGCTGAACCACAATCGAAGCAGAGATATAAGGCATAATTCCCAGCGCAAAAACAGAAGCTTTAGAAAAAGATCCTCCGGTAAACATGTCCAAAATAGAACCGATACCGTTTTTAGTCTGTCCTGCTAAACTTGCTAACTGAGTGGCATCGATACCCGGAAGGGTTACGTGTGCTCCGAAACGATAAACCAATAACAATCCTAAAGTAAAAAGGATTCTGTTTTTTAGTTCCTCTATTTTCCAAACATTAGCTAATGATTCAAAAAATTTCTTCATCTTAATAGAAAAATTATAATGTTACGGCTTCTCCTCCGGCAGCTTCGATAGCAGCTTTTGCAGTAGCAGTAAATTTGTGAGCGGTTACCTTTAATTTTGCTTTCAATTCACCTCTTCCTAAAATCTTTACGATTTCATTTTTGGTAGCCAAACGGTTTGCCACGTAAGTTGTCATATCGACAGCATCCGTCACAATTCCGTTGTCTACTAACAACTGAAGCGTATCAAGGTTAACACCTTCGTAATCTTTACGGTTGATGTTTGTGAAACCAAACTTAGGCACACGTCTTTGAAGCGGCATTTGCCCACCTTCAAAACCAATCTTTTTAGAATAACCAGAACGTGATTTTGCTCCTTTGTGACCTCTTGCAGAAGTACCACCTTTACCAGAACCTTCACCACGACCTAATCTTTTATTTTGATTGTGCGTAGAACCTTCAGCAGGTTGTAAGTTACTTAAATTCATAACTATAATTTGTTATTTGGATTCTGTTACAGAAACCAAGTGTTGAACTTTTTTTATCATCCCAAGGATTGCAGGATTTGACTCATGCTCTACAGTTTGTCCCATTTTACGGAGACCTAAAGCTTCAAGTCCTCTTTTTTGTGTAAGCGGACAGTTGATTTTGCTTCTAACTTGTTTTACTAATAATTTAGCCATAATTTCCTGTTATTAACCTTTAAAAACTTTCTCTAAAGAAACACCTCTTTGTTTTGCAACAGTGTAAGCGCTTCTCATTTGCAATAAAGCATCAAAAGTTGCTTTTACTACGTTGTGAGGATTAGATGATCCTTGTGATTTTGACAATACGTCGTGAATCCCTACTGATTCAAGAACCGAACGAACAGCTCCACCAGCAATAACTCCTGTACCATGAGACGCAGGAATTAAGAATACACGTGCACCACCAAATTTTCCTTTTTGTTCGTGAGGAACAGATTGTCCGCTCAAAGGAATTCTTACAAGATTTTTCTTAGCATCTTCCACCGCTTTCGCGATTGCTTCAGAAACGTCTTTAGATTTCCCTAAACCGTGACCTACTACTCCATTTTCATCACCTACCACTACAATTGCAGAAAAACCGAAAGCCCTTCCGCCTTTTGTAACTTTAGTAACACGATTCACACTAACCAGACGGTCTTTCAACTCAAGACCACTCGGCTTTACTAACTCTACGTTTTTGTATTTACTATTAGACATACTATTAGAATTTAAGCCCAGCCGCTCTCGCGCCTTCTGCTAATGATTGAATACGGCCGTGGTATAAATATCCTCCTCTGTCGAAAGTTACATTTTCCAAACCGGCTTTTAACGCTTTTTCACCGATCAGTTTTCCAACTGCAGCAGCTACTTCTACGTTTGTACCTGTACTTACTCCTTTTTCTCTTGAAGATGCAGCTAATAAAGTTACTCCGTTCACATCATCAATGAGTTGCGCGTAGATTTCTTTATTACTTCTGAATACAGAAAGTCTTGGTTTAGCAGCAGTTCCGCTAACGATCTTTCTAATTCTGAATTTGATTCTCTGTCTTCTATCAGATTTTGTTAATGACATAATCTTACTATTTTTTAAGCGGATTTACCGGCTTTTCTTCTTAATACTTCTCCTACGAATTTAACACCTTTTCCTTTGTATGGCTCTGGTCTGCGGAAACCTCTGATTTTCGCGGCAACAGCTCCTAAAAGTTGTTTGTCAAATGATGTTAATTTCACAATTGGATTCTTACCTTTTTCAGAAACGGTTTCCAGAACTACTTCCGGAGCCACTTCCAAAACAATATTGTGAGAAAACCCAAGAGCCAAATCTAATTTCTGACCTTGGTTTGAAGCTCTGTAACCTACTCCAACCAATTCAAGTTCTTTCTTAAAACCTGTCGATACGCCGATGATCATGTTGTTGATCAAAGACCTGTATAAACCGTGTTTTGCTCTTTGGTCTTTGTGATCCGAAGATCTTTCAACCAAAACCTGATCACCTTCAACTGTAACAGTCACATCTGAATATTCCTGTGTAAGTTGACCTAACTTTCCTTTTACTGTAATCAAATTGTCGGCAACTGTAACAGTTACGCCTTCAACTATTGTTACGGGATTTTTTCCTATTCTTGACATCTCTTAATAGTTTATTAGTATACGTAACAAATTACTTCACCACCAACATTAAGTTGTTTGGCTTGTTTTCCTGTCATCAAACCTTTTGATGTGGAAACAATAGCGATTCCCAATCCGTTAAGGATACGTGGAATGTCTGTTGAACCTGCGTACTTACGTAAACCTGGTTTACTAATTCTTTGGATATCTTTGATTACAGGCTCTTTGGTATCTTTGTCATACTTCAAAGCGATTTTGATAGAACCCTGCACTGCATTGTCCTCAAACTTGTAACTCAGGATGTATCCCTGGTCGAATAAAATCTTGGTGATTTCTTTCTTCATGTTAGAAGCAGGAATTTCAACCACTTTATGGTTGGCAGCCACTGCATTTCTAACCCTTGTTAAATAATCCGCGATTGGATCTGTATACATAATTATGGATTTGCGGAAACGGTTTTCGGCATAAAATTATTTTTATGCCGAACCTGTAACCAATTTATACAATTTAATTTGTTAAAGTTTGATATTTTTAGAGATAAGAAGTAAATTCCTACAATTAAATAATCAAATTTAAACTTTTTTACCAGCTGGCTTTCTTCACACCTGGGATCAAACCGTTGTTTGCCATCTCACGGAATGTAACACGTGAAATACCAAACTGACGCATGTAACCTCTTGGTCTGCCTGTTAATTTGCAACGATTGTGCATACGAACCGGAGAAGCGTTTTTCGGTAATTTTTGCAAACCTACGAAATCTCCAGCTTCTAACAAAGCTTTTCTTTTCTCAGCATATTTTGCTACCGTTTTTTCTCTTTTCACCTCACGGGCTTTCATTGATTCTTTAGCCATGTCTTAGTTCTTTTTAAAAGGTAAACCCAATTCAGTTAATAATGACTTTGCTTCCTGATCTGTTTTTGCAGTCGTAACAAAAGTGATGTCCATTCCTGAGATTTTGTTCACTTTGTCAATATCGATTTCAGGGAAAATGATTTGCTCCAAAACACCAAGGTTGTAGTTTCCTCTTCCGTCAAAACCTGTAGCTTTGATTCCTGAGAAATCCCTAACACGTGGCAAAGCTGAAGTAATCAAACGGTCTAAGAATTCATACATTCTTTCGCCACGCAAAGTTACTTTCGCACCAATTGGCATTCCTTTTCTCAATTTGAACGACGCAACGTCTTTCTTAGAGATTGTAGAAACTGCTTTTTGACCAGTGATTTTTGTCAACTCATCTACAGCATAATCAATTAATTTCTTATCTGATACTGCTGCACCAACTCCTTTACTCAAAACGATTTTCTCCAATTTTGGAACCTGCATTACGTTTTTGTAACCGAATTCTTCTTTAAGTGCAGAGACTACTCTGTCCTTATACTCTTCTTTTAGTCTAGGTGTATATGCCATCACTATAGTACTTGATTAGATTTTTTTGAAAATCTTACTTTCTTATCTCCTTCAGTTTTCACACCCACTCTTGTTGTTTCTTTTGACTTAGGGTCAATCAACGAGATGTTTGAAATGTGGATAGGAGCTTCTTTCTTAACGATTCCGCCTTGTGGGTTTTTTGCACTTGGTTTCGTATGTTTCGATACCATGTTTACGCCTTCAACGACCGCTTTGTTTTTCTCTTTGTATACGCGTACGACTTTACCTTCAGCACCTTTATGGTCACCTGCGATAACTCTTACTACGTCACCTGATTTTATTTTTAGCTTTATCATCTTGCAAATAATTAAAGCACTTCTGGTGCTAATGATACAATTTTCATGAATTGTTTTTCACGAAGTTCTCTTGCAACCGGACCAAAAACACGTGTTCCTCTCATTTCGCCAGCAGCGTTCAAAAGAACACATGCATTGTCGTCGAAACGGATGTAAGAACCATCGGCTCTTCTCACTTCTTTTTTGGTACGTACAACAACTGCAGTAGAAACAGCACCTTTTTTCACGTTTCCGTTTGGTGTTGCATCTTTAATTGATACTACAATTTTATCTCCAACAGAGGCATAACGACGTTTCGTTCCTCCAAGCACACGAATAGTCAAAACTTCTTTTGCTCCCGTGTTGTCTGCTACTTTTAATCTTGATTCCTGTTGTACCATAATTACTTAGCTCTTTCAATGATTTCAACTAATCTCCAACATTTGGTTTTTGACAATGGACGTGTCTCAGAGATACGTACGGTGTCACCGATGTTGCAGTCGTTTGTTTCGTCGTGTGCGTGATACTTTTTAGTTTTCAACACGAACTTACCGTATAACGGGTGTTTTACTTTAGTTACCTGCGCCACAACAATAGACTTGTCCATTTTGTTAGAGGTTACTACACCTATTCTTTCTTTTCTTAAATTTCTTTTATCTTCCATTTTAGCAGAATCCATTATTGTAATTCTCTTTTGCTGATCTCTGTTGCGATTCTCGCTACGGCTCTTCTTACAGTTCTGATCTGTAATGGATTCTCGATTGGAGAAAGGGAATGAGCCATTTTCAGGTCATTGTACGTTTTCTGAGTCTGGCTCAGTTTTTCCTGCAACTCTGCTACAGAAAGATCTTTTATTTCTGATTGTTTCATAATAAATATAAATTATGCTTCGAAATCTCTAGCAACGACGAATTTAGTTTTCACCGGAAGTTTTTGGGCTGCAAGACGCAAGGCCTCTTTTGCAACTGACAAAGGAACTCCTCCAACTTCAAACATAATTCTCCCTGGTTTAACAACAGCAGCCCAATATTCTACGGCTCCTTTACCTTTACCCATACGTACCTCAAGAGGTTTTTTGGTAATAGGCTTGTCTGGGAAAATTTTGATCCATAATTGACCCTCTCTTTTCATGAAACGTGTTGCAGCAATACGTGCAGCTTCAATTTGACGAGAAGTCAAAAACATACCATCTTCGTGTACAGATTTGATTCCGAACATTCCGTTAGAAAGTTCATGCCCTCTGTTGGCATTCCCTTTCATCTTACCTTTTTGTACCTTGCGGTATTTTGTTCTTTTAGGTTGTAACATTTTTCTTTACTTTAAAAAGTTTACTTTCTTTTACGGTCTCCACCAGGGCGATCTCCACCAGGTTTTCTGTCTTTGTTGAAAGGTTTACGATCTCCTCTTGGAGAATCTCCACCCTTACCACCGCCACCTGTTCCGGATTGTTTTTTGTCCATTCCTACAAGTGGAGAAAGATCTCTCTTTCCGTAAACTTCACCTTTCATGATCCATACTTTGATACCCATTCTACCGTAAGTAGTATGTGCTTCAGCAAGTGCATAATCAATATCGGCTCTGAAAGTTGATAGAGGAATACGTCCTTCTTTGAAACCTTCTGAACGCGCCATCTCAGCACCATTCAAACGACCAGAGATCAAAACTTTGATACCTTCAGCGTTCATACGCATAGAGGCAGCAATAGCCATTTTGATTGCTCTTCTGTAAGAAATACGGCTTTCGATCTGACGTGCAATGCTAGTCGCAACTAGATAAGCATCAAGCTCAGGTCTTTTGATTTCAAAGATGTTGATTTGAACCTCTTTGTCAGTAACTTTCTTAAGTTCTTCTTTTAACTTGTCTACCTCTTGTCCGCCTTTTCCGATAATGATACCAGGTCTTGCAGTAGTGATAGTAACGGTTACAAGTTTCAAAGTTCTCTCGATAATTACTTTCGATACACTAGCTTTTGATAAACGGGCGTGGATGTACTTTCTGATTTTATAATCTTCGGCGATTTTATCACCGTAATCATTTCCACCATACCAGTTAGAATCCCAACCTCTGATGATCCCAAGTCTGTTTCCAATTGGATTTGTCTTTTGTCCCATCTTAATTAATTGCTTTGTGTGTTATTGTTATCTCCAAGCACGATTGTAACGTGGTTAGAACGTTTTCTGATTCTGTGTGCGCGACCTTGTGGAGCCGGACGAAGTCTTTTCAACATCATTCCGCCGTCTACTCTGATCTCTTTAACGAATAAGCCTGCTTCAGCTACATTCCCTTCTGCGTTTTTCTGCTCCCAGTTGTTGATTGCAGATAACAAAAGTTTCTCTAGTTTTCTTGAAGCTTCTTTTGAGCTGAATCTTAAAATATTCAAAGCTCTTTCCACTTTCTGACCTCTTACCAAGTCTGCTACTAAGCGCATTTTTCTAGGTGAAGTAGGGCAGTTATTCAACTTTGCGAAAGCAATCTGCTTGTTAGCCTCTTTGATGCCTTCTGCTCTTTCTCTTTTACGAACTCCCATTGCTTCTTATTTTTTACCTTTGTTTTTTGCTCCAGCGTGACCTCTAAAAGATCTAGTTGGTGAAAATTCTCCTAATTTGTGACCTACCATGTTTTCTGTTACGTAAACCGGTACAAACTGACGACCATTGTGAACTGCGATAGTTTGTCCAACAAAATCCGGAGTAATCATAGAAGCTCTAGACCAAGTCTTAACCACTCCTTTATTACCTTTCTCGATATTTTCCTGAACTTTTTTATCTAATTTATAGTGAACAAAAGGTCCTTTTTTTAATGAACGTGCCATGTCTATCTAATTATTTCTTTCTACGTTCTACAATATACTTGTTGCTCGGGTTAACTTTAGAACGAGTTCTGTAACCTTTAGCTGGAATACCTTTTCTTGAACGTGGATGTCCACCTGAAGAACGGCCTTCACCACCACCCATCGGGTGATCAACAGGGTTCATTGCAACTGGTCTAGTTCTAGGTCTTCTTCCTAACCATCTTGTTCTACCTGCTTTACCAGATACGATCAATTGGTGATCTGAATTAGAAACTGCTCCAATAGTAGCCGAACAAGTCAACAAGATCAATCTTGTTTCTCCAGAAGGCATTTTGATAGTAGCATATTTTCCGTCTCTTGCCATTAACTGTGCGAATGTTCCAGCAGAACGAGCAATAACAGCTCCTTGTCCCGGACGCAATTCGATACAAGAGATTACGGTTCCCAATGGGATTTTACTCAATGGTAAAGTGTTACCAATTTCTGGTTGCGCGTCAGCTCCTGAAACTAATTTCTGGCCAACCTGCAATCCGTTTTGAGCAATTACATACGTTTTCTCACCATCTGCATACCACAGAAGCGCGATGAACGCTGTACGATTCGGGTCATACTCGATTGATTTCACTGTAGCCGGGATTCCGTCTTTAGTTCTTTTGAAATCAATGATACGATACCTTTGTTTATGACCACCACCCGTATAACGCATGGTCATCTTTCCTTGACTATTTCTACCTCCAGAGTTTTTTATCGGCGCTATCAAAGAGCGTTCCGGCTTATCAGTTGTAATAGCGTCAAAACTATTCACAACTCTAAATCGCTGACCTGGGGTAATAGGTTTTAATTTTCTAACTGACATGTTTCTGCCTTGATTTAGATATTATTATAGAAATCTATTGTTTCTCCTTCTTGTACTTGTACAATCGCTTTTTTGTAAGCGTTAGACTTTCCGCTGATCAAACCACTTTTAGTGTATTTAGTCGTTCTGTCCGGTCTTACGTTCATCGTATTGACAGAAACAATTGTTACTCCGTAAGCAGCTTCAACAGCTTTCTTAATTTGTACTTTGTTTGCTTTTTTGTCAACCACGAATCCGAAGCGGTTTAAAACTTCACTTTCTTTGGTTACTTTTTCAGTTACTATAGGCTTAATTATGATGCTCATATTCCTATTATTTGCTTAAATTTTCTTCAATTCCTTCTAAAGAACCTTCCAAAAGCACTAAATTATTAGCGTTAAGAATGGCATAAGTGCTTAATTCTGAGCTACTTACAACGTTAGAAGCCTTTAAATTGCGTGAGGACAAATATACATTTTTATTTGAATCACCCAACACGAATAATGATTTTTTATTCTCTAACCCTAAAGCTTTCAAAACATTAATGAAGTTTTTAGTGTTTGGTGTGTCGAATTGAAAATCTTCAAGAACGATGATATTTGACTCTTTTGCTTTGATTGAGAAAGCTGATTTTCTTGCCAAACGCTTCAAGCTTTTGTTCAATTTGAACGAGTAGCTTCTTGGTCTTGGTCCGAAAACAGTACCTCCGCCTTTAAACAAAGGGTTCTTTGCACTACCGGCACGGGCTGTACCTGTACCTTTTTGTTTTTTGATCTTACGTGTAGATCCCGCAACTTCAGCTCTTTCTTTAGCTTTGTGCGTACCTTGTCTTTGGTTGGCCAAATACTGCTTTACATCTAAGTAAACCGCGTGGTTGTTTGGCTCGATTCCAAATACTGAATCAGAAAGAGTGATCGATCTGCCAGTTTCTTTTCCGGTGCTATTTAAAACTTTTACTTCCATTACTTCTGAATGATTACATAAGAGTTGTTGTGTCCAGGAACGCATCCTTTTACCAAAAGCAGGTTCTTTTCAGCCACTACTTTTAAAACTCTAAGGTTTTGTACTTTTACATTATCTCCACCCATTCTTCCAGCCATACGCATTCCTTTGAATACACGTGACGGATAAGATGAAGCTCCTACCGAACCCGGCGCTCTTAAACGGTTGTGCTGACCGTGAGTTGCTTGTCCAACACCACCAAAACCGTGACGTTTAACAACACCCTGGAAACCTTTACCTTTAGATACACCTTGTACATCTACAAATTCTCCTTCTGCAAATACAGACACATCAATGATGTCTCCTAATTTTTGCTCAGTTGCGAAATCTTGGAATTCAACGACTTTTTTCTTAGCAACAGTTCCCGCTTTTTTGAAGTGACCTACGGCCGCTTGCGTGGAGTGTTTCTCGTTTTTGTCATCGAAACCAAGTTGCAACGCTTCGTACCCGTCAACACCTTTGGTTCTGACTTGGGTAACAACGCATGGGCCAGCTTCAATAACGGTACAAGGAATATTTTTCCCGTTCTCGTCAAAGATGCTTGTCATGCCGATTTTTCTACCAATTAACCCAGACATAAATATTAATTAATGATTACTAAAAATTCCCTTCAATTTGAAAACAACAGAAGTTTCCAAACAGGGAGTGCAAAAGTATATATTTAAATTCAATATTCCAAACCCAAAAAAGAATTAAATCGCTGATTATGACATTCTAACGAAAAACCAAATATTTTCAAAGATTATACACACCAGTAAAACATATAGTTTCTTTAACGAGAATAAAATATTTTATTGGTAAAAAACATTCGGAAACCGCATTATAAAAGACATCGCAATATAATTCCATTCAAAATTGCATTCGAAAAAAGAATTCAACTACAAATAATACAATAAAAAAAGCGAAACATTTCTGTCTCGCTTTTTTGTAAAATATGATAAAATCACACTTTAATTTCTACTTCAACACCGCTAGGCAACTCCAATTTCATCAACGCATCAATCGTTTTTGATGAAGAAGAATAAATGTCGATCAATCTCTTGTATGACATTACTTCGAATTGCTCACGTGCTTTTTTGTTTACGTGCGGAGAACGCAATACGGTAAACAATTTTTTGTGCGTTGGCAACGGAATCGGGCCAGTAACCACAGCTCCGGTGCTTTTTACAGTTTTTACGATTTTCTCTGCTGATTTGTCAACCAACATGTGATCGTAAGATTTCAATTTTATTCTGATTTTTTGACTCATTTTCTTTTAGAATTAGGCGTTACCTTTTGCTTTTTTGATTACCGCTTCAGAGATGTTTGAAGGCGTTTCAGCATAGTGAGAGAACTCCATAGTTGAAGTTGCTCTACCAGATGACAATGTTCTTAATGTGGTTACATAACCGAACATTTCAGACAATGGCACATCCGCTTTGATTGTTTTTGCACCGTTTCTGTCACCCATATCATTCACCTGTCCGCGACGACGGTTGATATCACCAACGATATCTCCCATGTTTTCTTCCGGCGTGATAACCTCCATTTTCATGATCGGCTCAAGGATGATTGCTCCTGCAGCTTTAGCCACTTCTCTGTAACCCATTCTTGCTGCCAACTCAAAAGAGAGTGCGTCAGAATCGACCGGATGGAAAGATCCGTCTAATAAAGTTACTTTCAAACTGTCTACCTGGTAACCAGCTAATGGTCCAAGTTTCATCGCTTCTCTGAAACCTTTTTCTACAGATGGAATGTATTCCTTAGGAACGTTACCACCTTTTACCGCATTGACAAACTGCAATCCTACAGGAACTTTACCGTCAACTTCTTCAGCTGGCTCGAGTTTAAATACGATATCACCGAATTTACCACGACCACCTGATTGTTTTTTGTAAGTTTCTCTGTGCTGAGCAGATTTTGTAAAAGCTTCTTTGTATTCAACCTGTGGCTCACCTTGGTTTACCTCTACTTTGAATTCACGTTTCATACGGTCTACAAGGATGTCCAAGTGCAACTCACCCATACCTGAAATGATCGTCTGACCTGAAGCTTCGTCAGTTCTAACTGTAAATGTTGGATCTTCTTCAGCCAATTTAGCCAAAGCCATACCCATTTTATCAACGTCTGCTTTTGTTTTTGGCTCGATAGCGATACCAATTACCGGCGCAGGGAATTTCATTGATTCAAGGATAATCGGGTGTTTTTCGTCACACAAAGTATCTCCTGTTTTGATATCTTTAAATCCAACAGCAGCTCCAATATCACCAGCCTCGATGTACTCGATTGGGTTTTGTTTGTTCGCGTGCATCTGGTAGATACGAGAAATTCTTTCTTTGTTTCCAGAACGGGTGTTCAATACGTAAGAACCTGCATCAAGACGACCTGAATACGCACGGAAGAAAGCCAAACGACCTACGAATGGGTCAGTAGCAATTTTAAATGCCAAAGCAGCGAACGGCTCTTTAACGTCTGGTTTACGTAAAATTTTAGTCTGGTCTTCTTCCAACAATTCAGCATCATCAGGGTGAATCCCTTCGATACCTTCTTTGTCCATTGGAGAAGGCAAATATTTACAAACCGCGTCCAACATAAATTGAACTCCTTTGTTTTTGAATGAAGATCCGGCGATCATCGGGATGATAGCCATATCCATGGTTGCAGCTCTAAGCGCTACGTTGATCTCATCTTCTGTAATAGAATCTGGATCTTCCATGTATTTATCGAGCAGGTTTTCATCGTAATCAGCAACCGCTTCGATAAGGATGTCTCTGTATTCTTTAACTTCCTGAACCATGTCAGCAGGAATCGGCACAATATCAAAAGTCGCCCCTTGTGTTTCATCATGCCAGATGATTGCCTGGTTTTTAACCAAATCCACAACACCTTTGAAATCATTTTCTTCACCAATTGGCAAAGTGATCGCAACTGCATTTGATTTTAGCATGTCTCTAACTTGTTGGCAAACACCTAAAAAGTTAGAACCCTGACGGTCCATTTTGTTTACGAATCCCATACGTGGCACACGGTACTGATCTGCAAGTCTCCAGTTGGTTTCTGATTGTGGCTCAACACCATCAACTGCAGAAAACAAGAAAACCAATCCATCAAGTACGCGAAGTGAACGGTTTACCTCTACGGTAAAATCCACGTGTCCCGGAGTATCGATAATGTTAAAGTGGTAAGACTTACTGTCTGGCAATGGCTTCCCTTGTTCTGTTGGAAAACTCCACTCACAAGTTGTTGCAGCCGAAGTAATGGTAATACCACGCTCCTGCTCCTGTGCCATCCAGTCCATTGTTGCAGCACCATCGTGTACTTCACCAATTTTGTGTGATTTACCAGTATAAAAAAGGATACGCTCAGTTGTTGTTGTTTTACCAGCATCAATGTGAGCAGCAATTCCAATGTTTCTTGTATATTTTAAATCTCTTGCCATTTCTTATGATTAAAATCTAAAGTGAGAGAATGCTTTGTTTGCTTCAGCCATTTTATGAGTATCCATTCTCTTTTTAACAGCAGCACCTTCTTCTTTAGCCGCAGCTAAAACTTCAGAAGCTAGTTTTTGAGCCATAGATTTCTCATTTCTTCTTCTTGCATAAAGGATCATCCATTTCATTGCCATAGAGATCTTTCTGTCTGGTCTGATCTGCATTGGGATTTGGAATGTAGCTCCACCAACTCTTCTGCTACGTACTTCTACGTGTGGCATAACGTTAGTCAATGCATCTTTCCAGATTTCCAATGATGATTTCTCAGCATCTTGCTTTTTAGCTTCTACGATGTCAATTGCATCATAAAACACTTTAAAAGCTGTTGATTTTTTACCGTCCCACATTAAGTTGTTCACAAAACGCGTTACCAGTTGGTCGTTAAACCTCGGATCTGGTAAAAGTGGTCTTTTCTTTGCCGCTCTTTTTCTCATGTCTTTTTCTTAAAAGTTTAAATTACTTTTTTGCTTCTTTAGGGCGTTTAGCACCGTATTTAGATCTTCTTTGCGTTCTTCCTGCTACACCTGATGTATCAAGCGCACCACGAACGATGTGGTATCTAACTCCCGGTAAATCTTTAACCCTTCCACCCCTAACTAATACTATCGAGTGCTCTTGTAAATTGTGTCCTTCTCCAGGGATGTAAGCATTTACTTCGTTTCCATTGGTCAAACGTACACGCGCTACTTTACGCATCGCTGAGTTTGGTTTTTTTGGAGTTGTAGTGTAAACACGCGTACAAACACCTCTTCTTTGAGGACAAGAATCTAAAGCAACCGATTTACTCTTCTTAGTTATCTGAGTTCTTCCAGTTCTTACTAATTGTTGAATTGTTGGCATAATTAATACTAAAAATTACTTATATATAAATTTCCCGCTTTTTACGGGGTTGCAAATGTAGTAATTATTTTTAATCAAACAAATCATAATTCATTAATTTTCAATTGTATTGTACGTCTGTATTTTTAATTAAGAAAACCTTCTTTATAAGGAAGATAATTGACCTGAAATTGAAATCAATTTGATATTGGTTTAAATTTTACTTCCAAAACACCAGCATTTTCAAAAGAAACACAAATGAATTCCAAACAAAACGCAGTACAAATAAGCACAACAACAGCATACATTTTTGGAAACCGGGAGACATAAAAAAGGAAATTTTAATCTTTAGAAAAAATTCCTGCAAAAACAACAGCAGAATAAAATGTCCCTTTTTTGCGTTACTTTTATCAAAAATTAAAAAACACTTGAAAAGGCTTGCCATTATTTTTTTCCTGTTGCTGTCGGCGCCTTTCGTTTCGGCCCAAAACCTTTACCTGAAAATCAACGGAAAAACCGACAAAGACTCCAAGACCATCGATTCGCTCGGATACAAAGCCATTCACATCAACGGGAAATCCGTTTCAAACGAAACCAATTTATTTTCACAAAAATTAACAAAGGCCGGATTTATCGAAAATGAGATTATCGAAAATTCGAAACCCAATGATTCCACTTTTCAATTCCGTTTCAGTCTTGGAAAAAAAACCAATTTCATACATATATATGTAGGCGCGAATTCGGAACTCAAATCCTTATCGCTTTTTGAGAATAAAAATGATACGATCATGATGCCGTTTTCGGAAACTGAAGGATTCATGAACCAGACTTTGTACAAACTCGAAAAAAAAGGTTACGCGCTTTCAAAACTCCAGCTCATCAACATCAAAGCCAACAAAAACCACCTTGAAGCAGAACTCAGTTTGTCACTTGAAAAGAAGCGCCAACTCAACGACATCGTCATTAACGGATATCCAAAATTTCCCGAAGGACACAAAGCCAATATCAAACGAATCTACCGCAATAAAATCTTCAACCAGGAAAACCTGAAAAACATTTACACCGATTTTGAAAAATTCCGGTTTGTCAAACAGACCAAATATCCGGAAATCCTTTTTTCAAAGGATTCGACAAAAATTTACGTGTATCTCGAGAAAGCTAAAGCCAATACTTTTGATGGATTTATCGGATTTTCATCCAATGAACAAAGCAAAATTATTTTCAATGGATATCTTGACCTAGTTTTGAACAACATTTTAAACACCGGAGAAACTTTTACGCTTTATTGGAAAAGCGACGGGAACGAGCAAACCGCTTTCAATGCATCGATCGAATTGCCCTATATTTTTAAAAGTCCGTTTGGATTAAAAGCGCAACTGAATCTTTTCAAACAGGACAGTACTTTTCAAAACACAAAAACCGCAATTAGCCTTGGTTATTTTTTCAATTACAATACGCGATTATATGCAGGATATGAATCAACCGAGTCAAGCGACATTCAAAATTCTAATACTGCCTTAATTTCGGATTATGAAAATTCTTTTTTAACAACAAATTTCGAATTTTCAGATTTTAAACCAGATGACCTGCTTTTTCCCGAAAAAACTAAAATCGTTGTTAAAGCCGGAATCGGATCGCGTGATTCCAAATTTGTTTCCAATAAACAGTTTTTGTTAAATTTAGATGTAAAACATAACATTTATTTAAACGAAAAAAATAGTTTTAATATCAAAAGCCAGAATTATTATTTGAGCAGCGACAGTTACATTACAAATGAATTGTATCGTTTTGGCGGCATCAATTCGATCCGCGGATTTAACGAAAACAGCCTGCAGGCGCACCTTTTCACTTCATTATTAACCGAATACCGATACAGTCTTACGCCAGGCATTTACGTGCACTCAATTATTGATTATGGCTATTTTCAGGACAAGACCTCCAATAACAACGGCACGCTTTTAGGCCTCGGATTTGGATTCGGACTTTTAACAAAAAACGGATTATTTAACATTGTTTATGCAAATGGAAGTACAAAGGAACAGGCGGTAAAACTTTCGAATTCGATCGTTCACATCAGTTTTAAAACCAATTTTTAAAAGTTTTTTCAAAAAAAAACGTCAAAAAGTCCTTTCAAGATTAGGAAACTTAACAATTAATTTGGACTTTTGGGGTAACTAATTCAAAATAATTTAAAATGAAACTAAAGTTTAATGGATTTTTAGCGCTGTTACTAGTGCTATTAGCGCAGATTTCATTTGCGCAGGACATTGCCGTAACCGGGGTTGTTCAGGATCAAACAGGAATGCCTATTCCGGGTGCGAACGTGCTGGTTAAAGGTACGACCAATGGCGTACAAACTGATTTTGACGGTAAATTCAAAATCTCCGCTGCAAAAGGACAAGTTTTAGTGTTCAGCTTCCTAGGGATGAAAACACAAGAAGTTCCTGCTTCAGCAAACATGAATGTTAAATTGTCTGATGATTCGGTACAATTGGAAGGAGTTGTTGTAACTGCTTTGGGTATTACCAGAGATAAAAAATCTCTTGGTTACTCAGCCCAGAAGGTTGAAGGCGAAGCGGTTAATCAAGTTCCAACTAATAACTTTATCAACAATTTATCAGGTAAAGTTGCAGGTTTAGAAGTAAGAAGAAATTCAAACTTTGGTGGATCAAGTAACATTGTTTTAAGGGGTACTAAAAGTATCGGTGGTAACAACCAGGCGCTTATGGTAGTTGACGGAGTACCAGTTGCAAATGCGAATTTGAACAATTCTCAGGCGATGAGTGGTAGAGATGGGTTTGACTTCGGTAACTCTGCATCGGATATCGATCCAAACAACATCGAATCGATCACGGTACTTAAAGGTGCAGCGGCAGCAGCATTGTATGGTAGCCAGGCATCCAATGGCGCGATCATGATTACGACCAAAAAAGGAAAACAAAACACCGGCCTTGGTATTTCTTACAGTTCTACAACTTCTGTAGGAGCTTATAACAAAGATACTTTCATTAAATACCAAAACAAATACGGTTCTGGTTACGGTGGTGTTGGAACATTGTTTGTGGAAGATGTGAATGGAGATGGTATCGATGATTTATTGGCACCAACAGGAGATGATGCTTCTTACGGAGCAGAATTTGACGGTTCTCCAGTATACCAATGGAATTCATTTGTTGAAGGAAATCCAAATTTTGGAAAACCTACTCCATGGAGAGCTGCTCAAAATGGTCCTGGTAGCTTTTTCCAGAATTCTTTTGGTGCTGTCAACAGCTTAAATTTAAATGGTGGTGATGACAAAAGTACTTTCAATTTTGGTTTCACTAACAACTACGAAACAGGTATTTTACCTAACAGCCGCTTGAACAGAAACAATATTACTGGAAACTATTCACGCAACCTATCTGACAAACTTAAAGCAACAGCGTTTTTAACTTTTTCTGACCAAAGTACTGTTGGTAGAAACAATGTTGGATATGGTGATAATTTAGTGGGTGGTTTCAGACAATGGTGGCCAGTCAACGTTGACATCCAGGAATTAAGAAATGAATATTTCAGAACTGGACAAAACATTTCATGGAACCAGACTGATCCTACGAATGGAAACTTAGCTCCGGCTTACTGGAATAACCCTTATTGGGACAGGTACCAGAACTTTTCATCAGATGAAAGAACAAGAATTTTGGCGGGTGCGAACCTAAGCTACGACGTAACTAAAAATTTAAACCTTTTGGGTCGTGTAACTGTTGACGGTTCAAACGACAGACAGGAGTTAAGAAAAGCTGTAGGAAGCCATGCTGAAGAATTTGGTGTTACTCAAGAAACTATCGGTTCAGGGTACAATTTGTATACAAGAAATTTCTTGCAAACAACCTATGATTTCATTGCGAACTATGACACTCAAATCACCGAATCTATCGGAGCGAAATTATTAGCAGGTACAACATATATCAAGTCAAAAGTAGATTCGTTTGAAGGTTCTACAACTGGCGGATTGGCTTCTCCTGGATTGTACACGCTTGCAAATTCTAATGTATTTGTTGCTCCTATTGAATCAGAAATCGATTACGAAAAATTCGGTATCTATGGCCAGGCTTCATTTGATTTCAAGAAAGCAATCTTTGTTGAGGGAACTTACAGAAGAGATCAGACAACGGCACTTGCTCCAGGCAATAACGCTTACGACTATTGGTCAGTTGGGTCAAGTATCGTTTTTTCTGAATTCATTAAAGCAGATTGGTTGAATCTTGGAAAACTGAGAGCTAGTTATGCCAAAGTAGGTAATGACCCTGCTGCAGGACGTTTAGGCGCAAGAGTGAACAATGGTTTGGTAAACGGTTATCCAACTTTTGGAAATAGCAGTGTATATGTTGACTATCCAAACTTGGTTAATGAAAATCAAAATTCATGGGAATTTGGTCTTGAAGGGTCTCTTTTTGACCGTCGCGTGAATTTCGACGTCTCTGTTTACAAAACAAACTCGTTGAATCAGGTAATCAACGTACCACAATCAACTTCAACCGGATATGCTACTTCTCAGATTAATGCTGGGGAGTTACAGAATAAAGGTATTGAGGTAGCGCTTTCCGGATATCCTATCAAAACGGAAAACTTCCAGTGGATGATCGGTGTAAACTGGGCCAAAAACGAAAATGAATTGCTTAAATTAGATGAAGGCCGTTCAAACTTACAATTGGCTGCTTTCCAATCTGGTGTTTCACTTAATGCAACTGTCGGACAGCCTTACGGAACTTTAAGAGGTACTGACTATACTTATGATGGAAATGGCAACAGGGTGGTTGACGAAAACGGTTACTATTTGGTTGCTACTGATAAAGTGTTGGGTGATACTCAGGCTGACTGGTTAGCAGGTATTACAAACCGTGTGACTTACAAAAATGTTTCCTTGAACTTTTTGATTGATATCAAAAAAGGTGGCGACTTGTTCTCCCTTGATCAGGAATATGGTCAATACACAGGTTTGACAAAGATGACAGCTGGAAACAATGACTTAGGAAATCCAATCAGAAACCCGCTAACTGACGACAGCACTTCTGGAGGTTATATCTTGCCAGGTGTATTTGAAGATGGAACGCCAAATAACATCAGGATTGATGCTACTGAGGCTGGTGGTGCTTTTGGTAACGGAGTACGTCCTAACAAAGAATTCATATACGATGCATCGTATGTTAAACTAAGAGAAGTTGGCTTGACTTACTCTTTCACACAAAAACAATTAAACAACAGCTTCATTAAAGGATTATCTTTAAGCCTATTGGGTACTAACCTTTGGATTATCGACAAAAACACTCCGGATTCTGATCCAGAGGCCGGTACTTCTGCTGGAAACATCCAAGGATTTCAATCTGGTGTAATGCCTTCTGAAAAAGTATACTCATTTAATGTAAAAGTAAATTTCTAATTATGAAAAAGATATTTTTTTCGATAACATTCCTCTCCCTTTTTGCGGTAGGATGTGATAACAATACGGACGAATTTAACAACAATAAGGATGCGTCATACGATGTAACTCCTGAGGTTTTATTCTCGAATGCTGAAAAAGAACTAGTGGATCAAATGACAACACCAAGTGTGAACTTAAACCCATTCCGTTTATTGTCACAATATTGGTCACAAACCACTTATAACACCGAATCTCGTTTCAATTTCACAACCAGAGCAGTTCCTGACAATCATTGGAACAACCTTTATCGTCAGGTTTTAGGAAATTTAGAATCAGCAAAAGGTCTTATTGCAGCGCAGCCAGCTTCTGCAGAACAGAAAAACAAACTTGCAATTATTGAAATTCTGCAAGTGTATACGTTTCAGATATTGGTAGATACTTATGGGGACATCCCATATTCTCAGGCTTTGAATGTGAAAATTTTACTTCCTGCTTATGATGACGATGCTACAATTTATCCAAAATTAATCACAAGATTGGATGCTGCCATAGCAGAATTGGATGACTCCGCAACTTCTTGGACTAGTGATCTTCTTTTAGGAGGTGATGTTGCAGGATGGGAAATGTTTGCAAACAACCTTAAAGTAAAATTGGGTCTTAACCTTGCAGACGTAAATCCAGGTTTGGCAAAATCTACTGTTGAAGCTGGTTTTGCTGGAGGTGTGACGCTAACAAATGCTGATAACATTACTTTGGTTTATCCTGGTTCTGCTCCTAATTACAGCCCTTTATTTGCTGAATTGGTTGCAAGCAACAGAAATGACTTTGTGGGATCAAACACGTTTGTTAATGCACTTAAAGCTGTTGGAGATCCTAGAATCGACGTATATTTCAACAGTGTTAATGGCACTCACATTGGCGGCGTATTTGGAGCTCTAAACGGAAATTTTGCGGATTTTTCACAAATCGGTAATCGTTTTAGAGTAGCAGGCTTACCAGCTGAATTGTTTGATGCTACTGAATTAAACTTCTACCTTTCTGAAGCAGCTGCAAGAGGCTATTCAGTTGGAAACACTGCAGAATATTATTATGAGCAGGCTATCAGAGCTTCTTTTGAATATTATGGCGTTGAAGGCGTTGACACCTATCTAGCAAAACCAGAAGTTGCCTATGCGACAGCAGCCGGAGATTACAAACAAAAAATTGGAACTCAGGCTTGGTACGGACTTTACAACCGAGCTTTCGAAGCATGGACTTCATACAGAAGACTTGACTACCCTGCATTGGCAGCGCCTGCGAACGCTGTTGCCGCGGCAGATGCTCAGGTACCTAAAAGACTTACGTACCCTGTAAGCGAGAGAACTACAAACACCACGCAATACCAAGCTGCTGTAGCGGCTATTGGAGTGGACAGATTAAGAACTCACGTTTTTTGGGATGTTGTAGATACCCCTGCTAAAAACTAATTATCCAAATAATTATATTTTAAAACCACCAGTTTACGCTGGTGGTTTTTTTATATCTTTGCGCCATGGAAAAAGAACATCAAATCTTCGGAATCAGAGCAATCATTGAGGCAATTCAATCAGGGAAAGCAGTAGACAAAGTATTTATTCAAAAAGAAGTCTCTGGCGAACTCATGAAAGACCTGATGAAGGTAATGAAACGAAATGACATCAACTTTTCCTATGTCCCGGTTGAGAAATTGAACCGGTTGACACCAAACAACCATCAGGGTGCGGTTGCCACCATCTCTCCTATCGCATTTCACGACATGGAAAGCCTCGTAACTACTGTTACCGAATCTGGAAAAATTCCATTGTTTTTAATTCTGGACCAAATCTCGGATGCACGAAATTTTGGAGCCATCATCAGAACCGCAGAATGTACCGGCGTAAATGGCATTATCGTCCAAAAAGCGGGTTCTGCACCGGTAAATGGTGATACGGTAAAAACTTCTGCTGGTGCCGTATTTAATGTGCCGATTTGTAAAGTGGAACACATTAAAGACGCTGTATTTTTTCTTCAGGGTTCCGGAATCAAAACCGTGGCTGCTACAGAAAAAACCGACCAGAATATCTACGACGTTTCACTTAATGAACCAGTCGCAATAATTATGGGATCGGAAGACCGTGGAATCAATCCATCGGTATTGAAAATTGTGGATGAAAAAGCCAAACTTCCTATGTTTGGAAATATCGGTTCTTTAAATGTATCTGTTGCCTGTGGTGCATTCTTATACGAAGCCGTAAGACAAAGAAGCTAATTATTCTTCCGTTTTAATTGAAGTATTGACCGAACTTTCTGAATTCGGGATATAATGGTATATGACATTGAAAGGCAATTGCAATTCTTCTTCAGGCTCTGGCGGTGGAAGGTTTACAAAATTCCCGTTTTCGTCAAATCGCTCCAAAAACTTATCGCCTGTCGGATCAAAATCTGGTCGTTCCCAATCATATTTTATGAGTTTCTGGTATTCGGGCGTGTGGAAAATCACTGAAAAAGCAAAACCTGTAATCAGTCCGCCCAGATGGCCTTCCCACGAAATCCCGTCTTCAATTTCAGGAAAAACATACCATATCAAACTCCCGTAAATCAGGATCACCATCAGTGAAAGCGCGACCAATCGGTAGTATTTGGTTCTAATTCCCTTGAAAAATATAAAACTGACCAGCACATAAATGAGTCCGCTGGCGCCAATGTGGTACGAATCGCGGCCGATCACCCATGTGATAAACCCGGAAAGTAAAATACCATATCCAACCACTGCAAAAAATTGTTCTCTGTAAAAATACCGCAACGCCGCAAGCAAAATTAGCAGCGGAATCGAATTGTTATACAGATGCTCGACACTTCCGTGTAAAAACGGGCTGAACAAAATGCCGCGCAAACCTTCAAAACTTCTCGGGTAAATTCCCCATTCGTTCAGGTACAGTTTGAAACTGACATCTGCCCAGAAAACAATCCACAACGACAAAACGAATAAAAACGGCAACAGAATTACCGAAGGCGAAAATTTAAAATGGTTGTCGTTCATAAGTTTAGATTTACCTGAATTACAGCCTCGCTGTCAAAAATAAATCCAAAAAGTTTTTAATGCTATTTTGTCAGACAATGGAAAAATTTGTGGTGTAAATCTAGCCCGGATAGCAGCGGCATCCTTTTTTGCCATCGGGTTTTTCCGTGGCAAAAAAGATAGAGCGTATAGCCGGAACAGCTCCTGAAAATTAACAAACAATTAAAAACAAAAGCTGTAATTTTGCAACCATGGAAGCACCTTTAGCAGAAAGAATTCGCCCACAACACCTTGAAGATTATGTCAGCCAACTGCATCTCGTTGGTCCAAACGGTTCCTTAACGCAACAAATTTCGAAAGGAATTATTCCGTCACTAATTTTCTGGGGACCGCCGGGAACCGGAAAAACAACGCTGGCCCAAATCATCGCACAGGAATCGAAACGTCCGTTTTACATTTTAAGCGCGATCAATTCGGGTGTAAAAGACATTCGCGATGTGATCGACAAGGCAAAACAAAGTGGTGGTTTATTTACGGCAAAAAATCCGATATTGTTTATCGATGAGATCCACCGTTTCAGCAAATCGCAACAGGACTCTCTATTGGCTGCTGTCGAAAAAGGAATCATCACGCTCATTGGCGCAACGACCGAAAACCCGAGTTTTGAAGTCATCCCTGCTTTACTGTCGCGTTGTCAGGTGTACATCTTAAATGCGTTTTCGCGTGAAGATCTGGAAGCGTTATTGGAGCGTGCGATGAAAACAGACTCTTTTTTGAAAGAGAAAAAAATCATTTTAAAGGAAACCGAAGCGCTGTTGCGACTTTCAGGAGGCGATGGACGAAAGCTATTGAATATTTTCGAACTGGTTGTAAATGCATCCAATGAAGATAAAATTCTGATCACCAACGAAAAAGTGCTCGGAATTGTGCAGCAAAATACCGTGTTGTATGATAAAACCGGCGAACAGCATTACGATATTGTTTCGGCGTTTATCAAATCGATCCGCGGTAGCGATCCAAACGGCGCGGTCTATTGGCTGGCCCGAATGATCGAAGGCGGCGAAGATGTCAAATTTATCGCACGGAGAATGTTGATCCTTTCGAGTGAAGACATTGGAAATGCAAATCCAACCGCTTTTATTATGGCCAACAATACGTTTCAGGCGGTTTCAACAATTGGTTATCCCGAAAGCCGGATTATCCTGAGCCAGTGCGCTGTCTACCTGGCGACTTCTCCTAAAAGCAATGCGAGTTATATGGCAATTGGAACCGCGCAACAACTGGTGAAACAAACTGGGGATTTGCCCGTTCCACTGCATTTACGCAATGCGCCTACGAAATTGATGAAGGAATTGGGTTATGGTGACGAATACAAATACGCGCACAGTTACGACAACAATTTTGCCGAACAGGAATTTTTGCCTGATGCGATTAAAAATACGCCTTTATATGTTCCCGGCAACAATTCGCGCGAAAACAGCACCAGGGAATTTCTGAAAAACCGCTGGAAAAACAAATACGGTTACTAAGATTTAGAATTTGACGTTGAGCGTTTCAGAAACAAGTTTTCCTTCTTTGTAGTATTCGAAAACCCAGGTTTTGTTTTCATTTCTAAGCACACCACGCAATTCGCCTTTTTCGGCCATGAACATGTCTTTTGAATTGGTGTTGAAAATTTTCATGACTACTTTTGGCGAACTGTCCACAAGTTGGTAACCGTTTTCAATCGGTTGGGCAAACAGGAATTCTTTAGAAACAACTGCAGATTTTTCAGTTGTTGCAGGAACGATTTCTTTTTTAACAGATATGCCGTCGTTGGTCGTTTTTACCACTGTTTTTTCTACAGACAATACAGAGCCATTGTATTTGTAACCTAAATTATCAAATGATTTTGAAGCTTCACGCAACGCTAAATTATAGCTGATCTGGTATTCTTTTTCGCGGCTTTTGCCTTCATCTGAAATAAACAACACTCTATCTTTGCAATCTTTTAGCGTAATTACCAGTTTTGTGACCATGAATCCGCCTACACTTTGCACATCTCCGTAGAGTTTGTTGCAGTTGTAATCGCCCACTTCATCCGGCAAATTTTCATTGCTGTAAAAAACCGTAAAACCATATTTTTCAAGCATGCTTTTGGTCAATGCATTTAAATTGTATTGGTTGTCCTCTTTCAGAAAACTAAATTTTGGTGGCAAAATGACGTATTTGTAATCATTGACGCTTTGGGCGAATGAACCGAAAGCGACAAAAAGCAGGAATGTCGAAAATATTTTTTTCATGTTAGAGGAAATTTTTTAATTCTGATAAATGTTTGATTTGTTTGATTTTCTCGTCGGCGACCAGGTTGTTGATGTTGAAATAAATCGCATCGATTCCGCAATTAAGTGCTCCGTTTACATCGGCATCAATGCAATCGCCAATCATAATGCTGTTTTCTCTTTTGGCTTTGGCCGATTCGAGCGCGTATTCAAAAATGAGCGGATTTGGTTTTTTTACACCCGCCGATTCCGAATTGGTAACCGTGTTAAAAAAATGGCTGATGTTGCTGTTTTGCAGTTTTTTGTTCTGCAGATCGGCAAAACCGTTGGTGATGATATGGAGTTCATATCTCGGTTTCAGGTATTCCAAAAGCTCGATTGTTCCTTCAAACAAATGGTTGTTTTGCGGCAGACAATTGATGTATTCTTCCGACAATAGAAAAATAGTTTCATCATCAATGGCATATTCAATATTATCAAAAGCTTCTTTAAACCGGCCGTAACGCAGTTCTTTCTGGCTAATTTTATCCGAGCGGAACAACTCCCAATATTTGAGATTTATTGGAACGTACTGCTCTAAAAAATCAACGATGCTGACTTCAATTTTAAGTTTATCGAAAATGGTTTCAAATGCCATAGCCGAATTTCTCTCAAAATCCCAAAGCGTATGATCCAGGTCAAAAAAAACATGCGAAATGAATTGCTGGTTCATCTTTTAAAATTATGCCGCAAGATAACAAATTCGCTCCAGCCAAATCCTAATTTTTGGTTAAGCCTCACAAAATTCCTTCATCGGCAAAACTGTAGTAAGCACTTTCGGTAACGATTAAATGATCCAGGACTTTGATGTCCAGATTTTCACCGGCAAGTTTAATTTTTCGTGTAATCTGGCGGTCAGACTCACTTGGAACCAGCGTTCCCGACGGATGGTTGTGGCACAAAATAATTGAGGTTGCCCGACATTCGATAGCGATCTTAAAACATATCCGGACATCGACTACGGTTCCGGTAATTCCGCCTTTGGAAAGCTGGCATTTCTGAATGACTTTATTGGAATTGTTCAAACAAATGATCCAGAATTCTTCGTGCGGAAGTTCGCCAATGACAGGCTGCATGATCTCAAAAATGGTTTTACTCGAATTGACTTTTTGCAGTTCAGACGCACTTTCGCGTTTTTTTCTCGCCGCCAGTTCCATCGCAGCGATGATCGTAATGGCTTTGGCTTGTCCAATTCCCTTGAAAAGCAGCAGTTGTTCCAATGACAATTTTCCGAAAAGATTCAGGTTGTTTTTTGACTCGGAAAGCATGCGTTTGCTCAGGTCGACCGCTGTTTCGTTGCGGCTTCCCGACCCTATCAGGATCGCGATCAGTTCGGCATCGCTTAAAGCAGATTTTCCTTTGAGCATTAATTTTTCGCGTGGACGGTCGTCTTCTGACCAGTTCCGGATGGGAAAGGAGGAATTTTCAGACATGATTTTGGCGTATAAAATTTACAATTGGCTTTGAAAATCGAATGTACAAAAAAAGCCGCAATAATTACGGCTTGGTTTTTTGTTATGGAAATTTGACGTTCCGGTTTAGCCCCGATGGCAGCGGCATCCTTTTTTGATCCCGACAATTCGGGAGACAAAAAGATAGAGCGGACAGCGGGACGAATGCTCCTTGATTACCTGAATCCTGTGCTCCTAAATCAGCGTCTTGATCTCATCAAAATTGAGTCCGCCATAATTTCCCGAGCTCATCAAAAGCAGCGCAATGCCTTCGGTATCGTATTTCAAATGAAATAAATATTCCTTGAAAGCAGCCGGATTCGTGTAAATGATCAGGTCTTCGCGATTAAACGCCTTCCCGATTTGCTCGGCAGTGATCTCGTCAAGTTGTTTGATTTTTACGGTATCGGGCGAATAAAAAACCACGGCAACATCTGCCGCATCGAGCGCGCCTTCGTATTCCTTCAGGAATTCGGGATTCAGGCTGCTGTATGTGTGCAGTTCGAGACAAGCGATCAAAGTACGGTTTGGATATTGTTCTTTGACTGCTTTCGTAGTGGCCGAAACCTTACTTGGTGAGTGCGCGAAATCTTTATAGGCGACATTATTTTTGTTTTCTGCAATTTTCTCGAGCCTTTTTGACGCGCCTTTGAAACTCGCAATGGCTTCGTAAAAATCGGCTTCGTCAACACCCATATTTTGGCAGATCCATTTGGCTCCGGCGAGATTGTTCAGGTTGTGCGCACCAAAAACTTCGATCGGCATTGGGCCTTCGGGCGTTTCAAGTAATGTCACGCCGTTTTCCACGGAATAATTTGGTGTGGAATATGGCAATTTCCGGATCGGATTGGTCGCTGCTTCGGCTACCCGTTTGACTTCTGCATCGTCTTCATTGTAAACGAGAATTCCGCCGTTTGTAATGAGTTTGATGAAGGTTTCAAATTGTTCGACGTAATTTTCGTAGGTTGGAAACACGTTGATATGATCCCACGCAATGCCCGAAATGAGCGCGATATTGGGTTGGTACAAATGAAATTTTGGCCTTCTGTCCATTGGAGACGATAAATATTCATCGCCTTCCAAAACGATAAAATCGTTCTTTTCAGTTAAGTGAACCATGGTGTCAAAACCTTCGAGCTGCGCGCCAACCATATAATCAACTTCGATATTGTGAAAATGCATCACGTGCAAAATCATAGAAGTGATGGTCGTTTTTCCGTGTGAGCCACCAATGACCACACGCGTTTTATTTTTGGATTGTTCGTACAGGAATTCCGGATACGAGTAAATTTTGAGTCCTAGTTCCTGCGCTTTAAGCAGTTCCGGATTGTCGGCTTTCGCATGCATTCCGAGGATAACCGCTTCAATAGCCGTAGTGATTTTTTCAGGAAACCAACCCATTTCTGCAGGTAGTAATCCTTTGTTCTGCAGCCTTGTCTTTGAGGGTTCAAAAATAGCATCGTCGCTTCCGGTAACGTGGTAACCTTTATTGTGCAGGGCCAAAGCCAAATTGTGCATGGCGCTTCCGCCGATCGCGATAAAATGGGTACGCATCATTTTTATGTAGTGGTTTTATAAGATTGTCAACGTGTTCAAAAATACGCAAAAGTTTTAAGCCGTGGTCGTTTTTATCCTTTATCGGAAAATGCTTCGAGTACTTTTTTGGCTTTTTCCGGCTGGTTCATTTTGTTTTTGTACAGACTGGAAAGTTTGAGGTAACACGTTTTGGAATTTCCAACAGCAATCGCGTTTTTATATTGTTTTTCGGCATCAGCATAACGTCCGAAATATTCTGAAATCCGGCCATTGGCCAAGTAGCCGTCGACTGCTGAGAGTTTTTGCAATTCGGCTGCATATTTCAAAGCTTTGCGCTGGCTTCCGCCAAAAATTGCCGGGACCTGAAGGTAATATTCGACCAGTGCCCAGCGGGAATCGATATGTTTAGCATCGGCTTTTGATGCGGCCAATAAGGAATTTTCTATGTCTCCGATGAGCGTCAACGCTTTGAATTTATTTGATTCTTTGGCAATCATCGCCAAGGCGCCACCATATTTGTATTGGTAATTGGCAACGTTTGGTTTAGCTGTTTTAAGCTTTTCGTAAAAAACTACGGCTTTGCTCCACTTTTTCGATTGGCTCTGAATGTCGCCCAGATATTCTATCGATTGGTAATGCTTCGGATTTTCTTTTAAATCCTGTTCGAAATAAGGTTGCGCCTGAGCAAATTTCCCTGAGTCATACAACTTCTGCCCGGTTTCAAAAACCGACTGCGCAAATGCCGTGGATGATAAAAAAACAAGGGTTAAAAAAAGGTTTTTCATGAAGAAACTTTGGTGTCAAAAATAAGGAAATAACCATTACAAAATGCCCGCGAACTGCTCATACTTCTTAGAATTGCTTTAAAAGTTGAATCTGCATGTCGCCAAATGATTTTAATTCTTAAATTACTAAACATTCCGATAATTGGACAATGAATGCGCCATCTATAAAATTAACTTATGAAAAAAATATTCCTGCTTTTCGCTTTTTTATGTTTCACGAAAAATTTCGCTCAGGATTATGCTAAAAAATGGGATTTGGTCATAGAATCGGAAAAAAAAGGCCTTGTAAAACAGGCACAGCGGCAAGTTGATAAAATCTATAAAAAAGCGGTTTCGTCAAATAATGAAACTCAGATTATAAAATGTTTCTTCTACCAGTCGAAATACATCCAAACACTTGAAGAACAACCTAAAAGCAAGATTATTACTAATTTGAGGCTCGAAATTTCAAAAGCATCAATCCCTTCTAAAGCAATCTTAAACCTGATTTACGCGCGTTGTCTCAAAACTTATTTCGATCAAAACCGTTACAAACTGGTTCGCAGGACTGCAATTGACAGTTTGGCTGCAGATGATTTTTTAACCTGGACAAAAGAAGATTTTGACATACAGCTCAAAAAACGGTATGACCTAACATTAGCAAACGAAACAGTATTAAAAAACACCAAACTTTCTGATTACGAAGCGCTTTTCGATTTTTTTTCTGATGATTCCTTTAAACACATCAGCCTGTTTGACTTTATGGCATCAGAGAGTATTTCGTTCTATCAGGAACGCACAGATCAATTTCTTGACAATGCTTCCGAATATGAAAACCAAAGTGAAATTTTGTTTGCTTCTTCTAAAGTTTTTATTACCGCAAATCTGGATTTTGTCAAAGATGAAAATGCGCATAAAGTATTGCGTTTCTATCAAAAGCTCGAAGCGGAACACGCTTTCTCGGAGTATGAATTGGCACGCATCCAATTTTGCAACAGCTATTTACTGAAGCAAAACAATACTTACGAATATGCTTTGGATCGTCTCCAGAAAAAAGTTTCCGATAAACTATTGCTTCAAAAAATTCTGTATGAAAAAGCAATTGCATACAATGGTTTGGCATCTCTGCCGAAATTTCCTGATTACAATATAAAGGCAATCGGTTTATTGGACAGTATTCTAGATATTAAGAACCGCTCGAATACTTATAAAAAAGCGCTCATCCTAAAAAACAATATTACGCAGCGGGAACTCTTTATTAAAATCGAGAGCTATGCTTACAACAAGCAACAATTGCGGGCATTTATCAATTATAAAAACGCCGACAGCCTTAGGATTTCGTATTATAAAATTAATTTGCCGGAATACAAAGATCTGCAAAATTTTAAACTCAAAGACAGCGTTTCAAATGTAATTCAGAAAAGAAGGTTCTTCGCCTCCAGCGCATACACTTTTGCAGATAAAAAAGATTATCTGAGCCATAGCACCGAAATTTTACTTCCACCATTAGAGATTGGAATGTATATGGCAAATTTTGAATCTTTTGGAAACAGTTCAATCGGAAAATCCAGTTCATTCGAACTCGTAACCATTTCAGATTTGAGCGCGATGGCCATGATTGAGAATTCAAAAACAAACAATTTGGTTGTGAACCGAAAAACCGGAATACCTGTCGAAAACGTAACGATTACCAATGGTTTAAATACCGCAAAAACCGACCATAATGGCTTAGCTTCTTATGCAAATGGCGCCGAAAACCAATCCAACAGGAACGATTATGTCAGCCAAACCTATACAAAGGAAAAAGACACCTTATTTGTTAGCAACACTTACATTTACGAAAATCATTCCAATTCGCGCGAAACTTCCTATAAGGCAAAAGTCAATTTCTATCTTGACCGCGCGATTTACCGTCCAGGACAAACCGTTTTTTATAAAGGCATTGCCATTTCCAACAAAAATAAAATAAATGCAGTTGTACCCAAATTGCTTTTGAAAGTTATTATGGAAGATGCCAATGGCGAAACGATAAAGGAACTTGACGTCACCACAAACGAATTCGGTTCGTTCTTCGGGAAATTCGAACTGCCGAAAAGTGGACTGACAGGTGAATTTACAATTTCGGCAGCAGAGCCTGATCATCAAGAAAAAGATCCATTGTACGATGTTGTAAAGGATGAGCACCCTTTTTGGGACAATGCCAATTTGGAATATTCTATGTTGCGGTTTAAGGTTGAAGAATACAAACGCCCAACATTTGAAGTGACATTTCAAATCCCCACCGAAACATTTGTCATTGGTGACACCATCAAACTGACGGGCAGGGCGCGGGCTTTTGCGGGAAATAATATTGCAAATGCTAAGGTTTACCATACAATAAAAAGGGATTTTTACGATTTGTGGTCGTATTCAGATGCGGAAAATGCAGTGGCGATCGCTACAGATAGTTTAACAACAGATGATTCTGGTAATTTTTCTATAAAATTCATCGCTGCGGCCGATTTGACGCTTAAAAAAGAAACACTTCCTATATTTAATTACACCATAAACGCACGAGTAACAGATATTAACGGAGAAAGCCATGATGCGGATAGCCGGCTTAAAATTGGATACCAATCTTTATTTCTCAAAGCGGAAATACCGAAGATCGTGTCGACTTCCGAGAGCAAAAATATCATTTTGAACAGCACCAATTCGAACGGTCAATTTGTTCCAACGGAAGGAAATTTGGAAATTTGGCATGTTGCAGATTTTCGTCCAAAATTCAAAAACCGGTTGTGGGGCAAACCGGAGATCGAGCGCATTGGCAAAGACGAATTTGAAAAACTTTTCCCATACGAAAATTACGGAGATGAAATTTCAAACAAGCGACAGGAAAAATTGGTTTACAGCAAAAAAGTCAACACCGGAAAGACGCTCGTGTTGCCAATTGACTTTATATCTTCTTATCAGTCAGGATATTATAGGCTTGTTTTTAAAGCGTCGGACAGACTGAACAATCCTGTAGAAACCGATGTCGATTTTCAGATCCGTCAGGCGAAAGATCAAAAAAAGGCATACTACGAGCTTTTTATATTGAATGTTACCAATAAAAATCCGGTTAAAGATGGTTTTGCTATAATAGAAATCCACAGTAGTGTTCCGGAACTGTACCTTACTTGCGGCGCAAAACACGAAAATACCATTGCGTATCAAAACAATGTCAAGTTAAAGAATTACGCCGGTACAATCAAAATTCCTATACCAAAGAATTCTGGTGATTTTTTAAATGTCTGGTTTGAAACCATATTTGAAAATGAGCATTTTTCAAGAGACCTTAGTATTCCGATGAAGCAGCAATCAAGCGACATTTCCATTGAGACAGCAACGTTCCGTGACAAAATTGAGCCCGGAAAAACCGAAAGTTGGTCATTCAAAATCAAAAATAGTGGCAAAAACACGCCAGCGGAAGTCCTTGCTGCAATGTATGACAGTTCTTTAGATCAATTTTACACCTCAGATTGGGAAAATCCACAGATTATCAATTATTACTACAATGGCAATTTTAAGAAAACACCGATTGGTTTTGGACAGGAAACTGTCAGCCTGAGAAATCCAAACCCTTATTTTTTAAAACCCGAAATGGCAAACGAAAGTGTTCGGCTCATGTGGTTTGGTTTTGACTTTAATAACGCCCAAAATCCGTTGGCTAAAAAAATCTATGAAGCCCAAATGGTCAAAAAAACAGAAAGACCTGTTGTCGCAAATCTTATTTCAGGAATTGTCAGCGAAGGCGGACTCCCAATACCTACCGCAAATGTAACTGTCAAAGGAACGTCGCGAAGCACACAAACGGATTTCGACGGTTATTATCAAATTAACGCCGTTCCGGGAGAAGAACTGGTAGTTTCCTTTATTGGCTATAAAGACCAGCTCGTAGCAATCAATAAGTCCGTTATCGATATTGAATTGTCTGTCGACAGTATGCACCTTGGGGAAGTGGTAGTCACTGCGCAGGGCATCTCGCGACAAAAAAAATCGCTTGGATATGCCGTACAAAATGTCGAAAATGATAACTCCATACTGAACGACAAACTCAGTGGTAAAATCGCCGGTATAAATGTTGTATTAAGGGGTTATTCCTCAATGAAAAATGCCGATAAACCTTTGTATGTCGTAGACGGCATAGCTATGGACGATTTTAATCCAGGCTCAATTAAACCTGAAGATATTGAGAATTTAGAAGTAATCAAAGGGCTCGCAGCTACCGCATTGTATGGAACTCGTGCTGCAAACGGAGTTGTTGTTATCTCCACTAAAAAAGCACTTCAGGAGCTTTCGCAAGTAAAAGCAAGATCAAACCGCAATGAAACTGCTTTCTTTTATCCCGATTTGAAAACAGACTTAACCGGAAAAATACATTTTTCTTTCACAACGCCTGAATCGCTTACTTCATGGAAATTGCGGTTGTTGGCACATAATAAAAATACCGTTTCCGGATATCTCGAAAAAACTGCTGTGACGCAAAAGCAGTTGATGGTTTTTCCAAATATGCCTCTCTTTTTAAGGGAAAAAGACACCATTATCATTTTTGCCAAAATATCAAATTTGACTACTTCAGTTAAAAATGGCATTGCGATCTTGCAACTTTCAGAGGCCGCAACGATGCAAAATGTCGACCAAAAAATGTCCAACAACAATGGTATCCGAAATTTCTCTATTGCACCTTCAGGCAATACCACGGTAAGTTGGAAAATTTATGTTCCCGAAGCAATGCAGGGATTACAATATAAAATTGTGGCAAAATCCGGAGATTTCTCGGATGGTGAAGAAAGTATTTTGCCAGTGCTGACCAACAATATATTGGTAACTGAATCCATTGCGCTTTGGGTAAAAGGTAAAACAAAAAAGCAATATGTTTTCGGAAATTTGAAAAACAACACTTCTGAGACTTTAAAAAACCACCGGTTTAGCTTGGAATATACCAGCAATCCTATTTGGCTCGCGATTGAATCCCTGCCTTATTTAATGGAATATGAACATGAATGTACCGAACAGACTTTTGCACGTTATTATGCAAACGCATTAGCAGGGGAAATCATCAACAGCAATCCTAAAATCGGTGCGGCATTTAAGCAGCGTAAAGACTCTGGAAAAATGCTTTCCAAACTTGAGCAAAACCCTGAACTAAAATCGTTGATAACCGCAGAAACACCATGGCTTCGTGACGCGCAATCTGAAACAGAAAAGAACGAAAGACTGGCTTTGTTGTTTGACCTTGAAAATATGAAAAACAGCCAAAAAAGTACCTTTGATAAGCTTATGGCAAAACAAAAAACCTCTGGAGGCTTCGCCTGGTTTGATGGCGGTAAGGAGAATGATTACATTACGAGCCATATTATAGCTGGCATCGGCCACCTTCAAAAACTCAAAGTTAAAGATGTTGAAGCCTGCGCAGAAATTTTAAAAACTGCCATTCCATATCTCGATGCAAAATTTTCCGAACGGATCAGTCCAGTTGGGAAATATACTGCCTACAACAATAGTGACCTGCACTATTTATACAGCAGGAGCTTTTTTCTTCAAAGCCATCCCCTATCTGAAAAACGGCTTGCGGCAATTAACCTGCAATTAGAGAACCTGAAAGAAAACTGGCTTGATTACTCCATTTATGAAAAAGGTCTGGCAGCATTAACGTTATACCGTTTCGGGCAAACAGCGGCTGCAAAAAAAGTCCTTGTACACCTAAAAGAAACAGCCTCGAATAATGAAGATTGGGGAATGTACTGGACTCAAAACACAGCCGGATTTTATTGGTCTCAGGCACCAATCGAAACCCAGGCCTTATTGATCGAAGCTTTTTCCGAAATTGATCATGATACCAAATCGGAAGATGCAATGAAAGTTTGGCTGCTAAAAAACAAACAATCCAAAAATTGGCCAACGACTAAATCTACGACAGAAGCAGTTTACGCACTTTTACTAAACGGGAGCAATTGGCTCGAATCAACAGGTGAAACACAAATAAAAATTGGAAACAACGAAATCAATGGGTCAAAACTTGCAGCAAACAAAACCGAAGCCAACGCGGGTTATCTTAAAATCGATTGGAAACCTGGTGAAATTGATAAGGAAATGGCTTCCGTAAGCATCGAAAACAAATCTGAGGTTCCAGGTTTCGGAGGACTGTACTGGCAATATTTTGAAGATCTGGACAAAATTAAAAGTTCAGAAAAATCGGTATTATCAGTAAGGAAAGAGTTGTATCTTAAAAAAAATACGGCAAATGGGCCGTTGCTTGAAAATATTACAACACTAAAAAGCCTTTCCGTTGGAAATATAGTCACGATCAGGCTTATTGTTACCTCCACAGAAAATATCGACTACGTGCATCTGAAAGATATGCGCGCTTCCTGTTTTGAGCCTTTAAGCGTAATTTCAGGATATCAATGGCAGGACAGTCTCGGATATTACAAAAGCACAAAAGATGCGGCCACACATTTCTTCTTTGACAAAATTGACAAAGGCACTTACATTCTGGAATATGATATGATCGTCAATAATCAAGGCGAATTTTCAAACGGAATCACAACTATAGAAAGCATGTACGCGCCTGAATTTACCAGCCATACAAAAGGAATCAGATTGAAAGTTGTCAAATAAAACAGCACAAAAAAATCCGGACTGATGACTCAATCCGGATTTGATTTTATTGCATTTCGAAATTACTTCACGATTGTCATTTCGTCAACGATGTGTTTCGCTCCTGCATATTTGTCGATGATCCACAATACGTAACGGATATCCACATTGATTGTTCTTTGCAATTCCGGGTCAAAGATCACGTCTCCGGCCATGGCTTCTATGTTTCCGTCGAATGCGATTCCGATAAGTTCGCCTTTTCCGTTCAGTACCGGCGAACCTGAATTTCCACCTGTAATGTCGTTATCCGTAAGGAAATTGATCGGCATGTAACCGGCTTTATCAGCATATCTTCCGTAATCTTTCGCTTTGTTCATCGCGATGATCTTTTCCGGCATGTCAAATTCGTCATCGCCTTTTTTATACTTTTTCACCATACTTTCCATAGTGGTGTAGTTGTTGATTTTCGCGTCGGCGTTGCGTTTGTCCGCCGGTAAAGCGCGCACTTTTCCGTAAGTTAAACGCAAAGTAGAGTTGGCATCCGGATATTTGATCGCCCCAATTTTCGATTCACGCAAACCTTCCACGAGCAAACGGAATGAAGAAAGGTAATCGTTCTGCGCTTTTGTCAATTCGTCCGTAGTAGCCCTGAAATGCGTGATCAGGTTTTTTGACAAGTTCAAAAGCGGATCGTTGTCTAATTTTTCCTGACTTGGCGCATTTAAAAACGCTTTTACTTTTTCTACCGAAGTCACGATGCTTTTGTCGATCGATTCGTTGGCGAATTTTGTAAAATCATTGTTGTTTTCTTTAGCCAATTTCGCTACTTCCGGAGCAATGGCGTAACCTGTAGACTTCGTAGCGTACAATTTCAATTGCGCAGCCAACAAGTCTTTTTCAGCCGGAAGGTACATTTCTTTTTGGCCTTCTTCTACACTTTTAATGATTTCCGGATACAATTCTTTACGTTTGGCTTCGTCGGCTTTGACATACGCTTCAAGCGATTTACCCAAAGTTGTACTTACAACCGCAAAAGCTGTCGTCCTGAACAATTGCTGGATGTAATTGTCGTGGCGTGATTTCTCATTCGTAAGGGCATAAAACTTGTTGATGTTGGCCACAACATTTCCGTATTTTGCTTTGTTCTCAGGTTTATTTGCCCAAACATTGAATTTGGTTTCCTGATCGGTTTTGGTTTTTACCGTTCCGTGTTTGGTAAGTGCATCGATCATTCCCTGGCGGTTTTTCCAGTAATTTGCGGTCGAAGCATATTTGGATGCATACATCAAACGCACGGTCGCGTCTTTGTCCATATATTTTTTCATCTGGTCCATTCCGGTTTTCGCACCTTCAACCCAGGCTGGATAAGCATATTTAATGTTTTGCTCAATCCCGTTTGCCGGCATCCAACGGTTTGTTCTTCCGGGATAACCCAAAATCATGGCAAAATCATTTTCTTTCACACCTTTCAAACTTACCGGAAGGTAGTGTTTCGGGTGCAATGGCACGTTGTTTTCAGAATAATCCGCCGGATTTCCATCTTTGTCAGCATAAACGCGGAACATCGAGAAATCCCCGGTTTGGCGTGGCCATTCCCAGTTGTCGGTGTCACCACCAAATTTTCCAACGCTTTCCGGCGGAGTTCCCACCAAACGCACGTCTTTGTAATCCTGATATACAAAATAGTAATATTCATTTCCCTGGAAGAAAGGACGCACAGACACGGTGTATTTTCCGCCTTCGTTGTTCTCTTTTTCAATCACGGCAATTTCCTGCTGGATTGCTTTTCCTCTTTCCTCTTCAGTCATTTTATCGTTCACTTTTGACAAAATACGTTTCGAAACATCGTCCATACGTACGAAGAAACGCACATACAAACTTGATGGTTTCATCTCACCTTTTTTATCGGCAGCCCAATACCCATCTTTCAGGTAATTTTTTTCAGCTGAAGACAATTCGGCAATCGCATCGTAACCACAGTGGTGGTTTGTAAGAACCAATCCGTCTTTAGACACCATTTCCGCAGTACAACCGCCATTAAATTGCACGATCGCATCTTTCAAACTGTGGTTGTTGATGCTGTAGATTTCCTGCGCAGTCAGCTGCAATCCCATCTTCTGCATGTCGCGGTGGTTCAGCCTTTCAATGAACATTAAAAACCACATCCCTTCATCTGCTTTTACAGGAAAAGCCATCAGACACATGGTAATGAATAAAATAATTTTTTTCATTTGTTATAAATTAAGTTAGTTAATCGCGTAAATAGTCGGCAAAAAATCAGTTTGTTACAGATTACGCCGAATTAACACGTTTTAGCGGTGCGAATATAAGGCATTTTGACAGATTGCCAATTCAACACGCTTTTAAACTATATCGATATCGTAGATTTTTAACTTATTTTTGGGAACTTTGGCGAACGGCCGGGCTATGCGCTGTATCTTTTATTCCGCTGTGCTGCATAAAAGGATGCCGCTTCTATCCCTGTCGCGGAGAAAAAATACCTGACAGCCACTGGCTGTCCTCCTTTTAATTTCAAATCTGTCGCGGAGAAAAAATACCTGACAGCCACTGGCAAAACCAAAAATCTGACAAGCTTTCTCTTCTTACTATCAATTTCTTTAAATTACTTCGCCAGTTTGCTTCGCTCTTGTCAAATCTGTCGCGGAGAAAGTAGTTTTCAAAAATTACATTATAAAAAAAAAAACACTCTACAATGAGAGTGCTTTTTAGACGATCCAAAAATCGTAAATTGTAAGTCTTAAAATCGTAAATCTACTGGTTTAGCATTTTCCACAAACTGTCCTTCAATTCTGTCAAGCCTTGCTGGGCAACAGACGAAATCATCATATACGGAATGTCTTTAAATTCCTTGTCCAGCTGCGTTTTCATTTCTGCTTTGAGTTCGTCGTCGAGCATGTCGCATTTCGAAATCACGATCATGCGTTCTTTATCCAGGATTTCAGGATTGTAACGCCGCAATTCGTCGAGCAGGATCTCGTACTCTTTTTTGATGTCATCGGTATCGGCCGGAATCAAAAACAATAGTATCGAATTTCTTTCAATATGTCGTAAGAAATAATGGCCCAAACCTTTTCCTTCCGCTGCGCCTTCAATAATTCCCGGAATGTCGGCAATTACAAACGACTGAAAATCGCGGTAAGCCACAATTCCAAGATTGGGTTTTAAAGTCGTAAACGGATAATCGGCAATTTTTGGCTTGGCTGATGTCAGTACAGAAAGCAAAGTCGATTTTCCGGCATTTGGGAAACCTACCAAACCAACATCTGCAAGGACTTTCAATTCCAAAACCATGTCTTTCTCTTCAGACGGCAAACCAGGCTGCGAATATCTCGGCGTTTGGTTGGTCGAACTTCTGAAATGCCAGTTTCCGAGTCCGCCTTTTCCACCAAGCGCTACAATTTTTTTCTCTTCGTGTTCCGTGATTTCAAACAGGATCTCATTGGTGTCTTTATCGCGAACGACTGTTCCCAGTGGCACTTCAATGTATTTGTCATCGCCGTCGGCTCCGGTACTTCTGTCGCCGCCGCCATCACCGCCGTGTCCGGCTTTGACATGTTTGGCAAATTTCAGGTGAAATAAAGTCCACAAGCTTTTGTTGCCTACTAGATACACATGTCCGCCACGTCCGCCATCACCACCATCAGGTCCGCCTTTTTCAATGAATTTTTCGCGGTGCAAATGCGTCGAGCCTTTCCCTCCTTTTCCGGAAGAAACATATATTTTTACGTAATCTACGAAGTTACCTTCTGTCATTAGATTTAAGATTTGAGATTTAAGATTTGAGATTTCTAAGTTTGCGCAAAAGCAATTCTTGAAATTAAAATCGCATCTATTTTTATATTTGAATTATAGTTTTAGCCAGACAGTTATTGTACAAGCCAGGCACTTTCGACTTTCGACGTTAAACTTTCGACAAAAAGCTACTTCTCCCGCAAGGATTTCACCATCACTTTGTCGATTTTCACACCGTCCATGTCGATGACTTCAAGTTCGAAATTTTGCCAGATGAGTTTTTCACCTTGTTTTGGGATGTGCGACAATTCGGTCATGATGAGTCCGCTTACCGTCGTCACCTCATAATCGTTGATAAGTTCGTCAAGTTCGAAATACGTCAGGAAATCGTGCAGTGAATAATGTCCATCCACGAGCCAGGTTCCGTCTTCGCGTTCCACCAGTTGGAAATCATCTTTGTAAAATTCAGACGCGTCGCCTACAAGCGCTTCGAGGATGTCGTTTAAAGTAATAATCCCCTGAAAAACACCGTATTCATCAGAAACCAGAGCATAATGCACGCCTGATTTTTTAAAGTTTTCGAGTGCTTTGTAAGCCGTAGTTTGCTCCATAATATAGGGCGCATCGGTCATGATCGTTTCCAGATTGAAATTTTCTTCACTGAAATGGGCGAATATATTTTTCAGGTTTACGACACCTAAAATGTCATCGTGATTGATGCCATAAACCGGATAAATCGAATGCAGTTCTTTCAGCATGAGTTCACGCACATGGTTTTTATCGGCGCTGATAGGCAAATATGCAACCGATTTTCTATGCGTCATTAAAGAGTTTACTTTTCGGTCGCCAATATGGAACACGCGCTCCACGATGTCCTGTTCAATTTCCTGCACTTCGCCGCCTTCGGTTCCTTCTTTGATGATCGCCTTGATTTCTTCTTCTGTGACTTTTCCGTCGGCGGAAGGTTTGATCATTAGAATTTTCAAAAGTGCTTCGGTGGAAACGGTCAAAAGCCAAATGAACGGCGCGGTAATGATCGAAATCCATTTCATGGGCAACGCAACCGATTTTGCGATTTTTTCAGGATAGTTCAGGCCGATACGTTTTGGCAACAATTCACCAAGAACCAACGAGAAAAATGTCAAAACCACTACCACAATTCCCACAGCAATCGAGTCGGCATACGGTTTTAAAGTGGCAAAACCTTCGACAAATGTTTGCACATCGGTTGTGATCTTATCTCCAGAAAAGATACCGGTCAAAATCCCAATCAAGGTGATCCCGATCTGTACGGTTGACAAAAATTTGTTTGGCGAATTTGCCAGATCCAAAGCCGCAATCGCGCTTGCATTTCCTTTTTTTGCGGCATTTTCCAAACGGTTCTTTCGTGCCGATATCAAAGCGATTTCCGACATTGAAAACACGCCATTAAGGATGATCAGAAAAAATATTATCAGTATTTCCATAGTTTTGCGTGGCCTAATCGCGTATTAAAGGCAGTTATTTTTAGCCCGGATGATCCCAAAATTTCGGGAGAAAAGTCCGCCGCACAAAAAAAATAATTTTTGCCGACAAAAAAAGCGACCAACGGAAGCTCTCTTTTATTTTGGAAAAATATTTTTTGGGCGAAGACTTAAAACTACAGCCGGATTGGCTTCTACAAATTGTCAATAACTTTGCTCAGCCTGTCAGTAATTTCCGCTATCGAACCGATGCCGTTTACGGCGTGAAATTTTCCTTGTTTATTGTAAAACTCCGTTAACGGAGCTGTTTTTTCATTGTATTCCTGGTAACGGTTCCGGATTTTTTCTTCATCCTGATCGTCTGGCCTTCCCGAAGTTTTTCCGCGTTCGAGCAATCTTTGTACTAAAATTTCATCATTTGCTTCGAGTGCGACAGTCGCTGTAATTTTCCAGTTTTTTGTTTCCAGAAAAGCATCCAAAGCTTCTGCCTGTGCAATTGTTCTTGGAAAACCGTCGAATAAAAAGCCTTGTTTGTCCAGATTTTTATTGACTTCGTCTTCGAGCATTTTGATCGTCACCTCATCGGGAACCAAATCGCCTTTGTCCATGTAGCTTTTAGCCAGTTTCCCTAAATCGGTGTCGTTTTTAATGTTGAACCTAAAAATATCGCCGGTTGATAAATGTACTAAATTGTATTTTGTTTTTAAAAATTCTGCCTGCGTTCCTTTTCCTGCGCCCGGCTTTCCAAATAATACGATGTTAATCATTTTAGAATTGTAGTTGAGTTGTTGTTAATTTGGCAAAAGTTAAAAAGGCAAAAAGCATAAGCTTCTGCGTTCGAAACTAGTCGGCCAATTGATATACTTCCGGAAGATTTCTTCCATGTCCGTCGTAGTCGAGTCCGAATCCGACGATGAATTTATTTGGAATCCTGATCCCGACGTAATCCAATTTGATGTCTTTTTTGTAAGCATCCGGTTTTAAAAACAAAGTCGCGATTTTGAAATGTTTGACGTTTTGTTTTTTGAACATGGCTTTTAATTCTTCAAGCGTGTTTCCCGTATCGACGATGTCTTCGATCACGATTACCGTTCGATTGGTCAAATCCTGATTCAGTCCGATCAATTGCTTGACTTCATGCGTGGTTTCCATGCCTTCGTATGATGCCATTTTGATGAAACTCACTTCGCAGGGTTTCGTATAATGTTTCATGAAATCGGAAACGACCATAAAAGATCCGTTTAAAACGCCTACAAAAACCGGAACGTCGTCGGCAAAATCGGCTTCTACCTGACGCGCCATTTCGGCAATGGCAAAATCTATTTCCTGTGCGGAAATGAACGGGACAAACTGTTTATCGTGTAGTTGTATCACTGGTTTCAGTTTTAAAATAATTTGCAAATATACTGAATTAGAATGGAGTACTTTAACAGAATTTGCAGTTTGGGCGCACTTTTTTCAGACTGTTAAATAACCTATAATATTCTGCCGGATTTTTTTCGAAAACTTTTTTAATGCCTAAATTGTTGTGAATAATTTTATTTAACAACAACGCAATGAAAACCACGACTCTAACCTTTACCCTTTTTACTGCCATCATTCTCGCCTCCTGCAACGGCCAGGTAAAAAAAGAAGAAAAAGAAGCTTTGGCCAAACAACCTGGAACTACCGTTAAAACTGCGATTGGCGACCTCACCTTACCTCCGCCATACGCCACCAAATCCAAAACCAAAAGAAACAGCATGGTCGACTGGCCTGAAGGCGTAACTCCGAAAGCGCCAGCGGGATTTACCGTGACCAAATTTGCCGACGGACTCGACAATCCGCGCTGGAGTTATATTGCTCCGAATGGCGATATTTTTGTCTGCGAAAGCGGAACGATGACGAGCAAAAACCAAGTATCGGTTTTTCGCGATAAGGATAAAGACGGGACTTTTGAAACGCGCGAAGTGTATATTAAAGGGCTGAACCAACCATTTGGAATGCTGGTCGCCGACAATCATTTTTATGTTGCCAATACTGACGGTCTGTACCGTTATCCCTATAAAGAAACCGAACTAAAAATGAGTGCCAAAGGCGTTAAAGTACTCGAACTTCCAGCCGGCGGCTACAACAACCACTGGACGCGAAATTTGATTTCGAATGCAGATGGTTCTAAAATCTACATTTCTGTCGGGTCCGGAAGTAATGTGGGCGAAAACGGAATTGACAAAGAAATCCGACGCGCAAATATTTTAGAGATCAATCCTGACGGAAGCGGCGAACGTATTTTCGCAAGCGGACTCAGAAATCCTGTTGGTATGGACTGGAACCCAGGCAACGGTGAATTGTGGACTGCGGTAAATGAGCGTGACGAACTCGGCGATGATCTGGTTCCGGATTATATTACCAGCGTAAAAGACGGCGGATTTTATGGTTGGCCTTACTCCTATTACGGAAACATTTTAGATCCCCGAATGAAAGGTCAGGGCAAAGATCTTGCAAAAAAAGCAATTATTCCCGATGTTCCTGTCGGGCCCCACACCGCTTCGCTCGGATTGGCTTTTTATGATAAAGATGCTTTTCCCGCCAAATATAAAAATGGCGCGTTTGTTGGCCAACACGGCTCCTGGAACCGCTCGAAAATTTCAGGTTACAAAGTGGTTTTCGTACCATTTAAAAATGGATCGCCATCAGGAAAACCGGAAGATTTTTTAACCGGATTTATCGCAAATGAGGAAAAAGCCGAAGTGTATGGCCGTCCGGTTGCGGTAACGGTAATGAATGACGGCTCGTTATTGGTTAACGACGACAGCGGAAACACGATCTGGAGAGTAACCGCAAACAAATAACCGGAGATGTCATTAAAAAAAATTGCAGCACTGGGAACGCTTTTGTGTTTCCAGTGTTTTTTTGGTCAAAATGTACGCGATTCGGTTCCAAACAAACTGCAGGAAGTGGTGATCAGTTCGATGCACATCAACGACAGTTTGTTGAATGCGCCCGCGGCGATCGGGATTTTGTCACCGAAAGATTTGCAGCGAAACAATTTAACCGATATTTCTGCGGCGGTCAATTTAATTCCGGGTGTTTACATGCAATCGGCAAACATTACAACCAACCGGATTTCCATTCGGGGCATCGGAGCAAGAACGCCATACGGAACCAATAAAATCCGCGCATTTTATGGCAGCATTCCGCTAACTTCCGGCGATAGCGAAACAACAATTGAAGACATTGATGTGGAAAATATCGATCAGGTCGAAATCATCAAAGGTCCGCTTTCAAGCATTTACGGTGCAGGTTTGGGCGGCGCAATCTTGATCAGCCCGAAATTATCGGGAACAGCCGGAAACAATTTGAAATTAAGCACGGTTTACGGTTCGTTCGGACTGATGAAAAACACCGTCAATTACAGCTTAAATGAACAAACGGCGAGTCTGAATTTAAGTTACCACAAATTGGAATCTGATGGCTGGCGCAACAACAGTTCCTACTACCGTGAAGGATTGACACTGGCTGGAGAATTGTTTCGCAAAAAAGAAAGTAAAATGACCTATTTTGGAAATTACACTTTTTTAAAAGCGTATTTGCCAAGTTCCATCGACAAAAAAACATTCGACGAAAATCCGCGTGCAGCGGCGCCAACCTGGGCTGCTTCCAAAGGTTACAAACAGTACAATTCGTTTCTTGGCGGATTGTCATACGATTGGAAAATTTCAGGAAAAATCAAAAATACAACAGCTGTTTTTGCCAATTACAAAGAAAATAACGAACCGAGACCATTCGACATTTTGAAACAATACACGTTTGCTTATGGCGCGCGGACACAGTTTTTTGGTGATTTTGATGTGTTTAAAATTAAGACAAAATTCAACGCCGGATTCGAATATTTTAAAGATGATTATTCGGGACGAACGCTTGAGAATTTGTACCAACAAAACGACGGACTCGGAAGTTTGCAAGGTTTTCAACTGACAGGAACACAGCAAAATCGCAGCTTCTACAATGCTTTCGCGCAACTTCGGATGATGTTTTCCAAAAAATTTGAAGTTCAAGCCGGACTCAATGTCAACAAAACCGAATTTACACTCGACAACCTCATTCCGCAAAACGCATCCGAAAAATACAGCTACGACGCGATTTGGTCGCCACAAATTTCGCTGCTTTTCAAACCCACGAATTTCCAGACGATTTATCTTTCGGCCAGCAAAGGATTTTCGCTGCCAAGCGTTGCCGAAACTTTGACTGCGTCGGGAAACATCAATTCCGATATCAAACCAGAAAGCGGTTACAATTATGAACTTGGAAGCAAGTTGTATTTTTTGAACCGGAAATTATTTACCGAAGTCGCACTGTATCGAATGGAAATCAACAATTTATTGGTTGCGCAACGCGTTAGCGACGATCAGTATGTGGGCATCAATGCCGGGGAAACGCTACATCAGGGAATCGAAATTTCAATCAATTACAATTGGCAGATCAATAAAATATTTGCTCTAAATCCGTATGTCGCGGCTTCCGTTGGCGAATATAAATTTGAAGATTTTAACAACCTCGGAACCGATTTTTCAGGAAATAAATTAACTGGAGTTCCAGCAAATACTGCAAATGCCGGACTGACTTTAAATACTGATTTTGGTTGGTATTTATCGGGAGATTTCAGGTTTGTGGACAAAATTCCGTTAAACGATTCCAATTCCAATTTCACGGAGGCGTATCGGATCGTGGATTTAAAAACCGGTTACCGATTTGAAATCTTCCAAAATCTGAACGCAAATCTCGCTGCCGGAATCAACAATGTTGCCAACGAACGTTATGCTTCATTGGTTTTACCAAACGCAACGGCTTTCGGAAATGCGACACCGCGGTTTTATTATCCGGGTTTGCCCGTGAATTATTATGGCAGTTTTTCGGTCGCTTATAATTTTTAAGTTTCGCAGGAATATTTACCAGAAATAATTATATTTGGTTGCAATGAAAATGAAGAAATACCACGATTAAAAACATGAATGTAGAAAACACTGTTACTTTTTTAGACCAATTACGCGCCAATACGGCCGATTCCCATAAAAACCTTGAAAGCCTTCCGGTTTCCGTTTCGATTACTTCGCCAACAGTAACCGCCGAGGCGTATGCACATTATTTACAATTAATGCACGATGTAATTTACGATACTGAAACGCACATTTTTCCGTTGCTTCAAAATATTTTTCCCGATTTGGAAGAACGCCGCAAACTGCAGTTGATCGATGAAGATCTGACTTTCTTAAATCATACAAAAACCGATTCCAAATTGCCTTTTACAGAAAATTTAAAAACATTTTCAGTTCCGTTTGCAATCGGGATTTTATATGTTGTTGAAGGTTCTTCGCTGGGCGGACGTTTTATATTAAAAAATCTGCAATCGGCTTTGGGTTATGAAGAAAACGGCGTTTCCTATTTTAACGGTTACGGAAATAAAACCGGCAGTTCCTGGAAAAATTTCCTGAATGTATTAACTGAATACGAAGAAAAAAACGGCGACAGCGAAGCGATTATTGCCGGAGCAGATTTTGCTTTCCAGGCCATTCACAGGCATTTTTCAAATTAAGAAGTTATGAAGTTCAAGGATATTGTCAACCGCGATATCGTCAACCTGACCAATTGCGAGCACGAACCGATTCATATTCCCGGCAGCATTCAGCCGCATGGTTTTTTGATTGGAATTGACGAAGACAGCAGAAAAATCACTTTTTGCAGTAAAAACAGTGCGCAATACTGCGGATTGGCCTACGATTATTTATTGGGGAAAACTTTTGCTGAAGCTTTCGGCGAAGACAACAAAACAATTATTGCGGATTACATCAAAACGCTTGGATCCGATTCGGCGCTGCCGCAGAAATTGATTTTATCAGATAAAAACTTCCTGTTCAGCGTTCACAAAAGCAACAATATTTACATCATTGAAGCAGAACCCGAAAATCCAGAAACTAATTTAGAAGAAAATCTTTACAAGCAGTCGGTGAAGTTTGTGTCATACATGAATTCGACTTCCACCCTGAAAGAATTGTGCGAACTTGTTGCCAAAGGAACGCGTGAAGTGACCGGTTATGACCGCGTCATGGTGTATCGCTTTGACAAGGAATACAACGGCGAAGTTTTTGCCGAAAGTTGCCGCGACGATCTCGAACCCTTTCTTGGATTGCATTATCCGCATACCGATATTCCGCCGCAGGCAAGGGAATTGTACATGCGAAACCTGTTGCGTTTGATTACCGACATCAACTATACGCCGGTACCGATTTACACCATCGACGACGGACAGCAAAAAAATCTTGACCTCAGCATTTCCATTTTGAGAAGCACCTCGCCTATTCATGTGGAATATTTACAGAATATGGGCGTTGGCGCAACGCTGACCATTTCGCTGATCCATCGCGGACGTTTGTGGGGACTCATCGCTTGCCATCATTATTCACAAAAAAACCTCAGCCCGGAAGTACGCCTCGCAGCGCAATTGCAGGGACAATTTATTACTTCCCAGATTGATGTGCGCCAACTTAACGAAGAATACGACGTTGCCCGAAAAACAAACATCGCACTTGAAAAACTAACTTCTTTTAATCTTCCGCCGGTTTCAGAATCGTTTAAGATCATAAGCGTCAGTGAAGAACTGCTGAAAATTTGCAACGCTTCGGGTGTTTCACTTTTAATCAGTGGCAAAATTTACAAAAACGGACTTACGCCTTCGGACACCGACATCGAAAAATTGTCGAACTGGTTTCTGAATTACAGCAACGACACCACTTTTTTTACCGACAAACTCGTCAATTTCGTTCCGGATCTCAAGCAGGTTTGCGATAAAATATCGGGCGTTATTTACCATCCGCTGGGCAATAACAATTCGGTCATCTGGTACAGGCCCGAAACCCTGACAGAAGTGAATTGGGCCGGAGATCCCGAAAAATCGATTATCCACGACAGCAATGGCATGCATCCGCGAAACTCTTTCAATTTGTGGAAACAGGTGATAAAATACCGAAGCAAACCCTGGTTGCAACCCGAATTGAACGCTGCTGCGAATTATGCGCACGCGCTTCAAAAACAAATCGGTTTGCTATTGATGAGCCGCGAAGAAGAAAAATACCGGAAACTCAGTGAACAGCTTAAGGAATCGAATGCCGAACTGGAAAACATCAACTGGATCAGCACACACGATTTGCAGGAACCGCTAAGGAAAATCCAGTTTTTTGCCTCGATGCTGCTTTCGAAACAAGATGAGAATTTATCGGAAAAAGCGTTTGAAAACATTACCCGAATGAGCATTTCCGCCAACAGGATGCAAACATTGTTGGTTGACATTTTGAAATATACCCGGATAAAATATGCCGCAGACGCTTTTCAAAAAACAGATATGAACGAAATTGTTGCTGATGTTTTGCAGGAGATCAAAGATACGATCAGCGAAAATCACACGAAAGTTCATTTCAACAAACTTCCCGTGGTCAATGGCGTTCCGTTTTTGCTGAGGCAATTGGTTTCGAACCTGATCCAGAATTCCATGAAATATGCTTCCGCGGAAAGGACGCCGGTGATCAAAATTGAGTTTTTGCCCGAGTCCCAGACAAACAACTATACCAATAATAATTTGTGCCACGCGATCGCTTTTTCAGACAACGGAATTGGTTTTGGCGAACAATACGCAGAAAGTATCTTTAATATTTTCACCCGATTACACGGCCATTCGGAGTACAAGGGTTCGGGTGTCGGACTTGCGCTTTGTAAAAAAATCATGCAAACGCACGGCGGCGCGATCACGGCCACCGGACGTCCTGAAGAAGGAGCTACATTTACAATTTATTTTCCGTGTGAAAATGAATGATGTGTTGTTTTACAAGCAAATTTCCGAAAGCACAGCACATCGGCCAAGCCGTGAATTCAATTCTGATTTCGTACTTAAGAATCCGGAATTTTTCAAAAATCTTGTAGCAATTGCATTTAATGCGAATGACAAATTTCATTACAAAGCCTGTTGGATTCTCGAACTTGTTGTCGAAGCAAAAACTGATTGGATGACCGATTATTCCGTTAATTTTTGCAAGATCATTCCATTTTACAAACACGAAGGTGCTGTACGATCGGTTTCAAAAATTTGTCTTTTTTTGGCCAGATTTCATTTGGAGCAGCGGAAAATTGGCAAACCATTCCTGTCACAAAAACAGTTGCGACAAATAACGGAAACCTGCTTTGACTGGCTGATTTCGGATACTAAAGTTGCATCAAAAGTGTATGCTATCTACACATTATTTGAAATCGGAAAGTTAAATGATTGGATTTATCCGGAGCTTAAAGAAATTTTACAAAAGGATTTTTCGGTACATTCCCCAGCCTATCAATCAGCATCGCGGAATATTTTAAAAAGAATAAATAGTTGATTGGCTCGTTGCTAAAACTTTCCGATATTTGACATTAAAAAACAATTATGAAAACATTGAAAAAATTATTGTTCCTGCTGATTCTGCCTATTGCATTTATTTCGTGCAACAACGATGATGACGCAAAGCAAATTATTCCGGGAACACCAACAGGTACTGACGTACGTTATAAATTCAGCGTTTCGTCGTCAGAAGTAGTGACAGGTTTTAAGTATAAAAATGCCGATGGATCCATGGACTCAGGGTTCTTTAATATTGAATCGCCCACGACATATACCAAAACCATTATCGTGAAAAAACCGTTTCAGACCAGAATGGATTTGAGTTTTCAAAACGCTACAGGTGTAGAACATAATTATACTGTCGAAATTTATGTTGACGGTATTTTGTCAAACACACAGTCAGGAATCGTTCCGATACCGCCGGTGCCACCCGTTAATCCGCAAAATCCTTTTCCGCCATTTTCGGTTTCGAAAACTTACGATTTAGAATAAAAAAAGGATAGCCAAGCTATCCTTTTTTTTGTGCCCCAGACTGGACTCGAACCAGCACACCCGAAGGCGCTGCGACCTGAACACAGTGCGTCTACCAATTTCGCCACTGGGGCATTCAGGCCACAAAACTACTATATTTTTTGAAGAAAAAAATGAATTTCTAAATTTTTCCTGATTTATCTGGACGACATCAAAAGATGCATAATTGCTGCGATAGGCGTATATCAAGAACAAATGGCAGGTAAAAACCGCGGCAAATCAGAATACCAGTGAAAATCATAAAGATATTAATCAGCAGGCCAAGATGTTATTGAATTCCTGAAAGCAATTTTTCCAGGCGGTCTAAACTTTCAATCCAGCCTGCTTTCATGCCCGAGAGCGCTTCGAAAGTTTCAGGCTCAGCTCTGGTCACTTCCGCGTGAAGTTGCAATAAAGTCTGGCCATTTTTCTCTTCAAAAGTCACCGTATTGCTATCTTCTAGTTTGGAATTGCCATTTTCATCCTCAAATGCCGCTGTAGTAAAAAGCAGGTGCTGCGGCGGATCAATGACGCGGAAAAAACCTGTCATCGGATATACGGCTCCATCAGGCGCGGTCATGTCAATCCGGATTTTACCGCCGGGATGAAGGTCCAATTCGCAAACCGGATTTGCAAAATCTTTTGGTCCCCACCATTTTGCAAGCAGCTTTTCATCTGTAAAACATTTAAAAACCAATTCGCGTGGCGCATCAAATACCCTTTCAATACGCACCTCTTTTACTGGCGCTTCCATCACTGTTTAGGTAAGCGAAAGCGATTCGATTTTTTCCAATGCTTTGTCCCAGGCTTTTGACATGTATTCAAAGTGTTCTTCGGGCATGTCCGATTCAATTTTTAAACGTGTGTGACCATTTTCTTCAGATAAATAATACCGTTCAAAAGTTCCTTTTACCTTTTGGGCTTCTTCGCTATCGAAATCTTCCTCGCCATTGTCGTAAAGTCCGTCATAAGCGATTGAAAGATATTCATAAGGTTGTTTGGCTTCGATCTTGCCAATAATTCCGCGTTTTGAATCGTCGCTGAATACCACCTTATGGCCTTCGATCCAATCGGTTTCTGCATGCGAGCCAGCGCTGAATTCTGAAAACCATTCGCGGTTGAGTTCGTCTTCGAGCAGTACGTTCCACACTTTTTCTTTATGGGCTTCTATCAAAATTGATTTTTCTATCGTTTTCATGTTGTCGTTGTTTTAAGATTTTTCATTGGTAAGAAATAAAGTTACAAAAACGGCACAGCTAAAAAAAACATTTAAAGCATCAATTGTTACATAATCAAGTGCAAAATCATGTGGCAATTGCAGCCAAAAAAACAATCTGAAATCTTATATTTGCATCTTATCGGCGCAAGCCAATGAAATAAACGACAACACAATGAATTATTTCTCTTCCGATTTTAAATTGGGAATCCTTGGCGGCGGACAACTTGGAAAAATGCTGCTTTCGGAAACCCGGAAATTCGACATTCAGACTTACGTTTTAGATCCTTCGGCCGAAGCGCCAGGAAGAATGGCCTGCAATTATTTTGAACAAGGCGAGTTGATGGATTTTGATACGGTATACCAATTTGGGAAAAAAGTCAACCTGCTTACCATCGAAATCGAAAATGTCAACTTAGACGCTTTGCAGCAACTCGAAGACGAAGGCCTTAAAATTTATCCTTCGCCGCAAACGCTGAAAATGATCCAGAACAAAGGCGATCAAAAGGACTTTTATGTGCACCAAAGCATCCCGACCGCACCGCACGAACGGTTCACCCATATTGAAGCGCTCAAAACCGCGATAAAAAATGAGGTGCTCCGCTTTCCACTGGTTTGGAAAAGCGCGCGTTTTGGCTATGATGGAAATGGTGTAAAAGTCTTGCGTTCTATGGACGATCTCACCGGATTGCCTCAAGGCGAATGCATCGCTGAAGAAATGGTTCCGTTTAAAAACGAACTTGCCGTGATTGTCGCGCGAAATGTATCCGGAGAAATTAAAACCTATCCGGTTGTCGAAATGGAATTCCACCCGGAAGCCAATCAGGTCGAATATGTCATCTGTCCCGCAAGAATTCCCGATGCCGTAGCCCAAAAAGCACGAGAAATCGCTTTGAATGTTTCGGAGAAATTCAACCACGTCGGTCTTTTGGCAGTTGAAATGTTCCAAACCGAAAACGACGACATCCTGATCAACGAAGTCGCCCCGCGTCCGCACAATTCAGGGCATTACTCCATTGAAGGCAGCTATACGTCTCAGTTTGAAAACCACATTCGTGCAATTTTGGATCTTCCATTGGGAAACACCGACAGCAAAGTGGCCGGAATTATGGTCAATCTCGTTGGCGAAGAAGGATTTTCGGGACCTGTCGTTTATGCAAACATCCAGAACATACTTGCAATCGACGGCGTTACTCCACACATTTACGGCAAAAAAGAAACCCGTCCGTTTCGGAAAATGGGCCACGTAACCATTGTCAACGAAGACATTGGCAAAGCGAGGAAAATAGCCGAAGAAGTAAAAAATACGATCAGAGTAATAAGCAATTAATGATTCAAAATTTACGATTGAAAAATCCGCAAAGCATTCCCAATCTTTTATTTTTCAATCTTTAAATAAAAATATATGAAAGTAGCCATCATCATGGGAAGCATTTCCGACATGCCGGTCATGAAAGAAGCCATAGAAATCCTCAAAAACTTCGGCATCGAAACAGAAACCGACATTGTTTCGGCGCATCGCACACCCGAAAAATTATTCGATTTCAGTAAAAACGCACACCTCCGCGGCATTTCGGTAATCATTGCCGGAGCCGGCGGCGCAGCCCATTTGCCCGGAATGGTCGCTTCGATGTCGCCGTTGCCAGTCATTGGCGTGCCCGTGAAATCGAGCAATTCGATCGACGGCTGGGACAGTATTTTATCTATTTTACAAATGCCTGGCGGCGTTCCCGTTGCTACAGTCGCGCTGAACGGTGCCAAAAATGCCGGAATTCTCGCTGCGCAAATCATCGGCAGCCACGACAGCGCAGTCCTCGACAAAATAATCGCTTACAAAGAAGGCCTGAAAGCAACCGTAATCCAGTCTTCAGAAAGTTTACAAAAATAATTTTCCCGTTTTTTCTGGGAGCTATTCCTGCTATCCGTTGCAATCTTTTACCCATTGTCCCTGCGCCAGCAGCGCTTCAGGACAATCGTTAAAAGGATTTTCACTGCTATCAGGGCTAGGGCAAAATCTTAAAAACCATGAGTGTCTTAACATCAAAATTTACTACAAAATACAATACAGCGCCTTTTTCGCAAATCAAAAACGACGATTTTCTTCCTGCTTTTAAAGAAGGAATCAAACTTGCAAAGGCCGAAATCGACGCCATTGTTTTCAATCCTGAAGCGCCCACTTTTGAAAATACGATAGAAGCCCTGTCGTTCAGCGGCGACATTTTAGACCGGATATCAAACATTTTTTTCAACCTGCATTCGGCTGAAACCGATGACCAAATCCAGGAAATCGCACAGGAAGTTTCTCCGTTGTTGTCTGAATTCAGCAATGACATTACGTTAAACCCCGAATTGTTTGCGCGCGTAAAAGCAGTTTACGACCAAAAAATCAGTTTGAATCTGTCACCGGAACAAACCACTTTGCTTGATAAAAAATACAAAGGTTTTTCAAGAAACGGCGCCAATTTGCCCGAAGATAAAAAAAACCAGTTGCGCGAAATTGACAAAGAATTGTCAAAACTCAGTCTGGAATTTGGCGAAAATGTATTAAATGAAACCCATGCGTTCCAATTGCATCTTACAGACGAAAAAGATTTATCCGGACTTCCGGAAGGAACGATTGAAGCCGCACGCGAACTGGCAAAAAGCCTCGATAAAGAAGGCTGGATTTTTACTTTGGATTTCCCGAGTTACGTTCCGTTTGTGACTTATGCAGACAACCGCGAACTCCGAAAAAAAATGGCAATTGCTGCCGGCGCGAAGGGTTTCCAGAACAACGAACTCGACAACCAGGAAATCGTTTTGAAAATTGCGAAACTGCGTTTTCAGCGCGCTCAGGTCTTGGGTTATGCCACACACGCGCATTTCGTGCTTGAAGAACGCATGGCTGAAAATCCTGAAAAAGTCAAGTCTTTTTTAAAAGATATGCTCGAAAAAGCGAAGCCTGCTGCAGAAAAAGAATTTGCCGAACTCACAAAATTCGCCCAGGAAACCGACGGCATCGACACGCTCCAAAAATGGGACGGCGCCTATTATTCTGAAAAATTAAAACAACAATTGTTCAACCTGGACGACGAGAAACTCAAACCTTATTTCAAACTCGAAAATGTACTGAACGGCGCATTTACCGTCGCGAATAAACTGTTCGGACTCACTTTTGTGGAGATCAACGACATTGACAAATACCATGAAGACGTGATGACCTATGAAGTCAAAGACATCAAAGGCGACCTTGTGGCGATTTTCTATGCCGATTTTTTTCCGCGAAAAGGAAAACGAAACGGCGCCTGGATGACCTCATTCAAATCGCAATATATCTTTGGCGGAAACAACGAAAGACCACATGTTTCGATTGTGTGCAATTTTACCAAACCGACCGCAACCAAACCATCATTGTTGACTTTTAACGAAGTGACTACCTTATTCCATGAATTTGGCCACGCGCTTCATGGCATGCTCGCCGATACGACTTATCCAAACTTATCCGGGACCAGTGTATATTGGGATTTTGTTGAACTACCGAGCCAGATTTTTGAAAACTGGTGTTATGAACCGGAAGCATTGGCTTTATTCGCGCACCATTACCAAACCGGCGAAGTCATACCGAACGAATACATCAAAAAAATCAAGGAGAGCGCGAGCTTCCAGGAAGGATTGGCGACTTTACGCCAACTGAGCTTTGGGATGTTGGATATGGGTTGGCACGGACAAGATCCGAGTGGCATAACCAATTTGAAAGATTTCGAAACCCAGCAGTTTGCAGCGACACAATTGTTCCCGGACGTTAAGGAAAATGCGATGAGCACTGCCTTTTCACATATTTTCCAGGGAGGATATTCGTCTGGATATTACAGTTACAAATGGGCAGAAGTTTTGGATGCCGATGCATTTGAATATTTTCAGGAGCAGGGCATTTTCAATTCGGAGGTCGCGCAGAAATTCAAAGAGAATATTCTTTCGAAAGGCGGAACCGAACATCCGATGGTGTTGTACAAACGCTTTCGCGGAAAAGAACCAAAACCGGACGCTTTGTTAAAAAGGGCCGGATTGCTTTAAAATCCTAAATTAGAAACCGGAATTAAGTTCCGGTTTTTTTTATGGCTTATTTTGGGTCGCGTTAGGGATGGAAGCGGCATCCTTTTTTGGATCGCAAGGCACGAGCGATCTAAAAAAGATACAGCGGACAGCCCGGCCAAAGGCAACGCCATAAAAATTCAAAATAACTTTCATTTATTTTTGAAACTTTAAAAACTTTTTATACATTTGGTCTATGGAATTCAGAGAGGCAAAAGAAAAGTTCGTACAATCCTGGGGCGCGTTGGGCTCTCAATGGGGAATTAACAAAACGATGGCACAGATTCATGCGCTTTTGATGGTTTCTGCAGAGCCGGTTTCGATGGAGGACATCATGGAATCTTTGAAAATTTCGCGTGGCAATGCCAGTATGAATTTGCGCGCTTTGATGGATTGGGGCATTGTTTACAAAGAATATAAAAGCGGCGAAAGGCGTGAGTTTTTTACCGCTGAAAAAGACCTCGATGAACTTGCTGTGAAAATTGCGCGTGAAAGAAGCAAACGCGAGATCAAGCCGGCGTTGAAAGTTTTAAAAGAAGTGTCGTCGATCACTGCCGCTGCTTCGGAAGAGGAACGGCATTTTGTGGCGCAAACGTCAAAACTGTATGATTTTGTTTTAAAAGCGGATAATATGCTGGACAAAGCGACCGAAATGCATGACAATTGGCTCGGCCGACTGGTTTTAAAAATCATGAAATAAAAAAATTTAAAATATAGTTTCATTTTTTTCTGAAAGTTTAATAATTTAAAATCAATATTATGAATTTTATTGTCCCAAACTGGCTGATTGTTTTAAGCGGCATTGGCCAAATTTTCACAGCGCTCATTTATCCATACATCCGGCATCAGGTTTTTGATTGGTATAATGATGTGAAGCAGCTCAAACCGTTGAACCAGGAAATTGCAAAAACGTATGGACGGTATATTCAGGGACTCAATTTCAGTTTTGGATTGATCGCTATTTTGTTTACCAATGAATTGCAGGAAAAAAGCGCTTTGGCCGTTGCGTTAACGGGGTTAATTGCGATGTACTGGGTTGGAAAAGTGGCCACTCAGATTGCCTATTATCCGATGTATGAAATTCCGAAAAGACTGCTTTTCAAAGTTGGCAGTTACGGAATGAATATGTTGTTTGTATTATTCGCGATTGTTAACACCTTGCTGTTTCTAATCAATGTTGTCGGACATTATCACTTGTAGCCATGAATTTTAATATCCTCGGTTACGCGATTTATCTGCTGGTGACAGTTTTCATAATCGTTCGTGTTGGAAAAATATGTTACGAAAACGGAAACATTTTCGTAGCGCAACTGATTCCGCATCATACAGATTTATGCCACAAAATTAACCACGTTTTACTTGTTGCCTATTATTTGCTCAACATGGGTTATTGTGCAGCGACATTAATGGGATGGCAACAAATCTTGACGCTGGAGCAACTGATCGCAATTATAGCATTCCGAACCGGAATTATCGTATTGTTTCTGGCTCTGATGCACTATTTCAACATTTACATGATTACCAAATACGTTCAAAAATTAATTCAATAAATACTTTTATTATGGAAACTTCAAAAATTCTAATCGGTTATGCGGTTTATCTTCCTGTTGCTCTGGCACTGACTTTTTATGTTTCAAAAACACTTTTTAAAAACAGCAAAGTTTACATGCTTGACATTTTTAAAGGTCGGGAAGATATCGCGCTGTCTACAAATAAACTCTTTGAGACGGGTTTTTACCTGCTGAATTTGGGTTGGGCGCTGATGATTCTAGAAATTAACCTTTATGAAAATAACTACCAGAACCTGATTGAAGAATTAAGTTATAAAATCGGCGGATTTTCTATTTATCTTGGCGTGATGCTTTTCATCAATTTGTATTTCTTTTTCAGAGGGAAACGCAAAGCGAAAGAAGCGCTGCAAAACATTGTAGTCCAATAACCATGACAACCATCTTCCTTACCACAAAAATCAACGCTCCGATACAAACCGTTTTCGATTTGTCAAGAAATATTGACGTCCATCAATTGTCCGCTGAAAAAACTGCCGAAACGGCAATTGCCGGAATAAGGTTCGGACTGATCGGATTGAACGAAACCGTGACCTGGAAAGGAAGGCATTTCGGGATTTACCTCACGCACAAAAGCCGGATCAGTGCGTTTGAAATGCCCAATTATTTTGTGGATGAAATGGAAAAAGGACATTTCAAATCTTTCCGCCACGAACATTTTTTCGATTCTGAAAACGGTGTTGTAATGATGAAAGACAAACTGCAATATGAAACGCCATTTGGGATTTTCGGCAAATTGTTCGACCATTTACTACTGAAAAAGCATCTGACGCAATTCCTACTCAAAAGAAATCAACATTTAAAGACACTTGCTGAAAACCAGCAGTAAAATCCACCACAAAACCGGAATGCTTTCGGTCCAGAATGTGGTGTAATATTTAGATCGTTTTTCATTGGCAAAAATCAGAAACAATGATGTGATGGCAATCAGACCCGAATTGATAAAAAAGCGCGGCCAGCTTTCATCGATCTGAAAAAGCTCTAAGATCAGGAACAAAAGCAAAAGCAAAATACCCAATTGTTTGGTGCGCTTGACGCCGATTTGCTGCGGAACGGTCTTCAAATGCGGATCGTCCCAGGCCAAATCGATGATCTCGAATACGAATAGCAACACGACAATCAGTATGAACCGCTTGACACTGATGATGAGAAAATCAATTTCCATCGGCACGCCTGCATTTAAAACCGGAAGTACGAAAGTGACGCCAACCCAGCACAGCGCGACAATGTAAATTTTAAGTCCGGCCCAACTGCGTGCATTTTTCCGATTCGGAAAAAATGGCAACGTATACAACGCGGTGATCAAAAGAAATATACCCGAAGCGAGCTGGGTTCTGAGCTGCAAATGAAAAAAACAAAAAACAGTGCCGAGAAATGCGACCGCACTTATCGCGATAAACCATTTCAATTTCATCGACAGTTCGGGCGTTCCAGAACGTACAATGGCATCATATTTTACGAAATTATAACCGACAATTGTTCCGAAAAAACCGAATCCCGCCATGTAAAAATTCGGCTCAAGATGCAGCAAAATGTCTGTTACCATGATCAGGCTAAAAACAGACAGCGCCACATGAATGCTGCTTTGAAGGTAAAAATCGAAAATGCGCCGCAATTGCTCCATCTCACAAATTTAATTAAACTGTTAATAAGAAGTCGTTTCGGTTAAAAAATTCTCAAAAAAATGCTGTTAAAAAGGGATTTAATTTTGGGATTAATACCTAATTTTACGCCACTTTAAAACACAACTACTTTTTAAATGAAAACAGACGCTTTTGCTTTAAGACACATTGGCCCGAATGAAAATGACGTGCAGCACATGCTGAAAACAATCGGAACCGAAACGATGGACCAATTGATTTTTGAAACTTTACCTGACGATATCCGCCTCAAAGCACCGCTCGATCTGGAGCCTGCGATGACCGAATACGAATATACGCAGCACATCGCACAGCTTGGAAACAAGAATAAAGTTTTTCAAACGTACATTGGTTTGGGTTACCATGCGGCGATTGTTCCGGCGGTTATTCAACGAAATGTGTTTGAAAATCCGGGTTGGTACACGGCTTACACGCCATACCAGGCCGAAATCGCTCAAGGCAGACTCGAAGCGATCCTGAATTTCCAAACCACGGTAATCGAACTGACAGGGATGGAAATTGCCAATGCTTCTTTGCTTGACGAAGGAACCGCTGCCGCAGAAGCGATGGCGTTGCTTTTTGACGTCAGAAGCCGCGACCAGAAGAAAAACAATATCAATAAATTCTTCGTTTCTGAGGAAATCCTACCGCAGACTTTATCGATCCTGGAAACACGCTCAACGCCGATTGGTGTGGAACTTGTTGTTGGAAACCACGAAAATTTCGATTTCTCGAATGAATTCTTTGGGGCAATTTTACAATATCCGGGCAAATTCGGGCAGGTTTATGACTACGCCGGCTTTATCGCAAAAGCAAAAGCAAACGACATCAAAACGGCCGTTGCTGCTGATATTTTAAGTTTGGCGAAACTCGTTTCCCCGGGGGAAATGGGCGCAGATGTTGCTGTTGGAACCACACAACGTTTCGGAATTCCATTAGGTTATGGCGGACCACACGCCGCTTATTTTGCGACAAAAGACGAATACAAACGCAGCATGCCGGGAAGAATTATCGGCGTGACTGTCGATACAAACGGAAACCGCGCTTTGCGTATGGCGTTGCAAACCCGCGAGCAGCACATCAAACGCGACAAAGCGACATCGAATATTTGTACGGCCCAGGTTTTACTAGCAGTTATGGCCGGAATGTATGCCGTGTATCACGGGCCAAAAGGCTTGCAATACATCGCTGGAAAAGTACATGCTTCGGCTGCAACTTTGACAAACGAATTGGAAAAACTTGGCTTATACCAAACCAATACAGCTTATTTTGATACGATCGTCATTAAAGCTGACGCGCAAAAAGTGAAAGCAATCGCAGAACAAAACGAAGTCAATTTTTATTACATTGACGAACAAACCATCTCGATTGCAATGAACGAAACGACTTCGATCAACGACCTGAACAAGATCATTTCGATTTTCGCGGAAGCAACTGGAAAACCGGCTTCAAAAATCGAATCGCTGTCTGACAACAATCATTATCCTGAAAACCTCAACAGAACTTCTACGTTTTTAACACACGACGTTTTCAACAAATACCATTCTGAAACCGCTTTGATGCGTTACATCAAAATGCTAGAAAGAAAAGATTTGGCGTTGAACCATTCGATGATTTCCCTTGGTTCTTGCACGATGAAACTCAATGCTGCCGCAGAAATGTTGCCGCTGAGCATGGGCAATTGGAACAACATTCACCCATTCGCTCCGTTAAACCAAGCCGAAGGTTATCAAACGATGCTTAAAAGATTAGAGCATCAACTCAACATCATCACCGGTTTTGCGGGAACGACTTTACAACCAAATTCAGGTGCTCAGGGCGAATATGCCGGACTGATGGTCATTCGTGCTTACCACCAATCGAGAGGCGATTTTCATAGAAACATTGCTCTGATCCCGGCGTCTGCACACGGAACAAACCCGGCGTCTGCCGCAATGGCCGGAATGCAGGTTGTCGTAACCAAAACTTTAGAAAACGGAAATATCGACGTGGAAGATTTGCGCGAAAAAGCAATCCTGCACAAAGACAATTTATCGTGTTTGATGGTGACTTATCCATCGACGCACGGAGTTTACGAAGCATCGATCATCGAAGTCACCAAACTGATCCATGAAAATGGCGGACAGGTTTATATGGACGGTGCGAATATGAACGCCCAGGTTGGTTTGACCAATCCGGCAACCATTGGCGCAGACGTTTGTCATTTGAACTTGCATAAAACTTTCGCAATTCCGCATGGTGGCGGCGGTCCTGGTGTTGGCCCAATTTGCGTTGCCGAACATTTGGTTCCGTTTTTACCAACAAATCCAGTAATTGAAACCGGTGGCGAAAATGCGATCACAGCGATTTCAGCAGCGCCATGGGGATCGGCTTTGGTTTGTTTGATTTCATACGGATACATTACGATGCTTGGCGCGGAAGGTTTGACCAATGCGACCAAAACAGCCATCCTGAATGCCAATTACATCAAAGAAAGATTAAGCGGCCATTACGATACTTTATATTCCGGCGAAATGGGACGCGCGGCACACGAAATGATTTTGGAATGCCGTCCGTTCAAACAAAAAGGAATCGAAGTCACCGATATTGCAAAACGTTTGATGGATTACGGCTTCCACGCGCCGACGGTTTCTTTCCCGGTTGCAGGAACTTTGATGATCGAACCCACAGAAAGTGAAAACCTCGAAGAACTCGACCGTTTTTGCGACGCGATGATTTCCATCCGTAAAGAAATTGAAGCTGCAAATGCCGACGATAAAAACAATGTGTTGAAAAATTCTCCGCATACTTTGGCAATGCTGACTTCGGATTCATGGGATTTTCCATACACTCGTGAACAAGCCGCATTTCCTTTGGAATACATTGCTGAAAATAAGTTCTGGCCAACAGTCAGAAGAGCCGATGATGCTTATGGCGACAGAAACCTCATCTGTTCCTGTGCGCCGATCGAAGCCTACATGGAAAATTAAAACCAAATGTCCCGCTTAAAACCGGGACATTTTTTATATGAAAGACATTCAAAACCGACAAAACCTCGAGTTGCTGACAAAAGTTTTTTACGACAAATTGCTGTTGGACGACCGTGTCAATTATATATTTACCGAAGTAGCAAAAATTGATTTAGAGCATCATTTGCCGATCATTACCGACTTTTGGGAACAAAGCATCTTTCACACTTCTGGCTATAAAAACAATGTGTTCCAAATTCATCAAACGCTAAACCATAAGGAAAAACTGAGCGCAGCACACTTTGACGTTTGGCTTGATCATTTTTACCAAACCGTTGATGCGCATTTTGAAGGTGAAAATGCTGAAAAAATTAAAACCCGTGCCTTATCCATCGCAACAATTTTGAAAATTAAATTGCAGTAAATTTGAATAAACCTTGTCGTATTAGTATTTTTATATTGAATTTTAAAGAATTCAATAATTATATGCACGCATACTAATTTTTAATGATTTTTTTCGTTTTAAATCTATAAATTAGCCTGATTTTATACCTAAAAAGATGACTGTAAAAATTACCGGAATAGGCAGTTATATTCCAGAAGTAAAAGTTTCAAATACAGATTTTGAAAAACACGTTTTTCTCAATGATGACGGTACGCCATTCGCTTACAACAACGACGTCGTCATCGGTAAATTTAAGAACATTACCGGAATCGAAGAACGACGTTATGTGAACGAAAATCTCGTAACTTCCGATATTGCTTTTGTGGCAGCTGAAAGGGCTATTGCAAATGCCGGAATTGACGCTGAAAAAATAGACTACATTATTTTCGCCCATAATTTTGGAGACGTCCCAAAAGGCACAATCCAATCTGATTTTTTGCCTAGCCTTGCTACACGTGTTAAAAACAGGCTTAAGATCAAAAATCCAAAATGCGTGGCTTATGACCTCATTTTTGGCTGCCCGGGCTGGATCGAGGGCGTGCTTCAGGCCAACGCTTTCATCAAATCCGGAATGGCAAAATGCTGCCTCGTTATTGGTGCCGAAACCTTATCACGCGTGGTGGACATGCACGACCGTGACAGTATGATTTATTCTGATGGCGCCGGCGCTTCAGTCATTGAGGCAGCCGACGACGGCGACGGAGTTTTGGCACACGCAAGCGCAACATACGCCTACGAAGAAGCCAATTATTTACATTTTGGAAAGTCATTCAACACTGATCTGGATCCGGATGTGCGTTACATTAAAATGCAGGGACGCAAAATTTACGAATTTGCACTCAGCAACGTTCCGCAAGCCATGAAAGACTGTCTCGACGAAAGCGGAATCGCTATTGGCGATGTCAAAAAAATCCTGATTCACCAGGCAAATGAAAAAATGGACGAAGCAATTGTAGCCCGTTTTTACAAGTTGTACGGGCAAACGCCGCCCGAAGATATTATGCCAATGAGCATCAATTTCCTAGGAAACAGCAGCGTAGCAACGGTTCCCACTTTGTTTGACCTCATCATCAACGGAAAAATCGAAAACCACAAACTTGACAAAGGCGACGTCATTATTTTCGCTTCAGTTGGCGCCGGAATGAACGTGAACGCGATTGTTTACAGATACTAAAACATTATAATAACTACTTTTTGGCCACGGATTCACGAATTTGCAATCAATTCTTGAATTCGTGGCCAAATTTTATCTGCATGCTTTTCGCCAACTTTGCTATCTTTGTCGTTCGCGCCAAAACGCAAACACCAAAAACATGTACGAAAAGACATTTCCGAATAAACGATTCAAACATACTTTAGAATTTGTCAGAAAACACATTTCAACTGATGAAACCATTTTGGATTTGGGTGTTGAAAATCCGTTTTCAGAGATTATGATGGAAGAAGGTTTTTCGGTTTCAAATACTACAGGCGAAGATCTTGATGAAAATCAGGATGCTTTAAAAAATTCGGCTGCTACGGTCACGACAGCATTTGAGATCTTCGAACATCTGCTCAATCCATACACCATTTTAAAAGAAATCAAATCGGATAAATTGTTTATTTCAATCCCGATGCGCCTTTGGTTTTCTCCGGCCTACCGAAGCAAAACAGATATGTGGGACAGGCATTACCATGAGTTTGAAGACTGGCAGCTCGACTGGCTTCTCGAAAAAACCGGATGGAAAATTATCGACAGGCAAAAATGGACGAATCCTGTGAAGCAAATGGGAATCAGGCCATTACTTCGAAAATTCACAAACCGGTACTACATTATTTACGCTGAAAAAGTAAAATAATGGATTATTACATCGTCATTCCTGCATACAACGAAGCAGCTTTTATCCAATTCACGCTGGATTCGTTGGCGTCGCAAACCATTCTACCTAAAAAAGTTGTGGTTGTGAATGACAATTCGACAGACAAAACTGCAGAAATCGTAACTGAATTCGCATCGAAAAATCCATGGATTTCATTGGTCAACAAAACCTCCGAAGCGGTTCATTTGCCGGGAAGCAAAGTCATCCAGGCTTTTTACAAAGGGTTTGAAGCGTTGGACGAACATTACGACGTAATCGTAAAACTAGATGCCGATCTGATCCTTCCCGACCATTATTTCGAAACAATTTTAAACATTTTCAAAAACGACCCAGAAGTTGGCATGGCCGGCGGATTCGCATACATCGAAAAAAACGATAATTGGATCTTGGAAAACCTGACTGATAAAGACCACATTCGTGGCGCTTTTAAAGCCTATCGAAAAGCCTGTTTTCTGCAAATTGGAAACCTGAAACCTGCAATGGGTTGGGACACTGTTGATGAATTACTTTCAAAATTTTACGGCTGGAAAGTCGCCACTGATACTTCATTAAAAGTCAAACACCTGAAACCAACCGGCGCGAATTACGACAAAACCGCACGTTACAAACAGGGTGAAGCGTTTTATTCTTTAGGTTACGGATTTTGGATCACGGCAATTGCTTCGGCGAAGCTGGCGTTGATGAAGAAAAAACCGCTGTTGTTTTTTGATTACATCCGCGGATTCTGGAAAGCAAAATCAAAAAACAAAACATTGTTGGTTACACCGGAACAAGCAAAATTCATTCGACATTACCGACTGCAAAAAATGAAGCAGAAATTATTCTGACATCAAAAAGCCCCGTAAATTTACAGGGCTTTTTTTATTTACTTCTTTAAAAACTTCACATTTGAAGTTCCTTTTTCAGAATGGATCTTCAGGAAATAACTTCCGGTTTTTAGGTTTGAAATATCCAGTTTTTCGAGCCCTTGCGCATTTGGAAAAACCAAGACGCGCTGGCCCGTGAGGCTGTAAATTTCGATCGAATCCAATGTGAGCTTTTGTTTGTTTTCGATCATCAGGAAATCTGTCGCCGGATTTGGATAGATGGAAAAATATTTTTCAAATGCAAAATCTGTTGTCGCCAATGCAGCAATTGTGGTGGTTGCGGTATTGGTAACAATCGGGTAATTGTAATCGAAATAAATGCTGGCCGAATTGCTGAAAGTATCCCCTTGCACTAAAGACGATTTTGTCCTGATCTTAAAAACCAGATAACCATCGTTCGTGGCATCCAAAAAAGGCAGATTGATGTTTTGGAAAGAAAATTCCACTTTATTGCCGCTCGTTTCTGTGGTATAAAGATGGCTTCCTGTTACGGGCATTAATGTTGAGATTTCAAATTTATTGGCATCTATAATATCGGCAACTTTAATATTCTGGGCGGGCCAGGTTCCTGTATTTTCAAAACGGATGATGTAATGCACATAATCACCTATTTTTGCAGCTGCGATGGTATTCCCTTCAAGGCAGGTTTTGTCGTTTGGATCTAAGGAATTAACAACGCCCTGGTTTAACGCAAATACATTATCTGCGGGTGTTTCATCGGTTTGGGCGATTGCAATGGCAGCATTAAAATTTAAAATATCTCCCGAATTTAAAGCCGGGTTTTCAAGCGGGCTGTTCATGTTAAAAACAACCGTTGCCGTTACTGACTGAAAAGGATTCAGATTTGTAAAGTCCCATTGAAGATTTCCTGGCATTGCTGATACTGTCAAGGAAGAAGATACATAATCCATTACAGCGTCGTTATAAGCAAGTGAGAATGTTCCCGATAATGGCAAATTTCCTTTGTTTTTTACGATGACTTTGTAGGTGGTATTAAACCCGGGACGCGCTGCATTTATAGGAATTATTACTATTTCGAGGTCATTGTGGTTTCCCGTTGGAGTGATACAGAAATTTTGCGGCACCGGACTTTCCTGCATCGGAAAATTGATTGTAACATTTGTCGGAGCAACTGAAAAATAAGAAGGATTTTCAACAATTGGCGCAAATGTATAATTGCCATCGCCAAACCCAAAGTTATAATTTCCGGTGGTATCGCAAGTATAAGTTGTTCCATCGGCACTTCGCAGTTTTAGATTTGGGAACACGGCATCAGCATTATCACATCCATTGGTATTGAGATCAACTTTATTCTCCCCTTTCAGGAAATTCATGTCCCCGCCCAATAATCTGACGATGTGGTTTTCCGGAAGCCCGTTATAAGTTGTAAAAGCACCTACAACAACCATTTGGCCATCTGCCTGAAATGAAATGTTGTAAATATAGTCATTGAAACCGCGTTGCCAGTCAAAAGTTTCATCGGTTGATCCGTCAGGGTTCAGCCTTTCAAGATGGTAGATGATTTCATTAATTCCCGATTCTATCAGAATTTTTCCGTCAGGCTGGATGGCGAGCAATCTCAACTCTGAAGCGCCTGAGCGGATCGTAAAATTTTGATCAATCGAACCATCAGCATTCAGGCGCGTGATGCTCCTTGGACTCAACGAATGCAGTATAATTTTTCCGTCGGCCTGTAGCGCAAATTTGTAGCTGTACAGCGGAAGTGACGCATCTGCAACAAAACCCGGATCCAATGTGCCATTGGCGTTGAGCCTTACGATTCCTCTGGTGGTAACGTTATTGAATTTATTGAACAAACCCGAAACCAGAATTTTTCCATCGCTCAAAGCGGCTACGGCATTTACATTGCCCAACGCAGTATTATTTGAATAACTGCACGCTTGAAAGCTGGAATCTAATGTTCCATCGGCATTTAACCGTAAAACGCCCTGGTGCAATGCAGCCGACACGTTTTTAAATGCTCCGCCTACCAAAATTTTTCCGTCATTTTGCACAAAAACCGACTGTATACTTTCGTTTTGAAAACCAATCGCGGTAAAAAAAGAGGTATCAATAGTACCATCGCTGTTTAGTTTGCATATTTTATCTACAGTTGTTCCGTTAAAATTGGTGAAAGAACCTGCCAAAATCATCTTATCATCCGGTAATACTTTGAAATCGTTAACAAATTGATTTGTACCAACAAAAGGAGCCGAGTTTGCTGACGAATGGAATGTGTTGTCATGGCTGCCATCAGGATTTAAGCGGATGAAATTCCGGCTTGGGATTCCGTTGTAACTGTTAAAACCTCCCTGAACAACGATTTTTCCGTCAGATTGTATGATCGTCTTTGCCGCGTCTAAATTAAAAGCTTTTGAAATCACATTAAATCCGGGATTTCGGGAACCATCAGCATTGATTTCTACTACTGAGGCTACTGACGTATCATTAAATAAATTAAACCATCCTGCCAGTGCGATTTTCCCGTCAGGCTTCAGGGCAGCAGCACGGACAAGATTGTTAAACCCTGTACCCGCATTAAGACTGTTGTCTAAAGTTCCATCGGCATTGAAACGCCAGATGTTTTTTGAACCGGCAACACCATTAAAAGTTAACAGCTGGTTGCCTACAACTAATATTTTATGATCTGGCTGAACCACTATATCGTATGGACCGCCTTCGGGAAAACCGTTAGCCGTAGCAAATGTGGTGTCGATGCTGCCGTTGGCATTTACCCTGACAAGGCGTTTGGCAGCGGCATTATTAAACGTAGTAAACGTTCCGCCGAAAAGCATTTTACCATCGGGTTGCAACACCCCACAATTTACCAAAACCTGGGTATTGAATCCGCCTGTTATGGCAAATGTGCTGTCCTTTGTTCCATTAGCGTTCAGTCTTATAATACCTCTGGCCGTGATTCCATTGAATGTAGTAAAATCTCCAACGACTACTGTTTTACCATCAGGCTGGGCCAAAATCACGGAAGCCAATCCTCCCGTACCGGCATTAAATGTGGTATCCAAACTGGCATCGGCATTTAGCCTGACCAATTTTCCGCACGCAATTCCATTGTATGAGGTAAAGTCCCCGCTGACAACAATTTTACCGTCTGGCTGCAAGGCCATGGACTTTGCGGCAGCATTGAATCCGAGGGATGAAAATCCGAGGTCTTTTGTTCCATCGGGATTAAGCCTGATGATCCTGTTGTCATTGGTTTGTCCAAAAGCCGTAAAATAGCCGACCGCAATAATTTTCCCATCGGGTTGAACCGCAAAATCATAAACCACATCATCAAAGAAGGCTTCGAGGTTGAAACTTCTGTCAATTTTATCGCCATCAAGCCTGATTATTTTTTTTTGGTTTTTGGTTAGTACCAATAACTTTCCGTCAGCCTGACTCCTGATCCTGTACTGAAATTCCCCATCGTAAACATAGTTATCGGAAGCTTGTTCGAAAACATTGAAAAAAGGGTCGCGGTCGGCTGCATTTTGTGCCTGTCCTTTTGTAAAGACAAGCAAAAGAAGAATTGATGCAAAGTAAAGTTTTCCCATGAAATAAAATTTCACGAAATATAGTTTTTATTTTAACATTCCTTTAGCAATTTGAAAATATTTAGGGCTTTTTGATTTTCAAATCTTATAAACTCCAAACTAATCCTTATTTTAGCGTATATTTAAAATATATGATGCTCGTTCGCTATTTATCGCAAATTGGAAGGTATTTCCTGATGTGGAAAGAAATTTTCAACAAACCCACAAAATGGTCGGTCATGAAAGGACTGATCCTGAAAGAAATTGATGATTTGATTATCGACTCACTCGGAATTGTGGCTTTTATATCATTTTTCGTCGGCGGCGTTGTGGCCATTCAAACAGCGTTAAACCTGACCAATCCACTGATCCCGAAATACCTGATTGGTTTTGCGACCAGACAATCGGTGATTTTGGAATTTGCGCCAACGTTCATTTCGATCGTAATGGCCGGAAAAATGGGGTCGTTTATAACCTCAAGTATCGGAACCATGCGCGTGACTGAACAAATCGACGCTCTGGAAGTGATGGGTGTGAACTCAGTCAATTACCTGATTTTTCCAAAACTCATGGCGTTGCTCCTCTACCCTTTCCTCATCGGAATCAGCATGTTCCTCGGAATTCTTGGCGGATGGATGGCTGCTGTGTATGGCGGTTTTGGATCGAGTCCCGAATTTATTGGCGGAATCCAACAGGATTTTATTCCGTTTCATATTGCGTACGCTTTCATCAAAACATTCCTTTTCGGATTGTTGTTGGCAACAGTTCCTTCCTTTCACGGTTATTATATGAAAGGCGGCGCGCTTGAAGTGGGAAAAGCCAGTACCGTTTCATTCGTATGGACGTCGGTAACGATCATTTTGCTGAATTACATATTAACACAATTGCTCCTTAGCTCATGATAGAAGTAAAAAATTTAGAGAAATCTTTTGGCGACAGCAATGTGCTTAAAGGCGTTTCGACGGTTTTTGAAACCGGAAAAACCAATTTGATCATCGGGCAAAGTGGTTCGGGAAAAACGGTTTTGCTGAAAAGCCTGCTCGGAATTCACGCGCCGGATTCGGGAACAATCGAGTTTGACGGCCGTGTCTATTCTGAATTGTCACCGGATGAAAAACGCGAATTACGTACCGAAATTGGAATGGTTTTCCAGGGAAGCGCGTTGTTCGATTCGATGACTGTGGCGCAAAACGTGGAGTTTCCATTGAAAATGTTTACCAAACAATCGCGTTCAGAAAATAAAGACCGTGTGGATATCGTTTTGAAAAGGGTCAATCTCATCGACGCGCACCACAAACTGCCGAGCGAAATTTCGGGCGGAATGCAAAAACGGGTCGCGATTGCGCGTGCGATCGTCAACAATCCAAAATATTTATTTTGTGACGAACCCAATTCCGGACTCGATCCGAACACTTCGATTTTGATCGACAACCTGATCAAAGAAATCACGGAAGAATACAATATTACGACCGTGATTAATACGCATGACATGAATTCTGTGATGGAAATTGGCGAAAATATCCTGTTCCTCAAAAACGGACTCAAAGCCTGGCAAGGAACGAAAGAGGAAATTTTCCGCACAGACAATCAGGCTGTAGTTGATTTTGTGTACTCTTCAAACTTATTTAAGAAAGTGCGTGAGGCGTATCTCAAAGAATAAATAAACAATCATACAAAAAAGGCGGAAATTAATTTTCCGCCTTTTTTATTTCTTCAAATTATTTACAATGCTTTTGATTTCCTGCTCTTTTCCTTTCGGATAAATCAACAGCACATTGTCTTTGTCTACAATAATATAATCTTCGAGTCCGTCAACGATGACCAGTTTTTCTTTTGACGTGCTGATGATGTTATTCGACGCATTATTCAAAACGACCGTCGCGTTCACCACAGCATTGTTTTGTTCATCTTTATTAAGCTTTTCATGTAAAGATCCCCAAGTTCCAAGGTCATTCCAATCAAAAGTTGCCGGCAATACATAAACGTTTTTGGCATTTTCCATCACCGCATAATCGATCGAAACATTTTCGGCAAGGGCATAATTTTCATTGATAAACCGAACCTCATCGGGCGTGTTGTAACTTTCTTTGCCTTGCAAAAACAATTGGTTCATCTGAGGCTGAAATTTCTCAAATGCTTCCGTAATCGATTTGGCGCTCCAGATAAATATCCCGCCGTTCCAAAGGAAATTTCCACTATCGAGAAAGGATTTTGCGGTTTCATAATCTGGTTTTTCGCGAAACTGGCGCACTTTTTTCACCGGATTCAAGTCTGATTTGTCAAATTCGATGTAACCAAAACCGGTGTTTGGGAATGTTGGTTGTATGCCCAAAGTCATCAGTGCGTTTTCTTTGGAACAAAAATCAAAACACCGCTGCAAATTGTCGGTAAACGCTGCTTCGTCTTCAATCCAGTGATCACTTGGCGCGACAACCATCACGGCATCGGGATTTTCTTTTTGGATTTTCAGCGACGCGTATAAAATGCAGGGCGCCGTATTTCGCATCGCAGGTTCCAGCAAAACCTGTTCTTGTTTGACCAACGGCAATTGCTCTAAAACAATGTCGTTGTATTTTTCATTGGTCAGGATCAATATATTCTCAGCCGGAATCAGTTTCGACAACCTGCTGAATGTTTTTTGGATCAATGTATCGCCAGAGCCCAGCATGTCATGAAATTGCTTCGGGAATTCAGCAGTGCTCACGGGCCAAAACCTCGAGCCCACGCCGCCGGCCATTAATATCGCGTAATAATTCTTGTTCATTTCTTTCTTAATTTGGTAATAATTCAACTTCTGCGTTTGGATTGAACAGGTACATGCGCCCTGAACTCACTTCCACACATTCATATCGTTTGGTCCGCAACGCGCCTTTTTTAAAAATCTTCCCGTTGTGAATCCGGAATGCGCTGCCATACGGAATTTCAAAGATATAGTTTTTATCATTTTGTTGGTCAAACTGTTTCAGGGCCAAAGCCAATGTCGTATCGGTATCGCTGCTCGCCGACGGGTTTTTGAAATGTCTTGCCAGCAAAGGCAGCAGCTGATTCGGAAAAATCTCTGGCCGGATGAACGGCACCATCAATCTTTGAAACGTAAATTTCCATTCATTCCCGTGCGGTTTGATGTTCCTGCCAAACTTTTCAAAAGCGACCAGATGCGAAATTTCATGAACCAGCGTAATCAAAAACCTGTATTTATTCAGGCTCGAATTGACCGTGATCTCATGTTTTCCGCCGTGGCCTTTCCTGTAATCGCCATGCCGCGTAACCCTTTCGTTCACGATTTTGAGGTGCACTTCATTGGCAACGATCAATTCGAAAACAGGTTTTACTGAGTGTTCGGGCAAATATCTGGCTAAAGTTTTGCTCAAAGGTTATAGTTTATGAATTGGAATTTGCACAGTTTTAAGGCGTTGTTGATGAAACCTGCAGTACTTTTCCGTTGTAATATTTGTGTCCTGTCAGTGCAAAATTGAAAATATAATCGGCCATGTCCGTTGCCGAAAGTGGCGCTTCATATCCCGGAAAAGCTTCCGCTAGCATTTCTGTTTGTACCGATCCCAATGCCAAAACGTTAAACGCAATGCCTCGATCGCGGTATTCTTCGGCCAGCAATTCCGATAAGGTAATTACTGCGCCTTTACTCGAACTGTATGCCGCCAATCCCGAAAATTTAAGGCTTCCCTGAATGCCGCCCATACTGCTAATGGTCACCACATGGCTGCCTTTCTGCAACAGCAAAAGTGAAATCCGCGTCAGCGCAGCTACAGCAAAAACGTTCACTTTGTAAACTTTTTCAAAATCTGAAGTGGAAAGTTCGCCAAAAGGTTTCAGGACCAAACTTCCCGCATTGTGAATGATCGCGTCAATTTTTTCCCAACCCGAAGACAGGAAATTTTCCACCTGCGCCAAATCTTTTTCTTCGGAAAGATCCACTGAAAGGCAGGTAATTTTTGGATGGTTCAATAATGTTTGCGGTGTTTTGCGGGAAAGTGCCAGGACATTGCATCCGGCGTCGGCAAATAAAAGGGCGAGTTCATAACCGATTCCGCGGCTGGTTCCGGTAATGATGATATTTTTATCCATGTGGTTTCAATTCAACCGTAAAAATAATAATATAAAAGCAAAAAGCAGGCTTTGCGATTGGCTTTAACCAAATTTACGGCTTTAAATTCCGGAAAATCAGCGCCGCGACTTCTTCGAAATGTATTTTGCATAAAAGCGATAGCCCTGAAAAATCGCAAAACCAACAAAAAGCAACGGAATAAAATGCGACATCAGGTATTTTGAGAAAAACGTATCGGCCGTACTGACATAATTTAGGAACAATGCAATAAACATGATTCCGAAAAACGATCCGGCCAATGTTCCGCCAACATACCAAAAACGGAATTTCATGGCTGCCGAAATGTATTTGTTGTTCAGCAGATACAAATTCCAACCAATCCAAAACGGAACCTGTATAAAATTGACTGCGTTAAAAAGCACGCCGATCATGTAAGGCGAATAGTTGACATATTTGTACAAATAACTTTCCTGCGGCGAATCGTTTTGGGAATGCGCGTAAAAAGTATAGGCCAAAATCAGCAGAAAAAAGACCGAGAAGAATTCGATGAATTTGATGAGTTTTTTATTTTTCGACAATTTCTCGGCAAAAATCAAAGTGAAATAAATCACAAAAACTTCCACTGAAATGACGCCCAGCAAATAAAAAACAAGCGGCTGCATACCCGATTTCGTATAAATTTCAAATGCAACTACCGTCAAATAACCCAGCGGCAGCGAACCGATGAAACTTACGATAAATCCAACAATTATATTTTTGAGCAATTTCATCAGAAGTTAACTATTTTTTTATTCATTTTTTTGTGCAGCCTGAACTGTTTCATGCCTTCGCGATGGTTCAGGTAAGCGACGCCATTTTTGTGGTTCATAACACTAATTTCGTACATATAAATAATGTGCCGCGCGAGTTCTTTCCATGCAAAAAACAGCGAATGTTTCGGATCGTAAATGTGCGTAGGTTCACTTCCGGCGCCGTTGAGTTCGACAATTGAGAAATTCTTTCCATTTTCAAATTCCTCGATGCTGTTGTACATGATATCAAGCCGTCCGAAATAAAATCCCGGAACCTGGAGGCAAATTTCGTTGAGCATTTCCGTGAGTTTGGGCGTGATCCAATGGCTTCCGTCAATAAATTTCGCGCCTCTCGCATGATTCCCGTACGGAACGAGATTCAGGTTCTGACCCGATTCCAAAACGGTTTCGAGTTGTGCTCCGTATTCTTTTTTTAGGGTTTCCAACTGCAATTCGTAACGCGGATCTTTGCATATCAATTGTTCAGTGGTTGATTTTCCATCGCCGGTTACAATCAAAAATTCCTTCGCTACAATCCCGGTGATTTTTCCTTTTTCCTGATTCGGATAACGCACATAAAACACGCCGATTTCATTGGGAAACGGAATCAAATCCTGTACAAGATAATCAAAATCTGCTTTCGCTGCGTAGGTTTCCAGATCCTTTTCGTTGTTGATTTTTTTGACAGCTGACCCACGCAAACCCATATCTGGTTTCGCAATGAACGGAAACCGAATGCCGCAATCTTCTAATGTTTTCAGAACTGTTTCGGGAGAAGTTCCAGCAGAAACCAAAGCAGTTTTCGGATAATATTGCTGCGGAATGAGATCGTAAATTTCCTTTTTGGAATCCATCAAAAATCCGCCGTTTCGTATCGTTGGATTGGCTGCATTAAAGAAAAAAATTGTCCGGGCCCGAATCGCAAAATAGATCCACAGCAACGAAATCGGAATGTAAACAATCTGAAAAGGCCAATATTCCCAATGGGTGATTTTATGAAAAAGTAGTTTCAAAAGCTGGATTTAAACGATGATAAAATGGGAAGATTCGGTTTGGTCGATCAGGTCGAAATGCATCATTTTGAGCGATTGATTTTCAATAACCGCCTGCGTAATGCTGAGTGTTTTGAGTTGGCCGTTTCGGTCGATCACGAGTCCGTTTTCCTGATTTTTATCTTCTGTATACCGATGAAAGTTAAACATTTCATTTTCATTCACATCGGATTTGGTTTCCAGAAAACTATAAAACCATTGTGAACGCTTTTCGCGGATTTCATTTGGGTACAAAGTTGACGACGACCACACATAATTTTTAGCCGTATCAAGAACCACAGTTTCTTTTTCCGAAAAATCCCAGCGCAACTGGTACAATTTTCCCGATTCGAATAACACCAAAGTAAAAGGTTCTATGTTGTCAAGGTTAATTTCGTTCCACGTTTGAATAGCAGATTCCGAACTGATCAAATCCAATACGATCAATCCACGGCTTTTTCGATAGGTAAAAAGGTGTTTGTGTTTTTCCGCTGCGCCGTTTAACAATACGATCACATCGGATTTTTCATTCGTGGCAAACCAGGTTCCGCCGGCTTGCGGATCTTTCGGAAACAGGATTTTTCTTCCGTTCACTATATATTCCGCAGGTTTTAACGCTGGCCTCAACACCGCTTCGTCGCGATTGGAAGTGATGATGATCTTATCATTTGCGGCTACAAAACTTACTGTGCACATTGATTCCGGTATTCGATTGTAGAACGCGCAACGCCAAAATTTTCATCTATCGTGATGTTTTTGCATTTGCGGACGGCAACTTTAATCAGCGCCTGATGGTGAATGCAATGTTCGAGGTTGTACAGCAATTCGCGTTCATAATTGCTTTCAATCAGGATTTCGGTGCCGTTAATTATTTGTTTTAAGGCGATGGTTTTGTTTGGTTTTTCGAGTTTGGATTTTACGTATTTGATCGAACCGATCGCAAATTCGGTATCCGTTTGTATTTTGCAATTGCGCTCCCGCAGGTCGTAATTTAAATTTCCGGATTCGTATTGCTGCAACAAACAGAGGAACATTTCAATAATGTGTCGCGTGTGTTCGCCAATGGTTGCGTGGCTTAAATCGGCGCAAGGCTCAGCATAAACGGCATCTGGAAGTTGCTTCAACAGAACAATCAGTTCGTCCAGACTTTGGTGTATCGCAGGAATTAGTTTACTCATAAAATTCATTTTTGTGCAATCGAATTGAAAACAACCCATTTCACATTCTAATTTACAATTTATTTCTATTTGAAAAAGGTTTTGCTCCTATTTAATATCATACGGTTTTAAATCGCAAGTAGTTTGTTGGAATCTGGCTACAGCCAAAGCGACTCATCCAAAATTTTGCGGATTTCTACAATTTGCAAATTGAATTTCCACACATTTCTACAGTTCGCATAAAAATTAAACGGTACAAAAAACCATGGATTGTATTGATTTCAAACAGATTGTATAAATGAACGATTGATTTATAGCAAATGGCACAATTGTTTCAATAAGCTTATCAAACAAGAATACATTAAAAATTACAAACGTCCTTTTAAGTGAACATGTTTTCCATTTCCTTAAAAAGACCAAAAATATACCGGCATACTTCGTAAAATCAGAGTATTCCTCAAAGAAGCATAGTTAAGTTAAATTGGGTAAATGAAGATTTATTTCTTCGCAAAAAGGAAGCGGTAACGTTTCCTTTTTTGTTTTTATAACATATATTAACATCGTTAATTGGTTTAAAATTCTAAATTTGTGGATAAACGATTATTCAAGATTTTATAATGGGTTCAAAGATTCTGGTTGTTGACGATGACACTTCTTTCTGCATGATGCTAAAGACTTTTCTGCAAAAAAAAGGCTACGATGTGACCAATGCATTTACAGCAAATGAAGCCCAGGAAATCATCAAAAATCAAAAATTTGATGTCGTTTTAACTGATATTCGGCTTCCTGACAGCGATGGCCTTTCGATCTTAAGAGCTGTAAAAGAAATTTCTTTCGAAACCCAGGTGATCCTGATGACCGGTTATACCGATATCAAAGCCGCGGTCAACGCCATGAAAAACGGCGCTTACGATTATGTCGGCAAACCCATCAATCCCGACGAAATCCTGCATACGATTGAACAATCCTTAAAAAAGAAAGCGGTGCAAACGGATGTTTCCGATGAGAAATCAGCCGCAAATTCCAATAAAAAAAGTACCTCTTCAAATTCCAGTTTCGTAAAAGGAATCAGTGCGCATTCAGATCAGTTGCATGAGTACATTTCGCTTGTCGCGCCAACAAACATGTCGGTGCTGATCATTGGCGACAGCGGAACCGGAAAAGAATATATCGCACATTCCATTCACGTGCAAAGCAAACGCAAAGGCAAACCTTTTATCGCAGTCGATTGTGGCGCGATCCCGAAAGAACTGGCATCGAGTGAATTTTTCGGACACCTGAAAGGTTCGTTCACCGGCGCCGTTACCGACAAAACCGGACATTTTGAAGCCGCAAATGGCGGAACTATTTTCCTGGATGAAGTCGGAAATCTGTCGTATGAAGTCCAGATCCAGTTGCTTCGCGCGCTTCAGGAACGCAAGGTCAAACCCATTGGCAGCAACAACGAAATCAAAGTCGACATCCGCGTCATTGCAGCAACCAACGAAGATTTATCAGAGGCGGTAAAAAGAGGCGATTTCCGTGAAGATCTATACCACAGGCTCAACGAATTCAGCATTCAGGCGCCAAGACTTTCCGAAAGAAAACACGACATTATGATTTTTGCAAATCATTTTCTGGCTGCGGCCAACGACGATCTGGAGAAAAATGTATTGGGTTTCAGCAAAGAGGTCAGCGACTTATTCATGATTTACGACTGGCCCGGAAATTTGCGCGAAATGAAGAATACGATCAAACGCGCGGTGTTGCTGACTAAATCGGATTTGGTTTCATTGGATGTTTTGCCTCAGGAAATGCTTATCGAACAACAATCGGCAGGCGATCTTTTGCCTTTGTATTCGAAGGACAATGAGGAAAATGCGATTAGAAATGCTTTGGAACGCGCCAATTTCAACAAATCAAAAGCGGCTAAATTACTCGATATTGACCGCAAAACTTTGTACAACAAACTTAAGTTGTATAATATTGACTTGTAAAAGGCAGAAGGTTGAAGGTTGAAGGTTGAAGGTTGAAGGTTGAAGCTTCTCGGTGATTATAACCTTTTGCTTATTTGATTTCCTGCAGGAGATTTTTAGAAAGTTCGTCCATCTTTTGACAGATATTTGCTACATATTCTTTCATTTCGGACGCATCCAAATTTAATTTATAGTCTTCAATCGGTTCCAGTAATGCGGCAATCGAATGCACTTCCATCTGCTTCAGCATCGGGATCATTTTGTGTGCGACCTGTGCCATTTTTTCCGGATCCATTTCAGCCGTTGCCTGTTTCAGCACCTCACAATTTTCAACTGCGCTTTGCGCGAATGTTTCGACGATCAAACGCAGCGCCTTTGGGTCGTCCTGCGTAAACTGGTTTAGGCTTCGCAGGTTGAAAAGTGTCGACGGTTCCGATTCACTTTTGTTTTTTGTGGCAGAAAGCCCAGGTTTTTCATTCCTGAAAATCGATTTGATCAGCAGCAGCAATTCTTCCAATTCCAATGGTTTCGGGTGAAAAGCCGTAAATCCTTTACTTGTAAAATCCTGAGAATCGAGATCCCTTTTTCCCGAAAGCGCCACAATTGGAATTTGCGCAATTTGCGGATCGTTGTTGTTTCGAATGATGCGGACAAGCTCAAAACCGTCAATTTTTGGCATCTGGATGTCGCTTAAAACAAGATCAAAGTTTTCGCTTTCAAGCAAATCTTTTACCTGGGCTGCATCTGAAGTGGTTTTAATCTCTACCGGATAATTCACAAATATTTCTTTCATCAACGCGAGCTGCATCGCATCGTCATCGACAATCAGGATTTTCCTGTTGTTGAGAAATTCATACTGTGAAGCCGGTTTGAAATGTTCATTCCGTTCCAATTTCATTTCCGAATGGATCGCCGGGATTTCAATCGTAAACACAGAACCTTTATTTTCCACACTCAGCAATTCGATCGAGCCGTCAAGCAATTCCAGCATTTTTTTGGCAATCGTAAGTCCGAGTCCGGTGCCGCCGAATTTCTTTTCAATACCGGCGTGCGCCTGTGTAAATTCCTTAAAAACCAAATGTTGTTCGCGACCAGCAATCCCAATTCCGGTATCAATTACTGAAACCACGATCTTATTTCCCTGCAGCTTCGCAACAACCTCAACCGAACCTTCCTGGGTAAATTTGATCGCGTTTGAGATCAGGTTGGTCAAAATTTGTTTGAGTCGGTATGGATCAGAAATAAAGTGGTTGTCGAGCGAATCGTCTACATCATACCGCAATTCGATATTCTTGTTGGTCGCGTTGGGTTCCAATGGCTTGCACGTACTTTCTATCAATTCCCTGAAGTTGAAACTGACTTTTTCGATTGTGATTTTGTTGTTTTCGAGTTTGGAAAAATCGAGTAAATCGTTTACCAATTTCAAAATGTAATGCGACGAATGTTTGATATTATCCAGGTATTGTCGCTGTTTGGGTGTGGTTTCGGTATTTTTCAGCAAATCAGAAAAACCGATCACGCTGCCCAAAGGTGTTTGGATGTCGTGTGTGACCGTGGCCATCAACATCGTTTTACTGCGCAGCAAATCTTCTTTCTCATCGTTGAGTTCTTCCAGCTGCGAGCGGTAATTTTGGCTGATCGTCAAATCCCTGATGATGATCCCGGCGAATAAAATCAGCAGGCAAAATGTGATCGCGCCAACCCAAGCAATGGTTTTGATCAGATTGTTTACAGCCGCTTTGGAGTTGTTGATTTTTGTATAGGATTTCTCGAGTATTTCTTTTTCCAACGATGAAAGTACGATCCGGAGCTGGTCTGAAATGATCCGGTTTTCATCCTGCAATCGCTGCTCTTTTTTGAACAACTGGTACTTCATTTTGTTGTCTTTGATCACAACCTGGGTCAGCATTTTTTCGATGGACGATGTGAGCTGTTCATTTGAAACCGGCAATTTGCTCAGCGAATCCATCTGTTTTTTAGTGAGCACATTGTTCAGGAATTGCCGCATTTGCGTATTGTCGCGAAATTCGATGGGTTTGACGCTGCGGTTTAGCGAATCCTTGACTTTGTAAATTTTCCCGACCGCGCGGTCGAAGGTGTTTTCCTGGTTGTAAAAATTCCGGAACTGGATGATCTCGTTGATGCTGCTTTTTTTCTTGTTCAGCAAATCCTGGATTGTTGCGAGTTTGCCGAGTTGCGACGAGTCGCTGTTGACTTTGATCGCGTCGATCTGGATGCGCACACTGTCGAGCAATTTGTTATAGATGCGGAAATCTTTTTTGGAACCGGTCAGTATCGAATTGCGCCCGGCTGCTTCCGACGAATACAAGTTGGCAATCGCGTTGCTGATCTGTATGATCTTTTTATTTTCAGAATTGACGTCTTTGTCGGGAATGGCAATTTTGAGGATTTCCGTGTAGACAAACCAGACCGAAAACATCGCAATCACGAAAATCAATAAATATCCAACGATGACTTTGCCTTTTGTAGACGATTGTTTGCTCATGTCATAAAGGTAAATGTATTTTTTGTCTTTTGGAAATCGGATTTTGGATTTTTGCAGGAGTGCAGCCCCGATTGCAGCAGCATCCTTTTGAGGCTTTTCGCCGAAAAAGATACAGCGGAAAGCGGGAAAAGCTGCCAAAAAAAAAACAGCCATCAAAAAATGACAGCTGTTTGTAAATCGTATCTCTAAAATCGTAGATTCTTTAACTCAAAATACTTCTCGAAATCACGATTTTTTGGATCTCTGAAGTGCCTTCGTAAATTTGTGTGATCTTGGCATCGCGCATCATTCTTTCGACATGGTATTCCGACACATAACCGTTTCCACCGTGGATTTGCACCGCCTCGATCGTTGTATCCATGGCAACTTGTGACGCATATAATTTGGCCATTGCACCCGATTCTGAAATGTCTTTTCCTGCATCTTTTTCGGTTGCGGCTTTGAAGCACAACAATCTTGCAGCTGTAATTTGCACGGCCATATCGGCCAATTTGAATGCAATTGCCTGGTGTTTTGAAATTTCTTTCCCGAAAGCTTTGCGTTGTTTCGAATAGTTTAAAGCGAGTTCGTAAGCGCCTGTGGCAATTCCCAATGCCTGTGAAGCAATCCCGATTCGTCCGCCGTTCAAAACGCTCATTGCGAAATTGAATCCGAAACCATCTTCACCAATACGGTTTTCTTTTGGGACTTTGACATCATTAAACATCAGTGAATGTGTGTCAGATCCGCGGATTCCCATCTTTTTTTCTTTCGGGCCGATGTCAAAACCAGCCCAGCCTTTTTCAACGATAAACGCGTTGATTCCTTTGTGGCCTTTGTCGAGATGCGTTTGCGCAATGACAATATAGGTTGATGCTGATGCGCCGTTTGTGATCCAGTTTTTCGTACCGTTTAACAAATAATGGTCGCCTTTGTCGATGGCTGTTGTTTTTTGCGAAGTCGCGTCAGATCCGGCTTCAGGCTCAGACAAACAAAAAGCGCCGATGACTTCCCCTTTGGCAAGCGGCATTAAATATTTCATTTTTTGTTCTTCGTTGCAGTATTTTTCGAGTCCGGCGCAAACCAGTGAATTGTTGACCGACATCACGACTGCGGCCGAAGCATCAACTTTTGCAATTTCGGTCATGGCCAAAACATAGGAAACGCTGTCGAGTCCGGAACCGCCGTATTTTGGATCGACCATCATTCCAAGAAATCCCAGATCGGCCATCATTTTTACCTGCTCGGTCGGAAATTTAGAATATTCGTCACGCTCAATTACGCCCGGAAGCAGTTCTGCCTGGGCAAAATCGCGTGCGGCTTGTTGGATCATTAAGTGTTCTTCGGTCAGATTAAAATCCATAATGGTATAGAATAAATAATGTTATTTGCTTGAAAAATGTTGCCAAAGATAAATTTTTAATTGTGAAATTTTGGTATTTGATTCGTAATTTTGGCCGATGATCAAAGAAAACTATAACGTTGTAGGAATCATGTCGGGAACTTCGCTCGACGGCGTTGATTTGGCCCACGTGAATTTTACGGTTTCAGATGGAAAATGGACGTTTGACATTGGCGAAAGCGAAACTGTTCCGTATACGGAAAACTGGGTTTCGACTTTAAAAAACGCGGTCGATTTTCCTGAAAATGAGTTGCAAAAACTGAATGCAGATTATACAAAACTGCTCGGCGGGATCATTTCCGATTTCATCCAAAAAAACAATATTCAGGATCTTGATGCGGTTTGTTCGCACGGACATACGATTTTGCACCAACCGCAAAATGGATTTACGTTGCAAATTGGCAATCTTCCTGAAATTGCTGAAATTACAAAGCAAAAAGTCGTTTGCGATTTTCGGGTTGCCGATATGGAATTGGGCGGACAAGGCGCGCCTTTGGTTCCAATTGGCGATCGGATTTTGTTTTCCGATTATGACTATTGCCTGAACCTTGGCGGATTTTCGAATGTGTCGTTTGAACAAAACGGCAAACGGATCGCCTTTGACATTTCAGCTGTGAATACTGTTTTGAATTTTTATGCAAACCAACTCGGATTTGATTATGACGACAGAGGAAAAATTTCCAGATCAGGAAACGGCAACAAAGAATTGCTCGATCAACTGAATGCGATTGATTTCTATAAAAAACCTTTTCCCAAATCACTCGGTTTCGAATATGTGAAAGAAATTTTACTACCGATGATTGAAAGTTTTGACATAGATGCACCATCGAAAATGCGCACATTCTCGGAACATATCGCCTTTCAAATCGCTGAAGCTTTACCTGTAAAAACCGGAAAATTACTCATTACCGGCGGCGGCACGTACAATGATTTTTTGATTGAGAAAATACAGTTCCATTTGCCCGAAATGCAAATCGTTATTCCCGATGCAAAAATATTGGAATTCAAGGAAGCGCTGATTTTTGCGTTACTTGGCGTGTTGAAGTTGAGAAACGAAATTAATGTTTTGGCATCGGTTACCGGCGCGAAACACGACCACAGTTCCGGAAAAATTTTTATCTGAAACACAACCATTAAAAATACTGAAAATTAAAGAATTCCCATTATCTGATTTTTTATATTTGCCCAACCTAAACATATCGCAACAAAATGAAAGATTTATTAAATAAATTTGAAAATAAAGAACCTGAAATCGTTTTTAACTGGAAAGATGCTGAAACTGAAGCGGAAGGCTGGACGGTCATCAATTCGCTTCGCGGCGGAGCGGCCGGTGGCGGAACCAGAATGAGGAAAGGGCTCGATATGAATGAGGTGCTTTCACTCGCCAAAACGATGGAAGTCAAATTTTCAGTTTCTGGACCGGCGATTGGCGGAGCAAAATCGGGAATTAATTTTGACCCGAACGATCCGCGGAAAGAAGGCGTTTTGAAACGCTGGTACAAAGCTGTGTCGCCACTATTGAAAAGTTATTACGGAACCGGCGGCGATCTGAATGTGGACGAAATCCACGAAGTGATCCCGATGACTGAAGAATGTGGCGTGTGGCATCCGCAGGAAGGCGTTTTCAACGGCCATTTCAAACCCACTGAAGCCGACAAGATCAACCGCATCGGGCAATTGCGCCAGGGCGTGGTGAAAGTGATTGAAAATCCGTCGTTTTCTCCTGATGTTTCCAGAAAATATACCGTGGCCGATATGATCACCGGTTATGGCGTGGCCGAAGCGGTGCGTCATTTCTATAACATTTACGGCGGCAATGTCAAAGGCAAAAAAGCCATTGTGCAGGGATTTGGGAATGTGGGTTCGGCAGCTGCATTTTACCTGGCAGAAATGGGTGCGCAAGTCGTTGGCATTATCGATCGCGATGGCGGAATCATCAACGAAAACGGATTTTCATTTGAAGAAATCAGAAAGCTGTTTTTAAATAAGGACGGAAATAAACTGGTAGCCGAAAACATGGTTCCGTTTGCAGAAATCAACGAGAAGATCTGGACGATCGGTGCTGAAATTTTTACGCCTTGCGCGGCTTCAAGACTTGTACAACAAAACCAGGTGGAGCAAATGATCGCTTCGGGACTGGAAGTGATTTCGTGCGGTGCGAATGTTCCGTTTGCCGATAAAGAAATTTTCTTCGGCCCAATTATGGAAAATATCGACCAGAAAGTGAGCCTGATCCCGGATTTTATTTCCAATTGCGGTATGGCGCGCGTTTTTGCTTATTTTATGGAAAAGAAGGTGCAGATGACCGACGAGGCAATTTTTGCAGATACTTCGGAAACGATCAGAAAAGCCATTGCCAACGCGCATGCACTCAACAATTCCAAAACCAACATCAGTGCGACCGCCTTTGAAATCGCATTGAAACAATTGGTGTAATAAACAATTTATTTTACTTACTTTCGTTATACCAAAAATGATTTTGCGCCATGACCGAATCTATTGAAATCGAAAACAAAAAGAAGTCGCTAGCGATCACTTCGGCAATATTTGCCATTTTGTTTATGCTTTTCTTTTTCCTTAAATACACGGAAATCAACATGTTGCCTGAACTTGACGGTGGTGGCGGCGGTGGTGAGGTGGCCGTGAATTTTGGCGATAGCGAATTTGGATCGGGTGACAACTATGAGTCGATGGAAAAAGTAGTGTCGGCGCCCAAACAAACCCAACAGCCGCAAGCCGTCGAAAAAGAAATTATCGTCAGTGAAAACGAAGACGCGCCTGTGATTGCGAATGTCAAAAAATCTGCAGAAAAACCCAAAAAAGAAGTAGTTGAAAAACCGGTGGAAAAAGTGGTTCCAAAACCTTCTAAATCAACATCGGACGCTTTATCAAATTTGCTAAACGGCTCAAACAAATCGGGCGATGGCGACGACAAGGTGGCCGGAAATAAAGGAAAATCAAACGGCGATCCCAACGCAAGCGGTTACAATGGCGGCGGCGGATCGGGAACCGGAAGTGGCGGCGGAAACGGCTCGGGCCAGGGACTCGGAACCGGAAGCGGCTATGGAAATGGCAATGGTGGCGGATCCGGAAACGGAACTGGAAATTACCAATTGGGAAACCGCAAAGCACTCAACAAACCAAAACCCGATTACACCTGCCAGGAAGAAGGCATCGTCGTGGTTCAGATTTCGGTAGACAAATCTGGGCGCGTGGTAACTGCAAATCCAGGAATCAGGGGAACGACCAATGCAGCCAAATGTTTGCTTGACCAGGCGAAGATCGCGGCTTTAAATACGAAATGGCAATCTGACAGTGATGCGCCCGACAAACAGGTTGGAAAAATCATTTACAATTTCTCTTTGTCCGAATAAATACAAACTTCACTTTTTTATACCGATGAATTATCAGGAAACGGTCAACTGGATGTTTAACCAACTTCCGATGTACCAGCAACAAGGCGCTTCGGCGTATAAAAAAGACCTCACCAATACCCTACTGCTTTCCGATTATCTCGGGAATCCTGAAAAAAACATCAAATGCATCCATGTGGCCGGAACGAACGGAAAAGGTTCGACTTCGCATATGCTCGCGTCAATACTTCAGGAAGCCGGATACAAAACCGGATTGTATACTTCGCCGCATTTGAAAGATTTCCGCGAACGGATTAAAATTTGCGGTCCCGATGTTTCGGCAGAAATTTCAGAAGATTTTATTGTCGGTTTTATTGCCAAACACCAGGCTTTCTTTGAGGAAAACCAGTTGAGTTTTTTTGAAATGACCGTCGGATTGGCATTTGATTATTTCAACAAAGAAGAAGTCGATATTGCAATTATTGAAGTGGGCCTTGGCGGCAGATTGGACTCTACTAACATCATTACGCCGCTGGTTTCTGTCATCACAAATATTGGCATTGACCACACCCAGTTTCTCGGCAATACTATCGAACTGATTGCCGCTGAAAAAGCCGGGGTTATCAAACCTGGAATTCCGGTTGTCATTGGCGAATACACGCCCGAAACGAAAGCCGTATTTTTGGCCAAAGCCAACGAAACACAATCGGACATTTATTTTGCTTCGGATTTGGTACATCAAAATTACGATTCCGATTTGGTTGGCGATTACCAGTTCAACAATAAAAAAACAGTGGTCGAGGCGATTGCCATTTTAAAAACGAACAGTGATTTTGAAATTTCTGACAACAACATTAAAAACGGACTCTTAAACGTTGTAAAAAATACCGGCCTTCAGGGCAGATGGCAGCAATTGCAATCCAATCCGACGGTGATTTGCGATACGGCACACAACCGCCACGGACTTGAAGTGGTGATGAATCAGATCCAAAAATCGGTTTTTGACCAACTTCACGTCGTTTTGGGCGTCGTAAATGACAAAGATCTGGATGACATTTTGCCTTTATTCCCGAAAAATGCCCAATATTATTTCTGCAGGCCGAATATTCCGCGCGGATTAGACGCTACGCTTTTGCACCAAAAATCACAATCATACGGACTTCACGGCGACACATACAATTCTGTTTCAGAAGCTTATGCCGATGCCAGGAAAAATGCCGCCGCGTCTGATTTTATCTACATTGGCGGCAGCACTTTCGTCGTTGCAGAAATTTTATAATATTTCGCGATTTTGTTTGCAAATATTAAAAACTGGCTTATATTTGCAGCACAATAATCGGGCGATTAGCTCAGTTGGTTCAGAGCATCTGGTTTACACCCAGAGGGTCGGGGGTTCGAATCCCTCATCGCCCACAAAAAGCCGAAAACGAAAGTTTTCGGCTTTTTTATTTCGGCAAATCGTCGAAAGTTTACTTTCGTAAGTTTTGAAGAAATAAAAAAGAAAAACTGCGCAGCGGTTTTGGCTTTTGTGAAGGCTCCCCCAAAAGGATCAACGAAGTTAATCCTCATCGCTCATAAATAAGCCGAAAACTTTACGAGCATCTAGAAATATTGCAAGCCAATCGTATCAATCTTACCCTTTCAAAAACCCTGCAGATTGGTTACTCTTTCAAAAACTTTTGAGTATACGTTTGGTTATTTACCGTTGTCAATTTAACAATATAAAGGCCCCGATCCAGGAAGGAAACATCGATTGCTTTTTTATCAGACGCCTTTACAGACAAAACTTTGCCCAACATATCGCAGATTAAAACCTCTTTTACGGTTTCCCGTGATTGGACGCTCAATGTGTTTTTCACCGGATTTGGACTGATGGAAAATGCATTTTTAAATTTGGCATTTGCTAACGAACAGTCGATGAATTCGTATTGCAGGGGATCCATAAACAAATCGGAAAAGGCGCCCATGTTTGTGCAGACAGGATGATCGATCTTTGCTTTATAGGTTCCCGATTCGGAGACCAGCAACAGATCATTGTTGGCAAACGGAATCGGTACATTGTTTCTATACCATTGGGTAAGATGCGGCTCGTTTACCTGTGCATTTAATGACAAAGTTTCGCCCAAACAAATCTTATTGCCATCGAACACATTGGCTCCAACCTCAACGTCAACGGACAACATCGAAAACATCCATCGGTGCACACCTACTGAAGATTGCCTGGACAGTTCAGGGCAACCATTCATCGTTGTCATCACACTTAACGCAGCATCCCTATTTGCATTTGCCGTTACATCAAAATATTGATTTGTCGCACCGGGAATAAGCACGCCATGATCATACCATTGGTAGGAATTCCCGGTTTCAGTCCACAGCCTTTCGCCAGAATCCGGGCAAAGCATTACTGTTGCCGGGGCAATAGTTGGTGTATGTGAGCAAAAACTGATATTCTTTGCGTATGAATTTTGGTGTACGCCTTGCAAATCACAATTCGATGCCGTTAAGGTGACGGTATATGTTCCGTTATTTTCATAATTGTGGTTGGGATTTAAAATGTTTGAACTGGTTGTGCCATCTCCAAAATCCCATAAATAGGCAGACGCGTTTTGCATGGAATTGGCAAACACTACTTCATTAATGCCGTTTCCGGTGGCATAATCAAAATTCGCAACCGGCGGCAATTTAAAATCCCACGAACTCAGGTGGTCATATACAATCATTTTTGCAGCGTTTCTGATCACCGCTGCATCGGCAGGACTTAGACCGTAATTGAAACTTATCAGTGCTGGATTTTTCCTGAAGATCGTGGCGTAAAAGCTGCAGGCGGCCGCGTACGATCCTACGGCAGACGGATGGCTTTCATCCGCGGCATACAATTCAATATTGGGATGTTGCGCCCTAAGGTATTTCCAGACAGCAGCAACCGGAGACACTTCTGTTTGAAGGTAGGTTGCCAAATCCACGTAGGTGTTTGTGATTGCAGCATCCATCGTTTCATATGTACAGAGCACAGGAATGTTGGGACAATTGATCGCATCGCCATTTTTTCTGCCCCATGTGACATAAAACAATGTTTCCGAGCATGGATTGTATTGGCGAATCAGCGTATTTAATTGGGTTGCACCAGTATAAAAATCAGATTCACCTGTAATGGCTTCCTGGCTCTGGCCTTGCAATACCACATGATCCCAGTTGCCAGTCCTGATTTTATTCTGGGTCATGGCGTTGGTGCTGTGCTGCATCAATGTATAACCACCAGGCGTATGGCTGTCAAAAATCAAAATATCGCCAACTGAAGCCGCGGCACCAGCTATTAGGTGAGGTAAATTGTTGACTTCCGTATAACTGTTTCCAACGAACAGTACTTTCCTGGTCACACTTTGGGCTGAACCCGAAAAGCCAAACAGCAGGGTTATTAACAAAAAGATTTTCTTCATTTTAATTGCTGCTGTTTTAAGTAATGAATGACGGATTTGTGTAAAAATGATAGGGATTGTCATCAAATCACCAAACGTAATTGCGTTTGTAAATGTATGCTTTTAACTGCCACAACTTACCTATTATCAGATTATTGTGCTTTTTAAAAATGCTGTTTACCGATTTTAGGAAATGCCGAAGCGAGCTGCATGAAGATTTTTTCAGGCAGCGAAAACAAGAATAGTTCCTTTTTAGCGAGGCACTGGTTTGCGCTACACAATCTTCCTGATGGCAAAGTTGCTTTTTGGTGCGAGAAATTTCACGACGATCAGACGGCTTTCCTTTACCCGAAATTACGATTGCTCCAACAACGATTCAAGATAGTTCCTCTCAACCCCGAGCAGTACTAGCTTCAACTGTTATTTTACCAAGGTTTTGCTGGCATCCGTGTATTTGGCCATTATAGATTTATGGGATAAAAATTCCAGATGGGTCGCAGATATTTACACCGGCAAGTTTTTCAAAATAAAATTTTTGCCGGTGGAATGGTTTAAAAAACGATTTTCGCCTGAAATTGCAGATTTGCATTGCTGTGGTTAGCCGTCATTATTTAAGATTTTAATTTGGCTTTCAGATATAAAGTCAGAATAATTGGAACTGCATTGAACAAACATAATATTATTTTCGATTTTTAAAACTTTTACTATAATTATGTCAGTTGGATCACCTTCACTTAATTTTCCACTAATAAGTTTTCTGTTTTTTAATTGATAAGTGCAATTGTCAACCCAAACAATGTCGTATTGAACTTTTACATCGTATTTTTTATTTGTTTCATATTGTTGTTTATCTGTTCTTAGAATTGAGGTTATTCCAGTTTCCTCAGAGTTAAGCTCAAATTTTCCAACATGTATTTTACCACAATCAAAACTCTGAGATTTTGCATTTATCGACAAAATAACTAACAGGTATGTAAATATTAATGTTTTCATGATTTCTCTACTTAACTCAACAATGGGTTGTTGGCGGTTAACGTTTGGTCGCTTCAAGAAGTTGCGTAAAAACGGACTGAGTTCTTTCTGCCAAGATAAAACTTTCTTTCTGAAATTTAAACTTCCGACTAAGAAAAACTAGCAAATTCTTGAAGCGGTTGTTACCGGCTGGCTCTATTAAAAGCTATTTGCAAATTTTTTAAAATTGAATCGTTTTCAATATTTTCTTTTTCTCTGTTTGAAAAATTAAAATAAACTGCAATCTCATTAATTGTTTCTACAGCAATTGGATTTCCCATATTTAAAAATTCGATATTATAAGCGAGAGCGTTTCCAATTTCATTACTTTCTCTTGACATACTAATAGATAAAAGTGTTGGCAAAAGATTTATTCTTCTATCAATGTTTAATTTATAATTTAGGTCGTTGTGTTTTCCATTTCCATTGACAATGCAATATGCGAGAATTTCCAATTGGTTTGTGTTCCAATTTTCTAAATCAAGTTTTAGTTCCTGCCAATCAAAATCTGTAAAATAATCTTCCAATATTCTTATAGCATCATCATCATAACCACCGATATTCCATGCGTCCGAATCATTATTTTCATTTTTGATTATGAAAGAGTGTAGTTCTTGTATTGCTGAATTTGTATTTTTCATCGTGTGGTTTATGCGCAATCTTGGAGAGCTTGCAGGTAACGTTTCGCGCAACTACGCAGGAGCGGAAAAGCGAACTGAGTTCTCTCTGCCGAAGATAAACTTTCTTCGTGAAACTAAAAGTTCATTTTACCGAAAACCAGCGTAATTCGCTTACCGGCTGTTGTGCGTCTGTGTATTTACCAAATCGCAGTTTTGTTATTCTTTAAATTCTCTACATCGACAACATCTTTATCAGGACTTTCATATTGTATATCATTTCGTTGACCCATCACATAACTACCCAAAGTCGAATTGTCAAGCTTTAGATTATTTGGAACGTTAAGTTTTTTTCTCGCGATGAGATATTCTGATTTATTGAAAGGCCCAAAAATACTATCATTATGAATTTTTATAATCCAAAATTGTGAAATGTTGCTTTTTTGAATTTTTAAATTTTGTTCATCAAATTTCTGGCTCAAATTGTATGGACTGACAATTTTATCTCTAGGTTTCTGCTGAGCGATTACAAAATCAGAATTAAAACCATAGAATAAAACGTGTCCATAAACTTCCCAACCTCTTTTTGTATTTGGACTAATATTTTTAATCATAATTTCGCCCTGACCAGTGTAATCAAGTTTATAATGTTTTGCAAAAACGGGAAAAGTATTATCGCTACTTGTACAAGAGATCAATAATAAAAGTAAAAATGAAATATTAATTTTTTTTGAAAACTTCATTTGTTAAATCTGGTTTATTTTAGATGATTGTTCCGTCAACATAGCGCACAACTCACAAATATACGCGGTTTAAAAAAACAAACGCTTAAAATTATTGGTTCGCAATTGTAATCATTTGAAATGACAGTCACAACTATCAATTCTGTTTCAATTTTTCAATTTACGACCAGCTTTGCACTAAACTTTTACCGATGACAATTCACATTCTCGGCAACCTTTATCAAACAAATTCAATGATTAGCATTTTTTTAGAAACTAAAAAACAACCGGTCATTGAATTCGGTCAATAAAAAATTTCAAGCTTCGCTCAATTTAAAACAACCCAACGCCCTGCGGCTTTACAGTAGCAATGAATAGGATTGGCTACACTAATATTACCTTTTACTTGTTAGCATTAAAGCGATACTTCTCGGCTTGCAATCAAAATCATTTTGCAAATTCCCTTTTAAACTCCACTCTGTATGCAATCCCGTTTTCTGATCCCAGATTCGTGATGGAAGTGGGCCCTTCGGGACCGATCAACTGCCCGATGTCTACCGGCATTTCCTTAATGACCATACTGTCCGATTTGACCAGATTTCCATTGCCGCCTTTTTCATAATTGTTTATTTGGCATGGAACGATGGGCTTTGCAATCCACATGATGCTTTTGAATTTATGGGTATGAATGGGCTCTGATTTTTTTCCGTTGAGCAGGACGGCCAAAACCCTTACATTGGCATCTTCGTAGACTACTTTGTGATTGTCCGGCGCAGCTTTAAGTGCGTCCAGGTTTTCCGGCCACTCCCAATTTTCCGGTTTGGCGGTATCTTTTGCAGCTGTAACCGAATGCGCTACTCCTGCTTTTTGGCTGATTTTTGTTCCAAAATACCCCAAACCACAGCCAATTAAAATTCCGATGATCAAATATTTAGCTTTCATAATATAGTGTTTTGTGTTCGCTCAAATCTTACCGTTATTTCAAATATCTACAAAATTTATTTACTGTTATTGACCCGTGTACTTTTTCAATTGTCGTTCGCCGGGTTTGTATATTTATTTATCATGTCGTCTATTTTTGGCATTTCAGCCAGTTGCGCACTTAGTTTGTCTTCCATTTCCGAAAAAGTATTGTTTTCATTTAAAACTTTGGAAGTGTATTCAAACGGATACAGTGACAATACAACCCCATTGTTGTCATATTTTAACGTCATGCCTCTTAACGGATATTCCGGTTTTAAATCTTTGTAAAGTTTAAAACCATATTTACTGATAAGAAATTCACTGAATGAATAGGCTAAAAACAATGTGGCTTCTTGCTCGCCAAGCTGAAATGCCTTACAATACATAACAAACCCAAATCCGTCCTGGTCTACCTGATCGAGGCTGACCGGATGATTGATCGGGTTTTGGATTTTCCTTTCAATTTTATTGTCGATAAAATAACTCTCAATCATTTTTAGACAGCCATCCAACATTCCGACTTCAATTTTTTCTTCGATATATCTTTGGTCAAAATAATCGGTCGTATGCAGTCCGGAAAAATTTGGGCTTTCATTATTGATTCCCGCTTGTTCTTCTGCTTTTTTGTCGAAAATAATTTTTTGAAAAAATTCATATTGATGACTGGTTAATTGTTATTGCTCCTGGCGTTGTTTTGCGAAGTTTCGAAAATAGAATTGCGTTTGTTCTAGCAATATAATGTTTCTTCGTGAAACTGCAATTTCAGGTTAACGAAAACTCGGCAATTGCACGAAACCGCTATTCGTAGTAGTTGTAGATTAATCGTTCCATCCTAAATTTTGCCATTCTTTGGTTTCACTATCATATTGTAAACCGAAATCTTGGAAACGATAATACAAACCAAAACTTTGTAAATCTGAATTTGTTTGATATTCATAAAAATAATTATCCGTTTCCTCTGTGCTTAAACTGCGTGGATAATATTTATTTTTCTTTTTATAAGCTTCCAAAGATTGGATTATATTTTCCGCAACATTTTTTCTGTAAAATCTGTGTGATTCAATCGAAATAAATCCAATTATTAATGAAGATATTAAAGTTAGCATGAAAATTTTTCCAGATTTAAACATTTCTTTGCTTTTAAAATAGCCATACAAGATCATATAAAGAAAAAACAAACCCGCAATTGTAAAAATAAATGCTGTGTAAACTAAACCAAAGCTATTCATAAAAGGAAATAAAATTCCTACCGTAAATCCGATTACGATTATAAAAATTGATTCTCGTTTAGAAATGTTCATGGTTTGCGTATAGATTGTTTAAAATTAATGCCAACTCTCAAATATATACGATTTAAAGTCAATTTTTCTTTTAATTATTAATTTAGAAATGCAATAGCGACCAGCTTAAATCGTTTAATTTTTATAGATTCCGATTCACATTCCATTATCTCTTTTCATCAAACAAGTTTGGCGGCCGGCACTTTCTTCAAAATAAAATTTTTGCCGGAGTTCAAGATCCGCTAAGTCCTTAGGCAATTGACAACCAAGGGCAAATTAAGTTTTGTTAATTTTTTTTTTTGATTTACTTCCCCAACAATTTTCCAATTTCATTTGCAATGTTTTCCAAATTTCCTTCGGCATTTCCAGTGGCTACAAACCTGAGCACGCCATTCTGGTCAATCAGGAAATTTTTAGGAATTGATTTCGTGGCATACGCGTTCCATATCGTTTGATCGGTATCGTAACCAAAATTAAAATCAAGGCCATCCTTTTTTAATTTCTGTACTTTTTTCGAAACCTTTTCTTTGGCTTCCCCGATAGAAATGGCCAAAAAGACGAAATCCTCATTTTTAAAAGGTGTAAGTATTTTATTGGGAATCTCGTAAAACTCCATCAGGCAGGGTCCGCACCAGGTCGCCCAAAAATTCACAAGCACCACTTTGCCTTTTAAATCGGATAGTTTTATTTCTTTTCCGTCGGTTAGCGTCGCGGTAAAGTCAGTTGCTTTGTCATTCACGTGCAAAAGGTATTCGTCGGCTACGCGCGCAGGCGCTTTTTCCACTATTTTGGAATTGTTCTTTTTATCATTGTCAATTTTTTCTTTTTCCGTAAACAATGAAACAACGATAATAAATTCTTTGTCGCCAATTCGATCCCCGAATTTTTTAGCCAAGGCATCGCGCTCGGCATCTGAAACGCCTTTGCTCATGGCTTTGACATAACCTTCACTTCCATATTTTTCAACTGCTGCCATGGAAACAATCTCGTTGTTGATAATAATGACATTCTCAGGTTTTTTTATTGCCTGAGCCTGCGCAAAGGAAGATTGCGCAATCAATAGAAGCATTACATAAATGGTGGTTTTCATACTTTTTTTTTTTGATTGATGGCGGTTTGAACCTAAATGATCCTGCAATGACCGGCTTAATTTGGCTTTGCATTAAACAAATTTTCAATTTGGATTCTTTCTGCGATCGTTCTTCGAACAGTCAACCTTACTGCCAACGGATGCCTGTTGCTGCATGCAGACTGCGTTCACTTAAAACAAGTCAATTCTTGTGAACCACAACTCAATGATTTTGAAAATAATGCAATTTTGTCGAAAGCTTGGTTGCCATTCTAATTTCTCTTTGGCGCGTGCTTAAATTTTGAGAAATCGTCAGGCAGGCTATTGGTGACCGTTAAATCATTTGAAGCTGCGGTAGCTTTTACTTTTATGACTTTGGTCGCATTGGTCAGGGTGACCTCATGTGAACTTCGTATGTTGACCATATCGATGTGGAGCAAGCGAACCTGATGTTTTCCGGCGGCCAGTTTGTAGATGATGTACTCACCCGACCGCAATTGGCCCGCGGGCTTGTCATCGATCCAGATGTTTATGCGGCCAGTGTTGTCAAGGGTATGCATAAAATTTACATTGTTATAGAACAACACTTTGCCGTCGCCCAGCTTTTCCAGGCTTACCTCTTTCATGGTGGCGTCTTCAAAATGATAGTCGGATGTTATGGAGCGCAACGCACAGGAAGCCGAACAAATAGCGATCGCAAGCATTGCAGTAAACCTGATGGGTGTAAAAATGGTATTTTTCATATTGGTATGTTTTGTATAATAGATTGTGTGTCGAAAAGGAAATGAAGTTATCGAAAAATGGTTTGAATTTGTAAAAAACCAGGCGGTTGCCTGACCAATTTAAGTGGCAGCTGCCATTAAAGAATAAGTTTCATCATGATATCGGTTTGTTTTCTCTGCCCAAAATAATGTTTATTCGAGAAATATAAATCTCCGGTGAAGAAGAATTTCGGAATTGCGTAGAGCGGCTGTTGTGCGGCTGTGAGGTCATTATAATTGTTTCAAATATTTGGTTTTAAAATTCTGAATTTCGCCATAATCCTCAATTCGTAATATTTTTAGTAAATTTAAGTAATGTAATTTTCCTCGATTTGAATAATGAATTAGTATTTCTCTTTCATTCAATATATCGTCTTCGTTAACTTGTTGGAAATTAACCTGGATTTTTTCATCATCATTAAGATATATCAAAAGTTCGTTTTCTATACCATTTGAAAGACTGCCATCGAAATTTCCTTTTGAATAAGTATATCGTCCTTTATAATCAAAAGTATTCTCAATTGATATTTTTTTTATATCATTTAGCTGATAACCAATTTTGTCAATTACGATTTTATCTTTTTGAAATTCTAATTCAGAGATAAGTTTTCCTTTTAAGGTCTTATATTTATTTGACTTATATAGACTAAAGAACAAAGCGCCCAACATTATGAAAAGCATTGTGTACGACCAAATTTTATCAAATAGATTTGGCTCGAAATTAAATATATTAAGCCTTATGAATACCGGTAGACCGAATAAAATAAATCCAAGATAGAACATAGTATTCACAGTGAAATAGTATCTTTTAGTTTTACGAATTACATTGTATATCATGAATTGTGTACTTTTCTGCTTATTACCGCCAACTCCCAAATATAAGTGGTTTTAAAAAACAAAACGCTTAAAATTATTATTACGCAATTGTAAATGTTTGCAATTACACGAATAATGATCAACTTATTTCAGGCAATCATTCAGAAATGCAATTGCGCCCAGCTTTACCGATTTGCTTTTTAAAGATGACGATCATCCGCCGAACTTTTACCAAACAACTTCGCCTGCAAGTAGAAAACAACTTCGCAATTTCTTTAAATCTTTACCAGCAGATTGCTTATTTTACGATGATTTTCACGGTTTGTTTTTCATTTTTTTGAAAATCAACTATGTTTAGAAAATATATGCCATTTTGCTTATCGCTAATATCAATTCTATTTTCTGATTGTTGTAATTTTCCTTGCAAAATAATTTTCCCATTAAAATCTATTAATTGGTATGTTGATTTTCGACTGACTTGGACATTTATAAAATCTGTCGCGGGATTTGGATAGACTTTTACAATATTTTCAATTTCATCTGCTTCTTTATCTAAAGATGATTCTCTTTTGGATATCTCATTTAGATCCTTTGCGGAGTTTAGAATTGTATCTGGTATTGTTTTACTCATGATTAAGCCAAACAATCTTTTGAGTTCTCTTTTGTTTGGTTTAAGTCGGATTTTTGAAGTGTCAGCATTTATGGATTTTACTAATTCTTTTCCATTGCCTTTTTTGATATTTTCATCTACCTCATAATACTGCGACCAACGATCAAGACCATATATGAGATTGTTTTTTATTTTAAAAGCGCTAATATAATAGGAACTGTCACTTTCTTTCTGACTTAAATAGTAGAATTCTCTGAATTTGCAGACTTTTCCAAAAAAGATTGTATCGCCACTTTTGCCATCAATTATTAAATTATCATTTTTAGTTGACGTTATTTTTAAAAATATTGTATCGCTATTATTCTTGATTAAAAGCAATTTTCCAAAAATTCGCGAAAGCTGTTTATTATTCTTTGGAAATGGGGCATCGAATGTGCTAATGGGTAACAGAATTTCTTCTGCAGGAGCTTCCGCTTGTTTGCAAAAAAGTATGATTGCTAAAATTGAAACGATTAATGCAAATTTTAAGATTTTCATAGGTATTGCTTCTGAGGTTTGGCCGCTAACTGTCAGTTGCTGATGCAAGCGAGTCGAGTTCTCTCTGCCAAGATAAAACATTCTTCATGAAAACAAAATTTCAGTTACCGAAAACCAGCAATTTCGCTTAACTGCAGTTACCGGAATTTGCAGAACATCTGGGAAAAATTGAAAAATTTCAAATCTTAATCTCCCAAAAAAATAAAAATTATTTTATGTGACAATTTTTTTCTTTTTAATTTTTTGTCACAGATTTTGTGACAATTTTTTAAAAAATATTTTTTTGTCACAACTCTTGTGACAATTTATTTTTTTAAAAAAAATTGTCACAGAATTTATATTTAATGTGCACACAAGAAACAGTTTTACAAAACTTTTAGTTTTTGTTCTGCGCAAAACTTTGCGGCTAAGCTTTTGTAAAGAAAATTCTTTGAAAAAAATCTATAAAATGATGCTGACATTAACGGTTTAGGTAGATAAGAAAATATCTGGGTTAAAGATAAATTGAAAGCGTTGCGCAAAACAATGCGTTCTTCTCACGCGCATCCTAAAAATACGCTGCAGGCTCTACCCCCAAATCCTGTAAAATTATAACCGCCTCATACAAAAGCAATCATGCCATATCGCCGTACTTTCGTTTGAATAAATCCTAAACACAAATCAAATGAAAACTTACAAAATGTTATTTACCAGTCTTTGCCTCGGACTGTTTTTGCTTTCCGGAAATGCGCAGGCGCAAACCAAATCCAAGTTAGATGTATCTGTGATCAAAGACTGCGTGATGATGACCGAAGGCAAGATGATGCAGCTTAAGAACGGACAGCTGACGCCAATTAAAAAACCGGTCATGCTTGCCAATGGAACCAAAATCAAAAGAAACGGAAAATGCATTCTGCCCGATGGAAGCAGAGTCAAAATGGTAGAAGGGAATTGCATGGACAACAACGGCAAACTCGACAACTGCGCTGTAGTTGACAAACCTAAAAAGGTATCGTAAACTATTTTATACTTCTTAGTAAAATGCGGATGGGTGATCATCCGCATTTTTTGTTTGGCCAATTGACGTCTGGCATTATAAGCAAAAACCGGCAGCGTGGTTTGAAGATGGTTTTTGTATCAATTCGAAATATTTGCAAACAACATTCAATAAAACTCCTGTCCAAGCAATCTTAATATAATACGCTATCTTTACCCGCATCGTTACGAATAAACAGCAAAGACACTCAACCTTAAAACAGCTGCATGTATTTAGAACACACGGTTCCGAAAACAAATGGAAAAGTCTATTTTATCCATAACGAGCGAACGCACGGCCAGCGCCTGAAAGAAACGACCCGGAAGGAGCAATTGCTTTCGATTGCACTCAACACAGGTGCCGAACAAACCGTGACCATCGACGGCGTTCAATGCCAATTTCCTTCGTGCAGCCTACTGCCGTTGGTTTCAAACCAATCTTTTAGTTTTGACGCGCCAGAAACCACAACCATCTGGCAATACAACAGGGATTTCTATTGTCTTATTGATAACAATCCGGACATCAGCTGCATGGGTTTTCTGTTTTTTGGATTTTCAGGAAATTTGTTTTTGCAGGTTGACGACGCCCATCGTTCGAAACTGGAAAACCTGTCCGAAATGTTTATTGAAGAATTCGAAGCGGTCGACAACATCAAAACCGATATGCTCCAAATGCTGCTCAAACGCCTGATCATTATCACAACAAGATTGGCCAAAGCGCATGTAACCGACTATGTTCCGGCCGCAGATGAAAAATTCGACCTCATCCGTGCATTCAATGTGTTGGTTTACAACCATTACAAAACAAACCATCAGGTGCAGTTTTATGCCGAATTGCTGAACAAATCACCCAAAACGCTTTCCAATTTATTTTTATTGTACCGCTATAAATCGCCGTCGCTAATTATACAGGAACGCATCATCAGCGAAGCCAAGCGTCTCTTTTTCTATTCCGATAAATCTGCCAAGGAAATTGCTTTCGAGCTGGGTTTTGATGATGCTGCCCATTTCAGCCGCTTTTTCAAAAAACACACCTTCCAAAAACCTTCCGATTTCAGGAAATTCCACCACATACAAACCGCCGCCGTTTAACTCTTAAAAATGGATCAAAAAGCCATGACAGAACACAGTCCGTTTTTGAACAGATGCCTGGAACTTGCCGCTTTGGCCGCGCAGGAAGGAGAAACTGCAGTAGGCAGTGTCGTTGTGAAAGACGGAAAAATCATTGGCGAAGGCAGCGAAAAAAGCAGACAGCTCCGCGATGTCACCCGCCACGCAGAAGTTGTTGCGATACTCGACGCGATTTCCGGGCACGGCGATTGCGAGGGCGCGACAGTTTATTCCAATGTGGAACCCTGCATATTGTGTTCTTACGTGATCCGGAATTACAAAATCGCAAAAGTAGTATTTAGCAAACCCTGTGGGGAACTTGGCGGAACAAATCCTGCCTACAATATCCTGACGACCAATGAAATCAATTCGTGGACAAAAGCGCCGTTGATTGAAATTGTTGGATAAAAAACGCCTCTCTAATTTTAAAATGCAAGTATTCGCACCGGATTGTGTGATAACATCAAGTCTTCGGGAAATATGTCCATTTTTCCAGCTGCCTTCCTGACGCACCTTTGTACTGTCAATAACGACAAGCTAAAAATAGTACAAATGAAAAATCAAAACAAAAAGTCAGTTTCTAAAGCGATCGCTTTATTTGCCGGCATCCTGTTTGCGACAGCTGGCGCATCAGAGGTCAACGCCCAGGTAAAAGATTATGCCACCGATCCACATCTGAGTCCGGCAGTGCGCACATTCCTGAAAGCCATCCACGGCGCACCCGGAATTGAAACGCTTTCGGCAACAGCCGCGAGAAAAGTTCTTGAAGACGCACAATCAAGCGTAACTTTCGATTATTCGCAAATTACAGAATCAGAAAAAACCATTACAGCCGATGGACAAACTGTAAGCCTGAACATCATGCGCCCTAAAGGCGTTAAAGGTGTGCTTCCGGTATTTGTTTTCCTTCATGGCGGCGGCTGGATCATTGGCGATTATCCGACACACAAACGAATGATGCGTGATTTGGTTCTCGGTTCCGGCGCAGTAGGCGTGTTTGTAAATTATACCAGAACACCCGAAGCGCAATATCCAAAAGCGATCAACGAGTCGTATGCAGCAACAAAATGGGTGTCTGAACACGGCGCTGAAATTAATGTCGATGGCAAACGGCTGGCCTTGGTGGGCAACAGTGCCGGCGGAAATCTGGCTGCCGTGGTTTCCATTATGGCCAAAGAACGAAAAGGGCCTGCTATCAAAACGGCGATACTCATGTGGCCAACTACAGATACCGATTTTACGACCGGATCGTTTAAATCTTTTGGCGCCGACCGCTTCCTGACCGTTCCGTTTATGGAAAAACTGTATGACCTTTACGTACCCGATCATTCAAAAAGAAATGACATTTATGTGTCGCCTTTACTTGCCAGCCTCGACCAATTGAAAGGGTTGCCACCAACATTGATTCAGGTGGCGGAAAACGACGTGCTTCGTGACGAAGGGGAAGCTTACGGACGCAAACTTCTGGAGGCGGGCGTACTTGCCACAACAGTCCGCTATAATGGTGTCATCCATGATTTCGGTTTGTTGAACCCGCTTGCTGAAATTCCGCAGACAAAAGACTTGTTCATCCAGGCCAGCGCACAATTGAAACAATACCTCAAATAATTTCTCAATCAAATGAAATCAAAGCGCTTGGAAACAGGCGCTTTTTAATTATTAATCACTACGAAATGAAAATCACAAGATTATCCTGGGCAGGACTGATGATTGAAAGTCCGGCTACAACACTTTATATTGATCCGCTGCAAAATGTGGCAAATATGGCGCCTTTTTTGGGCCAACCCAAGTTCCCTGTTTTCCCGATTCCGGTTTCGCAGACCGAAAAGACCGCAGCATTGATCACCCACATCCATCAGGATCATTTTGACCAGCTTTATTTGGTGGAACTTTTAAAAAATGGTGGTGACATTTATGGCCCCGAACCTGTTTTCCTTAAGGCAAAAAACCTGCAGCTGAATGCTTTTTGCCCCAAACTTCATGAAACGTTTTTCATTGGCGATTTTCACATTACCGCGGTGCCGGCTGTCGACTGGATTGGTGACGAACAAATTTCTTATGTTATCAGCGACGGCAGACACACCATATTACATGGCGGAGATACCAACTGGCATGGGTACTGGTGGCAGATCGCAAAAATGTATGGCCCGTTTGATGCAACTTATTTACCTGTGAACGGAGTTGTTGGCGCAGTGCCGCAATTGGTTCCCGCAAGCGATATGTTCGGAACCATGACACCGATACAGGCAGTTACCGCAACGCGCATCCTTGGATCTAAAATTTTGGTTCCTATGCATTATGGACAATTCGACAATCCGCCACTGTACAACCAGTTTCCGGATCTCGAAGCAGTTTTAGAACATGCCGCAGCCGATCAAAAGGTTGGGATAAAACGATTGCAGGACGGCGCAGTTTTGATATTATAGTTTCATTAATATTCCTGCAATTGCAATTGCAGGAATATTTTGTTTTTAACAATCGTCCAAAAAGTGCACAAAAAAAACGCCGCTCTTTCAAGCGACGTTCTTTCAAACCCAATTCAAATTTTTAAAGTACTTTAAACTGAAATACCTGTGAATGTGAGATATTTCCGGCGCTGTCTTTGGTATCGACTTTCCAATAATAAGTCGTATTGGCAGTCACGGCAACATTCTCCACTTTTTTGGTCGCGACTGTTGCTTTTAATGTCGACGGATTGCTATTGGAATCCATATACACTTTGTATTCCACGATGTCATTGTCAAGATCGGAAGCTGTCCATTCTAAAGTGACCAATGATCCGGTAATCGAACTGCTCATGATGGGCGCCACAACATCGGCAGGAAACGGCGCGTAATTGGACACCCCTTCGCCTGCATTGTAAAACTTCCAGGTTTCGCTTTGCGCAGTCGACCCATTGGCATTTGCAACCACATACCAGGAATAAGGCGTGCCTTTCAATAAAGTGATCGCCAAAGAATTGTTGGTTCCCGCATTATACTGAATGGCGTTTGGCGTGTTGAGGTTTTTCAGGTATACGAAATAACCCGTCGCACCTTCGACAGCATTCCATTGAAACGTCACGCTGGTTTCTGTAGCCGATACCGGAGATCCCGTATTGCACTCTGTATTGTTCTCAGGTGACACCAGTGAAGCCGCAGCTACCGATCCCGAGCCGGAACCTTCGTTGTCATCTTTGCTGCAAGCCAATAACAAAACAGTCAGGGCAAGTGCAATGATTTTAAATTTTATTTTCATTGTTTTACAATTTTTGAATGATACACCGATTGATTGGTCGCAACCGAAATTGCATAAGTGCCTTTCGCGAGCGCTTCGATATTCAGCGCAATTTTATCGTCGGCTTTGAATTCTTTCTGCAACACCACATTTCCGAGCATCGAAAACACCTGAACCGAAACGTAGCCATTTTTCTGAACCGGAACGTTTACGAAAACTTCGTCCGTGGCCGGATTTGGATAAACCGAAATGCGATCGGCAACGGTGAAACTTTGTTTAAAAGTACCTTGGCAGTCCTTATCGGTTTTTACAGTCACTTCGTTGGCGCCACCTTTCAAATGCAACTCGATTGAATTTTGAGTTGTAGTGAAAATTTCGCCGTTGAGTTCCACTTTGTACGTATTTCCACCTTCAAGATCCAATGTCAGTGTAAAATCATCAGACACTTTTGGCATCACTTTTAGCGCAGCCGGTTCTCTGATCACAATGTCAAAACACCTTTGAAATGACGTCACCGACGGAATCGTAAAGCAAACATTGTAAGTTCCCGCCGCGAGATTTGGCAACGATACCGCGCTTGTAAAAGGAAGCGTCTGATTCACGCCATTTCCTGAAATCGTCGCTACATATTGGTTGGTCGCAGTAGCAGTAACAGAAATGCTTCCGTTGTTTGCATTGCGGCAGCTTTCGCTAACAGATTGGATCGCAAAATTATTGGCGGCAAGCACGAAAATGCTGCAACCATCAAAATTGACCACATCGCCGGTTGGTGTTGTCGGGCAAAGGTCGAGCGCATTCGGAACACCATCATTGTCATCGTCGGGCGCGGTTAATGTAAACCTGACCCAGTTGAAATTAAAACCCGGACTTTCAATCAATATCCTGGCAATAAAGCGACCGGCAGGAAGTGTCGCCCGAGAAGCAACGGTTTGCCATGTTTGCCATCCTCCGGTCGGGCTAAAATTTACAGTCTGAATGTCAGAAGTGCCATCGTCGTTGATGAGTTGCAATTTCACACTTCCCGTTTGGCTTTCGCCGGAAGTGCGGTATTCTATTTTATAATTTCCGGTTTCGGCAATATTGACTAAGTAGTCGAGAGAATCACCGGCGTCGGTGTAAGCGATGTTTTGCCCGCCGCCGACATCGGTTGTGGTTTCAAGGTTCAATCCGTTGTTGGCATAGAAATTTTCGGCTTCGATTTTACCCGAAATGGCCAGGATGTTTCCAATTTTGTTTTGTACGGGAACATCTGTAAACACGGGTTGCGAAGTGGCATCCGTTGCGATGATGTTCGATCCGCCATAACTGATGGTTACCACGTCAGATGCGTTGATGGGCGTCACCGGCCTGATCGTGATCATAGACATATTTGGCACACTGTAACCGATTGAACTTACGGGAACTGCGTTTCCGTTGACTTTCAATACCAGGTTGCTTGAAGAGAAGTTGATCGACGTTTGCAATTCTTTGTTGAACGTTACATTCACCTTATCACCCAAAACGGTGGTCGTGGCGTGGATCACTTTCATTGCGATATCTGATGAGTTTCTGGGATTTTTAAAATCAAAATAACTCATGTTAAACCCGGCAGTTTCGAAATATACTTTCACTTTATTGTCGCCTGCTTTCAGGATGATGCCCGGAACGGTAAACGTTGCCCAGGTCGTGTAACCACCGGTTCCAGGCAAGGTGATGCTTTCGGAAATGCGGCCGTTGGCATCTTCAAAATGAAGTTTTCCGCCAGTTCCTGAATATCTGATGTCGACATCATACGCCTGCAATGACGCGGACGGAATCGTAAACAACAACCATTCGTCGGGATCGATAAATCCGACCTGAAATCCGTTTGTCGCGGCATCGGTACATTTTTCGATATCCACACCATCGTTTCGCATAGACCAGCCTTTATTCCAGTCGGCGAAAACTCCGGTATCGGTACGGTAATTCACAAAATCTTTATCCGAATAGGCGTAACCTATCGGGCCCAAATCGTAATGTGTCGCGTAGATTTTTCCAGGGATCACATTGCTTTTGTACTTTTTGGTTTCGGTTGACTGGACTTGTCTGAACATGGCATCGATCACGTCCGGTTTTACAGTCACATTTTGCATTTTGTAATTTTCAGCAATCTGCATCAGCGTAGCCATGGCAAATTCGGGAGTCGGCTGTGTTCCGCCGTTTCTCCAATATTGCAACAGCTGTTCGTATTCCGGCGTTTTGGTTACCGAAGTGACTCCGGCAATGCTTTCAATTTTTTTCATTGGCCAGAAAGCCCATCCGATATTGTTTGATTCCACCAATTTGATCGCGTCGCGAAACCACACGTTCGAGTTTTCACCGCTTTCGCCAAGCCAAATCGGGATGTTGTGCTGGGTGCGTAAATTCAGCATGCCCTGAATGGCACCAACTGCGTTGCTGTTCCAGTATTTGTGAAAACTCAGCGCCATGTTGGGATCCCAATCGGGAATGATTCCGTTGTAGTTGTTTCCCCAGCAGTTGCCTTCGATAATGATCATGTGGTTCGTATCTACCTCTCGGATCGCCTGGGTAATGGCAACCATCAACGCACGCAAAGGCGCATTTGATGTTTCGTCACAACCGTTCACATTTTGGTTTCCGCCGGCAAAACTCCAGTTTGGCTCATTGATGAGGTCGTAAGCGCCAATCCACGGACTGTTTTTGTAACGGTCGGCGAGTTTTCTCCATAAAGCGATCATCTTCGTACGGTTTGCTTCACTTTCCCAAAGTGACGGAAGCGTCGTGTCGTAGTCGGAAATGTTGGCGTCACGGCCCTGTCCGCCCGGAGCGGCATGCATGTCCAAAATCAGGTACATGTTGTTTGCTGCGCACCATTCGAGAAGATTGTCGGTCATGGTAAAACCCTCTTCACGCCAGGTAATTTGTCCGTTTGTTTCCTCCTGAATTGATGGGGTGTACAAGTTGTAATGCATTGGCAAACGCACCGAATTGAATCCCCAGGCTGCCAGGGAATCGATATCGCGTTTGGTAATTCCGTTGTTTCGGTAGGCTTGATAAAACTGTTCAGTGTTTTGTGGCCCAACAAGCTCGGCAATTTTTTGTTTGATCTTATGTTGCGGACCGGCGAATGCGTCGGTTTGCAGCATATAGCCTTCCTGAACCATCCAGCCTCCAAGGCCTAAACCACGGAGCAGGACATTTTGCCCGTTCCCGTCAACAATCCTTTGTCCGTCGCGGTGCAAAAAGCCCTGCCCGAAAGACGTGATTGAAAGAAGGGTAAAAAACAGCAATGTTATTTTTTTCATGTGTGCTTATTTTAGATACACTTTAAATTAGTAAACCAAAGTTTGGATCGCGTGTGCCGGAATGTTTACGACCGTTTTCTGCGATTCGATGATCAGGTTGTAAGTGATTTTTTCGTTGCTTCTGTTCATGACCACTGTTACCATTTTCCCATCAACATTTAAAAAAGTGGTGCTTAACAATTGGCTTCTGCTCACAACCGTGCTGATCCTTTTTGCGTCGGGACGGATAAATTTTGAGAAATGCCCGATGTAATAGTAAGATGGTGTGTAAATAAGGTCACCCGTTTTTAAGTCGGCGTGGATGGGTGCGAAACAGAAATTTCCCACGTGGTTTGGCCCGCCTTTATCATCAAGAAGAATATTCCAGTCGGTCCAGGCTACAGTACCATTGTTGAAGTCGTTGATCATTTGCTCGCCATAACGTTCGCCGTTTGCCCAAAGCTGGTATTTTGCAGGATTGAAACTTTCGATACAACCTTCGGTGAACATTAATTTTTTTGAAGGATAGGCTTCCTGTACTTTGCGTACGTTGTCAAACATTGGCGCACCGCCATTCCAGGTTTCGTACCAGTGAAAACCCATTCCCCAGGCATATTTTGAAGCTTCCGGATCTGAATAGATAACGTTGGCACGTTGTCCCATCAAATCGCGGTTGTGGTCCCAAACGACAATTTTTTTGTCGGCCAGGCCTTGTTTTTCGAGTGTTGGCCCGAGGAAATTCTTTAAAAAATCCCTTTCTTCCTCAGCGGTGTAAATGCAGGATTCCCAGGTTTGTGTGGCCATCGGTTCATTTTGGATGGTTGTTCCCCAAATAGGCATGCCTTCTTTTTCGTAGGCTTTGATGAACTTCGCATAATAATTGGCCCAGGCCTGGTAAAATTCGGGAAGCAATTTTCCGCCTTTGAGCATGGTTTTGCTGTCTTTCATAAATGCGGGCGGACTCCACGGACTCACATAAGTCGTGATTTTTCCACCGGCAGTTTTGATCGCCTGTTTGATCAGCGGAATGCGGAATTGTTTGTCGTGATCGATGTTGAACGTTTTGAGTTCTTTGTCGCCTTCTTCCACGTAAGTGTAACTTCCACTGCTAAAATCTGAGCTGTGGATGGTCGTACGCAAAAGTGAATATCCGATCCCCTTATCCTTATCGTAATAAGCATTCAGGAATTCCTGTTGTTTTTCCTTTGAAAGTTTGGCGAAGACTTCGGCACTCGCATCGGTAACCGCGCCACCAATCCCCATGAAGGTCTGGAAGGTTTTTTTAGGTTCAACGAAAACCGACACTTCTGTTTCCAATGGTTGTTTGGATGGTCCGAAGCTGAGATTGTCTGTGGATGTAATTTTTAATTTTTCATTTTCAGCTGTGGTGTACACGGTAACTTTTTTTCCGTTTGTTGAAAATGCAGTTTGATTTGATTGTTGTTTTTTTGATTGCGCGGATAATGACGTTCCGATCATCGCCGCAAGAAGGAATAAACTTATTTTTTGCTTTATCATGTGCTATGTGTTGAGGTCCAACATTGGCAACCCGTAGTATAGGTTTTGTTGGTGTTGTTTGTAAAATTGGGATGGTGTTGTGTGGGTTATCTTAAAAAATAGCCTGCATCTAAAAACGATACAGGCTATTTTGACTAACTCAAACAAAAAACATTATTTTTAATTCGCGCTTCCACGGAATGAAACATCTTTAATTGTAATTCCGGTCGTTCCTAAGTTTGCTCCTCCGGATTTGATCACTAAGTAAGCAGTGCCAGAATTTGCAAACGTAACTGAATTGCCAGAACCCGCGCAGCTAAGTGAAGACAATTTTCCACTAAAAGGCGTTTTTCCGCAACCATTCCAGGTATTTAAACCAATAAGCGTTCCACCTGCTGAATAATCAGAATTCTGTGATGGAGGCGTTTGTGAAACATACACTTCAAACCATGTATCTGTAGCACCAGAACCTGAAACCAACATGTCTACTTTGTATTGTTTGCCGCCCACTACTGGAATTGCCTGATATATACCCTGCTGGTCGCTGTTGCTACCTGTTATAGTAGCGCTTCCTGAGTTCAGAGTCCAGTGTGTGGCTGTTCCGCTGATGTTTAAAATAGTCCATTTGCTGTGGTCTTCGGCATTTGCAAATTTACCGCCTTGTACCAGATTTCCAGCAGCAGGGTCTGATGTTGGCACTACCACTCTTTGTGTGGATGAAAACGAAGAAGCCCCGTTTCCATAAGTGGTGTGTATTACATCGTAAGTACCAGCATCCGGAAAGAATACGTCTTCTACAGCAGATCCTTTACCAGATCCGGCGCCGTCTCCCAAATCCCATGCATGACCTAAAAAGCCACCACCTGGATTTGCAGTTAATTTATAGTGGTTTCCGGCTACGTCAGTTTTTACCGCAGTAAATCCAGCATCCAGATTTGAGGATGCCAAAGGATTACCTTCTGTAACTTCATCAGGCTGGCAACCGATTGTTGAAGTAGCCATAACAGCTACGAAAAACAAGGAATACCATTTATTCATATTTCTTTTCATTTTAATCTTTGTTTTAAATTAATAATTTGGATTTTGTTTCAACAATGTATTGTTTAACTCTAATTGTGGAATTGGAAGAATTTCATGCTTTCCTGGTACGAAACCAAAAGGAGCTAAAACAGCAGCAGCTCTACCAGTTCTTACAAGGTCAAACCAACGTTGTCCTTCTCCGGCAAGTTCCAATCTTCTTTCGTTGAAAATATTCTCGTCTGTCGCAGGGATTGATGTTAGTCCAGCTCTCAAACGTACCGCATCTAATAGTGCTTGCGCCCTGGCCGTATTTCCGCCACCTTTGACAATAGCTTCGGCTTCCATCAAATAGGTATCAGCCAATCGAATTTCGTAAGTATCTTGTGACCAGTTGAGTTCGGCAGTTCCAGTTGGATATCTGTTTGAAATTCTTCCCACAAATTTTTCTAAGAAATATCCGGTGTCTTTGTACCCTGGCTCATAGGTTGCTTTTCCGTCTGCCACTAATTGTGTCAAGTTTGCCACTGTTGCACTTCTGCGAAGATCGGTTGCGCTGTAAGCATTGTACAAATCCGCACTTAGCGGATTGAATCCGTAACCCGAAACATAATCAGGCGCATCAGGCGTTTTAGTAGTATAACCTCTTGGCCCGATCATCTGATTCATGATATTTCCTTCAGATCCCGCTACGTTGTCCCAGCTTCCGTTGCTCAATTTTGAGTGAACGATTTCTAAAATTGACTCTGAATGGAATCTGTTTTCAACTTCCCATAAATCAGCAAAATTGTCTAATAATTTGTATCCGTACTGGCTGGTCGCTCCGGGAGTTCCGTTTACTTCTGCAAATTGCGCAGCAGCCTCTGTATACTTATTCTGGAATAAATACACTTTACCCAATAATGCTTTTGCAGCACCTTGCGTTAACCTTCCACCTTCTGTGGCGGCAGGTACTGTGATCGGTAAATTAGGGATTGCCGCGTTAAGATCTGCTTCAATTTGTGCATACACTTCTTCTGGAGCAACTTGTGGAATTTTGTAATAATCTTCTGTCGAAACAGGTGTCGTAATCAATGGAATGTTTTTAAAAAAACGCACCAAATCAAAATAGAAATAAGCTCTTAATGCTTTGGTTTCTGCCGTAAATCGCGCTTTGGTATTTTCATCCATAGGAACATCAGGAAGTTTCGTCAATAAAATGTTGGCTCTAAACACTCCTGAAAACCCTTTCTTCCAATATTCTCCTGAAGGAGAGTTGGTGGGATTTAAAGTGTAATTGTCCCAAAGTTGCAATTCAGTAATATCTGAACTGTTACCACCGCCAGCAAAAAAATCATCAGAAGCCGAATTCAATCCAACGATTCTTCCTAAAAGGTTTTCCCACCCAAGTACATCGTAAACTGCTGTTACACCAGCAAATGCTTCTGTTTCATTAGAATAGTATGTATCTTCTAATGCCAAACCATTAGGGTCAGGATTCAAAAATTCTTCACTACAGGACACCGTAAGGAATAATCCTGCAAATAAAATGACTATCGCTTTAATGTTTTTATATTTCATAACTGATTCTATTATAATTAAAATGCTAAATTAACGCCCAACATGATTGTTCTCGCCTGAGGATATTGCCCTCTGTCAATACTTAAAGTTCCTCCTCCGATTTCCGGATCGTAACCCGTATATTTTGTAAAGGTGAACAAGTTCTCTCCCGTTACATATACTCTAGCAGTCTGGATGAATGCTTTCGTAGTTACATCTTTTGGAATGGTATAACCCAACTGAACGGTTTTAATCCTGAAATAATCACCGTCCTGCAGATAGAATTTAGAGAATTTGGTAAAGTTTCCGTTTGGATCGCCATCAACCAATCTTGGGTATGAATTGGATGTTCCTTCTCCGGTCCATCTATTTAATGCGGCTGTTTGGTAGTTTGCATTACCTACGTCAAGTCTTCTAAGGTTTTGAAAAATCTGGTTTCCAGCAACCCCTTGTCCGAAAATAAGCATGTCAAAATTTTTATAAGCAAGGTTCAGAGTTAAGCCATAAGTCCAGTCTGGCGTTGGGTTTCCGATGTAAGTTCTGTCATCTTCATTGATCCTTCCATCTCCATTAAGATCTTTATATTTAAAATCTCCAGGGGAAGCCGAAGGCTGTATCAGGTTACCGGATGCATTTGTGTAACTAGCAACTTGGTCAGCGTTTTGAAAAATTCCATCGGTTACATAACCATAAAATTCATGAAAAGAATGGCCTGGCTGAATTCTAGTTACCGGAAGCATATTAGAATAACCTACACCCTCCTCAAATGGCGTCACTCCCAAGCTGGTCACTTCATTTTTAAGGTAGGTTGCATTTGCAGATAAACCTACATTAAATTCTCCAAAACGTTTTTTGTAACCCAATTCAAATTCATATCCAGAATTCTCCATTGTTCCAACATTTACAGCTGGGAATGAAATCGCACCGAGGTAGTCAGGAATACGTTGGTTTCTTAATAGTTTGCTTGTTTTCTTTTTGTACCAGTCAAAATTAAGTGTGAAATCTGTTAAGAAACGCATCTCAAAACCAATATTGGTTTGGGTAGTTTCCTCCCATTGCAAGTCAGGGTTCGATGGCGCGTTAGGACTGTAACCTACCGTAACACTTCCTTGATTTCCGAATGAGTAATTTCTTCCAGGTCCGATTGATGATACGAATGCAAAATCCCCGATTCCATCATTTCCTACCGTTCCGATACCACCACGGAGTTTCAAACTATTTACCGCTTTGTTGTCTTTCCAGAAATTTTCTTTAGAAATGACCCAACCTGCAGACATAGACGGGAAAACTCCATATTTGTGGTTGTCTCCAAATCTCGAAGAGCCGTCCCTTCTTATGATACCCGTAAATAAATATTTTTCTTTATAATCATAATTCAAACGACCAAATAAAGAAGTAATTTTAGTTTCAACACCTCTGGAAGCCGACGCATTAATATTTGCAAGAGGTTGTGAACTCGGAAATGCAGCATCGTCAAAATTTGTGAAAGGGATATCAGTATAAGTTACTGTAGTTCCTTTTGTGATATTGTTGATGTAAGTACCCTGACCAACCAAAACTGTAAAACTATGATCTGCTACCTTTTTAACATAAGTCAGAGTATTTTCAATATTCCAACCAAACCCCCTATTGTTGTTTGTAGAAAGGCTATTTACAGGCACTATTTGCGCAGCACTTAAATAAGAAACCGGTGTAAAAGTTTCACTGCCCCAATAAGCCAATTTGGCGCCAACTGTAGATCTGAATTTCAACCCCTTAAGGATTTCAACATCCATGTAAGCATTTCCAACAAAATTGTCGGACCATCCATAATTACCCAATCTTGTTTGAATGTATGCCAACGGATTTGACATTTCCTGAGCTACATATTGAGATATTCCGTAAGGATTTCCATTAGCGTCGCGTAAAATTCCCGGCCTGTTGTATGGTGCTTGAGCAGCAGCAACAGGATCTGTCACAACAAGCGGAGTAGTTGGATCCAATGCAATTGCTGACATTAATGGCCCGCCGTATTCGCTATTTGTATTACCCAAACCAATATTTTTCTCATTTGAGTATCCGAGGGTTTGGCCAAAAGTAACGCGGTCTGAAATTTTGTGTGTGGAGTTCAACCTGATGTTTTTCCTGATGTATTTAGAAATATCAGTTGCCACGATGCCGTCTTGGTCCAATAACCCAAAAGACAAATAGAAAGTAGATTTGGCATTTCCACCGCTTAAAGATACTTCATGACCAATACGTTTAGCGCCTTTTGAAAATATAGCTTCCTGCCAGTCCGTTCCAGCGCCTAAAGAAGATGGGTCAGTGAACATGACACTACCACCGCCAGCTACAGAAGACTCATTTCTTAAACTTGCATATTGTGTAGCGTTCAACAAATCTAGTTTTCTAGCAGCTGATGAAAAACCAGTATAACCATTATAAGTTACTTTTAATCCCCCTTCGCTCCCTTTTTTCGTGGTAACAAGAATAACTCCTGTTGCAGCCCTAGTACCATAGATCGCTTGTGAGGCCGCATCCTTCAATACTTCAATAGATTCGATATCTGATTGATTTAGATAGCCGATACCGCCTGCATCAACAAGTACACCATCCACTACCCATAATGGCTCATTATTGGTATATGAAGTTGTACCACGCACACGAATAGTAGAACTCGAGCCAGGTTGACCAGAATTTGAGGTAATCATAACCCCTGAAACCCTACCTTGCAGAGACTGCTCAATCCTAGTAATTGGCAGATTCTCTATATCTTTTGCTTTTACACTTGTGATCGAACCAGTAACCACACTTTTCTTTTGAGTTCCATAACCCACAACGACTACCTCGTCAAGTCCTTGCGCGTTAGGAGCTAATTTAACGTCAATTTTTGTACGCCCGTTAACATTTTGTTCGGATTTTGTGTAGCCAACATAGCTGAACACCAAAATTGACTGTGATCCGGTTTTGATTTGATAGTTACCATCGAAATCGGAAGTGGTACCCAATGTTGTTCCTTTTATGACAACAGTTACACCGGGAAGTGGCAATCCACCTTCATCAACGACATTACCTGTAACAGTAATATCATTTTGCGCCAATCCCTTTAAAGAGAATAACACAGTTAAAATACAGAAAAATAGTAATTTTTTAAATTTCATATTTCTTAAAATTTTGGTTAGTTAATTATTGATTTTGAGCAATATTATAAGTTATTTTTTTATATGCATAATTAAACCTCCTTACAAAAACACATCAACATTAAAATTACCACATATCAAAAACACATCAAAATTTATATAACTATTTATAAATCAAGCAAATTTATAAAAAAATAAAATGTTACGAAAACGTTAACTTAAAAAAAGAAACACTACATTTAGACAAAATTAACAATTATGGTCTTTTTGGTTTCAGCATTCCCAAAATGCGTTCGAAATGCAGCGTACAGCAAAATTTACTTTTTATTTTTTTTCACTCTATTTCCTACAGTTTATGCGCAAGTAAAAAACATAGGATTGCCTGAGATCACCAATTACAAACGGTCTGAATATTTAGGCGGGACGCAAAACTGGAACATCGATCAGGACAAAAACGGAAATATTTATTTCGCCAATAATAATGGTTTGTTTCAGTTCAATGGCACGTCTTGGAACAGTTACAAATTACCAAATAACACCTCCATCAGAAGTTTAAAGATAGCTGAAGATCAAAGAATATATGTTGGTGGTTACAATGAATTCGGCTATTTTGAAGCAGATAAAAATGGCATATTACAATATTTTTCACTCGCAAAACTTGTCAACGATGAGAGCAAAAACCAAATTGATTTTATCTGGAAATTGCACTTATATAAAGGAGCTGTTTTTTTTCAGTCGTTTGAAAAGTTGTATATCTACGACGGTAAAAAATTAAAAATCCTCGAGGCACCAAACCGTTTTCAGTTTTCTTTTGAAGTCAATGAACGCTTGTATTTTCAGGACAACATAGACGGCATCGTAGAATATACGGGCGACTCATTTACTCCATTAGCGGGCACTACGACCTTGAATGGAACCGAAATCTGGGGGATGTTTCCCATGCCCGACGACAAAATCCTTATTTCCACGCTCGACCGCGGTTTATTTATCTACGATGACGAAAATCTGATTCCCTGGAATACGGAAGCCAACGATTTTGTTAAGAAAAACAGCTGTCTTGGAGGCGCAAAAATCGCAAAGGATTTCGTTGTTTTAAATTCTGTGCTTGACGGTGTCATTATTTGCGACAAAGAAGGAAAGATCGTACAACACATCAATCGTAAGAAGGGACTGCAGAACAATACTGTTTTGAGTTCATTTGTCGACAACAAAAACAATCTGTGGCTCGGACTTGACAACGGAATCACCTTTATAAACGAAAGTTCCCCATTTACGTATTTCGGGTTTAGTTACGACATCAGTACGGTTTACGCGTCGGCGATCCACAATGAAAAACTTTATGTAGCAACAAATCAAGGATTGTTTTACCATTCCTGGAACAAAACATTCAAAGAAGAATCGTTTCAGCTGGTCAAAGGCACGACCGGACAAACATGGAACATACAGGTTGTCGACGGCCAATTGTTTTGCGCGCACAATAAAGGACTTTTGCTCATTAGCAACGACACCGCCGGTCCGCCCATTGACTCAAACGGGTATTGGGGCGTGAAAAAAATCCCGGGTCATCCGGATTGTCTGATTGGTTCCTATTATAGCGGTTTTACAATTTTTCAGAAAAAAGGAAATAATTGGGTCGTTAAAAACTATGTCCAGGGCCAGAATAAATCGGCACGTACATTCGAAGTACAGCAAAAATACATTTGGCTCAAGAAAGATGAATTGCTTTACAAAATGAAGCTAAACGAAAATATGACCAAATTTGTATCAATCAAAATCTATACAAACATTGGGAACCTAAACAAACCCATTGGAAGTTTACAATTGATCGACGGCAAAATTTCATTTCAGTCGGAAAACAGCTTTTACAACTATTCGCAGGAACAGGACGATTTTTATTTGGACAAAAAGATCACCGGTTTGTTTACAGGTTTGCCTAGAATCTCTTCGGTATTTCAGGATATTGACGGCAATTTGTGGTATGTTTTTAAAGAATCACTCGGAATGCTAAAAAGAAGTAAAAACGGAACGTACAAAAACATTGTATCGCCTTTTTCAAACCTTACCGGAAATCTTGTATCCGATTATGTTTCGATAAATACGATCAATTCGAAAAACATTTTTATCGGACTCACAAATGGTTTGGCGCATTACGATTCCGAACTGCTGAAAAACTTTACCTCCAAACCAAAAGTATTCATCCGGAGTTTTTCGTACACTGGAAACACAGTCGTCTTGGGGAATTTGCAGGCTCCGGTCACCGATTTATCCATTCCGTACAAATCGAATAATGTTCGTTTTACCTTTTCTTCGCCGATGTATGACAACCTCGAAAACATGCAATTTTCGTTTTATCTCGAAGGTTTTGATAAAAAATGGAGCAATTGGACCAATCTTTCGGTGAAGGAATATACGAATCTTATCGAAGGTGATTACAACATGATGGTAAAGGTACGCAACAGTTATGGCGTGCAATCTGCGCCATCGGTATTCGCATTCAATATTTCGCCGCCTTGGTACAGACATTGGGTTGCTTACGTGTTTTATGTCGTTTTGATTGTTTTGGCTGTGTATTATACAAGGGAACGAATCAAGATCAAAATCCGTAAAAATAAATATTACGAAACAATCGAACAACGCAAAATCTATCTGGAAAGAGAAGCCAAAATCCGTCAGGAGCAATATGAATTGGAAAAAGAGATCGAGCGTTTGACCAATGAAAAACTGCAGATAAAAATTCTTTCCAAAGACAAAGAATTGGTGACAAATTCACTACAAGTAGTCAAGAAAAACAAAATCCTGAATGGCATCATCCACAAAATGAAAGCGATTGACAGCGAAACATTTGACGAAACCACCAAACAACAGTTTACAAAACTCAATAAAAGTATTTCCAAAGAAGTCAATACCGATAAAAGCTGGAAAGACCTCGAGAAACACATTCGGAACGTGCATTTTGATTTCCTGAAAAGACTGAAAGAAAAACACCCGACGATTACGCCACGCGAACTCGATCTTTCGACCTATTTGCTGATGAATATGTCAACAAAGGAAATTGCCGAAATCTTAAACATTTCAACCGGCGGCGTCGAATTAGCAAGATACCGTTTGCGTAAAAAACTGGAGCTCAACAAAAAAGAAAACCTGATCGGATTTCTTATGGGAATCTGATCAGGCTATAACAAGTCGAGCGTTCGCTCCAGCGCCATACCACGCGAACCTTTGATTAACAATGTTTTGTTGGTGATGTTTTCGTTTTGAAAATCGGCCGAAAACGCTTCGAATGTCTCGTAGAATTTCAGATTTGGATTGGTAATTTTATTCTGAAAGAAATCCTTTCCGATCAAATAAGCAGTAACATTTGCGGCTTTTGAAAGAGCGTCGACAATATTTTTGTGTTCCGAAAGGCTTTCCGTTCCCAGTTCAAACATATCGCCCAGGATCATGATTTTTTCCGGTTTATCCAATTGCAGGAAGTTCTCAATCGCTACAGCCATGCTGCTCGGATTCGCATTGTAAGCGTCCAGTATGATCTCATTTCCGTTTTTGACAAGCAATTGTGAACGATTGTTCTCCGGAATGTAACTTTCAATGGCTTTTTTAATGTCTTCAGGAGCAATTTTGAAATAGGTCCCAATCGCAATCGCCGCACTGATGTTATTCGCATTGTAAAGCCCTATCAGATGCGAACTGATCGAAGTTGTGCCGTAAGTTATTTTCACAAACGGATTGGCACTAGCGTCATTTATATTCAAATCAGCAGCTTCTTTCTGTATGCCGAACGAATAGGTTTCAATATTTTGTGTTTTCTGAACCTGAATCGGATCTTCCAGATTGACAAATGCCATTTTTTTGTGTTGCGAAAGATATTCGTACATTTCCCCCTTGCCTTTAATCACACCTTCTACACCGCCGAAACCTTCGAGATGTGCTTTTCCAAAATTGGTCACATAACCATAATCCGGCAAAGCAAGATTGCATAAAAATTCGATTTCCTTTTGATGGTTGGCACCCATTTCCACAATCCCGATTTCGGTTTCATGGTTGAACGAAAGCAATGTCAGCGGCACGCCAATATGGTTGTTCAGATTCCCGACAGTTGCCTTTGTTTTAAGCTTCTGCGACAGCACGACGTTGACCAATTCCTTTGTGGTTGTTTTTCCGTTGCTGCCGGTTAAGGCGACGATTGGCAAATTCAAATACTGTCGGTGGAATTTTGCAAGTTGCTGCAGCGTTTCGAGACTGTTGTTAACCAAAATTGTCCTTTCGTCAATCTGAAAGCTTGGATTGTCAATAATTACGAATGCTGCACCTTTTTCAAGCGCTTCCTTGGCAAAAGTATTGGCATCAAATCTATCGCCTTTAATCGCAACGAAAAGCGAATTGTCTTCAATTTTTCTGGTATCGATCGAAACCGAACTGCATTTTAAAAATAAATTATGAATGTCGGAAATATTCATCTGAAATGGGTTTAAAAAATAAAAGCCCTAATGAAAGGGCTTTTATGATAATATGTTCAGCAATTAATTTCTTGCTCTTTTCTTTTTGTCAGCTTTTGGACCAACTCTTGACATCGCACATCTGAATCCGATGTAATCTGTTGCCATATCCTGTGGAAAGTATCTTCTTTGAGCCGGGTCTAACCAATACGCTCTGTCTCTCCATGAACCACCTTTGTAAACTCTGACATTGTCATTGATTAAAGTTGTTCTTTTGTTGGAACGGTCATATTTTCTAACCATATTACCCAAACTGTCCGTAGTCACATTGTGCTGAGGAGAATCGTACATTTTGTGTTTTTCTTTAGTAGCAGCATCTTCTTCGCTGTCTGCTCCGCCGAAATCAAAATATCTTGTTGATTGCTTGTCACCATCACGGTAGTTTCTGTTGTCACTTGTACTGAAATTTTGTCTCAGGTACGTTTCTTTTTCGTCAACAGGAACCTGAGCAATTTCTCCAGGGTAATTTCTTGCGATAATTCTACCGTTTGATAAAGTATCGAAAGTTTGTGTTTCAGCAGTTACAATTTCCGCTTTTCCATCTTCACCAATTTTGTTTTTGGTATAAATGTTACCTCTATAGTAGTTGAAATCACTTGCTTCATCATCAACCATTGGTCTGTAAACATCGGCAACCCATTCTGCAACGTTTCCTGCCATGTCATACAATCCGAAATCATTTGGCGGATACGATTTTACAACATTTGTAATATCAGCACCATCATCAGACCAACCTGCAATTCCACCGTAGTCTCCTTTTCCTTGTTTGAAGTTGGCCAATTGATCGCCTCTAACCTGTCTTTTTCCAGAACGCGTGTAGCTTCCTGACCAAGGATATTTCTTTTGTCCTTTATAAATGTTGTACTCTCTTTGTCCTACGTCAGCAGCAGCAGCATATTCCCACTCCGCCTCTGTTGGCAATCTGTACTCAGGTAAAATCAAACCTGAAGATCTTTGCACGTAAACATTTTTTTGTTCTGCAACAGCGCCATCTTTTCCTGCTTTTCCAGGTTTTGCTTTTGCATTTCTTCTTCCTTTCAAAACAATTTCTTCGTCACCACCAAAAGCTTTGGTTGGCGAGTTTAAATACGTTTCAGTACTGAAAGTTTTGTCTGCGCTTGCATCAACAACTTTAGCATCTTTTTTAAGGAAACCTTCTTTTTCAAGTGTATTTTCATTGACACGGTCGGTTCTCCATTTGCTGAATTCAACAGCCTGGATCCAGTTCACACCAACTACAGGATAGTTTGCGTAAGCAGGATGTCTCAGATAGTTGTTGGTCATGGTTTCGTTATAACCCAATCTGTTTCTCCAAACCAAAGTATCAGGTGAAGCACCTTCATAAATGTTTTTGTAATTTTCCTGCTCTGGTGGAAAAACCCTTTTCAACCAGTCAAGGTATTCCATATACATAAGGTTGGTTACCTCAGTTTCATCCATGTAAAAAGACTGAACGTGCTGCTGGTTTGGGGTATTGTTCCAGTCATGCATCACGTCATCCTGAACTTTACCCATGGTAAAAGTTCCGCCTTCAACCATAACCAAACCAGGACCAGTTGCTTGCTTTTTAAAGTTCGAAGCATACTGAAAACCGCCTTTTTTATCGTTGATTTTCCAACCCGTCGCAGTCGATGAGTTTTTAGAGCTGGATTTTTTACTACAGCTTGTAGTTAAACCAAATGTTATTACTAATAATAGTAACAATCTGATAGCCATAAATTTGTTTACTTTCATACTCTTAGTAGGTGATAATTTCGTGGCGCAATATAATAATTAACATTTACATTGCAACCTTTTTTTTAATTAATCTAAAATTGGTCTTCTCTCTAAATATTCCAACTTGGAAGGAAAACGCAAAAATAAAATAAATATTATAACGATTTACATTAAATAAATTATTTTTACCCATCGTAATAATAACCGCCGAAATGCGTTACTTATCTTAATGAAAAAAATATTATCTTCTTTTTTTATACTGTTTTTCTGGACCGCGTTTAGCCAGCAAAAAGGCGATGTTGTATTAAATTGGTCTGAAAAAAAACCATATTCAGTTGGCGATTACAGCCTCAACGTACCGCAATTTGATGCGCAGAACTACAGACTCGACACCTACAAGCGACAAATTACCTTTAATCTTTTCCTCGAGCAACCCGCGGCAGTTGATAAAAACTCCCTGCAAATCACCAATGTCGTCTACGAATCGATAAACGTTTCAGCACTTGGCGACCTTTCATCAACAGATATTCCTTCAAAAATAAACGCAACACTTGAAAACATCACGGCCCGCGATAAATTTCAGGCGTTTATTTATCTTCATCCTATTATTAAGGACGCATCGGGATACAAAAAAGTAAAATCGTTCTCTTACACATTTGCCTCATCGAATGGCAATTCAAGATTAACGCCGGGAACAGATCCTTTCGGACGCAGGTTTAATTCGGTTTTGGCAACCGGAGAATGGTACCGTTTTTACGTTAAGAGATCTGGCGTTTACAAATTAGACAAATCGTTTATACAATCGCTCGGCATCAATTTGAACGGAGTCGATCCCAGAAAAATAAAAATCTACGGAAATGGCGGACGCATGATCCCGTTGAAAAACAGCGATTATTATCCGGCCGACCTTACCGAAAATGCCATTATCGTAGCAGGTGAAAACGACGGTGTTTTTCACGATTCCGATTTTGTGGCTTTTTACGCGGAAGGCACGGATGTCCTGAATACCGAAAGCGACACCTCAATAAATCTTTACTCGGACAACTCCTATTATTATATCAATATTCAGGGCGCTGACGGAAAACGAATTACACCAATGGCGCAGCCCACTTCTGCAAGCACGGTTTCAATCAATACTTTCGACGATCTTCAGACCCACGAAATTGACGCTGTAAACCTTGCCCGCGTTGGAAGGCGCTGGTTTGGTGAAGTTTTTGACATGACAACTGAAATGGAATTCGATTTTAATATTCCGAATATCGTTACTTCTTCACCCGCAAATCTGGAAGTCTATGTTGGCGCGGTGGCAGCCGTCGCGACTGATTTTAAAGTGGATGCCAACGGACAAACGGTCAATACCATTACCCTTGCTAAAACCGCTGAACTTAAAGATGCCGATGGCAGAGGAAGCACTGCAAACATTACAGCAGCTGAAAACATCAAAATTAAACTGACTTACAACAATAATGGTGTTCCGGGATCAAAAGGATATCTTGACTACATCCGGATCAGATCCAAAAGAAATCTTGTCGGCATGGAGAAACAATTTCCGTTTCAATACAATGCCGCCGCGACAAACACCGGAATTGGAGAATATCAAATCGCGCGTGCCGCAAACATCAACCAAATCTGGGATGTCACCGATATTTTTAATGTAACAAACATCGAAAACAATTCACAAAGCAACTTGTCGTTTAAAGCCGGTCTCGGAGAAATCCGAAAATACCTTGCAGTGGATTTCAGGGACATGTACACGCCTTTAAAAGAATCGCAAACACGCGTAGCCAATCAAAATCTGAAAGGAACCATTTTCAACAATGCGCAAGGACAACCGGATGAAATCGATTACGTCATTATTACGCCAACATTATTCTTTAATGCAGCCGAAAAACTTGCAAATTTTCATCGAAATTATTCGCAACTCAAGGTGAAAGTGGTGACACTTGAAAGCATTTACCTGGAATTCTCTTCCGGAAAACAAGACATTGGCGCGATCAGGAATTTTATGAAATATGTGTATCGCAATCCGTTGAATCCAACAAGAAAAGTCAAATACCTGAATCTCTTTGGCGATGCTTCGTATGACTTTAAGAACCGCGTTTCCATATTTTCAAACTTCGTTCCCATTTACCATGCTCTTGACGGCTATAGCGATGGTGAAGCGTCGTTTGCCTCAGACGATTTTTTCGGATCGCTTGACGAGGAAGACGGCGGAAATATTGCAAATGTCGGCGGACGAATGCTCGACGTTGCCGTAGGGCGAATGATTGCCAATTCAAGTACGCAGGCCGAAGAATTGACAAACAAAGTCATCGACTACCACGACATTCAGTCTTACGGAAACTGGCGCAACAATTTGGTAGCAATAGCCGATGATGCAGATAAATCTTCCGATTCTACTTTACAGCAAAAAACGAACAGTCTTGTTGATGCTATTACCTCACAAAAACCATTTATAAATGGCAAAAAAATCCTGCTGGATTCTTACCAACAACAAACTTCTGCCGGAGGTGGCCGCTATCCGGTTGCCAGACAAGATATCTTCAACGCATTTGAAAACGGTGCGCTGGTATTCAATTATTTGGGACATGGTGGTGAAGACGGGTTGGCGCAGGAGCGTATTTTTCAAAAATCGGATGCGCAGAATTTAAACAACAAATACAAATATCCTTTATTTGTTACTATCACCTGTGACTTTTCAAGATTCGACAATCCGTTTAGGCAAACAGCAGGAGAATTCACTTATTGGAATCCCAGAGGTGGCGCTATTTCGATGATTACTACAATCAGAAGTATCGGACAAGGAACAGGTGAAGATTTTAATGACATTCTTGCCAAATACTTATTTTCTTACGGATCAAATGATTACGTTTCTATTGCCGAAGCTTTACGACTGACCAAAACCGATCGTTTGGCACCAGTGACCAATGTGGTTTTTTATCTCGGCGATCCCGCCTTGATGCTGGCGATTCCGCGTCCGAAAATTCTACTAACCCATGTGAATGACGTAGCGATTACTGAAGTTACCGATGACTTTAAAGCGCTTTCGCATATGAAAATCACCGGAAATGTATTGGACGAAAACAACAATTTATTGCCAACATACAACGGCGAACTTGCAGTACAGATTTTTGATAAAACAATCACGCGCCAAACACTGAACAACGACAATTTGAGTCCGTCAATGAATTTCACCACACTTGGCGAAACCATTTTCAGGGGAAATGCAAGCGTGAAAGACGGCAAGTTCGAATTTGGCTTTGTTGTCCCAAGAGACATCGCGACCAATGTCGGAAACGGGCGCATCAGTTTTTACTCCAAACGCGGACAAATTTTTCTCGACAAAACCGGTTACGATAACACCATAAAAGTAGGCGGCGTCAACCTCAATGCAGCAGTCGACAACACCGGGCCGCGGGTCAAATTGTATATGAACGACCAGACATTTGTTTCGGGCGGAATCACAAATGAATCGCCAATTTTCCTGGCTTTTCTCGAAGATGAAAACGGAATGAACACGGCGAGCGGAATCGGGCACGACATGGTAGCGATCCTCGACGGCGACGAAAACAATCCGTACAAACTCAACGATTATTACGAAACAGAACTCGACAATTACACCAAAGGCAAGCTCAAATTTCCGTTCCGAAATCTCGCTGTTGGTTTGCATACGGTGAAGTTTATCGCCTGGGACGTTTACAACAATCCGGTGGAAGCCGAGATCCAGTTTATCGTTGTTGGCGACGAAACCATCACGATTAAAAACGTGCTGAATTATCCAAATCCGTTTGTAAATTACACGCAGTTTTGGTTCACACACAACAAACCTTTCGAACCTTTGGAAGTTCAGGTACAGGTCATTACGATTACAGGAAAGATTGTATGGACGAAAAACCAGACCATTACGACCGACGGATTTTTATCACGCGAAATTACCTGGGACGGCAAAGATGATTTTGGCGACAAAATCGGAAAAGGCGTTTATGTATACAAGCTCACAGTGAAGTCTTTACTTACAAATACCAAAACTCACAAGTATGAAAAACTTGTAATCCTTTAATAAAATACTATATTTGTCCAATTATTTAAAAATTCAGAATGAAAAAAATTGCAGTAATATTAATTTGCGTACTCGCAACACAATTTTCAAAAGCACAGGACAGGGTCATCACCACAGGTGTGCCTTTTTTAATGGTTGCAGCTGATGCCCGTTCCGCAGCTTTGGGTGATCAGGGTGTTGCGACAGCACCAGATGCTTTTTCACAACAATACAATCCCGCTAAATATGCATTTGCCCTTGATAAAATTGGCGCGTCTGTAAGTTATACGCCTTACCTGACTGATTTGGTAAATGACATTTCATTGGGTCAGATTACTTTTTACAACCGTTTTGAAGAAAGGATGGCATTTGCGGCAAGTTTGAGATATTTCGGACTTGGGGAAATTGAGTTGAGAGAAAATTTTGATGACATCCCAAGAATTGCAAAACCAAACGAACTTGCAATCGACGCCTCTTACTCTTTGCACCTAAGCGAACAGTTCGCGATGGCGGTTGCCGGGCGTTACATCCGTTCAAACCTGAGAATTCAGGACGGAACCCAGGATGCAAGAGCAGCAAGTTCATTCGCAGTTGATGTTGCTGGTTATTTCCAATCGGAAGAAATTGCGTTCAACGACTTCAACGGGAGATACCGTTTGGGATTCAACTTCCAGAATCTTGGACCAAAAATCAGTTACGATAAAGACGCGAATGACAGCAACTCCAACTTCCTTCCGGCAAATATGAAACTGGGTGGTGGATTTGATTTCATTTTGGATGAATATAATAAAGTTGGCGTAAGCGCGGAATTCAACAAACTTTTGGTTCCAACGCCACAAAATCCTGATTTAAATGCAGACGGAACCGTTACTGCTGAAGAAAGAAACCAAAACAATCAGGATTACAGCAGCATCGGATGGACCTCGGGAATTTTTAAATCTTTCGGTGATGCGCCGGACGGTTTCAGCGAAGAGCTCAAAGAATTTACTTATTCTGTCGGAGCGGAGTATTCTTACCAGGATTCATTCGCTTTCAGATTGGGTTATTTCAACGAAAGTGCCGTAAAAGGAGCCCGGAAATTTTTCGCCCTTGGCGCCGGATTCAAATACAACGTAGTAAAAATCGACGTGTCATACCTGTTCTCAGCGTCAAAAGTGAAAAATCCGCTGGAAAACACACTTCGCTTCTCGCTTAGTTTTGCCTTCGGAGATAAATATGATGAATATTAGTATATTTAACTTTTAAATAAAAAATCCAAATTTCAGTTTCTGAGGTTTGGATTTTTTTTCCCTTGTAACGAATGAAAGAAATTACAATTACCACTCAATTTTCGGCTTACGACAATCTCGACGAATTGCCTCAGGATGTACAGGAATTAATGGCCCAGGCAGTTGAAATCAGAAAAAAAGCGTATGCGCCTTATTCGAAATTCCGCGTGGGCGTAGCGATTTTACTGGACAACGGAAAAGTCGTATTGGGATCAAATCAGGAAAATGCGGCTTATCCATCAGGACTTTGTGCCGAAAGGACTGCTATTTTCTACACAGGAGCGAATTATCCCGAGGCTACGATTTTAAAAATGGCGATCACAGCCGCGTCTGATACCAATCCAACATTGAGCCCGATTCCGCCATGTGGCGCTTGTCGCCAATCAATCGCCGAATATGAATTTAAGCAAAACCAGCCTATCGAAATTTATTTTATGGGAGAAAAAGGCGCCATATTCAAGTCGGATTCACTCAAAAATTTACTGCCGATCACGTTTGACAAAAACTTCCTTTAAAATAACTAAAATTTAAGATTTTAATTTTAGTTCTACACAGGAATGTCTTATTTTTGCGTTTCGCAAATTGTGTGAGATTTGAGATTAAGAGGAGAACAGCCGGTGGCCGTTCGGTTTAACTATACATCAGAAAACAATAATGAAAGAAGTTACAAAAGAAGTTTATTTAAAGTGGTACGAAGACATGCTGCTTTGGAGAAAGTTTGAAGACAAATTGGCTGCACTTTACATACAACAAAAAGTACGAGGATTTCTTCACCTATACAACGGGCAGGAAGCAGTTCTTGCCGGCGCTTTGCACGCGATGGATTTGGGCAAAGACAAAATGATTACCGCTTACAGAAACCACGTTCAGCCAATCGGAATGGGCGTTGACCCAAAAGCCGTTATGGCAGAATTGCTTGGAAAAGTAACGGGAACTTCAAAAGGAATGGGCGGGTCGATGCACATTTTCTCTAAAGAAAAAGGATTTTATGGCGGTCACGGAATCGTTGGGGCACAAATCCCTGTTGGTGCCGGAATCGCTTTCGCAGATAAATATTTCAATACCGGCGGCGTAACATTAACTTACTTCGGAGACGGAGCAGCAAGACAAGGTTCGCTTCACGAAGCTTTCAACATGGCCATGTTGTGGAAATTGCCAGTCGTATTCATCGTTGAAAACAACGGTTATGCGATGGGAACTTCGGTAGAAAGAACGGCAAACCATACCGACATCTGGAAATTAGGTTTGGGTTACGAAATGCCTTGCGGACCAGTTGATGGAATGAATCCTGTAAAAGTGGCTGAAGCTATGGATGAAGCGATCGATCGTGCACGTCGCGGCGACGGGCCAACATTCCTCGAAATGAAAACATACCGCTACAGAGGACACTCGATGTCTGACGCGCAATTGTACCGTACCAAAGACGAGGTTGAAGAATACAAAAAAATTGACCCGATCACCCAGGTTCTTGATGTGATTAAAGATCAAAAATATGCTACTGACGCAGAAATTGAAGCGATCGACGAACGCGTAAAAGCGTTGGTTGAAGAATGTGCAAAATTTGCAGAAGAGTCTCCATTCCCGGAAGTACAGCAATTGTACGACGTGGTTTACGAACAAGAAAACTATCCATTCATCCCTCACAAACTATAATCCATTATGGCAATCAAAATCACAATGCCGCGCCTGAGCGATACGATGACGGAAGGAACGGTAGCAACCTGGCTCAAAAAAGTTGGGGATAAAATCAGCGAAGGCGATATTTTAGCAGAAATCGAAACCGATAAAGCAACGATGGAATTTGAATCTTTCAATTCCGGGACTTTGTTGCACATCGGTATTCAGGAAGGCGAATCGGCTCCTGTGGATTCTCTTTTGGCAATCATCGGAAACGAAGGTGAAGACATTGCTGCACTTTTGGCTGGCGGCGATGCTCCGGCGAAAGAAGAAGCTCCAAAAACAGAAGATAAAAAAGAAGAAGCAACTCCTGCAAAGGAAGAAGCTAAATCTGAAGATACAAAACAAGCCGCTCCAGCTGCATCAGCCGAACTTCCAAAAGGAGTTGTCGTGGTTACAATGCCGCGTTTGAGCGATACGATGACCGACGGAACTGTGGCAACATGGCTCAAAAAAGTGGGTGATAAAGTAGCTGAAGGCGATATTCTTGCCGAAATCGAAACCGATAAAGCGACGATGGAATTCGAATCGTTCAATGCCGGAACTTTATTGTTAATTGGGATCAACGAAGGGGAAACCGCGCCGGTGGACAGCGTACTTGCGATCATTGGGCCGGAAGGAACCGACATTTCTGGTGTTGCTGAAAACTTCAAAAAAGGCGGTGCCGCTCCTGCTCCAACTTCAGACACCAAATCTGATACTCCAAAATCGGAATCAGGCGAAACCACCCGAGGCGAAGCCGAACAGAGCGTAGCTAAATCTGATTCGGATGCAAAAGAAGAAGAAACGGTAAATGTGGTTTCTGACGGAAAAAGAATTTTCATTTCTCCATTGGCCAAAAAAATCGCCGAAGAGAAAAAAATCAACATATCACAAGTCAAAGGTTCCGGTGAAAATGGCCGTATTGTAAAAGCCGACATCGAAAACTTTAAACCGCAAGCTGCTGCTCCTGCTCAGGAAACTGCTGCTGCACCAAAAACAGAACAGGCTGCTGCTCCGGTAAAAGCATTTGTTCCGGCTGGCGAAGTGTCTTCAGAAGAAGTCAAAAATTCGCAAATGCGCAAAACGATCGCACGCCGTCTGGCCGAATCGAAATTCACCGCGCCACATTATTATTTGACCATTGAAGTAGCAATGGACGATGCGATGAAATCGAGAGCCGTGATCAATACGGTTCCGGATACCAAAGTGTCATTCAACGATATGGTGATCAAAGCGTGTGCAATGGCCTTGAGAAAACATCCACAGGTGAATTCGCAATGGAAAGACGATGTTACCGTAATCCACCACAACATCAGCATTGGCGTGGCCGTAGCTGTTGAAGACGGATTATTGGTTCCTGTGCTTCCATTTACCGATCAAATGAGCTTAACGCAAATTGGAACGAAAGTAAAAGATTTGGCCGGAAAAGCGAGAACCAAAAAATTACAACCGGCAGAAATGGACGGCAGTACGTTTACGGTTTCAAACCTTGGTATGTTCGGAATTACCGAATTTACCTCGATCATCAACCAACCAAACTCAGCGATTTTATCCGTAGGAGCGATTGTTGAAAAACCAGTGGTGAGAAACGGACAAATCGTTGTTGGAAACACTATGAAAGTCACATTGGCCTGCGACCACAGAACTGTTGACGGCGCGACAGGAGCACAATTCCTGCAAACGCTTAGAACGTATCTGGAAAATCCGGTGACGATGTTGGCATAAGCCGAATCTAAATAAATAGTTAAAAATCCCGTTCTGAATTCAGGACGGGATTTTTGTTTTAAATCTGATTTTCATAACTTTAAGTAAATTAAAACATATTTGTTATGGCAACTAAAATTTTCACCACAGCATTATTGGAAGAATTGAAAATGGAAATCCCGTCTACACGGAAATGCCTCGAACGCATTCCACTGGAAAAACTCTTCCATTTCAAACCACATGAAACGTCCATGGAAATGGGTTATCTGACTTTGCTCGTCGCCGAAATTCCGCTTTGGATCGCGCACATGATCGAAGATTCAGAAATTGATTTTGTAACTTATCCGCATGAAAAAATTGAAACATCGGAACAACTGATGGCACATTTTGAAGACAACGTCAAAAAAGCAGAAACTTCCCTTTTAAATGCCAACGATGATACGCTTGAGGAAATTTTTACGCTAAAAGCAAACGGCGAAGTCATGTATACGTCTCCGAAGAAAATCGATATTCGAACCACCATAAACCATTTGGTGCACCATCGCGGGCAATTGACAGTTTACATGCGCATGAATGGAATTTCGATACCGTCGATTTACGGACCTTCTGCAGATGATAAAAGTTTTTAGCATCCATTAAAAAATAGTACTTTTCGGAAAATATTTTATTGATGAAAAAAATCTTTCTTTGCGCCATCGTGATGGTTGCTTTCGGATGCAAACAACAAAAAAACACGGAAGGCACAATCAGCCTGATCAATGACGAACATTCCTTTTCTGTGGCTGAAAAAGCCGTAGTGAAACATTTGGACCTTGACGTCAAAGTCGATTTTGAAACGCAGACCATTTCCGGAAAAGCATCCTGGAAAATTGACAACGTGTCCAAAGAAAACGAAATCATTTTTGACGAAAATACCCTCGAGATTACAAAAGTCACGTTAGGCGATGATGAAAAACCAGCCAAATTTAAACTTGGCGCTGAAGTGGAATTTCACGGAAAACCGCTGGTTGTTACGATTGAACCGACGACGACAAAAGTCAATATTTATTACAGTACTACCAAAGATGCCGTTGCTTTACAATGGCTCAAACCCGAGCAAACTGCCGACAAAAAACAACCCTTTTTATTTTCACAAGGCGAAAGTATATGGACCAGAACCTGGATTCCGTGTCAGGATTCTCCGTCAATTCGTTTTACCTATAATGCAAAAGTGACGGTTCCTAAAGACTTAATCGCATTAATGAGCGCTGAAAATCCACAGCAGAAAAATGAAACCGGTGTGTATACTTTCAGCCAGAAAAAGAAAATTCCATCTTATTTGATGGCCATTGCCGTGGGAGACGTTGCTTTTAAACCGATTGACAACAGAACCGGTGTTTATGCCGAACATTCGCTGATTGACAAAGCAGCCTGGGAGTTTGGCGAACTTGGGAAAATGGTTTACGCTGCCGAAAAATTGTACGGACCTTACCGCTGGGGCAGATATGATGTTTTGGTGCTGCCACCAAGTTTTCCGTATGGAGGCATGGAAAATCCGAACCTGACGTTCCTGACTCCGGGTGTCATCGCCGGCGACCGTTCGCTAACGAGTTTGCTCGCACATGAGCTCGGTCACAGCTGGAGTGGAAATTTGGTTACAAACGCAACCTGGGATGACATTTGGCTCAACGAAGGATTTACGACTTATGTGGAACACCGCATCGGCGAGGCCATATTCGGAAAAGCAGAAGCGAAAATGCAGGACGTTATCAGCAGGAAATCCCTTTATGATAATATTGATGAGATGGGCAAAACCAATCCCGATACGCGCCTTAAAGTCGATACCAACGGCCGCAATGCCGATGAAGGACTGACCGACATTCCGTACGAAAAAGGATATGCTTTTTTGCAGACCATTGAAGCAACGATTGGTCGGGAAAAATTCGATAAATTCATCCGTGATTATTTCAACAGCCATGCATTCAAATCGATTACGACTGAGGATTTCGTAGCGTACTTTACGGAAAAAATAATCAAAGACGACAAAGCACTCGAAGAAAAATTAAATATTGACGGCTGGATTTACCAACCCGGAATTCCGTCAAATATCGTTACAGCAGTTTCGGAAGACTTTGTACGTATTGACAGCCTTCAGGCCAATTGGAGAAAAACCGGAGTCAAAGACCTTAGCAACCAGATCAAATCCACTACAGAAAAACAACATTTTATTGATCATTTGCCAAACGATTTAACCGAAAAGGAAATGGCATCCATCGACGCAGAATTTCATTTTACTGATAAAGGAAACTTCGTGATCAAACGCCAATGGTTTGTTCAGGCAATTAAACACCATTATAAACCGGCGCAACAAGCGATAGAACAATTCATGATTTCGACGAGCCGTACCGGATCTTTGCAAACCTTGTATAAAGAAATGGTCAAAACGTCTGAAGGGAAAGACTGGGCCAGGAAAATTTTCGAGCAGGCAAAACCAGGTTACCATCTAACAACGGTTCAGGATTTACAGAAAACAATCAATTAAACAGTGCAGGGAAAATTGTCCATGTGCTGGCGAAAATCGTCCACGTTCTGAAACGGAAAGCTGTCGCATCTTTGTAGTGTCAATAAGACATAATCTAAAATCAAAGAAAATGACACGTTTACAACCATTAGATCCGGCAACAGCCACAGGAAAAACCAAAGAATTGTTCAGTGCTGTACAGGCGAAATTAGGATCTGTTCCAAACATGATGCGCACGATGGCAAATTCGGAAGCCGTACTCGAAGGATATTTAAATCTGAGCGGCGCACTGAGCCACGGAAAATTGAATAATAAAACAGGCGAATTGATCGCATTGGCAGTTTCAGACAGCAATTCGTGTGATTATTGTCTTGCGGCGCATACTTTCATCGGTGAAAAATTATTGAAAACAGACCCAGCAGTTCTGGAAGCAGCGAGAATTGGAGAATCTGTAGATGCGAAAACAAAAGCCATTTTACAATTTGCAAAAACATTGGTTTCCAAAGGCGGAATCGTAAATGATGCCGATGTAAATGCAGCAAAAGAAGCCGGGATTAATGATGCAGAATTGTCAGAAATTGTGGCACATGTAGCTTTAAACGTACTTACAAATTACTTCAACAATACTGCGAATACTGAAATTGATTTTCCGGTAGCTGCGAAATTGTAAATCCAAAAATCATTCAAAAAAGGCAGCTTTATCAAGTCTGCCTTTTTTGGTTATATTTATAGCCATGAACCAAAATGCACTCACACTGACCAATCCGGCAAATGGAAACCTGGCTTTTAAAATTTTTACGTTTGAAGACAACATCCATTTTGACCATTTGCAGCGCAACAATTATTATTCACTGATTTGGGTTAAGAAAGGTTCCGGAAAAATCAAAGCCGATTTTGCCGAACATGATTTTGAAGAGAACTCGCTGTTGGCATTTTCGCCTTACCAGCCATTTATGATCTGTTCTGGAAATATTGAAGGCGTCGCAATCCATTTTCATCCGGATTTTTTCTGCATCCACATGCATCAGAAGGAAGTGTCCTGCAATGGCGTTTTGTTTAACAATATTTACCAGCCGCCATACACCAAAATCACCGATGAAGCGGCACTGACATTAAATCTGATGCTCTCGCAAATGCAAAACGAAATGCAGGATTCGGCATTGGCGCAATACGAATTGTTGGTTTCTTATCTCAAAATATTCCTCATTACCGCGTCTCGGTTAAAAGCAACGCAATTGGCCGAAGAAAATCTACTTGGTGACACCAAAGAGCCTTACGTCCTGCAAAATCTGAAAGACGCGATTGAAAATCATTTTAAAACCAAACATTCGGCGGCACATTATGCCGATTTATTGAATATTTCTGCAAAAGCATTGGCCAAATTGACCAAAACCCATTTCAATAAAACGATTACAGCATTGATTTCCGAAAGGATTATCATTGAAGCCAAGCGGGAATTGTACCTGACAAATAAAGCGGTTAAGGAAATTGCGTACGAACTTGGCTATGATGACGAGCATTATTTCAGTCGGTTTTTCAAAACCAACGCAGATGTTTCGCCGCAATTGTATCGGGAAACGGTAGGTTTTGCCAAAGCCACTCCGGCTACAGGAGTGTAACACCAATAAGAAGCATTTGTAGAAGCAATATTTTTTTATGGCGTGCCGGCGTTATTACGAGTTGTCACACCTGACGATTGTCCAAACGCCGTCGGGCTGTCTGCTTCAATCTTTTGCTCATGCTTCGCGAAAGGATTTCCGCTCCATCCCTCACGCGAACCTTCATCTCGGGAGTACGATTTCAAAATTCG
>Ga0247803_1000026_pt1 | contig 146136 bp, 116 predicted proteins | sample UWRJL014104B1_FD_180928 | JGI IMG/M metagenome (GOLD analysis project Ga0247803, IMG submission 180928) | Plant litter microbial communities from Arlington Agricultural Research Station in Wisconsin, United States - UWRJ-L014-104B-1 | ecosystem: Environmental > Terrestrial > Plant litter >... | reverse complement strand
GCTGATTGGCAACCTGGGCTAACCCAAGGTCATCTGTGTGTGCAATTAACCATTAAAGATGGCGGCCCCAACGATGACGATGGTCAGGTCAATGCGGCCGTCGTCGACCCAGGTGCAGTGAGCACGGCATTACCGGTTGAACCGCCTGTGGAGCCACCGGTTGAACCGCCGACTCCACCAGCCGATATCGAAGTGAAAGCGAAACGAGGTGGTGCAATGGGTGAACTGTGGCTATTGGCATTAGCGGGCTTGCTGTTCTTGAGCCGCGCTAACGCAAAACGAATCGCCATTGCCTTTCTGGCATTGGTTGCTGTAAATACTCATGCAGGTACGGCAGCAGGTACAGACAACGACATCTATGCCAGAGTGGATATTTACCAAGCCAAAGGCGATCAAACCCGTGGCGATTTACAAACAGCGCTAGCCAATGCCGGGCACACGTCCACCCTGAACCGTTACGACGTAAGCCGCACGGCATATCAAGTCGCGATTGGTTACGGTTGGAATGACATTACCTACACCGAGATTGGTTATCTGGATTTGGGTGACACCACGTTAAGTATGTCGGTAAAAGGCAATGACGATCTCGATAGCCTTAGCGCCAGTTTGGCAAAACATTATCCGAGTTCTGCAAGCGGAATTACGCTCTCGCAAACATTCCTTTATGCGCTGGGTTCTCATTGGCGTTTTAGCGGGGAGGTTGGGGTGTTTTTTTGGCAAGATGAAACCCACTTCAATATTGCCGAGATTGCAGTAAATAACGATGACGGCCTGGACCCCATTGTGGGTTTAGGGGTTGATTATAAAATCAGCGATACGGTGAGAGTCGGTGCAAGTGTTCGTCAGGTGATATTTGATGATCAGAAAGTAAGTTTGCTGGGAGCCTCATTGCGCTGGACGTTTTAATCGCCTGTAGCGAGTAACAACGTCGCCATAAAAAAGCCCGAATCAGCGTTATGCCGGTTCGGGCTTTTTTATGGCTTCAACAATTCTTTATTTTGAATCTGCACTGGCCGCGAGTTCTTCTTCAATAAAATTCAAGGCTTCATCAATTAATAGCAGCATGGAATGCTTGGCTTGCTCTGGGTCACGGTTTTTAATGGCGTTAAAGACTTTAGCGTGATCTTCCACAATACCTTCGTGATTGCCTTTCATTGGGCTGGTGTGGCTAATGCTCACACGCAGCGCCGTGCGAATAAAATCGCGCAGGCGAATGTAAAAGCGGTTATTACTGGCAAACAGAATACTAACGTGGAAGGCGATATCAGCTTCCCAATCTTCCTGGGAGTTATCTTCTGCATTGCGCATACGTTCCAGCGCCGCTTCAATCGCATCCATTTGTTCCGGCGTAGCGTAGCGTGCAGCCAAGGCGGCGGCTTCTGGCTCAATGGCAATCCGCATTTGCAAAAATTCTTTTAGCACCCTCATGGAAGGTTTGCTTTCCAGTGACCAGCTTAATAAATCCGGGTCAAAAATATTCCATTCTTGTTCGGGTTGAACCCGAATGCCCTGGCGCGGTTTGCTGGAGATTAAACCTTTGGCCGAAAGCATTTTTACCGCTTCGCGTACGGCACTTCGGCTTACACCAAACTTTTCGCACAGTTCTGCTTCGGTGGGTAAGCCATCGTCATTGTATTCACCACAAACAATTGATTTACCCAATTCTTGAACCATGCGATGGGACAAATTGAAGTTGCGATCGAGTAAAGCCATGGTGCAATCCAGAGTGAAAAATAAGTGCGCTGAAGGTTAACGATTTATGGTTATTAATACAATCTCAGCGTGCGGTTGTTTCTGGGTAAACATGTTGAAAATAAAGGTGTTACGGGGTTAGAAATCATCGTTGCTGATAGTGTTTTTCTGGATATTTTCGTTTTTAGCAGAGGTTCTAATCATATTTGTACACTAGCGTGCAACTGAGCCAGAACTTAAGAAATAACCTCATAATTGGCTCTTTTTAAGTAGTAATAGATTGACATAAACAGGTGTGGTTGAATAATATTATCATACAAAATAAATTGCCTAAATTAGGCATGAAATACTCCCTTTGTAACAACCGCGGTGATGCGATGACCTCTTATGCTTTAGGCCTTGATTACGGTACCGATTCAGTTCGTGCTTTGTTGGTAAATACCCTTACCGGCGCAGAAGTTGCCAGTAACGTGGTGAATTACCCCCGTTGGAAAAAAGGCCTGTACTCATTGCCTGGCAAAGATCAATTCCGTCAACACCCCTTGGATTATCTCGAAAGCCTTGAGCAAGTTGTGCAAGGTTTATGGGCTAAAGCGCCCGCTGGCGCTGCGGCGCAAGTTGTAGGTATCGCGTTTGATACCACCGGCTCTACACCCGTAGCGGTAGATAGCGAAGGTGTTGCTTTGGCTCTTAAGCCAGAGTTCGCTGAAAACCCGAATGCGATGTTCATCTTATGGAAAGACCACACCTCCGTAAAAGAGGCGCAGGAAATTACCGCTGCTGCCAATAAGGCCAGTGCCAATCCAGCATTCGAGAATTATTTGAAGTACGAAGGTGGCATTTACTCGTCGGAATGGTTTTGGGCGAAAACCTTGCATTTATTACGGGCAGATGCGGCTGTCGCCAAAGCGGCTTATCTTTGGGTTGAACATTGCGATTGGATGTCAGCGGTTATCACTGGCACCACGCATCCATCCAAACTTCGCATGGGCCGTTGCGCCACGGGTCACAAATTAATGTGGCACGAAAGCTGGGGCGGTTATCCGCCCAATGATTTTTTTGCCGGAATAGATCCTCTCCTGAATGGATTGCGCGATAAATTACCCGCCGAGACATTTACGTCCGATCAAACTTGCGGCCTTCTAACCGCCGATTGGGCAACCAAGCTTGGCTTGCCAGTTGGCACTCCCGTCAGTTTCAGCGCGTTCGATTGCCACATGGGCGCAGTGGCCGCCAATGTAAAGCCGGGCGTGCTCACTAAAATTATGGGCACCTCTACCTGTGACATCACCGTCGCGAGCTATGAAGATATTGGCGATAAATGCATTCGCGGTATTTGCGGCCAAGTGGATGGCTCAGTAACGCCAGGCTTGGTAGGCCTTGAAGCCGGCCAGTCCGCGTTTGGCGATTTGTATGCATGGTTCCGCAATCTGGTGAATTGGCCGGTGGCTAATGTGTTGAGTGAAACCTTCTTGTTAAATGACATCACCAAAGCCAAACTCATCGAAGAAATTGAAGACAAAACCCTTGTTGCCCTAAGCAAAGCGGCGAGCGAATTAGCGATTGGTGAAGCCGGTATTACCGCGCTGGATTGGGTGAATGGTCGTCGCACGCCCGATGCAGACCAAACCGTTGCCATGGCGATTGCCGGGTTAAAAATGGGTAGCAATGCGCCACAAGTATTCCGCGCTTTAGTTGAAGCAACCGCTTACGGCGCGCGCGCGATTATCGAACGCTTTAAAGCCGAAGGCGTCGCCATTAATTCAGTGGTGGCGATTGGCGGCATCTCCAAAAAATCTGATTTTGTAATGCAAACCTGCGCCGATGTGTGGAATTGCCCCATCGAAGTTTTAGAAAGTGAACAGAGCTGTGCACTTGGCGCTGCCATTTTTGCAGCAGTGGTTGGCGGTGTTTATGCCGATGTTGCCAGCGCACAAAAAGTAATGGCATCTACTGTTTGCAAAACATACTTGCCAAATGCTGAAGCGGCAAAAAGTTACGAAGTGCTTTATCAAAAATATTTAACGCTGGGCGCGTTCATCAATTCAGGAGCTTTAAAGTAATGAGCTACCTCGAATTAAAACGCGAAGTTTACGAAGCTAATATGGAATTACATCACCGCAACTTGGTGGTGTATACCTGGGGCAACGTATCGCAAATTGATCGCGCTAAAGGCGTGATTGCGATTAAACCGAGCGGTGTGGCTTACGAAAAATTAACTGCTGACGATATCGTGATTGTGGATTTGGAAAATAACATCGTGGAGGGCGCAATGCGTCCGTCATCAGATACCAAAACCCACACCCATTTGTATCGTCATTTTGAAAGCATCGGCGGCGTAACTCATACGCACTCCACTTATGCAACCGCGTGGGCGCAAACTCAACAAGCGATTCCTTGCTACGGAACCACTCACGCAGATTATGCTTACGGTGAAATTCCATGCACTGCGGTAATGACTGACGAACAAATCGAACGCGATTACGAAGAAGAAACCGGTGTGCAAATTACCGACTGTTTTAAAACTCGCGATCCCAAAGAAGTACCTATGGTTATTGTTGCAGGTCACGCGCCTTTTACGTGGGGCAAAAACGGTGCGGATGCGGTTTACCACGCGGTAATTTTAGAAGAAATCGCCCGCATGGCGTACCTCACCAAAACCTTGCAGCCCAATACAGCAGCATTGAAGCAGGGTATTGTGGATAAACACTATTTGCGCAAGCATGGTAAGAACGCCTATTACGGGCAGAAGTAATTCTCATTAAGTGTTGCAAGTTTTTTAGTTTGCAAAAAAAATTTTGAATTTTGATAAAAGTTTCTCAGAGGAAATCCACATGAAAGTTTACGGCGATAAAGAAGTATGGTTGGTCACAGGCTCACAAGATTTGTACGGCCCAGGTGTGTTAAGACAAGTAGCGGCCAACAGTCAGGCTATCGCCGCAGGCTTGACGGCGTCTGACAAAATTTCTATCAAAATTGTTGCACAAGACACTGTAAAGTCGCCTAAGGAAATTTTGGCTGTGTGTCAAGCAGCTAATAGCAATCCAAATTGCGTTGGTTTGATTTTGTGGATGCATACTTTCTCTCCTGCCAAAATGTGGATTTCCGGCCTGCGCGCATTGAGTAAACCTTATATGCATTTGCACACGCAATTTAATGCGGAATTGCCATTTGCTGAAATAAATATGAATTTTATGAACCTCAACCAAAGTGCGCATGGTGATCGCGAGTTCGGCCATGTGAGCACACGTTTGCGTCAAGAACGCAAAGTGGTTGTAGGTCACTGGGCAACTGAATCTGTACAAAATCAAATCGATAGCTGGTGCCGTGTGGCCATGGGTTGGTACGCCAGTCAAAATTTAAAAGTGGCGCGCTTTGGCGATAATATGCGTCAAGTTGCGGTAACAGATGGCGATAAAGTTTCTGCACAAATCACTTTCGGTTATGAAGTTCACGCTTATGGCTTGGGCGATTTGCAAAAAGTGGTGGATGCCATTACCGACGAACAAGTTGCTGCACAAATTGAAATCTACAAAAACGAATACGACGTTAACCCAGCTATTTTTGATGATGAACACCAATATCAAATGTTGAAAAACGAAGCTCGTTTAGAGTTGGGTATGCTGAAATTTTTAACAGAAGGTGACTTTGGTGCATTCACTAACTGCTTTGAAAATTTGACCGGCCTAACGAATCTGCCTGGCTTGGCAACCCAGCGTTTAATGGCGGCCGGTTTTGGTTACGGCGGTGAAGGCGATTGGAAAACTGCTGCCATGGTTCACATTTGCAAAGTGATTTCCAAAGGTCGCGTGGGCGGCTCATCCTTTATGGAAGATTACACCTATCACTTCGGCGGTGCTGTTCTTGGTGGTACTGATCAAGTATTGGGTGCCCACATGCTGGAAGTGTGCCCATCCATTGCTGCTGCAAAACCAAAACTTGAAGTTCATTTGCACACCATCGGTTGCCGTAATGATATCGCCCGTTTAATTTTTACTGGCAAAGCGGGCCCAGCATTGTGCATTTCGCTCATTGATATAGGCACGCGTTTCCGTGTCATCATCAACGAAGTAGATACCGTAACGCCTGCGCAAGAATTACCAAAATTGCCTGTAGCAAAAGCTTTGTGGGAGCCACGCCCAAATCTGGAAATTTCTGCTGCTGCGTGGATTCAAGCCGGCGGCGCGCATCACAGTGCATACACGCAAGGTGTAACGGCAGATGAAATTGTTGACTACGCAGAAATAGCGGGTATTGAAGCCGTGGTAATTGATGGAGATACCACTGTGCGTGCATTTAAAACTGAATTGCGCCACAACGCAGCTTATTATCACCTCAAAGACGGCGTATAACATACGCTTGAAAGACGGCGTGTAACGCGTACCTGAAAGATAGCCTGTGATGAATTGTTGAAAATATTGCATCACAGGTACTTATTTGCTTTTTACCTCAAGTCATGATTTTTAATAATAACAGGAGAATAATTATGCAGTTTAAACTATTAACACTGGCAATTTGCGTGGCCTTAGGCTGCGCACAAATGGCATATGCCGATACAACTACTACAGCTACCACAGCCTCTGTGAAAAAAGCAGAATTAACGAAAGCTGCAGCTCAGCTTGGTATTGCTGAGGCACCTTTTGGAAAATTGCCAAGCGGTGAACAAGCCACCTTATATACATTAACCAATGCAAATGGATTGGTTGTTAAGCTAACAAATTTTGGTGGAACCATTACTTCCATTAATATTCCTGATAGATCAGGGAAAATGGGCGATATTATTCTGGGTTTTAATGATGTTGACGGTTACTTAAAAAATAAATCTTTTTTTGGTTCGGTTATTGGTCGCTTTGGCAATCGAATAGATAAAGGGCAATTCAGTTTAGACGGTAAAAAATATCAACTCACATTAAACGATGGCCCGAATCATTTACATGGTGGAACAGTAGGCTTTGATAAAATTTTATGGGAAGCAAAACCGTTCAAAACTGAAAAATCTGTCGGTGTCACCTTAACGCATTTGAGTCCCGATGGGGATCAAGGGTACCCGGGGAATTTAAAAGCGACCGTTGTATATGAACTCACAAACAGTGACGAGTTTGAACTGAAATACAAAGCCACTACCGATAAACCAACACCGGTAAATATGACCCAACACCCTTATTTTAATTTGGCGGGTAGTGGCACTATTTTGGATCAAGAGTTATTTATCAATGCAAGCCGCTATACGCCCATTGACGCAACGCTAATTCCAACGGGGGAGTTGCCACCTGTTAAAGGAACACCATTTGATTTCACAGTTAGTCAGCCTATTGGGAAGCTGATTGGTCAGCCAGACGTGCAATTAAAAAATGGTGGCGGTTATGACCATAACTGGGTTTTAAATAAAAAGACCGAGAACGAGTGGGGAATGGATGTACGTTTCTATGATCCAAAATCTGGACGCGTATTGGAAGTTTATTCCGATGAGCCAGGTGTTCAATTTTATAGCGGCAACTTTCTTGACGGGAAAGTAACTGGCAAGGGTGTGAACTTTGTGTATCGCGGCGCTATAGTTTTAGAGCCACAGCATTTCCCTGATTCGCCCAACAAAGCTAATTTCCCGAATACAATTTTGCAACCAGGCGTTGAATACAATAACAAGATTGTCTATAAATTCCTGGTTAAAAAATAAAAGATACTTTTTATGTTTGGTGAGAAGGCGATCGAGTATTATCGATCGCCTTTTTTGTTTGCTATAAATTTCTTCGTTGTCTGTTTTATTGCGAAGGCATTTTTTATACAAGGTTTACATTAAGTGGAAGGTCGCATGAAAAAAATATTAGTCAGCTTATGCTTGGCGTTCAGTGTGAATGTTATGGCGGGTGATGCCGTCAAGTTGTTTCCGCTTATCGATGTTCGTTTAACTCCAAGCCCTTTCCTTGATGCACAAACAACGAATATGCAATACCTTATGGCATTGGATGCCGATAAATTACTTGCACCTTTTTTACGAGAAGCAGGTTTGCCTCTCAAAGAGCCAAGTTATGGCAACTGGGAATCCAGCGGTTTAGATGGTCACATGGGCGGGCATTATTTAACCGCACTTGCGCTTATGTATGCAGCCACGGGCGATCAAGACGTATTAAAACGTTTGAATTATGCCGTGGCAGAACTGAAACGATGCCAAGAAAATACCAAAGGTTACATTGGCGGTATTCCCGGTGGCAGAGAAGCTTTTGAGCAAATAGCACAAGGTCAGCTCAAGGCAGATAACTTTTCGTTAAACGGGAAATGGGTACCTTGGTATAACTTACACAAAGTGTTTGCTGGCCTGCGCGATGCCTACCAATATGCCGGCAATCAAGATGCTAAACAAATGCTAATTAACTTGTCGGATTGGGCATTAACCCTCACCAGTAAATTATCTGATGCGCAAATGCAGGATATGTTGCGCAGTGAGCACGGCGGCATGAATGAAGTGTTTGCGGATGTATATGCGTTAACCGGCGATAAAAAATATATGGTCTTAGCCGAGCGTTTTTCGCATCAAACTATCTTAAATCCACTTAAGCAAGATCAGGATAAATTAAGTGGCTTGCACGCTAACACCCAAATTCCAAAAGTGATCGGCTTTAAACGTATTGGTGATTTAACGGGCAAAAAAGATTGGCAAGAAGCTGCGCAATTTTTTTGGAAAACTGTGCATGATCACCGCACCGTTGCTATTGGTGGCAACAGCGTGAAAGAGCATTTTCACGATCAAAAAGATTTCTCTGGCATGATTGAGGAGGTGGAAGGGCCAGAAACGTGCAACACCTACAATATGCTGAAGTTGACGGAATTATTATTTTTAAGTGATGCCAAGGTTAGCTACGCCGATTATTATGAGCGCGCGCTCTATAACCATATTCTTTCATCACAACGTCCTGAGACTGGAGGTTTTGTCTATTTCACGCCCATGCGCCCCAATCACTATCGCGTTTATTCGCAAGTAGATAAAGGTATGTGGTGCTGTGTGGGTTCTGGTATCGAAAGTCACTCCAAATACGGAGAATTTATTTACGCCCATGAAGGTGATTCACTTTACGTAAACTTATTTATTCCCTCACGGTTAAATTGGCGTGAAAAAAATGTGCAGTTAACGCAAAGCACAATTTTCCCCGATGAAGAAAAAACGCAAATTACGGTACATTCTGCTAAAAAATTTACGTTAAAAATTCGCTATCCGCAGTGGGTTGGTGTTGATGAGCTGAAAATTCGCATCAATAAAAAAGTGGTTAAAGTAAATGCTCAGCCAGGCGAATATATCAGCCTTAGTCGCAGTTGGCGTAAAGGCGATAAGGTGGAGGTGACGCTACCGATGAAAACGCAATTGGAACAAATGCCTGATCAATCCAATTACTTTGCCTTGTTGCATGGGCCAATTGTGTTAGCCGCTAAAACTAATCCATTTGCGGGCGAAAAATTAAATTATTTTGCTGACGATTCGCGTATGGGGCATATAGCCCAAGCACAAGTGTGCCCATTAGAAGCGTCGCCATTATTTGTGAGCGATACTAAAAACTTTATGGACAGTATTAAACCTGTGCCCGGTAAGTCGCTGACCTTTACTGCGAAGGATGTGATTCAAGGTAAAAACTCAGAGAATATTGAATTTATTCCTTTCTTCCGCTTGCACGATTCTCGTTACATGATTTATTGGCCATACGTTACGCCCGATAACTTAATCGCGCTGCAAGCAGCAACGGCTGCAAAAGAGCGTGAGCGTTTAGCGCTGGATGCAATCACCATTGATCAAGTGGCACCGGGTGAGCAGCAGCCAGAGTCAGATCACTTCTTTAAAGCGGAAGGTGCAGATACGGGGTTAAATAAAGGTATGCGCTGGCGCAGTGCAAAAAGCTGGATGAGCTATGAGTTAATAGACAAACAGCTCCAGGCCAAAACCTTGCGGTTGAGTTTTTCAACATTGGATGCTGGCCGCAAATTTGATGTATTCGTTAACGATAAGTTGATAGAATCTATAACCTTGAGTGGAGATGCATCACAAGAAATTTACACGCGAGATTTTGTTCTCCCTGGAAAAATTGTGCGTGCGTCAAATGGCAAATTGATTGTTAAATTTGTTGCGCACAAAGATTCAATTGCGGGCGGGCTATATGGCTTGCGATTACTGAAAAAATGATTTGTTGTGTTAGCCGTGCCTGAGCATTTTTCGGGCACGGTTTTTTTGACTATTAAGTTTCTCTCCTTCTTTTCCTCTTCTTCTCCTTTCCATCATTTAAAGAAGTACCGGCTAACGCCATATCCCGTAGGCCAGCGTATGGATTCGTCCGGGTGGTTGTTAGAACTACTCCGACAACCTGAATGTAAGGGTGTAAGTTTTTGTATCGCTGTGCTATCACCCTTAAAAGGGTTTGTCCCCATTCACGGTAGCGCGGTGCATAATTCTGCGTTCAGGTAAATAATCGGCCACCGCATAATGCTGTGTAATTCTGTTGTCCCAAAATGCGATGTCGTTTACTTGCCAATTCCAGCGAATGGTGAATTCAGGGCGTGAAATATGCGCAAATAAAAATGCTAATAGATTGTCGCTTTCTAAATCCGATAAGCCATTAATATGTGTAGTAAAACCATGATTTACAAATAATCCTTTTTTACCCGTGACAGGGTGCGTGCGTACAACGGGATGATTCACTGGCGGATGTTTTGCTACAGCTCTATCGTACCGCTCTTTAAAGGCTGCATCATTCGACCAACGCGATGCAGGAAACGATTTGCTTACCGAATGCACTGCTGTTAATCCATCAAGTAATTTTTGTAACGGACCTGACAGCGCTTCGTAAGCCGCAATTGTATTTGCCCATAAGGTATCGCCACCTACGCTGGGTAATTGCTTAGCCGCTAAAATGCCAGCAAGCGTCGGTGTTTGACTAAAGGTAACATCGGTATGCCAGTTGTCGTTATCCGGTAAAAAACCTTCGTGTGTATCAATAACCATAATTTCTGGCAGCTCAGGCAATACGGGGTATATGGGGTGAATATGTAAATCACCAAACAACGCTGCAAAGTTACACTGTTGCTGCGGTGTTATTGCCTGTTCGCGGAAAAATAAAACTTGGTATTGCAATAAGCCTTGCTCAAGTGTTTTGAAATCTTCTGCGCTAATGTTTTGCGATAAATCTACACCCGTTACTATTGCGCCTAGTGCTGGGGTTACACGTTTAAATGAAATACTCATAGCAGCCTTAAAATAAGAAAGATGGAAATAAAGTTAGTTAATTTGACCGCGCCATGGCGCTAAATGCTTTTGCAAAACACGCAAGCCAATTTCAATCGCGTAGGCAACTAAGGCAATAATTAAAATTCCCGCAATAACCAAGTCAGTCACTAAAAACTGCGATGCAGACTGAATCATAAAACCAATACCCTGCGTTGCAGCAATTAATTCAGCGGCTACTAATGTTGACCAGCCAGCGCCAAGGCCTATTCGAATGCCAGTTAATATGTCTGGCAGTGCGGAGGGTAAAATGACATGGCGAATTATTTGCCAGCGCGATGCTCCTAATGACTGCGCTACGCGAATACGGATAGGGTCCACATGCCGAACGCCAGCGGCAGTTGATACTACAATTGGCGCAAACACTGCTAAATAAATCAGCAGCACTTTTGAAAATTCACCAATACCAAACCAAATAACAATTAATGGTAGGTACGCGAGAGGTGGAACGGGGCGATAGAATTCAATAAGTGGATCAAAAATCGCACGTGCAATGGGGTTAATACCAATTGCTAAGCCTACTGGAATTGCAATTGCACTCGCAATAATAACCGCCATAAAAATGCGTGAAATACTGGCAGTAAAATGTTGCCATAATGTCGCATCAGCATAACCGTTGGCAGTCACGTCAAAAAACTTCTGCACCACAGCAAGTGGGCTGGGAAGATAAAGCGCTTCAATAAGGCCAAGCGACGTTATCAAACTCCAGATGCCAATAATCACTATAACTGTTGTTGCGCTAATAAAAAAACCTGAGCGAAGGTTAATAATGCTCTTGGTTGTTTGATTTGCAATGGCGTGAGTTGTAGATGGTTCGGGAGCTATTTTATTATTGGCTGAATTAAGAATATTCTCGCTCATGTACTATTTCTCGATTAGTAAAAAAATGACTCAACACGTATTCACGAATTTCAATAAACTTTGGATCAGATTTAATTTGCCGAGCACTTTCACCCTGCGAAAAACGTCGGCCGAAATCAAGGCTTAAGCGTTCCACAATTCTGCCGGGGCGCGGTGTCATTAACACTAATTCAGATGCAAGAAATACAGCTTCTTCAATATCATGCGTCACCAACAACACTTCTTTGCCTGTTTTGTGCCAGACTTTTAAAATAAGGGCTTGCATTTGTTCACGCGTAAATGCGTCTAACGCACCGAAAGGTTCATCCATTAATAGAATTTGTGGATTGGCGGCAAGCGCACGCGCGAGGCTTGCACGTTGCTTCATTCCGCCGGAAAGCTCCCATACTTTGTGATGCTCAAACCCCGCCAAATCGACCAAGGCTAACACTTCTTTTGCCCGCGTTTCGCGATCTGCCCGTGGAATACCTTGTAATTCCAAACCTAAGGCAACGTTTTCAATAATATTTAACCAAGGCAAAAGCGCATCCTGTTGAAATACAACACCGCGATCAGAACCGGGGCCGGTAATTAACTTTCCGTCGAGTGTAATGCTGCCGCTGTGTGGCTGGTTGAAACCAGCCACAAAATTTAACAATGACGTTTTTCCGCAACCGGATGGCCCAACAAAAACCACAAATTCACCTGCACTTACATCAAATGACACATTGTCCAGAATTTGGGTTTTGTAACTGGCGCTTACATTTTTTATGCTTAATTTACTCACAATAATATTCTTCATTTAACGGATTTATTGAACGCCAAGATATTTTGTCGTTGCATAGTTGCTGTAATCGGGCGCTACAGTATCCAGTTTCCCCTGCTCCTTTAAAAAGTTGGCTGTATCAGAAATGGCTTGAATGTATCGTTTGCTCAAAATATCTTTTTGTTGCGGCGCAGAAAGATACTGATTGCCCGCCAAAAGCGTTGTGATGTCATTTGCTTTAGCACCCGTCACACGGCCTATTTTTTGTAAATTTTCAGCGTTGTAAGCGAATGGAGTAGGGTTAGCTTTGTAGATCGCAAAGAAATCAAATGTAGTCTTTGAAAAGCTTATTAAAAAAGCAGAGTTTTTTTCCGCAAACTGATTGCGTACAACCCATACATCGTAAGTTGGTAGACCCCAGCCTGAAAGATCGGCGGAGCTTACTAACACTTTCCCGGTTTCTTTAATAGCGCCCAGGGCGGGTTCCCAAACGTAAGCGGCATCTATATCGCCACGTTTCCACGCGGCTGGAATTTCCGAACCGCGCAGATTAATAACTTTTACCTTGCTGCGGTCTATGCCCCAATGTTTGAGCGCTGCTAGTAAACTGTAATGCGACGTGGATACAAAAGGCACTGCAATAGTTTTGCCAATAAGATCTTGCGGTGAGCTTATGCCTGAGCCATTGCGTACCACCAATGCTTCAGAAGTGCCAAGTTCGGCAGCAATTAAAAAAGTTGTAATAGGCAGTTTTCGGCTGCCAGCCGTGGCTACTATGGTTGAACCAACGTTGCCAATATCAATGTCGCCCGATGCGAGTGCACGAACAACTTCTGCGCCATTATCGAAACGGCGCCATTCAATTTTTTGACCAGAGTTTTTTTCATAGAGCCCATCTGCCAAGGCAACCTTGGAAGGATCAATTCCAGTTTGATAACCGATTTTAACTGTATTCGCTAAGGCTACTTCACTACTTACTAACAAGAGTACAAGCAAAAATAAGGGCGATATAGCGGTTATTTTTTTTGTTATAAATTCAAACATTTAGAATTTCCTGCGTTCTAATTGAATTCTTCCTGCATTGTGCAGGAAGAATTCAATATGGCTTTTAGAGGATATTTATAGGCCTGGCTTTAAAAAGTTGCACTTACTTTTACAAATGCAGTACGCGGTGCGCCGGCCAGTAAGTTGTATGCTTCACCTTTGGGATCTATAGCTTCTGTTGGGTTGTCGCCAAAGGCAAAATAGGCTTTATCAAACACATTATTAACGCCGGCTTGTAAGCTAATTTGTTTTGCAAGACCGGTGGTCGTCCATTGATATCCTGCGCCAATATCCACTAGTGTGTAGCCATCAACAGATTGATCATTGGTAAATGTGTAATAACGTTTGGCTACATAATTAGCGCCTATATGTGCCGATAAACTGCCATCGTTATAGCCTAACTCTGAATTAATAATTGTCTTCGGTGAATCGACAACTTGTTTTCCGTTAGATTTATAAGTAATGGCATTGGTGGTGAAGTCATTTTTGTATTCAGCGTTGTTATAGCTGAATGAGTTGGACCAGCTATAGCTGTTTGCAAATGACCAATTCACTGCCAGTTCAACGCCGTTGGCTTGTACTTTACCCACGTTCGCCAATACCGATGCATTACCTGCAATGGCAGAACCTTGTTGTAATGCGAGTAAGCGATTTTTAAAGTCGATGTGATAAACCGCAGCGGTGATATCAAGCGTATCGGTATGTAACCGCCATCCTGCTTCTGATGAGGTAGATTGCTCCGGGCGAATATTATTTTTCACCGCATCGAAACCTGCTTGAGAAGTATCAAATGGCGAAGTGCCACCTTTCACGACACCGCGATAAGCACGAATATTTTGTGAAATATTAGCGAAGTACTCGTTGTTATCATCTGTCTTAAAAGTAAAGCCGAGAGAAGGCAATAGGCTCTTTTTAGCGGTTAATGAGCCGTTTAATTCATTGCCCGCCGCTGTGTCATCAAGCGTGCGAATTTTGGTTTCTGTTTTAGGTGACTTGAAACCAATATTTATACTAAAACGATCAGAGAGTTGAATGGTGTCTTGCAAATGAAATTGCACAGTATCGGTATTGAATTGGTAATTCCAACGCGTAAAAAATGGATTAGATGGGCGTTCATACGCGGTAGATGGGCCATTGTCTTGCCCATAAAAACGCATGGCGTGACCAAACTCATTAGTCTCATACCAAATGCCGGCATTAATTTTATGGTTGCCTGCTGTGTAATTTATGCTGCTTAAAATACCTGAGCGGTCAATATCGAACTCAAGGGTTCGCAAGGAAACAGGGAAGCCGCCCGGTGATGCAAGATAAGGTGTCCACCAAGTTCCGGTACCTTCTTGATCGTGATGATAAATGGTGGTTTTAAGTAATGCGTTTTCACTTAATTGATTTTCTAAAGTTGCGCCAATTAATTTATCCGTGCGCAAGCCTGAGCCATTATAGTAAGCATCATCTTGAGAGGTAATATTGCCAACAGGAACGCTAATAGCAACTTGCTTTGCTAAATCCCAGTTGGGTGCAAAGTAATCCCAGTTGTAGCCTAAGCGTGATACGGTGGATTTTGATAAATCCATGTAGTCTGCATCCTTTCTATCAGAATAGTTTGCGAAAACGCTTAGTGATGCATAATCAAAATCATGGGTTAGTTTTGAGTTAAATTGTTTTAATGATTGCTCGCCATCACCTTTCCATTTGTCACTTTTTTGATCGGTTACGCTCAGAAAAACTTTGGTGCCGTTGCCAAACTTACCACTATCAAAACGTGCAAATGTTCTGCGCAAGCTATCCTGACCGAGAGTTTGATCAATGCGCAGACTCTGCTCATCGCTGGGGTTAAGCGTGTAGAATTCAATTGCACCGCCCAAGTTACTGGTTGACGCCGTGCCTAAAGAACCCGTGCCTTGCGCAACTGCGACGCGGCCAATGTTTTCAGTAGAAATTGCACGAGAGATGTGTAAGCCGTTGTAGTTGCGATAACTCATGTCGCCGAGTGGAACGCCATCAAGCGTAAAACCTAATTGGTTTTGGTTGAATCCACGAATACTAATTCTGCCGCCCCATTCATAGGAACCTAGGCTATCTGCAGAGTTAAAATTTACACCGGGCAATTTGCTTAATATTTTAAGTGGGCTTGAACCTGGGGCTGCTTGGGCAATTTCTTCTTCACCAATTTCAGATACCTGCCGAGTTTCGCCGTGACCAAATACAATAACCTCATCAAGTACTGTTGAAGAGGGTGTGGATTCATCTGCGAAAGCTGTGCTAGCGATAAGGCTGCTGATAATTAAAAAGAGAGGAAGTTGTTTAAATGTTACGTTCATGATTAACCTTAAAAGTCTTATAGTTGAAAGTTTTTTTAAGATATAAGAACGGTTTTTTTCAGTCCAATTACATTTTAATCTTAGCTAATTCTATTTTTTAAGAACGCGATTTTTCATCTTTAATGTAATGAATTGTGTTTTTTTATCAGCATAATCTACTTGTTTATAATCAGCTGTGTTGAAAAATCAGCAGGTGAATTGGTTTTTATTTTAGTGACTAGTGTTGTGTTTTGCGCAAGGTGTTACATATGTTTTTATAGCAGTATGGGTTTGAATAGGTAGGCTGCGAAAAGTATGTGCTTGTAATGCAGGCGTCTGTAATGTAGCGATCTGTATTGTAGGTGAGTTTTTATCGCGGGTTTTTAAGGGGAATAAATGTCATGCTCAAATCCACGTATACTTGGGTTTTTACGTTTAGTCCTCTAATGCTTTTGTATTGATGAATCAATTTTTTGTCATGTGTTTAGGAGAGTTTTTAGATGTCATCTCATTATTTATGGCTAGCATTCGCTATTGCTTGCGAAATAGTCGCCACCACTGCGCTCAAGGCGTCAGATGGTATGCAGCACTGGAAACCAACAGTGTTGGTGGTGATTGGTTACGTGTTAGCGTTTTATTCGCTCGGGCAGGCTTTGCGTACTATTCCCATTGGTGTTGCCTATGCGATTTGGTGTGGCGTGGGTATCGTTATGGTGTCTATTTTAGGCTTAGTGTTGTTTAAGCAGCGCTTATCTTTTATGGAGTGCGTTGGCATTGCGCTTATCGCAATTGGCGTAGTGGTGTTACAGATTTTTTCAAAGCCTACAGCCTGATGTAGAGACGCCTGTTTAAAGAGGGGACATGTAAAGAGGGGTCAGGATAAAGCTAGTTGTGTTGAATTTACTGCATTGCTATTGGCGGTAACTCGAGAAGAATATCAGCTGCTAGTACACGCATGCGTGCTTTTTTGCTGAGTGTTTCAAGGTTGGTAGCAGCATCTCTAGCCAGCCAGTTTATGGATTCGTCCGGGTGTTTAAGCAAGGGTTCCAGTGCTTTAAGTTGCTCTTCATTTCCTGTGGCACGCAGGGCAAGTAATGCATCCAAAATTACGGAAGAGTCTTCGTCTTTAAGTAGCGGTAATATCAACTGCGCTGCTCCTACGTAATGGGTTTTTGCCAATTCTCCCAAGGCCTTACGGCGCTCGTTGGGATTTGAATTTGCCAGGCCGGGTTGTAAGTGTTTGATGTAGCCGTTCAACAAATGATTGTCGCCACGGAATGACGCTACCTGCGCAATTACACGTTTAAACTCAAGATTGGTTTGTGTTTGATACAGCCATTTCAAATCTTCATCGGTCAATGCATCACGATTTTCAGCTAATTCTGTGATTACTTTACAGGCGATGGCAATATTGGTGTGGTCAGCGTTTTCTGCCGTAAAATCGCGCAGTTTTTCGGCGAGTGAACGATCATCTCCTACAAAACGAGTACTTAAATCTTTAATTTTTTGGTCAGTAGGAGATGTAGCTACACCTGGGCCTGCGGTTGCGATTGCGGTTGCATGTATTTTTTCCTGTTGCGCAATTTTTGATTCCAGTTCTTGCAATTTGTTTTTTATAATGTCGTTCTGCTGTTCAGACTTTACCAGTAAAGAACATAAAATAATAATAAGGGAAATGCTGATCAAGACGATCAAATAGAGAAATTTAGGGTTTATGCGCATGGTTAATTCATTAATTTATTATTGGTAATTCGGCAACAATATCGGCATTGGCGAGCCGGGTACGAGCTTTGTCACTCAGGTTTTGCAAGCTATTAACAACATCGTTAGCTAACCAACTCACGGCCGGGTCGGGGTGATTAACCAGTGCTTCTGCCAGGAGAATATGACTTTGATTTCCGGTGGCGCGCAATGCCAACAGTGCATCCAGTTTTACGCCGGTATCGGCATCTTGGAGTAGTGGTGCAATGGTATCGGCGGCACTGGCGTGGCGGGTTTTGGCCAATTCGATCAATGCTTTCTGGCGCTCTAGTGGATTAGCATTTTTTAACTGAGCTTGTGTATCGCGAATTTGTTTTTCAATCAAACTATTATCGCCACGCGCGGAGAGCACCTGAGCGACAACACGCTTCATATCAGTATTGGTTTGATTATGATAAATCGAGGCCAAGGTATCATTTGGTAGGTTGTCATTGTTTTCCGCCATATCCACAACTGCTTTACTCGCAATAGCAATATTTTCCTGAGTTGGGTTGGCTGCTAAAAAATCATTTATTTTTTCTGCAACTGAGCGCGAATCGCGATCTGAGCGAGTGCTTAAATCTTTTGCTTTTTGATCGGCATTGACAACCAGTTCAGCAGAATCTTGTTCATTGCTTAGCGATTGTATTGATGCATCTGTTGCTGGGGTGGCGGTAGGTGCTGTGCTGCGCGCCTTGCTGGTGACTTGTTGACTAAGGCCGCCAAACGTAAATGATCTTGCGCGGTTCAATTGGTCTTCTTTTTGTTCAAGCAATAATTCCAAGCCCTGAATTCTATTTTCCAGAGAGGTAATTTGTTGACGTTCAAGTGATTTATCGGCGCTTAAAACAAATACGCCATAAGTAAGCGCAGCACCCATGAGTGCCGGCAATAAAGAGTGTATGTTGAAAGCTGTGCTGAGATTCATCGCTCTTACTCTCATTATTATTGTTGAGGTATTGATGAAAACATTTTTGGTTGTTGCACTGGATAAAAAGGGGTGGGGGCCACCCCTTTTTATTACAGATCTACTGAACTATTAAAGGTTGCCGTAACCAATAGCGCCGTTACAGTGCATCCATTCACTCATACCGTTACCGCCGCCGCAAGAACCGCTTTGATACACGCCGGTGTTGTAGCTTTGCGCTTCAGATTGACGAACAGAGCCATTCACACTGATGTAATCCACTTGCGCATCGCGGCTGCCAGAATCATTGGTGTATTCCACCAAAGTGCCGCCAGATAGGCTGGTAGTCGCTGTGTAATTGGTCATAGTGGTTGTTAATGTCCAGGTTTGTACTGCTGTGCCATTAACCTTGAGCGTAATACTTTCACCGCCAGCTGCACCTCTAGCACGAACCACAACCGTTTTGCTGCCGCCGCTGGGTGCAGAGCTTGAACTACCGCCACCGCTGCTTGTACCAGCACTTACGGTGATATCTGAGGTACCCGTACTTTGATAGCCCTCGGTCGCCAATACTTGATAATCGTGACTACCCAAGTTCAAGCCTTTGCTAGCCCAAAAATTAGCGTGATTGCCAAACGTGATGGTGCCAGAAATATTACCAAAGCCTTTTTTAGGATTTCTCACACTAAAGTATTGGTAAAAAGTTTGGTTGCCATCAATAGACGGTTGATTAACGCGTTGGCAGCGGCGAACGTTGTAAGTCGCACCATCACTTTGGAAACTACCGTAATCAGTACCACCAGAACAGCTGGCTGGGTTGTATGAACCGTAGCTTTCAATAATGTAGTACTCAATCAGCGGGCTTCTAGTCCAGCCATAAAATGCTATGTAAGAATTTTGGCTACTGGTTACGCCATAATTGCCTGAATAGCTAACAACGCGCGAACTTGTACCTGGCTTCCAGCCTTTACCGCCCACCCAGTTATTGGTACCGCTATTCCACTGTGAGGTATAGCGGCCACCAGACTGCAACGTCATGGACGCATTGCCAGAATCTTTCCAGAAGGTGTAGTAAAAACCGTTATTGGTACCGGTTGAGTTACTGGTTAGAGCTTGCGCGCTTACTCCCGATGAACATAGCGCTGCTGCAGCCAAAACCAATGAAGAAAAAATACTCTTTTTAACAGCTGATGTTTTCATTATTAGATTCCGATTTTTAAGCCTTTCAACCAATACCACTTATAGAGGGAGATTGACTGTTGGAAGGTTGATTGCCCATTGCGAGCAGGTTTGCATCAAAGGCTACTTTAGTGTTGCTGTTATAGTTGATTAAAAATTGCCCTCGACGGACAAATTTATATAGTTGATGTTCGATATTGTCAAACAAACTATAAGCTTATGGTCGATTTAACTATTTTTATCTTTTTTTGATGTAAATTGGAGTATATGAGTAACGAAAAAAGTTGCAATTCGTATCACTTTTTTTGATAGCGCTGTCATAAATTCTTTGCTGGGCAACAACTTACGCGCCTGGGTTTATCGTTTCAATCTAAATATTACATGGATTCGCCCACTAAACTTTCCGGCTTTAGTAACTCGTAATTAGACCTCGATATGTAACTGCTATATAAACGTAAGCTTTACTTAATTCTTCTTATTTGTAATATAATATAAGTATTTGGTGGTTGATTCTCACCCTAATAACGTTTTGTAATTCGCCCATCTAATTCCAAGAGAGCTCAATGTATGAATAAATTATGGCTGAGTCTTGCCTGCATCTTTATTACAGCCTGCGCTGAAAACACCTCGCCAGCCCTCAAAAGCCCGAATAAACATTTACAGGTTAACGTCAGCCAAGCTGAAAACGGCAGCTTGCGCTATAGCATTTTGCGCGATGGCAAAACCGTTTTAAAAGAGTCTGCGCTGGGTTTGGAATTGAGCGATGCAAATTTCACTAGCGATCTCACAATTAAAAATAGCTCAAGTGTTAAAACCATTAGTGATGATTACGAAATGATGGTGGGTAAAAAACATAAAATTCACTACCAGGCCAATGAGCAAACCCACACGGTTAAAAATGCTGCGGGGCAAGAATTAAATGTAACCTTCCGCGTTTCTAATGATGGCGTTGCCTTTCGTTACCACGTCCCAAACTCCGGCAAAAAATTACTGCAATTTAAAAACGAAACAACCAGTTTTGCGTTTGCTGAAAATACCAAAGCGTGGCTGCAACCTATGGCTGTTGCGCAAACGGGGTGGAGCAATACCAACCCATCTTATGAAGAACACTATTTAACGGATATTCCGGTAGGCACTGCATCGCCATCGCCAGCAGGTTGGGTGTTTCCGGCATTGTATAAAAATGATGACACATGGATTGCGCTTACCGAAGTAAATGTAGACAGCAATTTCCACGGTTCGCGTTTGCAAGCCGAATCTGCACAGGGTGAATACAAAATTGGCTTGCCTATGGCAGCGGAAGTATTTACGGGCGGTAATTTGTTGGCCGAAAGCCAAGGCGATTTAATTTCACCGTGGCGCGTATTGGCAATTGGAAGTTTAGCTTCAGTAATGGAATCAACCCTGGGTACAGATTTGGCTGCACCGGCAATTCCATTCGATAAAAAATTCATACAGCCTGGCCATGCATCATGGAGTTGGGTAATTTTAAAAGACGATTTTACGGTGTTTGATGTACAGAAAAAGTTCATTGATTACGCAGCCGATATGCATTGGGATTACACCTTAGTCGATGCCGACTGGGATAAAAAAATCGGCTACGAAAAAGCCAAAGAACTGGTGGATTATGCGGCCACAAAAAATATCGGCATTATTCTTTGGTATAACTCGTCCGGCGAGTGGAATACCACCCCTTATAGCCCTAAGAGCCAATTGCTCACTCACGAACAGCGCGTAAAAGAATTTTCGCGTTTACGTGAAATGGGTGTGAAAGGTTTGAAAATTGACTTTTTTGGTGGCGATGGTCGTTCGATGATGGCTTACTACATCGATATTTTAAAAGATGCCGCGGCAGAAGGCTTATTAATTAATTTCCATGGTTCTACTTTACCGCGTGGCTGGCAGCGCACTTATCCGAACTTGATGACGATGGAATCCATTAAGGGCTTTGAATTCGCCACCTTCACTCAAGACAATCAAGATGCTGTTCCAACGCATGCTGCTATGGCGCCTTTTACGCGCAATTTATTTGATCCTATGGATTACACGCCTATGGTATTTAGCGATATTCCCAATATTAAACGCTCAACGCGAAATGGGTTTGAAATTGCAGAGTCCGTTTTATTTACCTCCGGTATTCAACACTTTGCTGAAATCCCCGAAGGCATGGCAACTGCACCGGATTATGTAAAGAGCTTTTTGCGGGATTTACCGGGCTCCTGGGATGATGTGAAATTTTTAGATGGCATCCCCGGGAAATATGTCGTTATTGCACGAAAGTCTGGTGAGAGCTGGTATGTTGCGGGCTTGAATGCGCAGGCAACAGATCTGGATCTGACTCTGGATTTAAGCTTCATCGGCACTAAGAAAGCGATATTCATTAGCGACGGGGCAAGTGAGCGCGAATTTACGCAACGCGATATTGCCAGCGAAAAAGCGACAGCCATAACGATTAAACCGCACGGCGGTTTTGTGGCAGTTTTTAAATAAACTAAGTGTCAAGTGCACTTTGTCGTGTTCGTATATAGGTTGTTGGTGTTTAATTTTTACAGCAACCAAAATAAAAAAAACCGCGCTTTAAGCGCGGTTTTTTTATTGGGCAGTTCTGCTTTTTAAAAATTACTTTTCATATTGGGCGCGGCTAACCGGTGCGCCTACTTGCAGCCACCTGTCCACTTCTTGCACGTCAGCAGGCGTTAACATTCCCGCTACTTCGCGCAATCTAATGGTGTCAATAACGTAGTCATAAAGTGCATTAGAGTAATCGCGGCGCGCTTGGTAAAGCTTGCTTTGCGCTTGCAACAATTCCACCAGGTTGCGTGTACCCACTTCATAGCCAGCTTGAGTTGCTTCTAACGCGCTTTGGTTGGAAACAGTGGCTTGTTTGCGTGCAGCAACGCGGGCTACGTCAGTTTCCACAGACAAGTGTAGTGAGCGAGCATTTTGAATAGTGTTGCGTTGTGCGCTGTTGAATTGCTCTTGCGCTTGCAAACCTTGCGATACGGCTTGGCGAGCAAGACTTGATGTGCGTAAGCCGCTAAAAATAGGGATATTTACACCAATACCAACCGACGAGCCTTTGTTCTCGTTATCAAAGGGATTGTTTTCAAAGTCGCCATTGTTGTTTGTTTTAGAGTAACCAAGGCTGGCAGTCACAGTGGGTAAGTGATCTGCACGCGCTGCGCTGGCATTGTTGGATGCAGCATCTGCGTTTAATTTAGATGCTCTCAATGTGTAGTTGTTTTTGAGCGCAAAATTCACCCATTCAGCACGATCTGCTGGCGTTGGGTTAACAACGGGGAATTTATCAGAGAGCGGTGCAATTTGATCTTCTGCTTTGCCCGTTAATACTTCCAAGGCTTCATAGCTAATGCTTAAGCTGCCGCGTGCTTCCAATGTAGCGGCGAGTGCGCTGTCATAGGCTGCTTGGGCTTCATGGACATCGGTGATGGCCGTTAAGCCCACATCGAAACGTTGTTTAACTTGATCAAGTTGATGCGCAAATGCGTTTTGTTCGGCGACGGAGGTTTCTAATGTATCCACCGAGCGCAATACGTTGAAATAAGCGGTGGCAACTCGCACGATCAAACTTTGTTGATCTGCACCAAAGCGCGCTTCTGCTTGCTCGCTCAGTTTTTGGCCTCGCTTGTAATCATACCAAGCAGACATATTGAACAATGGCTGTGTTAAAGAGACTTCCCAGCTTTTACCTTTGGTATTGGTTTCGCCGTTGCGAATACTTGCAGGAGGCACTTCGGTGTAATCCGCTTTACCATCTCTATAGTTGTAGTTGGCGTTCACCTGAGGCAATAATCCTGCGCGGGCAATAGCACCGTATTCTTTATCTGCTTCGTAGCCTGCTTTATCGGCCTGGAGTTGCGCATCATTTGTAAGCGCGAGTTCATAAATATCTTGCAGGCTATTGGCGCTAGCACCAAAAGGGGCGAGGGCGATTAAACCAATAGCAAGGTAAAGCTTTGACTTTTTCATAGAGAACGACTCTTTCATAAAAAATCCTGAGGGTAAAAAATTCCAATATATAAGGCTAAAAAGATGTAAGGCCAAAATGTTTAGCTGTCAGCACTATCGAATTACACGCATAGCTTAGACGCAAAACGGCACAGTTTGGATTCATGAATATAAAAGGCCGAGTTTAGCGGGTTGGCTCTGGGGGGTCGAGCTTTGTGGCTTGGCAACAGGTTAAAAAGGGTAAACATTTGTGGCGACAGCTTGTAGTTACAAATGTAAGCAGCATGGGTAGGGTTTTGTCATGCGTGGCTTTAGGCCTTGTGGAGTTCAATGATTTCGCGGCATTAGCGTTGATCAATCTGTGATTAGCGGTATGGGCGCGCAGCTTAGCACTAAAGGTTTCTTTACTCATTTGCCCAAGTTCACTAGACTGCGAGGCTTCTTGTCGGGGTGCTATTGATTCGATATCAACAGATTCGTTATCAACAGCTGAGATATACCCGCAGACCTGATCCGGTTAGTACCGGCGTAGGGAACGAGAGCTTTCATTCGCAGCCATGCTGCATCTCTCTTCCGCGCCTTTTATTGTATCGCCTTTCTATCGCGGAAGCCCTAATGAGTTTGATTACCCAAACACCTATTGCAATGACCATTGCGGGCAGCGACAGCGGCGGTGGTGCAGGTATTCAAGCAGATCTCAAAACCTTTGCTGCCTTGGGCGTGTATGGCTGTAGTGCGATTGCCTCACTCACCGCACAAAATACCCTGGGCGTGCAATCTGTATTGCCCATTCCACCTGCGTTTGTACAGGCGCAAATTCAATCGGTATTAAGCGATATTCAAGTGGGTGCGCTCAAAACCGGTATGTTGGCAACCGCCGATATTATTAATGCGGTTGCCGAATCATTAAAAAACTTTGCGCAAATTCCCTTGGTGTTGGACCCCGTAATGGTGGCGACCAGTGGCGATAGATTATTGGCCGCCGATGCTATTAACACCCTGATTGAAAGCCTGATTCCGCGTGCGACGCTTTTAACACCTAATTTGCTGGAAGCCGCTGCACTACTCAACAAACCTGTTGCACAAAATATGGCAGACATGCAGCAACAAGCCGAATTGTTGTTGGCGATGGGTGCACAAGCCGTACTTATAAAAGGTGGGCACGCTCAAGGCGATAAGGCTACAGATTTATTGCTCACCGCTGAGGGGGTTGAATTGTTCAGCGCCGTGCGCATTGCGACCAAAAACACCCATGGCACAGGCTGTACTTTAGCATCTGCGATTGCGGCAGGTTTGGCTAAAAAATTATCACTACGCGATGCGGTGGCGCAGGCAAAAGAGTATTTGCACAATGCACTCGTGCATTCGAATAAATTAAGTATTGGGCAGGGCGCGGGCCCTGTGCATCATTTTTACAAGTTTTACTAACAAAGAGAAAAATCATGAACAGCAGCGTAGATAAAATTCTGAGCGAAAGTGCCGAAGTTGATAAAGCTTCAGTACAACCTTTTACCGGTTCACAAAAAATGTATGTGCAAGGTTCGCGTCCTGATATTCGCGTGCCTATGCGCGAAATTACGCTGGCTGATACTTCTACTGATTTCGGTGGCGAAAAAAATCCACCAGTTCGTGTTTACGATACGTCTGGCCCTTACACAGACCCCAATGTAAAAATCGATTTGCGCACCGGTTTAGGTGATATCCGCACTGTGTGGATTGAAGAGCGCAATGACACCGAAGTGTTAGAAGACAGCCATTCAGAATTTACCAACTCGCGTTTGAATGATCCAAAATTAGCCAAGCTGCGTTTTAATTTAACGCGCAAGCCGCGTCGTGCTAAAGCCGGTATGAACGTATCGCAAATGCATTACGCCAAGCGCGGCATCGTCACACCCGAAATGGAATACATCGCCATCCGTGAAAATATGGCTTTAGCCCAAGCGCGCGAGCTGGGCATTGCTGATCAACAGCACAAAGGCGAGAGTTTTGGTGCAAGCATTCCCGATGAAATTACGCCAGAGTTTGTACGCGATGAAGTTGCTCGCGGCCGCGCAATTATTCCCGCCAACATCAACCATCCCGAACTAGAGCCGATGATTATTGGCCGTAATTTTCTGGTAAAAATTAACGGTAATATCGGCAATTCTGCATTAGGTTCTTCCATCGAAGAAGAAGTAGAGAAATTGACCTGGGGTGCACGTTGGGGTGCGGATACAGTGATGGATTTGTCTACTGGCAAAAACATTCACGAAACTCGCGAGTGGATTATTCGCAACTCGCACGTGCCTATTGGTACTGTACCGATTTATCAAGCGCTGGAAAAAGTAGATGGCGTTGCAGAGAATTTAACGTGGGAAATTTTCCGTGATACTTTGATTGAACAAGCCGAACAGGGCGTGGATTATTTCACGATTCATGCCGGTGTTTTGTTGCGTTACGTGCCGCTCACGGCAAAACGTGTTACCGGAATTGTATCGCGCGGCGGTTCAATTATGGCCAAGTGGTGCTTGGCGCATCACAAAGAAAATTTCTTGTACACGCACTTCGACGAAATTTGCGAAATCATGAAAGCTTACGATGTAAGTTTTTCATTGGGTGATGGTTTGCGCCCAGGCTCCATTGCCGATGCTAACGATGAAGCACAATTTGGCGAGCTAGAGACGCTTGGCGAGCTAACTAAAATTGCGTGGAAGCACGATGTGCAATGCATGATTGAAGGCCCAGGCCACGTACCCATGCACATGATTAAAGAAAATATGGAAAAGCAATTAGAAGTTTGCGATGAAGCACCTTTCTATACGCTTGGCCCATTGACCACGGACATTGCGCCCGGTTACGACCATATTACCTCTGGCATTGGCGCCGCAATGATCGGCTGGTACGGCTGCGCGATGCTTTGCTACGTGACACCAAAAGAACATTTGGGTTTACCGAATAAAGATGATGTTAAATACGGTATCATCACCTACAAAATTGCGGCGCACGCTGCGGATTTAGCAAAAGGGCACCCAGGTGCACAATTGCGTGACAATGCGTTGTCTAAAGCGCGCTTTGAATTCCGTTGGGAAGATCAATTCAATTTGGGCTTAGACCCTGATACAGCGCGTTCGTATCACGATGAAACCTTACCCAAAGATTCAGCAAAAGTTGCGCACTTCTGCTCCATGTGCGGCCCCAAGTTTTGCTCAATGAAAATCACTCAGGAAGTACGCGAATACGCCGCTAAAAACGGTACCGATATTTCTGTGATTGGCGATAAAGACATCATCAAAATGATTGATGTTGAAGCGGAGATGCAACAAAAATCCAAAGAGTTTTTGGAAAAGGGTTCTGAGCTTTATCACAAGGTCTAAGTTTTAACTGCACCCCCTCCCAGCCTCCCCCTTGAAAAAGGGGAGGAGCGGTACTCCCAATTTAATAGAGAGCTTACATATTGGGATAAATTTCAGTTTAAGCTAAGATTGAACGGAGAGAGATTCTAACCCCTCCCTTTTTTCAAGGGGGAGGTTGGGACGACTGTAAGGATACAGGAGGTAGAGCAACGCAGGAGCAGTTGCCGAGGAGGTGCTTTTGTAATAAAAACAATTCAATTCCAGCACAAAAAAACATGATTAAAAATCCAGAATTTAACCGCGATGATGTAGAAATTGTTAGCCGCGAAAATCTCTACAAGCGATTCTTTCGTGTAGAGAAAATAACCCTGCGCCATAAATTATTCAAAGGCGGCTGGAGCAGAGAAATGAGCCGCGAACTTTTTGTGCGCGGTGATGCAGTGGCCGTTGTGGTTTATGACCCAGTGCATGACTTAATCGGTATGATCGAACAATTTCGTGTGGGTGCCTTGCGCGAAGAAACTGGCCCTTGGTGTTATGAAGTTGTTGCAGGTATGGTAGAACCCGGTGAATCGGCGGAAGAAGTTGCACGTCGCGAACTGTTGGAAGAAGCTTCGCTAGAACCCTATTACATGGAATATATTTGTAACTTTTTGCCAAGCCCGGGCGGCAGTGATGAAAAGCTGGATTTGTTTTGCGGCTTGTGCGATTTAAACCAGGCGGGAGGTGTTCATGGCTTGCCAGATGAGCACGAAGATATTCGCTTGCATAGTTTTGCTGCCGATGATGTTTTCGCTGAGTTATTAAAAGGCCGTTTTAATAACGCCGCTGCACTAATCTGTTTGCAATGGTTACAAATAAATCGTGCACGTTTACGCAAAGAGCATGCTGGGGCAACCATAAGCAACGTTTAATTTTTGGTTGCTCATTGACTTAACCTTGGGTCTGGCTAACACTTCAATACAAGATGTTATTGTTATCCATTTAACGTAACCACCTGCCATATCACTTAACTAGCTTAACGTTATGTTTACACTTCGCCTCACCAAGCCTCGCCCGGATTACGTTACCTATCGTGAACGTTATAAAGTGGATTTGCCTTTGCAAATGGCGGAATGTGAAACTAATTACTTGCGTCTGCAAAAACTTTTGCTGCAACATTTGGCTAAACCTGTTGATGATAAAGACGATAGCTATCGTTTTTTAATTAGTCGTAGCGGTCAACAATGGCTTAATCAAATACGTGTGCTTGAACGCTCGCCTTACACGACAACATTACAAATTGCTCAAACATCTGTTTCTGCAACATCCAGTTGGTTACAAATGCCGCGGCTAACCGTGCGCATGTATCACGATGCTAAACTGGCAGAAGTGTTGGCGTGGGAGGGCCATAAACGTTTGCGCCCGCGCTATGAGTACCCCAATCAAGCGATGTATCATGCAGATGAAAAGCTTCAAATAAATCAGTTTTTGGGCGAGTTACTTTCAATTGCGCTGAGTGAGGGGCATCAAGTGGACGATGTTATAAAGCTTTCACGTTCTTGAGTCGAGTCCGCATTTCTGCCTAAAAACCTATTCTTCCCTCATCTATTTCCAATCCTTTTCGTAAGAACCCCAAACGTCTTCACACTTCCGTTGTATTTATCATTTCCGTAGCCATAAAAAGCAGTTTTAAGCGAACTAGAGGCTGGAATAAATACGATTTAGCGGTTATCGTTGCGCTTAGTTAACCTTATTTTCTCTTAAGTCTCATTTCTTATAACCAAAATTAAGAAAGAGCACACCGTGAGACAGATGCTGCTGTGGCAAAAAAGGGCGCTAACTCCAAGCGATTTATTCAAATCAGTGATTGCCACCTTGGCCCACTGGAGAGTGAAGCTTTGCTCGGATTAAATACCGATGAAAGTTTGCATGACGTATTAGCCTTAATAACTGCCAAAGAATCCCATTTTGATTACATGGTATGCACTGGTGACATCGCTAGCGCTGGCCATGAATCTTGTTATCGCCGGTTTGTCTCCATTGTTCGTCAATACTTCGCCAATCCTTTAGCGTGGCTTCCAGGCAACCATGACTCTACGGAGATTATGAGCAATGTTGCATTGCCGTATGTGCCAGAAGCGCGTGTAATTGAATTAGGTGATTGGTTGATTTTGCTTCTTGATTCAGTGGTGCCGTTTAAAGTGCATGGAAACTTTGAGCAAGCTGAGCTGAATTATCTTGAGAGCATGCTAATTGCTAACCCCAACAAACACGTTATGGTGATGTTGCATCATCAGCCTGTGTTGGTAGGCAGCAAGTGGATAGACCAATACATTTTGCGCAATGCAGATGATTTTTTTGCTGTGATTGACCGATTCTCTAGTGTAAAAGCAGTAGTATGGGGTCATGTGCACCAAGACTTCAACAGTCAGCGCAATGGGGTAAAGCTTATCGCCACACCCTCAACCTGCGTTCAATTCAAGCCCTTGTGCGATGATTTCACCGTAGACACTCTTATGCCGGGCTACCGCTGGTTCGACCTTAATGATGATGGCACACTCGCTACAGGTATTGAGCGCGTAACAGGTAAGCAGTACGTTATCGACTACAAATCTGCTGGCTACTAATTTTCCTATGGCTGCTTTGTTGTACATCCACGGTTTCCTCAGTTCACCCCTATCGTTTAAAGCCCAACAAACCCAAGCATGGCTTGCGGCCAATCACCCGGAAATAGACTATCATTGCCCCCAGCTTTCACCTTACCCCGCTGAAACCCGGCAGCTACTTGAGCAATTAGTGGAATCACTTTTGCCGCAACCCGTATATCTCATGGGCAGTTCGTTAGGTGGGTTTTGGGCAACCTGGTTGGCAGAAAAATATAATCTTCGCGCACTTCTGATTAACCCCGCGGTAAGCCCGCAACGTTTTATGCCGAAATATGTAGGCATGGAATTGAAAAGCTACCATACGGCTGATATTTACCATTTGCATGCGCATCACATCGAGGAAATTAAATCGTTCGATGTACAGCCCAAGCGCTTGGGAAATTATTGGCTGCTAACACAAACTGGCGATGAAACTTTAGATTATCGCCACGCTGTACAGAAATATGCGGGTTGCAAACAAACAATAGAGCAAGGCGGCGATCACGCCTTTCAAGGCTTTGAACGATATTTAGAAAGTGGGTTAGCGTTTTTACGCTCGACATAAATTTAAAAAGAAAACTAAACGACTATGGCAAATTATTCCGCAGAAGATATTGAAGTACTTACGGGTTTAGATCCCGTTAAAAAACGCCCCGGTATGTATACCGAAACTACGCGCCCCAATCACCTTGCGCAAGAAATTATCGATAACTCGGTGGATGAAGCACTTGCTGGTCATGCAAAAACAATTGAAGTTATTTTGCACAAAGATCAATCCGTCACAGTTACTGATGATGGTCGCGGTATGCCGGTGGACATTCACCCGGAGCAAGGCAAGCCCGGTATTGAAGTTATTTTGTGTACGCTTCATGCGGGCGGGAAATTCTCCAATAAAAACTACCAATTCTCTGGCGGTTTACACGGTGTTGGTGTTTCTGTTGTAAACGCACTTTCCGATAAGTTAGAAGTGACCGTTAAGCGCGATGGCAATGTGTACCGCATGGGTTTTGCCAACGGCGATAAAGCATCTGATTTAGAAATTATCGACACCTGCCCAAAACGCCAAACCGGCACCAGCGTAAAATTTTTACCTAATCCGATTTATTTCGACTCACCGAAATTTTCGGTCACACGGTTACGTCATATTTTGCGTGCAAAAGCAGTTCTTTGTCCCGGATTAACAGTTTCTTTTGTAGATGAACAAACCGGCGATAAAGATGTTTGGCATTACGAAGACGGTTTAAAAGATTATTTGGCAGGTGCAACCCAAGGTTGGGAAACTTTACCTGCAACACCGTTTGTGGGCGATTTTAGCGCAACAACCGATGCCGTAAGTTGGGCGGTGCAATGGTTACCCGAAGGCGGCGAAGTTATTCAAGAAAGTTACGTAAATTTAATTCCAACCGCTCAAGGTGGTACACACACCAATGGTTTGCGTACAGGCTTGTTAGATGCTATTCGCGACTACTGCGAATTCCGCAATTTAATTCCGCGCGGTATTAAACTCGCGCCAGAAGATATTTGGGGCAGTTGCTGTTTTGTATTGAGCTACAAAAACCACGACCCGCAATTTTCTGGCCAAACCAAAGAGCGGTTAACATCGCGCGAAGCAGCGGCGTTCGTATCGGGCATTGCAAAAGATGCTTTCGCACTTTGGTTAAACCAACACACTGAAGACGGCGATAAGCTTGCCGATTTTTGTATTAACAATGCACAAAAGCGTGTCAAATCCAGCAAAAAAGTGGCGCGTAAAAAAATTACTGCTGGCCCAGCGCTGCCTGGTAAATTGGCCGACTGTTCCAGCGGAGAACCAGCGCTCAGCGAATTATTTTTAGTTGAAGGTGATTCGGCAGGCGGCTCCGCAAAACAAGCGCGCGACCGTGAATACCAAGCCATCATGCCGTTGCGCGGGAAAATTCTAAATACATGGGAGGTTGATTCTTCTGAGATTTTAGCTAGTGAGGAAGTTCACAACATTTCCATTGCGATTGGTATGGACCCCGGCAGCGAAGATTTAAGTGAATTACGCTACCACAAAATTTGTATTCTTGCGGATGCGGATTCGGATGGTTTACACATCGCAACACTGCTGTGTGCATTATTTGTAAGGCATTTCCCTGTGCTGGTTCGCAATGGTTATGTGTATGTTGCCATGCCGCCGCTCTACAGAATCGATTTGGGCAAAGAAGTTTTTTACGCGCTCGATGAAAGTGAAAAGAACGGCATTCTCAATCGTCTTACTGCCGAAAACAAAAAAGGCAAACCCAACGTACAACGCTTTAAAGGTTTGGGTGAAATGAACCCGCTGCAATTGCGCGAAACCACTATGGCACGCGACACTCGTCGTTTGGTACAGCTCACTATTGGTGACGACGATGGTACTCATCAGGTGATGGACATGATGCTCGCGAAAAAACGTGCTGGCGACCGCAAAATATGGTTGGAAGAAAAAGGTAATCTGGCTGAGATAGTATTGTAATTTTTTGCCGACTTAATAAAATTTTCTAGCAAGGTTTATTGCCTACATATGTCAAAGTCCACTGTTCTTGTGATCGAAGATAATCGCGAAATTCGATTGTCTGCGCGCTTTGTATTAGAGGATTTTGGTTTTGTAATCGCCGAAGCTGAATCTCCTGCACAAGCCAAAGATTGGTTAGCTCGACAAAAAGCTGATCTTATTTTGTTGGATATGAATTTTGGTTTGGATACCACCTCTGGTGAAGAAGGCCTAAGTTTTCTCGCGTGGTTGCAGCAGCAAGCGTGGGATATTCCCGTGGTGGCCATGACAGCATGGTCCAACACTGAGCTAGTCGTAAAAGCTATGCAATTGGGTGCCGGCGATTTTATTGAGAAACCATGGAACAACCAGCGCTTGCATCAAGTGTTGCAACAGCAATTGCAGTTGCAAGCTCTCAACCGTAAAAATCGTGCGCTTAGCCAGCGCTTGGAAGATCCAAAACCTGAGCTGGTTTGGCGTAGCGATGCTATGAACCAACTCATGCAACAGCTCACCGCCGTTGCTGCTACCGATGCAAATATTTTACTCACTGGTGAAAACGGCACGGGCAAAAGTCAGTTGGCGCATTGGCTTCATTGTAATTCCTCGCGCGCGCAGCAGGCCTTTATTTCCGTCAATATGGGTGCAATTCCTGAATCGCTATTTGAAAGCGAATTTTTCGGACACAAAAAAGGTGCATTTACCGATGCTAAAGAGCAGCGTATTGGCCGTTTTGAACTGGCCAAAGGCGGCAGCTTATTTTTAGATGAAATCGCCACCATCCCCATGGCGCAGCAAGCAAAATTATTGCGGGTGTTGGAGTCGGGTGAATTTGAAATGCTTGGTGCCAGCCAAACTCAACGCACTGATGTACGTATCATCAGCGCCACCAATGGTGATTTTTCGCAGCTTATTAGTGAAGGTTTGTTCAGGCAAGATTTGTATTACCGCTTAAATACACTAGAATTTCGTGTACCCGCTTTGCGTGAGCGACTAGAAGATATAGCCGCACTCGCCACTTTTTTTGTAGCCAAACACGGCCTGCGCTACCGTAAACCTGAACTTAAATTATCGCCATGTGCGCTTAAAGCCATGCAGGCTTATTCTTGGCCCGGCAATATTCGCGAACTGAGCCATATGATGGAGCGCGCGGTATTGCTCACCCAAAGTGGAGAGCTGACTGCCGCCCAATTGAGTTTGCCAGTTGTAGTACAACATAAAATCTCTTTTAACTCAGATCAATTGCCGATGATGACCTTAGAAGCTGCTGAGTTGCAGTTAATTAATCAAGCGTTATTGGATTGCGATGGCAATAAGCAAAAAGCGGCAGATCTTTTAGGAATTACCAAATCCTCTTTGTATCGCCGATTAGAAAAATATGACTTGGCGAACTGATTCGTTGGAGGCACAGCTTAAGATTGCATTTGCAGTGTGCGTGCTACTGCAGTTATGTTGCTGCGGGTTTTTGTTATTGATTTTACCGTGGTGGCAAGTTGCGCTTCTGGGCGTCTTACTCGTATTTATTAATGGGCTAATGTTCCGCCATATTTATCAAAAAGTACTTATCGCCTTTCGCCGTGCAAGTGTGCAATTAGAGGCGCTGCAACATCAAGATTACAGTCTGTTTGCCAGGCCGGTTTTTAGTAGCGGAAAAATTGCAGAATTTCACCAGCAATTAAATAACCTCGGCGATTCACTGCAACAACACAAGAGCCATTACGATCAACAATTGTTTTTACTCTATCGTCTTATCGATCAATTAAATACACCCATTTTAGTCTTTGATCACCGCCAACAATTAAGTTACGCCAATGCAGCCTTCGCCGAATTATTTGGTCGCCCCTGGCAAGCGTTGCGCCACGCTATGCCATCATTATTAGGTTTAGTCTCAGATCCGGAATGGCAATTTAGCGACCCCGCCAAAGCACAGCAGTGGCAAATTCGTCACAGCCGTTTTCTCGATCAAGGTCAAAGCCATCAACTGCTCGTGTTTATTAATATCCAAGCTGCATTGCGCGAAGGTCAGTTGCAAGCATGGCAAAAATTGATTCGTGTATTGAGTCACGAGATTCGAAATTCACTCACGCCAGTCGCCGCGCTTACACAAAGTTTACAAGGCAAAATAACGAGCGAGCGTGAACAGCAAGCCTTGGCGTTAATTGGTGAACGCTGCCAGCACTTACAGGATTTTGTGAGCCGCTATGCGGAGCTGCACAAACCCTTGCATTTACAGCCACAACGGTTAAAGGCGCAAGCGCTGTTTCAGCGATTAACTGCGTTATTTCCCGAATCAGAATTGCAAGCTAAAGGTTTGCAAATAGAACTCTGGGCAGACTCGGTATTTTTGCAACAAGCACTGATTAACTTAATTAAAAATGCGATTGAAGCGAGCCCATCCGGCAGTGCAATTGAAATAGTGTTTAGCCAGCGCGAGCAGGATAATGGAACCGATCATAAAACGTGTCATGAAATACGCATCATCGACAGCGGCCAAGGCATAGCCAACGCCGATAATTTATTCGTACCTTTTTACAGTACCAAAACCCAAGGGCAGGGCATCGGCCTGAGCCTGAGTCGCCATATTATTGAACAAATGGGTGGGCAACTGACACTGAGTAATAACGCCAGTGGGGTTGGGGCTTGTGCGTTGATCCAGCTCACGCGTCCGCATTAAATTTACTTTCCGTATTAATGAACAGACAGTCCGATTTCGGAATTAGCAGTCCGAAATCGGACTAATCCCTTTGTTTTATTGCCCGCTTTAAAAATAAAACCATAAAAATCAATGCGTTAATTTTTGGCACAGACTTTGTAATAGCTAAATTCATATCATCATTACAAAGTTAATTCGCATGGATATCGCTAAAGCTAAATCATCATTTCGTTTCAAGCGCCCGTTAATAGTTGCCGGTGCGATGCTTATCGCCTTGGCGTTGTTAACGGGCGTCGTTGTGCAGCCCGCAGGCCAACAAAAAGTTGAGCGCAATAAATTATTGCTGGGCACTGTGCAACGCGGTGATTTACAAGTTGCGGTGGATGGCTATGGCGTTTTGCGCTCCGATAAGCAAACACTGCTTACCGCATTGACATCAGCAACAGTGGCAGAAGTGTTATTGCGTTCTGGTGCAGAGGTGGAAGCCGATAGTATTATTTTACGTTTGAGTAACCCGGAATTATTACAAGAAGTGGAAGCTGCCAATATGGCGCTGGTGCAAGAGCAAGCGAATTTGCGCCGCTTAAAGTTGAACAACCAGCGCGAGTTGTTGGCGGAACAGGCAACCTTGGCGGAATTAACGGCCACCTTTAAATCTGTGCAGTTGCGCTGTGAAGCTGAGCGAGGCTTGGCGGGCGGCGCTGTTTCCATGCTGGCTTACAAAACAACCTTGTTACAACAAGAGCAAATGCAAGAGCGCGTTAATTTACAAGGCCAACGTATTGCACAACTCAAAGATGTTATGCGTGAAGCTCTAATTATTCAGCAAGAACAAATTAATCAAGTTACCGCGCGCCACCAAACTATGCAGCAGCGCGCAGAACGCTTAACTGTACGTGCAGGAATAAAAGGTGTTTTACAGCGTTTGCCCGTTGAACTTGGTCAGAGTGTAGCAGCGGGTCAAGAGTTGGCTTTGGTGGGTAGCGATAAAGATTTAAAAGCGTTGATTCGTATTTCGCAATCCAAAGCCGAGCAACTTAAAGTTGGCCAAACTGCAAAAATTAATACTCGTCGTGAGCAAGTTGCTGGCGTGCTTACGCGTATTACGCCTGAAGTACGCGACGGTACGATTGAAGTTGAAATAGCCTTTACTGAAGGTGTGCCAGCATCGGCGCGGCCAGAGTTGAATGTAGACGCACAAATTTTTACTGCGAGTCTTAAAGATGTTTTATTTATAGAGCGCCCTATGAATGCACAAAGTCATGCCAATGTCAGTGTATTTAAACTTTTGGACAATAACAAATCAGCCAAGCTGCAAGACTTGAGTTTTGGTGAGGATGCCGGGAAGTTTATTCAAATTAAAAAAGGCGCTCAGGAAAAAGATCGTTTCATCTTGTCGGATATGAACAGCATGCAAGATGCAAACACGATTCAGATAGTGGATTAAAACCAATAATTACATAAATAGGTAATGGTCGCCCCTGCATTACCAATGCATTACAAAAATATAACCAAATTAAAAAGGAAAAATTATGCGCGAACTAACCCTCAATATGACGGGAATTACCAAAGTCTATAGCACTGAAGATATGGATACCCACGCTTTGCGCGGTATTGATTTAGAAATTTACAAAGGCGATTTCGTTTCTATTTGCGGCCCTTCCGGGTGTGGGAAGTCCACCTTGCTATCGCTATTGGGGTTGTTGGATATGCCCACCACAGGGCAATATTTTATTGAGAGCAAAGATGTAAGCCAACTTAACTTGAGTGAAGCAGCGTTTATTCGCAATGAAAAAATTGGCTTTATTTTTCAATCATTCAACCTAATTGATGAGTTATCAGTCTTTGAAAATGTGGCGCTACCACTGCGCTATCGCCGTCATAAAGTTAGCGAAAAGGATATTCAACAACGCGTGATGGAATGTTTGCAAATAGTAGATATGACGCATCGCGCGCAACATAAACCCAATCAATTATCTGGTGGACAACAACAACGTATCGCTATTGCCCGCGCCTTGGTGGGTAACCCGGCTTTGTTATTGGTAGATGAACCTACCGGTAACCTGGACTCACGCAATGGCGATGCCGTAATGGAAATGCTGCAGCAACTCAACGCCAATGGCACCACGCTATGCATGGTAACCCATGATCCGCGTTATGCTGATATGGCGAGCCGAAAATTGCATTTGTTGGATGGAAAAATTATTGATACGCAAACGCTGCAAACAATTGAATCACTGCAGGGGTAATTGCGTAATGAGTATTAATGATTTTAAAAATGCATTTTATTCGCTCGGCAAAGCCAAAGGTTATGTGATCACTATAGTGCTTACCCTTGGGATTACTTTGGGCGCGTTGGTGGCGATGTTTAATTTAAATTATCAATTACTGGCAGCGCCATTACCTTATCCCAATGCTGATCGTTTGGTTGTCGCCAAGAGTGAGCGGTTTGATAAGAATATTTTAATAAAAGACAGGAATGCGCCTTATGCAGCCTGGATTGAATCTTATCGTCAAGAAGATGCGCAATTTGAGCGAAAAGCATTGCTCGCTTACACGGTATCCGTTGAGCGTAGAAGGCCAGATAGCCCTGTGCTAAATACCATTTCTACTACACCTGAGTTTTTTAATATGGTTCAGGCTCCTATGGAGTTGGGGCGCCGCTTTGCGGATAGTGAAGCTTTAGATGCGATGAATCCGGTAGCGGTAATTAGCCATAGCGCTTGGGTAAAATATTTTCAGCAAGACCCAAATGTGCTGGGAAAAACGCTGAATATTATGGAGGTAGATTTTAAAATTATTGGTGTTTTGGCAGAAAATTTTATTGAGCCAGAGTTGTATCAACGCGGTTGGGAAACCGATGTATGGTTGCCAATGGATTACGACGATGTGCCAGTGCAATTTCGCAAGAGTTGGAATAATAGTGTTAACTCTACTTTTTGGGTAGGTTTGTTGCAAAAAGGTATTGATAAAGCGGCAGCTGAACAGTCTGTTAGTAGTCGCGTTGCGGCACGTTTTAGAGATGAAACGGCTCATCAGCCTGAGTTTTCTGATGCCACCTTACGTATTAGTCTAGACACTTTTGCTTCGGTGATTCTGGGTTCTGCCAATCAACAAAGTTTATTGATGCTGGCAGGGGTTTTAGTGTTGTTATTTATTGCGATGACCAATGTACTAAATTTAATTCTTGCACGCACCGCAAATCAACAGCGCAGCATGGCGATACAGGTCGCCTTGGGCGCGCAACAAAAACATATTTTTAATGCGGTATTAGCTGAAATATCCACCCTAATGTTGGGCGCCAGTTTATTGGCTGTGATAGTCGCATTGGTGCTGTTGGAATTGTTAAAAATAGCGGCAGAGGGCCAATTGCCACGCTTGCAAGAGTTGCATATTAATCCTGCCACCCTGGTATTTACTTTTTTAGTCGCAGCTGTGCTGGCAACAATCTTTGCGTTGTTGGTAAGCCGTCAAATTAATTACCGACAATTAAATAGTGTGTTACAAACAAGTGGCAAAGGCGTTGGGTTACAAATTTCCAGTCATATTCGCAAGCTGCTTATCTTGAGCCAAGTGGCTTTGACGGCGATATTGTTGGCAGCAAGCCTGCATATTTTATTACAGAGTTCGCGGCAACTTGTGCAACCCGTGGGTTATCACACTAGCGATCAATATCAAGTCTTTTTCAGCATCGCGACCTTGTGGAGCAGCACTACAGAAGCAGAACGTCGTGCTTATGTGGCGCGAGTTATTGATGACATACGTGCAAACCCTAAAGTACTGGCGGTAGGTGCAACAAGTTTGTCTCCCATTTCTTATCGAAACCCTTCGTCTGATTTGTTACGGATCGATGGGCTTAATGATAAAAAAATAAGTGCTGTTCAGACTTATTGTGATGGCAGTTATTTACAAGTAGCTGAAATCCCACTCGTTGCAGGGCGTTACTTTACCGATGCCGAAGTGCGGGAGCATGCACAAGTTATGGTGGTAAACGAAACGCTTGCGCGAACCATTCAGGCAGATGGAAAGGTATTGGGTAAAAAAGTATACCGACAAAATGATGATTCTGGTAAAGCTATTGAAATTGTCGGTGTATTAAAAGATTTACAATTGCCAGGGATACCTGAACCGTCGCGTTTTTTTCAAGCACATCTCACTCAAAATCCAGAATTAGTGGTGCGAGTTAAATCGGGGCAGCAACTTTCGCCTACAGAAATGAATACGCTGGCCGCTAAGATAAATCCACAGCTTAAAATTTTTTACATGAAAACCACTGAGCAAGTCATCGACCAACTCACCATGCCGCAAAAAACGGCTGCGGTTCTAACAGCTGCTTTGTCGCTAATCGCTCTTGGCCTCGCCGCCATAGGTATTTACGGTGTACTAAGTTACAGCGTGCAATTGCGAAAGTTTGAATTAGGGATTCGTATGGCAATAGGCGCGCGGCCTAGCACTGTTTTTTTACAAATTCTAAAAGATAATTTAACACCGGTTATTATTGGTTTGCTGATATCGCTTGCGGTGTTAATCAGTTTATGGGTTTGGGTTCAGCAAACCAGTTATAGCTTGCAGACAACAAGTTTAGGTTGGTTTTTGCCACCAACCTTAATCATTGCGCTTACGGCTGCAACGTCGTTGTTGTCTGTGTGGCAAATTATTCGCAAGCCTGCTAGCAATGTTTTGCGTGGGGATTAATATGTTAACAAACAAGGATTTTAAAATAGCATTTAATTCGCTGCTTAAAGCCAAAGGCTATGTTGTTACGATCGTGCTCACGCTGGGAGTTACCTTGGGCGCGTTGGTGGCGATGTTTAATTTGAATTATCAAATATTGGCTGCGCCTCTGCCTTACGATGATGCAGATCAGTTGTACGTTTTTCAGGGGCAGCGTTTTGAAAATGGTGAATTAAGTTTTGCTAAAAGAACTCCCTACCCATTATTGATTGAAAACTATCAGAAAGAGGACGAGCATTTTTCGCAAAAGGCGTTGATTGCTTATGGTATTGATGTAGAGCGGAATTTGTTAAGTGCACCGAGCATGAATATAGGTGCAGTCACGCCAGAGTTTTTGACAATATTGCAAGCGCCCTTGGAATTAGGACGTTATTTTAGTGCTGATGAAGGTTTACATTCTATGGCTCCTGTTGCCATTTTGAGTTTTAACACATGGACGCAAATGTACCAGCAAGATCCTGGTGTTATCGGCAAAACAGCTAACTTTAAAGGCGTGGAATTTAAAATTATTGGCGTTTTAGCCAAGAGCTTTGTTGAGCCTGCGATATTTCAGCAAGGTTGGCAAACCGATATATGGTTACCCTTTGACTATAACGACATTGGTAGTCGCACCTTATGGCAGCATGCGTCAAATCAAGGCCATTTGGTCGGTCGTTTGAAAATTGGTGCGTCCATCGTTGCAGCGGAACATCAGTTTAATAATTACGCGGCATCCCGTTTTAAAGAGGAGGTGGCCGCTATAGCTGGATTTACACACTCGACTACGCAATTAAAATTATTTCCCTTTAGATACATTATTGTTGGTGATACTAGCGATCAGAGCTTATTGATGTTGGCAGGAGCTCTTGCTTTACTCTTGATTGCGGCTGCAAATGTTACCAACTTGATTTTGTCGCGAGCGGCCAATCAGCAGCGAACCATGGCCATTCAGGTTGCACTAGGTGCGCAAAAAAAACATGTTTTTAAAGCAGTGCTTGCCGAAATAGTTGTATTAATGACAGGAGCTGGAATTTTATCCTTAGTCTTAGCCAGTGCAATAGTGGAGCTGCTGAAAAGGGTTGCTAGAGGTCAGCTGCCACGTTTAGATGAACTGTATTTGAACGGTACAACATTATTATTTACAGGCGTAGTTGCTCTGACCTTGGCGTTGTTCTTAGCTGTTATTGTTAGTCGTCAGGTTAATTACCGCGCGCTCAATAGTATGTTGCAAACGAGTGGCAAAGGTGCGGGCATTCAAATTTCCCAGCGAGTTCGCAGCTTGCTTATTTTAAGTCAAATAACGCTGACGGGAGTTTTGTTGGCGGTGAGTTTACAAATTTTACAAGAGAGTTTGCGTCAGCTACACCAACCGCTGGGCATTAATACTCAGGATACTTATCAAGTGTCTTTAAATTTAGGAACCTTGTTAGAAAATGCTTCAGAGGTTGAGCGGCGCAATTATTTGTTGAGTATTCTTTCCGAGTTGCGCAGTAATCCCAAAGTGCTTGATGCCGGAATTGGTTCTCTAGGCCCAGTGTCCTATTGGACAGGTATTTTACCGCAGCGCTTTTTGCAAACCGAACTGGGTATTGACGCTAAAATACTGGCAACTGCCACGTGGAGTGATGGAAGCTATTTAAAAATATTTAATATTCCGCTTTTGGCTGGGCGAAGCTACACCGATCGCGAAGCTCTCGAAAGTTCGAGAGTGATTGTTATTAATCAAACGCTCGCGCGTTTGTTGGAAGCAGATGGTCAAGCGATTGGGCAGCGTGTATTTTTTAGAGGAAATGTAGATCAAGAGCCATCCGAAGTTATTGGTATTGTTAAAGATCTTCAATTGCCAGGGCAGATTGAAACCCCAAGGTTTTTTGAGCCTTATATTCCTGCTGAATTTCCTTTGTTGTTAATTCACGTTAAACCCGCTCAGCAATTTACGCCCATAGAGCTAAATGAGCTCATGGCTAAGGTTAACCCAGAGTTCAAGGTATTTCGCTTTTTAACAACAGAGCAAGCGCACCAGCAGCTAACAGCTAATCAAAAAACAATTGCAGGCTTAACGACTGCGTTAGCCTTATTGGCATTGGGGCTTACGGCTATAGGTATCTACGGCGTACTAAGTTACAGCGTGCAATTGCGAAGGTTTGAATTGGGAATTCGTATGGCAATTGGTGCTCGCCCGCAAACGGTTTTTTGGCAAATCCTAAAAGATAATTTAATGCCGGTGATTATGGGTTTAGGAGTCGCCTTGGTTGTGCTAATGGCTTTATGGCTATGGACTCAACAAACACAATATAACCTACAAACAACGAGTCTGGGCTGGGTGCTGCCTCCGTTACTTATTCTGGCGCTGACCGCGGTGACTTCGTTGTTATCGGTGTGGCACATTATTCGTAAACCGGCGAATACGGTTTTGCGAGGTGATTGATTTTTTATCTCCCACATAAACTAACCCCCTCTGAAGGAGGGGGTTAGTTTTTCTTATTTCTTCAAATCTAATACTCGGAAGTAAGCTTTCTTTGGCTCCATGTTGCGGTCAAACAAGAGTGGGTAATTGGTGCGGCCTTTAATGGGGAAGTTATTCAACCAGGTTTCAGCGTCAGTTGTGCCCCAAAGGGTAATGCGTTCAATTTTATCGCGATGTTTTAAATACAATTTAAAAATATCTTCATAGCGTTTTGCGAGTTTTTCTTCAATATTTTTGGGTAAACCTGCAGTGTAGGGGTCACGTGCGGGCGTGTATTCAAAGCGGGTAGAAATTTCAGCGGTAGGAAGATTCCACACTGAGGGCAGTACATCTATATCCAACTCGGTAATGTGCGCACGTACACCTGCATCTGCCAATGCAATTAAGGTTTTTTCAATTTCTTCTATGCTCGGCGTATCAATACCGATATGTTCTTGCATGCCTACACCGTGAATGGGCACGCCTTGCTTCTTAAATTTTTTCACCATGTTGACGATGAAATCCCGTTTTGCTGGCGTCTCAGTATTGTAGTCGTTGTAAATAAGATGCGCTTTGGGATCCACCTCATGAGCCATGGTAAACGCTTTGGCAATAAAGTCTTCACCCATAATTTTGTACCACGGACTTTTGCGCCATGAACCATCATCTTCTACGGCTTCATTCACAACATCCCACGCTTGAATTCTGCCTTTGTAACGGCCTGCTAATACATTGATGTGATCTTGCATTTTTTGCGTGAGTTTTTCTTTGCTGATTACGCCGCCTTTTTCATCTTGAAAAACTTCTTTAGGAACTTGGCTGTGCCACACCAGTACGTGACCCAGAATATACATGTTATTTTTTTCGCCAAACTCTACAAATTTATCGGCAGGGCCCCAGTTCCATTCTTTATCGTTGGGTTTGATAGGTTCCCATTTCATACAATTTTCAGCGGTAATGGCGTTGAATTCCCGCGCAACCAATGCCAATAATTTTTTGTTGTCTTTTTCGAGGGTCGCATTGCTAAGTGCGGTGCCTATACGAAAGTCATCTTTGTAGAAGTCTTTAATCCCTGTGCGTTCAGCGGCAGCGGCAATAGCATTATTTTTAAGGGTTAAGAGTGCTAGCGCAGCTGCGCCGCTTTGAACGAAATGTCTGCGTGAAATGGGCATAGTGGATTGTCTCGCTTATGGTTAGGATTCAAGTAAGGCTAGCAACTAATGAGAGGGAGTCAATTAAGCAAACAGTTATTTACAGAGCCTTATAACATTTTACGAGGGTGATTTTTTGAGTCACTTTTGGTGACAGGTTTATAGGCACTTTGACACCTATGGCGTAACAAAAAGGATTCTGGGAATTATTGACTATACTTATTCGGTAGCACTTTCCAACCTTTAGGACACTACTATGAACAATAAAATCATCATATTGCCTCAGCTTGTATTGGTGTTATCACTATCAGCGCTAATACTGGGTTGCGGCGGCAGTAGCGACAAACAAAAAGCGCCGCCATTGGCCAATGCAGAAGCTTTTGTTGCAGGTACTCATCCTCGCTTTGACCCGGTCATTTCGGATCTACCTTTTAATACAGATTTGGTGTTCGCTAAAGCCGCGACTACTGATGGTACGGCAGATGTGGGCGCACCCTCTGATGCGGTGCGCGCCACGCTGAATGGTTTGGATGGTTTCTCAACGTCGGCTTTTTTTGACGTGATGATTCAGGGCAGTGTGGATGCTGCCAGTGTGCAGCCGATGAAAACGGTGTTTTTGTTGGAGCTAAATACTGGCGGTAAAGATGCCTTGAACCCTGCCAATGTTATCGGTTTTATCACACCACAAACGGTTTCATACGATGCCCGTGTAGTGTCTTTGGATGGCGGCAACAATAACGTCATTCGTATTCGGCCACTGCTTCCCTTAAAAGCCAAAACTAAATATTTGGTATTTCTGACCAATGATATTAAAGATACTTCGGGTAAAGCGCTAACTCGCTCCTGGACCTATAACGCCCTTCATGACAGCAGCTATTCGGTGATGGAGAGTTTATTGCCAGTACGCAATGCTATTTTAGGTTGGGAAGCCTTGGCCTCAGGTTTTTTAGCTGCGACGACAGGTGCGAACTCAAACACAGCTGTGGATAAATTGGTGCTTACCTATACTTTTACCACTACTGATCCACAAACGCCGCTCTTGGCTATGGCATCGCCTCGTGCAGCCTTGGCTGCTAATCAAATCGCTACAGGTGTCGCGCCAGCTACGGCAGTCGGTAGTGTGATAGCACTAGAGACTGCAGGGCTTCTTTCAACGCCCAAACAACGCCCACTTAAAGTAGCGGCAGCAACGGGTGTTGATATGGGTGTTTTGAGCAGTGGTGCCTTAGCGGGCAATGTAGGTAAGCTTTTTACCGGTTATATTAAATTACCTTACTATCAAACCGCTCCCGGCACTTTGCCCTTTGGTGCGTTTTTAACGCGCAACTGGACACCCGATTTAGTACTGGCCAAGGCAATTAATGCCACTGTTCCTGCCGATGCAGATACCACCAGCTATAACGTGACCTACCGCTACCCCTTCGCCGCTAAAATGGGCGATGAATCTATACCATTGCAAGTGACGTTGCCTGAAGCAGGATGGGTTCCAAGTAGCGCCAGCTCACTAACCTGCGGTCAAAGTTCTGCGCTCAATGGGGGCTACCCGGTAGTGATTTATGTACATGGTATTTCCAATGATCGCACTGCTGGGTTGGGGGTGGCGCATACTTTGGCGAGCCGCTGTATTGCAACAGTGGCAATAGATTTACCGGTGCATGGTGTGGCTGCCAATAATGCTCTTGTAAACGTGCTGAACGTAGAGAAAAGCCAGGTAATTCCCTTTAGCACCATCTACGGGGCAGATGCTCCGCACGAACGTCACTTCAATGTGGCCGGTGGAGGTGGAGCACCCGCGCCCATGAACTTTACAGCTCCTACCGAGAACGATGGCTCGGGCGCGCACTTTACTAACCTGGGTTACTTGCTGAATACCCGTGACAACAATCGTCAGGCAGTAATGGATTTGCTGAATTTAAATGCCAGCCTTGGGGGGTTAAATAGCGATTTGATGGCTTCTCAAGGCGTCAGTTTGAATTTGAATAGCGTCCACGTGGTAGGCAATTCGTTGGGCGGTATTTTGAGCACCGTATTTACGACCGTTAATCAAGCGGTAATCGCTAACGAAGCCAAGCTAGGCTTACCTTCCAATTTAAACCCGGTTCGCAGTTTAGTTGCATCGGTTGCGGGCACTCAGGTTGCGCAAGTGTTAGTCAATTCCGCAACCTTTGCTCCGGTTATCAATGCTGGGCTAAGCAAAGCGGGCGTGAATGTGGGCACCAGCAACTATGAGAAGTTTATGTATGCTGCGCAAAGCGCTATGGATTCAGGCGACCCGGTAAATTTTGCACAACTACTCGCCACGCTAGGCGTGCCTGTACTGCTACAACAAGTTAAGAATGATGCGGTCATTCCCAATAGCGCAGACAGTGCTCCTTTAACGGGCACACAAGCTTTCGCCAGATTGATAGGTGCAACGCACTTGGGGTTGGGCGAAACCCAGCTCGGTTTTAACGCATCAACGGGTGTTGTGACTTCGGGTATCGTCAAAATGAATGCAGGCGATCATGCATCGCTTTTAAGACCCACAACAGCTGCACCGCAAGTAACTACTGAAATGCACACACAGGTAGTCACTTTTATCTTGAATGCAGGCAAAGTGTCAGTAGGTGCTGACGCTCCTGCGACGATAGAAACCCCTTAAGATAGCCTACGACAAACGTAATAATTAAAGCCCGCCAGAAAATTTGGCGGGCTTTTTTTGAATCCTTGTAAAATGCATCGCCGAGTTTTTTAGGAATTTATGCAGTCAGCGCAAACGGGCTTGTGTATCATGGTTCGCATGCATCTTAGGGTTTATGGATTGCACTACATTTTGACTTGAGACTTTGCTATGACACCGCGCAACTATTTATACCTGTTACGTAAATATGAAGATTACCAGCCGCAAATTGATCGCCTTTTGGATTCCATTGTTACCGCGCTCATGCCACGCAAGCTCGAGTCAGATGAAGAGCAACTGCACAAAACCGTTGAGCGTTTGCACAAATCTTATCCGTTTGTAGAATTGCTGTATTGTCTGGATGAGCACGGCATGCAAATAACAGTCTCCGCTGCCGCGCCCGATATCGCTGATTCCAAACGCAGTGAACCCGGTATGCGTTCAGACCGCAGCAACCGCGCGTACTACACCAAAGCGGTTAAAAACGAAAAAATTTCTACCGTTACGTCCCCCTATTTGTCTAACGCTACGCATCAACTCGCCATATCGGCGGTACAGCGTTACGTCACAACAGAGGAAAAAATTGGCTACCTCGTTATTAATTTTAATTTGGAAAAGCTGATTACCTTTTTAAATGGCGATGAGCTACGCCGTAAAGTCCACCCGTTATTTCAAGCAGTATATGCGGTTATTGGCCTCATGCTGGTGGCTGTTTCTGGTTTGCTGTTGTACTACGGCGGCGTGGAAATGTATAACGTGGTTCATGATCATATTAATGCGCCTATCCAAATATTTGGCACGGTTATTTTGGTTACTTTGGGCTTGGCTATTTTTGATCTGGGTAAAACCATTTTGGAAGAAGAGGTGCTTTTACACAAAGATATTCATCACGAAGGCTCTATTCGTAGAACTATTAGCCGGTTTATGGCAGCCATTGTTATTGCAGTTTCTATTGAGTCGCTGTTATTAATGTTTAAATCATTATTGGGCGGCGACGATCATTTAAACGATGCCGTTTTAATGTTATTTGCGGCAGTGGCCATGTTGGTTGGCTTGGGTGTTTATTTGAAGTTGACGGATAGAAAGTAACGATAACAACCCCTTGCAAAAAGGCTTGATGAACAATCAAGCCTTTTTAATTTTAACGAATAGATTATTCATACAACAGAAAGCGAGAGCGCTGTGAGCACAAAAAAAACCAATAGTGCATTTGTCTGTAATGATTGCGGTGCCGATTATAAAAAATGGCAGGGGCAGTGCTCGGAATGCAATGCGTGGAACTCTGTTGTTGAAGTTCGCCTTGGGCCAACGCCTGCAAATCGTTCGGCAAAATTTGAAGGTTATGCGGGTGGTGCATCCGGTAATAAAGTACAAACGCTGGCCGAAATTTCGCTGGGTGATGTGCCGCGCTTTTCCAGCGGCACTAGCGAGTTTGATCGCGTGCTGGGCGGTGGTTTTGTGCCGGGTTCGGTGGTGTTGATTGGCGGTAATCCGGGTGCGGGTAAAAGCACCTTGTTGTTGCAAACTTTGTGTTTTTTAGCGCGCAACATGTCGGCCTTATATGTGACCGGCGAAGAATCTTTACAGCAAGTTGCCATGCGTGCGCAGCGATTAGGTTTGCCTACCGATAAACTACAAATGCTGAGCGAAACTAATGTAGAAACCATCTGCGCTACAGCACAACAAGTCTCTCCCAAAGTCATGGTGGTAGATTCTATTCAAGTGGTACATATGGAAGATATTTCTTCCGCACCGGGTTCTGTTTCGCAAGTGCGTGAAAGCGCCGCTTATTTAACACGCTTTGCAAAACAAACCGGCACTGTGGTTATTTTAGTGGGGCACGTCACTAAAGATGGTTCGCTCGCAGGGCCGAAAGTGTTAGAGCATATGATCGACTGCTCAATTTTATTAGAGGGCGATAACGATTCGCGCTTTCGCACCTTGCGCGGTAATAAAAATCGCTTTGGTGCTGTTAATGAATTAGGCGTATTTGCCATGACCGAACAGGGCATGCGCGAAGTGAATAATCCCTCCGCGATTTTTTTGCAGCGAGCAGAAGATCCCGCGCCGGGTTCGGTGGTAATGGTGATGTGGGAAGGTACGCGCCCGTTGCTTATCGAAATTCAAGCGCTGGTAGACGATAGCCACCTTGGCAATCCGCGCCGTGTTGCGGTGGGTATGGATCAAAATCGTTTATCCATGTTGCTCGCCGTTTTACATCGCCATGGCGGAATAATGGTGGGTGATCAAGACGTTTTTGTGAACGTAGTGGGCGGCGTTCGCGTTATGGAAACCAGTGCAGATCTCGCGGTGTTATTAGCGATAGTCTCCAGCTTCCGCGATAAAATTTTGCCGCAGGATTTAATGGTATTTGGTGAAGTGGGTCTATCAGGCGAAATTCGCCCAGTGCCAAGCGGTCAAGAGCGTTTGCGCGAAGCAGCGAAACACGGCTTTAAAAAAGCTATTGTGCCGATTGGCAATGCACCGCGCGAAAAGAATTTAGGGATAGAGGTTATTGCGGTAAAAAATCTGCAAGAAGCGCTAGAGGCTTTGTAACGCGAGTAAAGCTGGCGTTAATCTGCACTTTCCATAGTGATAAGAGTTCTGTTATTTTTTTGAACTTCGGCATAACCTTTTTTGAAGGCGGGTAGGCTCAATAACAATTGATTGAGGCTGCCATCTTTTTCGGCTATTTCCAAACCGATTTTTAAACGCGTGGCAAGTTCGGAGTTGTTGGGGCTAACAAAAAAATAGACTGGCAATTTATAATGAATGAGAAGTTTTTCTTCAATCATAAACGGTGAATTAGGGTGCAGCTCTAATTCGCTCCAAATTTCCTCAGTGCCGCGAATCATATAATCAAACCGTTTAGCTTCCAGCATTCTAAACATGGGGTCGTAATTCCATGATTTTACGGTGGGCATATTATTCTTTTCCAAAATATGCGTATCTTGCCAATGCGAGCCGGTTCCCGCCCTAAAGTTGCGCAAATCGGCTAACTTATTAATCGCGGAAAATTTTGCTTTATCCTCCTTGCGAATTAATAAAATTTTATAGTCGCTCAATATGGGCAACAAATTAAATTTTACGGCCAATAATTGTTGTTCACGTATTTTACTGGTGGGGCTCCAAATAACATCCAACCCTGAGTTATTTTTTAACATGGCTCGCTGGCGTTCACGCCCGGTAGCGAATGGGTAGAAGGTAATTGCTGTTTTCCCGTAACGATCCTCGGTTTTCGCCAAGGCTAGCCGAAGTAGTTCTTCGTAATAATAATTAGAGTAGGCGGGCGAGTGGTGAGCGCTAAAAGGAATGCTGACTGTGTTACGCGCTGTTTGTGCTTGAGATTGGGTGCTTAACCATAAGAGCGCAAAAATGGATATCACATAAGTGCAAAATCGGTACTCTATGCCACTTAGTGTAACCATAAAACGTTGCATCTCATCCGTAACTCACTGACCAACAGTCTTAAATATCAATAGTCTTAAGATTAAATAATATTAAAGATCAGTAGTAGAGTTTAAACTTGTTAGTATTGTTTTTAGTAATTCTGCATCTTGCGCACTGGCAGGTTCATATTGAATGCCTAACATGTGCTCCTGCTGATGAACCAAGGTTCCTTTGAGATACAAGTAAGGCAACTTGCCATCGGGCATTTGCAGTTCAGGTATTTCCAAACGCAAATCAATAGCATCGCCTGCGCACAAATGATAATCCTCCAATAATGCAATTCGTGCACCGTGGTAGGAAATATCGAGCACATGAGCGGCCCATTCTTTTTCAGAGTTACCCAGCTCGGCAAAAGCTCTTAAGGGGTAACGCGTCTGTGTTCTGCGGTCGTCATTATTCATGGCGTTACGCACCTCAATCAAAGCTCATTAATGAGCGTCAGAAAGTAATTCCGATAGTTCGCGTTCAGCAGCACTCGCATCACCAATATTTAACTCAATCAAGCGTCGCAAATGGCTAATACTATCGATATCTATGGTTACGCACGCAAGATGTAATTGCTCCAGAGTTTGATGTACCACTTGCGCTGACATGGCAATGCTGGTTTGATCCGATAAAATCATTTTTACCAAAATCGGTGTGGTAGGCTGTAATTGATAAGGCCCAAGTTTGGCGAGCAGTAGTCCTTTTAACGATATATCCAATAGTTGGGCTTGCCAGTTTTTATCGCCCTGGGCAATTTCTACGCGGGCATCAAAATCAATTCGGCTAAAACGACGGCGTTCTTGAGACATAATATTCTTCATCAAGGATTTATGGTTTCATTTGAGTGTAGCTCAAATGATTTAATGCGCCATTTGCGTTGTTTACTGCCACAAATCTATAATCGCTTCATTCTTGTGTAACGGGTTTCATAAAATGACAGATTTTCGAATTGGGATAGACCTTGGCGGCACTAAAACCGAGGTGATTTTGTTGAATGGAAATAGCCAGGAACTTTTTCGTACCCGCATTCCTACAGTGCGCGATGACTATGCGGCAACCTTACGCGATATTGCGAGCTTGGTTGCTCAAGCAGAAGCTGCTGCTGGCAAAACCAACTTACCAGTGGGCATTGGTATCCCCGGTACGGTTTCGCGCAAAACGGGATTTGTGAAAAATGCGAATTCTACGTGGCTGAATGGCAAACCTTTTCAAAAGGATCTTTCGGCGCAATTGAATCGCGATGTAAAAATTACCAACGATGCCAATTGCCTTGCCGTATCTGAAGCAACCGATGGCGCAGGCCGCGGTTATGATTTGGTGTTTGCAGGAATTTTGGGCACCGGCTGTGGCGCAGGCGTGGCGTTTAAAGGTCACCCGATAGTTGGCCCCAACGGTGTAGCGGGGGAGTGGGGTCATAACGCATTACCGTGGACACGCGAAGCTGAATTAGAAGAGCGCCCTTGTTATTGTGGCAAATCGGGCTGTCAGGAAACTTTTTTATCGGGTTCAGGTTTGTGCAAGTCGTATGAATTGGATACTGGCATAAAGCTTCAAGGGCACGAAATTGTTGAGCGTGCCGCTAAAGGTGAAATTCGCGCGCGCCAAGTGTTGGATGCCTATTTCGATCAACTTGCGCGCGGTTTAGCGGCGGTGATTAACGTTATGGACCCAGACATTATTGTCTTGGGTGGGGGTGCCTCTAACATTGCTGAAATTTACACAGCGGTGCCGGAGCTGTTGAGTAAGTATGTGTTCGGTTTTGAATGCGATACGCCGATCGTACAAGCAGTGCATGGTGATTCGAGTGGGGTACGCGGCGCGGCTTGGTTGAATCCACTCTAGAGTGGAACTTCACTTTTTGAGCGCTAGCAGCGTTATTTTCGTACTCAAATCCTCACAATTTGCAGGAGCAAATTACACAGCTACGCTGCCCGAAGGGCGTGAAGCAGGATGCGGAACGTGATTTACTCAAGTAAACTCCGGTTTCCGGCAACTGCTCATGCGTGGCTCTACCTCCTGCATCCATGCAGTCGTCCGTACGAAAATGCCTTGCTCCCATCTCAAAAATTGAACTTCATGCATGCGATACTTCGATAAAAAAATTCCGCACAGATTTTTATTTGTTCTCTTCACTGCTGCGTTTTCATCATTTGTGATTGCCGATAATTCGGCAAAACCTCAGCGTATTGCATCGCTCAACTTATGTTTGGATGCGCTTTTATTAAAGCTTGTTGAGCCTGAACGCATCAATTCGCTAACTTACATTTCTGGCAACCCGCAGTTTTCACCCTTTGCTAAACAGGCGCAGCAGTTTCATTTGAATCGCGGCCTTGCTGAAGATTTAGTGCCGCGTAATCCAGATTTAATTCTTGCCGGTGATTTTGGCGCAGTGGATGCAAAAGTATTATTAAAGCAATTAAGTTTTCGGGTAGAAACCCTCTCCTTACCACGTACGCTGGCAGATATTAGTTCGCACATTCTTCATTTTGGTGAATTGACGGGCAGCCAAGATGCTGCCGGTAAAATGGTGCAAGAATTAGAAGCTCAGCTGGTGCGTTTGGATGCAAACCCAGGCACACCTATCCCCGCATTTTGGTATGCATCCAATAGTTATGTGGTGGGCGGCGATACTTTAGAAAACGAATTAATGACTCGCGCCGGGTTCCATAATCTCGCGGTAGATAAAAACATCAGCGGGTTTGCGCAGTTGGATTTAGAGGATCTTATTCTAGCGCAGCCTAAAGTAATTATTGTAGAAGCCTCAGATGTAAAAGCTTTTTCACTTGCGCAAGAATATATACAGCACCCCGCGCTACGTAAAAATAATATGCGCATTATAAAACTACCTGCAACACTTTCTGTGTGCATTGCACCTATTGCGGTAGATGTGATTGAAAACCTTATTCAGCAGAAAAAATCTCTCGTCAATTAAGTTCAAGGATTCTTGTGCAAAAAATATCATATTCACTGTTAATGATGTTGCTAGGCTTCGGCGTACTAGTGGCATTTTTATTTTCCCTTGGTATGGGCAATGCCTCTATTTCCATAGTGCAGGCTGTAAAAGATTTATTAAATAGCACGCCTTCATTGCATCAAACCGTACTGTGGGAAATTCGGTTGCCTCGTGTAGTGTTAGCCGTTTTAGTTGGTGCAACGCTTGGGCTGGCTGGCGCGGCTATGCAAGGTTTTTTGCGTAACCCTTTAGCAGAGCCGGGCATTTTAGGTGTTTCCAGTGGCGCAGCTCTGGGTGCAGTCATTGTGTTGTATTTTGGCTTCGCGGCAGCGGCTTGGTATTGGCTACCCGTCGCCGCTATTGTGGGCGCTTTAATAGCGTTGATATTGGTGTATTTATTGGCAGGTTTCCGCAGTAGTGTGTTGTCATTAATTCTGGCGGGCGTTGCTATTAATGCTATCGCGGGCGCATTAATTTCAGTCGCGCTTAATTTTGCGCCTAGTTATTTTGCATTGCAGGAAATTGTATTTTGGTTAATGGGTTCTTTAGCAAATCGCAATATGCATCATGTTTATATTGCCGCGCCCTTCATTGCGGTGGGCTGGGTATTATTGTTAAGCCGCTATCGCTTTTTAAATGCATTAAGTCTGGGCGAAGAGACTGCAACCTCGTTAGGTTTTAGCCCGCAGCGAGAGAGAAACTTTTTATTAGTAGGGCTAGCGTTGTGTGTAGGCGCGGCTGTTTCTGTGAGTGGCAGCATAGGTTTTGTTGGTTTGGTTGTGCCGCACTTATTGCGGCCGTTGGTCGGTTACAAACCAAGCCGATTATTATTTGCCAGTGCACTTGGCGGCGCGTTGTTAGTGTTATGTGCCGATATTTTTGTGCGTCAATTAGACGTTGCTCGTGAATTAAAGTTAGGCGTGGTCACTTCACTACTGGGCGGCCCTTTCTTTTTGCTCTTAATTTTAAAAACGCGCTCGCGTTGGATTTAACATGTCATTACTAAACGCCAAAAATCTTTCCCTCGTTCTCGGTAATAAATCTGTTGTCACACAGGTAGATTTACATGTGAATACTGGTGAGTTTATCGGTTTAATCGGCCCTAATGGTGCTGGCAAAAGTTCATTGCTACGCATGCTGGATGGATTAATAAAGCCCAATTCTGGCCAGATAGAATTAACACCGCAAAATGTTCCCACGGCGATTGAAAAAATCCCTGCGCAATTGCGCGCGCAGTTTATGGCTTACCTTGCACAGCATGAAGCGCCAGCGTGGCCATTGAGTGTAAAAAATGTAGTTGCGCTGGGTCGCTCGCCGTGGAATTCATCCGTCAATGCCAGTACCGAAGGCGAGCTTGCAATTCTCAAGGCTTTGGCAATGACAGATGTGGATTCACTTGCTGAGAGACCGGTCACCGAATTATCAGGCGGTGAATTACAGCGTGCTTTACTAGCGCGCGTATTCGCAGGAAACCCAAAATTAATTGTGGCCGATGAGCCTATCGCTGCGCTTGATGTCTATCACCAATTGCATATTATGGAATTGCTTCAAGCCCATGCACAGCAGGGCGGGGCGGTTATAGCGGCATTGCATGATTTAAGTTTGGCAGCGCGTTTTTGTTCGCGGTTGATTTTAATGCATCAGGGTAAGTTGGTCGCTGAGGGCGAACCCGCGCAAGTGTTAACACCGGAAAATCTCGCGAAAGTTTACGGAATTACTGCGCACGTAGATTGTCGTGAGGATGGCGTGGTGATTATTCCCATTAAGCGCGTTACTCAGGCATGAATCGAAGCTGCATATTAATGAAACCTTTATTAATGAAACCTGTTATAAGTTGAATCTATGATGAAATCTTCGTGGTTACGCAGGCTTATAAATTTTTGGCCACCTTTTTTGTGTAACTCCATTACAGCAACTTATATCGCTAAAGATTTTCGTGAAATTCATGTTGCGCTTAAGCTGCGTTTTTATAATCGTAATTATGTAGGTGTTCATTTCGGCGGTAATCTGTTCGCCATGACCGACCCTTGGTATATGTTAATGCTGATGCAAAACCTGGGGCGTGATTATTATGTGTGGGATAAAAAAGCCACCATAGAGTTTATTTCTCCCGGTCGCGGCACAGTAACGGCTAAGTTTCTATTGGCAGCAGAAAAACTTGAAGAAGTGCGGGTAGCTACAGCGAATGGCGAAAAGTACTTACCTGAATTTACTATTGAGATTTACGATGCCCACCAAACTCTGGTTGCACGCGTATTCAAAACTGTTTACATAAAGCGCAAGTCGTCCAAATAACGCGCAGAAATCCGGGCGATTTCTTCTTGACTCATCCCCCACAACCCCATACCCTGCGCGCCGAGGTGTTTGACATGCCAAATCGCTGATTTTCCAGCGTGTGCAAAGGTCAAATTAAATGGGAAGTTTGGTGCGCTAGTTTAAAAAAGCAAAGCCAACACTGCCCCCGCAACGGTAAATATGCGTTATTTTTTAGCGTATGAGTCCGATACCAGCCTCAAAACCCTGTATTCACGATGTCGCGGAGGGCAACATCGGTGGAAATTCTGTGTTTTACGAGGCGGTTAAAATAGCCTCGCGCATTATTCCCGCTTCCCCTCCCTCATCCCATATTTTGGATTGAGGAAATTATGTCTTTCAAATCTTTCGCATTAACTCCCATTAGCGCCGCTCTCTTGTCAGTCGCCATTGCTAGCTCCGCGGTAGCTGCAGATGAAAAAGTTGAAACGGTTTATGTGAGCGCTACGCGCAGTGAAACTGCACCGGTTCCAGTAGCCACCCAAATCAATGTAATTAATGCCGAAGAAATTCGTTTGAGCGGTGCAAGCACCTTGACGGAAGTTTTGCGCATGCAAGGTGGTATTCAAATTCAAGATACCGATGGCAGCGGTAGCCGCAACGTCAGTGTCTCAATGCGTGGTTTTGCCGCTAATGCCGCTAACAATATTTTAATTTTGGTAGATGGCCGCAAATTAAATAATCCAAGCCTCTCTGGCCCCGCTTTAAACACAGTTGCACTTAAAGATATAGAACGCGTAGAAATTATTGAAGGCAGTGCTGGCGTGTTATACGGCGATCAAGCCGTAGGTGGTGTTATTAACGTTGTAATGCGTAAAGCGAAAGAAGGTGAGTTCAATGGTAGTGTGAGTGCACAACGCGGTTCATACGATTTGGAGAATTACACCGCTAACATTAATCAGGCGTTTACTAATGGATTAAATTACAACATCAGTGCACAAAAGCGCTTGGCCAATAACTATCGCGATAACAACCAATCTGAAGCCACAAATGTATTGGGAAATATTGGTTTCAATTTTGATGCTGGCCGAGTATTTGTTGAACAGCAAAGAATTAATGATGATTTGCGTATTCCTGGTGCTTTATTTTTAGCAGAGGCGGCGGTTAATCCACGCCAAACGCTTAAACCCAATGATTTTTCTAATCAAGATACTGATATAAAACGTGCAGGCGGCGAGTTTAGCTTTCTTGAAAACTGGAAGCTCTTAGGAGAGTATTCAGACCGCGATGAGTCAGGCTATGCACTTTTTGATGACTACGATAAAACAGATGGTTTTTACCCTTATATTTCAGCCTATGACATGCGTGTGAAAAATATCACTCCACGTATTGTGGGTAGCATCGCTACTGGAGCGGGCAATGCAATTGTGACAGTAGGTTACGATCAGGTAGATGCTGACTATAAAACGAAAGATGGTTACACCAACTTTAGCCAAGAGCAGGATGCTGTTTATGCGCAAGTTATTTATCCAGTAACAAACGCATTTGCCGTAACACTTGGCGCACGCCATGCAAATGTGGACGACACGAATCACGGTTTGAAAAATTCACACAAAGATTCTGTCAATGCCGGTGAGTTGGGCCTGAGCTATCAATTAACGCCTGAATGGCGAGCTTATGCACGTGTTGCTGATGGTTTCCGTTTCGCCAATGCGGATGAAAACGGTTTTAAATTGCCTACAGTAGATTTCCTGGAGGTGCAAACCAGTAAGTCGCAAGAGGTGGGTGTGGCATGGTCAGGTGAGGCTGCAAATGTAAAATACGGCCTGTTTAACATGACCATAGATAATGAAATTATGTATGATCCAATGTCAGGTGCTTTCGGTGCAAATATCAATTTGCCACAATCAGAGCGCCAAGGTTTTTTGTTTGATGGCGATGTGCAACTGAGCGAGCAAATTGGCTTACATGCTAATTACACCTATACCGATGCGAAACTCACATCTGGGAACTTTGACGATAAAACGGTTCCCTTTGTTTCTAAAAACCTGACGAATATTGGAATTGTGTTTACTTTCGTAAAAGGTGTTACTGCATCTGTTGATGCAAATTACACGGGTAGCCGCTATTTAGTAGGTGACAATGCGAATGCCTTGGCTAAGATTGATCCTGTAACCTTATTTAATGCCAATATAATCTGGGATATCAAAGGCGCTGAATTGGGCTTCCGTGTAAAAAATATTACCGGTGAGGCTTATGCAGATTACCAAGGTGCAAACTGGAAGGGTGTTTACTTATACCCACAATCAGAGCGTAGTTACGCAGCGCATGTTACCTATAGATTTTAAACAAGCTTCTTACTTTTACATATAGATATTAATGGGTGACATAGTCACCCATTTTTTTAAGGTGAATTTATGACTATAGAAAATTCGCAAGATGATCAGGCAAAACAAGATCGCCACAAAGAGCGTATGCAGCAGCGCAAAGAAATTGTAGATTCAAAAATTGCGCGTGCTACGGAAGATCGCGGTGTATTAATTGTATTAACCGGTGACGGGAAAGGGAAAAGCAGTTCCGGTTTTGGCACCGCATTGCGTTGCCTTGGTCATGGGTACAAAGTGGCTATAGTTCAGTTTATTAAAGGCACGTGGGAGTGTGGTGAAAAGAATTTTTTAACTGAAAGTCTATTTCGTGGTGAAAGCGCCAAACTGGAATATTTTACTATGGATACTGGCTTTACGTGGGAAACACAAAATGCGGAGCAAGATAAAGCGGCCGCCCAAAAAGTGTGGGATGCCTGCGAGCATGTGTTCAAAGATCCAGAGGTACATTTGGTACTGCTTGATGAATTAACTTACATGCTCAATTACAAATATCTGGATAAAGAAAAAGTGCTAGCCGCTATTCAAAACCGCCCTGTAACTCAAAATGTAATCGTCACGGGGCGCGGTGCTAAAAAATATCTAGAAGATATGGCAGATACGTTTAGTGAAGTTAAAGCCATTAAACATGCATTCAATAGTGGAATAAAAGCACAAAAAGGTATTGAGTGGTAAAAACTGCCATGAGTAAAACCAAGCTGTCGCAAACCATTATGATTCAGGGCACAACATCCGATGCGGGAAAAACCACATTGGTTGCGGCACTGTGCAGAATGTTAAAAAATCGCGGTGTTTCGGTTGTGCCTTTTAAGCCACAAAATATGGCGTTGAATTCAGCGGTTACGGAAAACGGTGGTGAAATTGGCCGCGCGCAAGCATTACAAGCGCAGGCCGCTGGTTTAAAACCGCATACCGATATGAACCCCATTCTGATTAAACCCACCAGCGATACCAAAGCACAAATTATTATTCACGGCAAAGCAGTTAGTGATATGGATGCATTGGTGTATCACGATTATAAACAACACGCGATGAATGCAGTGTTGGAATCCTATCGTCGCTTACAGCAACAATATGATGTGATCGTGGTTGAAGGCGCAGGAAGCCCAGCAGAAATTAATTTGCGCGACCGCGATATTGCTAATATGGGTTTTGCAGAAGCGGTAGATTGCCCCGTCATTATTATTGCGGATATTGATCGCGGCGGCGTGTTCGCACATCTTGTAGGTACGTTAGATTTGCTCAGCGCTTCTGAACAACATCGCGTTATAGGGTTTGTGATTAATCGCTTTCGCGGCGATTTACGATTGCTGCAATCAGGGTTGGATTGGTTGGAGCAAAAAACCGGTAAGCCGGTGTTGGGCGTAATTCCCTATGTGCAAGGTTTACGGTTGGATGCTGAAGATGCGCTTGAAAAAAATACTAAAAAAAATGCTACTGCAAAAATCCGCATTGCAGTTTTAGCCTTGCCGCGAATATCTAATCATAATGATTTTGACGGTTTGCGTTTCAATCCTGAAATAGATTTCGCTTGGGTAGGTCCAGAACACCCAATCCCCGCATGTGATCTCGTGATTATTCCCGGCAGTAAAAATGTATGTGCCGATTTACAGTTTTTACGCGATCAAGGTTGGGATAAATTGATTGCTAAGCATTTGCGATATGGCGGTAAATTAATAGGTGTATGTGGCGGTTTTCAAATGTTGGGCGAAACCATTGCTGATCCCGATGCTATTGAAAGTACCATTGGTGAAATAAAAGGCTTGGGTTACTTGGCGATGAACACAACACTAAAGCCAGAAAAAATATTACGGCAGCAGCAAGGGTTTTTGTGGGATAAATCCACATCGATTACCGGTTATGAAATTCACTGCGGAGTTTCTAATGGCACAGCACTCGCGAAGCCCGCATGTTACCTTGAGCAAACTGGCGAGTTAGTTCCGGATGGTGCGGTAAGTGATGATGACCAAATTTTCGGAACCTATTTGCACGGCTTATTTGACTCGCCTGCGGCAACCCAAAAAATACTGGAATGGGCAGGTGTTCAGTTGAATCATCACATTGCAGTAGCAGATTTGCGTGAGCAGGAGTTAGACCGTCTGGCGTCTGAGGTAGAGGCTGTTTTAAATATCGATTGGTTGGGGCTCTCACAAAGATGAACTACACTAAAGGTAATTTCTTTGTCATGTGCAGAACGTTATTGTGTTCGATAGCGCTATTAGTTAGGGATTGATAGGAATCTAATGTTATGAAGTTACTGCTCATCTTTTTAGTTTTTTTTCCTATATCCGCTTGGGCGCAGGGCGATGCGCCTAGTCTTGTGCTGGGAACTAATGTCCTCCATAAAAGAATTCAGCAAATCAATGAACATGCCCAAGGCGGTTCAGTTGAACATGTAAAATGTATTTTAGATAAGATGCATTTCAAACATCAAATTCGTGCTTTACCTTGGCGACGTGCGCGTCAGGATGTACATGCGAGCGTCATAGACGGTTTTTTTACCGCCGTTGCTATTGATGAAGCCAGTGACTACGCAACTTTTTCAGCTCCTTTGGTTTTGGAGAATTGGTATTGGTTTTGGCGCAAAGATATGGCCGCACCTGTATCGTGGAAAGAAAATTTCCAGGTCGGTGTCATTTTGGGTGGACAGCAAGAAGCTATTTTAACCAATGAAGGTTTTAGTGATTTTGTAACCGCCAACAATATAGAGCAGCTCGTCAAGTTGCTCATGAGTAAACGTGTGGATGCAGTGCTTTTGGACAAGGAACAATTTGAGACGGTTGCTAAAAAAATGAATATAGCGCCTGCACTTTATAGCTCGCGATTTTTTCGCTATATGCCGTTAGGCGTTTATTTTGGCGCACCCTTTTTAAATCAGCACCCCGATTTTCTCACGGCATTTAATAATCGTATCAGCCGTTGCTCTACGCAGGGTTTTGATTTGTCTTCCAGTGAACAAGAGACAATTAAAACTATTGTAACGCCTTGGTTGGAACGCATCAGAAGCAATAAAGAAGTAGTGGCAGCTGTGTTGCAGCAAAATGCAATGAATAAAACCAAATCACCCAATCAGCTCACTAAACTTGATGAGCAGTGGCAGCTGGCATTTAAAGTGGGCGATGTTAATTTCCCCAAAACCATTGTTAATCAAGCGTTATCACAAGTGCTCAGGGAATTTTCTATCAGCTCTAAAGAGTTATTTTCAGAAATTATTGTAATGGATGAACGTGGTTACAACGTGGCCATGGTGGATATGACTTCAGATTATTGGCAGGGCGACGAACCCAAATTTACTCAAGTCTATGCAAAGCCCGCTGTCACGCTATATTTTGACCAGATTAAATACGATGCATCGTCCAAGCGGTTTCAGGTTCAGGTAAGCGCGCCCTTGCTTGACCTTAAAAATCAGAAAGCAATTGGTGCGATTACGCTAGGTATAGATGTAGACAAAGCGCTCTCACTGACACATTAAGTTATAGCTAAGGTTGAAAATTTTTGAACCTTAGCCGGCAATCACTTTTTAATTACGTTACTGATGTTCATTCTGAAATTATTTGTTGAGCGTAACTACCATTAAGCTGCCTTCAAATTTTTTGGGTTCTAATGCATACCAAATCATAAACTCAGTTGGCCAACGCTTTTCACATTTATCAATGAGCGCCAGGAATGGGCTGCGACCTGGGTCAGCCAACACCAATTTTTTTACACCTGCTTGCGCTGCGCGTTTAAGCATAGCGAGCCATTCATCGGCGAGTTCGTCCCAAAAGCAAATGTCGCCGCCGACAATAACATCAAAGTTTTCCAAATCCTTTTTCTTCATATCTTTCATGGCGCAAGTGAGCTTGGTGATTTTTACATCGTTGAAATCGGCTTGTGCATCTAGAAACGGGAACACTTCTGCGTCTACATCCATTCCCGTTACCTTGCAGCCTTTGCTGGCAAAGAAAATTGAGGTTGGCCCCCAACCGCAACCTACATCCAATACGCGCGTTTTTTTAGCGGGTGGGTTTTGCGTAAAATAATCCATCAATAAATAACTGGAATCCCAATGGCGGTCGCCGTGTACGCTTGGCGTTACAGTTTTTTTGATTTTTTTAATTTGTGGATGCTTTTCATTAAACAGCCAAATGCCATAGGCGCCAAGGGTATTTTTTTCAGGTGGAGCAATGAGTTCAGGCACAATGATTCCTTGGTAATGTCAGCAGTTAATAAATATCAGGTACAAACATGTTTTTGGGAACAGGTTGGCGTGCGTAGTCGTCGTGATATTCCCGTTCGGGTAAATCAATTGTTGGCCGTTTAATGTCTGTATAAGGCATTTGATTTAATAAATGGTGAATGCAGTTTAGCCGTGCCTTTTTCTTATCAACAGCTTCAACTACCCACCAAGGCGCTTCGGCAATATGCGTGCGCTCTAACATGATTTCTTTGGCCTTGGTGTATTGCTCCCAGCGCCTGCGCGATTCTAAATCCATGGGGCTTAATTTCCATTGTTTTAACGGGTCATGAATACGGCCAAGGAAGCGCAAGTTTTGTTCTTCATCGGAAATTGAAAACCAATACTTAATAACTTGAATGCCAGAGCGAACCAGCATTTTTTCGAATTCGGGTGCGGATCTAAAAAACTCTTCATATTGCTCATCGGTACAAAAGCCCATAACGCGTTCAACACCTGCGCGGTTATACCAACTGCGGTCAAATAATACGATTTCGCCAGCAGCAGGTAAGTGCGATGCATAACGCTGAAAATACCATTGGGTTCGCTCACGTTCGTTGGGGGCAGGTAACGCGGCTACGCGACAAATACGTGGGTTAAGTCGCTGGGTAATACGTTTAATAACACCGCCTTTACCGGCGGCATCGCGTCCTTCAAAAATAACGACAACTTTGTGACCCGTCGCGGCAACCCAATCCTGCAGTTTTACCAATTCACCTTGCAGGCGAAACAGTTCGCGAAAATACAATTGACGATATTCTTTCGCTTCTTGCGATTGCGCAGGCGAATCTATATCGGCATCTTGAAAATAAGTGCGATCTTCCATTTCCAGCTCAAGCTCTTCATCGTAGCTATCGAGAAAATCATTGTGGATTCGTTGAACAAGTGCGGCATCAATAAAGCTCATAGGGAACTCCATGCATTTTTTTGCTAATGCCCGTGAGTTTATGTAGGAATTGTTACAGTTTGACGGCTGAATCCTCCTATTAAAGCGCGCGCAAAAAAAATGCACAGCCACTTGCGTGAGCTGTGCATTTTTTACGCCAAGGAATATTGAATTAAATGTTACGCCTTAAGCGGTTTGTACTTCATACGTTTAGGTTGTGAATCATTACCTTTACGTTTAACCAAGTCTTCATGGTAATCGGTGTAGTTGCCTTCAAAGAAGACGATATCCGATTCACCTTCATAGGCGAGAATGTGAGTCGCAATACGGTCAAGGAACCAGCGATCATGCGAGATCACCAATACACAGCCCGGGAAGGCTAGGATTGCATCTTCCAAGGCGCGCAAGGTTTCGATGTCCAAATCGTTTGACGGTTCATCGAGCAATAAAACGTTTGCGCCTTGTTTCAATGTGTTTGCTAAATGCAAACGGCCACGCTCACCGCCAGATAATTCGCCCACACGTTTTTGTTGATCGCCACCTTTGAAGTTGAAACGGCCCAAATAAGAGCGCGAGCTAACTTCATAGTTACCGATTTTTAAAATGTCGGCGCCGCCCGAAACCGCTTCCCAAACAGAATGTTTGTCGTCGAGGTTTTCACGGCTTTGCTCAACATAAGCGACTTTTACAGTGTCGCCAATAGTGATGGTGCCGCTATCAGGTTTTTCGCTGCCAGAGATCATCCGGAAGAGCGTTGATTTACCTGCACCGTTACCGCCCACGATTCCGACCACTGCACCTTTTGGAATACTGAGTGAGAGGTTGTCAATCAACAAGCGGTCGCCGTAGCCTTTGCTCACATTTTCTAACACGATAACTTTATCGCCCAAGCGCTCGCCCGGCGGAATGTAAATCTCGTTAGTTTCGTTGCGAGCCTGGAATTCTTGCGATTGCAACTCATCGAAGCGAGCGAGACGCGCCTTGCTCTTGGCCTGGCGGCCTTTGGGGTTTTGACGCACCCATTCCAATTCGGTTTTCAAGGCTTTTTGGTGCGCGGCTTCTGAGCGTTGTTCTTGCTCTAAACGGGCATCTTTCTGTTCTAGCCAGCTGGTGTAGTTACCCTCGTAAGGAATGCCGTGGCCGCGGTCGAGTTCTAAAATCCAACCAGCAGCATTGTCGAGGAAGTAACGATCATGCGTAATCGCCACTACGGTGCCGGTGAAGCTGTGGAGGAATTGCTCCAACCAGTAAACGGATTCAGCATCCAAGTGGTTGGTGGGTTCGTCGAGCAGCAGCATATCGGGGCGCGACAGCAACAAGCGGCAAAGCGCAACACGGCGGCGCTCACCACCTGAGAGTACGGTTACGTCCGCATCCCAAGGTGGAAGACGCAATGCATCGGCAGCCACTTCTAATGTATGTTGCAGATTGTGCGCATCCCACGCTTGAATCACGTCTTCACATTTAGCTTGCTTCTTCGCGAGTGCATCAAAGTCAGCATCGGGCTCAGCATAATCTGCGTAAATTTGATCAAGCTCAGCCAAGGCATCAACCGCTTCGCGCACGCCATCTTGCACATTACCTAACACATCTTTTGCGGGATCTAATTGTGGTTCTTGCGGCAAGTAACCGATTTTGATGCCAGGCATGGGGCGAGCTTCGCCGTTAAAATCTTGATCAACACCAGCCATAATGCGCAGTAATGTTGATTTACCTGAACCGTTCAAACCTAACACGCCGATTTTGGCGCCGGGGAAGAAGGAGAGCGAAATGTCTTTCAGAATTTCACGCTTAGGTGGCACAATTTTGCCAAGCCGATGCATGCTAAATACGTATTGAGCCATGAGTTGAGCCTCTTTGACGGGGGATAATAAGTAGGCGCGTACTATAAAGAATGCGAAGGCGAGAAGGAAGCGAAGGGGACATTCTGCAGGTCACTAGGCGTAAATAAAAAAAACCTCGCACTGGGCGAGGTTTTTTTGTTAATAACTACTTGGTGTTGTCATCTGCTTTGTCGCGTGAAAAGCGAGAGTTGTGGTTGCCTCGCTCCCCTCGCTGTTCGCCACGAGATTCATTTCTAGGCGGACTAACCGTTGGGTTTTGGCTACGTTCTACGCGTTGTTGCGGCCCAGTGTCAATTGTACGTTGTTGATTAGCACCAGAAAAAACTGCACGGCGATTATCGTTGTTAGTTACTGGTCGCTCTTGATTCACGCGCTCTACTTGATTAACACGATTTACTTGCGTTGCATTACCGCCCGTTTGCATGGCTGCGCGACGACGATCTGTTGCGTCATCGCGACGTACATCGTGGTTGGGCGAAATATTGCTGTTCACCTGTTGCTGAGCGGGCAGGGGAAAATTAGGGCCATTTACACGCTGATTACCCCTGTTCACTTCACGATTACTATTGTTGTTTTGCCACGGGCGGTTCTCGCGATTTGAATCCGTGATGACTCCACCATTGTTGGTACGGTTCAAGCGTTCACGAACTTGTTCCGAGCGATCCACTGGGCGCGCATTTGAGTTACCGTTATTCGGTCTTCTAGGATCATAACGCGTGTTGCCATCATTGTTATTGCCATTGCGTATAGCACCCTGATTGCGATTATCATCGCGATTGCCACGCCAATTATCGCGGTATTGGCGATCATGTTGATAAGACTGGCGCGGGCTTTTGTAAGTGTCGCGCAAACGATTGTTGTAATAAGCAACACCATGTCTATGGGCAGGGTTATGGCTCCAATACCGCGCGCTATCGTGACGAACGATACTTCTGCCCGTGTAGAAATGAGTATTGTGATGGTGATGGCGGTCAATCACTACCACACGGCGGTCACGCCAGCGAGGCGAGCTGTAAAAATAGGTTGAACCAACAAAAATACTGGAGCCCCAATAAAAGCCAGAGGTGTAGGTATAGTGACTGGGGTAGTTCCAATAAACCGGGGGATAATCCGGCCACCACCAATTGCCGTAAACCACACGGGTATCATAGACAGGCACGTAAACAACACGCTCTTGAGCAGGCTCAATAATGATGTTGTTATCATCGCGCTCAACACTAATATATTCAGTCTTCTCCAAATTGCCGGTCGCGTAAGCGCGTTTGCGCAGCCTTTGCACCGCATCCATCACATCGCCTTCATTACTTAAGAAGGCATCGCCTAATTTTTGAGTCCAATCAACATCCTCGCTCAGGCGTTTTAAAATATCGGGAAAGGCGACTAGTGATTTTACAGAGGGATCCCAATCTTTGTTTTCGACAAATTTAAGAGCATCTTCCGCTTTTAAATCTTTATTGCTGCGCGCCCAACGGTCGGCTTGAATAATTTCCAAGGGATAAGTAGAGGCGATAAGCACCTGCGAAAGCAGGGCGTCCGGGTAGAGCGCTATAGGCGCTAGCATTTGGTCGAGTTCAGCTTGGCTGAATTCAATGGAATCTTGCTCTGCTGCCTTACTGCCAGGCGATGCAGCCAACAATGGTATAACCATCATCAGCCCCAAGACCAGTTTGTGAAAAGAGGTGGACAAACCACTTAAGTACCGGGCGCTCAAGAGTGTCATGGTGAGGTCTCGTATTATTACCCAATTGATAGAATCGCAAATATGCTGCGATGCCTAAGGTGTTGCGCTCTATTGTTTGGTGGATCAGCCCTTTTGCTTGAAGCATGGAGCCCTATTGCGAACTCTGACACCTTGCCACCTTTATAAGTTGCAACGCCTTAATCCGGCCTGAATAAACCCGCTACCGTGGAGTGGCGCGCATCATGGAATAACAGTTTGTGATCGGCAAGCGCTTTATCTTGACTAAAACGTCAGCGGATTGATAATGGCGACCTTGTATTGATTGAATCTGGCGAGTTTCCAATGATAGATGTGAGTTTTCAGCTGAAAGGTAGTGCTTTAACCGTAGTGGTACTTGCGTTAGTGGAATATGATCCCAAAACCCTTGCGACAGAGCTGAAAGAAAAAATCGATCAGGCGCCACATTTCTTTGAGAATTCACCCGTATTGATCAACCTTGAACGGTTGGAGCAACCTGAAGCTTGCAAAGCCCTGCTGGATAATGCCGGTGAATTAATAAAGATTTGCCGTGCGTTAGATTTACAGCCTTTAGGGTTTACCGCAGTGCCAGAAGTATTACTGGCAAGCGTGCAAAAAACCGGTTTGGCGATTTTGCCCACGCCGTCTGAACGGGCATTGAAAATTCCCGCTGCAGCAAAAGCGAAAGCCACTGAAACCGTAGTGGAAACACGTATCGAACGCGTTGTTGAAACTGTTATAGAAGAGCGAATAGTGCAGCGCATGAGTCGGGTAGTTACTCGCCCTGTGCGATCGGGCCAACAGATTTATGCCGAAGGCGCTGATTTAATTGTGCTGGCGCAAGTGAGCGAAGGCGCAGAAGTGTTGGCAGATGGCAATATTCATATTTATGGCTCACTACGTGGCCGCGCTTTAGCGGGTGTAAAGGGCGATGAAAGTGCGCGAATTTTTTGCCAGAACCTAGAGGCAGAGTTGGTCTCCGTAGCCGGTAATTTTGTGTTGCAAGATGCCTTGCCAAAAGAGTTATTCAAAAAGCCCGTGCAAATTTCCTTAAAGGGCGAGAAGGTTGTTGTAGAAGCGCTAATTAGTGCATAGGTAATAGCTTTTAATTAATTAGTACAGAAGTGTTAGCCAGTCGTAAGCCTGAAACACCATTAAAAATTTCAAATAATATTTTTATCATTAAGACCATAAATTTAAGGAGCCTACCTTGGCTAAGATTATTGTTGTTACTTCAGGTAAAGGCGGTGTGGGTAAAACAACCTCCAGCGCAGCAATCAGTACAGGTTTAGCGATGCGTGGCCACAAAACTGTGGTTATCGATTTTGACGTAGGTTTGCGTAATCTCGATTTGATCATGGGCTGTGAACGCCGCGTAGTTTACGATTTTGTGAACGTTATCAAAAAAGAATCCACGCTTAACCAAGCCTTGATTAAAGATAAACGCAACGAAAACCTCTATGTGTTGCCAGCATCACAAACGCGTGACAAAGACGCATTAACCCGTGAAGGTGTAGGCGAAATTATTGAAGAACTTTCAAAAGATTTTGACTTCATTGTGTGCGACTCTCCCGCCGGTATTGAGCAGGGCGCTATGATGGCGATGTACTTTGCCGATATCGCCGTAGTAGTGACCAACCCTGAAGTATCCTCGGTGCGTGACTCGGATCGCGTGATCGGTTTGCTGCAAAGCAAAACCCGCCGTGCCGAGCAAAACCTTGAGCCTATCAAAGAGCACTTACTTTTGACTCGCTATAACCCCGTTCGCGTAGCGGCGGGTGAGATGTTAAGCGTAAGCGATGTTGAAGAAATCCTGGCTATTCCATTATTAGGTGTAATCCCTGAATCTGAAGCTGTACTTAAAGCGTCTAACCAAGGCACACCAGTAATTTTGGATGAAGAAACCCAGGCTGGCCAAGCCTACAACGACGCCGTTGATAGATTATTGGGCAGTGAACTTCCACATCGCTTCCTTGAAGCGGAAAAGAAGGGTTTCTTAGCGCGTTTGCTTGGAGGTAAATAGTGAGCCTTTTTGATTACTTTAAAAAGAAAAGCGCACCATCTTCTGCCTCCACCGCAAAAGAACGCTTGCAAATTATTGTTGCGCACGAGCGTAACAAGCGTAATTTAAAACAGCCGGATTTCTTGCCGCAAATGCAGCAAGAAATTATCGCGGTTATCCGCAAGTACATTCACATTGAATCCGATCAAGTGGTTGTGAATTTGGATAACACCGATAACTGTTCGGTATTGGAGTTAAATATTACTTTGCCTGAATAATGTGATTGTTGTTTCGCGATCATGAAAGGAAGGCTTATGCCTTCCTTTTTTATTCGTCGGCAGACATAAAAACTAATTTAAGGAGCCCCTAATGCTATGCCCCCAATGCAATACTCTTAATGTAAACAATGCCAATTTCTGTGCGGCGTGTGGCTTTAACTTAACAACTGTTACCAACAGCCCTGTTATCTATAGAGCTTATAGTAGTTTTTGGCAGCGTTTTGGTGCGATGGTTATAGATTCTATTTTGTTAACTATTTTGAGCGGTATCTGCATAGCAACCATCATCGTATTGCTTGGGGGTGCTATGGTATTTTCATCGGGGCTGGGAAATATTGCCTCTTTATCCTACGGGCTAACGATGGCCTTTGGCGTTCTTACCGTGAACACAGTTTTAAACTGGTTGTACTACACCTTCATGGAATCATCGTCCCGGCAGGCGACATTGGGAAAAATGGCGCTAGGTATGGTTGTTGTGGATGAGTTTGGTGGCCGTATATCCTTTGCGCGCGCGAATGCGCGCTACTGGAGTAAAATAATCTCGGCTATGTTTTTGTGGTTCGGCTATATCATGGCGGCATTTACCGAAAAGAAGCAGGCATTGCACGATTTAATTGCAACTACATTTGTGGTTGATAAATAGGGTTATTTAAAATAAAAAAATCCCCAGTACAAGCTGGGGATTTTTTTATCGCTAATAATTAATCTTACTTAAAACGAAATATTCGCGCCCACTAAACCGCTGCGGCCAACTGCTGGGAAACCGATATCATTGAAGTATTCTTCGTCAGTAATATTTTCAAGACGAAGGTAAACATTGATATGCGTGTTAATAGCCCATTTGGCACCTACATCTAAACGATTGTAGTTCTCCAAGGTTTCAACTACACCATCGCCGGTGTAACGGCTTGCAGCAAGGCGATCATCTACCCACACATAATTGGCGTTAAGTTGCCAATTACTATTAAGCACGTAAACCGCGTTTGCACCGGCTTTCACTTGTGGCCTACCCATCAAAGGATTTTCAGCTTCAATATCGGCATAACTTGCGTGCGCGCCAAGTTGCCATTGGTTATCTTGCGAGTGCCAGCGAATTTCAGTTTCCGCCCCGCGGGTATCGACAAGATTGCGGTTTACATTGGTGAATAAATCGTTATCAAAATCAATTAAATCTGTGTAGGTATTTCTAAAATAAGTGACGTTGATGGTGGTGTTATTTGCTGACCATTCCACGCCGGTATCGCGCGTGGTTGATAATTCTGGTTTTAAGTCTTTGTTGCCAATTAATGCATGGCCAAGCGCCAGGAAGCTGGGCAATTTAAAACCTTTACCCGCATTCGCAAACCAACTTAAGTTGTCATTAATTTGATAGCGAACGCCACCTTGGCCACTGTCTTTTGCACTCATACCGTTGGCATCATCACGGCGCACGCTGGCCTGGATTAAAAAATCTGGCGTGGCATAAGCATTTATATTAATAAAAGAACTGTTAATACGGCGATCTAAACTGAAATCCGTTGGCATAGGAAAACCATAATCCACATAGCCTACGCTATCGCCAGATTCATGTTTGGTTTCCAAACCAATATTCGCCCAAAGTGTTTTTTCATCGCCAATGGTGTTTACCCAGCTGACATTTTCGCGCGTAAAATCAGTCACTGAGCCAGTTGCTGGAAGTGCATTAACAATACCGGGCGATGTTAAATCTTCTTCGCGATTAAACCAGCTTGCTTGCACTTTGCTGCGCCACGCACTGGTCACTTGCCATTGCCACGCGAGTGCGGCGTTTTGATCGGTGAAGTCACTGATGTCAAGATCGCGGCCTACCGCGAACAAGGGGCCGCCACTTTGTTCCGGGAAGTTGGTTCTTTCGCCATCAAAATAACGATAAGAAAAATCTATGCTGTGTGCATCTGCTTGCCAATTTAATTTTGCGAGTGCTTCTTTGTTTTTTGCAGTGCTACCTTCAATGGCATCGCCGCCGTCTTTGCTTTGAATTTTAAATGCGTAACCGAGGTTATCTACTGAACCTGTGGTGCTAATGCTTGCGGTTTTATAACCATCTTCCCCTACTGATACCGACAAATTTTGTTGTGCGGTTTTAGTGGGTTCCACCGTAATAATATGAATCACACCGGCGAGTGCATCTGAACCATAAATCGCTGATTGTGCACCGCGAATAATTTCAATACGTTTGATTGAATCTATATTGATGTTGTTTACATCGAAAGCACCGCCGCGCGTATTGGTGGGGTCGTTAAGTTGCACGCCATCGAGTAACACTAATGTGTGATTTGCTTCTGCGCCGCGTAGGGCGATTGCGGTTAGGCCGCCAGCGCCACCTTGTTCGTCTACCCAAATGCTGGGCACTTGGCGCAAGGCGTCAACCAAACTGTGGCTGCTTAATGCTTGTAGTTGTTCTTTATTAATCACGGTAATGGATGACGCTAATTGTTCCGTGGTCACCGGGCTGTAAGTGCCGGTAATAATAATTTCGTCGGCAGCAAATGCTTGTGTGGCGATGAGCGAACTTACAAGAAGTGATAATGTTTTGAGCTTCATGCGATAACCTTTAGATAAAAATAATGGCCACTTTTTAGGGTGGCCATGATGAGCGTAAAACAAGAGTACAAATTTTATTTTGCGAATTTGTACAGCGTGTAATACGCGTGCAATTGTGCGGCTGCTGCATCATTAAACAGTTTTTGATTGTTTAAGGTGATGTGGTAAACACGCGCCGTTTGCTGCGGATGAACAGAAGGGTGGCCAAGCTCCGCGAGCGTCATTGTAATTTGTTTGCGGTCGGCGCTGATACTGATGTTTGTAATTCTTTCCATAGCTTTACCTAACTCATCAGAACCATAATCGGGCGCATCACGATACACCCATGACTCAATCGCAAGCAATTTTTGTAGCGTGGCAGAATCAATTGCATCGCTCAAAGGTTGCGTCAGTTTTACGGTAAATCCATTGCTTGTAGCGTGCGTACTTTGAATCGCGGGAGCGACTGTTTTGCCATCCCAAACAATGCGTTGTATGCTTGCCACATGACCACCTTTAGCTTGCCAACCGCGACCTGTTTGGCCGAGTAACAAACTGCCATCGGGTAAAAATACCGGGCGCATTACGCCAGATTCAAGGCCATCGATAAATGGCATAACACTGCCTTGTTCAACACCATCTACTACTTCGGTAGTCACGCGCAGTAAATTAGATTGAGTTTGATCGCCAATTAACATTTGCCCTGCGAACGCACCAAATTTTCCTTTAGTGGTATCCCATGCAGGGTTGCCGGGTGAATTAGCAACGCTGTTGTGTGGCAATAAAACGGGTGCTTTTTCTACTTTGTCGGCGTAGTTGCTCCACGCAATTTCTGGTGAATCAGGAGTCATGCCAGGCAAATCGACAAGGCTTGATGGGTGACCATAAAATTTATTGTGTTCGATCACAAAAAGTTTAGAGGTGCCCATGTATTCACCTTGGTTATCGGAATACCAAAGGCGACCATCCGGGCTCAAAGCTAAACCGGCAGGGCTGCGTAAACCATTCGCCCACAAGGTGAAGGAACCTAAAGCATTTTTCTTGCTGGCATCAATACGAATATTCCAGCCGGCAAAACCGCCACCGCTGCCCATATATTTTCCGCCAGCATTATATGCAGAACCGTCGCCACCATCGGCGAGGTTTATGCTGACGTAGTAAGCACCATCAGCACCCCGCACAGGGCCGTGCATGTAAGAGTGATAGTTACCGTGGTAAGAATGAGCATCAAACAAGGTTTCATAATTGTCTGCAATGCCATCGCCGTTAGTATCGCTGATGCGTGTTAACTCTGCTTTTTGACCGACAACAACAGTGAGGCCTTTTTTGTCTTCAACGATTACGCCAAGGCTATCGAACGTACCTTCTGCAAATAATTGCCATTCACTTTTCCCCGATTTATCTTTCACGAGGCGCCAGATTCCAGCGGTACGAGTTGCAACAACTAAAGTGCCATCGGCTGTTACGGTCAGCCCAAGTGCTTCAAACAATTGTTCGCGGCCAAAATTATCTTTGGGTGGGTAGTAACTTTCGATGCTATAACCCGCTGGCATATTTGCTTTGGATTCTAAAAGCTTCAACGGTTGTTTGCGGTTATCAAACGTTGATTTTGGTGCGTGCCACACGCTGCTTGAGAGGCCGATTTTTGCAGTAACCGTTGCATTGATTTTGCCAGCGGGCAAAGTTAATACACCATTGTCCAATGTGCCTGCGGTTGTTTTTGCATCCAGCAATGTGCTGGTATTTACTGCAAATGCTTGTGCTGTTTTTAATTCGCCAGAGACAGTAATTTTTACACTGCCATTTGCATCAAACGTGGTTTGCACAGCCAAGGTGTTTTGACCGATGCGATATTTGAAGCTAGGCGCTTGCAATTTATCTTTTGAGTTACGTGTATAACCTAAAAATTGCGCATCAACAGCGGCTAATCGTGCAAGATGATCTTCTTTGCTATACAAGGATTCTTTTATGATTTTCGCATCGCCAAATTTTGCATCTTTAAAGCTGAAATCAATTGGTTTTCCTGCTGCGTTTAAGGGTGCAAATAAAAACTCTTTATCGCCCAAACTAATTTCACGGCTTTCATAGCCAATCTTCAAACCTTTGCCGCCGCGGTTGGTGAATTCACCGGTCATATCCAAAAAGCCGCCTTGCCAAATTTTAGCGATGGCGAGAATGCGAGGATCAAATGAATAATTTACGCCGTTAACCAAGCCGACATGAATTGCACGACCAGAAACGCCGGTCGCAACATCGCCAGCAAGTGGCCCACGTTGAATACGCACTTGGTCATCAACAAGTAATTGCAATCTATCGGCAATAGGGTCGTATTTTTCAACGGGACCTTGCTTCATTAGCTGCACAACGGGGCCTTGGTTTTGTGGTTCGTTTAATGTCGCTAAATAAGCGCCTACGGCATTGATTTGCGTATCGCTAATAATTTGCGCATTAAAGGGCGGCATTATCGGTGGATAGACCTCGCCTTTTTTTGCACCTTGTTCGGCGATGGCAATTTGATCAGAAGGCGAACGCACACTGCGGTGTAAATAGCCACTGTCTGCTTTGATATTAAAGCGATGGCCTTCCCCACCTTCTACCACTTCACGCGAGCGCGGCTCGCTGGTAAACAACCCGAATAAATTGGGGCCAGTAGTAACTGTAGGGTCATTTTTTGCGGTGGAGTGACAAACATTGCAACCAAAAGATTCGAAGGTCTCTTTGCCGAGCGCAACATAATCGATGAGTTCTGCTTCATTGGTTGCGCCGCCTGTTTTTTCAGGTGGCGTTATGTTGGAGTAATCTGCTGGCTGTGCTTTGAAATTGCGAAATGCAAAAGGGCCTTTGTCGGCAAGAATAGTGGTTTGGCCTGCCGGGCTTTCCCAATTAGTGAGTGCATTTTCACTGTAGGTGTTAATGATTTGATTGTTGTTGACAACTTCGCCATTAATGCGAACTTCTAACAATACTGCCGGTTGTGCTTTTTCAGAGGCTTCATTAAAACGCGGTGCGCGAAATTTAACACTCAGGGTTTGCCACTCGTTATTTTTACTTTTGGTGTTTGTACCCAACTCAATAGAGTAGTGTCCATGGATGTACACTTTTGCGGTTGAATCCTGCGGCAGCAAAAATTCCATACTCAATAGCGTATCGCCAAAATGATATTTTCCGACGAGATGTTTGCTTTTTGCACCATCGCCTTTGTTGACCAGAATATTATTTTGTTCAGGTTGTTTCGTCTGAATTTGAAATTTTTTGCCAACCACGCTAACAGCCGCAGCCGACGACCACTCAGGGCTCTCTTTAAAAGATGCCAAAGGGCTCTCTGCTTCAGCAGCAAAAGCTGTTGACGTAAAGGCGGTGGATGCTGTGCAAACTAGCACAAGGCTAGCTAATAATTTTTTAGAGAAAGACATTATCTTAGCTCTCGCTGTGAAGGTATTAAAAAAAGCGCTGAACTCTTTTAAGTATCATGTTTAGTGTGTACTTAATAAGCGAGCAGCGCCGAAGAATAAAATGTAAGCGTGTTTATATTAGAGTTTTCTTACCCAGATATTGCGGAAGCTCACAGGGTTGCCATGGTCTTGTAAGCGTATTGGTGCACAACCATGAGCGCTGTAAACGGGTTTACCAATCCAGGCCGTTGCGCCTTGAATTTGTATATTGTTTTGCACCAACACACCGTTGAGTAAAACGGTCACACTGCCTGGTTTGGTGAGTTTTTTATCGTCGCTAAATGTAGGCGCGGTAAAAATGATGTCGTATTCCTGCCATACGCCTGGCGCGCGCGTAGGGTTTACCAGCGGGATATGTTGTTTGTAAACCGAGCCAGCTTGGCCATTGGGATAGGTTTTATTGTTGTAAGAATCCAACACCTGAACTTCATATTGTTCTTGCAAGAAAATACCGCTGTTGCTACGGCCTTGGCCTTCTAATGTTTTGCCGTCATCGCCCGTAATTTTAGTCGGGGTCATCCATTCAACATGCAATTGCACATCGCAAAAAGATTCTTTGGTTTTTATGTCGCCAGTTTTAGGGGCAACTGTAAATGCACCATTTTTTACAGTCCACTTTGCCTCGCCGCCTTCAGCACCTTGCCATTGGCTGAGTGATTTACCATCAAATAAAACAATTGCATCGGAAGGTGCAGTGTTCTTGTTAGCAGTAACAACAGCAGGTACAGGAGTCCAAACTTCTGAGGCCTCTGCTAATTTCCAATCCGGTATTTTGCTTGAGCTACTGCTAGAGTCAGCCATTGAGGAGAGCGGCATAGCAGCGATAAGAGCACAGGTAAGCAAGTTGAGTTTTTTCATCTGGTTTCTCAATGGTAAGTTGTCGTGTTTGGGGGATGAACTGGTGCATTCGTTTGTTATTAGTGTGAATCCATGCCGCAATTTGGCTTAGGCTTCAGGCTAGCCGACCCGATTCCGGCATCTTGGTGCTATAGAAAAAGGCAACTCAATTATAAAGAAGATAGTGGGCATGTAAATCGAGGCTTTGTAGACGAATGGCCGAGAAAATAAACCGATTTATGACCAAAACCTAGATAAGAAAAGTTAACGTACTTATATCAATTATGAGATTTATAGATGAAAAATGCTAGTTATTCGTTTTATAGCGGCTATAGCAATAAGGTGGTGGCATAGCAGAGAGGTTTAAGGATAAAGTTGGTTTTGTTTTTATAAGTAAAATTTTTTCGATATATGAGGTTGTGTGGTTTTTAAGCTTTAACGCAATGAAAATATTTTTATGATTTAAGCTTGGGTTTACGGCTAGCGAGGATTACGCCTCCAATAACCAGTGCGGCGCCAACTAACTGAATTGCTCCGATTGCTTCACTTAATACCAACGCTCCCAAAAAGAGCGTCACTATTGGGCCAAATACACCCAAAATAGCAGCGCGCCCACTGCCGATAATTCGAATTCCTTCATTCATAAGAAAAGACGGTATTACCGTACAAAAAACCGCCAGCATTAAGGCTAAGCCATAAACCGGCAAAGGTTGGTGGATAGTCGCTATATCTTCCACGGCAAGGTTGTGAATTATTACCCCCACACAGGCAGACAACATTCCGTAAGCGGTAAAACGCAAAGAGCCTACGCGAGGAATAATATCGCCCGCGAGCACAACAAAAATCGCGAAGGTAATCGTACTTAGAAATACTAAGCCGCTACCAAGTGATGTGGTCTGCCATGAGCTGCTCAGTTTTATATCGTGGATAAACACCAGCAGCATTCCACTGTAAGCAATCGCTAATGACAGTTTCTCGATAGCCGAAATTTTTTGGTGTTTTACAAACGCCAGAATCAATAACACCAAAGTAGGGTAAACATACAAAATCAGCCGCTCTAAACCTGCCGAAATATATTGCAGCCCCATAAAATCAAACATGCTGGACACATAATAACTGAGTAACCCTAAACCGATAATTTGCCAAATTTCTGTACGGGTTAGTTTGGATTGCGCCTGCGTTTGCAGCCAAATAGCAACACCTGCGTAAAAGGGCAGCGCGAATAACATGCGCAGCATTAACAGCGGCGATGCCGTAATGCCGTAGCGATAAGCGAGTTTTATTAAAATCCCCTTGGCCGCAAAACAGCAAGTGCCAAGCAAAATGCAGATGAGCCCCCTTTTAAACTGTGAAGAGGTAAGTTGTGAAGAGGTAAATTGCGCAGGCTTTTCACCGGTCACGAATACAACTCCCCATACAAATCCAAATGCGTTAAATACAAGCGCAAATCGAACTCATACTGATGATATTGCGGTTCCATGTGTCTACACAGTTGGTAAAAACTTTTGTCGTGTTCCTTAACCTTAAAATGCGCTAGTTCATGAACGGTGATCATCTTTAAAAAAGCTTCAGGTGCAACGCGAAACAGGCTGGCGATTTTTATTTCGTTAACGGTTTTGGTTTTGTTTCCCTGTACGCGGGTAATGTAATGATGCTGTCCCAGTGCGTGCTGGATAACTTTGATTTTGGAGTCGTAACAAGCGCGGTTGAGCGGCTGCGCTTTGCTCATGTATTGGTTTTTCAGGTCAACGGTGTAGTCGTAGAGTTGCTTATCGGTGCGTACGCCGTGAGTTTGGGGGTATTTCTTCAACAGTATTTCGCCCAAGCGCACATCCGCAATAATTTGCTGCACTTGCGTAATGGTTTCAGCGGGGTAACCGTTGAGGTATTTGAGTTCTAAGGAGGCGGGCATACAGGTGTCAGCGTGTGGCGATGCGGCATTCTAGGTGAGTTTCTTTAGCGAGTGAATATCATGAACCAAATTCTTGCGCGGCATGAGTTTTTTGCATGGCAAGAAATTGGCCGCTTGATGTACAATGCGCGCCTCAATTTTCCCTCTTCCCATTAACTCGGCAACGCCATTCTGGTAATTGCTGGTCAGTCTAGGACTCTTCTATGTTTGATAAAAACCAAACTATCGCTTCTTTCGATCCTGAAATTTGGGCATCTATCCAAAATGAAGGCCAACGCCAAGAAGATCACATTGAGTTGATCGCCTCTGAAAACTACACCAGCCCAATGGTGATAGCCGCGCAAGGCACCAAGCTGACCAACAAGTATGCCGAGGGCTACCCAGGTAAGCGCTACTACGGCGGCTGCGAATATGTAGACGTAACTGAAGCCTTGGCGATTTCTCGCGCTAAAGAATTGTTCGGTGCAGACTACGCCAACGTACAACCACACGCCGGTTCACAAGCTAACCAAGCGGTATACGCGGCGCTTTGTGCTCCAGGCGATACTATTTTGGGTATGAGTTTGGCGCATGGTGGTCACTTAACTCACGGTGCTAAAGTGAGTTCATCAGGCAAGTATTACAACGCGATCCAGTACGGTTTGAACCCGGCGACTGGTTTGATCGATTACGACGAAGTTGAGCGTTTGGCGTTGGAGCATAAGCCAAAAGTTGTTGTCGCCGGCTTCTCTGCGTACTCGCAAGTGGTGGATTGGCAGCGTTTCCGCGAAATCGCGGATAAAGTTGGCGCTTACTTATTCGTAGATATGGCGCACGTTGCTGGTTTGGTTGCCGCTGGCTTGTACCCCAACCCGGTGCAAATTGCCGATGTAACGACTACCACTACGCACAAAACCCTGCGTGGTCCACGTGGTGGTTTGATTTTGGCCAAGGCCAATGAAGAAATTGAGAAAAAACTCAATTCTGCAGTATTCCCTGGCGGTCAAGGCGGCCCATTGATGCATGTTATCGCCGCTAAAGCGATAAGCTTCAAAGAAGCTATGAGCCCTGAATACAAGGCTTACCAACAACAAGTCGTGGTTAATGCCAAAGCGATGGCGAAAACTTTCTTGGCTCGCGGTATTGATATCGTTTCTGGCGGTACTGAAAACCACTTGATGTTGGTTAACCTAATCGGTAAATCCTACTCAGGTAAAGATGCTGACGAAGCCTTGGGCAAAGCGCATATCACCGTGAACAAAAACGCTGTTCCAAACGACCCGCGTTCACCTTTCGTGACTTCCGGTATTCGTGTGGGTACTCCAGCAATCACCACTCGCGGTTTTAAAGAAGCTGAAGTGGTGCAGTTGACCAACTGGATTTGCGATATTTTTGAAGCTTTGGAAGCCGGTAATGCGGATGATGTGATCGCTAGCGTGAAAACCAAAGTCGCTGCTTTGTGCAAAGAGTTCCCGGTTTACGCTGAATAATATTCTCCGTAGTTGAGTGCTCAAAAAGCCCGCATTGAATGCGGGCTTTTTTTTGCCCCGATTTTTAAAAAAGTAAAACCACAAAAGGTTAATGCTTTTTTGCGGGCTGTGGCTATAATGGCTGCTTCATTAATAATGTGATTTATAATATATAAAAATGAGGGCTTGATGATGAGTATTCAACCTAAATGGCTTGCGGTGATGTGTTCGTGTTTATTGGGCTGGCTGACGCTGTGCGCTTCTGCACAAGTCCAGGCACAGGCACAGGCAAATGCTGGTCGTGAGCGAGTATCAATCGACAATAATTGGAAGTTTGCGCTCGGCCATGCAACCGACCCGAATAAAGATTTTAAGCACGGCACCGGCTATTTTTCATATCTGGCTAAAACCGGTTTCGGCGATGGCCCGGCATCGTTGAGTTTTGATGATCGTGCATGGCGCACCGTGAATATTCCCCACGATTGGGCAGTGGAAATGCCTTTTGACCGCCGTGCCAGTGCGAGTCATGGCAGTAAAACCGTAGGCCCGCGTTTTCCAGAAAATAGTGTGGGTTGGTATCGCCACCAATTTTTTATTCCAAACACCGATTTAGGTCGCCGTATTCGTGTGGAGTTTGATGGCATTCAGCGCGCCGCGCGGGTTTTCGTTAACGGCTTTTTAGTCGGCGAAGAAATGAATGGTAATGTCAGCCAAAGTTATGACGTATCCGCGTATTTGAATTACGGTGGCAATAACCTGATTGCGGTGCGAGCCGATGTATCCCTGGAGGCAGGCTGGTATTACGAAGGTGCGGGCATCAACCGTCATACCTATTTATTAAAAACCAATCCGATACATGTCGATCAATATGGCACCGCCGTAACCACCGACGTTACCCCTGAGCAAGCCTTGGTGCATATTGCGACCACTATTGTTAACCAGCAGGAAAATAGCGCGATAGACGTACTGCCTGCGGTAAACATTAAACGCACACACACCATTGTGGACGCGACTGGTAAAACCGTTGCAAGCCTAAGCGAACCCACCGCTGCACTTAACGCTAACGAAAAACTTACTGTTAAAGATTCACTCGCCGTAAAAAATCCTGTTCTCTGGTCGCTTGAAAATCCCTATCTTTATAAGCTGGTAACTCGCTTGGAAAATGAATCAGGGCAATTGATTGATACCTACGAAACTCCCTTTGGAATTCGCACAATTCGATTTGATGCCAATGAAGGTTTTTTCTTAAATGGTAAGCACATCAAATTAAAGGGCTCCAACAACCATGAGGATCACGCCGGGGTTGGCACTGCCTTGCCGGATGCCTTGGTGGAATTTCGGTTACAAAAATTAAAAGATATGGGCATGAATGCCTATCGCGCTTCTCATGCGCCGGTATCGCCAAGCTTATTGGATTTGGCAGATCGCATGGGCATGCTCGTGATTCAAGAAAATCGCTTAATGGGTACTAATCCGCTGCATTTAAATGCGCTCGAACACATGATTAAACGCGACCGCAATCACCCCAGCATCATCATGTGGTCGCTCGGCAATGAAGAATGGGGTATTGAAGGCAACATTAAGGGCGCGCGCATTACCACCACCATGCAAAATTTTGCGCGCACCTTAGATCCCTCGCGCATTAATACCGCGGCGATTAGCGGTGGCTGGGGCGGTATTTCCGCGACCATTGGCGCAGCCGGTGTGAATTACATCAAGCAAGCCAACACTGATCAACAGCATAAAGATTTCCCGTGGCAAATTATGTTGGGCACCGAGGAAACCACTACCCAGCAAACGCGCGGTATTTATATAGAAGATAAAGCCAAGGCATTTTTACCACCGCAAATAAACGGTTCCTCTGGCGGCAATGCTGAGTCGGGTTGGCAGTATTATGCCGAGCGCCCTTATCTGGCTGGTATTTTTTATTGGACGGGTTTTGATTATCGCGGTGAAACAACACCCTACGAATTCCCTGCCATAGGCTCGCAATTTGGTATTTTGGACACCTGTGGTTTCCCTAAAGATGGCTACTACTATTTAAAATCCTGGTGGACCAATGAACCTGTTTTGCACGTGTTCCCGCATTGGAATTGGGGCGGGCCGCGTTCGGCTGGGCCGCACTCTAAAGGTCGTGAAGGTGAGTTGATTGATGTCACCGTGAACAGTAATAGCGAAACGGTAGAATTGTTTTTAAATAAAAAATCGCTCGGCACAAAAACGATGCCGGTCAATGGCCATTTAACATGGCAAGTAGCTTACGCACCGGGTGAATTAGTGGCGCGCGGTTTTAGCAAAGGCAAACCAACGCAAGAAACGCGTGTTGTAACAACCGGCCAAGCGGCTGCGATTAAATTAACGCCGCATAAAAAAGCCGTACAAGCAGATGGTAAAGATGTGGTGATATTTACCGTGAGTGTTGCGGATGCAAAAGGGAATATCGTGCCCGTTGCCGATAACAATATTCAATTTGCGATTAAAGGCGCGGGCAAAATTATCGGCGTGGGCAACGGCCATCCTTCATCGCATGAACCAGATACTTACGTTGAATCGGTCGCAGGTTATTCGCTAAGTGGTGCATGGCAGCCGCCCAGTGCAGCGGATAAAACCGCGCTGGTAGAGTTTGAGATTAGTTTTGATCGCCCAACGCTTGAGCAGGGAACCGTAGGTTATTTGTTGTTGAGTTCACTGGGTAAATCGCAAACGGCCGTGCTCAATGGTAAAACGCTGTATCAAGATGCTGAGCCCGATAAATCGGCGATAGAAATTGCTATTAACGAAAAAACTTTGCTCGCGAAAGGCAATAAATTGCGCATAGTGGCTCAACCTTTTGACGATTGGGGAATGCGTGAAAATGTATTCAAATTAAGCCCGGCAGCGGTGCGCACCTTAACGCCTGCGGCGGGTTATGAACGTCGCGTGTTTAATGGTTTGGCGCAGGTAATTGTGCAATCAACAGGTGCGGCGGGTTCTATTCAATTAACCGCCACCAGCGCAGGCTTAAAGCCGGCAGTTGTAGTGGTTGGTGCGTCTAAATAGCCCTCAATAGGTCGTATCTTTTCATGCTTCTCGGCAGCCGCCAGTAAAAAAACTGTCGGCTGCCAGTTCTAATGAACTCGCCGCAATGCCGCAGTTTGTCTGCGAATCTCATGCGTAAATATCCCCACTCACTATGCTAAGATGCGCGCCTTACTGAAGATTCAGGGTTGCAGACAATGCATTGTCCTTTTTGTAGTGCCGAAGATACCAAAGTTATTGATTCCCGCTTGGTTGCCGAAGGCGATCAGGTTCGCCGTCGTCGCGAATGTTTATCCTGTCACGAACGCTTCACTACGTTTGAAGTAGCCGAATTGGTGATGCCTCGCATCATCAAACAAAATGGCACTCGCGAACCCTTCGATGAAAACAAACTGCGCGCCGGTTTATTGCGTGCGCTGGAAAAACGCCCGGTTAGCATTGAGGCGATTGAATCTTCCATCAACCATATCAAGCACTTTTTGCAAGCGACCGGCGAGCGCGAAGTGAAGTCCATTGCGGTGGGCGAAAAGGTGATGGAGCAGTTGCAAAAGTTGGATGAAGTCGCCTATGTGCGGTTTGCGTCGGTCTATCGTCGCTTTAAAGATTTGAACGAATTCCGTCAGGAAATCGACCGCCTTGAACAACAGCCAGACAATACTTAACCGCTACATTATTTATAGTGATTCTCCTTAAACATGCCGATTACCTTAGCTGATTATCCTTTTATGGCGCAAGCGCTCCGTTTGGCGGAGCGCGGCCTCTACACGACTATGCCAAACCCTCGGGTGGGCTGCGTGTTGGTTAAAGATGGTGAAGTGGTTGGCGAAGGCTGGCATCTACGCGCTGGCGAAGGCCATGCTGAAGTCAATGCGATAGCTGCAGCGGGTGAACATTCGCGCGGAGCAACGGCCTATGTCACCCTTGAACCTTGCAGTCATACCGGCAAAACCGGCCCATGTAGTCATGCGTTGGTTAGTGCTGGTATTGCTCGCGTTGTGTTTGCGATGGAAGACCCCAATCCATTAGTAGCGGGGCGCGGGCTGGATTACTTGCGCGATGCGGGTATTCAGGTTGACGGCCCTTTACTAGAAGACGATGCCCGTGCGCTTAACCCAGGTTTTATCAAACGCATGGAACGAAAACTGCCCTTCGTGCGCTGTAAAATGGGCATGAGTTTAGATGGCCGCACCGCTATGGCCAGTGGCGAAAGCCAATGGGTTACCGGCAAAAAAGCGCGTGGCGATGTACAGCGTTTACGCGCTCGCTCTTGTGCCATTATTAGCGGAATTGATTCAGTGTTAATGGATAATTCATCGCTTACGGTGCGTGCTGAGGAGCTGGACTTACCCAATTCACAAGAGGCCGCCGCCAAACAACCTTTGCGGGTGGTGCTGGATTCAACCTTGCGCCTTAGCCGCAACGCTAAAATACTCGCACAGGAAACGCCCATCCTGCTGGTTCACAATGGCCGTGCCGAAAATGCAGATAAGCTAAATAACTGGCCGCAGCATGTTGAATTGCTCGCGCTACCCGCTAACCTTTCTGGTAGTGCGGGCTCTAACAATACTGGTTCTAGCGATGGCGGTCGTATTAATCTCAATGCACTGTTAACAGAGCTGGCGAAACGCCAATGCAATGAAGTATTGGTGGAAGCAGGGGCTACATTAGCGGCGAGTTTTTTACGCCGCGGCCTGCTGGATGAGGTTATTATTTATATGGCGCCCAAGCTGCTAGGCAGCAGCGCACGACCCTTGTTTGATCTCCCTTTGAACACTATGTCCTCTGCACTACCGCTTAAAATTAGCGATATGCGCGCAGTGGGCACCGATTGGCGAATTACCGCCACGCTTGATACGGAATACTAATGAACGATTCTCAAGAACCCCATGATTTACCGCTAAAACCCGGTGCGCCGGTAGATAACACAGCGGCCTATCACAAGCGCTTTTTAGCCTTTGCTATCGATGTAATGTTATTGCTGTTCGGCATGATTTTTATCATGCGTTATCTCGGCTTGGAGCCCGCTAATACGGCCGATATGCAAGTCGCCTATGCAGAACTTTCGGCCAAAATAAACGCGCTGCCCGATAGCAGTAAGATGCTATTGGTTTTTGCGCCCCAGCTCATATTTTTTGTTTTGCATGGCGTATCTTTGTATCAACGCGGCCAAACTATCGGCAAACGCATTATGGGCATCGCCATAGTCACGCTCGATAATCAAAAGCCAGCCTTCTTTCCGTTAATTGCTCAGCGCTATATTTCCCAGTGGCTAATGAGCATGGTGCCGGTGATTGGTCCAATTTTACGTTTGATCGATATATTGTTAATTTTTCGGGCAGATAGGCGCTGTTTGCATGACATTATCGCCAAGACCAAAGTTATCGATTTAAAAATACCGGTAGTGGCAGCTACCAACAGCCTAATTGCTTAATGTTAAGCGTGTTTGATTGCGCCGCTATATTGATGAGAATGCCCTGATTATGTTTACCGGAATTATTGAAGCCATTGGAGAAGTAATTACACTACAGCCGAAGAATGGCGATTTGCGTTTGCGCATTAAAACCCATGGTCTGGATCTTTCAGATGTTCGCTTGGGCGATTCTATCGCCACCAATGGTGTGTGTCTTACGGTGGTTGATTTACCGGGCGATGGTTATTGGGCAGACGTATCCCGCGAAACCTTGGATAACACCAGCTTACCTGCGTGGAAAATTGGTCAGCGGGTTAACTTGGAAAAAGCGCTCACCCCGCAAACCCGTTTGGGCGGCCATATTGTGAGTGGCCATGTGGATGGTGTTGGCGAAGTTGTCAGCCGCTTTCCAGACGCACGCTCTGAGCGTTTTCGTATTCGCGCACCCAAAAGTCTTGCTAAATACATTGCCCACAAAGGCTCAATTACAGTAGATGGCACTAGCCTCACGGTTAACAAAGTGGATGGCGCCGAGTTTGAATTAAACATAGTGCCCCATACCCTTAAAGAAACCATTATGGGTAGCTACCAAGCCGGTTCGCAAATCAATCTGGAAGTCGATGTGCTCGCACGTTACCTAGAGCGCTTGATGCTCGGCGAGAAGGCGGCTGAAAGCGAAGGGCAGAGCGGTATTACCTTGGAGTTTTTAGCGAAGCACGGCTTCAATAAGTAAGAGATTGATTATGCAACTCAACACCATAGAAGAACTGATTGAAGATATGCGTCACGGCAAAATGGTTATCCTTATGGATGACGAAGACCGTGAGAATGAAGGCGATTTAATTATGGTCGCGGAGCAAGTGCGGCCAGAAGATATCAACTTCATGGCAACCTATGCGCGCGGTTTGATTTGCTTAACGCTCACACAAGAGCGTTGTAAGCAATTAGATTTACCCTTAATGGTTTCCGACAACAAATCGCAACACACCACTAATTTTACGGTATCCATTGAAGCCGCCGAAGGTGTCAGCACCGGTATTTCAGCGGCGGATCGCGCTTTAACGGTACGCGCAGCAGTGCGTGCGAATGCCAAGCCCGCAGATGTTGTTCAACCTGGCCATATTTTCCCGTTAATGAGTCAGCCCGGCGGCGTGATGAGCCGCGCTGGTCACACTGAAGCAGGTTGCGACCTTGCGCGCTTGGCAGGTTTTGAACCGGCGGCGGTGATTGTTGAAGTGATGAATGCTGATGGCAGTATGGCGCGCAGGCCAGATCTTGAACGATTTGCCGAGCAGCATGGCCTAAAAATCGGTACTATTGCCGACCTTATTCACTACCGCGCATTGAAAGAAAAAACGGTTGAGTGCATTAATAAGCGCAAAGTAGAAACGTTGTTTGGTGAGTTTGAATTATTAACCTACCGTGATTTGGCGCGTGGCGATTTGCATTTCGTCATGAAAAAAGGCGATGTTAACCCCAACGACCCCGTGCTGGTGCGTGTGCATGTGATGGATACCGCGCGCGATGTGTTGTGTATTAAGCGCTACACGGCAAACGGTACAAAATTGTGGACTTATCAAGAAGCGCTCAAGCGTGTGAGTGAAGAAAACGGCATTGTCTTGCTGATTTGTCACGATGAAAGCACGCACGATGTAGAAGAAAGTATTGATTGGTTGTTGTCTGGCAAACAGCATCGCCGCAGTGCAGATGTGCTTTACAAACAAGTGGGTACCGGTTCGCAAATTCTGCGCGATTTGGGGGTGCGTAAAATGCGTGTTATGTCTGCACCTATGCGCTATTCCGCTTTGTCAGGTTTTGATTTGGAAGTGGTTGAATATGTTTGCCCGGATGCGTGACTTTCAGCCAAAAGAATTTATTTGAATCTTAAAGAGAAAACATTATGAGTAACATTAAAGTCATCGAAGGCGATTTCGCGGCATCAAAAGGCAAATACGCCGTGATCGTAAGCCGTTGGAATAGTTTTGTGGTTGAAAGTTTGAAAGACGGTGCGCTTGATACCTTGCGTCGTCACGGTATTAAAGACGAAAACGTCACTATTTATTACGCACCAGGTGCATTTGAGTTTCCTGTTGTTGCACAAAAAATTGCCGCAAAAAAAGAGTTCGATGCAATTATCGCCTTAGGCGCAGTGATTCGTGGCGGCACACCGCACTTTGATTTTGTTGCGGGCGAATGTGTTAAAGGTTTGGCGCAAGTATCCTTAAATGCCGGCATTCCAATTACCTTTGGTGTGTTAACTGTAGATTCAATTGAACAAGCTATTGAACGTTCTGGTACTAAAGCAGGTAACAAAGGTGTTGAAGCGGCATCCACTGCATTAGAAATGGTTTCGTTGCTCGGCAATATTTAAGTTTTCATTGCCGTCTTCGCAAACTATTCAGTGACATTTTGTTGGCAAGACGACAACGCAATATGTTTTTCGTATGTTTTTGAGCCTGAATCTATCAGGCTCAGCTCTTTATCAGTTTTTGTTTTTATCAGGTACATGTAATGACATCCCAGAATCAAAAAGGCCACACCGCTGCCACTCGCCGTATGGCTCGCCACTACACTATGCAAGCGCTTTATCAATGGAAAATGGCGGGTAACAGCGTTAACTCTATTGAAGCGGAATTTCGTGTTGATAACGATATGACCAATGTGGATGTTGAATACTTCCATGAAATTTTGCACGGCGTACCTGAACATTTATCTGATATTGAAGCTGCGTTTGAACCCTTTTTGGTTGAGCGCACATTAGTTGAGCTGGACCCTGTCACTCAAGCGTTATTGCGCATGGCAACGTACGAATTAAAGTTCCGTATTGATGTTCCCTACAAAGTGGTTATCAACGAAGCTGTTTCACTTGCAAAGAAATTTGGCGCAGAAGACAGTCATAAATTTATCAATGGTGTGTTAGATAAAACCGCTGCGGTTGTGCGCGCACCTGAAGTAAATGCCAATAGAAAGTAACGAATGCTAAATCGAGGAAAATAATTGTAAGCATTGAGCTTGCGATTCACCATGCGCGAATTTGAACTAATCCAACAATTTTTCCAGCGCGAGCAAGCCGATCTTCTACTTGAAGATAAGGCGCAAGCCAGTGTGGTTTTAGGTATTGGCGATGATTGCGCACTTCTACAAGTTCCTGCGAACAAGCAACTGGCCGTTTCTGTTGATACGCTAGTTGCGGATGTTCATTTTCCTGCCGATGCCAAACCCGAAAATATTGCCGAGCGCGCACTGCGAACCAACCTAAGTGATTTGGCGGCAATGGGCGCGGAGCCATTATGGTTTACGCTTGCGCTAACGCTGCCCAAAAACTCTGAATATACGAGCGAAGAATGGCTGCGCAGTTTTAGTCGCGGTTTGTTTCGCACCGCTAATCATTATGAAATTGTGTTAGTTGGCGGTGATACAACTTCTGGCCCTTTAAGTATTACCATTCAAATCATGGGCGCGGTGGAATCTCATCAAGCGTTGCGGCGCGATGGCGCGAGTATTGGCGATTTTGTCTGCGTCACCAATTATCTGGGTGATGGCGCGGCTGCCTTGGCCGTAATTCAGAATCGCCTGGAGCTTAATGGCGAACATCAAGAATATTTGCGCGAGCGTTTTTATCGCCCTGAACCTCGCTTGCGTGAAGTTAGTTTACTGCGCGGTATCGCCAGCGCAGCGCTGGATATTTCTGATGGTTTAGTTGCCGATTTAAATCATATTTGTGAAGCGAGCGATTTAGGCGCGCTTATTGATGTAGAAAATTTACCGCTATCGCCGGCATTAACGGCGATCAATGATTTGCGACAAACTCGCATGTGGGCGCTGAGCGGCGGCGATGATTACGAATTATGTTTTACCGTGCCGCCTGAAAAAATGCCCGAGCTTGCCATGCTCATTGCAGAAGGAAAAATTCGCGCAACCGTGGTGGGTGAAATTGTTGCAGGCAGCGGTGTGCAATGTGAATTAGACGGTGAGGTTTTTGAGTTGGCCTCACAGGGTTACCAACATTTTTAGTGCTTTTTATGCACTGCTTTCGCAGTGTGTTTTTTGGTTTTAGGTATTCGTTATGACGACATCTAAGAATATAAATACGCCAAGTTTTAAACAACTGCTGACTAATTCAGATCATTTTTTTGCATTTGGTTTTGGTAGTGGTTTAGCGCCGAAAGCGCCGGGTACTTTTGGCACCTTGGCCGCTGTACCTATTTATTGGTTGATACAAGATTTATCTTTACCAATTTATGCTATCTGGTTAATCGTAACTTTTGCGTTAGGCGTTTACTGGTGTGATCGTTCGTCCAAACAGCTCGGCGTACACGATCATGGCGGCATTGTATGGGATGAATTCGTCGGTTACTGGATCACCATGTTGCTTGCGCCCACAGGTTGGGTGTGGATGCTGTTAGGTTTTATCCTTTTTCGCTTCTTCGATATTATCAAACCTTGGCCGATTAACTGGTTAGACAGAAAAGTCAGCGGTGGTTTCGGTATTATGATTGATGATGTGTTGGCAGGAATTTACGCGCTTATTGTGTTGCAGGCATGCGCCTATTTTTATGCATAGTGATTGCATATGTAAAAATAGAAATAAGTAACTGCTTATTTCGTATCAGATTGAGGTCATAGTGACAATTCGCTTTATAGAATCCTGCAAACTGCCCACGCCGTTTGGCATGTTTGTAATGCACGGTTTTGAGGATGATAAAACCGAAAAAGAGCATGTGGTGCTCACTATGGGCGATATCCATAGCGACCAACCGCTGCTCGCGCGTATCCATTCAGAATGTTTAACGGGCGATGCGCTGTTTAGTTTGCGTTGCGATTGCGGCCCCCAATTGCAAGCAGCCATGCACAAAATTGGTGTGGTGGGGCGCGGTGTTATTTTTTACTTGCGCCAGGAGGGGCGGGGTATTGGCTTGATGAATAAAGTTCGCGCCTACTCGCTGCAGGATTGCGGTGCAGATACTGTGGAAGCAAATGAACAATTAGGTTTTGGTGCAGATATGCGCGACTACAGCATACTTAAACCTATGCTGGAGCATTTGAATATTAAAGCATTAAATTTACTGACCAATAATCCCCGCAAAGTAAAAGCGCTGCAGGATATGGGAATCAATGTATTGGAGCGTATGTCGCATCAAACTGGTCGAAACCCACACAATGCAAAATATTTGGAAACAAAAGCTGGCAAGCTTGGGCATTTGTTTAATGTTGCTGATGAAGAATAATTTTTTGAAGAGAATTCTATGACTATACGTATTGCAATCGCTGGCGCTGCTGGCCGCATGGGCAAAGCATTAATTGACGCAACCACGCGAAATGCTGAAACCCGTTTAACGGGCGCCATCGTTCGCTCAACCTCTACCTTGGTGGGTGTGGATGCTGGAGAGTTTGGCGGTGTTGGAAAATTAGACGTAAAAATCGTGGGCGATATTTCCCAAGCAGTTGATCACTTCGATGTACTTATTGATTTCAGTTCACCATCGGCAACCTTGGAAAACGTAAAAATCTGCGCTGCCAACAACAAACCCATCGTTGTAGGTACCACAGGTTTTAGCGATGCAGAAAAAGCAGAATTACTTGCCTACCAAATTCAAATTCCTTTGCTGCTTTCCGCTAACTTTTCTACGGGCGTAAATTTGTGTTTTAAATTGCTCGACATAGCCGCGCGCGTTTTGGGCGATGAATACGATGTAGAAGTTTACGAAGCGCATCATCGTCACAAAGTAGATTCGCCTTCTGGTACTGCCGTGCGTATGGGCGAAGTATTAGCAAATGCATTAGATCGCGATTTAAAACAAGTTGCGGTTTATGGTCGCGAAGGTCAAATTGGTGCTCGCCCACGCGAAACCATTGGTTTTGCAACTGTTCGTGGTGGCGATGTGGTTGGCGATCACACTGTTATGTTTATGGCAGATGGCGAACGTGTAGAAATTACACATAAAGCCTCCAGCCGTTTGGCTTTTGCCAATGGCGCGGTGCGTGCAGCGGTTTGGTTGCAGCAACAAAAGTCTGGCTTGTTTGATATGCAAGACGTTTTGGGTTTGCGTTGATCAATATTCACCAATAGGAAATTGTATGGCCGGTTCCAGCTTATTACTGCTTCTTGATGACATCGCCGCTGTTTTAGATGATGTGGCCTTAATGACAAAAGTTGCCGCAAAAAAAACCGCAGGGGTTTTAGGTGATGACCTTGCACTAAATGCGCAACAAGTATCAGGTGTGCAAGCTAATCGCGAATTGCCTGTGGTGTGGGCCGTTGCTAAAGGTTCGTTTGTTAATAAAACGATTCTGGTTCCCGCAGCCTTACTGATTAGTGCATTTATTCCTTGGCTGATAACGCCACTGCTAATGATCGGTGGCGCTTATTTATGTTACGAAGGTGTTGAAAAGCTTGCTCATAAATTCCTGCACAGCGAAGCAGAAGAACAACAGCATCAAAAAAAAATGGTAGAAGCTGCTGCTAACCCAGACATTGATATGGTTGCCTTCGAACAAGAAAAAATCAAAGGTGCAGTTCGCACAGATTTTGTGTTGTCGGCAGAAATTATCGTTATCACCTTAGGGGCAATTGCCGCTGCAAGTTTTACCACTCAGGTGGCTACGGTCATTACTGTGGCGATTCTTATGACGGTAGGCGTTTATGGGTTTGTCGCACTCATCGTGAAGCTGGATGATATGGGCTTATACCTGCTGCGCAAACAAGGGCAGGGCGCTTGGCTTTCTATTCAGCACGGCGTAGGTAAAGGTTTGATATTAACAGCGCCCAAACTAATGAAGCTTTTGGCTGTAGTAGGTACAGCGGCGATGTTTTTAGTGGGTGGCGGCATTCTCGCTCACGGTATCCCTTTCATGCACAGCCTTCAGCATAGTGTGCAACACCATTACGGCAGTGTTGCCGCCATTGGTGGCTCACTGGCCAATGTTATTTTGGGTGTTATTGTTGGAGCAATTGTACTGCTGGTTGTTACGGGTGCATCTAAAGTGTTTTCCAAAAAGTAATGGTTGAAATACTCCAAAATCCAGGTGCAGTAGGTAAAGGTAATTAGGGAATATCCTGCAAAAGGGGAATTTCCAATAGACACTTGCGCCTCACTCCCGTAGAATTCGCAGCCAGATTGTGCACGGCTCTGCCGCGCCCGGTTGCGGAATTCCAGGCCATCGCTTTTTACAACGACCAGGCCGACATACAAGAAGCGAGATGGGAGTTAATTTCATCTCGCTTTTTTACAACCTGCAACTGGCTAATTTCACTTTTAATCATGAACTCATACCGCTTTTCGCGCCTTTGCCTGTGCGACTGCCTTTTTGAGCCTAAAGAAAGTGAACGGTAAGCGGATAAAGCACTCATAGCGTTACGATTTAAAACCACTGCCAAACCCAGGAGGTTTACTTGAATACTCGGGATTCCAATCTCGCAAAGAGACCCGCACTACTCGTACTTGCAGACGGTAGTGTTTTTCGCGGCACTTCCATTGGTGCAGAAGGCCTATCCGTAGGCGAGGTGGTGTTCAATACCGCCATGACTGGCTACCAGGAAATCCTTACAGACCCTTCCTACGCGCAACAGATTGTCACCCTTACTTACCCCCACATCGGCAATACCGGTACAACCTGCGAAGATGCTGAATGCGACCGCGTGTGGGCTACTGGTTTGGTTATCCGCGATTTACCCTTAATCGCCAGCAACTTCCGCAGTACGCAAGATCTTTCCAGCTTTTTGAAAGAGCGCAATGTAGTGGGTATTGCTGATATAGATACTCGCCGTTTGACCCGAATTCTGCGCGACAAAGGTGCTCAAAACGGCGCCATCATTGCGGGTGACGTAGATGAGGCTAAAGCCCTTGCAGCGGCTAAAGCCTTTGGTGGTTTGAAAGGTTTGGATTTAGCTAAAGAAGTGACTGTAAGCGAATCCTACACATGGAATAGCAGCAGTTGGGAGTTAGGCAAAGGCCATTCTGACCTGACCGATGCCAAAAAATTTAAAGTGGTGGCATACGATTACGGCGTTAAACGTAACATCCTGCGTATGTTGGTAGATCGCGACTGTGATCTGATTGTAGTGCCAGCTAAAACGACCGCTGCTGAAGTGTTGGCGATGAATCCCGATGGTATTTTCCTGTCGAACGGCCCTGGTGATCCAGAGCCATGCACCTACGCCATCGAAGCCATCAAGTCATTCCTTGAAACCGATATTCCCGTATTTGGCATCTGCCTCGGCCATCAACTTCTAGCTTTGGCCTCTGGTGCCAAGACCTTGAAGATGAAATTCGGCCATCACGGAGGCAACCACCCCGTACAAGATTTGAATTCCAAGCGCGTAATGATTACCGCGCAGAACCACGGTTTTGCGGTGGAAGAGTCAAGTTTGCCAGCTAATTTGGTCGCGACTCACAAATCGCTGTTTGATGGGTCATTGCAAGGTATTCATCGCACCGACAAGCCCGCGTTTAGCTTCCAGGGTCACCCCGAAGCAAGCCCCGGCCCACACGAAGCGGATACCTTGTTCGACCACTTTATTGAATTGATGCAAGCTCGTAAGAGCTAAAAAACTAAACCCCCTCCTAACCTCCCCCTTGAAAAGCGGGGGGAGGGACTGACCTCACCTTGTAGGTGGCAGGATTTAACTCCTCCCCTTTGCGAAGGGGGAGGTTGGGAGGGGGTTAAAGAACCGGAGCAGACATGCCAAAACGTACAGACATAAACAGTATCTTGATTCTTGGTGCAGGCCCCATCGTTATTGGCCAAGCCTGTGAGTTCGACTACTCGGGCGCCCAAGCCTGTAAAGCCCTGCGCGAAGAGGGTTACCGCGTTATTCTGGTGAACTCAAACCCCGCTACCATCATGACCGATCCGGCCATGGCGGATGCCACTTACATCGAACCTATCGAGTGGCAAACGGTAGAAAAAATCATTGAAAAAGAACGCCCCGATGTAATCCTGCCCACCATGGGCGGCCAAACTGCACTGAACTGCGCCTTGGCGCTGGCTAAACACGGCGTGCTCGAAAAATACAATGTCGAGCTGATTGGCGCTAAAGAAGAAGCCATCAACATGGCAGAAGATCGTAATCTGTTCGACCAAGCTATGAAGCGCATCGGTCTTTCATGCGCGCGCGCAAAAATTGTCCACACTTTTGAAGAAGCCAAAGAAGCCCCGAAAGAATTCGGTTTCCCATGCATCATTCGTCCATCGTTCACTATGGGCGGCTCAGGCGGCGGTATCGCTTACAACTGGGATGAATTTGAAGAAATTTGTACGCGCGGTTTTGATTTATCGCCAACCAATGAATTGCTTATCGACGAATCGCTGCTCGGTTGGAAAGAGTACGAGATGGAAGTTGTACGTGACAAAAACGACAACTGTATTATCGTTTGCTCGATTGAAAACTTCGACCCAATGGGCGTACACACCGGCGACTCTATTACTGTAGCGCCAGCGCAAACCCTGACCGATAAAGAATACCAAATCATGCGTAACGCATCGATTGCAGTACTGCGTGAAATTGGTGTTGAAACTGGTGGTTCTAACGTGCAATTTGCGGTGAACCCGGTTGATGGCCGTATGGTTGTTATTGAGATGAACCCACGTGTATCGCGTTCATCTGCACTCGCGTCAAAAGCGACTGGTTTCCCGATTGCAAAAATCGCTGCGAAACTCGCGGTAGGTTATACACTCGACGAATTGAAAAACGATATTACCGGCGGTGCTACACCAGCGTCGTTTGAGCCTTCAATCGATTACGTGGTTACCAAAGTGCCACGCTTCACGTTTGAAAAATTTGGCGAAGCCGATGCACGTTTAACTACCCAGATGAAATCGGTAGGTGAAGTTATGGCGATTGGCCGTACCTTCCAGGAATCACTCCAAAAAGCCTTGCGCGGTTTGGAAGTCGGTTCAGCTGGTTTTGAATCAAAAGTTGATGTCACCACCGAAGAAGGTTTGAGCAAAATTCGCAGAGAATTAGCGACGCCTGGTGCTGAACGTATCTGGTACGTGGGCGATGCTTTCCGTGCTGGTTTGACTGTAGAAGATGCGTTTAACCTTTCTAAAATTGATCCATGGTTCCTCGTGCAAATCGAAGAATTAATTAACATGGAACAAGCATTGCGCGGCAAGTCTCTCGCTAATTTAGATGCAGACGCAATTTTCGCTTACAAGCGCAAAGGTTTCTCAGACAAGCGTTTAGCCTTGTTGCTCGGCGTAACCGAAAAAGATGTGCGTCACTATCGCCAAGGTTTGAATATTCGCCCGGTTTACAAACGCGTTGATACTTGCGCAGCAGAGTTCTCAACCTCAACTGCGTACATGTATTCCACGTACGAAGAGGCGTGTGAAGCGAACCCCAGCGACAAGAAAAAAATTCTTGTTATCGGCGGCGGCCCAAACCGAATTGGTCAAGGTATTGAGTTCGATTACTGCTGCGTACACGCTGCTTTGGCGATGCGCGAAGACGGTTACGAAACCATTATGGTTAACTGTAACCCCGAAACTGTTTCTACCGACTATGACACCTCTGATCGCTTGTTCTTTGAACCAGTGACCTTGGAAGATGTGCTCGAAATCGTTCAAAAAGAAAAACCGGTTGGCGTAATTGTTCAATTCGGCGGACAAACGCCGCTGAAATTATCGCGTGCGTTAGAAGCGGAAGGCGTACCGATTATCGGCACCAGCCCGGATGCTATCGATAAAGCAGAAGATCGTGAACGCTTCCAACAAATGATTGAAAAACTTGGCTTGCTGCAACCGCCAAATGCAATTGTGCGCTCGCTCGAAGAGGCGTTGCTTGCTGCTGATCGCGTAGGCTATCCGTTAGTAGTTCGTCCATCCTATGTGTTGGGTGGCCGTGCGATGGAGATCGTGTACAAAGAAGATGAGCTGCGCACTTACATGCGTACTGCGGTACAAGTGTCGGAAGACGCACCAGTATTGCTCGATCACTTTTTGAATGCGGCGATTGAAGTAGATATTGATGCGGTGTCAGACGGTAAGCAAGTTGTTATCGGCGGCATCATGCAACATATTGAGCAATGTGGGGTTCACTCTGGTGACTCAGCATGTTCCTTGCCACCTTATTCATTGCCTGCTGATGTGCAAGACGCTATGCGCGAGCAAGTTAAGATCATGGCGTTGGAATTGGGCGTTATTGGTTTAATGAACACGCAATTGGCTTATCAAGACGGCAAAATTTATGTAATCGAAGTGAACCCACGTGCGTCGCGCACAGTTCCGTTCGTGTCTAAATGTATCGGTGTGTCATTGGCGAAAATCGCAGCTCGTTGTCAGGCCGGTATGTCGTTGGCTGATCAAGGTTTTACTAAAGAAATTATCCCAACCTACTTCAGCGTGAAAGAAGCGGTATTCCCCTTCAATAAATTCCCTGCGGTAGACCCAATCCTCGGCCCGGAAATGAAATCAACAGGCGAAGTGATGGGCGTGGGTGATACCTTCGGCGAAGCCTACGGTAAATCGCAATTGGGTGCGAGCAATCGTATTCCTACCTCGGGCACCGCATTCCTAAGCGTTCGCGATATGGATAAAGCGGGTATTGTGGGCGTAGGTAAAGACTTAACTGAACTTGGCTTCAAACTGGTTGCTACTCGCGGTACTGCAGCGGTTTTGCAAGAAGCGGGTTTGAGCGTGCAGATCGTTAACAAAGTTCAAGAAGGTCGCCCACATATTGTGGATATGATCAAAAACGATGAAGTTAATTTGATACTGAATACCGTGGAAGGTCGTCAAGCCACGCGTGATTCTTCATCTATTCGTCGCAGTGCAGAAAATCATCGGGTTTATTACAACACCACCTTGGCGGCTGCCGAAGCGGTTTGTATGGCGTTGAAAGAGGGCGAACATATTGAAGTTCGTCGCCTGCAAGATTTGCACAAAAGACCCCATAAATAAGCGCTGTTTCAGTAAGGTTTATAAAACCTTTTAAGAAGGAAAGATAATGAGCACTAAATTTCCAATGACTGCTCTTGGCGCTGAAAAGTTAGCAGCCGAGTTAGAAGACCTAAAAAAAGTGCAGCGTCCACGTATTGTGAACGCTATTGCTGAAGCGCGTGCCCATGGTGATTTGAAAGAAAATGCCGAGTATGCGGCTGCGCGCGAACAGCAAAGTTTTTGCGAAGGCCGCATTCAAGAAATTGAAGGCAAGCTGGGCAATGCGCAAATTATTGATGTCACTAAAATTGCGCATTCGGGTAAAGTGATTTTTGGTACTACAGTAACCATGATCAATCTGGATACAGATGTAACTGTTACCTATCAAATCGTGGGTGACGACGAGTCTGAAATTAAAGCCAACAAGATTTCCGTCAATTCGCCTATCGCGCGTGCATTGATTGGTAAAGAAGAAGGCGATGTTGTAGTGGTAAAAGCGCCAAGCGGCGAAGTGGAATATGAAATCGACAAAGTCGAACATATTTAATCGCAAGCCATAAACAAAAAAGCCGCCAAATCTGGCGGCTTTTTTGTTTCCAGTGCAGACTTTATCTGTGCAAATTAGAAAGCTTTGGGTTCGCTTTTTTATTGGCGCGATAAAGAATAACTACTTTGCCAATTTCTTGAATCAGTTCAACATTAGGCATTGCGATAATTTCAGCTACTAAGGCTTTACGTTCTTCGCGATCCGCAAGGCCTAGCTTAACTTTGATCAATTCATGGTCGTCTAAGGCGCGGTTTAGCTCCAGTAATACGCCTTCACTCAAGCCATTGCCCGCGATGGTAACTATAGGGTTGAGCTTGTGGCCAATGGTACGAAATGATTTTTTGCGGTCGGCACTGATGGGCATAAAACTTACCTGAGAATTGGATATAAAGAATGAGATGGAAAAGATGGCCGCTATTGTAGCCCACTCCGCCTCTCAAGCGTTAATGGACTTAAACCGGAAAGTGCGATCATAACGATTGCAGCGAAACAATGCGCAATGGCGGATGTTTTGTTCCATTACATTTTTTACTGCTAAAGTTAACTGGTTCAATGCAAAGTTAAACAACACTTTAGTAAAGTGAAAGAACGATAGTTAACGGATAATGTCTAGACTTGAGCCTTAGGACTTGTAATTCACTATTTGCTCCCCAACTATAGTGCTGTAACTCAGTCTGTATTGTAGATTTTTAACGCTGTTTTAACGATTTTATGAGGACCTATCCTTGAACGATATCACTAAGAACCTCCTGATTTGGCTTGCTATTTTAGTCGTTGTAATCAGTGTGTTCCAAAGTTTCGGTAAGCCTGCGAGTGATGACACCATCGCTTATTCCGAATTTATTACGGCGGTAAAAGAGAATCGCGTCAAAGATGTTTCTATTTACCCGGATAGCGTTGAGGGAGTTCTAAACGATAATCGTAAATTCAGAACCATTCGCCCGTTAGTGCGCGATGATAAGCTGATTGATGATCTCTACAATCACAACGTTAACTTTGAAGGTCGTGAGCTAGATAAGCCCGGCTTCCTCTACCAATTACTGCTTTCCATTGCACCAGTCTTGATTATTTTGGCCGTGTTCTGGTTCTTTATGCGCCAAATGCAAGGCGGTGGCGGTGGTAAAGGCGGCCCAATGAGTTTTGGTAAAAGCAAAGCTCGCTTGTTAGGCGAAGACCAGATTAAAACCACTTTTGCTGATGTAGCGGGGGTGGATGAAGCCAAAGAAGAAGTGCAAGAGCTTGTACAGTTCTTACGCGACCCCTCTAAGTTCCAGCGTTTGGGTGGCATGATTCCTCGCGGCGTATTAATGGTTGGCCCACCAGGTACTGGTAAAACCTTACTTGCCAAGGCGATTGCCGGTGAAGCCAAAGTTCCCTTCTTTTCTATTTCCGGTTCTGACTTTGTAGAAATGTTTGTGGGCGTTGGTGCAAGCCGTGTACGTGACATGTTTGAGCAAGCCAAGAAGCAGGCTCCATGCATTATTTTTATCGATGAGATTGATGCTGTTGGTCGTCACCGTGGGGGTGGTCATGGCGGTGGTCATGATGAGCGTGAACAAACCCTTAACCAGTTATTGGTGGAGATGGACGGTTTTGAAGGTAATGATGGCGTAATTATTATCGCCGCAACCAACCGTGCCGATGTATTAGATAAAGCCTTATTGCGCCCAGGTCGCTTTGACCGTCAAGTCTATGTTGGCTTGCCCGATATTCGCGGTCGCGAACAGATCCTGAAAGTACATATGCGTAAAGTACCCTTGGATGAGCGCATAAGTGCTTCTGTTATTGCTCGTGGTACTCCGGGATTCTCAGGTGCTGAGTTAGCAAATCTTGTAAACGAAGCCGCTTTGATGGCTGCTCGTGGTAACAAGCGCTTGGTTACAATGGAGGATTTCGAAAAAGCACGCGATAAAATCATGATGGGCGCAGAGCGCAAATCTATGGTGATGAGCGAGAAAGAAAAAGAGAACACCGCATACCATGAAGCTGGCCATGCCATTATTGGCTGCTTGGTACCTGAGCATGATCCAGTCCATAAAGTTTCGATTATTCCCCGTGGTAGAGCTTTGGGTGTAACTCATTACTTGCCAGAAGAAGATAAGTACAGCTACAGCAAGCGAGCTTTGGAATCAAGTTTGTGCAGCCTTTTTGGTGGTCGTATCGCAGAAGAGATGACGTTGGGCTTTGATGGGGTAACAACCGGCGCGTCCAATGATATTGAGCGTGCAACAAGTTTAGCGCGCAATATGGTTACCAAGTGGGGCTTGTCGGCTAAGTTGGGTCCATTGCATTACGGCGAGGAGGAAGGCGCTTATCCGGGTATGGCAACGCAGCAATACTCCAGCGAGACCTCACAAAAAATTGATGAGGAAGTTCGTCGCATTATTAGCGAATGTTATGCACGTGCAACGAAAATTCTTGAAGATAATCGCGATGTTCTTGAATCCATGAAAAATGCGTTGATGGAATATGAAACTATCGATTCGGATCAAGTGGCTGATTTAATGGCGCGCCGCAAAGTGCGCCCGCCGCGTGAATGGAATGACGATGATTTTAATAGTCATCTTAAAGGTAAAGAGTCAGATGATAAGCCAAGTGATCCGATTGGCGGCCCAGCTAATACTCACTAATTAGGGTGTCAAACTGTCTTCCAAAACCCCGAGCTTGCTCGGGGTTCTTTTTTATTCCTCTATCTATTACAGCTAAAGAATCAAATAGGTTTTGTATGATCTTGCAGTGCGGCACACATAGGCTTGATCTATCTACCCAAAAAATTATGGGGATTCTTAATATCACCCCAGACTCTTTTTCAGACGGCGGCAGTTATCATCATGCTGGCCATCTATCGCTTGATTTGGTGCTTAGGCGAGCCGAGGAAATGTTGGCGGAGGGGGCAGATATTTTGGATGTAGGCGGCGAATCGACTCGCCCCGGCGCAGCCATGGTTTCGGAGCAGGAAGAGTTAGATCGTGTGATTCCTGTGGTGGAAGCCTTGGTCGAAAAGTTGGGTGCCCTGGTTTCAGTGGATACCAGCACAGCCAGTGTTATTCGCGAGTCAGCCAAAAAAGGCGCAGGCATTATTAATGATGTACGTGCGCTCATGCGTGATGGTGCTTTAGTCGCAGCAGCAGAAACAGGCTTGCCGATATGTTTGATGCACATGCAAGGTCAGCCGCAAAACATGCAGCAAGCACCACAATATCAAGATGTAGTTGCAGAAGTGGTGGCCTTTTTGCAGGAAAGAATCGTGGCTTGCAGTGCGGCAGGCATCTCAAAAGAGCGCATTTTAATAGATCCGGGGTTTGGCTTTGGCAAGACACTCGCGCATAATCTCGCCCTTTTAGCACGCCTGTCAGAATTGGCAGTGTTGGATGCCCCCATTTTGGTGGGTCTATCGCGCAAATCGCTGTTAGGCCAATTGCTCAATCGCGAAGTCGATGAGCGCTTGCCCGGTAGTTTGGCACTGGCGTTGGCTGCAGCCGAGCGTGGATCAGCTATCATTCGAGTGCATGATGTAGCGGCTACAAAGGATGTGTTGGCTGTATACGCCGCCATAAAAAATTCAATTTAATTATTAGCCTAGCGGTCAGCGTTAGAGAGTGGAGTAAGGATCAATGTCACGTAAATATTTTGGTACAGATGGTATTCGAGGTTTGGTAGGTGAAGCGCCCATCACCCCGGACTTTATGCTCAAGCTGGGCTGGGCAGCTGGCCGTGTGTTAATGGATCGCTTCGATGGTTCCAACCTGATTCTAATCGGTAAAGATACGCGTATTTCCGGCTATATGTTTGAATCTGCCTTGCAGGCAGGTCTGATTAATGCGGGTGTGGATGTAGGTTTGCTCGGCCCAATGCCAACCCCCGGCGTGGCTTATTTAACCCGTACCTTTCAAGCGCAAGCGGGTATCGTCATTAGCGCTTCACACAATAGTTATGTGGATAACGGTATTAAATTCTTCGGCGGCAATGGCACTAAATTGCCGGATGAATTAGAGCGTTTGATTGAAGAAGAGTTAGAAAAACCTATGGTGACCGCCGAAAAACTGGGTAAGGCTCGCCGCATTGGCGATGCATCTGGCCGTTACATCGAATTCTGTAAAGGCACCATGCCGTGGGGTTTTAACCTCAAAGGTCTGCAAATTGTGTTGGATTGTGCCCATGGTGCAACTTACAACATAGCGCCAGATGTATTCAGTGAGCTAGGCGCAAAAATTATCCCCATGTTTGTGGAGCCAAACGGCACCAACATCAACCGCAGTTGCGGCTCTACCAAGCCAGAAGCCCTGCAAGAAAAAGTCATCGAAGTAGGCGCGGATTTGGGCATCGCTTTTGATGGCGATGGCGACCGCGTAGTGTTTGTGGATCACAAGGGCGAAATCGTCGATGGTGACGAACTGCTTTATGTTATCGCCAAATATCAGCAAGAATATGCCGGTGGTTGCGATGGTGTTGTGGGCACTTTGATGAGTAACTTCGGCTTTGAATTGGGCTTGAAAAAAATCGGCGTTCCCTTTGCTCGGGCCAAGGTAGGCGACCGCTATGTGATTGAAATGATGCGTCAAAACGGTTGGCGTTTGGGTGGGGAAAACTCCGGTCATATCGTTTGTAGCAACGTCACGACTACGGGCGACGGCATTATTTCTGCACTGCAGGTGTTATTGGCAATTACGACTTTTGGCGAATCGCTTTACAAGATTAAAAAGGGCATGAGCAAAATGCCACAGGTCATGATTAACGTGCACATGGCTAAGCGAGTGGATTTAAGTACAGATGAAACCGTACAGGCCGCAGTGAAAGCAACAGAGGACAAATTGGCTGGTACGGGTCGTGTGCTTTTGCGTCCATCGGGTACCGAACCCGTTGTGCGGGTAATGGTTGAAGGTGAAGATAAAAAACAGGTGAAAGAACTGGCGCAAGAACTTGCCCAAATTGTTGAATCAGCATTGTGCTAACAAGACGAAATATCCTGGTTTGTTTAGAAACTGCTCAGGCTTAGGTTTAAGGCTATAGATTGATCGATAAATGACAATCTATAGTCTTAAAAATAACAAAAAGACGATAAAAATCATAGTCTAAGCTAAGATTTGGTTGTATGTTCAATTCATCTTAGCTACCATGAGCGCCCGCTTTGGGGGAGGTATTGCTGTTGAACAAAACCAGTAACGCAAAGCGTCGCCAACTTGTTGTTGGCAACTGGAAAATGAATGGAAATCAGCAATCAAATGCTGAATTGCTAGCCAAAGTTGTAGCGGGCTGGCAAGGCGAACACACTGCAGAAGTTGTTGTTTGCCCGCCGAATCCTTATTTAATACCAACATACGAAAAAATTGCTGGCTCCCCGGTTTTATTGGGTGCACAAAATGTCAGTCAGTACGATGTTGGAGCCTTTACCGGTGAAGTATCGGCGCAAATGTTGGCAGAATTGCATTGCAAATTTGTCATAATTGGTCACAATGAGCGCCGCCGTTTACAGGGCGAAACCGATGAGCATGTTGCTCAAAAGTTTATGGCCGCACAGCGCGCCAATTTGATTCCCATACTGTGTATTGGTGAATCACTCGCACAGCGCGAGAACGGCTGGCATCTTGATGTGATTCGTCGTCAGCTAGAAGCTGTATTTGCTCATGTTGGACGCGATGCTTTTGCCAATGCAGTAGTCGCTTACGAACCAGTTTGGGCAGTAGGAACAGGCAAAACAGCAACACCCCAGCAAGCACAAGAAGTGCATCAATTTATCCGCTCACAGTTAGGTGGGCTTGCTGAAGAAGTAAGAATTTTATACGGTGGCAGCGTCAAGGCGAGTAACGCAGAACAGTTGTTTGCGATACAAGATATAGATGGTGCCCTGCTCGGTGGAGCTTCATTAGACGCCGAAGAGTTTTTAGAAATTTGTAAAGCTGCTGATTAATCGATTTACGGTAAAGCTGTATCAGCAAATTAATTCAATGGTACTCAATAAGAGATCCAGTAATGGAAAAGTTAGTATTAGTTATTCATTCAATATCTGCGTTGGCAATTATTGTGTTGATCTTGTTACAACAAGGTAAGGGTGCAGCAGCCGGTGCTTCTTTTGGCTCTGGCGCATCGCAAACTGTTTTTGGCAGCGACGGTAGCAGCAGCTTCTTTACCCGTGCTACAGCAATTTTTGCAACATTATTTTTCGTGTTGAGTATTACTCTGGCTGTTATGGCAAAAAATCACGCTAAAGTTGTTGTTCAAGGTATTCCTGGCGTACCTGCTGCCGCTCAGCAAGTGCCCGCTGTACAAGTACCAGCAAGTTCAGATGTGCCTGTCACAACAGATGCTGCTGCGCAAACTGCACCAGCCGCAAGCGATGTTCCAGTAACAACGGAGCAAAGCAAGTAAAAGTAAATGCCCGAGTGGTGGAATTGGTAGACACGCTATGTTGAGGTCGTAGTGGCGTAAGCTGTGCCGGTTCGAGTCCGGCCTCGGGTACCAAATGTAAGACCGATACCGTCCGGTATCAAAAAAGAAAACCCGCCGTGTTGTAACGGCGGGTTTTTTTATGCCTGCTGAACTTCTATCTGGTTAAATTTAATAATCTAAATCGCTCACAGCTTCTGGTGCATTTATAACAACCCAAGCCAACATTAAACTCAGCACTATTACTAAAATAACTGCCAGCCATAGCTTCGATGAGCTAATCGATTTTTCCGTTTCCAACCCTTTAGCCGTTTTCTTACCGGTAAACATAGCGCCGATAATTTTGTCGCGCTTTAAAAATTGATGACACAAAACCGCCACAATATGCAAAATTACTGCACCTGCAATCCAATAGAAAAGTTGGCGGTGTAAGGACGTTAAGCTCAAGCTTAATTCGTCACTCACATAGGCGTATAGCGGGCCCAGATTAAAAATTTCATCGTTGGTAAATAACCCGGTTATTGCTTGCACTAGAAGTGCTGGCAATAAAATAATCACCATAATTGCGCCGAGTGGATTGTGGCCTGCGTAGGGTTTATCGGTCTTTTTGAAAATACTGAGCACATATTTTATTGTGGCGATTGGGTTGCGTACAAAATTACTGAAGCGCGCGTGATGGGTTCCTACAACTCCCCACAAAATACGAAAGCTGACTGATACCAACATGGCATAGCCAGACCATAGATGATAAATAAAATAGTCTGCGCCCAATGTATGGGTGACATAAGCGGTAACAAATAACAACACGATAAGCCAATGAAAAATTCTTACTGGTAAATCCCAAACACGTAAATAAGCCTGTTCAGGCGATTGCTGTATGAGCTGTTTATTGGACTGATTGCTAGGTTGAGTCATGATGATTTTGAACGTCTGCTTCGAATGGAGGCAATTGGAGTATAAAATAAATTGCCTCTGTACTTAAGAGCATACAAAGGCAATTTATTTGAGGTGAAGCTTATTTAGTCTTGTAATTATCGTGGCAGCCTTTGCAATCTTTAGCGACTGCACCAAAAGCTTCTTTAAATGCGGGAGTTGCGCTGGTTTCAGTTGCCGCTACCTTAACTAAAGTGGCGGCGTGTTCTTGGAAGTCGTTTAATTTTTTATCGAAGTCAGCTTTTTTCGCCCAGAGATCGGCGGTGGCTTTGGTATTTGGCTCACCAAGATTGGATGATTCAGGAAAGGATGCGGCTAAAAAATCAGTTAGCACTAAAATACGGTTTGCGCGCTTTTGAATATCGGCTTGGTTAAATTCGGCTTTGCCTTGCACAGCATCGCCAATCGGCTTGAAGCTATTCGCAATTAAGTGAAAGGCGGCTTTGCGGGTTTCAATGGCTTGCTTTGCTTGTTTATCGTTAGCAGGAGCATCAGCAGCCAATGCTGTGTGGGCTAAGAAGTTTGTACCAGTAGAAACTAACAGAATAAAGCTAAGTTTCTTTACGACTGATTTCATAACAATTGATTTCATAAATTGCTCCTTAAAATATTGTGAGCGAAGGTGACTCGCCGGTTTGTGTGCCTGATTATTCGATGTTTGGGGGGCGGTTTGGAGGCTTTGCCAGAAACGATTGTTATCCAAAACCAACTTGCCTGCAATCCTGCGCTGAGGCTTGATTATTTTTTCCACATTAGCTGCTTTATGAACACTGATTGGCCTTATATCTAGGGTTGTCATCTGGTGCTAAAATCGCCACCCTTTTGTCTGTGACTCCTTTTATGCATCCGGTAAAGAAAACTTCTTTTCAGCACTTACGTGATCGCTGTATTGCCGAATCGACTACTGAATTTTCAGCGCGCGGTAAATCCGTCATTCGCTGTGAGCGTTGCCAGCTAGCAGTGTATGCATGTATTTGTGCCTGGCAACCTCGGTTGCATTCCGGTATTGAATTTGTACTCTTATTGCATCGCATTGAAATTTTTAAGCCGACCAATACCGGGCGTTTAATTGCAGATCTCTTTCCCGAGCAAACCCAGGCATTTTGTTGGAGTCGCACTGCGCCAGAGCAGCAACTTCTGAATTTGCTCAGTGACCCTAATCGACAGTGCTTTCTCGTGTTCCCTGCGGACACGCCGGAAGCAAAAGCCAAAAAACGTGAAGTTTTTACCGAGATTCCCCAAAACAATAAACTCAAAACCTTTATTTTGTTAGATGCAACCTGGAAGCAGAGTGGCCGCATGTTTCATTTAAGCCGCTGGCTGGAGGATGTTCCTTGCGTGAGTTTACCGGAGGGCGTGCTGCGAGGTTATGCGGTGCGAAAGTCTCATCAAGACGATTATTTCTCTACGGCTGAAGCTGCCGCGCTATGTTTGCAAATGGCAGGTGAGCAGGCAAACAGCAATGCGTTATTGGATTATTTTCAGCTGTTTAATGAGCACTACTTGGCGACCCGCGGTTGTTATCCGCCGGTCATAGGTGAGTTGCATCATACTTTGGAGGCACTCAAATCACCGCTTTAATCTGCAGCTCATAGGATGATGTCGTCAAAAGTTATAGCGAATGTCGTCGTAAATCTATGGTCAATTTCCTACAACATTTAGCGCCATTGGCGACTAGTCCAAGTTGCGCTATTGCTGGAAAATGGCGTCAACAAGGAGGTATTCAGGGAAGTGAGGTTGACCAAGAAAGGTCAATGGATGCGACTAACAACGAATGGGGCACTTGATTTAATCAAGCGCCCCATTTTTATTTGGCTGCGGCTTTATTTCCTTTCAATTCATTTCCCTTCAGTTCATTTCCCTCGGCTTTGCGCTCCATGAACCCATAAACTTTGGTAAGCCAAAAGCTCTTGGTATCATCCAGGGTGACGGGTGGTTGGATGGGTAATATCAACTGCTGATAATCTTTAACATCTTGGCGCATGGCTTCAGCGTGATGCGTGCGGCGCAGCTCTTTCTGCGCACTATCGTCTACACGAAAAAACACATCCATTACGGGTAAATGGCTCACCGAAAATATTGCGGCTAACTGCTCTTTAGTGAGCGGTTCCTGATCTTGTAAATTCACTAAAACCAATGCTTGCAAAGGCCCATCAACCGTATCGCTGGTGCTTGCCCCTGCGCTGATTTTTTTATACAAGTCCGCTAGCGCATCGGGCGCGCTGCTGTTGTCTACCAATATCACAAGATTAAATTGCCCCAATTTATTAAGTTGCGCTACAGCGGCTTCAACTCGCCCTGAAATGAGCTTATCTCTTGCGATAACTGGCTTAGCCGATGACGATGAACTGGATTCAGTAACACTAGGCTCGGCAGGCGCAGAACTTGCGGCGGCAGTGGATTCTGTTGGAGCACTACTGGAGGATGAAGATTCCCGGGCTGGTATTGAAGATGGATACTTAGCCGGTAAGGGCAGCGCCATAGTTGCCCAACCTGATAAGGGCAAATGGCGGCGTAGATTTTCCAGGTTAGTTGGCCATAACTGTGGGCTTTCTGGCGCGTGCAGAATCAGCAATACACCTTTGGTTTTGCGGGTTTCACCGGCCTTATAAAGTGAAAGTATTTTTTCATCCGGTGTTTCTAGCCATTGCAACTCGTCTGCTTTGGCGATGGCGGTGAATGCCTTGGCCAACAGCGCGTTATCCCGCTCAACTGAATCGACGTAAAGTGACTTTTGGGCGGGTGCCGATGAGGCTGAGCTAGATGAAGATGCGTCAGTTGGGGCTGCACCAGCAACGGGTTCATTTTGCGCAAAGCCCAAGCTGCTCAGCGTAAAAAAAGCGGCTGCAGTAGCGAATTTTAAGGTGCATTGCCAAAAACTATTGCGACAGCGCATATTTCTTTCATTGCCTTATGTAAATGCATCTCTTTAAAATGCGGGACTCGGGGAGATATTTAGCCCAAAATGATTGTCTATAGTGGTAATCGGATCATTTACGGAAAACTTTAAGTTTATGCAGAACTTTAAATCAGGCTTTCACAGAGATTTTAAAATCGCCCCCTCCATCCTAGCGGCTGATTTCGCGCGTTTGGGCGCTGAAGCAGATGCTGTTTTAGCCGCAGGTGCGGATTTTATCCATTTTGATGTGATGGATAACCATTACGTACCCAACCTCACTATAGGCCCAATGGTCTGTAAAGCCCTGCGTAAACACGGCATTACCGCGCCGATTGATGTGCATTTAATGGTTGAGCCAGTAGATGATTTGATCGTTCAATTTGCCGATGCCGGTGCAACCTACATTAGCTTTCACCCGGAAGCATCGCGCCATATCGATAGATCTATCGAGCTGATCCGGGAAAAAGGCTGCAAGCCTGGTCTGGTTTTGAATCCTGCGAGCTCCTTAGAGTTGGTCAAGCATTCGCTCTATAAGCTGGATATGCTCCTGCTTATGTCCGTTAACCCCGGTTTTGGTGGGCAGAAGTTTATTCCTCATACGTTAACTAAACTGCGCGAGGCTCGTGCGTTGATTGATGCGGGCGGTTTTTCCACGCGATTAGAAATTGATGGCGGTGTTGGCCCCAGTAACATTCGTGAGATTGCCGAAGCTGGTGCAGATACTTTTGTGGCAGGTTCCGCTATTTTTGGTGCACCAGATTATGCGGAGGCGATTCAAGTTATGCATTCTGAATTGGCTGCAGCGAGTTTTTAAGTAGGTTGACAAATTTAGGCTGCGGAGCCTATTTTGAGGCTAGGCGTTTTTGAGGGTAGGCATTTCTGGATTAATTCAGTAAACTCCTCATCACTACCCATGTTCCAGTTTATCCCTTAGGATCATCCTCGTGACACACGCAACTTTTACCTCTACAGAGTGCGCCAAGTCTACAAGCTGCGCAGCCTATCTCGTCGCCCGATGGCGTCGCTAGTTCGTTTCGCCGGTGTGCGCACGATGCTTCGTGCTTGCATATAAGGCACCTTCTCTGTGTTTGCAGCCGTATTTTCTACTCGCAAGAGGAGTTTCCCGCATAAGAGGAAGCTCGTTGTAAACGCAAATTATCATAAAGAAAAAAGTTTGCTGCCCAAGCATGCATGCAAAAGCGGCAGCAGATAAAAAGGTAACGACATGACTCCCGAACATTTTGCCGAGTTAGCCCAGCAGGGCTATAACCGTATCCCTGTTATGCGTGAAGTATTAGCAGATTTGGATACTCCGCTTTCCTGCTATTTAAAACTAGCCAGCGGTGCCTACTCCTATTTATTTGAGTCTGTACAAGGTGGCGAGAAATGGGGCCGTTACTCCATGATCGGTTTACCTGCGCGCACCATTCTCAAAGCCTTTGGCGATGAGATTCAAGTAGAGCGCGATGGTGAAATTGTGGAGCGCCATACCTGTGCAGATGCTTTACGTTTTGTGGATGAATTTAAACAGCGTTATCGTGCACCTGAGTTGCCCAATTTGCCGCGCTTTACGGGCGGGTTAGTGGGTTATTTTGCCTACGATTGTGTGCGCTATGTAGAGCCGCATTTAAAGGCATCCACACCCAAAGATATTATTGGTACACCAGACATTTTGTTAAGTGTGTCCGATGAGGTTTTGGTGTTCGACAATCTCGCTGGCAAATTAATTTTTGTGATTCACGCTAATCCCGACGTGGAAAACGCCTACGCAAAAGCCAATGCGCGTTTGGATGAGCTGGAAGCTAAACTGCGCGGCGAAACTCCCGCTACTCCAAGTTTAAGCTTGGGAACCAATGCTCATAGCGAAGCCAGTTTTCAATCGCATTTTGGTGAAAAGAATTTTCATCAAGTCGTGGATAAAATCAAAGACTACGTGTTATCGGGCGATACCATGCAAGTGGTTATCTCTCAGCGGTTGTCGATTGATTTCACCCAGGAGCCAATTAATTTATATCGCGCGCTGCGCAACTTAAATCCATCGCCCTATATGTATTTTATGAATTTGGGGGATCACCACGTGGTGGGCTCCAGCCCGGAAATTCTTGCGCGTTTGGAGGATGGCGAAGTTACTGTGCGCCCCATCGCCGGCACTCGCCGTCGTGGTTATACGCCAGAAGAAGATAAAGCCTTAGAGATTGAATTAGTCAATGACCCCAAAGAAATTGCAGAGCATTTAATGCTCATTGATTTAGGCCGCAACGATGTAGGCCGTGTTGCTGAAATCGGCACCGTAAAACTTACCGATAAAATGGTGGTTGAGCGCTACTCGCACGTAATGCATATTACTTCCAATGTTACCGGAAAATTAAAAGCCGGGTTGGATGCAATGGATGTACTGCGTGCCGCTTTACCTGCGGGTACTTTGAGCGGCGCACCTAAAATTCGTGCCATGGAAATCATCGATGAATTTGAAACTGAAAAACGCGGCATTTATGGTGGTGCTGTCGGTTATATTTCCTGGAACGGTAATATGGATACCGCTATTGCAATTCGCACCGCTGTTATCAAAGACAACAAGCTTTATGTGCAAGCGGGTGCAGGCGTAGTGGCAGATTCTATTCCTGCGTTGGAGTGGAAAGAAACCATGAATAAAGCGCGCGCCATTTTTAAAGCTGTGGATATGGTGGGAGTAGCAGAATGATTTTAATGATCGATAATTATGATTCGTTCACTTATAACCTTGTGCAATATTTTGGCGAGTTGGGCGCAGATGTAAAAGTGGTACGCAACGATGAAATTACCATCGAAGAAATCGCCGCACTTGCACCCGAAAAAATTGTAATCTCTCCCGGCCCTTGTACGCCCAATGAAGCAGGTGTTTCGGTAGAGACAATCAAAACCTTTGCAGGCAAAATTCCGTTGCTCGGTGTGTGCTTGGGACATCAAGGTATTGGTCAGGCGATGGGCGGTAAAGTGATTCGCGCACCTTTTGTTATGCACGGTAAAACCTCGCAGGTTTACCACAAGAACACCGGTGTGTTTACTGGCTTAAAAAATCCCTTTCAGGCAACACGCTACCATTCATTAGTTATTGAAAAAGAATCGCTCCCAGATTGTTTGGAGATTACCGCGTGGACGCAAAATGAAGATGGCACTATGGCTGAAATTATGGGCGTTAATCATAAAACTCTGGCGGTCGAAGGTGTGCAATTTCACCCGGAATCTATCTTGACTGAACATGGTCACGATATGCTGAGAAACTTTCTCGAAGGTAAGTAAGATAGGTTTATAAAGAGGTCTACGATGGCAAAAGGCTATTGGATGGTAAATGTTGAGGTTGATGATGCCGCAGCCTTCAACGCTTATGCAACTGCGGTGGTAGACGTTTTTAAAAAACACGGCGCGCACTTTTTAGCACGGGCAGGGCTGTTTGACGTTGTAGAAGGCAGAGAAAGTGCTAAAAATACCATTGTTGAATTTCCTAGTTATCAAGCGGCTGTAGATTGCTGGCACAGCTCTGAGTATCAAGCCGCCAAGGCCTTGCGTGAAAATGTATGCCGTTTTGATATCACAATCGTTGAAGGCTATGAAGGTTTACAGCCAGGTTCATAGCATCCGTTAAGGTGCTCGTGCGATTTAGGGGAGGGAAAGATGTCGCAGATTAAAATTTACGGACTGAAAGCGAATTTAGATCCAATTAAAAAACAGCTGTCGGATGTTATTCATTCCTGCGTTATGGATGCGTTGCAATTCCCAGCTGACAAACGCGCGCATCGTTTCATCGGTTTGGAAAAAGATGATTTTTTTATGCCCGCGGGCAGAAGTGATGCCTACATCATTATTGAAATTACGATGATTGAAGGGCGCTCAATCGAGGCTAGAAAAAAGTTAATTCGTTTATTGTTCGATAACATAAAAACTGAGATCGGCATTGATAATACGGATGTTGAAATTTGCATTTACGAAAGCCCTGCTTGTAACTGGGGTTTTCGTGGCATGCATGGAGATGAAATAAAACTCAATTACACGATTAATGTGTAGCTGAATCGGTTGCGGCAAATTATAAAGTCAATCATAAGGTCAATACAAAAAATGATGCACTGGCAGCTTTATCGTCAGTGACTTCAGCAAAAAAGGTGAAAGGCAATGGATATCAAACAAGCATTAAATACATTGGTTGCGCAAGTTGATCTTAGCACCGAAGAAATGATTGCGGTTATGCGTATCATCATGACCGGCGGTGCCACACCGGCGCAAATTGGCGGCTTTTTAGTGGCGTTACGCATGAAAAGTGAAACGCTGGATGAAATTACCGGTGCCGCTATGGTAATGCGTGAACTAGCCACTCCGGTGGATATTCATGTTGATTATTTGGTGGATACTTGCGGCACGGGCGGCGATGGCGCAAATTTATTTAACGTGTCTACTGCGAGTGCTTTTGTAGTTGCTGCTGCCGGTGGCCGAGTTGCCAAGCATGGCAATCGTTCAGTATCAAGCTTAACAGGTAGTGCAGATGTTCTTGAAGCAGCAGGCATTAAATTAGATATTACTGCAGAGCAAGTTGCGCGTTGTGTAAAAGAAATTGGTGTGGGTTTTATGTTTGCACCTTCACATCACAGCGCTATGAAGCATGCGATTGGCCCGCGCAAAGAATTAGGCATGCGCACCATTTTTAATATGCTAGGCCCCATCACTAATCCCGCGAATGTGAAGCGCCAAGTGATTGGTGTATTTAATGGCGCGCTTTGCAAACCTATGGCGCAAGTGCTTGCGCGTCTAGGCAGCGAACATGTAATGGTTGTACACGCTAAAGATGGATTAGATGAAATTAGTTTAGCTACCGAAACCCAAGTCGCTGAATTAAAAAATGGTGAGATTCGTGAATACACCATCAAGCCAGAAGATTTTGGAATTCAAAGTAAAAGCTTGATTGGTTTGAGTGTGAAGAGTGCAGAAGATTCGCTGTTGCTCATTCAAGATGCGCTTGGCAATCGTCGCGGCCAGTATGCTGAAAAAGCGGCAGATATTATTACGCTCAATGCGGGTGCTGCTATTTATGTCAGCGGAGTCGCCGATACGTTTGTCGATGGTGTTGAAATGGCTCGCGATGCCATTGGTAGCAGCTTGGCTGGTGAAAAAATTCGCGAGCTAGCGGCCTTTACCCATTATTTATAATAACTTTGTGCCCTCTCTTAGAAAAAGTGAAGGCATGGTAGTACTTACTTAAGCTTTTTAGCCGTCATCCCGTAGGGATCCAGCGTCTTTAACACCGCAAAGTCACTGGATCCCTACGGGATGACGATTCCCATATAAACGTAATCATCCAGTCGATGTAGAGATAAACTTATATGTCTGAAACCCCAACCGTATTGCGCAAAATTATTGCGCGCAAATGGGAAGAAATTGCTGCTCGTAAAGAGCACGCCTCTTTAGCGGATTTAAAAGTGCGTGCGGCAGAACAAGCGCCAGTTCGTGGTTTTGTAAACGCTATTGAACAAAAAATTGCGCAAGGTAAATCTGGCGTTATCGCTGAAATTAAAAAAGCGTCTCCTAGCAAAGGTGTTATTCGTGAACATTTTGTACCTGCGGAATTGGCGCGTTCTTATGAGCTGGGTGGCGCTGCATGTTTGTCGGTATTAACGGATATAGATTTTTTTCAGGGCGCAGATGAATACCTGCAACAAGCCCGCGCTGCGGTGAGTATTCCAGTTATTCGCAAAGATTTTTTGGTGGATGAATACCATATTTATGAAGCTCGCGCTTTGGGTGCGGATTGCGTATTGTTAATTGTTTCCGCATTGGAAACGGCGAAACTGAAAGAGTTAAATTCGTTGGCTCAGGATCTAGGTTTGGATGTATTGGTAGAAGTGCACGACGAAAAAGAATTGGATATTGCGCTTGAATTACCTAACAAATTAATCGGCATTAACAACCGTAATTTACACACCTTTGACGTAACTTTAGATACAACCTACCAACTGCTCGATAAAATTGGCAGCGAGCGCATTGTGGTCACTGAAAGCGGAATTCTAGCCCCGGCAGATGTACAGGCTATGCGTGCTAAAAATGTAAATGCGTTTTTGGTGGGCGAAGCTTTTATGCGCGCAGAAGATCCGGGTGCTGCCTTGAGTGAGTTTTTTGCAGAATAGAGTACTTTTGAACTCAATAAAAAACCCCCGCAACTTTAAAAGGTTGCGGGGGTTTTTTTATTAAGTTTGAGATGAATATTACTGATTCAAGAAAACAGTCACACGAGACTCTTTTAATTGTCTTATCATATTTTAAGTAAGCTTTATTAGGATTTTAGGAGATATGTATACTAGTACCTGTGTTTTAAGGTGACGTAATCTTTTACAAGGTGTGTAGATTTCATGCTGGCTAAGTTAATCCACGAATATAAATTGACCTTTTTTCGACTTATGATCAATATGACTCTAAGGGTGTAGTCATATTGACAATAAGATGTTGGCTGCAGATCTTAATAACTATAAAAAGACTGGGATGCAATTAAATTCAATTGCCAGCGAGAAGCTGTTTGCTGGCTTTTAATATATTTCTTCGTGAGAGACACTTTAATCAAACCGAATTCAATAATTACCTTGTGATTTTTTACAAGGCGGATTCGTTTTATCAACTATTTGAGATCATAATAATGTTAAAAATTAAATCCAATTATGTTTTATGGGGATTACTGGGCTGTTTTTTTGCTGCCCAGGCGTCGGCTGCGACTTTACTGGAACATGTTGAGTCTGAAAACGGCACTTTACTTGCGGGTCACTCGGGGCGAGTTACCTCGCCGTTCAGCGGAGTTGCGGCCTATAGCAACAAGGATGGTGTTGAGCATGCGACCAATAAATTCACTAACGTGCCCGGGATATTTCGGATTGATGTTCGTGGTGCCAGCAGTTCAAACTCCGTAGCAGGCATGGCTATTTATATAGATGCAAAAAAAGTAGGTTCTGTTTCTTTTTCGGGCACACCACCTACAGTGAGCAGCGTTGAATTTAAACTGGAGTCGAGCGGCGCGTCCCCGAAAATAAGGTTTGTTTTAGAAACCGATACGGGCGCCAACGATACTTTTCTGGATTGGTATGAACTGCACTACGTAGGTGTGATTCCACCCCCACCCCCACCACCTGTGTTACCAGTAACTGGTGCCTATTATTCTGGCGCGTATCGCAACTTATTTGTTGAGGCAGGTTACTCCCAGGCAAACATTACCGCCAAAGTTAACGCTGCTTACAACCAACTGTTTCACAGCAGTAATAAAGCGCTGGAGGGAGAAGCAATCTTTATTGAAATGCCTAATGATCCGAGCATGGCGTACATATGGGATACCGGCAATAACGACGTGCGTAGCGAGGGGCTCTCTTACGGCATGATGGCGGCAGTACAAATGAATCGCCAGGAGGACTTTAATAAATTGTGGAAGTGGGCTAATCAATATGCGTTGAATAAATCTGGCGATATGAAAGGCTATTTCGCATGGCAAACTTCAACCTCCGGTGCAATCCTTGATAAAAACCCTGCGCCTGATGGTGAAGAGTATTTTGTAACTGCGTTATTTTTTGCTTCGCATAGATGGGGTGACGGAACTGGTATTTATAATTACCGCGAGCAAGCAAACAAATTGCTGGATGATATGTTCAACAACGGCCAAACCCGTTACGGCAATGGCGGCATAATTGAATATTTTAGCTTGTTTGACCACAAGACTAAGCAGATAGTTTTTTCACCAGCAACACCCAGTGATCGCAATTGGACTGACCCTTCCTATCATTTACCTGCTTTCTACGAATTGTGGGCAATGTGGGCAGATCGCAACAATTCTTTCTGGGCCGATTTGGCGTTAAGCAGTCGTGCATTTTTCAAAACCACGGTTCACCCAACAACCGGATTAAGTCCTGACTATGCCTTTTTTGATGGTCGCCCGCACGGTGAGTTTCAACATTGGAAAGATACTTTCCAGTATGACGCTTGGCGAACTATTAGTAATGCGTCGATGGATTATGCGTGGTTTAAAAAAGACGAGTGGGCAGTTACTTATGCGGAGCGTTTGCAAACGTTCTTTACCAGTAAAGGAGTGGAGTCATACGGTGCCCTCTATGAACTTAATGGTGATCCCTATGAAAACAACAAAGACCATTCACCGGGCTTGGTGGCGATGAATGCCATTGGTTCGCTAGCATCGCGCAATGCCCAGTCTTGGGCATTTGTTCAGGATCTTTGGAATATGTCGATTCCCCGTGGAAAATATCGCTATTACGACGGCAGTCTCTATCTGTTCGGCATGTTGGCTGCGAGCGGTAACTACAAAATTTATTGCCCGGGTGGTGTTGTGTGTAATTCGGGTGGGCAAGCTTCATCGAGTAGTTCTTCTGTCGCGTCCTCGAAGTCAAGTTCAAGTATGGTGAGCTCGCAAAGCTCTGCGATCAGTTCATCAAGCAGATCTTCTGTGTCATCTTCGGCAGTAAGTTCACGAAGCTCTTCGATCAGCTCTTCGAGCACCTCTTCGAGCACCTCTTCAAGCAGATCCTCTTTATCTTCTTCTCTATCAAGCTCCAGTGTGGCTAGTTCGTCTGCGGGTAATATTTCTGCATTCACACAAATTGAAGCGGAAAACTACAATGCAGCATCAGGCGTGGGGATTACTAAAGTGGCTGGCGATGGTGGCACAATTGTTAACTTTGCGAATTCAACGGATTGGATCAGTATTCCAAATGTTAACTTTGGGACTACTGGAGCGAATAATTTGAGTATTCGTGCAACCTATGCGGGTTATGGTGCAAGTGTCCAAATTCGTTTAGGCAGCCCAACAGGACAGCAAATTGCAACTGCGTATCTAAATGGTGGAGGTGTTTATTCCGTAGCGGCTAATCAGGTTTATCCTAAGCCAACGGGTGTACAGACAATCTATATTAAAGTGTCAAATGCTAATGTGAAAATTAATTGGTTAAAGTTCTTTCAATGATCAGTGAATAGTTTTTTGTAAACTCTTAGAGCAGTTTTGGCTGCTCTTTTTTCGTGAGTAGCATTTGACTTGTGTAAATGTCTTCAAGAAATAAAAAAACCGCCAGTTGGCGGTTTTTTTATGGGCAATTAACGGATTAAATTAACGCGTTCCGTAAACCACCATGGTTTTACCTTTTACCAATACTAAACCTTGTTCTTCCAATGTTTTGAGTACGCGGCCAACCATTTCACGGGAGCAGCCCACAATACGGCCAATTTCCTGACGGGTAATTTTTATTTGCATGCCATCCGGGTGGGTCATTGCATCGGGTTCTTTGCAGAGTTCCAGCAGGGTGCGGGCAACGCGGCCTGTTACATCAAGAAAAGCGAGATCGCCCACTTTACGAGTTGTTGCGCGCAAACGGCGAGCCATTTGAATGCCTAGGGCGAATAAGAACTCGGGGTGTGCTTCTGATATTTCCTGAAACTTGGCGTAGCCAATTTCAGCTACTTCGCATTCGGTTTTGGCTCTTACCCATGCGCTTCTGGAATCTTTGTCATCAAACAAACCCATCTCGCCGAAGAAATCGCCATCGTTGAGGTAGGCAACAATCATTTCGTGGCCATCGTCATCTTCAATTAAAACAGTCACTGAACCTTTAACGATGTAATACAAAGAGTCACTTTTATCGCCTGCGTAAATAATGGTGCTTTTGGCTGGGTAGCGGCGGCGATGGCAATGAACTAAAAATTCGTCCACGTTTTTTATGTGTGGTGTAAGAGATACTGATACCAAGGTGGAGCTCCTAGTGGTAAAGCCCAAAGATTAATACAGAGAGGGCGGCAAATATTCTTAATTATGGACTGTGGAGGCAGAATCTACCAGTTGATAGCCATATCTTTGTGACGTCGTTATAAGCTTAGCTCCATCCATTGTCTACAACAAAATCGTATTTTCACTCAGGTTGTTGATTTTAGTGACACTTTCATTTTTATTGACGTCCTGTGGTAATCTTGCCGCCTAAATTATCGTCCTGTTTATTGCTTTACTTTTAGGTTTGAGAGGTTCAAATGCAAGCAGTGGTTAAATGGGTGGATGGCGCCCAATTTTTAGCGGAATCGGGTAGTGGTCACGCCGTATTAATGGATGGCCCTGCAGACCATGGCGGCCGTAATACCGGCGTACGCCCTATGGAAATGCTATTGATGGGGTTGGGTGGTTGTTCATCGTTTGATGTGATGAGTATTCTCACCAAGGCGCGTCAAGCAGTAACGGATTGCCGTTGCGAATTACAAGCTGAGCGCGCTGAAGGCGTACCTTCGCCATTCACTAAAATTCATATGCAATTTATTGTAACCGGCAAAGCGTTAAAAGAAGCGCAGGTGAAGCGTGCCGTTGAATTGTCGGCGACTAAATATTGTTCAGCCTCGATTATGTTGGAAGCGGGCGGAGTGGAAATTACTCACGCCTATGAAATTCGCGAAGCTTGATTAGACGTAAATCCTTTAACTGTACATCCAATAAAAAAGCCCGCCAAAGGTAACTTCGGCGGGCTTTTTTATTTTAGCGCTGCATTACTGAATCTTATTCAGCTCAGAATTCATGTCACTGGACATGTCTGCGAGCAATTGACTATAAGCCTGGGCTAATGCTTTTGCTCCTGAATCTACCGATAAGCTGCGAGCAAAGTTTTTTCTTAATACATTAGTTTTTGTGTCGTTATCCATAAGCTCCCAGTTAGCATTAAGTTTGGCTTGGTTACTTGTGCGTGAGAGTTCATCCACCCGTACGCGCAGGCTATAGCGCGGTTTGCTATCGCTGCGCCAGGGGAAATACACAAAATTACGCGAGCTATTCACTTGAGTTAAATTAAGTGCGATAACGCGGGCAATACTTTTATCGAGCGGTTCCGCCCAAAATGCATTGTCAGCCATATTTATGCTGTTGTTGGATTGGTTATCGATAATTTGCGATCGGTGTAGGTAATCGGCTATTTCAATAGGGCCTATGCCTATCAATTGGCCAGTCTGGTTGTTTTGAGTTTGAGCTGTTTGCTGTTCTTGCGAAGTAAGCGAATTCTGCGGTGGGTTGAGCTGTGCCGTTAAATAATAGTAATTTTTTTGTGGCGAGTGCTGGCACGCCGACAATAGGCAGCAGCTTAAGGCAATGAAAATAATTTGGCGCATCATTTTTTATCCTTGGTCGGTAGGTTTTTGCCGCGCAATACTGCTTCTGGTTGCTGCTCTAGCGTTTCACTTAAATTGCGAAATGCTTGTGCGGAGCGGCTAATATCATTCAGTGTAGTATTGAGTTGATTTATTAAGGGTGCGTCCTCAGAGAAGTTGTTGCCGATAGTCGCGGCGGTCTTGTTGACTTGATCCAAGCTTGAGCTTAAATCGTTTAAACTTTTATTAAGTGCCTTTGCCACTTCCGGTGTTTGCGTATTGAGTTCGTCTATTAGTTTGTCGATCTGTTCACGCGTTTTCTCAATGTTCTGTGCCAGTTGAGAAACTTGAATGTTTACGTTGTTGGAAGTTTTTTCAATTGAAACAGCGGCGCGATTTACATTTTTAATGGCGGATTGAATTTCCCCACTTTGCACAATTTTATTCAGTTCAATAACAAACTCATCGACATTATTTACCATGCCTTTTATATCAAGCTCGGCGAAGCTTTTAGAAAGCTCTTCAAATTGCGTTGCAATAGTGGGCAGCTCCCGATAATCCGTATACAACCCATACAGTTTAATTTGTGACTCCGGGTAAAAATCTAACTCCACATAGAGTAAACCGGTCAAGAAACTTTGAAAGTTGAGTTGCGCGCGCATGCCATTTTTAATAGCTTCATCAAAGAACTCACTTTTTACGGTAGCGCCTTTGCTGTTGATGCGCTCCATAACTAGATCTGCCGTTACTGCCGTCACAATGGTTTTATCATCTTTTTGAAAGATAATTTGTATGTCGGTAATTTGCCCAAGGATTACGCCTTTTAGTTTAACGGGTGCACCTATTTGTAATCCTTGAACCGAGCCTTCAAAATACATAATGACAATTTCTTTTTTAGAAAAAAGTCTGCCACCTGAGAAGAATAATAAGGCAACAAAAATAAGCACAGTGGCGCCAGCAATAAAGGCACCTATGGCAAACGAGATGTTTTTGGAATTTGTCATAGTGTTTTTTCTTCTGAAGTTTCAGTCATAGATTCTGCCCGGTTTAAAAATTGCCGTACTTTCTCTTGCTTACTGCTATTAACCAGTATTTTAGGGTCGCCAGCATCTAGCATGGTTTTACTTTGTGCATCTAAAAATACTGAGTTGGTGCCAATGGATAAAATGCTGGGTAGCTCATGGGAAACAATAATGACGGTTGAATCCAGCGCTTGGCAAACTTGTAAAATCAACTGATCCAACCGCAAAGAACTAATAGGGTCTAGGCCTGCAGATGGCTCGTCAAAGAATAACAGCTGTGGATCTAATGCAATCGCACGTGCAAGCCCCGCGCGTTTGTGCATGCCGCCACTTAATTCAGAAGGATAAAAATCTTCAAAGCCTGCCAAACCTACTAGCGCTAATTTATAGGAAACAGTTTCGGCAATTTGCTTTTCGCTAAGGTCGGTATAAAGCTGCAAGGGGAGGGCGACATTTTCGCCAAGGCTCATACTGGAAAAAAGTGCGCCAGATTGAAACGTAATCCCCCAGCTTTTTAGCATTTCGAGTTGGGTGTTCTCGTCTGCTTTGTAATAATTTTGCCCATTGTAGAGTACCTCGCCACGAGTAGGAGGAATCAAACCAATCATGTTTTTTAATAGGGTGGTTTTACCGCAACCGCTGCCGCCAATAATAAAAAATATATCGTTTTTGTTGACGGTAAAATTTAAATTCTCTTGCACAACTCGGCTGCCATAGCCAATGCCTAAATCTTTTACGGAAATAAATGGCTGATTTTTTGGGTTTGGTAATGTTTCGGTCATGGTTATATTCCCAACTTGTCATAGAGAATATTAAAAGCAGCATCGGCGACGACTAAATACACAATTGCCCTTACCACCGCATTGGTTGCAGCCATGCCCACCGCATTGGAGTTGCGCCCGCAGTTTAAACCGGCTTGGCAACCGGCGATGGCAATGAGAATGCCAAAAAATAAACTTTTAAATATACCGGTACAAATATCTAACCAATCTACTGCGCCTTTGGTTTGCAAAATGTACTGGGTGAAACTCACATCCATATTGGCCGCAATTAAAGCGCCGCCAGCCATGCCGATAATATCTGCGTAAACACACAGCAAGGGCATTACAAATACTAAGGCAATTAAACGTGGCAGCACTAAAAATTCCATGCTGGATATGCCCATGACCTTGAGTGCATCAATTTCATCATTGACTTGCATGGTGCCGAGTTGCGCCGCGTAAGCGGCGCCGGTGCGCCCCGCCATGATCACAGCGGTCATCAGTGCGCCCATTTCACGCACCATCCCTAGTGCTACTAAATCTGCCACATAAACTTGTGCGCCCAACTGACGTAATTGTACTGAGCCAAGATACGCCAATATCATGCCTACCAATAAACTAATCAGCGTTACAATTCCTAATGCTGCGGGCCCTGCTTGTTGCACAAAATATAAAATATCGCTGCGACGAGTTTTAGCGGCACCTCGTACCCATCGCAACATGGCAAGTGTGACATCACCAATAAATGTTAAGGTGAGATTAACTTCTTGCCCAATGCTGGTTAATTTTTTTCGGATGGTTTTCGACAGCGGTGTTGATTCGTCAGCTTTCGTATTGTTGTAAGCGGGAACATCTGTCGCCAAACGAATAAGTTGCTGTAAGCCTTGCGGTGCTGCATTGATATCAAATGCAATATTTTTGTCTTTGCACCAATTCGCCACCTGCAAAAGAATAATCGCTAAGCTGGAATCCCATTGCCCCAATTCTTCGGTAACCAATACAAGCTCGGTTGCGCCCGCTGGAATTTGCTCGGTAAGTGTATTGCCCTCAGGCGTAGCACCTAAACGCCAATCACCGCTGACAGCGAGGCTGCAGCGGTTATGGTTTTGTTCGAAATGGAAACTTGCCTCACTCATCTTTCCCTGCCGAATCTTTTAGTGTGATTAGTGTAGTTATTGTTCATTCATTTGAATGTTCGCCAACTAACCTAATCGAATCGACGGCAGGGAGTCAATTCAATCCTGCAAAACGGTAAGATGAATGTAAATGCGTGACTGATGGGTCAATGATATGTTTAGCTAGTTTTGACGTTAGCTACCTTTAACTTTAGCCAGTAACTCTAAAGCGCGTTTGCGCTGATTGGGGTCATACAAATCGTTAGTGAACATGAACTCATTGATATTCAATTCACTCACCAAATTTTCCAGCTTCAATTTAATTTTTTCAGGGCTACCCACGGCAGCAAGACCTAAAAAATCTTTCACATGAAATTCTTCTTCGACGCTCCACAGCCCTTCCATGCTATCTACGGGTGGTTTTAGCCAAAGTGGATTACCGCGTAGCAGGGCCAATATTCGCTGATGACTAGTGGTGGCTAAATAGTTTGCCTCGGCATCTGTATCCGCAACAACAATGGGCATGCCTAGCATGATGTAGGGCTTATCCAAGGTTTCTGAGGGTTGAAATTGGGTTTGGTATATTCGCACTGCTTCGCGCATTAGTCGCGGTGCAAAATGGCCAGCAAATGCATAAGGCAAGCCTCGCTTGGCGGCGAGTTGGGCGCTGAATAAACTGGAGCCTAATAACCAAATGGGTACATTTGTGCCTGCGCCAGGGATTGCTTTCAGGTTTTGCCCGGGTGCGAGCGGTGCTAACAATTGTTGTAGCAAACTGACTTCAGTGGGGAACTGGTCTGCGGCCAGATTATCGCGGCGCAATGCGCGGCTGGTGATGTGATCGGTACCTGGTGCGCGCCCCAAACCTAAATCAATACGATTAGGGTACAAACACGCGAGCGTTCCAAACTGTTCTGCAATCACCAGCGGTGGGTGATTCGGCAGCATGATTCCGCCTGAACCGACTCTAATGGTGTTGGTGCCACTGGCAATATGGCCAATCAATACCGCTGTTGCAGAACTGGCAATGCCCTCCATGTTGTGATGTTCTGCTAACCAAAAGCGATTAAAACCGAGCTTCTCTGCAGCTTGTGCGTAACACAATGAGTCTTGCAGGGTTCGACTGATAGTGCCGCCTTCGCGTACAGAGGCGAGTTCAAGCAATGAAAAGGGGATATTTTTTAACATCATGAGAATCTCTGGCGGGTGTACTGCTAGGCAATCGATTCCCTTTAGGTTGGGCTTGTGAAAAATTTTTCAAGTTAATGCCAGCTTGAGATGGCATTTGTCATATCGCTTCCTTACATGACTTCGATTAATTGCTTGCCGCTACAAACGCAATTTCAATAAGCATTTTGGGGTTCAATAATTCAACTTTTATACAAGCTCGCGAAGGTGCACAGCCTGCAGGCAACCACACTTCCCACAATGCATTTAAAATAGCCAAGTCCTCTACTCTGGTTAAATAAATGGTAGCGGAGAGTAGTTTGGATTTGTCACTGCCGATTGCGGCGAGCGTTGCTTCTGCTTGCGCTAAAATTTGTTGAGTTTGGCTGGTTATATCTTGTTCTGTATCTGCAGCTACCTCTACAAAATGTGCAATGCCATTAAAGAGGGTTGCATCAGACCAGCGCGGGGTGGTGCCTATTCGTTTAATATCCATCGTTATACCTGCGTGTTAAACTTCGGGGTTCACATAATTCAGGCATATTACAACATTCAGAACCCTTGGCTTAGAAATCGTACTTATGGCTTTCTCCCACATCATTGCTCATCGGATTCAACGCTTACAGCCCACCAGCTCCGCACAACTACAATTGCGCCCTGAGATGTTTAGCCCTAGTGGCAAACTCGATGAATTAGGCTATGAATTAAAAGTTAACTTCATTCGCAAAGGCGGAAAATTTTACGGGCGCTTCTCAGATGAAACGGTAGAGTTTCCTTTTTCATCCTGGTTAAAAGAATGCCGCGAAGATAAGCTGAGTTTTGAAAGTTTTACGCACAAGGCGATGAAGCAGTTCGCATACGCCATAGAGAAAACTGAAATCACTTTTGATGCCTATGTGTTTTTTCTCATCGAAAAAATTGAAGCCGGCGATTCGCTCTATGTATTTGTGGTTGAACACACTAATAGCGTTTATCTGGATGGCGACCTTGCTATTAGCGATAGCTGCTTTTTAAATTCCGCCAAATTTACCTTAGCTACCAAAATAAATTTGCAAGATTGGGAGGCGGGTGAGTCCGTTACCTATCTTGCGATTTTGCGCGAGCGCGGCGAAAAAGAATTTTCAGATGCCTTTACAGAGTTTGTCGGTTTTAGTGATAAGCACGATGTGAAAAGCGATACCGTTGAGTTTTTAAAGATCGTTGATAACTTCACCGAAGCGCTCGATGAAACCACCGCAAAAATGACGCGTAGCAAAGTGGTAGATTATTGTTTGGAGCAAAACAAAGCAGGCAAAAGTGTGGTGATTAAAGATTTATCTAACACCTTGTCAGAAGAACTTAAAACCTACGAGCCAGATCATTTTTCACGTTACGTTGCATCCACCCAAGATCACATTAAAACCGAATTTATTCCCGATACCAGCCAGGTGCGCAGTTACGCGCGTATTAGTGGTCGAAATGACTCTTTGAGCATGAGCTTTGATGCGGAATGCCTTGGCAACAATATTCACTACGATGCTGCCAGTGATAGTTTAATTATCAAAAACTTGCCGCCTGCCTTAAAGGCGCGTTTGTTGAAGCATTTGCAGGGAAATTAGCGAAAAAAGCAGAGTTCTTGCCTATTATTCCCTCATATGTATTATAAAACGTAAAGTTTCTAGCGACTTTCCTGATAAATGCTACCTTTTACCTTTGTATTTTTTAATAAGTAAATTTAGTGACACCATCTTTATATCTTGCTTACAGGTCAAAACCATGAAAAATAAATTTCACATAAGCGCTTTGGTATCCAGCGCACTTTTACTGTCACTGGTGACAGCGTGCGATTCTAAAAAAGCCGAAGAAACCGCTGCTACACCTACAGCGGCCAGCGCGCCTGCGGCGGCTACCAAGGTTGAATGGCCCGCGATTAAAAGCGCCGTTCAAAAAGACCCCGCGGTTGAAGCGCGTATTACCGAATTAATGGCGCGCATGACCTTGGAAGAAAAAGTCGGTCAGCTTATTCAGCCAGAAATTAAACACCTTACGCCAGAAGACATTAAGCAGTATCACGTAGGCTCTGTCCTTAATGGCGGCGGCAGTACGCCAGGCAGCAACAAATATGCAAGCATGCAAGATTGGGTAAAGCTCGCGGATAGTTTTTATAACGCCTCAGTCGATAAATCCAATGGTCGTATTGGTATTCCTATTATGTGGGGTACAGATGCCGTACACGGTTTGGGTAACGTAGTCGGCGCTACTTTATTCCCACACAACATTGGTTTGGGGGCAACGAACAATCCTGAACTGCTAAAACAAATCGGTTGGGTAACCGCTCGAGAAATCGCTGTTACAGGTTTGGATTGGGATTTCTCGCCAACCGTTGCCGTTGCACGCGATGATCGTTGGGGCCGCGCTTATGAGTCCTGGTCTGAAGATCCACAAATCGTAGGAGCTTTTGCCGGCAAAATGGTTGAGGGTTTGCAAGGTGAGGGCGGCTCTAAAGGCTTCTTAACCAATGAACATGTGATTGCAACGGCGAAACACTTTATTGGCGATGGCGGCACCTTAAACGGTGTGGATCGCGGCCCAACTCAGGGTGATGAAGCGCATGTGCGCGATATTCACGGCGCAGGTTATTTCAGCGCAATTGGGTCTGGGGTGCAGGTTGTAATGGCCTCTTTTACCAGCTGGCAAGATATACGTATGCACGGTCATAAATATCTGCTTACTGATGTACTCAAGGGTCAAATGGGTTTTGATGGTTTGGTGGTAGGTGATTGGAGCGGCCACAGTTTTATTCCCGGCTGTACCGCCGTTGATTGCCCCGAATCGCTGATGGCTGGTTTGGATATTTACATGGTGCCAGAGCCAAACTGGAAAGAGCTTTACACCAATTTAGTCGCGCAAGCTAAATCGGGTGAAGTCACTGCTGAGCGTTTGGATGATGCTGTTCGCCGTATTTTGCGTGTAAAAATTCGAGCGGGTTTATTTGAAAAAGGTGCGCCATCCACACGTTCATTAGCGGGTAAAAAAGAAGTATTGGGTGCGCCGGAGCATCGCGCAGTTGCACGTCAAGCAGTGCGTGAATCTTTGGTGCTGTTGAAAAACAAAAACAACCTTTTACCGCTCGCGCCAAAACAAAAAGTATTAGTCGCTGGCGATGGTGCAGACAATATTGGCAAGCAAGCGGGTGGTTGGTCAGTTACTTGGCAGGGCACTGGTAATGTGAATTCAGATTTCCCCGGTGCAACGTCTATTTATGCCGGTATCAACCAAGCTGTTAGTGCGGCGGGTGGTAAGGCGACCTTAAGTGTGGATGGTTCTTTTAAAGACAAACCCGATGTTGCCATTGTAGTTTTCGGTGAAGACCCCTATGCAGAAATGCAAGGCGATGTTGGCAGTTTGGCCTACAAGCCGCGCTCTACTACAGATTGGGATCTGCTGAAAAAGCTACGCAGCCAAGGTATTCCGGTCGTGTCTTTATTTATCACTGGCCGCCCATTGTGGGTTAACCGTGAAATCAATGCATCTGATGCATTTGTATCCATTTGGCAACCGGGCACTGAAGGCGGCGGCGTTGCAGATGTTCTCTTCAAGAAAGCCGATGGCAGCGTTAATTTTGACGTGAAAGGTCGCTTGAGCTTCTCTTGGCCAAAACTGCCAGACCAAACACCACTTAACCGCGGCGACAAAAATTATGACCCGTTGTTTGCTTACGGATATGGTTTGAGTTACGCCGATAAAAACACCTTGGGTGACGATCTTTCAGAAGAAGGGCCAAAAGCCGCTGAAGCGCTGGATGTGATGGAAATCTTCAACCGCCGCCCAATGGACCCATGGCAGTTAGAGATTATCGGCTTCCAAAATGATGTGGTGCCCATGAACAGCAATACCGTAAAAGCTTCATCGCTGAGTATTCAAGCTGTTGACCGCGATGTTCAGGAAGATGCGCGCCGTGTGCAATGGAACGGTACCGGCAGTGGCCAAGTGGCGCTATCGGTTGGCAACCGTCAGGACTTTATCAACTACTTAAAAAGCGATTCTGCGTTAGTGTTTGATATCAAAGTAGATGCAGCGCCTAGCGATGTCACTTTCTTGCGTTTAGGTTGCGGCTCTTATTGCGCATCCGATATTGATTTAACGGCGCCATTGAAAGGTTTTGTAGGCAAAGGTTGGCAAACCGTAACTGTGCCCTTAAGTTGCTACCCCAACTCTGGCGCTAACTTCGGTATCGATCAACCGCCAAGCGAGTATTGGACCCAAGTTCTGCAACCTTTCTCGTTGATTACCAAAGGCACTTTGGATATCACTTTCGCTAAAGTGAACTTGGTGAAAGGTGCAGGCAAAGGCGTGACTTGCCCTAAGTAAGCTTTATTTAAGGCTAGTTGTAGCATAAAAAATCCCCGCCCATGAAAATCGGCGGGGATTTTTTATGGCCATCATCACAAGCCAAGTGTTTAAATATGTAATATTTATCGTAATATATCTTTTGTTGGTGAAGAATAACTGACCTAAAAAGTACATTAACGCAGGAGACAATAATGAAAAGATATCTATTATCGGCAAGTTGTATGTTGTTAGCGATGGCTGCCCAAGCGGATACCTACAGCCTAAAATCCCCCAATTCACGCGTGCAAGTTGATCTCACCAACAACGGTAATGGCTTGAGCTATACCGTGAGTTTGGATGGCAAACAGTTCATCAGCGAATCCTCTTTGGGATTGATAGTTAATGACTTACCCCTCGGCAAAAACGAAATGCAGTTTGTGGGTAAAGAAGATGCCAGCGTTAAAGAAAGTATTGAATTGGTTGCAGGCAAAGCTAAAATAGTTGCTGATCACTACAATACCTACACGCTGAAATTCACCGCCAAAGACGAGCGCAAGCTTAATTTGAATGTATTGGTACGCGCTTATGATGAAGGCGTAGCGATTCGCTATGTATTGCCTAATCAAACTGGCCTCACGCAATTCACCATTCAAAACGAATTAACCCGTTTTGGTTTTGCCGCAGACTACAACTGCTTTGGCCTCAACCTTGGCAAGTTTGCCAACAGCCATGAAGGCGAGTTTGATCCTATCAAAGCATCGCAAATTCGTGAGCATCATCTTTTCGATAATCCGCTGGTATGTAAAACCGGCGTTGGCCAAACCACGTTCGCCTTGGCGGAATCTGACGTGCGCGATTACCCCGGTTCATGGTTTATAGGGCGCGGCGATGGTGCCAAGGGTGTAGATGTTCGCTTAACGCCACGCTTTGATAGCCGCCCCGATGGTTTGGAAAAAGCCTCCGTTAGAGCCAGCATGTCAGCAAATGGTTTCAAAACGCCGTGGCGCGTGATTATGTTGGGCGATACCCCGGGCAAACTCACCGAATCATCGCTTATTGCGGTATTGGGCGAACCTACCCAGATGAAAGACACCAGTTGGATCAAGCCCGGCAAAACCGCATGGGATTGGTGGAACGATAATCAAGTTGTGTTTGGTAAAGGTGCTACCGCCGCCAAGCCCGGTATGAACACAGACACCTATAAAGCCTATATCGATTTTGCATCGACTATAGGCTTGGAATACATCTTGATCGATGAAGGTTGGCATCAAGGTTCTACCGTCACCAGCAAGCCCGGTTCTGATTTGCTCAAACCCGTACCGGCTATGGATATTCCCGCCATCCTTAAATACGCCAAAGATAGAAACGTAGGTGTGTGGGTGTGGTTGCAGTGGAAACAACTGGATTGGCAAATGGAGGAAGCCTTGGCCGCCTACGAAAAGTGGGGCATCAAAGGCATCAAAGTCGATTTTATGGATCGCTCAGATCAAGAAATGGTGGATTACTTCCATAGGCTGCTAAATATGACGGCTAAATACCACATCATGGTGGATTTGCACGGCGCTTATCCGCCTAACGGCTTGGCCAGAACTTATCCGCATTATTTAACCCAAGAGGGCGTGATGGGTGCGGAATACAATAAGTGGAGTGAGCGTGTAACCGCCACTCACAACGTGACCTTGCCTTTTACTCGTATGATTTTAGGCCCAATCGACTACACACCCGGTGGCTTCCGTCATACCACGGCAGAGGAATTCCCCAAGCTTCGCCGCAATACCTTGCCCTACGTGAAAACCACACGCGGCCAAGCTGTTGCCATGTTCGTAGTTTACGATAGCCCCTTCCAAATGCTTGCCGATTCACCTATCAGTTATTCAAAAACCGAAGGTGCTTGGCCAAAACCACAAAACGAATGGGAAGATGGTTTAGAGTTCATTAAAGATGTACCTGTCACTTGGGATGAAACCCGTATTTTGCAAGGCGACATTGGCGAATACATTGTCAGCGCGCGTCGCAAAGGCAAAGATTGGTATATAGGTGCAATGACCAATGAGTCTGGCCGCACACTGACTATTCCGCTGGGTTTCTTGGGCAAGGGCAGCTACAAAGCGCAAATTTGGCAGGATGGAAAAACCATTTCAACGCTCGATAAAACTAACACTAAACACATTAGTGAAGATACTTTGACGCTTACCCTGGCTCCCTCAGGTGGTGCGGTTGCGGTATTAAAGAAGTAGGTTAGGTTTTAAAAAAACGCCCTTCAGGTTTTGCTTGAAGGGCGTTTTTTTATGTAATATTGGCTAAACGTGTTAGATTTGAATATAAAAATTAAATCATATTTAAAATTGATTGTTTTGGTGTGCTTGGTAGCTCTATGGCGATTGATAACTTTATGAATATTTCAAAAACGAAAAAAATCGTTATTCTCGGTGGTGGAACAGCGGGTTGGATGGCTGCGGCGGCTTTTTCCAAATTTGTGCAAGGAACCCAATCCAGTGTCGCCTTGATTGAGTCTGATCAGATAGGCACCATCGGCGTGGGCGAGGCCACAGTGCCTGGCATTGGTGAGTTCAATCATTTTTTAGGTGTCTCTGAGCTGGATTTTATACAGTCAACGCAAGCGACCTTCAAGCTTGGAATTCTGTTTCAAGATTGGTTTAAGCAGGACACTACATTTTTTCACCCATTTGCCAAATACGGTGCTCCGCTCGCTGGAGTCGACTTTTACCAGTGTTATTTAGCGTTGTTGAAGCAGGGAAAATCGTATCCATTAGAGGATTTCTGTCTCGCCACACAAATCGCTCTTAGTGAGAAGTTTGTGCAACCGGATGATAATCCTGAAACACCTTTGGCGAAATTTAATTACGCCTATCACTTTGATGCATCGCTTTACGCCAAATTTTTGCGTCGTTACGCTGAGATGAGAAAGGTAACTCGTATTGAAGGAAAGCTTCAGCAGGTTGTGCGCAATGAAGATACAGGGGCAATTCAGTCCCTGGTATTGGAATCTGGTTTGTATGTGGCAGGCGATATCTTTATTGATTGCACAGGATTCTCCGCGCTTTTAATCGATAAAACCTTGGGGGTGGACTATCTAGACTGGTCCGAATGGTTGCGGTGTGACCGAGCGGTTGCGGTACAGAGCACAAGTGTTCGTCCCCCTGTACCCTACACACGCTCCAAAGCTTTGAGCGCTGGTTGGCAATGGACTATTCCACTGCAGCACAGGGTAGGGAATGGTTATGTGTATTCAAGCGCGCACATCTCTGATGACGAAGCCACCGCAGTAATGCTGTCTAATACGAGTGGCGAGTGTTTAACCGAGCCTCGCGTGATTCGATTTACAGCAGGAATGAGACGCAGGTTCATCGAGAAAAATTGCATTGCATTGGGCTTGGCAAGCGGCTTTATTGAGCCCTTGGAATCGACCTCTATTTCGTTAATTCAAACCGGGATAGAGAAAGTGATGAAGCTCTTTCCTGACCTTGAATTTGAGGACGCGGCTGTTCGCCAAGCAAATGACTGGAATGAAAAGGAATATTCCCGCTTGCGAGATTTCATCATCCTTCACTACAAATTAAATAAACGTAGCGATAACGACTTTTGGCGCTCTGTGGCCGCCATGGATGTGCCCGATATGCTCGCCCATAAAATATCCCAGTTTGCGCAAGATGGCTCACTGGTGAATTACGAGTTGGAAACCTTTTTGAATGCAAGTTGGATATCTATGTATAACGGTTTCCAGGTGATTCCTGAACGCTCACAACTAATTCTGGATGAGCATCAGCAGGCGCAGTTAGTCGCCAGATTTGATTCAATGCGTTCCGCTATTCGCCAGGGAGCTTCAATAGCCATTCCTCATGATGAGTTTTTATCGACAGTGTATTGCCCTGACTAACGGTCAGGGCTTTCCTTTGTTGAGCTAAACCCCTTATTCAAACCTCCTCGCCTGTTAAAACCAAAAACGTTTTATTTTCATATTTAGAATTAATTTCACAAGAAAAATATTATATGTAATAAATATTGCATCTATGAAAATAATAACTTAGTATTCTGATATAGTCATATATACCATATATCTGATAAATTCTGCCATTCCACACTATATAAAAACATAAGGTGCTTTACATGTGGGATAGATTTCTTGCTGTTGTGCAATTGTTGAAAACTGGTTACCGGCTTGTTACGGGGCTGGTGTTTTTGGCTACTTGTCATATTGTTGTCGCTGCGCCTGATTCTTCTTTATCCGCATCAGCCTCACCTGCCTTAAAAATCCTGTTCGATAAACCCGCTGCTGATTGGGAGCGTGAAGGCCTGCCAATTGGTAATGGCGCCATGGGCGCTGTTGTGATGGGCGGGCCTGAGGTTGATCGCCTGCAATTCAATGAAAAGACACTTTGGACTGGCGGCCCCGGCTCTAAGCAAGGTTACGATTTTGGTATAGCGCCCGAGTCGCAAGTTAAAAAATTGGCCGCCGTACGAAAGACTTTGCAGGAAAAAGGGTCAATAGAGCCAGAGGCAGTTGCGAAAGAACTTGGCCGTAAAATTACCGGTTACGGTGACTATCAAAACTTTGGTGAATTAATACTTAATCTGCCGAGTGCTATGGGCGCGACTGATTATCGCCGTGAATTAGATTTAGAAAACGGTTTGGTTCGTGTTAGCTATCAGCAAGATGGTGTGAGTTATTTACGTGAATATTTCGCAAGCTACCCCGATGGCGTGCTTGTGGTTCGTTTAAGTGCAAGCAAACCGGGAAAAATAAATCTGACTGCTGCATTCAATATTCCTGATAACCGCAGCGTTAATACGCATGTAAAAAATGGTCGCATTCATGTGCAAGGTAGCCTGCACGATAACGGCTTGAAATACGATGCTGCTGTGCAGGTTATTGCCTTTAATAAAGAATTAGCCACTGAAAAATTAGCCAACGAAGAATTAGTAAGCAACGATAAATCTGTTGGCGTGAAGGGTGCAGATTCTGTTGTGCTCATACTAACTGCAGGCACGAATTACGCGCAGCAGTATCCCGTCTATCGCGGTAAAGATCCGCATATTGCCGTTAGCAATATATTGGATAACGCCAGTAAGAAATCTTTTGAAGCCTTGCTCGCTAATCATCAAAACGATTACAAGGCATTATTCAATCGCGTTTCACTTAATATTGGCCAAGTTTTGACAGCGCTGCCAACGCCACAGCTGTTGGCGAATTACCGCAAAGGCGATGCCACTTTAGATCGCACACTGGAAGCTACTTACTTTCAGTTTGGCCGCTATTTAATTATCTCTTCATCACGCAAAGGCTCATTACCTGCCAACTTGCAAGGCGTTTGGAATAACTCCAATACACCGCCGTGGAACGACGACTACCACGTCAATATTAATTTACAAATGAATTACTGGTTGTCTGAAACCACGAATTTGCGAGAAACCTTGCCGCCGTTTTTTGACTTTGTCGATTCATTAGTTGCACCCGGTTCAGTTGCGGCAAAACAAATTTTAGGTGCAAACGGCTGGACGCTATTTTTAAACACAAATGTATGGGGCTTTGCAGGTGTTATTGAATGGCCAACGGCTTTTTGGCAGCCAGAAGCGGGGGCTTGGTTAGCACAGCATTATTACGAACACTATCTGTTTTCGCGCGATGAAAAGTTTCTACGTGAGCGTGCTTACCCCTTAATGAAAGGCGCTGCGCAATTTTGGTTGGACACTTTAGTTAAAGACCCGCGCGATGGAAAGTGGGTAGTCTCGCCAAGTTTCTCTCCCGAGCAGGGGCCATTTGTGATTGGCGCTGCTATGTCTCAGCAGATTGTATTTGATGTATTACGCAATGTATCTGAAGCAGCAATGATTGTTGGCGATAAAAAATTCGCGCAAAAAGCTAAGGCTGTATTGGAAAACCTGGATTCAGGTTTGCGTATTGGTAAATGGGGTCAGTTGCAAGAGTGGAAACAAGATCTTGATGATCCTAAAAATGAACATCGTCATGTTTCGCATTTATTTGCGCTGCATCCTGGTAACCAAATCGATGCTACCACTCCAGAATTATTACAAGCTGCTCGCACAAGTTTAAACGCACGGGGCGACGGCGGAACTGGCTGGTCGCAAGCGTGGAAAGTAAATATGTGGGCGCGCTTATTAGATGGTGATCGTGCACACAAAGTTTTATCTGAGCAATTAACGATTAGCACGCTACCCAATTTATGGGATAACCATCCGCCATTTCAAATTGATGGAAACTTTGGCGCAACCGCAGGCATTGCCGAAATGTTACTGCAAAGTCAAAACAATCAATTGCAATTGTTACCAGCCTTATCGAGTAAGTGGGCGAGTGGATCGGTAAAAGGTTTACGTGCGCGCGGCAATCTGGTCGTAGACATGCGCTGGAAAAATAAAAAGCTGCAAGAAGCTGAACTGCACGCAGGTAGCTCAGGTGAGATAACAGTAAAAAATGCTTTATTTGCAAACACATTTACCCTGATTGAAAAAGCCAGCGGAAACGTTATTGCAGTAAAACGTAATGGAGATAGTGGGACATTTTTTGTGCAAGCTGGAAAGACGTATCTGCTTGCCAAAAAATTATAGTGTTATGGGTGGGTTAAAACGAATGTTGTATCGCCACATACAATAAATTAAGTGGCAACAATAGTTAGGGGTGGTTCTAATTTTTTAACTGGAGAAGACAATGATAAGTAAAAATGAAAAGACATTTCTGAAAAAGAAATTACCGTTGTACATCAAGATGGCTTCTAGCGTTTCTTTGATGGTGGGTGCAATGGGTGTTGCAACTCATGGCTATGCGGCTGATGCAGCGGCAGAAACAGAAGAAATTGTTGTGACCGGCCAACGTGCAAGTATTCAATCTGCACAGGCTCTTAAGAAAAATTCTAGCGTCATCGTTGACTCTATTGTTGCAGAAGATATTGGCAAATTGCCAGATCGTAGTGTGACTGAAGCATTGCAGCGCGTTCCAGGCGTTACGGTAAACCGATATGAGTCTTTGGGTGATCCAGAACATTACTCTGGCCAAGGTAGTGGTGTTGCGGTTCGTGGTTTAAGCCAAGTGAGAGCTGAATTAAACGGCCGTGATATTTTCTCTGCGAATGATGGTAGAGGCTTGAGCTTTGAAGATGTTCCCGCTGAGTTAATGTATGGCGTTGACACCTACAAGAGCCCGTCAGCAGACATGATTGAAGGTGGTTTAGGCGGTACAATAAATCTTCGTACCCGTATGCCATTTGACCAAGCTGGGCAGCTCGCAGGTGTAACCCTGAAAGCAAACTACGGCGATCAAATTAAAGAGGCCAATGGCGAATATTCTGCAATTTACAGTAACCGTTGGGATTCTGACGCTGGCGAATTTGGTTTCCTGGTTAATGTGTCCGCTTCTGATCTTTCTAGCCGTGCAGATAACGTTTACACGCGTGGATTCTTGCCTCGTTTAGATGCTGCAGATAAAACAGTGTATGTGCCTAAGGGTGCTGACTGGCGCAGAAACGATTATGAACGTTCTCGCGAAGGTGCTTATGCTGCAGTTCAGTGGGCGCCTAATGAAGATGTGGAAGTTTACGCAACTGTTTTCTCCAGTAAATACGATTCCGAATGGAATGAAAACGCGTTTTTTATTGATCAATATGCAAACCGCTGGACGCCAGTACCAACGAATCCCTCTGATTGGGTTTTTGACGAGAACGGTGCCTTAGCATCGGGTACTGTTACGACAGCTGATCCAAAAAATGGTATTTCTTTTGGTACATCAACTCGTCTATCGCATAGCATCACGAAAACAACTGATGTATCAGCAGGGGTTAAGTGGTCGCCAGATGATCATTGGAATTTTGTATTAGATCTGCAACATGTAGATTCCAATGCAGACAAAAAGGATTACACCTTAGGGTTAATCGTATTCCCCAAAACTGTTAAATATTCTAACTTGAATGCATTGCCGGATATTTCAGTAGATTCTGCTTATTTGGCAGACTACAAAAATTATAGTTTTGGCCAGATGATGACAATGCCTTCGTTGAATGATGCAACGCAAGACACTATCAAATTTGATGCTGAATACAAAGTTGAAGATTCCATTATTAAATCTGTTAAAGCAGGTGTTCGTTTTACCGAGAAAGATGCAATTAATCGCTCGCCTGCATCTGATACCTGGAAAGCAAACTACCAGCCATGGCAAGTAGGCGATGAAACCTGGAATGCGTTCCACAACGCAGAAGAAATTACAAAAGTTTCTGCAGCAGCAGAGCAAACCCTGTACCTGAAATCCTTCTCTAATTTCCAGCGTGGTGATGCAAACGTGCCAGTATCGGCACTCATGTATAAGCCTGAATTGTTAAATGATTTCAAAAATACCACCGATTATTTGACAGCAAATAGCCCAGGTGGTTGCTGTGCATTTGATTGGACGTTACTTGATCTGAAAGCGATTGGAAATCAAAACCCACAAGAAGAAAAAACTGCTTCTGCATTTATCATGACGTCATTCGCATTCGATGATCAGCCATTGCCGGTAGATGGTAATGTGGGTTTCAGAGTTGTAAAAACAGAAAACACAGCGCGTGGTTCTTTAACGCAGAGTGGTTTGCAATTACCGGATGATCCGGCTACGCCAGAAGTTGAGGTAGATTATTTTGAGCGAGCTGATCGCATTGATTACAATGCTGAAAATAGCTACACAAATGTTTTGCCAAGTTTGAATTTGCGTTTAAAAGTTAATGACGATATTGCAATTCGCTTCGCAGCCTCTAAAGCGATTTGGGCTCCCAACTTTTCGGATTTAGCGGCTAAAATTACGGCGCAACCAAAACTCTTGCCAGGTCAATCCGCTACTCGAGATTTGGCTGCGTTAGAAAGCCGTGTTTATCGTGAAATTACGATGGATACCAACCCCTATTTGGAACCCATGAAAGCCAATCAGTTTGATATTTCGGCTGAATGGTATTTCGATGAGCGCGGCGGTATGGCACACGTTGCAGTGTTCAAGAAAGATATTTCTGACTTCTTTAGAAAATCAGTTTCTGCAACTATGTTCAACGATAAGATCTACGTTACTAACCGTTTAGAGAATGTGGGTACTGCGGATGTTAAAGGTCTTGAGATCGGTGTCTCTAAGTTCTTTGATACCTTGCCAGCGCCGTTTGATGGTTTAGGTTTAGAAGCTAACTATACCCGCATTGATAGCACTACTCACGTACCTCCTTCTGTTGCGGCACTGGATACTGACGGCTCAACCTACGGCGATTTGCCAATGGAAGGTCTGTCTAAAAATGCGTTCAACATCATTGGTATGTATGAGAAAAATGGCATCTCCGCTCGTTTGGCATACAACTGGCGCAGCAAATACTTAGTGTCAGTAGGTCCAAATGGGTGGAAAGGTGATGATGCTTTCGCCTGGAGACTGCCAGTTTACAATGATGACTATGGTCAATTGGATGCATCGATTGGTTATACTTTCCTTGAAAACTATACTGTTACGCTTGAAGCCAGTAATGTAACTAGAGAAGTGACTAAAGGCATTATTGATCAAAATACGGCGGGTGATCACACTGCTTACATTTACTCACAAGATGTACGTTATGGGTTGAGTTTAAGAGCTAAGTTCTAATGTAGTATTCGCTACCCATTGAAGCATATAAACCTTGCATTGCGAAAGTGATGCAAGGTTTATTTCATATTGGCAGGCGTTTAGTAAATTAATATGTATAAACTACTTAATGAAAAACCAACGTTCAGTATTAACATTGAAAATTCGGTACATAAAATATATAGGTGCGCGCTTCTTATGAATCAACAGTCAATATGGGCTAAGGTTTTAGCTAAAACATTTATCAAAAAAATCTCCATCATTAGCACTTTGTTTTTTATAAGCAGCAGTTTTGTGGCGCAAGCAGCACCCTTGCCAGAATTAATCACTAAAAATGGTAAGCATGTTCTCATGGTAGATGGTGCCCCCTTTATTATGTTGGGCGCACAAACCAATAACTCCAGTAATTATCCTTCTGCATTAAAAGATGTATGGCCTTCCGTAGAGAAAATGAGTGCCAATACCTTGAGTATTCCTGTTGCATGGGAACAAATTGAGCCTAAAGAAGGCGTGTTTGATTTCACGTATGTTGATGTACTTATTAAGCAAGCCAGTGAGCGCAAAATAAAAGTCGTTTTGTTGTGGTTTGCGACTTGGAAAAACAATGCTCCCCATTTCGCACCTGCGTGGGTGAAACTTGATAATGAACGCTTCCCTCGTGTTGTAAAAAAAGATGGCGATACGTTGAATTCGTTATCTCCACTGGGCAAAAACACATTAGCAGCCGATAAGAAAGCGTTTGTGGCATTGATGAAGCATCTGCAAAAAAATGACAAAGACAATACCGTCATCATGGTGCAGGTACAAAACGAAGTTGGCAGCTACGGCACAGTTCGGGATTTTTCGGCCGCCGCTCAAAAAGAATTTAATGCTCCGGTTCCTGCGGACTTGGTGAAATCCCTCAAATTAACAAGCGGTAATTGGGCACAAGTTTTTGGTAAAGATGCAGACGAATTTTTTCACGCGTACCACATAGCAAAATACTGCAATGAAATCACTGCGGCAGGTAAAGCGGTAAAAGCCTTGCCGATGTATGTGAACGTGGCATTGCGTAATCCCTTTAACCCCGGTGTACCCGGTTCATATTCCAGCGGCGGCGGCACCGATAATGTACTGCATATTTGGAAAGCGGCTGCGCCGGATATTGATTTTATCGCCCCTGATATTTATTTCCGTGATCATAAAACAGTGAGTAAAGTGTTGGAGTTGTATGCACGCCCAGATAACGCCTTATTCGTGGCCGAGATTGGTAACGATCAACCCTATGCGCGTTATTTTTATCCAACGCTTGGCAAGGGTGGTATTGGCTTTTCTCCGTTTGGAATGGACGACACCGATTACACTAATTATCCACTTGGCACCAAAGTGTATAACAATGAAACCATCGAAGAATTCGCACAGCACTATCGCTTGGTTGCGCCCATGATGCGTGAATGGGCGAAGTTGAGCTTTGAAAGTAACGTGTGGGGCGTTGCAGAGCCTGTCGATACTACTGGCGATATGCAAAAAATCTGGAATGCTGAAGCAACGCCTGCTGAAAAAGAAAAGCATGCAAAAGATAAAGCCGCTGCGTTAACGCAAACGCTTGATCTTGGCTTGTGGGATGCCGATGTAACTTATGGCCGCTATATGTTTTGGATTGATCCGCCTGTGGGTAATTCTCCCGCTGCAGGTGGCGCATTAATCGCACAATTGGGTGAAAACGAATATTTGGTCACCGCTCATAAAGCGCGAGTTGAATTCAAACCATCTGCCGAGCTGGCAGGCCAAAAGTTTATGATTGTGAGTGTTGAAGAGGGCCATTACGAAAATGGTAAGTGGGTTATGCAGCGCGTATGGAATGGTGATCAAACCGATTGGGGTTTGAATTTCACCGCTAGGCCACATTTGTTAAAAGTAAAAATGGCTACCTACAAAACCAATCATTAAGTGGTTCAATTATTAATTGCTTAGGCATAAGCAGGGCGAAAATCTTTCGTTAAAGCTTGCCCCCAAACCCTCACTGCATCCGCATTGAGGGTTTTTTATGTGTTTAGATTTGTTGATTAATGCGACACTATCCTTTGCAAATATAAATAATTATCCACCTATGCAAGGCTATACTCAGGCGATATCCCTAGAGTCAATGAGTATGAAAATCAACCTCGGCAATATCCATCATTTTATCCTTATGGCGGTGGGCTTGGCTGTTGTCAGTGCGGGCGCATCGGCGCAAACACTGAAATACAATCAATCAGAATCTGACCCAAATGGCTACTATGCCGAAAAAATGATCAAACTGGCGTTGGAGCACACTGACGCCAAATATGATTTGAAAGTCGTGCCGGGGAATTTAACCCAGGTTCGCATGGTGGAAGATGCCTTGAACGGTTCGCTGGATATCATCTGGGCGGGCACCAGTAAAGAGCTGGAGGATCAGCTAGAACCTGTCAGGATTCCACTTTATAAGGGGCTGCTGGGGCATAGGTTTCTGATTATTCGCCAAGGTGATCAAGCCAAATTCGATGGCATCAACACCTTGGAAGATCTCAAAAAAGTGAAGTTAGGGCAGGGCACTGCATGGGTCGATACCAAAATTTTGGAGTCCAATGGCCTTAATGTTGTAAAAACCATGAAATACCAAAACTTGTTTTTCATGCTAGATGGCGGCCGGTTCGATGCTTTCCCGCGAGCGGTATTTGAGCCTTTCAGCGAAGTTGATAAACAACCAAATTTAAGCCTTACCGTTGAGAAGCGCTTGATGCTGGTTTACAAAATGGATTTCTATCTGTTTGTGAATAAAAACAACAAAAAATTGGCTAAAGAATTAGAACTGGGGTTAAATCGCGCTATTGCCGATGGTTCATTTGAAAAGCTCTTTTTGAGTGCGCCCAGCGTGCAAGAAGCTATTGCCAAAGGCGATTTAAAGAATCGGGTAGTTATTCCGTTGGATAACCCTTTCAACTCCAAAGAAACGCCGATTGATCGAGCGGAATTATGGATTGACCCTAAGTCGCTCTAACTATTGCGGGTTGCCCTTGTGTGGGAAACACCGCCGCACAACTTATACGCAGGTTAAATGCAGGAATTTTATAATAAAGCGCTGGTAGGTTTTCTGGGTTTGCTGACTATTAGCATTCTCATCAGCTATTTATGTTTGAATCGCACCTATTTACACCTTGCCCTTGTGCCTGCAGGAGAAAGCGATTTACGTTGGCGCGCGGAGCACTCGTCGGATGCCAATCGCGGTGGGCTTTCAACGATAAAAGTTAACGATGAGCAATTCAGCCTGAATTTTGATTTTACTATTGTAAAAAAAGAGGAATATCCCTTCGCGTCAGTTGAGCTGATATTTATTGATCAGGCTGACCAACCTGTATTGGTGGATTTATCGCAATACGACGCTATTTCGTTCAACGCTAAATGCTCACCCGCAAATACACTTACGTTTTTTATTCATACCTTTGATGAAAAATTCTCTGTTAAGGGCGATTTTTTAACCTATCGGGCACCCGCAGCATTTTTTTCCTGCAATGAAAATTGGGCACCCATAGAGCTTGATCTCACCCGCCTTGAAACACCGCAATGGTGGCTGAATATGTTTAAGATTCAGCTTTCTAACCAAGCCTATAAGCTTGATAAAGTGCCCAGGGTGTCTTTTGGTTCAACCTTCCAAAGCCCTTTGGAGATTGACTCAAACGTGCAACTTAATGAAATCACCTTGCATGGTCGCGATTGGCGTTACGCGTATATATTGGGTGTGCTGATGTTAGCAATCTGGGGCGCTTACCTGTTTTGGTTATTCAGAGTACACACGCGGGTGTTGCTTAGAGACTTAAAGGATAAAATCCAGACAGATCGGCCGTTGGTTGCCTATCAACAACTGTCGGTAGAACCACATAGGGATAAAGAAAAAAGTGCCATCTTGCGTTTTATGGCCACCGAGTACGCTAACCCCGATGTAGATTTGGACACTATTGTGAATGCGATAGGGGTGAACCGCACCAAAGTAAATGACATTCTTAAGGCAGAGTTGGGATTTACATTTTCCATCTACTTAAACAAATTGCGGCTTACAGAGGCATCGCGTCTTCTGGCTGAAAAAGATGAGGCGAATGTGGCAGAAATTGCCTATTCGGTTGGCTATAAAAACGTCTCTTACTTCAATAAACTCTTCAAAGAGGAATACGGCTGTACCCCCAAGACCTTTAAGTTGTTGTGTAATAAATAATCTGATCGCCTGTTTTTAGCGCTGAAAGCGCGTCCCCCACTACAACTAATCACAAAAATCCTTCAACTTTTCGCATCCTGATAGCTTTTTCAGGAAAAGCATTACCTCCTATATTCTCAATTTCGTACTGTGCACCTTTGATAAGGCCGATGAGCCTTGCGCGTCGATTTTAAAAATAACGATAGGTGTGAATCAATATGCTTTATGCACCCAGAACAATATGCCTTCATGCGAATAACAAAGAGCGGACAAGTCGCTTAATTACATCGCAATCCTTAGGGCAGCGAGTTAAACCTTTTATGTCGTTAGAAGTATTGAAAGCGGGTGAAATCTCGGCTTTCGATGAGGCTTCCAGGTTGTCTGATTCCGGTACAGCCATCATTACGTTTCTTATTTCAGGCGAAGCAGACTTCAGCGTTTCAACTCAGAAACAAGGGCGCCTCAAACAAGGTGATGCTCTTTGGATGCTCTCTGGCTCAGGAATTCAATATTCGCTAACCCCTAAAACGGCTGATTGCGTAAGCGTTAAGCTGCGAGTTGCGCTATCGCCAGCGTTGGAAAATGCACCTGCACAAAGTATTCATCTCAATTCAGCATGGATTGAAAGCGATGGCCCTGCACGAGTATTACTGGGGCAACACGGGCATGCCTGTGGTCAATTAGCATTTCCCGCATTAGTTAACTACTTTGTCGTCAGTTTGGTAGCTGGGCAAGCATGGACTTATGAGCCACTGGCTAACCACCAGGTAGCATGGGCTGCTGTACTCAGTGGAAAAATCAAAACAAGCGATACACAGGTTAAGCCGGATCAAATCGCCGTTTATGAAAACTCACATCAAGCAATTAATTTCCTTGCAGAAGAAGACACAGTTTTTCTGCTAGGGACATCGAATCAGTTCAGTTCCCAACAATACCTATATCCGCAATATCCAGATCAAGAGTTCACGCGTGATTTGGCTGAACAACATGCAGCCTCTGGCTTAAATAAAACCTTCAATAAGGCTCCATCTGAGATTTCTGTATTGCGCATGTGTTCGTAGAAATATCGAATGTTTAATCACTACAAAGAATCGCCATTGGTAACCATGGCGGTTCTCATTTCCAGCTGAGCTAATCTATGTTTGATTCAACCCGCAGAAATATTTTCAAAGCGTGCTTGGCTGGTGCTGTGGTATCGCCCTTTACAAGCTTGGCCTCGGCGTCAACTTCTTCAACTAAAACCTGCGCTAACACCAGCACTAAATCAGGCGCACACGCTGGCCGGGCAATCTCATGGAGGCAGGGAATAGAAGGGCAGCGCAAGGCAGACTTGGATGATGGTACGTTTCTGAACCCTATTGTTGCGGGTGATCATCCTGATCCCACCATCCTTAAAGATGGCGAAAATTACTACATGACCTTTTCGTCATTCGATTCTTATCCCGGCATTGTGATTTGGCACTCTACCGATCTCGTCAATTGGGCACCTATTGGCCCCGCACTGCACAAAAACATCGGCACTGTATGGGCGCTCGATTTGTGCAAACACGGCGACCGCTATTACATCTATATTCCCGCCGCACCTGCAGACAAGCCTTGGGGAATTTATGTGATCTGGGCAGATAACATTAACGGCCCTTGGAGTGACCCTATCGATTTAAATATTTCCGGTTGCATTGATCCCGGCCATACCGTTGGTGAAGACGGAAAACGTTATTTATTCGTAAACGGCATTCGTAAAATTCGTTTAACTGATGATGGCCTCGCAACCGATGGGCAACTTGAAGCCGCTTACAGCCCATGGCGTTACCCGGAAGATTGGATTGTTGAAAACTTTGCACCCGAAGGCCCCAAATTATTGCGCAGGGGCGAGTGGTTTTATCTGGTAACTGCTGTAGGTGGCACTGCGGGCCCAGTGACAGGTCACATGGTAATTGCCGCGCGATCGCGCTCCATTCATGGCCCATGGGAACACTGCCCGCACAACCCGCTGGTGCGCACCGAATCTGACGCTGAACCTTGGTGGTCACGCGGTCATGCAACCTTAATAGAAGGGCCTTCTATAAGTGGTAAGGCGGGCGACTGGTGGATGGTCTATCACGGCTATGAAAATGGTTATCGCACACTTGGGCGGCAAACATTGTTAGAGCCAATCGAATGGACGAGCGATGGTTGGTTTCGCGCCAAAGGTGGCGATTTATCGCAGCCTTTACCCAAGCCCACAACCACAAAAACCAGTGCGGCAGGTGTTGCCTTATCCGACGATTTCTCGCGCAATAAATTCGGTAGTCAATGGTGCTTTCATGGCCCAAGTTCTACAGAAATGAAACGCATTAATTACCAAGAAAAAACACTGGAATTAACCGGCGAGGGCAATTCACCTGCAGATAGCTCACCCATTACCTGCGGCGTACCAGACCGCGCCTATCAAGTTGAAGTGACATTAACGCGAGTGGGCGATGCCGAAGGTGGCCTACTACTTTTTTACAATCACAAAGCATTTGTGGGGATGGGTTTTAACGCGGAGCACATTAAATCTTTCCAATATGCTGAAGAGCAAAGCTGGGCGCGTATGCCAATTAAAGCAGAGAGTTTGCGCATGCGCCTCACGAACGATCAGCAAGTTATTACCTACGAATATTCGCAGGACAATGGACTCACATGGAAATTACACCCAACACGCATGGAAGTATCGGGCATTAATCACAACGTGTTTGGTGGGTTTCTCAGCCTTAAGGTTGGCATTTACAGCGTTGGGAAAGGTTCAATTCAGTTACGTGATTTTAAATACCGGGCGCTTGGTGGCGCGGTACAAAATCGCAATACCATTAAGCCTGAGAAGAACAGTAAATCCAGTTAATAACCAAAATTTTTTTCACTTACTCAATAAAAATTGGTCAACATAATGAAAATATTTCGTGCACTCTTTGTTTTAACTGCCATTGTTTCCACAACAGCCTGTGGCGGTGGAGGCGGTGGTAGCAGCTCAACGCCACCCGCTGTGTCTTCCGCGCCGGTAGTTGTATCTTCGTCTTCGTCGTCGATACTCTTGATGTCATCATCATCATCATCATCATCATCATCATCATCGATCAGATCTTCTTCATCGTCCGTGTCTTCTTCATCGTCGTTGTCTTCTGCTGCATCGTCGCAACTTTACCCAAGCTACAACACAAAACCGATTGCGCCGGATATGACTGGCGTGAATAGCACAGCCTCGCAAATTGCCAGCAAAATTAAACTCGGTTTGAATATTGGTAATACGCTGGAAGCGACTGGTGGCAAAACTGAAACCTATTGGGGCAACCCAAAAATCACCAAAGAGTTTGTGAAATTTGTAAAAGATTCTGGCTTCACTGCCATACGTTTACCGGTGTCTTGGGATCAGTATTCAAATCAGGCAACAGCAGAAATTGAGAGCGCTTGGCTAAATCGCGTTAAAGAAGTTGTGCAGTACTGTGTTGATAATGATATCCACGTGATTGTAAATATTCACTGGGATGGCGGCTGGCTTGAAAATAACGTTACGCCTGAAAAGCAAGTTGCCAATAACGCAAAACAAAAAGCATTTTGGGAACAAATTGCCACGCTCTTACGTGATTTTGATGAGCGTGTAATTTTTGCAGGCACTAACGAGCCGAATGTAAAAAACCCAGAGGAGAGCGGGTCAACTCAAAAAACCGCCGAGCAAATGGCTGTGCTTATGACATATCACCAAACCTTTATTGATGCAGTTCGCGCAACGGGCGGAAAAAATGCGTATCGCACTTTGATTGTTCAAGGGCCCGCTACCGATATTGAACTCACTAATAAATTCATGACACAAATGCCAACCGATAGCGCGATGAATCGCTTAATGGCGGAAGTGCATTTTTACTCGCCGTGGAATTATACGGGTATGACGAAAGATGAAGACTGGGGCAATCAATTCTTCTATTGGGGCAAAGGTTTCCACTCAACCATAGATACCAAACATAACCCAACATGGGGTGAAGAGGCTTATATTGATACCTGGTTTAAAGCCATGAAAACCCAATTCGTGGATAAAGGCATTCCTGTGATTATCGGCGAGTTTGGTACAGGTATTCGCACGGCGTTAACTGGCGATGCATTAAAACTACATTTGGATGGCAGAGCCTATTATTTTAAATACATCACCCAACAAGCTCTCGCCAACGGCATGCAACCTTTCTTTTGGGATATCGGTGGCTTGTTAGACAGAAAAAATAATGTGGTCTTAGATCAGCAAGCTTATGATGCTTTGATTCAAGGTGCTGGCGGTAAGTAATTGCTCAGGTAGATAAGTAGAAATATATATTTAGAAGGGAGTCGCTATTCTCGCTTGCGGAGATCCAACTGTTAAAAAGAAAGGATTAACAGCTGGATCTCCGCTACGCGAAGATGACGACGAATAAATCGCTGTTGTAGGTTGCGGCTAAGCTTGCGCAGCCCAACACGACCATCTCAAAGTATCGATAAATAAGAAAGATGCGGAACGATATTCAATTAGTTATTTTCAAGGCTTAACAAAAATGCCATTTATAAGTCAGACATGTTGGGCTGCGCAAGCTTAGCCCAAACTACGTACTCGTTAATTTTTTACTGGCTAACAAAAATTTCACCCATTTCTAAACCTGCTAAGTTTACATCATTGTCCATGTCATTTTGAGGGCAGCCAACTGTTTCGATAAACTTAAACTGTTCTTGCGGGCTAAGCCAAACAACTTCATTTTCATGTGTTTTAACAATAAAACTTTTCCCCGTTTTTACCCACCCAAACAAGTAGCCCTTTTTGCAGCCTTGAACGCCCATTACTTCTTCAAAAACTAAAGGAAGTGAATTTTCCCCGAATATCCAGCCGTGATGACCAGTGAATCCAGCTAGGACATAGCCATCTTGAAGTGGATATCTTTTCCAAGTTACAAATAAAAGTATAAATAAAATAGTTGTCGCTACGAGGAAGTATTTCATGGGAACCTAACAGTTCTATAAAACATCAGTGATAAAACTCCTCGCGCTGATTATGTCGCTGCGCGAGTATGGTGAAATTGCTTTTGTAGGTTGCGGCTAAGTCGTGAGCTTGCGAACAGCGCAGCCCAACACGACCATCTCGCCGCACCAACCAACAATAAATATGTGGAACAATATTCAATTAGTTATTTTCAAGGCTCAGCAAAATGCCATTTACAAGTCAGACATGTTGGGCTGCGTAAGCTTAACCCACTCTACTTACTTTGTTAAATTTCTCTTTTAAGCACACGTAAAGTTGAACGGTATATATCTTCTTTTTCATGAAAAGAAAGAATGTCAGTTTTTATTGTTTTAGCATTATAAAATGACTCTCTCAAATGTATTGCAACCGACCAAAAAGCTAACAGAGCAGCCTCTATTTCAGAAAACTTAACACTTTTAAATAAATGATGAAATTCATGCTCTTCAGTGTATATAGCATGAGCATAGACCTTACTTCGAATAGTTTTACATTCTGCTCTAAGAAAGGCATTGTGTTTTGAGGTCAAGGAAAATAAATTGCTGAATGTGACTTCATTTGGAAATTCAGAATTTTCTAAAAATCTCGGATTTAGAGAAAGAGCCTCGCTGCGCCTTTCTAAAAATGATTCTTTCGAAAAATCGCTAATATTCTTAACGCAATGCCTTTGAAAGACCGAGAATGACTTTGCATCTCTCCCATCATCTGACAGACGCCCAAGATACAGAAATAAAGTACGCCATATCGCCCCGTTGTGAAGTAACCAAAAGTGGCCATTTTTGTGCGCAGAACGGAGAGCAACTTTGTCTTTTAGCGCTTCATTAAAAGCTAGGTAAGAGTAATATAACGAAAGCGCACTTTCGGTCTCATTAATAATAAAACTAATCCAGCTTTTAGTATTCATATTCCTATTTGACCGCTTTTTTTAACTAGCCCCAACTATACACGCCTAAAACCCCAACTCACTCACCCATCTCAATCATCGCCTTATTAATATCCTCAATCTTGGTACACCCACTCAACGCCATTGCCACGCGCATTTCATTGGCAAACAAATTTAAAATTTCACTTACGCCTGCTTTTTGTTTTGCGGCTAACGCATACACCCAAGGGCGGCCGATCATCACGGCTTTTGCGCCGAGAGCGAGTGCGCGGACTACATCTAAACCGCTGCGAATTCCGCTATCCATTAATACAGTTACATCATCGCCTACAGCATCCACCACTTTTGGCAAGGCGCGAATCGCTGAGCTAGCGCCATCTAACTGTCGGCCGCCGTGGTTGGAAACGATGATGCCGTTAGCGCCGATGGTGGCTGCTTGTTTGGCATCTTCGGGGTCTAAAATGCCTTTGATAATAAAGTGGCCATCCCATTCTGCGCGAATGCGATCTATATCGGCCCAAGTGACGGTTGGGTCAAAGTTTTTACCTAACCATGCCCAAAATTCATCGATGCCTGCGTTATCGCCAAGTACCGGCGCGATGTTTCCCAGGCTGTGTGGTCGGCCGCAAATGCCTACATCCCACGCCCAATGCGGGCGTTTCATAACTTGCAATGAGCGTGTGAGTTTGCGTTGAAACATGCTGCCGTAAGAAAGGCCGGAGCGCATGTCGCGGTAGCGGGTTGCGGGTACGGGCATGTCCACGGTGAAGAGTAGGGTGTTAGTGCCAGCGGCTTTGGCGCGTGCGAGCATTTCCCGTAAAAACCCGCGGTCACGAATCATATAGAGCTGAAACCACACAGGGTTATTGACCCCTGCGCGCACTTCATCAATTGAACAGGCAGATACGGTGGAGAGGCAAAAAGGCACGCCAGCTTCCTCGGCGGCTTGCGCTGCTTGCACTTCACCGCGACGGGCGTTTAGGCCTGAGATTCCCACGGG